>Ga0265338_10000014_pt1 | contig 378751 bp, 345 predicted proteins | sample 42126metaG_FD_193579 | JGI IMG/M metagenome (GOLD analysis project Ga0265338, IMG submission 193579) | Rhizosphere microbial communities from Carex aquatilis grown in University of Washington, Seatle, WA, United States - 4-21-26 metaG | ecosystem: Host-associated > Plants > Roots >... | reverse complement strand
CGGGCTGGTTGGCTGGGGGACTAGGATTCGAACCTAGATAGGCAGAGTCAGAGTCTGCAGTCCTACCGTTAGACGATCCCCCAAAAGGCGGGCCGCTTCTCTACGCAAGGAAGCCGTCCTTTTCAAGGACATAAGGTGGGGCACCGGCGGGGTGGCAGCCGCGTCCGCCAAAGCGGCCGCCTTTGTGCTTCCCGCCTGTATCTCTTGGCCTTCCGCCCATACCTTTGCCCGTCAGGGGCTGAACTTGACGCGCGCGGCGCAAGGAATGCGAAATCCCGCATAAATATGTATGCATCTGGGAGCAACGCCGGTTTATGTCGCGGCGCGGGGGAGCCACGGGGAAGGAAGCGCTTGTCAAGCACGCGATATAGACGCGCGCGGCCGCGGCCCGGGTCGGGTCCGCCGCCGGTGCTTGCGGTTTTGGATCTCGGCAGCAACAACTGCCGGCTCCTGATCGCGCAGCCCACGAACGACAACGAATTCCGCATCATGGATTCGTTCTCGCGCATCGTGCGGCTGGCCGAGGGTGTGGCGGCAACCGGCCGTTTGTCCGACGCGGCCATCACCCGCACCGTTGCGGCGCTGCAGATCTGCGCCGCGCATATCGAGAAGAACGCCGTCACGCATATGCGCGCCATCGTCACCGCCGCGGCGCGCGCCGCGAGCAACGCCGATGTGCTGATCGCCCGCGCGAAGGCGGAAGCCGGTATCGCGCTCGAGGTCGTGAGCGAGGAAGAGGAGGCGCGTCTCGCGGCGCTCGGCTGCGGGCCGCTGATCGGGCGCGGCTATCAGGGCGCGCTGGTATTCGACATCGGCGGCGGCTCGACCGAACTGATCTGGATCCGGCGGGAACGCGGTGAGCTGAGAACGGTTTACTCTTCTTCCACGCCGGTTGGTGTGGTCACCCTGGCGGAAGACATCGCCCATGTCGCGATGGATAGCGCGTCGTTCGATGCCATGCGCGCGCGCATGATCGCGCGTTTCGCGCTGGTGCGCGAGAAGATGGACGCGGTGCGCGCGTTCTCGCGGGAAGCGCATCATCTGCTGGGGACCTCCGGCACGGTGACGACCCTGGCGGCGATCGCGATGGGGCTCGAGCGCTATGCGCGTTCGCGCGTCGATGCGAGCTGGCACAACAGCAGCGATATCCTCGCGGTCGTGAACCGGTTGATCGCTCTCGATCAGGCGGGACGCGCGGCCATCGGCCCTGTGGGCCCCGACCGCGCCGATCTCGTGCTGCCAGGCTGCGCGATCTTCGCCGCGATCCACGCGCTGTGGCCGTGCGAAAGGCTGCGTGTCGCCGACCGCGGATTGCGCGAGGGCATGCTGCGCGAATTGATGATACAAGCCCGTTCATGACAGCGCGCGCCCCAGACAAATCCGGCCGCGGCGAAGTGCGCGCGAAACTGAAGACGCGAAAGTCGTTGAAGCCGTCTTCGCGCAGCTGGCTCGAACGCCAGCTCAACGATCCCTATGTCCGCGCGGCCAAGCAGGAAGGCTGGCGTTCGCGCGCCGCGTACAAGCTCATCGAACTCGATACCAGGTTCCGGTTCCTAAAAAAGGGCGCCCGCATTTTGGACCTCGGTGCCGCGCCCGGCGGATGGACGCAGGTTGCCGTCAAGAAAGTCGGCGACACGGGCAAGGTCGTCGGCGCGGACATCCTCGAAATGGAGCCGATGCCGGGCGCCACGCTCTTCCAATGCGACCTTCTTGATCCCGAGACACCAGATCTTCTCAAAGACGCGCTTGGCGGACCCGCCGATGTGGTGTTGACCGACATGGCCGCGCCGACAACCGGCCATCGCGCGACCGACCATCTGCGCACGGTGGCGCTGTTCGAGGCTGCGCTGGATGTCGCGCGTGACACGCTCAAGCCGGGCGGCGTGTTTGTCGGCAAGGTGTTTCAGGGCGGCGCCAGCGGCGAACTGCTCGCGCGCGTGAAGAAGATGTTTCGCGACGTGAAGCATGTGAAGCCGCCGGCCTCACGCGCCGAGTCCGTCGAGCTTTATCTCGTCGCCATGGGGTTTCGCGGATGAAAATAAGCCCCGCTGTTTCCAGCGGGGCTTTTCACGTTCAGAGGAGCTACTCCGTGAACTACGGCGCGGCTTTCAGGCTGATCGAGCCGATACCGGCCGCGACGTTCAGACCCTTGTTGCCTTCGACGCTGAGCGGCTGCAGCGCGATCGACTTGTCGAGACCGCCGACCAGCACATTGGCACCTAGGCCGACGCCAACCGTGGCGCTTGCGGTCGCACCGGCATAGTCGCCTTCCAGCGCGCCGGCGCGGACGTCGGACGTCGGCGCGAACACGCCCCAAACCAACACGCCGCCTTCGGTGTAGCCGATATCAACGCCGAATTTTGAGATCGAGCCCGAGTAATGATCGTGATGCGAGTTGCCGCGGAATACGCAACGCAAATCCTTGGACGAACCGAACACGAAACCCCATCCGCTGGCGACGTTGCAGGTCAGCGTACCGACCTTGATGCCATGGGGAGCCGCCTGGGCGGGGGCAGCAAGCGCAAACGCGCCGAGCGCGACAGCGCTCATCATCAAACGAATGTTCTTGGTCATATCGAAAGTCTCCTGTGAAGTGGTTGCAAACGCCCGCCAGCCGTTCGCAGCAACAAAACGCGCCTGCCGCCGCCGGGTTCCCTATGGCTTCGTTAATGTCTGGTCAGGCAGCACAAGGGAAGAGGGAATCTCGTCCTAATTCCCGGTGACCGATTTACTTCCCCTGGAGGCCTGTGTGCCGGTCGAATAGGTCCCGTTCTCTACTAGGGCGAAAGTCACCCCGTCGTCCGTCGAATAGAGGTTCCAGGTGCCCCCTTCAGTGAACGGATAGGAGAACGTGATCTCGTACTGGACAGTCGCCATGGCGGGATCGTGGAGGGCGATGATGGCGTTCTTGCCGAGGCCCCTGATATTGGAGAGCACGCCGCCGCCATAGGCGGAGGTACATCCGGTATCCAGCAGCGCGAAGCCGCCGCCGTTCTTGCGAATCTTGTAGGCGTTGCAGAAGCCGTCGAGCGTCAGCGTCGTGGCGGCGGACGCCGCGCCCGCCGTGGCGAAAAATGCCGATATTCCGAGGAGAAGGATTTTGCGCATCGGTTTCTCCGGTAGATGCGGGTGGCCGCCCGCGAATCACGTCGCTAACTTAACTACAGTGTCTTGGCCCGGCTTGTCTTCCTGTTCCGGAACCGAATCGCTCGAAATCCTGCGGTTTGGGCTTGCGAATCGGGAGAACGGCTGATAGACGCCCGCATGGAACAGCGTACCCCCATCCGCGAAGCCCTGACCTTCGACGATGTGCTGCTTGTGCCCGCCGCTTCCGAAATTCTCCCCGCCCAGGTCGATACACACACCCGTCTGACCAAGACCGTCGAACTTGGCATCCCGCTGATCTCCGCCGCCATGGACACGGTGACCGAAGCCGGTCTCGCCATCGCAATGGCGCAGGCCGGGGGAATGGGCGTGATCCACAAGAACCTCTCCATTCAAGAGCAGGCCGAACAGGTCCGCCGCGTCAAGAAATTCGAAAGCGGCATGGTCGTGAACCCGGTCACTATCGGCCCCGATGCGACGCTTGCTGACGCCTTCGCATTGATGGAGCGCTATCGCATCTCGGGCATCCCGGTGGTCGAAGGCGCGAACGGCAAGGGCGCCGGAAAGCTTGTCGGCATTCTCACCAATCGCGATGTGCGTTTCGCAATCGACATGCGCCAGCCGGTGCGCGAGCTGATGACGAAGGACAATCTCGTCACCGTGCGCGAGGGTGTCGGCGCGGAAGAGGCCAAGCGTCTTCTGCATCAGCGCCGCATCGAAAAGATTCTGGTTGTGGACGATGCCTATCGCTGTGTCGGCCTGATCACCGTGAAAGACATCGAAAAGGCGCAGAAACACCCCAACGCCTGCAAGGACGATCGGGGACGTCTGCGTGTCGCTGCCGCGACCGGCGTCGGCGACGACGGCTATGCGCGCGCCAGCGCATTGGTCGATGCGGAATGCGATGTGATCGTGGTCGATAGCTCGCACGGCCATTCCAGAGGCGTGCTCGACAGCGTCACACGCATCAAGAAGATTTCCAACTATGTCCAGGTCGTCGCCGGCAACGTCGCGACGTCGGACGGCGCCAAGGCGCTGATCGATGCCGGCGCGGATTGCATCAAGGTCGGTATCGGGCCGGGATCGATCTGCACAACGCGCATCGTCGCCGGCGTCGGCGTGCCGCAGCTCACCGCCGTAATGGATGCGGTGGATGAGGCGCGCAAAACCGATACGCCGGTGATCGCCGATGGCGGCATCAAATATTCCGGCGATCTCGCGAAGGCGATTGCCGCTGGCGCGAGTGTCGCCATGGTGGGTTCGATGCTTGCCGGCACCGATGAGGCACCCGGCGAAGTGTTTCTCTATCAAGGCCGTTCCTACAAAGGCTATCGCGGCATGGGCTCCGTCGGCGCGATGGCACGCGGTTCGGCCGATCGCTATTTCCAGTCGGAAGTGCAGGACTCGCTCAAGCTCGTGCCTGAAGGCGTCGAAGGGCAGGTGCCGTATAAGGGACCGGTCAGCGCCGTCGTGCATCAGACCATCGGCGGCCTGCGCGCCGCGATGGGGCTGACGGGGTCGAAATCCATCGCCGAATTCCACAAGCGCGCCGCATTCGTGCGCATCACTGGCGCGGGATTGCGCGAGAGTCACGTCCACGACGTGATCGTGACCCGCGAAGCGCCGAACTATCATCCTGGCGGGGAATAGTCAGTTCCGGTCGGATTGCTCTGCGATCAACCGCGATCCGCGTTCGTAGGTCACATATCGCCACAGCCATTGGATCGCGACCATCAGGCGGTGCTGGAATCCAACCAGCAGATAGACGTGGATCAGCGCCCACAGGCACCATGCAAGCCAGCCCTTCATCCGCGACCAGCCGAAATCGAACACGGCCGCGTGACGGCCGATGATCGCGGTGTTGCCGCGGTTGTGGAAGACGAAGGGCTTCGGCGTCTCGTTGCGCTGAAACTTCCGCGCCAGCGAGCGGCCAAGATATTCGCCTTGTTGCTTTGCCACCTGCGCGAGACCGGGAAGCGGTTTGCCGTGCTCGTCTGTCGCCAGCGCGAGATCGCCGAGCACAAAGATATTATCTTTGCCGGGAACTGAAAGATCGGCGTTCACGCGCACGCGCCCCGCGCGATCCAATTCGACGCCAAGGAATTGTCCGAGTCTTGATGCCATCACGCCCGCCGCCCAGATCGCGAAGCCGACACCGATGGTTTCGCCCGCGACGGTGATGCTGCGATCGGTAATCCGCTCGACGGGCGATGAGGTCCGCACCGTAACGCCAAGAGTCGAGAGTTTTCGTACCGCATAGGCCGCGAGGTCTTCGGGGAACGCGGTCAGGAGACGCGGTCCAGCTTCGAGAAGCAGAACAGTCGCGGTCTCCGCCCGAATGCGGTGAAAGTCTTTAGCCAGCGTATAGCGCGCGAGTTCGGCGATGGAGCCTGCAAGCTCGACGCCGGTTGGGCCGCCGCCGATCACCGCGATGGTCATCAGACGTTTTTGTTCGGCGCGATCGCGGCTCATCTCCGCCTGCTCGAAGGCAAGCAACAGATGCGAGCGGATCTTTCGTGCGTCCTCGATGGTCTTGAGGCCCGGTGCGAAGCGCTCCCATTCGTCGTGACCGAAATAACTGTGTCTCGCGCCCGTCGCGATCACGAGGATGTCGTATGAAATATTGCCGCCGTGGTTCAGCGTGACGGCGCGAGTCGCGGTATCGATGTCGATGACTTCCGCGAGCATCACCTCCACACTTGCATGACCGCGCAGAACCTTTCGGATCGGCTCGGCGATGTCGGCGGGCGAAAGCGCCGCAGTCGCGACCTGATAGAGCAAGGGCTGAAACAGATGATGGTTCTGTCGGTCAATCAACGTGACGGGAATATTCGCGCGGCCAAGCGCCCGTGCGACCTCGATACCCGCGAACCCCGCGCCGATAATCACAACTTTCTTTGGTTGCTCAGCCACAGCTGTCATCCCCGGCAAGCATCGGCGCTACAGCCGCGTCTTCTTTAAGTGAAGACTTGAAATAGCAACGGACGTTAAGAACATGCTCCTGGACTGATCCATATGGGATGGCATCCGAGGAAAAACGCATTAGGAATAGCGAAAAATACGAGTGCAATCAGAGTGAGCGCAATTGTAAGCAGCATCCCCATCTTTTGATACCTAGACATAAAAAAGCCCGAACCCATCACAACTAAGGTCGGCGCGCCCCCCAAAAGAAAAATTGCGCTTGCTTCGGCTAGTTTTCGAGAGTTCGGAAACGGCGGCCAGCTCGTTATCCAGCCGTACCTCAAAACATACTTTATAAAACACAAGATGGCATAGTCATATATCAGGAGAACGCAACAAACGCCGATTAGAAAGACCACCGGAGCAATGACCCGCTGCATTTTCTTTCCCTCTTTGCAAACCTGCGCCAATGACAACAACCTGGGTCGTCACGCGAGTCCTTCTAGCTTTGCGTGCTGCAAAAGCGCGATGGTCTTGGCATCGGCAATCTCGCCGTTGCTGACCATCGTCATCGCGTCATCGAGCGACATCTCCAGCACTTCGATATCTTCACCTTCATCGTGCAATCCGCCGCCTTTGCCTGTGCGCCCATTATAAGTGCCAACGAACAGATGTATCCGCTCTGTGATCGCGCCGGGTGACATGAAGCAGTGGAACACTTCTTTCAGGTCGCTGACTTCGACGCCGGCTTCCTCCATCGCCTCGCGCCGCGCGCACACATCGGGCGCGTCGCCGTCGAGCGCGCCGGCGATCACTTCGACAAGCGGCTTCTTGTGGCCGGTGAGAAACGCGGGCAGGCGGAACTGTTTGACCAGGATCACCGTGCCGCGCTTGGGATCGATGGGAAGCACCGCGGCGGCGTGTTTTCGGTCAAACACCTCGCGGTTCTGGCGCTGCCATGTGCCGTCGTTTCGGCGGTAGTCGAATTCGTATTCGCTCAGTCTATAGCGCTTGTGCGACAACACATGTTCGTCGCGCATCCGGACACGATCTGTTAGGTCTTCCGTCATGACACCTGCCGCGCGAATTCAAGCCGTGATCGACATACTCGGCGAACTGGAGCGCACAAACCAGCCAATCGACAGGCATTTGCGCGATTGGGGCCGGGCGCATAGATTCGCGGGCTCGAAGGACCGCGCGTCGATTGCCGAGCGCATTTACACGATCCAGCGCCGCCGCGGGTGGCTCGCCTGGCGGATGGGCAGCGACGCGCCGCGTGCGCTCGTGATCGGATCGCTGCTGGGCGACGGCAATCTCGATGGTTTGTTCAGCGGCGGTGGCTATGGACCCGAACCGCTGACCGATCCGGAGCGCGCGGCCATTGCGTCACCGCCTTCCGGTGAACCGCCGCTGTACGCGCGCGGCGAGTATCCGCAATTCCTGGGAAGCGAATTTCAGCGCGCGTTCGGCGATGCACTGCTTGATGAAATGACCGCGCTGCAATCGCGTGCGCCGGCCGATCTCCGTGCGAACACACTGAAGACAACGCGCGACGATCTTCTGCACGCTTTGCGCAGCGAAGGCTATGACGCGCAGCCAACGCCGTTCTCTCCCGCCGGCATTCGGTTGGCGGAGGGCGAGGCCAGGCTCGGGCGCGAGAGCCTGTTTCTCTCGGGCGCGTTCGAATTTCAGGATGAGGCGGCGCAGATCGCGGCGCTTTTGTGTGGCGCAAAGCCCGGCAAGCGCGTGCTCGACCTCGCGGCGGGGGCCGGCGGCAAGTCGCTGGCGCTGGCCGCGCTGATGCGGAACGAAGGTCGCATCGTCGCGACCGATATGCGTGCCGCAGCGTTGCAAGAACTGGAACGCCGCGCCGCACGCGCCGGGGCCACGATCATAGACACGCGCGCGCCGGATGGTGTGTTCGACATCGTCCTGCTCGACGCGCCGTGCAGCGGCACCGGCACATGGCGGAGGCAGCCTGAGCTGCGCTGGCGGCTTACTTCGGAGCGGTTGGAGGAACTGAAAACGACGCAGGGCGCGCTGCTGAAACAGGCGGCCCAATATGTGAAGCCCGGAGGACGTCTCGTCTACGCGACGTGCTCGATCCTGCCGTCGGAAAACGAGGACCGGATCGGCGCCTTCCTGGCGTCGCATAGCGATTTCACTGTCGTTCCCGCGGCCGATGTCTGGCGTGCAGCGGTAAGCCCTGCGCCGCCGCCGGGCGTGGACCGGTTCTTCCGCGCCTCGCCGTTTTCGACCGGCACCGATGGCTTTTTCGCCGCCGTGCTGCAAAGGCCGCCCGGCTGATCTTCGAACAAATTCGCGGAAAATCGGAGTTCCGGCGGGACTCAACCCCGGATTTGCGTATACGGTTTCCCCGTTTGGGAGACCTCCGGGTCAATAATGAAGGGGAAACAAAATGCGTAACAAAGTGGGTGTCTTGCTGGCGTTCGGCCTTTCCTGCGGACTTTTGGGAAGCGGTGCCGCGTCGGCGCAGACGGCCGGCGTGTATAGCGGCACGAGCCTGGACGGCCAGGGCATCAGCATTACCGTGGCCTTGGATACCGGCACGGGTTTTTATGAAATCAACAGCGCGACTGTCTGGTACAATGCGATCTGCACCGGCAACGGCGCGGGCACGTCCGTGTACCAGGGAACCGGATGGGATCCGGGAACGGAGATTTCCGGCGGCACCGGTCAGATGACCCTTACCGACAGCGAAGAGAGCATCATCGCCAACCTGAAATTCCACAGCTTCACCAACTCGTTTACCGGCAACATCAGCACGCGCCTCGCCGAGCTCGTTCCCAACGGCGCCGCGCGTCCGGTCAAAGCGGCACGCTGCGATTCGGACTGGCAGCCGTTGAACCTGTACTATGTCGGACCGGCAAAAGTCGGTCAGCAATACGCCAAAGGCGCGACCGTGCGCCTGAAAAAACTGGACGGCGAAAACTAGCGAAAACCCAAATCGGGAAGCCGCCGCAGCAGGCGCATATCTGCTGCGGCGGTCTTTCGCTGGACAGCGCGCCACGCCATGGGTAAATCCCGCCATGGCAGCCCCCGTCCTCGTGATCGATTTCGGCTCGCAGGTGACCCAGCTGATCGCGCGCCGCGTGCGCGAAGCGGGCGTCTACTGCGAGATTGTCCCATTCCAGAAAGCCGAGGCCGCGCTATCCGCGCACAAGCCTGAGGCCATCATCCTCTCCGGCGGTCCGGCGAGCGTGATGGAAGAGGGTGCGCCGCGCGCGCCGCAGGCGGTGTTCGACGCGGGCGTGCCCGTACTCGGCATCTGCTATGGCGAGATGGCGATGGCGCAGCAGCTCGGCGGCAAGGTCGAGGGCGGGCATGCCCGCGAATTCGGCCGCAGCGATATCAGAATAGAGAAAGAGTCGCCGCTGCTCGCCGGCCTCGGAAACATCGGCGACACAGAGCCGGTGTGGATGAACCATGGCGATAAAATCGTTGCGATGCCGCCGGGCTTCGCGGTTGTCGCCACCAGCGAACATTCGCCCTATGCCGTGATCGCCGACGAAAAGCGCAAGCTCTACGGAATCCAGTTCCATCCCGAAGTCGCGCACACGCCGCGCGGCGCGGAGATGTACAGGAACTTCGTCATCAACATCGCCGGCATCCGCCCCGAATGGAACATGCACGCGTTCCGTGACGCGGAGATCAAAAAAATCCGCGCGCAGGTGGGCAATGGCAAAGTCATCTGCGGGTTGTCGGGCGGCGTGGATTCCTCCGTCGCCGCGGTGCTGATCCACGAAGCGATCGGCGATCAGCTCACCTGCATCTTCGTCGACACCGGCTTGATGCGCGCGGGCGAGGCGGACGAGGTCGTCTCCCTGTTCAAGGGGCATTACAACATCCCGCTGATCCACGCCGATGCGTCGGAGATGTTCTTAAGCCGGCTCGCCGGCGTCACCGATCCGGAGCAGAAGCGCAAGATCATCGGCGCCGCGTTCATCGAGGTGTTCGACGGCGAGGCCGCGAAGATCGGCGGCGCGGAGTTTCTCGCGCAAGGCACGCTCTATCCCGACGTGATCGAAAGCGTGAGCGCGACCGGCGGCCCCTCGGTCACGATCAAGTCGCACCACAATGTCGGCGGCTTGCCTGCCGCCATGAAGCTCAAGCTGGTCGAGCCGTTGCGCGAATTGTTCAAGGACGAGGTGCGCGCGCTCGGCCGCGAGCTTGGCCTGCCCGAGACCTTCGTCGGCCGCCATCCGTTTCCGGGGCCGGGGCTTGCGATCCGCGTGCCGGGCGAGATCACGCGCGACAAGCTCGAAATCCTGCGCAAGGCCGACACCGTCTATCTCGACGAAATCCGCAAAGCGGGCTTGTACGACAAGATCTGGCAGGCGTTCGCGGTTCTTCTTCCCGTGCGCACCGTGGGCGTGATGGGCGACGGCCGCACGTATGATTATGTGTTGGCACTGCGCGCCGTCACGAGCAGCGACGGCATGACCGCCGACTACTACCCGTTCGAACATTCGTTCCTGGCGCGTGTCAGCACAAGAATCGTGAACGAAGTCCGCGGCGTCAACCGCGTGGTGTACGACATCACGAGCAAACCGCCGGGCACGATTGAGTGGGAGTGAGGGGCTAAAGAAATGCCGAAGCGCCGTCTAACAGACGACGAGAGATCGATTGGGCGCTCGCGGGGCATTTCCATATTTCGAGTTTTGCCGTTTGTGTTGATGTTGATTGCCGTCATCGTGATGAGCACTGACGATCAGATCTTTCAACAATGCATTGGCAGGCCGCTCGACGAACATGGTCGCGCTGCGGCCTGGGGTCGTTTTCTTGTCTCTATCCCTTGTAGTCCATACTACCTTCGCGATTTCGCCAACCACTGGCTCAATATTTCCGTGTTCTTCATCAGCGCGATTCTTGCGATTCCTCAGGTTTTCTGGATGAGAAGGCACGAAGCCTATTGGAATTCGGTTCGGGAAAAAGAAAGAGCTAAAAGAGCTGACAAATCGACTCAGAATGGTGCGAAATCGGGAGCCGACAGTGCCCGCGGGCAGGACTAAGTGGAGTGAGTTTTTCCATAGGGGGCAGCTGAATTGGACATCACTGAAGCACTCGCAGAAGAGTACTTAAGAAAATACTTCGGCGTTGTGAAATACGAACCCGATGGAAATATCCCACCGGATTTTCTCTGTGACGGACGTGTAGCGGTTGAGGTGCGTCGGTTAAATCAAAATTATGATGATGGTGATGGCTTAAGAGGGCTTGAGGAGACCTCGATCCCGCTCGACAAGAAGATCCGTAATCTTTTGATTTCGTTAGGGCCGCCCACAGCCGATAAGTGTTGGTTTGTGTTTTACCGCTTTCAAAGGCCGATTCAGCGCTGGAAGTATTTGAAATTGGGTTTGGAAAAACATCTGCGTGAATTCATGCAGGAGCCACATTCTCAAATGGTTCGAAAGTCTTTTGGCGGCGGATTCGAGGTCGAGATATTTCCGTCCTCGATTAAATGGTCATCCTTTTTTGTTCCAGCAGGAAGTAGTGACAGTGAAGCTGGCGGTTTTGTTCTTCAGGAGATTGAGCGAAACCTGGACTACTGCATTGCCGAAAAGTCCAGAAAAATAAAAAAAGCGAAGGCTGACTACCCGGAATGGTGGCTCGTTCTTATCGACTTAGTTGGTTATGGACTCGATGACTTGGATAGAAAACAATTTCGTGAATTCGTCCATGTTGAAAAACGTGAATTCAAGAAAGTTGTGCTCTTAGAGCCTCGAAGCGGCGGGCGGTCCTTCGAAATATAATCCACTGAGCCACTCAAGCAGGACGGAACCATGACCACCAACACCCGCATCGTTCTCTCAAGCGACCATGCCGCCATCGCGCTGCGTCAGGCGATTGCGGCGCATGTCGCTACGCGCGGGTGGGTGGCGGTGGATATCGGGCCCACCACAACAGAGAGCACGCATTATCCGGCACATGGCGAGGCGGCGGCGCGGCGTGTGGCATCGGGCGATTGCCGGTTCGGCATCGTGCTGTGCGGCACCCGTGCGTTATTATTGCCGTCTTGATTTGGACCATTAATTGGTCCATATTCCTTCCATGCGCGTGACCGTCACAGAGGCCAAAGGCCAGCTCACCGAACTCGTCCGCCGCGCGGAGCGGGGCGAGGAGGTGGTGCTCACGCGTCATGGGCAGGCGGCGGCACGGATCGTTCCCGCCGCCGGCAAGCCGACAGCGGCTGAAAAGATGGCCGCGATGGAGGCCATTCAGAAGCGCGCGGCGAAAAAGGCAAAACCAGGCCCGAGCGCGGCGCGCAGCCAGGATTTCCTCTACGACGAGTACGGACTGCCCAAGTGATCGCCGTCGATACGTCGGCGCTTATGGCGATCCTTCTGCGCGAACCGTTTGCCGACGAATGCAAAGCGGCTCTCGGCGCTGACGACCATCCGCTGATCTCGGCCGGGACGTTGACTGAAGCTTTGATCGTGGCTGGCGCGCGCGGCTTGCACGCCGAGATGGACGATCTGATCAACCGGGTTGGATGTGAGATTATTCCCGTGACTGCCGATGCGGCGCGCCGCGCGGCGACCGCCCATGCGCGCTGGGGCAGGGGCGCGAAAACGGCAGGACTCAATTTCGGTGACTGCTTCGCCTATGACGTGGCAAAGCAAAACCGCTGCCCGCTACTCTATGTCGGGCGTGACTTCGCGAAGACAGATGTGAAGAGCGCTCTCTCTCCATGATCCCCTCCAACCGCATCGTTCTCTCCAGCGATCATGCCGCCATCGCGCTGCGGCAGGCGATCGCCGCGCATGTCTCCGCGCGCGGGTGGGTGGCGGTGGATATCGGGCCGACCACAACAGAGAGCACGCATTATCCGGCGCATGGCGAGGCGGCGGCGCGGCGCGTGGCGTCGGGCGATTGCCGGTTCGGCATCGTGCTGTGCGGCACCGGGCAGGGGATCATGATGGCGGCGAACAAGATCAGGGGCATCCGCTGCGGCGTGTGCGCCGATCCGTTCTCTGCGCGCATGATCCGCCAGCACAACGACGCCAACATGCTGGCGCTCGGCGCGCGCGTGGTGGGCGAGGGCCTCGCGTTCGAGATCGTGGATGCGTTCCTCACCGCTGAGTTCGAAGGCGGCCGCCACGCGACGCGGGTGGAGATGATCGCGGCGCTGGAAGGATAAAGGCATGGCCAAAATCGTTTACGGACTGCATGTGTCGCTGGATGGCTATGTCGACCACATGGCGATGGGGCCGCCGGCGCCGGCGCTCTTTCGGTACTTCATCGAGCATATGCGCGGCGTGACCGGCAGCGTGTATGGCCGCCGCATGTATGAGGTGATGCGCTATTGGGATGAAGAGCAGCCCGATTGGGACGCGGACGATCGCGAATTCGCAATCGCGTGGCGGAGCAAGCCGAAATGGGTGATGTCGCGCGCGCTGAAATCGACCGGCCCCAACGCCACGCTCTTCACGGATGGCGTCGCGGCGGTGCGCGATCTGAAGGCGCGGCACGGCGGCGAGATCGAAGTCGCCGGGCCTGACCTGGCGCGGAGCCTGGGCGATGCCGGCCTGATCGATGAATACCGGCTGTACCTCCGCCCCGTCGTGCTGGGCTCCGGCAAGCCGTTCTTCGCCGGCCCGCGCCCGCCGCTCCGCCTCGTCGCCAGCGAACAGATCGGCGAAGATGTGGTCCGGCTGACCTACGCTCCGGCCTGATGGGCGAAAATGACCACGCAAAAACAAATCGAAAAATATATTGTGAGCCAGCCTGAGCAGAAGCGCAGCGACATGCGGGCGCTGCACCGTCTCATTCTGAAGACGATGCCGCGATGTAAATTGTGGTTCCTGGACGGCAAAAACGAAGACGGTAAAATTGTCTCCAACCCGAATATCGGATACGGCCTTCGCACCATAGAATACGCAAATGGCAAGGCGCGGGAGTTCTATCGGATCGGGCTCAGCGCGAACACGACGGGTATCTCGGTCTACATCCTCGGCCTTGAAGACAAGACATATCTCGCCAAGGCATTCGGAAAGAAACTCGGCAAGGCGAGCGTGACCGGGTATTGCATCAAGTTCAAAGCATTAAAGGATATCGACATCGATACGCTTGTGGCGGCCATACGATACGGCGTCGAGGCGACGCGCGAGAATTGAATTTCCAACCGGGAGACGACCGCCGCTTTATGCAATTTGTGATCGTCCGCAGGCTTGAAACGCTGTCGCCGCGAACCCATATCCGGGAGCTGGTTTGGCGTGAACGGATATGAGGTGTTGCATCAGCGGAACGGATACCCCTCCCGAAAGAATCCTGGTTCGAATGAGGGGGGAAGGGGGAGGGGGATGTCGCCGAAATGAAAAACGACTGCTCACCCTTTGCCGAAACCGCAACATCTTGTGCCCTGTTGCATAAGCGGATGGGGTACCCCCCTTTCCGGAAAATTGAGGTTCGAATATCGCGTGAGAGAAAATTGTTGAGAACGCGATATTAAATCTCAAGCGGTAGCGGTTTTGCTCTTCGCGCCATCAAGGTCTTGAATTCCATCCGCTGCGCGGCGACGCTCCGCTCCGGATGGCATGGATCGGAGACAGGCTATGAAGCCCACCATCACCGCGTTCCAGCGCGGGTTCGCGGCGCCGCTGGCGGTCTTCACCGCCGCATCAGGTGTTTGAACATGGCAGGCAGGCACGTCGCATTGTATTTCGCCTGGAGCCGGCCCGATGAGGTCGCGGCGCCGCTCGGCGTGTTGGATAACCGCTTTCCGGCCCTGTTCGAACTACGCCGGATGTTCTGGCCGCGCTATGAGCAATTCGCCGATCCGGAGAAATTCGATCAGGGCATCGGCGGCTTTCTTGACCATATTCAGCTCGCGAATTTCACGCATTTTGCGGAACTGGCATCGTCGTGGACCGGAAATCCCGTCCGCATCGCCGAGCGCAGGAAGAATGGCGCGGTGCAGTCACTCGATGCCGCGTTTCTCGCCGGCGTCGATACGCTCATCGTCATCAGCTTCGACTCGTCGCGGACCGGACAACACGCGAGCGATACGGAAATCGCTGCCGTGCGCGCGTTTCTCGACCACCCCAACCACACGCTGTTCGTTTGCCCTCATCACGACATAGGCGATGTGGATGGCCTGCCCGAGAGCGAATGGCTGACGCGGCAGGAACTCGAATTCCATCATCATGGCGATCACGCCATTCCGGCGCGGCAATGCTTCGGGGATTTCGGGATTTCACTTCTGGGCGGGCTCGGATTTGCTGTGAGAAACCGCTTCGGATTGCGCCCCCTGAAGTTGCCGGACGGTTCGCCGGCTCCACTGGAAATCGCCGCCGAGTTCGACCGGTTCGGATTGATGGATGGGGTTGCGACTTTCAATCTCCATGCGCACCTGCCGCATTTCGAGAGACTGGGCGACAGCGCGGAAAATCTGGATGTGCTCGCGCGCCAGCAGATCGATCTCAACGCGCCGCCACACCCGTTCACGATAGAGGGACGGCGTGACTTCGATGCTCTGCTGCAATCGAAGGCCGGGGTGGTTCCCGGTTGTGTGCTGATCTGCGATACGACGATCTTCAGTTCGACCGCAGGCGGTATCGACAGTTTGGAGCGCTTCTGGCGAAACGTCACAATGTTGAGAACCTAGCGTCACGCTCAGGTCTGAAGGACTTTTCGAAGCGACTTCTCGATCTGGCCGCGGCAGTAGAAGTCGCCATAGTCTTCGCGCGCTTTCCGGGCGAGGTCGGCCAGCGGCGGTAACGCGGCAACACGCTCTGCTAATCCGGCGGTCATCGGCGCCGTGCGCCTTAAGATCGTACCGATCCTCTTGAAACGTTCCATCATGGTCGACCACAGCGTTGCTGTTATGACATCCGCGATGCCCGGCTCGCCGCCGCCGAGGAGAAACCCGCTGCCGGCTTTCAATCCATGTCGGCGTCCGGTCTCTTCCCAGAACGACATCCAGCGCTTCAGACGCGGAACGAATTCCTCCCAGTGCTTGTCGGTCCACATCTGTCGCCCGCCATCGAGTGTGATCTCGTCGATTACATCGTTGGCGTCGCATACGATCTTCATCGTCAAAGCGCGCAGCCCAGGGGTCTCCGGGAGGAGGTCTAAAGTCTCACCGAGGTAGAGAATGATTGCCGGCATTTCGGCGATCGCGAAATTCGCCTTGTGATCGATCAGCAGTGGCGGGCCCATGAACGGCACCGGCATCTTCTTCACCGGCGCGCTCATCTGCCTTGATATTGCTTCGTCTCCGGCTTCGTCCCAGGTCTTTCCGGCATGGGCGAGCACCGCGCGCACGAATTGCCCGCGAAAGGGTGCGGACCAGTAATACAGTGTGTAATCTGACATCGTCGGATCCCTATGTGATCGCACCATCATAACACCGCGCAGCTCGTCGGGTTTCGTGATAGTCTCATGTATTCCTTGTTGGGGGACATTTTGAAACTGCATATACTTGTAGGCGCCGCCTTGTTGGTCGGGATTGTGGCACCAGCCTTCGCGGCCGACGACGCCCCGCTCACGCGCATGGCGCTGTGCCAGGATTCATGGGTGGAATGGACCAAGAAAGACACGAAGGCATTCGAGGCTTTCCGTGCGCATTTCCTCGGTGAGTTCGCGCGCCACTACAACGACCCCTACATGCTCCCCAAGACAAATGTGTCCATACTGGGAATTCAGGTGGCGCAGGGATTTCCAGATAGCGTCGGCATGGGCGTCGGGTTTTCGCTCACCGTCGATGTGCCGTTCGACAAGGCGCGCGACGCGATCGAAAAGGCTTTGGCCAAGAAGCTCGTCCATTGTGAGAATAGCGACAACATGAAGAGTTGCGAGCTTGAGGTCGCGCCGCAGCGCACGGTCACGTTGATGGCCGACGATAGCCCCAAAAGTCGTCAAACGTTGATAGGCTGTTATTATTTCTATGAGAAGTGACTCGCATCAAAGGGCAAAACCGTGAATCCTTTTCCAGAAGACATCTTCACCGAACAGGAAGATGTCGATCCCGACACCCTCGCCAATCTCGGTCCGCTGCGCAGGCTTGCTGGCATCTGGCAGAGCAGCAAGGGCGTCGATCTGAATCCAAAGGCCGCCGGACCGGAGCGGCGCAATTACATCGAGCGCATTGAGATGCAGCCCATCGACCCGCAGGCGAACGGGCCGCAGTTGCTCTATGGATTGCGCTATCACATCCATATCAACACACCGGAAGAAGAGATCACGTTTCACGATCAGGTCGGCTACTGGCTGTGGGAGCGGGAGACAGGCCTGGTGCTGCAATCACTCACCATTCCGCGCGGTCAGATCGTGCTCGCGTCCGGTCACGCCAAACCAGATGACACGACGCTGGTTGTGAGTGCGGCGCGCGGCCAGATGAATTACGGCATCTGCTCGACCGATTTTCTCGAATACGCATTCCGCACGGATTCTTATCGTCTCGAAATCACTTTCAACGCCGACGGCAGTTGGAGCTATGTCTCCGACACCATGCTGACCGTTCGGGGGCAGAAGGAGCCGTTTCGGCATCGCGACGTGAACACGCTGACGAAAATCGGAGAGCCGACTCCGAACCCGCTGTTCCTGATCGTGAACGGTCATAAATAGCGCTTCAAATATCGTACGGGAATTGCTGGCCGCGGCCTTGCGATGAGCGTATTTTCGTCATCGATGTCAGTCCAGGATCAACCTCTCGCCATGACCGCCTCGGCAGCTCTGGCCGTTCAGGCCCGCGCTCTGTCGGTGCGCGCGGTCATGATCAGCGACCGCCTGGTCGTCGATCGTTCGCGCTATAGCGGCGTCGTCTCCACCGCGCCGTTCTGTTACCGCGAGGGCGACGGTTATGTTGTCGTGTTCCGCTATGGCGTCGTCGTATTCGTCGGGTTGACCGACGAGGAAGAAAAGAAAGCGCTCTCGCAATTTCTCGCCGAAGCGACGGCTGCTCTTCCCGTCGAGGAAGAGCGGGTCGGCCTCGAGATTCATGCCGGCGATGAGGAGGGTGCGACCGCCAATGGCATTTTCCACATCCGCGAGCTGAGCGTCGCACACGTTCTGGTGCTCGGCGACATTCTCGCCAAAAGCGTGGCGCTCGCGCGCTATGAACGCGAGATCGCATCGGTCTTCGACACCATCGAGCCGGAAGCGAGCAGGCTCGCGGTCAGCGGCCGGCTGCCAAAGTCGCGCAAGGCGCTGTTGCAGCTGATCGGCAGCGCCTTACTCGCGCAACATCGCGTCTCTGGCCGCATCGCCTTCGCCGAGAAACCCGACGTGTTGTGGGAACATCCCGAACTCGGGCGGCTCTACGCGCGGCTCGAGGACGAATATGAGATCATAGAGCGCGGCACCCTGCTCAACGGTAAAGTGACGGTGGTGGGCAGCGCGGCCGAGACCTTCACCGACATGATGGATACCGCGCGCTCCGCCCGGCTGGAACTGCTGATTGTTTTGCTCATCCTTGCCGAGTTGATTATTGGCGCTGCGGCGTTGTTCCGTCCCTGAGTTGTCTGCATCCAATTGGCCCACCGGCGGCTACCAAGTATCGAACTGGGCGAGGATTGGCCCCACCAACGAAGGGATGCGACGATGATTGAGCTTTTCCGAGAGTTTTTCTGGTTGATTTTCCCGATTCTGGGCATGGGGATCGCGTTCATGGCTGTGGCCGGCGAGTTCGGGCGGCAAAAGAAGGCACTGGAGGTGCTGCGCACCTACGCCGAGAAAGGTGTCGAACCTCCGGCGAGCGTTCTGGCGGTGCTCAGCCGCGCGAGTTCCGAGAAGAAGAAGAATCCGAAGGCGAGCTTCGCGTTTTTCACGATCATGGCTTTGGGGTTCATCTTCACAGCGGGCTGGTTCAACGCTACCGGCGGCGGTTGGCCATTTGTGCTCGGCTTCGCCATCACCTCGTTCGTCATGGCCGCGCTGGCAGTGTCCAATCTCGTTCAGGCGTTGAGCAAAAACTCCGCGCATGACGCATGACAGCGATGCCGCGCTTGTTGCCGGGGCACGGGCTGGGTCGGTGGCCGATCTGTCGCGGCTTGTCGACCGGCATCAGCAGGTCGTGCGCGCGTTTCTCGCACGCATCACCGGCAATCGCGACGAGGCAGAGGACCTTGCGCAGGAAACGTTCCTCACCATGTGCTCTCAACTCGCGCGCTATCGCGGCGATGCCAGTGTGCGGACATGGCTGTGTGCGATCGCGTGGCGCAAGGCGAAGAGTGCGCGGCGTTCGTTCTTTCGTGCGCGGGCGCGGGACACCCAGTATGCCGACCAGGCGGAGCTTGAACGGCCGGGCGAAATCGCTGCGGAAGAATCGATGGCTCTGAAAACAGCACTGAAATCCTTGCCTCTCGAACAGCGCGCAGCAGTTGTGCTGTGTCTGTCGGAGGATTTTTCGCATGCGGACGCTGCACAGGCTCTGGGACTTCCGCTCGGAACGGTGAAGTCGCATGTTGCGCGTGGCCGTGCCAAACTGCTCGCGGTTCTCGGAGAAAAATCATGAGCGAGGCCGAAGCAAAACTCGCCGCGTTCTGGCGCGAAGATCGTCCCCGGGTGCCGGATGCCGCGTTTCGCCTTGCGGTGCTCGAGCGCCGGGCACGACGGCGGTTCTATCTATATTCGGGATCGGTGGTTGCGGGCGGGATGTTGGCCGCGGGATGCATGGCGGCCATCGCGCCGGAGCTTTCGGCCTTGAGCGTGTCGCCGCCACTGCCGGGAGCGGTCCCGCTCGCGTCGATGGTCGTGACGGGCGCGTGCATGCTGTTGGCGTACACGCGCAGCCGCCAAGTGTTCTGAGTTTCAATTCGGAATGTGCGGCTCCACTAGCTTCACGAGATTTTCCAGCGATTGCTGCCAGCCGAGGTAACAAGCTTCCACCGGGATCATATCCGGTATGCCGTCCTGCACGATCGAGACGTCCGTGCCGACCGCGACCTTTTTCAGGATCACGGTCACTTCCATCTCGCCGGGCAGGTTGGGGTCGTCAAATTTGTCCGTGTAACGAAGCTTCTTGTCGGGCACGAGTTCGCGATACTCGCCGCCGAAGGAATGACTGTTCCCGGTCGTGAAGTTGCGGAACGACATGCGGAACGTTCCGCCCACCCTGACCTCCTGATGATGCGAGGTCGCCGCGAAGCCATGGGGCGGAAGCCACTTCGTCAGGGCGTCGGGCTCGAGAAAGGCGCGATAGACCTTGTCGGGCGTGGTCGCGATGACGCGATGCAGGCGGACGGTGCCGGGCATTGTTCTTTCCTATTCTTGAAGGGCATTCAGCGGCCGGGTATCGGCATCACCGGCATGACTTCGACGCCTTCGCCGGGGAAGATCGTGAACTGCGGATGCTTCTCGAACAGCTTGGCCGCGGCTTCATGCGAATCCGCGCGCACGACCACGAACCCACCGAGATTGTTGGAGATATCCGCAATGCCGCTGGCCGACACTTTCTTGGTCTTGCCCAGCGGGCCGCCTTCGCCGACGACAACGTCCTTGTGTTTTTCCATCCACGCGCCCCACGCAGCAATGCCATCCATTTCCTTCGCTTTGCGTTCGACTTCCGGCATCGCCATCCATTCCTTGAAGCGCGGAGAATTCATGTTGCCGGTGAAGACTGCGAGATAGTTGGTCATGATGATGTCCCTCTCTTGGTTTTGCCCTTGTTCTGTTGGGCGTTGAACAAAAGTTCGATGTAGCGGCGCAAATGATCGACGCTCGAGATCGCGATCGCGGCACCGCCTTTGGCTTTCGCGAGGATGAACGCGCCCTGCAGCACAGCTTGCGTGTGCAGCGCGAGGCTCTGTGGCGTGAAGCCACCCTTGACGCCATGGAGATTCATCGCCTGGGCGATATCGTTTTCAAGCTTTGCGGCGTGGCCGCTGATGCTGGCATCGCAGGCGCCGCGAATGGCGGGATGGGTTTCGTAGGTTTCCTGCACCATCGTTCCGACCAGACAACTGAAGTCCTGCACCCCGCCTTTGATCAACGCGCGGCGGAAATCGATGTAGCCGAACACGCGGTCGAGCGGATTCCCCGGCGTATGATAGGGCGCTGATGCGAAGAGCTCGCTGGTCGTCTCAGACCAATAATTCGCGGCAGCGACCGCGAGCGCTTCCTTGTCATTGAAATGATGGAAGAAAGAACCCTTTGCGACGCCGGCGCGCGCGCACAGCTCATCGACTGTGGTGGCGGAATACCCTTTCTCGCGAATAACAGACAGGGCCGCATCCAGCAGCTTCTGGCGAGCCGGCGCCACACGGATTTGGGTCGGCGGATTGTCCATGCCTGAGTTATACCGACTAGTCGGTACAGTCTCAACAGGATTCGGCTTTTTCTGCGGCAAGGCCGAAGAAATGAATCTGTGTCATGACAGATTCAACTCTTTCCTCTAAGAATCAGGCGAAAATTTCGCGATCACGCCGGATGACCCCGCCAAAGCAGAAAACCATTACCACAGAAGATCTTAGCCCGCTGGGACCGGGGGCCGAAGAGGTGCTTGTGGAGGTTTTTACAACCCAGCAATCAGCGCTCCCCCCCGCTATCGATCCGGCGTCCCCCGAGCGCTTCATCAACCGCGAACTCTCTTGGCTCGCGTTCAACCGGCGTGTTCTGGAAGAGGCTCAGAATGTCCGCCATCCGCTCCTGGAGCGGCTGCGTTTCTTGTCGATCTCGGCATCGAACCTTGACGAGTTTTACATGGTTCGCGTTGCCGGTCTGAAGGGCATGGTCGAGGCGAATGTCACGACGCCGAGCGATGACGGGCTGTCGCCGGCAGAACAACTTGCGGAAGTCGATGCGGCGGCCGGACAGTTGATCGCCGATCAGCAATCTGTTTGGGCTGTGCTCAACACTGAGCTGCGGGACGCCGGAATTTCGGTCATTGGGCCAAAGGAGCTGACGGTAACCGATCACGAATGGCTCGATAAGCAATTTCGCAATCAGATATTCCCTGTTTTGACGCCGCTCGCGATCGACCCGGCGCATCCTTTTCCTTTCATCCCGAATCTCGGCTTCACGCTGGCGCTGAAACTGACGCGCAAGGACGGCAAGCACGTCATGGCGCTGCTTCCGGTGCCGCCGCAGTTGCAGAGATTCTGGAGGCTCCCGAGCGCGGACAAGACCGTGCGCTTCCTGCCGTTGGAAGATGTCATCGGCCTTTACCTCGACAAGCTTTTTCCCGGGCATGCCGTCAACGGCAGTGGCCTGTTCCGGATCTTGCGCGACAGCGACGTAGAACTTGAGGAAGAGGCTGAAGATCTCGCGCGTCAGTTCGAGACGCTGCTCAAACGCCGCCGCCGCGGCGACGTCATTCACATGAAATGCAGCAAGTCGATGCCCGACGACCTGCGAGAGTTTATCTGCGATCATCTTAAACTTGAGGACAGCGAATTGGTGCTGATCGAGCATCTGCTGGGTCTCTCAGACCTGCGCAAGCTCATCCTCGATGAACGCGCCGACCTTCAGTTCAAGCCTTATCTGGCGCGGTTCCCGGAACGCATCCGCGATCACGGCGGCGACTGCTTCGCCGCGATCCGCGCCAAGGACATTCTCGTCCATCACCCGTTCGAGAGCTTCGATGTGGTGGTGCAGTTCCTGCGCCAGGCGGCGGCCGATCCCGACGTCGTGGCAATCAAACAGACGCTTTATCGCACCAGCCATGACAGCCCGATTGTCAGCGCGCTGATCGAGGCGGCCGACGCGGGCAAGTCCGTCACGGCGCTGGTCGAGCTGAAAGCGCGCTTCGACGAGGCGGCCAATATCAAATGGGCACGCGATCTGGAGCGTGCGGGCGTCCAGGTCGTCTATGGCTTCATAGAATTGAAGACACACGCCAAGGTCAGTCTCGTCGTGCGGCGTGAGAGCGGCTCGCTGCACACTTATGTGCATTTCGGCACGGGCAATTATCATCCGACAACAGCCAAGGTTTATACCGATCTGTCGCTGTTCAGCGCCGACCGAGCGCTTGGTCGCGATGCCGCACAGCTTTTCAATTACATCACGGGCTACGCCGAACCGGTGGCGCTGGAGAAGATCGCGATCTCTCCGCTCACGCTGCGCGGCCGGCTGGTCGATTGTATTCAGGAAGAGATGATTCACGCGCGGTCCGGTAAGCCGGCCGCGATCTGGATCAAACTGAACTCGCTGGTCGATCCCGGCATCATCGATGCGCTCTATCTCGCCAGCCAGGCCGGCGTGCAGATCGATCTCGTTGTGCGCGGCATCTGTTGTCTGCGCGCCGGCGTTCCAGGGCTTTCGGACAACATCCGGGTGAAGAGCATCGTCGGCCGTTTCCTGGAACATGGCCGCATCGTCTGTTTCGGCAATGGACACGGGCTCCCTTCGGCCAAGTCGCGCGTTTACATCTCTTCGGCGGACTGGATGCCCCGCAACCTTGACCGCCGCGTGGAGGCGCTGGTGCCGATCGAGAACCCGACCGTGCATCAACAGGTTCAGGACCAGATCATGGTGGCGCTGCTGAAGGATCAGGCGCAAAGCTGGATCATGAACCCAGCTGGCAGCTATGAGCGCGATCCTGCCGCAGCTTTGCCAGACGCATTTTCGGCGCATACTTACTTCATGACGAATCCCTCGCTCTCCGGCCGCGGCAAAGCGCTCAAGATCAGCCAGCCGAGGCCCGTCGCCATAGTCACCCGGCACGACTGAGCATGGCAGGAACATCTTCCATGGCCGCTGACGCAGGACTGGGCGCGGTCTTGCGTCCGCGCAAGAGCGTGAAAGGTCCTGTCGCAATTCTCGACATCGGCTCGAACTCCGTGCGCCTGGTCGTATACGAGAACCAGTCGCGCGCGCCCGCGACCGTGCACAACGAGAAAGCGATCTGCAGCATCGGCCGGGACATGGTCACGACCGGGCGCTTGAATACCGAGGGCATGAAGATGGCGCTTGAGGTTCTCGCGCGCTTCAAGCTGCTCGCGGATGGTCTGGGCGCATCGGTCCGCGAGGCGGGTGCGACTGCCGCAGCCCGCGACGCCGAGAACGGGCAGGATTTCATCCGCAAGGCCGAGGCCGCCTGGGGCGCGCCGATCCGCGTGCTGTCTGGCGAAGAAGAGGCGCGGCTCGCGGCGGAAGGCGTGCTCGCCGGTATTCCGGATGCCGATGGCCTGGTGGCGGATCTGGGCGGCGGCAGCCTCGATATGGTCACCGTGAAAGGCGGAAAGATGACGGATGCGGTCACGCAGCCGTTCGGCCCTCTACGTCTGATGGATCTTGCCAAGGGTAATGCCAACAAGGCGCGTGACCTCGTGGACGAAGGGCTCGCCAAAATTCCCCATCTCAAATCGCTGGAGAAGCGTTCGCTCTACGCGGTTGGCGGCATCTGGCGTTCGGTCGCGCGTGTCGACATGGAAGTGTGCGAGTATCCGCTCCACGTCCTGCAGCACTACAAAATTCCGCGCGCACGCGCGCTTCGCCTTTGCGACGTGCTGTCGGTGCAATCGCGCAAATCGCTCGACATGATGAAGTCGGTGTCGAAGCGCCGCGCGGAATTGCTTCCCTATGGCGCGATCGTTCTCGAGCGCCTGCTTGTGGCGACCAAAGTGGATCGGATTGTGGTGTCGGCGTACGGATTGCGCGAGGGAATCCTTCATGCGCAGCTCGGCCCCGAAGAGCGCGACAAGGATCCGCTGATCGAATTCGCAGCCTCCGCCAACGACCGCATGAGCCGTTCGCCCGCCCATGCGCAGGAAATGTTTCAATGGGCCTCGCCGCTCTTCCCGGACGAGAACGCGGAATTGCGCCGCGTCCGTCAGGCGGCGTTCCTGTTCTCCGATATCGGTTGGCGCCTGCATCCTGACGATCGCTCCGTCGGTGCATACAATCAGGTCATCCATGCGCCGTTCGCCGGCGCCGATCATCGCGCCCGCGCGCTGATCGCGACCGCCGTGTTCCACCGCTACTCGGGTGACGAGGAAGTTCCCAAGGCGCTGGTGATCGAAGACCTGCTCGACAAGGATGACGAGGCGCTCGCACTGCGCATCGGCCTGGCCGCGCGCTTGGCCTTCGCCATGTCGGCGTCGGCGGTCGGCGAGCTCAGCCACACCAAGCTCCGCCTTACGCCCGGAAAAGTCCTGCTCGACGTGCCGCGCCGGCGCGAGGCACTGGCGGGAGAGCCGGTGCTCAAGCGCCTGGGCGCGCTGGCCGCGGCTTTGGACCGCAAGGGCGAAATCCTGATCGGCTGATACCCGCGGGGTGACTAGGCGTTAACGCCGAAAAAGCCTAAAGGGGGTATAAACTCGCGTCGGCAAGCGCCATATAAGGCGCCTGCATAAGGAGATTTCCATGGGCGGCCTCAGCATCTGGCACATCCTGCTTTTCGGAGCGGTGGCGTTGCTGCTCTTCGGCGGCCGTTTCAAGATTTCGGACGTGATGGGCGATCTCGGCAAAGGAATTTCCAGCTTCCGCAAGGGCCTGAACAATCCGGACGATCACCCCGAGCCGCCGAAAAAGGACACGCCTTCCACCTGATTCACTGTCCTCACCCTTCGGCAAGCTCAGGGTGAGGGTTATGACATTTCCCTCATGCTGAGCCCGTCGAAGCATGAGACAGGCTCGAATAAGCGATGATCGACCTTTTCAGCTGGAGCCACATCCTCATCGTCCTGATCGTGGCGTTGGTCGTGATCGGGCCGAAGGATTTGCCGCGCTTCATGCACATGGCCGGACGCTGGATGGGTAAGGCGCGAAGCATGGCCGACCAGTTCCGCAGAAGCTTCGATGAAATGGCACGGCAGACAGAACTCGACGAGCTGCGGAAAGAGATCAATTCACTGCGCGAGACCCGTGTCGATACGCCGGTGATGACTCCGCATTCGATTGTGCCGTCCGACTTGACGTCAGAGCCTGCAGGCGAATTGCCCGCGCCTGTCACGGGCCAGCCCGAACCGCCGGTGACGTCGTGACCGCGCGCGCGCAAACCGAAGAAGACGAGATCGAAGCCTCAAAGGCGCCGTTGCTCGACCATCTGATTGAGTTGCGCAAACGGCTTATTTATTCCGTCGCCGCGTTCGTGTTGTGCTTTCTGATCTGCTTTGTGTTCGCCAAGCAGATCTATGCATTTCTAACGATGCCCCTGGCGCACGCGCTCGCCGGTCAGCCGAACGATCATCTGATCTATACCGCGCTGTACGAGACGTTCTTCACCTATGTGAAGGTGGGCATGTTTGCGGGTGTGTGCCTCGCATTTCCGGTCATCGCCGCGCAGGTATGGCTGTTCGTCGCTCCGGGGCTGTACCGCAACGAACGCCGTGCGTTCCTGCCGTTCCTGTTCGCGACGCCTGTTCTGTTCCTCGCAGGCGCAGCCTTCGTGCTCTATGTGATGCTGCCCTACGCGATCCATTTCTTCCTGAGCTATGAGACACCCGCAAGCAATGGCGGGCTCGGCATACAACTTCAGGCGAAGGTGAGCGAATATCTCGACTTCGTGATGACTTTAATCTTCGCGTTCGGGCTGACGTTCCAGATGCCGGTGCTTCTTACGCTTCTTGGCCGCGTGGGGATTATCACCAGCAAGCAACTTCGCGATGTCAGGCGCTACGCGGTTGTTGGCATTGTGGCGCTCGCGGGCATCCTCACGCCGCCGGATGCCTTCAGCATGATCAGCCTCGCGGTGCCGCTGATCGCGCTATACGAGATTTCGATTGTTCTGGTGTGGCTGATCGAGCGCGGTCGGACGAAAGACGCAGCTGCCTAAGCCGTCAGGCGTTCTTCTTCATCCTGCACATCGATCTGGCGCGGCTCATCCTCGATGTGGCGATAGACGAACGGGCTGCGGCCGTGCTCCCGGTTCCAGACATGCCAGCGAACGCCACCACAAATCGGGCCGCTCAACAGCGCAACCGCTCCAACACCGATGATGACCGCGAAAGGCATAGCCGTTTCCTAACTCCTTGGTCCGGAAACGAATAAGCGCGGTGAGGGTTCCTTTGTTTCAACGGAACTTTACCCGCCGCGTCCGCCATGCCATGAGGCGCGCAGCGGAGAGATTCCATGCACGACATCAAAGCCATTCGCGACGACAGGGACGCCTTCATTGCCGGGCTGAAGCGGCGCAACATCGCCGGTGCGCAGACCATCGCAGAGGACATCCTCGACCGCGATCATGGCTTGCGCGCGCTGCAGACGCGGCTTCAGCAGGCGCAGGCGCGCCGCAACGAGGCGTCGAAGCTGATCGGGCAGGCGAAGGCCAAGAAGGATGAAGCGCAAGCGAGCGCGTTGATGGCCGAGGTCACCGATCTCAAGGGCGAGATTCAGAAGGGTGAGGAAGAAGAGCGCACCCTGAAGGCCGATCTCGATTCCATTCTTGCGTCCTATCCGAACATTCCGGCTTCCGATGTGCCAGGCGGCATGGACGAAAACGGCAATGTCGAGGTTCCTGCGCGCGCGTTCGGCACAAGGCCCGCAATGAACGCCGCGAAGGAGCATTTCGAGCTGGGCGAAGCGCTCAGCATGATGGATTTCGAGCGCGCGGCGAAAGTGTCCGGCGCGCGGTTTGTCTATCTCAAGGCCGGTCTCGCACGCCTCGAACGCGCGCTCGGCATGTTCATGCTCGACCTGCACACGGACACATTCGGCTACACCGAAATGGCGCCGCCGATTCTCGCGCGCAATCAGTCCTTCTTCGGCACGACGCAGCTCCCGAAATTCGAGAACGATCAGTTCTGGGCGATCAGCGGCGAACTGCTCCTGGAAGGTGACGCAGACGCGATCCGTGAACATCGTTATGGCCTGATCCCCACGGCGGAAGTCACGCTCACGAACTACGTTCGTGATGAAATCCTGGATGAAGAGAATCTGCCATATCGCTTTACGGCATGGACGCCGTGTTTCCGCGCAGAAGCAGGTGCGGCGGGAAAGGACACGCGCGGCATGATCCGCCAGCATCAGTTCTCAAAAGTCGAACTGGTTTCGATCACGACGCCGGAGCAATCCGAGGCCGAACACGAACGCATGACGAATTGCGCGCAGGAAGTGCTCAAGCGGCTTGGCCTGCATCATCGCGTGATGACGCTATGCACAGGCGACATGGGCTTTGCGGCCAAGAAGACCTATGACATCGAGGTCTGGTTGCCTGGCCAGAACCGGTTCCGCGAGATTTCGTCCTGCTCCAATTGCGGCGACTATCAGGCCCGGCGCATGAACGCGCGCTATCGCCCGAAGGACTCTAAGCAGCCGCGTTTCGTCCACACACTGAACGGCTCTGGTCTCGCCGTCGGCCGCACGCTGATCGCAATCCTGGAGAACTATCAGCAGCCTGACGGCTCCATCGCCATCCCGGACGCGCTGCGTCCTTACATGGGCGGGATGGAGAAGATCGCGAAGCCGTGACGGACACGCTTATGACGGCGCGCCTCACGCTTCGCCGCATCGAGATAGACGACGTTCCCGCGATGCACGCGATATTCGCGGATGAAGAGGCGATGCGGTATTGGTCGCGACTGCCACACGCCGACATCGCGGAAACGGAAGCGTGGGTCACGAAAGTGATTGCCTCGAACGAATCCGGCGACGGCGATGATTTCGTCGTGATCCAGGACGGCGCGCTCGTCGGCCGCATCGGTATCTGGCAGAACAACGAACTCGGACTCATTTTCGCGCCGTTCGTCTGGGGAACCGGCATTGCGCGCGAGGCCGCGGAAGCACTTATAGAACACGCGCGGGGCCGTGGTATGATCTCGATGATGGCCGACATCGATCCGCGCAACACCCGCGTGCGCCGGTTCCTGGAGAGGCTTGGTTTCCAGAAGACCGGTGCGGCGAAGAACACCTACAAAATCGGAGACAACTGGACGGACAGCGAGTATCTAACGCTCGATCTTTCCGGAGCCCTGTAAGTGCGCATTCTTGTCACAAACGACGACGGCATCCACGCGCCGGGCTTGATCGCTGCGGAAACGATCGCCCGCGCGCTGACCGACGATGTCTGGATCGTGGCGCCCGAAACCGAGCAATCCGGCGCCTCGCACTCGCTCACCCTGTCGATGCCGCTCCGCCTGCGTGAGATCGATCCGCGCCGCTTCGCCGTCACCGGCACGCCGACCGATTGCGTGATGATGGCCTGCGCGCATGTGATGAAAGATGTGCAACCCACCCTTATCCTTTCCGGCGTCAACCGCGGCTCCAATCTCGCCGATGACGTGACCTATTCGGGGACCATTGCCGGCGCGATGGAGGGGTGCGCGCTCGGCATCCCGTCGATTGCGTTGTCGCAGTCGTACGGTGTCGAGCCGCGCGGCGATATCAAATGGAATTGTGGCGAGATGCACGGGCCAAAGCTGATCCGCAGATTGGTCGAAACCGGCTGGCCGTCCGATGTGCTCATGAACATCAACTTCCCGGATTGCGAACCAGGCGATGTCAAAGGCACCGAGATCACCATGCAGGGCAAGCGCGATATGCAGACCGCCGCGCTCGACCGGCGCGTCGATGCGCGGGGTTTTCCGTATTTCTGGATTGGCTTCAAGCGTGTGCGCAGCAACCCACCAGAGGGCACCGATCTGCGCGCGATCTACGAGAAGCGCATCTCGGTGACGCCGCTGCATCTGAACCTGACCGAACGCGACGTCATGCAATCGCTGCGTGAGGCGTTCGCGACGTGACGGATCCACGGGCCGTCCAGCTGATCATGACACTGCGTGGGCAGGGCATTCATGATCAGCGCGTTCTCTCTGTCGTCGAACGCACGCCACGCGAAATTTTTGTCGAAGAACCATTCGCGCATCAGGCCTGGGACAACTCGGCGCTTCCAATCGCCTGTGGCCAGACGATCAGCCAGCCTTTTGTCGTCGCCTACATCACGCAGGAACTGAAGCTCGAGCCGAACATGCGCGTGCTCGAACTCGGCACCGGCTCCGGCTATCAGGCCGCGGTGCTCGCGCCGCTCTGCCGCCGCGTCTACACGATCGAACGGCATCGTCCGCTGTTGAAGCAGGCCGAAGCGCGCTTCAGGCAACTCAAGCTCGACAATGTCGTCACCAAACATGGCGATGGATTGACGGGCTGGCCGGAGCAGGCGCCGTTCGACCGCATCGTTCTTTCGGCCGCCGTTGCCGAGGTGCCGTTAATCCTTATCGAACAGTTAAAGCCAGGCGGCGCCTTGATCGCGCCGGTCGGAACTGTACCGAAATCGAACGGATTTGGGTTGCCGGAAAGTTTTTCTCAACGTTTGACGCGGATCATCAGGACAGAGGCCGGGGTTGAGCAAGAGGTGCTCCTTCCCGTCGTGTTCGTCCCGATGGTTTCGGGCGTGCCTCAGGAAGTGAAGAGGCCCGATGCCCGCATGGACAAAAAAGTCTGATTTGCTTCGCGCTCTCTTGTTGACGATGCTGGCTGCCGTCACGTTGTCTGCCTGCACGACGAGTCCACGTACCCAGCTGTCGTGGGACGTGCAGGATCACACGTACTACGGTCCCGCCAGCGTGAGGTTGCCGCCAGTCGAGCAGCGCCGTCTTGCTCCGCTCGCGACGCAACAGGCGAGCAATTCCTATCCCACGCCGAAAGCCAAACCGCGCACGACGCCCGGTTGGTATACGGTGAACTATTCGCCAGCACCGTACACGTCGCGCGCCAGCGATCCGCAACCCGTTCAAACCGCCGATGCCAGGTTTCTCTGGCCGCTCAGAGGGCGCGTCATCCTGAACTATGGCGTGACCGATAACGGCGAGCGCAATGACGGGATCAATATCGCGGCCCTTCAGGGCGCGCCGGTTCGCGCTGCTGCTTCGGGAACGGTCAGCTATTGCGGCAATGAACTCAAAGGCTATGGCAATCTCGTTCTGATCAAGCACGACAATGGCTACATCACCGCCTACGCCCATGTGGACAGCTTTCTTGTCGGCCGCGACGACCATGTGGTTGCTGGCCAGGTCATCGCCTATGCGGGTTCGACCGGCGATGTGATGGCGCCGCAGCTCCATTTCGAAATCCGCCGCGGCGTGCAGCCCTTAAATCCGCAGGCTCTGTTGCCCAAATCGGTGGTGGTGGCGTCGAATTGAGCCCGCTTTCGCGGCCACACACCCTTTAAGTCCTTGTTCCGTAACGGTTGCATTGAGGTGCGGCAAAGCTATAGTCCGCGCCCTCAAGGACGGCATTTTCGGCCGGGCCTTTAACCGTTTCCCGGAAGTCCCCATATGCCCGGCATGGACAGTTTCACCGCAATCGCGCCACTGATTTTCATCTTTGCGATCATGTATTTCCTGCTTATCCGGCCGCAGCAGCAGCGCATGAAGCAGCACAAGCAGATGGTGGACAATGTGCGCCGCGGCGACACGGTGGTGACGGCCGGCGGCGTCGTCGGGCGCGTGACCAAAGTCGATGACGCGGAAATCTCCGTGGAGATCGCCGACAATGTGCAGATCCGCGTGATCAAGGCGACACTGAGCGAAGTGCGGGCGAAGTCGCAGCCCGCCGATACGAAGGCAAGCTGAGGCGCGCATGGTTCAGGTCTCGCTTTTCACACGTATCGTCGTCGCGCTCATTTTGATTGGCGGCATTCTGGTTTCTCTGCCCAATGCGCTGCCGCAAAGGGCACGCGATCGTTTGCCGGCGTGGTGGGGCGGACATACGGTCAGCCTCGGCCTCGATCTCCAGGGCGGGTCCTATCTGTTGCTCGAAGTCCAGTTGGACGAAGTGCAGAAAGACAAGGTCGATTCTCTTCGCGGCGACATTCGCCGGGCGCTTCGCAAGGCGCACATCGCGTTCAGCTTCGACACCTCGGGCCAGAACAGCGGCAGCATCTCGGTCCACGTAGTTCATGACCAGTTGGTCGATGCCCGCGCCATTCTTGACGGTCTCAACCCATTGGCCAATGGCGGGGTGCTGTCTGTCGGTGCGCGCCAATACGAGATCAGCGAACTGGGCGGCGACCGCATCGTGATGCACATGTCCGACACCTATCTCAAACAGGCGCAGCAGGACATCGTGAATCAATCCATCGAGGTCGTCCGCAAGCGCATCGATGAGCTTGGCACGCGCGAACCCACCATCGAGCGGCAGGGCGACGACCGCATTGTGGTGCAAGTTCCGGGCCTTTCCGATCCATCGCGCCTGATCAGCATCTTGCAGACCACAGCCAAGATGACGTTCCAGCTCGTCGACGAGACGGCGGATATCGAACAGGCCAAGAAGGGCGTTGTGCCGATCGGCTCGGAGTTTCTCCAGAGATATACAGCGCAGGAGACGCAGCGGCGCGGACCCCTTGTCGTGCAAAAGCGTGTGCTGGTGGCCGGCGACCGCTTGACGGATGCGCGGCAGGATTTCGACCAGCAATCCGGTCAGCCTGACGTGACGATCAAATTCGACTCTGTCGGTGCCAAGGAATTTGGCGACGTGACGAAAGACAATGTCGGTCACAGATTCGCGATCGTGCTCGACAAGAAAGTCATCACGGACCCGGTCATCGAAATGGTCATTCTCGGGGGCACGAGCCAGATCACCGGCAATTTCACAACCCAGGCCGCCTCGGATCTTGCCGTCCTGTTACGCGCGGGCGCGCTCCCCGCGCCGCTGAAGCCGATCGATCAGCGCACCGTAGGTGCGGAGCTCGGCGCGGACTCGGTAAAGGCCGGTGGTTATTCGACGATGGCCGGCTTGGCGCTCGTCATCCTGTTCATGATCGGCCGCTACGGCCTCTTTGGCGTGTTCGCCGATGTGGCGTTGATCTTCAACGTGATCCTTCTTGTTGGGACACTGACTTTGCTGGGCGCCACGCTCACCCTGCCGGGCATCGCCGGTATCGTGCTCACCATGGGCATGGCGGTCGATGCGAACGTGCTGATCTTCGAGCGTATCCGCGAAGAGCAGCGAAACGGGCGCGGCATGATCGCGTCCATCGATCAGGGATTCCAGCGCGCGCGTGCGACCATCATCGACGCCAACGCGACCCACCTGATCGCGTCCCTGATCCTTTTCGAGTTGGGTTCGGGCCCCGTGCGCGGTTTCGCCGTGACGCTCGGTCTCGGTATCATCACCTCATTCTTCACGGCGGTGATGGTGACGCGCCTGATGGTCGTGCTCTGGCTCGAAATCCGGCGTCCAAAGACCTTGACCATATAAGAAATAGGGCTGAAATCCGCGTCGAAAGGCGTAAACTCCTTTCAGGGACTCATGTGAGGGGTGATCGGCCATGGCCGCGTTTTTTGGAAATCTGCGCAACACTGTGATCGCGGGCGTCATTCTCGCGATCCTGATGTTTTTGCTTTACGTCAAGATCCAGGGTTTCGATCCGACGTCGTTCTGGCCGTTCCTCGTTCGCTGGCTGCACGTGATCAGCGGCGTGATGTGGATCGGTCTGCTCTATTATTTCAACTTCGTCTCGACGCCGACGACGCCGTCCATTCCGGCTGAGCTTCGTCCCGCGCTCGGCAAATACATCACGCCGGCGGCGCTGTTCTGGTTCCGCTGGGCGGCAATGAGCACGATCTTTTTCGGCATCGTCCTCGCCTATATGAACGGCTATCTCGCCCAGGCCTACACGCTTGACGCCATCGAGAATTTCGTGAACCCGAAGGCGATCGGCATTGGCATCGGTATGTGGCTGGGCACGATCATGTGGTTCAATGTCTGGTTCGTGATCTGGCCGAACCAGCAGAAGGCGCTGAACATCGACAACAAATATCCGGACCTGTCGGCGGATGCGAAGGCGGCTTCGGCCAAGACCGCCGGCATGTTCAGCCGCATCAACACGATGCTCTCGATCCCGATGCTGTTTGCAATGGTCGCGGCGCAGAACATCTATTGATCGGGCTTATGCGTGAAATGAAAGGAGCCGTCCGGGCGACCGGGCGGCTCTTTTGCTGAGATGGCATGCTTCGACAGGCTCAGCATGAGGGAATGCAATCTCCCTCACCCTGAGCTTGTCGAAGGGCGAGAAGATCCATGACGGATTTTGCCTCATCTTTCGAAGCCTGCGCAAAGGCGATACGGAAATACGATCCGGACCGCTATTTCTCGGCTTTGTTCGCGCCTGCAGAGAAGCGGCCGTTCCTGTTCGCGCTCTATGCGCTGAACCACGAACTCGCACATGTTGTTGAAAGCGTGCGCGAGCCGATGATCGGCGAAATCCGGCTGCAATGGTGGCGCGAAACGCTGGAAGGCGCGCGTGTCGGCAATCCGCGCCCGCACGATGTCGTGCGCGCGGTGGCGGCGACATTCGCGGCTGTCGATCTGCCACTGGAACTCATTGACGCGATCATCGACGCGCGATCCTTCGATCTCACGCGGACGCCATTCGCTGGCGATGCGGCGAGGGATGCTTATCTCGATGCCACATCCGGCAATCTGATGCGGCTGGCATCGCGCGTCCTCGGTTCGGAGAATGACGTGCTCGCACGCGAAGCCGGGCTTGCCTACGGGCTGGCGGGCCTGCTGCGCAATCAGGCAGTCACCGGGCACAGGATTCTGCCAGACGTTATAACTGCGAGTGCAGATGCGTTGACCCATTTCGCCAAGGCAAGACGGATGAAGAGGCCGGGTGCGTCGCTGGCCGCGTTTCTTCCGGCGTCGCTTGTGCCGCTCTATCTTCGCGACCCTGCAAGGGATGTTTCCCTTCACCGCAGGCAATGGGCGTTGCTAGGCAGCGCGCTGCGCGGTCGCGTTTAGCCACACCGCGAGATCGGTCAGCGCGCGCGCCGAGAGAGCTTTCTTGCGATCCCTGCCGCGCGCGCCCTTCAGTTCGGGAAACAGACCGAAATTCACATTCATCGGCTGGAACGTTTTCTCGTCCGCGCCACCGGTGATGTGCGAAAGCAGGGCGCCGAAGGCCGTTGTCGGTGGCGGCGGCGTTTCCAGTCCTGCAGCGAACCGCCCCGCCAAAAGGCCGATCGCGGCGCTTTCGACGTAACCTTCGACCCCCGTCACTTGCCCCGCAAAACGCAGCGCCGGCCGCGCTCTCAGTCGCAATTGTCCATCCAGAAGCTTCGGCGAATTGAGGAACGTGTTGCGATGCAATCCGCCCAGCCGCGCGAACTGCGCGTTCTCGAGGCCGGGGATCATGCGGAAGATGCGCGTCTGTTCGCCGTGCTTCAGCTTGGTCTGGAAGCCGACCATGTTCCAAAGCGTGCCGAGCTTGTTGTCCTGCCTTAGTTGAACGACGGCATGGGGCCGTTTGCCCGTGCGGGTATCGCAAAGCCCAACGGGTTTCATGGGACCGAAGCGCAGGGTTTCGGGCCCACGAAACGCCATCACTTCTATCGGAAGGCAGCCTTCGAAGTAGGGCGTGGACATTTCCCATTCCTTGAAGTCCGTCTTCTCTCCGGCCAGCAGCGCCGCGATGAAAGCGTCGTACTGTGCCTGGTCCATGGGGCAGTTGATGTAGTCCGCGCCGTCGCCTTTGTCGTAGCGCGATTGCATCCAGCAGATATCGAAGTCGATCGACTCCCTGTGCACGATCGGCGCGATGGCGTCGAAGAATGCGAGACCTTCCTGATTCGTCAGTATACGGATCGATTGCGCCAACGCATCCGATGTCAACGGACCTGTTGCGACAATCGCATTGCTCCAGTCTTCCGGCGGAATACCCGCGATCTCTTCGCGCCGGATGGCGATGCGCGGGTGTCCTTCCAGCACATTTGTCACGGCTGCAGAGAACCCCTGGCGGTCGACCGCCAGCGCGCCGCCGGCGGGAAGCCTGTGTGCATCCGCCGCGCGCAAGATGAGCGAACCCGCGCGGCGCATCTCTTCATGCAGCAACCCGACGGCGTTGTTCTCCGCATCGTCCGACCGGAACGAGTTCGAACACACCAGTTCCGCGAGCCCATCGGTCTGGTGCGCGTCCGTGCCGCGCACCGGCCGCATCTCGTGCAGCACGACGTTGCTTCCAGCTTCGGCCGCCTGCCAGGCTGCTTCGCTGCCGGCCAGTCCGCCGCCGATGATGTGAATGGTGCTCATGGCCGTCCCATAAGGGGTCAGCCCCGCCAGCTCAACCCCGGAATCACCGGGACAAAGTTTCGCGAGACGGAAGGAAGGAATTCTGCGTTTAATAAGAAGTGCATGGGGGCTGATTTGCGCAGGACATTTCTGGATATCGGTTTGCTCGCGCTTGCGGGCATGCTTGCGGCGCTGGAATTCGGCGCCTATCCGCGGCTGTTTCCATCGGCCGGATGGAGTCTTGAAATTTTCATCGCCATCATCGCGTTGACCGCGCCGCTGCATTACGGGCTGATGCACGAGACGATGCATGGCAACCTGTTCGCGGATGAACGCTGGAACAGGCTTGCGGGCCGGTTGCTCGGCATCACGCTGGGACTGCCGTTCGAGACGATGCGTTTCGGCCATCTCGCCCATCACAGCAACAACCGTCACAAATTCGACCGGCCCGAATATCTCGCGCCCGGCCAATCCTTTCTCGCGGCGGCGCCGGCGTTCTATTTCAAGACTGTCATCGGCAACGAGTTGATCTACACGCTGCTGCCGCTGCTCATCTTCGTGCCGATGCCGGTGCTCGAGCGTTATGCGGCGCGCGCCAACGAAACCGATGACGCGGGTCCGATGCGCGCGGCCGCGCTTCGTTCCTTCTCCAATCCGGCACGGCGCAGCGCGTTGCGCACCGATCTCGCCGGTATCGTGCTGTTTGCCGCCGCCGCGATTTATCTCTGGGGTGCGCAGTGGTGGGTGTTCGCGGCTTGCGTCCTCGCGCGCTGGTGCGTGCTGTCGCTGCTCGACAACGCGCCGCATTACGGGATGCCGCTGACGTCGGGGCTGGAAGCACGCAACACCTCCATGCCGGTCATGCTGCGCTGGCTGATCCTGAACCAGAACTTTCACGGCGAGCACCATCAGACGCCGAAGCGCCATTGGTCGGAGCTTCCCGCGGCATTCCGGCAGTCGAATTTGGACCATGACGGCAGCTGGATCGGCGCTGTCCTGCGCCAGTTCCGGGGACCTGTCGCGCTGCAATAGAGCGTATGCCGCGCCGCCGGGTTTTCCCTCATTGTACACTCTCCATTCGTTTTTCATTTTGCCGATTTTTTTCGCGCTTTTTGCCGGTGCAACCCCCAGCGCGCACGAATCCGGGCCTTCGGGTCAGTCCCGAAAACCACAGAGGGATGGTGCGGGGGCCGAAGCGCCGCGCGATGTCATTCGTCCCGTCCGCTTTTCGACGGACGGTGGATGGCCTGCTCCGGCCTCCCGCACCACGGCGATTTTGGGCCTCGTTCTGCCGGTCTTCCCTTTCGGGTGGAGCGACCTCCCGCATCCGGTAGGCTTCGGCCTTCGTCTGGCCTCGGGTCGGACGCGTCCGGCAGTCGGACCTCCGCAGGCACGCGGTTCGTTAGGCCGCGGGCGCGCGAACGCCGGTTCCGCTCCGCCTTGAAGACGGTCGACAACGCTCCCTCCTGGAGCGGAACACGCGAAAAATAGGAATGAATTCCAGCCGGTCAAGGGCTTGTAACAAATCGTGAACACAACTTGACATCAGAGCATCAAATGCGTGATGCTTTGATGCATGAGAACGACCCTGACCCTGGACGACGACAATGCCGTGCGGCTCGCGCGTCTACGCAAGGAACGCGACGTTGGCTTCAAGGAAATCGTGAACGACGTGATCCGCCGGGGCCTGGATGCGGCAGAGACGCCGCAAGGAAAACATGAGCCGTTCCGCACGCGCGTCTTCAAGGGCAGCAAGCCGCTGTTTCGCAATCCTGAAGAACTGAAGGATTTGATCCAACAGCTCGATGCGGAAGAGTTTCTAGAAAAAATGCACAAGTCCGGATCGGTGTGATCCTCGTTGACACCAATCTGCTGCTTTACGCCGCGATCGAGGGCGCGCCGGAACATAGCCGCGCGCAGCGCTGGCTCGACGGCCAGCTTTCGAACGGCATGCGCGTGGGATTGCCTTGGCACAGTCTGCTCGGTTTTGTGCGCCTCGCATCGAACCGAAGCGTCTATCGGGATGGTCCTGGCGTCGCGAGCGCTTGGCAGATCGTTCGCGATTGGCTTGGCGCGCCCACGGTCTGGATTCCGCAGCCGACGGAACACCACGCCGATGTGCTGGACTCCCTTTTTGCGGCGACAGGCATCGGAAGCCGCAGTGTTATGGACGCTCACCTCGCAGCGCTCGCCATCGAACATGGACTGACGCTGTGCTCGAACGACAATGGCTTTGCGCAATTCAAGAAACTGCGCTGGGTGAATCCGCTGGCGGAAAAAAGTATGACTAGATTTCCTAAGCGCGCGACTTGAAGGAGCCGACGATGTCACTGCGCGCGAGAAATCTAATGCTCTCTACTGTGTTCGACTTGATGGGACGCGACGAGAATTCGGCTACCTTTGCGATCGGATGGGCCATTGAGCAATGCTACGAATTCAGATGGATGTTGCTCGAGAGCGTTGCGGATGTCTCGATCTCTCGTGGCGACGAGTTCACCGTCGATCTTCAGCGGCACGCCGAGGATGGTGGCTATACAGATATCGAAGTCCGCGTCCCGAATAAGTGCCATGTAATCGTCGAAGCAAAAAAGGGGTGGTCGCTGCCCCAGCGAAAACAGCTAAACCGATATATCGACAGGTTTCGGGACGATGTATTGGAAACGCGACGTTTTGTGTCCATCAGCGCTGCAAGCGAAGAATATGCCCGGAGAAACCAGGAGTACGATTTGGCGGGAATCATCTGCACGCATCGATCGTGGAAAGATGCGCGATTGTTGGTGGAAGAGGCTCAGCGTTTAACCAAACCTGCCAGCGAAAAATTATGGTTGCGTCAACTGGCTTCGCATCTTCGGGAGTACGAATTCATGAATCGAATTCACGATAATCAGGTCTTTGTCGTTTCTCTCGGCACGCAACCAATTGCCTCCGGTGAACCGTACAACTGGATTGATGTAGTTACACAAGACAATAGCTATTTTCATCCAGTTGGCAATCGTTGGCCGCTCGATCCGCCGAACTACATTGCATTTCGATATTTTGGCCAGTTGCAATCGGTGCATCACATAGACGCCTACAAGGTAATTGCCGATGTTTCCACGATCAATCCGAAGTGGCCTCAGACAGAGATAGACCACTTCGTGTATTCATTGGGACCGGCAATGCGTCCCCCGCGAGAGGTGAAGTCGGGGCCCATGTGGAATAATCGGGTTCTGTGCGCAATTGACACGCTTTTGTCAGGGCAATACGCCACTGTCATGGATGCGATGAACGAAACGAAACGGCGGGAGGCGAGCGAGTGAGAAATCTAAATCACCTTACCCCCACACAGGCGGCGTGCGGTCGATCCAGGGGCGCGCCTGCTCGAGCTGCGCGGCCAGACGGAATAGAGTTGCGTCGTCGCCGTATCGTGCCGTGAACATCATGCCGATGGGCAATTTGTCGGACGACATGCCGAGCGGCAGCGAGAGCGAGGGTTGTCCCGTGATGTTGAACGGCGGCGTATAACCGAAGACGCGCGCCTGGCGGCGGTTGAACTCCTTCGGCTCGACATTCACCGGATCGAGATGGCCGATGGGCGGCGCCTGGGTGATCGTGACAGGCATCAGCAGCACATCGAATTCGCGCCACAGCGACAGGATCTGGCGGCTCATGAGGCGCAATTGCCCGAGACCCCAGCCGACCTGCGACGCGGTGAGCTTGCGGCTGCCCTTGTAGCTCGCCCATGCCAGCGGCTCCATCTCCTCATCCAGAGGTTCGCGGCCTTGCGTGGCGATCAGATCGTCTATTGCCGCGGCGAACATCGCCCCGGACACCGAACCTTGCGCGCGATAGAGCGTGCGCCAGTCGATAGGCAGCGTCCTCTTCTCGATCATCGTGTGCCCGAGTCCGCCGAGCAATTCGACCGTCTCGTCGAAGACGTTCTGCACATCGGCGTTCGGCTCGGTCTTGCTCGGCGTCTCGGTGCAGAACGCGATGCGGAGCTTGCCGGGCGAGGTCTGGATTTCTTCCATATACGGCCGCGCCTTCGGCGGCGGTGGGTAGGGCGCGTCGTCTTCAGGATAACCGGTCGCATCTAGCATCGCCGCGCAGTCGCGCACGGTGCGCGTCAGCACATGATCGCAGACGAGTCCGTGCGCGCGGTTGCGGTCATCCGGCGCGCCGGGATTGCGATATTGCGTCGGCTTCAATCCGACGAGCCCGCACTGCGCCGCGGGAATGCGGATGGAGCCGAGACCGTCGCTGCCATGCGCGAGCGCGACCATGCCGCTTGCCACGGCCGATGCCGCGCCGCCGGACGAACCGCCCGAAGAATGGTCCGGGTTCCAGGGATTGCGGCAGATGCCAAGATGACGGCCTTCCGTCGTTCCCGGAATGCCGAACTCCGGCGTGTTGGTCTTGCCCACAAGAACCACGCCGGCATCGCGATAGCGCTTCGTCAGTTCGGCGTCGGCGTTGGAAACGTGATTGCGCAGGAAGGCCGAGCCATTGGTCATCGGCCAGCCCGCGACGGCCATGTTGATGTCCTTGATGAGGAACGGCACGCCCTTGAACGGGCCGTCGGGCAATCTGCCCTTCGCGGTGGCGCGCGCCTCGTCATAGGCCTTGTAGACGACGGCGTTGAGCTTCGGATTGTGACGCTCTATGCGCGCGATGCATTCGTCGACGAGTTCGAGCGCGGAGACATCGCCCCGGCGCACGAGATGCGCGAGACCGAGACCGTCATATTGATCGTATTCCGCAAAGGCCATCTTACACCTTTATCTTCTTGTACTGATCGATCCACGGCGCTGCGCTCTCGATCTGTGCGGCCAGCTTCAGCAGACCCAGTTCGTCGCCGAAACGCCCAACGAATTGTACGCCAATCGGCAAGCCGTCCTTGTTCCAGTGCAGCGGCATGTTGATGGCGGGCTGGCCGGTCACGTTCTGCATGGCGGTGAACGGCACATAGTCTATCAGCGGCGCGAACGATTTCTGCGGATCGCGTTCCTCCATGTCGAACGTGCCGAGCCTCGCGGGCGGTGAGCCCAGCGTCGCGCTGAGCCACATGTCGTAGGTTTCGTGGAACTTCGCGGCCGAGCGTGCGGCGGCATTGATGCCGTGCTTGGCCCGCAGATAATCGCTGGCGGTCACGCTCTTGCCGGACTCGTAGAGGCCCCAGGTGAGCCCTTCAAACAAGTCCGGTTTCGGGGTCTGACCGGTGAGGGCGGCAATCGTGTCGATGCCGGCTGCGAGGTTCGATCCCCACAGTACCATGAACATCGGAATCAGTGCTGCCTGATCGAGATCCGGCATCGCTTCTTCGACTTCGTGCCCAAGATCGGCGCAGCGTTTCGCGGCGTGCTTCACCGCCGCAACGCAATCGGGATGCAACGCCGAGCCGTCCAGCTTCTTGGTGGAGAACGCGATGCGCAGCTTTTTCGGCTTGCGCTTCATGCCATCGAGATAGGAGGCGGGCTCGGGCGTCGCGCAGTAAGGATCGCCAGGAACATATCCCGCAACCGCATCGAGCGCCGCGGCCGTATCGCGCACCGTGCGCGACACCACGCCTTCGGCACCGAGACCGTCGATGGTGCTGTCGAAATCCGGCGCGTAGCTGATGCGCGCGCGCGTCGGTTTGAGGCCGACAAGTCCGCAGCACGAGGCGGGAATGCGGATCGACCCGCCGCCATCGTTGGCATGGGCGAGGGGCACAATCCCCGCCGCCACCGCCGCGCCGGATCCGCCGGAAGAACCGCCCGTCGAGTGGTCGAGACTCCACGGATTGTGCGCGGCGCCATAGAGCTTCGACTCCGTCGTCGGCACCAGACCGAACTCCGGTACGTTCGTCTTGGCGAAAGGGATGAGGCCCGAACGCTTGAACCGCGCCGTCAATTCGGAATCGTGCGGCCATGGAATGGGCGGGAAGAACCGGGACGCCTGACGTGTCGGCACACCTTCGGCGAGCGCGAAAATATCCTTCAGCAGGAACGGCACGCCGGTGAACGGGCCTTTCGGGAGTTTGCCTTTGGCCTTTTCCCGCGCGCGCTCATAGTCCTTGTAGACGACGGCGTTGAGTTTCGGATTCAGCTCCTCCGCGCGCGCGATGGCCTCATCGAGCAGTTCGATGGGCTGGACCTTCTTCTTTGCGACAAGCGCCGCGAGTCCAAGGCCGTCATATCTTGCGTATTCGGCAAAGCGCATTTCCAACCCCGGGGATATTCTGCATTAACCCTAGCCGACAGCTTGCGCGCATGTCACGGAAACTTCCTTGCATTGCCGCAGCGGCAGGCGCCGATTAGGATAGACTGCGGGCGGTTCAGGGGCGTGCGATGAAGATTCCACTCGAGCGGACGATCGGGGACACCTACAAGTTCGTGTTCTCCAACATCCTGTCGATTTTCGGAATTGCGTGGCTTCCTGTCGTGATCATGGTCGCCGTGGTCGGCGGTGCGGTGTGGATGCTGCTCCCCGATTTCCAGGGTCTGGATTGGTCCGCAAATCCCGACGTGGCGCACAACCAGGTCATTTTGTCCGGGATCGCGTTCAAGATGCTGGGGCTCATTCTGCCGATCGAACTTTTGTTCTATCTGCTGTTTGCGATGGTGCAGGTTGGACTCCAGCGCAAGGCGCTTGGCCTGATCGAAGGGCCGGTGTTCGTGTATTTCTCGCTCGGTGGCGCGGTGTGGCGCCTGCTCGGGGGAATGATCGCTGCGGTCATCCTGTTCGTGATCGGAGGATTTTTGATATTTGCCGCGGTGTCCTGCGTGTACTGGCTGGGCGAGCACTACACGCTCACGGCCGCTTACGGCCTCGTGGAGTTCGCGGCCACAATCGCTGCGATCTGTTTGTTCTGTTACGCGGGTGTAAGGCTGTTCTTCTTCATCCCGCCCGCTGTCGTTGCCGAAGGCGGCTTCGGGATCGCACGATCCTGGGCGCTGGGGGCGGGGAACTTCTGGCGGATCATAGTGATTGTGATTGCCTGCGTGGTGGGGCCGGTGATCGTGCTCTCTATCGTCGGTGAGGTGATCATGATTCCGTTCCTGGGACCCGCGATGATGAAGATACAGCAAGCCGCACTGGAAAACCGGGTCATCCCTCCCCAGGAGATGTGGGCGACACTCGGTCCCGCACTGCGCAGCATTATTCCGGTCTATATTGGCTTTCAGATCCTTACGATGCCCATCGTGTTTGGGCTTTCGGCCGCGGTCAGCGCATTCGCCTACAGAAACCTCACACGTTCCGAGATCGCGGCATGAACAAGCTCCCCGTTGGCGAAACCGTTCGCTTCGCCTATGCCTTCACCTTCCGTGAGCTCGGCACAATTATCGGTTTGATCTGGGTGCCGATGGTCGCGCTCGCCGTGATCAATTTTCTTCCCTATGCGCTTGGCGACACGACGCCGTCGCCGGACATCAACCCGAGCGCCGCGGGCGCGATTATGCTCAGGGGCATCGGCCTTTGGCTGGCCAGCGTTCTTCTTTCGGCCTGCGTCAACGTGCCGGTCGTCCGCCAGGCGCTCGGACTGCGGACCGGTCCGGCATTCGTCCATATCGCGGTTGGCCGCGCGGAGCTGCGCCTGTGGGGCGCCTATCTGCTTTTCATTGCGATAATGATCGTTCTCATGATCGGATTTCTGCTGGCCATGTTCGCCGGCGTCCTGGCCGTGAGTGCGACAGACAACAAGGCGGTCGTTGGCGGCGTGATCGTGCTGATTGCTTTTGCCGGATTGTGCGGGCTTCTCTATGCGCTCACGCGGCTGGGATTTCTTCTCGCGCCTGTCGTGGTGGTGGAGGAAAAGGTCAGTTTTGAACGCGGCTGGGTTCTGACCCAGGGCAATTTCTGGCGTATCGCGGGTGTCCTGTTTCTTGTGACCCTGCCGCCGGCTATCGTGTTCATGAGCGCCTTTGCATCGCTCATCGGACCCGATCTCATCTCTCTGTTTCACCGGGCAATGACGGAGCATTTGAGCCAGCAGATCATCGCCGACCGCATAAATGTGATCGTGAACGCTCATATCTCGGTCATGCTCGGTGTGCAGCTAATCATCGCGCCGTTCAGCGTCGGTCTGGCCTCTGGCGCGGCGGCGTATGCATATAAGGCGTTGGCAACTAAATCGAGCGATCAGACTGGCAACTAACCGGCTTTCTCCCACTCGCGCCAGGTTGGCGGCGGCCGGTCATACGCTCCAATGCGGCTAAGAATTGCTGCAGTGTCGCTGAATGCTGACTTCCACTTAAATTTGATCCGAGCCTCAGTTTTCGTAAAACGAAAGATCATCCCTCTAGGGCGCCAAAGACCAAATGTGTTTGGCATACTGGGCTTTCCGAGCAGAATTGAGAATGGAAAGCCCTGCAAGAAAATGCGCGCCCCCCGAATGACGCCATCTTGGCCTGAAAGCGTTTCCACGAGGAAGCTGTCTGTATGAAAAGTCGGATTGGCGCTGTTCGTCGCGAAGTACAAACCCGCGCGATCAGGCCAATTTGCCCGCCTGAACAAAACGTCAATCCAACTCTGCTCTACTCGGCCCTTCGCATTTCCCGAAAATGCCAACCCAACCACGCATTTGAGCATCCATCTTTCGATATCGCTGCCAGAAAAGCTCACATCCTTTCTGAATTGTTTTTTGTCGATGGCGTGAAGTGTGTTCACGAATTGCAAAATCGAATTGTCTAGTCGACTGAGGTTACTGTTATGGCGGTCGCAAAGAATGTTCGATCCAAAAGACGCAATAGAAATCAGATCAAATGTTTCTGGCCTTTGCCAACTTAACCCAGCCACTTTTATTGTTTTGTTCAGTTCCAACCTGCGCAAAAGGGAGGCAGAAATAAAATGTTCCTTCGAAATTATCGGTGAACAATTGCCGTCACCATTCGCGTAGCAGCGAGGGTGCTTGTAGAGAGTCACCTTCTTACTCCGCAGCCCTGAGCTTTTTCGACGGCCCGATCTTTTCCGGTGTGCGGCCTTTGAGCAGCGTTTTCAGGTACTGACCCGTGTAGGACCGCGCGACCTTCGCAACGTCCTCCGGTGTGCCCTGCGCCACGATCTCGCCGCCGCCATCGCCGCCTTCGGGGCCGAGATCGACGATCCAGTCCGCGGTCTTGATGACTTCGAGATTATGCTCGATCACCACAACCGTGTTGCCGCTTTGGACGAGCTCGTGGAGCACTTCGAGCAGCTTTTTCACGTCGTGGAAATGCAGGCCGGTCGTCGGCTCGTCGAGGAAGTAGAGCGTGCGGCCCGTTGCGCGGCGCGACAGTTCCTTGGACAGCTTCACGCGCTGCGCCTCGCCACCGGAAAGCGTCGTCGCCTGCTGGCCGATGGATATGTAGCCGAGGCCGACACGCTTCAGCGTTTCCAGCTTCTCGAAGATCGACGGCACCGCCTTGAAAAGCTCGGCGCCGGCTTCCACCGTCATGTCGAGAACGTCCGCAATCGAATAGTCGCGGAATTTCACTTCCAGCGTTTCGCGGTTGTAGCGCTTGCCTTTGCACACATCGCACTGGACATAGACATCGGGCAGGAAGTGCATCTCGATCTGGATGACGCCGTCGCCCTGGCACGCTTCGCAGCGCCCGCCCTTGACGTTGAATGAGAAGCGCCCCGGCGCATAGCCGCGCGCTTTCGATTCCGGCAGTTCCGCGTACCAGTCGCGGATCGGCGTGAACGCGCCGGTATAGGTCGCAGGGTTCGAGCGCGGCGTGCGCCCGATCGGCGACTGGTCGATGTCGATCACCTTGTCGAGGAATTCGAGGCCTTCGATCTTGTCGTATGGTGATGGATGTTCGCGCGCGCCGTTCAGTTTCCGCGCCGCGGCCTTGTAGAGCGTCTCGATCACAAGCGTGGACTTGCCGCCGCCCGAGACGCCGGTGATGCAGGTGAAGGTGCCGAGCGGGATTTGTGCCGACACGTTCTTCAAATTGTTGCCCCGCGCGCCGGAAACTTTTAGCCAACGATTGTGCGCTGCCGGGCGGCGTTTCGCAGGCACCGGGATTTGCTCGAGGCCAACGAGGTATTTGCCCGTCAGGCTCTTCGGCGAGCGCATGATGTCTTCCGGCGTGCCCTCGGCGATGATATGGCCGCCATGGATGCCCGCGCCGGGGCCCATGTCGATGACGTGATCGGCCTGGCGGATCGCGTCTTCGTCGTGCTCGACCACGAGCACGGTGTTGCCCATGTCTCGCAGCCCTTTGAGCGACTCCAACAGCTTCTCATTGTCGCGCTGATGCAGGCCGATGCTCGGTTCGTCGAGCACATATAGAACGCCTGTCAGTCCCGAACCGATCTGCGATGCCAGACGAATGCGCTGGCTCTCGCCGCCCGACAATGTGCCGGAGTTGCGGCTCAAGGTCAGATAGTCCAGGCCCACATTCACCAGGAATCTCAGCCGCGCGCGGATTTCCTTCAGAATCCGCGTCGCGATCTCGCGCTGCTGCTTATTAAGCTGCTTTTCGATGTCGCGGAACCATTCGTCCGACTTCTTGATCGACATCTCGCCGATCTGACCGATATGCAGCCCGCCGATCTTCACCGCGAGCGCTTCGGGCTTCAGGCGATAGCCCTTGCACGCCTCGCACGGGCTCGTGTCCTGGAAACGCTCCATCTCCTCGCGCACCCATGACGAATCCGTTTCCTTGAAACGGCGTTGCATGTTGGGGATGACGCCTTCGAACGGCTTTTTGGTCTCGTACCGGCGCATGCCATCGTCATAGACGAACTTGATCTCGTCCTCGCCGGAGCCATGCAAGATGATCTCGCGTGCCTTCTTTGGCAGATCCTCCCACGGCTCGTTGAGTGAGAATTTGTAGTGCTTCGCCAGCGCTTCCAGCGTCTGCAGATAGTAGGGCGACGAACCTTTCGACCACGGCGCAATCGCACCATTGCGCAAGGTGAGGGATTCGTCGGGCACGATCAGTGCCGGATCGAAATAGAGCTGCGTGCCCAGGCCGTCGCAGACCGGGCACGCCCCATGCGGATTGTTGAAGGAGAACAGGCGCGGCTCGATCTCGGTGATGGTGAAGCCCGACACCGGACAGGCGAATTTCGACGACAGCATCATCTGCTTCGCCTTGCCGTTCTTGTCCTTCTCGTCCACGAATTCGACGAACAGCAATCCGTCGGCGAGGCCGAGTGCAGTCTCGATGGAATCGGGCAGGCGGTTGCCGATGTCGGGTTTCACCACGATGCGGTCGACCACGATCTCGATATCGTGCTTGAGCTTCTTGTCGAGCACCGGTGTCTCGCCGAGATCGTAGAACTTGCCGTCGATCTTGGCGCGCTGGAAACCCTTCTTCTGAAGCTCCGCGAGCTCCTTGCGGTACTCGCCCTTGCGGCCACGGACGATGGGCGCGAGCAGGAACAGGCGCGTGCCTTCCGGCAACGCGAGGATGCGGTCCGCCATCTGGCTGACCGTCTGGCTTTCGATCGGCAGCCCGGTCGCGGGCGAATAGGGCACGCCGACGCGCGCGAACAGCAGGCGCAGATAGTCGTAGATCTCGGTCACCGTGCCGACGGTCGAGCGCGGATTGCGCGAGGTCGTCTTCTGCTCGATGGAGATTGCGGGCGACAGGCCCTCGATATGGTCGACATCGGGCTTCTGCATCAACTCCAGGAACTGGCGCGCATAGGCCGACAATGACTCGACATAACGGCGCTGCCCCTCGGCATAGATCGTGTCGAAGGCGAGCGAGGATTTGCCCGAACCGGACAATCCGGTGAGCACGGTCAGCGTGTCGCGCGGAATCTCCACGTCGATGTTCTTCAGATTGTGCTCGCGCGCGCCGCGGATGGAGATGTTCTTCAGCATGAGTGCGTCAGTTCTTTCGATACATAATGTCGAAGTTCTTCAGACTGGCTGGATAAGCCGCTCGGTAGGTCCAATCCTTGCGAGCTACATCTTTGTAGACCGCAACACCGATCCGCATTTCTGGAGGCAACTGGTGTTGGGCCTCCATCGCAATCAGATGGCGAACAACGCCGTCAACAGTTGCGTCGGAGGCGTAGAGGTAGAAGTTCACGGTTCCTGAGCCGATGTCGTTGCCATCGGAATCGTAACCCATTTCCTGAGCATGATTATCGAGCAATGTTTGAACACCGAACCAATCGATCTCGTGGGTCCACTGCACGACGATTTGAGTCCTTCCTGCCCATGCGGGCAGTGCCATCAGGCAAAAGAGCGATGCAATTCCCAACCGTTTCAGCATGTCTTTCCGTCAGTCGAAACGCGCAGTGTGGCTAGCCGGGATGGTCGCGGCAACCGCATGTGCGTGAAGGTTCCGTGGATGAGGTGCGCGCGCGCAGCCGCGCAGGACCCGTCCCTACAGATGGTAACGGGGAGCCTAAATCGCAAGCTGTCAGCGGGTTGGCAGCAGCGTGACACGCGGCCCTCAAGAAGCTGGGGATTGACTCGATTTCAATCGGAACATAAAGAGAACATTCGGGCCGGGCAATAGCGGCGCGCGCAGGCCGGGCTTAGGGTCCGGCCGGTTGGCTACGGAAGGTGAAAGCGATGGCGGGAAGCGTGAACAAGGTCATTCTGGTTGGCAATCTGGGCAAGGATCCAGAAGTCCGCCGCATGCAGAGCGGGGATGCGGTCGTGAACCTCTCCCTGGCCACCTCCGAGACCTGGCGTGACAAGTCCTCCGGCGAGCGCAAGGAGAAGACCGAGTGGCACCGTGTGGTCATCTTCAACAAAAACCTCGCAGAGGTCGCTGAGAAATACCTGCGCAAGGGCTCCAAGGTCTACCTGGAGGGTTCGCTGCAGACCCGCAAATGGACCGACAAGGACGGCAACGAGAAATACTCGACCGAAGTCGTGCTCCAGAACTTCCGTGGTGAGCTGACCATGCTCGATACCAAAGGCGGCGGTGAGGGCGGCGGTGGTGGCCGCTCCTTTGGCGGTGGTGCCGGCGAGGCTCCGGCCAGTTTCGACCGCAGCGAAATGGACGACGAAATTCCGTTCTGATCTCTCAAACTCGTCATGGCCGGGCTTGACCCGGCCACCCATCGCGCTCGCGTCTGCGAGCGTAAAAAGAGGTCACTTCGGCGCGCGACACGCGCCGGATGGATAGCCGCCTCAAGGGCGGCCATGACGGATATTGTGTGGGATTTGAGGGTCGCTTTTTCTGGTGACTCCGGCCCTAAAATGCTACCAATCCGGCATGATTTTTAGCCCCGAATCCGGCCCCGTCAGGACCATCCTTTGAGCGACGAAGGCCACCCCGCGCCGCCGTCCGGCGGCAGCATTTCCGGCATTGCGATCGAAGACGAGCTGAAGCGCTCGTATCTCGATTATGCGATGAGCGTGATCGTGTCGCGCGCGCTTCCCGATGCGCGTGACGGGCTCAAGCCCGTGCATCGCCGCATTCTCTATTCGATGCACGAGACAGGGAACGACTGGAACAAAGCCTATCGCAAATCGTCCCGCGTCGTCGGCGACACGATGGGTAAGTACCATCCGCATGGCGATCAGGCGATCTACGACTCGCTGGTGCGCATGGCGCAGGAATTCTCCATGCGCGTGCCGCTGGTCGACGGCCAGGGCAATTTCGGTTCTGTCGATGGCGATGAACCCGCCGCCATGCGCTACACCGAGGTGCGCCGCGCCAAGATCGCGCACGCGCTGACGGAAGATATCGAAAAGGACACGGTCGAGTTCCGCGACAATTATGACGGCTCCGAGAAGGAGCCCACGGTTTTCCCGGCGCGGTTTCCCAATCTTCTCGTCAACGGCTCCAGCGGCATCGCTGTCGGCATGGCCACCAATGTGCCGCCGCACAATCTGGGCGAAGTGATCGAGGCCTGCCTCGCCTATATCGACGATCCATCGATCAATCTCGATGCGCTGACGGAGATTGTGCCCGGGCCCGATTTCCCGACTGGTGCCATGATCATCGGCAAGCAGGCGGCGCGCGGCGCATTGGCGCGCGGGCGGGGCTCCGTCCTGATGCGCGCACGCTGCAAGGTCGAGGAAATCCGCAAGGATCGCGATGCGATCATCGTCACCGAGCTGCCGTATCAGGTGAACAAGGCGCGATTGCAGGAAAAGATCGCCGAGATGGTGCGCGACAAGCGCATCGAGGGCATCTCCGACATCCGTGACGAGAGCGACCGCCACGGCATGCGTGTCGTGATAGAGCTAAAGCGCGATGCCTCGTCCGATGTCGTGCTGAACCAGCTCTATCGTTTCTCCGAGCTGCAGACGAGTTTTGGCGTGAACATGCTGGCGCTGAACAATGGCCGCCCGCAGCTATTGAATCTGAAGGACCTGATCGCGGCGTTCGTGCATTTCCGCGAGGAAGTGATCACGCGGCGCACGCGGTTCGATCTCGCCAAGGCCCGCGACCGTGGACATATTTTGGTCGGGCTCGCGGTCGCTGTTGCGAATATCGACGAAATTATCCGCCTGATCCGCGCGGCGCCCGACGCCGCCGTTGCACGCGAGCAGTTGATGGCGCGCGACTGGCCGGCGAAGGATGTCGGTCCGCTCATCGCATTGATTGCCGATCCGCGTCATTCGCTGAGCGCGGAGGGTACGATCCGCATGTCGGAAGAGCAGGCGAAAGCCATCCTCGATCTGCGTCTGCAGCGTCTGACCGCGCTCGGCCGTGATGAGATCAACGAGGAAGCGACGAAGCTCGGTGAAGCCATCCGCGACTATCTCGACATTTTGCGCTCGCGCGCGCGCGTATTGGAGATCGCGCGGAACGAGTTGAGAGCGATCAAGGACGAATTCGCGACACCGCGTCTGACTGAACTCATCGACGCGGACGTGGAGATCGAGGACGAAGCGCTGATCGAGCGCGAGGACGTGGCCGTCACGGTCACGCATGCCGGTTACATCAAGCGCACGCCGATCAGTGAGTATCGCGTGCAGGGCCGCGGCGGCAAAGGCCGCTCGGGCATGGCGACGCGCGAAGAAGACTACGTTACCAACCTCTTCGTGGCTTCGACGCATGCGCCGCTGGTGTTCTTTTCCTCGAACGGCATGTCCTACAAGCTCAAGGTCTGGCGCCTCCCCGAAGCCCGCATACAGGGCAAGGGCAAGGCGATGGTCAACCTGCTGCCGCTGTCCGAGGGCGAGCGTATCACGACGATCCTGCCGTTGCCGGAAGACGAATCGCAGTGGGAAAATCTCAATGTCGTCTTTGCCACGAAATCCGGCGATGTGCGGCGCAACCTCCTGTCCGATTTTGCCAGCATCAATCGCAACGGCAAGATCGCGATGAAGCTCGAAGCCGGGGACGGCATCGTCGGCGTCTCGACCTGCACCGATCAGGACGACGTATTGCTGACCACGAAGCTCGGCAAGTGCATCCGGTTTGCGCTGACCGATGTGCGCGTGTTCAAGGGCCGCGATTCCACTGGCGTTCGCGGGATCAAACTGGCCGAGGGCGACGAGGTCGTGAGTCTGACCCTTCTGCATCACACGGATGCCGAGACGGCGGAGGCCCGCGCCTATCTCAAACAGGCCAACGCGGCACGCCGGGCTGCGCTCGGCGAGGATGCGCCGGTCGAAGAGATTGCCGATGACGATGAGACGGCCGGCGAAGAGGCGACGCTGACGCCGGAGCGTTACGCGGCACTAGGCGCGAAGGAGCAGTTCGTGCTTGCGGTGTCCGGCGGTGGCTTTGGCAAGCGCACCTCATCTTACGAATACCGTGTCACGGGCCGCGGCGGTTCGGGTATCGTCGCCATGGGCATGGGCCGCAAGAACAGCGCGATCATCGCCGCTTTCCCGGTCGATGAATCCGACGATCTGATGCTCATCAGCGATACGGGCCAGACGATCCGCGTTGCGGTGAGCAGTGTTTCGGTCCAGGGCCGCGCTGCCCAGGGCGTGACCGTGTTTCGTGTGGACGAGGGCGAGCGCGTCGTCTCGGTCGAGCGCATCGAGGATGTGTCCGGCGACGAAGGCGCTGGCTAAGGGGGCGTCATGGTCAAGAAGCTGATCGGGCTCTATCCGGGTACGTTCGACCCGGCGACATTGGGCCACACCGACATCATCAAGCGCGCGATCAAGATCGTCGATCATCTCGTGATCGGCATCGTCTCGTCCAACGATGCCAAGAAACAGATGTTCACCCTTGCCGAGCGTATCGACATGATGCGCCATGAAGCGCAGAGCCTGGGCGATGGGCGTGCGACTATCGAAGTTCGATCTTTCGATATTCTCCAAGTGAAATTCGCGCATGAAGTGGGTGCGACAGTTGTCATTCGTGGCCTGCGTGCGGTGTCGGATTTCGAGTATGAATTCCAGATGGCGGCCATGAACCAGCGTATGGACAAGGAGATCGAGACGGTCTTCCTCATGGCCGATCCGCGCAACCAGGCCATTGCCTCGCGTCTGGTGAAGGAAATCGCGATGTATGGCGGCGACATCTCGCAATTCACGACGCCTTACGTCGCTGAACGTCTTGTGAAGCGGTGCAGAGAGTTAGGAGCAAAAAGCTGATGGCGCGCGATCCGGAGAATACGCTGATCATGGAGTTGAAGTCGGGGCCGGTGGTCATCGCGCTTAAACCGGATGTTGCGCCGAATCATGTGGCACGGGTCAAGGAACTGACCCGGCAAGGATTCTATGACGGCGTCGTGTTCCATCGCGTGATCCCGGGTTTCATGGCGCAGACCGGCGATCCGACCGGCACGGGCTCGGGCGGTTCCGATCTCGACGATCTACGCTCGGAGTTTTCCGGCGAGAAGCACAGACGCGGAACGGTCTCCGCGGCGCGCACCTCCGATCCGCATAGCGCCAACAGCCAGTTCTTTATCTGCTTCGACGATGCATCGTGGCTCGACCGTCAATACTCCGTGTGGGGACAGGTGGTTGAAGGCATGGAGCACGTCGATGCCATAAAAAAAGGCGGCGAGCATAACAACGGCGCAATCTCCGGCGCGCCGGACAAGATCATAAAAATGCGCGTCGAAGCCGATGCGAAAGCGTAGCGCCTAGTAGACGTTGTGCTTGAGATCCCAGGTCACGCAATCGGAATAGGTCCGGTTGTAAACGGATTCCTGCGTATCGCTGTCCTCGCCCTGGAATGCCACATCCGTGGCGCGCTGCTTCGCGAGCGCGGTGCAGTGCGTTTTGGAAGAAGCAGCGGCTTGGGCCGTAGACGTTGCAGGGGAGGACGTAGACGGGGACGGTATCGCGGCAGGGTCCGCCGGAGCCGCAGCATTTGAGCTCATGGTTTGCGTTGAACTCGCGGGCGCGGTTTGTGGTGGCGGCGTGATCGAGTCGCCGAAAAAGTCCATGCTTCCGCAACCGGCAAGTGACAGCGACGCGATCGCGACGGCCAAAACAGTTCTCATTGAATTCGTCTCCGTTGCGCCCATCCTACGTCCGTGGATGCGAGGAACGCCATAGCGGTCTCGCGGCCAGTTCTAAGCCGCGTATAAACCGCGCAGAATTGATTGGCTCTTGATCCTGCCGCAGCCGCGTCCCGAATTAGGCACGTCACAGGTCTGAGGCCTTGCGGAGGGATACCTACCAGTTCACCAAGTGGGTATTTGGAGTAGAAACGTGGCGGCTAGCACAGCTGCAGCGCCGACGAGACCAAGACCGGCGACATAGCCGACGGTAAACAAATATTCTCGCGAAGCATTACTCATGGAATGAACCAACTCACGAAGTCGCGCACCAATCAGGTGAAGTCCAAATATCACCGCGCGCAGCGCGGCATCTTGGATCAGGACGACAGATTTAGAGCAGAGCGACAGACAGGCTTTGGCCTCCGCATTTGTGTGTCCGAAGTTGAACCGCATAATGAAGAGTGGATGGACTCTTGTCCATGTTTGTTGCCTTTTTGTTCTTATGCTGGAAGGCGGCCTTTGGATCGCTGCCGAGAGTTTGCAGTTCACTTTTGCCTGGACGCGAGTTCGTAGCGTCGTATCTCCGACGGCGTTGTTCCGTAGCGCGCTCGAAACTGCCGGTTGAAATACGAGATATCGCCGAACCCAATCGAGAGCGCGATATTCGCGATGCTTCTTTTTTTGTTCTGAGTGTCGGCAAGAGCTTCATAAGCCATTGCCAAACGCTGTGACGTCACGAAACCCGAAAACGTGACGCCTTCGCTTTCGAAAAGGCGCTGCAGACTTCTCGGGGATATCCGCGTCTGTCTCGCGACGAAGTCCACCGAAAGATCAGGATCTGTGGCGTGTTTCTGAACGATGGCCTTGGCCGTCTTGAGCCTGGCCACGCGAACGCTGCCTGCTTGCGCGGACTCATCGGCCTCCGGGAGACCGCCAAGTGCGATCGCGAGGAGTGCCTGTACATGCTGTGTCACCAGCTTTCGTACGGGCTCTTCTTTGAGGGGTTCGGTGTCTCCGATGGTGCGCAAATAGCCGGAAAGAAGACGCAGGCTTTCACTTTCGGCCGGAATGACGCTACCGACCTTGTCGTCCAGCCGTTGAGTTAATCGTTGCAAATCCTCACGCCGCGTACGCACGCAGAGAAGCTCGCCGCCCGTCGGCCGTGTGTACGAACCAGTCTCACAGCAGGACACAATATAGGCCTGTCCGTGCGCAAGTCTTGTTTCCCGGCCCGTCCGGTTGCCGATGCATTCGCCGCCCAGATTTACGAATAGCATGATGTCGTCGTTTTCCTGCGCCGTGACGGCGAAAGAGCGCTCATAATGCGACGCGCCTATTGCTCCCCAACCGTAGCGCAGGTCGGGCAAAGCGCGCAGACGCACAGACACGGAAAACGCATCCTTTTCCAGCGATCGCCCGTCGGCACGGACAAGCCACTTGTTCAGAAGGCGGTTCCATGCAGGAAAGCTTTGCTCCCGCGGCACCATGGCATCGGAGAATAGTCTGATGCGAAAATGGTCCGGCGCCGCTAGCATTTCGAGTCTTTCAAGGCCTTGTGCTCCCTAACGAAGAGCGCCGCAGTAGTTCAAGCATTCCAATCGCGGCAAGACGCGCTGAACAAAGCCTTGGAGGCTACTGATGACGCAACAACGAGGAGCACGCCGATCCGAGCCCATGCCCATCACGCCTTGCCGTCTGCCTGGACTGTACAGCAAGATAGATCAGTAAAATCACAATAGTCTCTATCAACCTGATACAAAATATCCGTCAGGCCGTTTGTGTGGCCTAATCAAGTCACTGTGAGCGCGAAACGCTGACTAACGCCTTGAGCGCGCTGCCGCTTCCATGAGTTGGTATGAGCGGGGAGGTTCTCGCGCTAAGCACAACCCCGCATGGGTCGAACGCACGCGTAATCTTACGAGTTAGAAAGTGCATGGCTATCGAGTATAGTCTGTTGCACGACTGTTGCAGCGTGCCAGCGTGATGCCATCACCCTTCAGGCACTGCGGGATATCATACTGGTTTTGCTTTATTGTTATTTGGTGAGCCCAGATGGGATCGAACCATCGACCCTTTGATTAAAAGTCAAATGCTCTACCGCTGAGCTATGGGCCCACTCAAAAGGTCGCGGACCATAGTGTCCGCGCCTGAGAAGGTCAATTCACTCCGTCTCGGCCTTTTCGTCGCGTGCGTAGGCCTCGGCGATCTCGCTTACGAGCGGCGGCAAACGCCCTTCGGATATGGCTTTTCGAAGACTCGCCATCAAATCCTGATAGTAGGTCAGGTTGTGCCAGGTCAGCAGCATTGAGGCGATGATCTCGTTCGCTTTCACCGTGTGATGGAGATAAGCGCGGCTGAACTGGCGGCAAGCCGGGCAGCGGCATTCGGGATCGAGCGGACCCGAATCCTCCGCGTGACATGCGTTGCGCAGGTTCAAGGTTCCCCCGCGCGTGAACGCCTGTCCGTTTCGGCCCGAACGGGTCGGCAGTACGCAATCGAACATGTCGATGCCGCGCAGCACGGCGCCGGCAATATCGTCCGGCTTGCCGACGCCCATCAGATAGCGCGGCTTGTCCTTCGGCAGCAGCGGCACGGTCGCATCCAGTGTCTCGAACATCGCGGATTGTTCTTCGCCGACCGCGAGACCGCCGCAGGCATAGCCATCGAAACCGATCTCGATCAGCGATTCGGCGGAGCGCTGACGCAGATCGGCGAACACGCCGCCTTGCACGATGCCGAAGCAGGCGCGGCCCGGCTGATCGCCGAACGCCTCGCGCGAGCGCTTCGCCCAGCGCGTCGTCATCGCCAGCGATTTCTCGATGTCGGTCTTGTTCGCGGGATAGGCCGGGCATTCGTCAAGGACCATCTGGATGTCGGAGCCGAGCAGACGCTGAATCTCCATCGCGCGCTCGGGCGAGAGGAAATGTTCGGAGCCATCGATATGCGAGCGAAAGCGCACGCCTTCCTCTGTGATCCTGCGCAGCTTGGCGAGCGACATCACCTGGAAGCCGCCGGAGTCCGTGATGATCGGGCGCTCCCAGCCCATGAATCTGTGCAGGCCGCCGAGCGTCGCGATGCGCTCCGCGCCGGGCCTCAGCATCAAATGATACGTGTTGCTGAGAACGATGTCCGCGCCGGTCTCGCGGACCGATTGCGGCAGCATGGCTTTTACAGTTGCCGCCGTGCCGACCGTCATGAACGCGGGCGTGCGAATTTCTCCGCGCGGCGTGGAGATGACGCCGGTTCGTGCAGCGCCGTCGGTGTTGTCGATCGTCAGAGAAATGCCGCTCATGGGCGCCGGAATAGCAGGCAGGCGTCGCCATAGGAATAGAAGCGATAGTGCTCCCGGATCGCTTCGGCGTAAGCGGCGCGCATCGTTTCCAGCCCGCTGAATGCCGAGACCAGCATGAACAGGGTCGAGCGCGGCAGGTGGAAATTCGTCAGCAGAATATCCACGGCGCGGAAGCGATAGCCGGGTGTGATGAAGATGTCGGTCTCGCCGGTGAAACCGTGCAGGCGGCCCTCGGCATCGGCGGCGCTCTCCAGCGTGCGCAACGAGGTCGTGCCGACAGCGACGACGCGTCCGCCCGTGTTGTGAACGCGGTTGAGACTTTCGGCGGCCGCAATGGGCAGATGGGCCCATTCGGCGTGCATTTTGTGCGCGCTGGTGTCTTCGGCGCTTACGGGCAGGAATGTGCCGGCGCCGACATGCAGCGTGACCATCTCCCGGCTTACGCCGCTGGCGCCCAGCGCGGAGAACAGCTCGGTGGTAAAATGCAGACCTGCTGTCGGCGCTGCGACCGAGGCCGCGTCTTTCGCAAAAATGGTTTGATAGTCGTGTGTATCCTGCGCGTCCGGTTTGCGCTTTCCCGCGATATAGGGCGGCAGGGGAGTTTCCCCCTGCGTTGCGATGGCGGTGTCGAGGACCGCGCCGCCGAGAGCGAATCTCATCTCGATTTCACCGCCTTCGTTGCGCGAGACGACCACGGCTTCGATCGATTTGCCGAGGAGCAGGCGGTCTCCGGCTTCCAGCTTCCGTGCAGGTTTCGCGAAGGCCAGGAAGCGATCCGGCGCGATGCGCCTGTGAAGCGTGACCTCGATCTTCGGTGTCGTGACCGCATCCGCGCGCGCCATCCGTAGGCCACGCAACCGCGCCGGAATGACCTTGGTATCGTTCAGAACCAGCGCATCCCCGGTTTTCAGGAATTGCGGCAAATCTCGCACCCGTGCGTGGACAAGATCGCCATCCGCCCGGACAACCAGCAGCCGCGCGCTGTCGCGCGGGCTCGCCGGACGCAACGCAATCCGTTCTTCGGGCAAATCGAAATCGAATTGGTCAACGCGCATGGATGCCGCGTCATTCCCGACGTGTAATCTTGACTGGCAAAGGCCGTGTGGCCGGTTCGCCGGTTAGCAGCATCAGGCAGATATAGAGTCCTGCGAGCAGCAGCAAAATCGCCGCCGCGGACTTCGGCGCCAGCGTCGCCGTAAAGGACGTCGCGGCCACGGTGCCGAGATAGAGCGCCAATCCCGCGTTCTCGCCGAAGCGTCTCTGCAGGCGATGATGAAAGTGGTTGCGGTCCCCGTGGAATGGCGAGCGGCCCTGCAGTGGGCGCGTGATCATGAGACGCAGGCAATCGACGATAGGAATGAACAGCCAGATGATGATCGTTTCGGCCAGCACGCCCCAATGATTGTGCAGGCGCAAGATGAGAAGGCCGAGGACGAAGGTCACGCCATAGGCGCCTGTTCCGCCCAGAAAGACCTTGCCGCGCAGATTGAATGCCAGGACGACAATGCTTGTCGCAAGCAGCATCCCGGCGAGACCGGCGGTCACGCCGCCGCTGGCAAGGATCATGCAGCCGGACCAGATCGCGAACATGCCCGCGACACAGCCGTCCTGCCCGTCGGCCATATTCACAGCGTTCACGAAGCCTGCCATCCCGATGGCAACCAGAGCATAGGAGAGCCAGGGTGCCACGGGTGTCGAAACCGTGGCGTTCCAGTGAAATGCCGACGGCAAGAGTCGCGGATCTATTCTGAGCGCCAGTACGGTCAGCGCGAGAAGGGTGAACAGCCTTAGAAGCGGCGAGAGCGGATGGCGGTCGTCGAGAAATCCCAGAAGCGCAGCGGCCGATCCGCAGATCACGCCGGAAAGCGGCACATATCCGTTTTGTGTGACCGCCGGCACGGCAAATCCCGCCAGCGACCACAGGATCATAGGCACCATCATCGCGATTCCGCCCACCAGCGGCGTCGCACGCGCATGCGTCTTACGTTCATCGTCAGGATGATCGATGACGCCCAGCGCATGCCCGATCTTTTCTGCATTAAGCAGAATCACAAGCGCGATTAGCAGCGCTGCCGCCGCGCCGACCAACTCCGGAGTGCCGAATTCGAGTGGCATGCTAGGTCGCACTATTTCCTATCAATCTTGTAGAGTATTTCGCACCGGGGCGCAAAAGGCGAGGCGCCATACAGTTCAAACCGCTCCCAGAACCGTTTCGATGATGCGGTCCTGCGTGGTTGCGTCCAGATAAGGATGCATCGGAAGTGCGATCACGGCTTTGCAGATCTTGTCGCTGACCGGCGTCGGCGCAGCCGGAAAATGCTTGTAGCCTTTCTGCGCTGAAAGCGGGATCGGGTAATAGACCGCGCTCGGTATTCCCTTCGCCTTTAGCTCCGCCTGAAGCTTGTCACGGTCCGGAACCTGGATCGTATATTGCGCCCAGGTCGATTGGCCGCCCTCGATCACGCGCGGGGTGACGATGCGGTTCGATGCGCGGAACGCCGTGTTGTAGCGCTGGGCGACAGCCTCGCGCATTTCGATCTCTTCCGGGAACACGCTGAGTTTCTCGATCAGGATCGCCGCCTGGATCGTGTCGAGGCGCGAATTCACGCCGATGCGAACGTTCTCATATTTGTCGCTGCCCTGGCCATGCACGCGGATCGAACGCAGCGTTTCCGCGAGACCGTCATCGTTCGTAAAGGTTGCGCCGCCGTCGCCGTAACAGCCGAGAGGCTTCGCCGGAAAGAAACTGGTGGAGGCCGCATCGCCGATGCCGCCTGCGCGCCGTCCGTCGAGCAGCGCGCCAAAACCCTGCGCCGCGTCGCAGAGCATCTTGAGGCCTTCGCGTTTGCAGATCGGTTCGAGGACGCGATAGTCGGCAGTCTGGCCGAACAGATCGACCGGCATCACCGCGCGTGCCTTCAACTTGCCTTCGCGTTTGATCATCGTGATCGCGGCTTCGAGGCTGGCCGGGTCCATATTGTATGTGTCTTCGAGCACATCGACGAACACCGGAGTCGCGCCGACCAGCGCAACCACTTCCGCGGAGGCCGCGAAGGTAAAGGTCGGAACGAACACCGCATCGCCTGGGCCGATCTCCCACGCGCGCAGAACGATTAGCAGCGCGTCGGTGCCGTTGGCGCAGGCGATGGTGTGCTTCACGCCGGCGAATTCGGAAAGCCGTTTCTCCAGTTCGGCGACCTGCGGGCCCATGATCCACTGGCCGCCTTCGACCGCCGCCATGATCGACTTCTCCAGCTTGCTGCCCAGCCGGCGGCGTTGCGCTTGCAGATCGATGAACTGGATCGGGGCTGTCATGGGAACTCCGGCGATTTGGGGCGCCTGCGTTCTAGGGGGCCGGATGCAGGGCGACAACCCCAAGAATTGTTGCGGAATGCGTCAAGCTGCGGGAGTTAAAGCTTTATTCCCTTCAGAATCGGCTTCAGCGAGGCCGCGATATCCGGCCGCGACAAGCCAACGGCGATGTTTGCGTGCAGGAACCCGACCTTGTCGCCGCAATCGTAGCGGGCACAGTTTGTCTCCACCGCATGAAAGGGCGTCTTGCCAATCAGCTTTTCCATCGCATCGGTGAGCTGGATTTCGCCGCCGGCGCCTTTCTCGCGCTTGTCGAGGATTTTGAATATTTCGGGCTGCAGAATGTAGCGGCCGATGATGCAGAGCGTGGAGGGCGCTTTTGCGGGTGCTGGTTTTTCCACCACGCCTTTCACTTCTGTGACATTGCCCTTCGTTCTGCCGGGATTGATAACGCCGTAGCGTTTTGTTTCCTCACGCGGCTTGTTCTCGGCCGCCACGATCACGCCGCCACCGACGCTTTCATAGGCCTTGATCATCTGTTTGAGCGCGCCGGGCCTGCCGAACAGAAGATCGTCCGGCAGCAGCACCGCAAACGGATCGTCACCGATGAGATGGCGCGCACACCATACGGCATGGCCAAGGCCGAGCGGTTTCTGTTGGCGCGTGAAACTGACGGAGCCCGTCTTGGGCAGGCTTTCGAGAAGCGAATTCAGTTCTTCCGTCTTGTCGCGCGCGGAAAGCAGCGACTCCAGCTCGTAGGCGTGATCGAAATGGTCCTCGATGACGTGTTTGCCGCGACCGGTGACGAACACAAACTGTTCGATGCCGGCCTCCCTGGCTTCCTCGACCGCATACTGGATGACCGGTTTGTCGACGACCGGCAGCATCTCTTTCGGAACTGCCTTGGTCGCGGGCAGGAAGCGTGTGCCCATGCCGGCGACGGGAAAAACAGCTTTGCGGACAGGTCGAATTTTCGCCATGACGGGGCTTCGCTGAAACACGTCGCTTCATGGCATACTGACGCGGTCACCGTCCACTTTTCGATTCGATGCCATGAACATTCTGTTGACCGGCGGCGTGGGTTTCATCGGCTTCCACGCCACAAAGGCACTGCTGGCGCGCGGTCATGCTGTGACAGCGGTTGACGAGTTGAACGCCTATTACGATCCCGCGTTGAAAGAGGCGCGGCTGAGAGAGATCGGTTCGCCTTCGAACTATCGCTTCGTCAAGGCAGACATCGCCGAACCGGACGCGCTGCAGCGAGCCACGGGGACCGAGAGGTATGATATCATCCTGCATCTTGCCGCGCAGGCCGGCGTGCGTCACGCACTCAAAGACCCGGCGGCTTACACGCGCTCCAATCTGGTCGGACATCAGAACATTCTCGAGTTCGCACGACATCACGATAGTCTGCAGCACCTGATTTATGCGTCATCGAGTTCCGTTTACGGCAACGATACGAAAGCGCCGTTCAGCGAAGACGCGCGTGCCGACAAGCCCGTCTCCTATTATGGCGCGACCAAGCGCGCCGGTGAGTTGCTGTCGCATTCCTATGCCGAACTGTTCGGATTGAAGCAGACGGGACTGCGCTTCTTCACGGTCTACGGTCCGTGGGGCAGGCCGGACATGGCCTATTGGTTGTTCACGGACTCCATTCTGAGCGGCAGACCGATCCCGGTGTTCGGCGCCGGCAAACTCCGCCGCGACTTCACGTATATCGACGATATCGTGGATGCCTTGCTGCGGATCGTGGAGACTCCGTTTGCGAGAGGCGAGGGCGCGCCGCATCGGGTTTACAATCTCGGCAACCATCATCCGGAGACCGTATCGGGCCTGATAGCCGTCATCGAACAGGCGAGCGGCAAGAAAGCGATCATTGAGATGGCCGACGGTCCGCCGGGCGACGTCAACGAGACTTATGCCGACATCACGCGCGCCGCCCGCGATTTTGGCTTCGCACCCCGTGTCAAGTTGACGGAAGGTATTGGCCGTTTCGTCGAGTGGTTTCGCACTTTTCACAGCATCTGATCGGGCAGGATTGACCGCGCGGCCTATCTGTTCTCCGATAGACCATTCCCAATTCCCGGAGTTCACGCATGATCGGCATCACCGCGTATGGCGCGTACATCCCGCGCCGCAGGCTTCAGCGCAAAGCTGTCGCCGAAGCCAACAAATGGTTCGCGCCGGGCCTGATGGGCGCGGCCAAGGGCGAACGTTCGATGGCGAATTATGACGAGGATTCGGTGACACTGGCCGTTGAAGCCGGGCGCGATTGCCTGCCGGCGTCCGACGCGACCACGGATCGCGCCTTTGTGGACGCGATCTATTTCGCTTCCACCACCATGCCATTCGCGGACCGCCTGAATGCAGGCATCGTGAGCGCCGCGTTACAGTTGCAGCAGAACATCTCGTCCGCGGACGTGTCGTCGTCACAGCGGGCAGGAACGACCGCGTTGACGATGGCGCTCGACGCGATCGCGGCGGGACGCGCGGCGTCTCCGCTGGTCGTTGCCGGCGAAAAACGCAAAGCGCGCGCCGCTTCGCCGCAGGAACTCGCCATCGGGGACGCAGGCGCGGCGTTGACTCTCGGTAAGGACAAGGTCATCGCCAAATTTATTGGCGGTCATTCCGAGACGACGGATTTCGTCGATCATTTCCGCGGTGAGGGCGAAGACTTCGACTACGGCTGGGAAGAGCGCTGGATTCGCGACGAGGGCTACTCGAAGATCGTACCTGTGGCGCTGAAATCGCTGTTTGAGAAAACCGGCGTCAAACCCGCCGATATTGCGCATTTCATCCTGCCTTGTCCGTTTGCGAAGCTCGATCAGGCCATCGCCAAGCAATGCGGGATCGATCCCGCGAAGACGCGCGACAATCTCGCGAGCAATGTCGGCGACAGCGGATCGACACACGCGCTGCTGATGCTCGTGCACGCGCTGGAGCAGGCGAAAGCAGGTGACAAAATTCTGGTGGTTCAGTTCGGTCAGGGGTGCGACGCGCTCTTGTTTGAGGCGACGGACGTGATTGTCTCGCTGCCCAAACGCGCCGGCGTCACCGGCTCGCTCGCACGCCGCAAGGAAGAGACGAACTATCTCAAATATCTGGGCTTCAACGGACTCGTCGAACTCGAAAAGGGCATGCGCGCCGAGGTCGACAAACGTACCGCGCTGACCGTGCTTTATCGCAAGAATGATATGCTGCTGGGCCTCACTGGCGGCAAATGTCGTGTGTGCGGCACGGCGCAGTACCCCAAGACGCGCATCTGCGTCAGCCCGAACTGCAAGGCGGTCGACAGCCAGGACGATTACGGCTTCTCCGAACGGCAGGGCGAGGTGCTGTCGTGGTCTGCGGACTTTCTCACCTACTCGATGGATCCCCCCAACCACTACGGCATGATCACGTTCGCCGATGGGGGCCGCTTCATGGCCGACATCACCGATGTCGAGCAGGGTCAGGTCGATAGCGGCACCAAGGTTCGCATGAGTTTCCGGATCAAGGACCGTGACGAGAAGCGCGGCTTTGTGCGATATTTCTGGAAAGCCGTGCCGGTCTAAGTTCTGGAAGAGGGTGCCATGTCGCGTTCACTCGAACTTGTAAAGTCCAGGCCGCCCGCAGCGCTCGCTGTTGGTGCCGTGGCGCTGGGTGCGCTGGCGATCGGCGCTCTGGCGGTCGGGTTCCTTGCCATAAACTGGCTGGCGGTGCGGCGCGCGTGGTTCGAGCGGCTGGAGATTGGCGATCTGCGGGTCGGCCGTCTGCGCATCCGCCATCAGGCCGGTGCCGAGGACGGACCGGATTGGGGTTTCTGATCGTGGCGCTATAATCGCCTGAAAGCCTCGGGGAGGCCGCCATGTCCTATGTCGAAAACCGCATTGTCCACGATGCCGATTCCCATTTGATGGAATTGAGCGATTGCCTCGATCCCTTCCTCGATCCGAAATATCGCTCCGCCTATGACGAATTGCCGAAGCTGAAGGCCTGGCCGCGCGACGGCAAATTGCAGGCGTGGGCTAACAAGCAGCACGACGATCCGGAATTCCGCGCGGGGTCGGATACGAACATTCTGCTGCGCAAGAATTATGAAGCGCTTGGCGCGTTCCGCAAACAGGACCGGCCGCATGCGCTCGACCTGCTTGGGTTTTCAAGCCAGCTGATCTTTACCACCTGGTGCCTCGGCAATTTCGGGCTCGACGATATGAACCCCGAACTCGCCTATGCAACGGCGCAGGCGCACAACCGCATGATGGCGGACTTCTGTTCCGTGGACCGCCGTTTCCTCGGCACGGCCTATATTCCGCTCTCCGATTTCGAGCGCACGAGAGCGATTGCGCGCGAAGCCATCGATCTCGGGTTAAAGGCGCTGTTGATCCCGTCGATATGCCCCAAGGGTCATTCGCCGAGCCACATCGCGTTCGAACCGCTCTGGGCGATGGCGCAGGAAGCGGGGCTCCCCATCGTCTTTCATGTCGGCGGCGAAGAGAAACTCAATCCAAGCTATTTCGAAAATGGCCTTCCGCGCGTGAAGGACTTCCATGGCGGCGAGGAGAACTTCACCTCGGTCAGCTACATACCGATCCCGCATTCGGTGATGACGACCTTGGCTGCGTTGATCTTCGATGGTGTGTTCGACCGCTATCCGCGCCTGAAATTCGGCGCCATTGAACTTGGCGCGTCCTGGCTGCCGGGCTGGATGCGGAACATGGATTCCGCCGCGCAGGCCTTCATCAAGAACGAAGAACGGCTGCAAAGGCTGTCCGCGCGGCCCTCGGAAATCGTGCGCCGCCAGCTGCGCGTGACTCCCTATCCGCATGAGGATGCAGGCTGGATTATCGCCAATGCCGGCGAGGAAGTGTGCCTGTTTTCTTCCGATTTCCCGCATGTCGAAGGTGGCCGAAATCCGCTCAAGCGCTTCAATGACAGCCTCGCCAACACGCCTCCGCGCGCGATCGAGCGGTTCTATTGCGACAACTTCGTCGATCTGATGGGCGAGGGGCTGGCAGCCGACTTAAGGCATCCTGTGCCCCGCGCGGCTGCTTGATCCAAAGTGAAATACGACGTCATCGTTCTCGGTCTTGGCGCCATGGGAAGCGCTGCCGCCTATCAGCTGGCAAAGCGCGGCGCCCATGTGTTGGGCATCGACCGCTATGCGCCACCACACAGTTTCGGTTCCACGCATGGCGAAACCCGCATCACGCGGCTGGCTATCGGCGAAGGCGAGCACTACACGCCGCTGGTCAAGCGCAGCCATGAAATCTGGCGCGAGATCGAGCGCGAGACCGGGGCCGATCTGCTCTGCGCCAATGGCGGGCTAATCATCTCCAGCCACGACAATGCCGCCGTCACCCACGTAAAGGGCTTTTTCCAGAATACCGTCTCGGCGGCGCGCAAGCACGGTGTTCCACACGAATTGCTGGATGCCGCTGAAATTCGCAGCCGCTATCCGATGTTCAAGGTGCGCGACGGCGAGTTCGGCTATTTCGAACCGAGCGCGGGATTCGTGCGGCCCGAAGCCTGCGTCGAAGCGCAACTCGGACTTGCTAGGAAACATGGCGCGGTGCTGAACACCAGCGAGATTGTTCTTCGTTATGAGCCTCGTTCCGACGGCGTGCATGTTGTCACGGATAAAGGCGGCTATGACGCGGACAGGCTGATCATCGCCGCGGGTGCCTGGGCGCCCGAATTGCTCGGGCCCGCCCTCGCGCCGCTGTTCAAAATCCATCGCCAGGTTCTTCTCTGGTTTCAGCCGCGCAGCGATATTGCTGCGTATCGGCCGGAAAGATTCCCGATATTCATCTGGGAATTGCCGAACGTTTCGCAGGGCATCTATGGCTTCCCGGCCATCGACGGTGTGCTTGGCGGCATCAAGGTGGCCACGGAATCGTTTGCCAAAACAACCGATCCGCAAAGCGCCATACGCGACGTATCATCCGAAGAGATTGCGGAGATGCATGGGCGTTACATTGCGCCGTTCTTGCCGGATCTGAGTCCCCTGTGCGTGAAATCGACGGTCTGTCTTTACACCGTCACGCCCGATTTCGGTTTTGTGATAGACCGTCACCCTGACTCAGAGCGGGTGATTATCGCGTCTCCGTGTTCCGGTCACGGGTTCAAGCATTCCGCCGCCATCGGAGAGGCGCTGGCGGATTGGATCCTGAAAGGCGAGAGCCGTCACGACCTTTCGCCGTTCGGACTGGCACGATTTAACGGTCGATAAGTCGGACCCAGTTGCGGGACAACCATTTCCAATCCATAAGCAATAGCATAGGGTTGCGGCCCTTCGAGGCGGTGTGTCGGGCGTGAGAAGCAACATCTTCCAAGTGGTGGCGGGTTGCCTGCTGGCGCTCTGGCTTGGCACGGTCACGGCGCATGCGTCGCCTTGGGCGGAGGTCGGCGATGACCAGCTGCGCTCGGACATCCAGATTCTGGCGAATGCCGGCGTCATCAACGATATCACCACACAGTGGCCGATCCCGTGGGCGGGTCTCCTGTCCGCGCTCCGCGATGAGGTCACACTCGCCGAACAGCCTTCCTATGTGCGCGCTGCGGCGCAGCGCGTGGAGACATTCGCCAAATCGCAGATGCGGCGTGACACCTTCACCGGCCAGGTCACGTCCGACTTCACGAACCAGCCGGATGTCGTGCGCGGGTTCGACGGTCTCGGCCGCAACAAGGGCGAAACGCAATTCTCGCTGAACTACATGGACAACAGCACGGCTTTGCGATTGTCGGTCGGCGCCTGGACCGATTACACGGGCCGCACGACGCATTACGATCCCGATGGCACTTTTCTGGCGCAGCGTATCGGCGATGCGGTTGTCTATGGCGGCTATCTGACTCACTGGTGGGGGCCAGGCTGGATCTCCGCGCTGTCCCTGTCCAACAACGCGCGTTCGTTTCCCCAGGTCGGCATTTCGCGAATCGATACGTCGCCATTTCGAACGCCCCTGCTGAGTTGGATGGGACCGTGGCAGGCGGAGGCTTTCATCGGAGTGCTGGATGACGATCGCGTCGCGATGAACACGGTCTATGTCGGCACCCGCATAACGTTCAATCCGCTTCCAGGTCTTCAGATCGGTCTCGCGCGCACCACGGAAATGTGCGGCACCGGCCATCCCTGCTCGATCTCGGAGTATTTCAATCTCAACAATCAGAACAACAACGTAAACCAGACCAACGACGAAGGCCTGATCGACCTGCACTACACGAACACGATCAACGGGCTGCCGTTCGAGGTCTACACGCAGATGATGAACGAGGACTCGAACCCGATCGTGCACTCCGTGACCAGCCATCTGTTCGGCGCGAGCATCTGGGTGCCCGTGGTCAAGGACGCGATGCGCATCACGCTGGAATACACGGATACGGTGCCGACCCTCGATATCTTCAGCTTCGGCACGGTCGATCACGGTGCTGCCTACAACAATTCCGGCTACATCGACGGTATGCGCTATCGCGGCGAGTCGCTCGGTTTCAGCCTCGATAGCGATTCGAGGCTGCTGTCGCTGCAGGCGAGCTGGGTGGACGAGAAAAATTGGACCTATGAAGTGAGCCTGCATCACGCGACGATCGACGATCCGAACAACAAGGCGGGCAATGTCGTGACCACTGCGCCGGTCGTGGTCAATCTGGGGGAAGCGCGGGTCGGAATACCGCTCATCAAGAACATGAAGCTGGATCTCGCAGCACGCATCCAGGACGATCAGCCTCGCCCCGCGCATGGGGCAACGGGCGCGTTCGAGGGTGCGGTAACCGTCAACTTCTAGTCGTTAAAGGAGCCGTCGAAATCGGTTGCCGGTTCCTCAACCGCGTTTATCCGGAATTGACTCGGGCCGCCGTCTTCGCACTACAGGACAGCATGACAAAATTCGAGAACAGGCTTGGCGATAAAACCGTGCGTGTCGGCGTGATCGGGCTCGGCTATGTCGGCCTTCCGCTGGTGCATGTGTTCTGGCAAGCCGGATTGCACACGGTCGGTTTCGACGTCGATCCCGGCAAGGTCGACAAGCTCACGCGCGGCGAGACCTACATCAAGCATTTCGCGTCGGACAACGTAAGGGTCATGAACGCGTCCGGCCGCTTCTCCGCGACCACCGATTTTGCGCGTCTTTCCGAAGTCGATGCGGTGCTGATTTGCGTTCCGACACCTCTCGACGCCAAACGCGAACCCGATCTCAGTTACGTTGTTTCCACAACCGAGATGATCGCAAAACATCTGCATCGCGAGATGCTGATCGTTCTTGAATCGACAACCTATCCCGGCACGACCACTGAAATCGTGCAGCCGATCCTGGAGACCAGCGGTCTGAAGGCAGGCGCCGACTTCCTCCTCGGGTTCTCACCGGAGCGTGAGGATCCCGGCAGTGGTTACGAAACACGCAAAATCCCGAAGATTGTCGGCGGCATCGACGAGCGATCCGGCAATTGCGCGGAGCAGCTTTATGCGCTGGCGTTTACACAGGTACATCGCGTGCGCGACACGCAGACGGCCGAAGCGGTGAAGATCACCGAGAACATTTTTCGTGCCGTCAACATCGCCCTCGTTAATGAACTCAAGGTCGCCTACACCAAGATGGGCATCAACGTCTGGGATGTGATCGACGCTGCCAAAACCAAGCCGTTTGGGTTCATGCCGTTCTATCCGGGGCCCGGACTTGGCGGGCACTGTATTCCGATCGATCCGTTTTATCTCTCCTGGCGGGCGAAGAAGTTCAACGTCGATACGCATTTCATCGAACTCGCCGGCGTCGTAAACCGCGCCATGCCGCAGCTTGTGGTGGACAAGCTCGGCGAAGCGCTGCAGGCCCATGCCGGGAAACCGCTCAAAGGCGCCAGCGTTCTGATCATGGGCGTGGCCTACAAGAAAAACGTGGACGATCTGCGCGAAAGCCCGGCGCTGGAGATCATGGAGATCGTTCGCACAGCAGGCGGCCAAATCGCATTTCACGACCCCTACATTCCGGAAATCCTGCCCACCCGTGAGCACGCTGATCTGCAGGGCATGAAAAGCGTGCCGCTGGACAAAAACACCGTTTCGAAATTCGACGCCGTGTTGATCACCACGGATCACAGCAATGTCGACTATGCCTCTCTCGTGTCGTGGTCGAAGCTTGTGATCGACACGCGCAACGCGACGAAGAACGTTCATCGCGGCGGCGCGCGCGTCATCAGCGCCTAATCCCTAGATTTTTCCGGAATTTGGCCCGTTTTGCCGCCTTTACACCGTGCGCCGGGCGGCATTTACTCGGCCAACCGCTATTTCAGGAGTTTGTCATGGCCACTGGCATCAAGGACAAGGTCGCGATTCTGGGTATGGGTTGCTCCAAGTTCGGCGAGCGCTGGGACATGGGCGCCGAAGAATTGATGGTCGAGGCCTATCTCGAATGCATGCAGGACGCGGGCGTTGAGACCAGCCAGATCGATGCCGCCTGGTTTTCGACCGCGATCGAAGACCAGCACGTCGGCAAGGGCGGCACGCCGCTCTCCGTTGCGCTGCGTCTGCCGAACATTCCCGTCACGCATGTCGAGAATTTCTGCGCTTCGGGTTCGGAAGCGTTCCGTGGCGCCGTCTATGCGGTCGCGGCGGGCGCCGCGGATATCGCGTTGGCGCTTGGCGTCGAAAAGCTGAAGGACACCGGATATGGCGGCCTGCCGCAGCGCGAGAACGGGACGCTCAATCCGCTGTGGAGTGCGAACGGGTCGGCGCCAGGCAATTTCGCGCAGCTCGCCTCGGCCTATCGCAACAAACATGGCGTCTCGAAGGACGATCTGAAGCGCGCCATCGCGCATGTCTCGGTGAAGAGCCACGCCAACGGCACCAAGAATCCAAAAGCGCATTTGCAGAAGGCCATCACGGAAGAGATGTGCCTGAACGCGCCGATGATTGCGGAGCCTCTGGGCTTGTTCGATTGCTGCGGCGTGTCTGATGGTGCTGCTTGCGCGATCGTGACGACGCCGGAGATCGCCAGGTCACTCGGCAAGAAGGATCTCATCACCGTGAAGGCGCTGCAGCTCGCGCTTTCGAACGGGCTCGAAAGCCAGCACAATTCGTGGGACGGCTCCTATTTCCACACGGCACGCATCGCATCGAAGCGTGCGTATGACGAAGCCGGCATCAAGAACCCGCGAGACGAAGTCTCGATGATGGAGGTGCATGACTGCTTCTCCGTCACCGAACTCGTGACGATGGAAGACCTGCATATCTCCCGCGAGGGCGAAGGCTGGAAGGATGTGCTCAACGGCTTCTACGACGCCGACGGGCAGGTGCCGTGCCAGATCGATGGCGGCCTGAAATGTTTCGGCCATCCCATCGGCGCGTCGGGTCTGCGCATGCTCTATGAGATGTATCTGCAGCTTCAGGGCCGGGCTGGCGCACGCCAGCTCCGGAATCCCAGCATCGGCATGACCCACAATCTCGGTGGCGCGCCGTCGATGAACGTGTGCAGCGTCGCGATCATTGGAGCGCAGGGAGCGTAAGTTCCGTATGGCACTGTATCCGGTCATTCTTTCCGGTGGCGCGGGCACGCGTCTGTGGCCCTTGTCGCGCGCGTCTCTGCCAAAGCAGCTTCTCGCCCTGCATGGCGAACGCACGATGATCCAGGACACTGTGCTGCGCGCGGCTTTGCCGGACGCGGCCGCACCGCTGCTTCTGTGCAGCGAGGCGCATCGGTTTCTCGTTGCCGAGCAGATGCAGGAGATCGGGGTCAAACCGCACGCCATCGTTCTGGAGCCGATGGGCCGCAACACCGCACCCGCGGCGGCTGTTGCTGCGCTCATCACGGCCGAGACGAATCCGGAAGGCGTGATTGTCCTTCTGCCATCCGACCATGTGGTGCGCGATACGGCGAGTTTTGCAAAAGCCGTTGCCATCGCCGCGGACGCCGCGCGCGAAAAGCATATCGTCACCTTTGGCATGGCGCCGGCCGGACCTGAGACGGGTTACGGGTATGTGCACCGCGGCGCAGCACTGGAAAAGATCAATGGCGCGTTCCGCGTCCAGCGATTTGTCGAGAAACCAGATATCGAGACCGCGAAGTCGTACACCACCGATGGTGGCTATTTCTGGAATAGCGGCATGTTCGTGTTTCGCGCGGATGCGCTGATCGCCGAGATGGAGAAGCATGCGCCGGAGATTCTGGCGGCTTCGCGTGAGGCCCTCGTCAAAGCGAAGCGCGACGCGGACTTCGTGCGCCTCGACGCGGATGCGTTCGTCAAGGCCCCCAGCATCTCCATCGATTACGCGCTGATGGAAAAGACGGATCGCGCGGCCATCGTGCCCGCCAATATCGGCTGGAGCGATGTCGGCGCGTGGTCGGCGCTTTGGGACATTCGCGAGCAGGATGAACAGAACAACGTTCTGCTCGGCGATGTTGTCGCCCATGAGTCCACGGGCTCCTATGTCCACAGTCACAAGCGGCTCACCGCGCTGGTCGGCATCAAGGACCTCGTGGTGATCGATACCGACGACGCGCTGCTGATCGCGGACAAATCGCGGGCACAGGATGTGAAGGCGATCGTCGATCATCTCAAGAACGAAAATCGCACCGAGCACGCCGACCACAAGCGCGTGTCCCGGCCCTGGGGCACGTATGAGACCATCGACCTTGGCCCGCGCCACCAGGTGAAGCACATCATGGTGAAGCCTGGTGGACGCCTGTCGCTGCAGATGCATCACAAGCGCGCCGAGCACTGGGTGGTGGTCGAGGGCGTGGCGCAAGTGACGGTCGGAGATAAAGTTTCGACCCTGCGAGAGAATGAATCGGTGTTTATCCCGCTGGGCGAAAAACATCGCCTCGAAAATCTCGGCACCGTTCCGATGCGGCTCGTGGAAGTGCAGTGCGGCGGCTATCTCGGGGAGGACGACATCGTCCGCTTCGAGGATGTCTATGGCCGCGCGCCCGCAGCATCCAAGCCCGCATGAGCGTTCTGGTCACGGGCGGGGCCGGATATATCGGCAGCCACATGACCTATGCGCTGCTCGATCGTGGCGAAGACGTGGTCGTGCTCGACAATCTGTCGACCGGCAACCGTTCGCTCGTGAGCGAGAAGGCGAAGCTGGTCGAAGGCGAGATTGCCGACCAGGCGCTGGTGAAGCGCCTTATCAAGGACCGCGCCGTCGATGCTGTGATCCATTTCGCGGGCTCGATCGTCGTGCCGGAGTCGGTCGCGGAGCCGCTCGCCTACTACGCCAACAACACCGTTGCCTCCCGCGCGCTGATGGAAGCCTGCGTTGAGAGCGGTGTGAAGAACTTCCTCTTCTCCTCCACCGCGACGGTCTATGCCGAAGACGCAAAACAGCCGCTGTCCGAGACCGAGCCGACCATTCCGATCAGTCCCTACGCCAAATCCAAGCTGATGACGGAATGGATGCTGGCGGACGCGTCGAAGGCCTACGACTTTCGCCACATGGTGCTGCGCTATTTCAATGTCGCGGGCGCCGATCCCAAAGGCCGCACAGGGCAATCCTCGCCGCGCGCCACGCACCTTATCAAGCGCGCGGTGCAGGTCGCGCTTGGGCGCGTTCCGCATCTCGACATTTTCGGCACCGACTATCCAACGCCGGACGGCACCGGCGTGCGCGACTACATCCATGTGACCGATCTGGTCAGCGCGCATCTTCTGGCGCTTGACGCGCTCAGGGCAGGCGCTGCGTCATCGACGTTCAATTGCGGCTATGGCCGCGGCGCCAGTGTGCGTCAGCTCATCGCCACGGCGGAAAAGGTTCTGGACCGCAAATTGCCGGTGAAGGAAAGTCCGCGCCGTCCCGGCGATCCGCCGATGCTCATTGCTGATCCGTCGAAGATCAAGGCAATGCTGCACTGGACACCGGTGCACGACGATCTCGCGGAGATCGTGCGCTCGGCCTTCGATTGGGAGCGCCGTTTCAACGCCTGATTGGAAACTGAACCATGTCGTCGGCCGAACTGAACCTTCAGCCCAAACTCAACGCTATGCTCCGGTGGGGCGTCGTCTTTTCTATTGTCTGGTTGGCTGGACTTGGTTCGCTGATCGCGTTGGTCCAGGGCCTTCGCGCTCGCCAGATTCTAAACGCACACCCCGAACTCTCCGGGAAGGGGCGTGCCCTTTGGTGCATAGTTGTAGGAGGACTGGGGGTTGCCGCAGTCGTCTTACTCCTAGTCGCCTCTGTCGTCGCTCGCACATAAACTAGCCAACGGTAGCCCGTCCGACGCTGACATAGGTGAAGCCCGCAGCTTCCATCTGTGACGGTCGATAAATATTTCGCAGATCGACCATCAGGGGATGCTTGAGCAGCGCTTTCATGCGCGTGGTGTCCAACGCGCGGAATTCGTTCCATTCGGTGAGGATCACAACGCCGTCCGCGTCTTCCAGTGCGTCATAGGCATTCTTGCGCAGATCGATGTCGAGCAGCTTCGCCGCTTCTTTCGCGCCTTCGGGGTCGTAGGCGCGGATGGTTGCGCCCTGTTTCTGCAATTCCGGCACGATGACAAGACTCGGTGCATCGCGCATGTCGTCCGTATTGGGTTTGAAGGTGAGGCCGAGCACCGCGATGGTCTTGCCCTTCACGCCGCCAAAAGCCCGCACGACCTTTTCCGCCATTTTGTGCTTGCGCGCTTCGTTGACGGACACGACCGCTTCGACAATCCGCGCCGGCGCGCCGCTGTCCTGACTGGTTTTCAGGAGGGCGAGCGTGTCCTTCGGAAAGCACGAACCGCCGAAGCCGGGTCCGGCGTGCAGGAATTTGGAGCCGATACGGCCGTCCAACCCGATGCCGCGCGCCACGTCCTGCACATCGGCGCCGACCTTTTCGCACAGCTCCGCCATCTCGTTGATGAAGGTGATCTTGGTCGCGAGGAACGCATTGGCGGCATATTTGATGAGCTCGGAGCTTTCCGGGCTGGTAAACACGATCGGCGTTTCGTGCAGATAGAGCGGACGATAGATCTCGCGCATCACATCGCGTGCGCGGTCGCTGTCGCAGCCGACGACCACGCGATCCGGCCTGCGGAAATCGCCGATGGCGGAGCCTTCACGCAAGAATTCGGGATTGGAGCAGACGTCGAATTCGGCATCGGGACGTTTGTCGGCGACAATCTCTTTCACTTTATGGCTAGTGCCGACCGGCACAGTCGATTTTGTGATGACGACGGTGTAGCCGGACAGGTGACGCGCCAACTCCTCTGCGGCTGCAAAGACATAAGAGAGATCGGCATGACCATCGCCGCGGCGGCTGGGCGTGCCGACCGCGATGAATACCGCTTCCGCATCCCTGACCGCCGCCGCCATGTCTGACGCGAAAGAAAGCCGCCCGGCCTTCACGTTGGCCGCCACCACGTCCTCCAGCCCCGGCTCAAAAATCGGGATCTGGCCAGCGCGCAACGCCTCGACCTTGGCTGTGTCTTTGTCGATGCAGACGACATCGTGACCGAATTCGGACAGGCAGGCGCCGGACACCAGCCCCACATACCCTGTCCCAATCATCGCGATTTTCATACGTGTCCTTTTGCCTAATATCGGCCGTTAATCAGGTCTCGAATCGAGCTTAGCCCGGCTGGGCGTTTGGGGTAAGTTTCCCGGCATGATCGAAGTCACCGATCTCGTTTACGAATATCCGACGGTGCGGGCTTTGAAAGGGGTATCCCTGCGCGTCGCACCGCAGACCATTACGGCCCTGGTCGGACCGAACGGTGCAGGCAAGACGACACTTTTGCGATGCCTCGCGGCTTTGGACACGCCCTATTCGGGCCATGTGCTGATCGACGGCCTCGATACCGAAACCTCGCCCCGCGAGATCCATGCGCGGCTGGGCTATCTGCCGGATTTCTACGGCCTCTATGACGATCTGAGCGTGCGTCGTTGTCTCACCTATGCAGCGCGTGCGCACGGCCTCGCTGCGGCCAAAACGGCTGCAGCGGTGGAGACGGCGGCAGGGCGCGTCGGTCTCGCCGACAGGATGGATACACCGGCGGGCGAACTCTCGCGCGGCCTGCGCCAGCGCCTCGCCATCGGCCAGACCATTGTGCATGAGCCGCGCGTGCTTCTGCTGGATGAGCCCGCTGCCGGTCTCGATCCGCAGGCGCGGCGCGATCTCTCGGCGTTGCTGGTGAGCCTGAAAGACGCGGGCATGACCTTGGTCGTGTCCTCGCACATCCTGGCGGAACTCGAAGATTATTGCTCCGAGATGATCATCATCGAGGGCGGGCGTATTGCCGGCGGCAAGGCGGTAAAGGTGCGCGATGTCGAACGGCCGCGCTACATCCTTGAAATCGCCACGGCACGCAGCGACCTGCGCGATTTCCTCTCGGCGCGCGCGGGCCTGGATGTGATCGAGGTGGACGAGCATCACGCGCTCTTTACCTTCACGCGCAATCCCGGGCAGCGGGCAAAGCTGATCCGCGATCTGGTGACGGCGGGTTTCGAGGTGTCGAGTTTCGGTGAATCCACCAAGGCGCTGGAAGACACCTATTTTGCGCAGGTGGGCAAGGCATGAACCCGGAATTCCAGCGCAATGTGTGGATCGAGCTGACGCCGCGCCGTCTCATCCTCATGATTGCGCTCCTCACGCTCACGTTCTTCGCCTCGGCCATTGCGGGCGGGACGGACTACACGCCGGCGAGCACGGCGCAACTTCTCTATTACGCCATCGTGGTGATCTGGGGCTCGCGCAATGCCGCGCTGGCCGTTGTCGGCGAAATCCGCGACCGCACCTGGGATATGCAACTGCTGTCCTCCATCAAGCCGGGCGAAATGATGTGGGGCAAGCTGTTCGGATCGACGATCTACAACTGGTTTGGCGGGCTGATCTGTCTTGCCGTCCTGTTGACCCAGAAGGCGACGCATGACGGTGTGCCCACCGCACTGATCGATCTGGTCTATTTTCTGGCCGTCGGCGTGATCTCACAGGCCGCCGCGTTTCTCGCGAGCCTGATTGCCGTGCGCAGGCGCCAATCGCATTCGCGGCTCGATATCTTTGTCTATCAGACAATCGGTCTGCTGGCGGGTGTCGCGGTTTATGCGATCTGGAGCATTGCCGATCCGGCCGGTTCGTTCCTGCTGCACAAGGTCGCCGGCGACACCGTGACGTGGTGGGGCAGGGTTCTCGACCGCCGCGGCTTCCTGCTGCTGTCGCTCGCGGTGTTCACGGGCTGGACCTTGCTTGGCTGCTATCGCGAGATGCGGCTGGAGCTGAAGATGCAGAACGGAACGCTGGTTTGGCTCTCGTTCCTGATCTTCATCGGGTTGTATGTCGCTGGGTTCGACGCATGGCTCACGAACGACAAGACCGTCGCCGGCTGGGACGTGGCGTCGCTCCGCCTCGCGCTCGCGGGGGTGACGTTCACGGCGCTCACCTACCTGATGGTGTTTCTGGAGCCGAAGGACCGCGTGCATTTCCGCTGGCTCGGATCGCAGCTTTCCTCCGGCCGGGTCGATGCCTTCTGGAATGGATTGCAAGCGTGGATGATGTCCTATCTTGCGGCCATCTTCTGCACGATTGTGCTCCTGTTCTGGCTGCACCAGAGCCAGCCCGGCATCGTGGAGCAGCCCGCGCTGATCGCGGCGACCGCTGGCTTCCTCACCCGCGACGTCTCGATCTTCGTCTTCATGCGCAGTCTGCCGGGACGGCGGCGCGGCGATTTCGCGGCACTGGGCATCCTGTTCGCGCTCTATGTGCTGGCGCCGGCGATCATCAACGGACTTGGGCTCAAGAACCTGCTGATGCTGTTCTATCCCTTCTCGACCTCGCCGGTGTGGATGGCGCCCGTCGCCGCCTGGGCAGAGGGCATTGCGATGGCGGTGCTCGCCCTCAGCCAGATCGCACTTGTCCGCAAGCCGGTTACCGCTTGAGGCCGGAATAGCCCGGCTGGTCGATCGCGACTTTCTCCCGCGTTGTGATCGTCAGATGTTCGGCCAATCCCGGCGTGTCGAGCGTGAACGCGCCGTCGCGAATGCGTTTGCAGAGTTCGCGGTTCAATTCGTCCAGCGTGCCGTCGTGGCCGAGTAGTCGGCGCAGGCGTTCCCGTTCGTCCTTCTCTGATTGCGGACCGAGTTCCAGTTCGCGTGCAACAATGGAAAGCGCATTTGCTGCCACGCGCGCGTGAAAGGCGGTATGCCCCTTCAGTTCCGGCATCGCCTTCTGTTCGAGGAAATCGCGCACTGCCTCGACCAGTTCGCGCATCGAGGGCTGATCCATCATAGCCGCCCTCCCTTCTTGTCATCCCCGGCGAGTGCGAGCCTAAGGCGAGCGCGAGGGAAGGGGATCCAGCTTGTTTGGCGCATCGAAGCTAACAAAGTTGGGTTCCCTTCCCCTTGCATTGCTGTCGCAATGCTCGGCCGGGAATGACACTGAGGATACATTTAGAGCTTTCCCCCAATGATCAGATTTATCAGATCGATCTCCGTTTCCGACGAACGCCGGCCGATGGCCGCGCGCTCGACGGAGCGGTCGTTCAGGAAACCCTGATACATCTTCATGCACATGATGCCCCATTTGAGCGAGCCGTAGACGATCCAGGTCCGCACCTCGTCGGGATCGACGTGGCCGCCGCCGGCATCTTCGTAGCCCCGGAGCAGATCGGGCAGATCGCCGAAGCCGCCGACAACTTTATCGGCAACACCGAAGCGCCACGAATTCGTGCAGACCCAGCCGATGTCCTCGAGCGGATCGCCGATATGCGTCAGTTCCCAGTCGAGCGCCGCTTCAACACCGTTGGGTGAGATCATCAGGTTTCCATGCCGGAAATCGCCGTGCACCAGGGTCTGCCGCTTGCTCGCCGCCATGCGCGGTTCGAGCCACTGGAACGCCATCTCGAACACAGGGTGCGGATAGTTGAACAGATCGAGCGTGTCGCGATAGGCGCGCAACTGCGCTGGCCCATCGACGACGGGGAGGAGATGTTTCAGCGGCGCCGTATCGACCTTGTGGATGCGCGCGAGGATCTCGCCGCACTGAGTGGCGAGCTTGGGCCGCACGGTATCGAACGACGCGTCGCGGAGAATTTTTCGTGCGATGGTCTCGCCGGTGAGACGCTCCATCACATAGCCCTGACCGGCGCCGTCTTTTTCCTGGAGCACATAATGCACGCGCGGCGCAGCGACGCCTTCCTTGCGCGATGCTTCGATCACGGCCGCTTCGGTCGAGAGCGGCACGGAGGTCGAACCTTCGGGAATGACGCGTTCGCCGCCCGGTGCGCGGCGCAGGATCAGCGGAAGCGTTTTGCCGTCGGCAACGCCATCGAACGACCATGTCTCCTGGCTCGCGCCGCCGGAGAGGCGCGTGATGGTGTCGATACGCATGGCGAGCGCGCGTGCGAGCGCGGGAAGAAAATCAGGATTTGTCATCGTCATCCGGTACGCAACAGGCGCACAGCTTCGTCCCGTTCGAACAGATAAAGCAAGACGCGCAACGCCTCGCCGCGCTCGGATTTCAATTCGCCATCGCGCGCGAGGATAAGCTTTGCGTCGTCGCGTGCGGCGGCGAGCAGATGGGCATGCGCCGCAAGATCGGCGACGCGGAATTCCGGCATGCCACTCTGGCGCTTGCCGAGCAATTCGCCCGCGCCACGCAAGCGCAAATCTTCCTCCGCGATAACAAAGCCGTCGTCGGTGTCGCGCATGATCTTGAGCCGTGCCTTCGCGGTCTCTCCGAGCGGCCCATGATAGACGAGCAGGCAGCTCGATTTCGCGGCGCCGCGCCCGACACGTCCACGCAACTGGTGAAGCTGCGCGAGGCCGAAGCGCTCCGCATGTTCCACCACCATGATGGTCGCTTCCGGCACATCGACGCCAACTTCGATCACCGTGGTGGCGACAAGCACGGAGAGTTCGCCCGATTTGAACTGCGCCATCGCGGCATCGCGTTCGGCGGCTTTCATCTTGCCGTGGACGAGGCCGACCTTGGGGCCGAGCGCCTGCTTCAGTTCGCGCGCGCGGTCCTCCGCGGCGGCGAGATCGATGAATTCGGATTCCTCGACCAGCGGGCACACCCAATAGGCGCGCGCGCCTCTCTGAAGGGCCGTGCGCAAATGTCCGACGACTTCATCCAAACGCTTGTCATCGACAAGCCGCGTCTCGACCGGCTTGCGGCCCGGCGGACGGCCGGTGAGCCGCGAGACATCCATATCGCCATAGGCCGTGAGCGCGAGCGTGCGCGGGATCGGCGTCGCCGTCATCACAAGCACATCGGCAGGCCGCGCGCCTTTGCCCTGGAGCTTCATGCGCTGATGCACGCCGAAGCGGTGCTGCTCATCGACCACGGCCAACGCCAGATCCCTGAACGCGACATCTTCGGAGAACAGGGCATGGGTGCCGACAAGAATATCGATGTCGCCGTTCGCGAGCGCCGCGAGCGTCTGATCGCGCACGGGTCCGCGTTCGCGTCCGGTGAGAATGGCCATGCGCACGCCGGCCGCCTTCGCCAGCGGTTCCAGCGACGCCATATGCTGACGGCAGAGGATTTCCGTTGGCGCCATCAACGCGCCTTGACTGCCGGCTTCGACGGCATCGAGCAGTGCCATCATTGCGACGACGGTTTTGCCCGCGCCGACATCGCCCTGCAGTAACCGCAGCATCCGCGACGGTGCGGCCATGTCGGCCTCGATCTCGGCAAGCGATTGCTTCTGCGGATCGGTGAGCGTGAAGGGCAGGGCGGCGACGGCCTTCGCCCTCAAATGTCCGTCGCCTTTGATCGCGCGGCCCTTGCGGCCTTTCATCTGTTCACGGATCATCAGGAGTGCGAGCTGGTTCGCGAGCAGCTCGTCATAGGCGAGGCGCTGGCGCGTGGCAGTCTCCGGCGAAAGATCGGCTTCGTGCGCGGGATTGTGCGCGGCCCGCAACGCCGCGGTGAAGCCTTCCCAACCGCGAGACTTGCGAAATGCCGCGTCCTGCCATTCCGGCATCGCAGGCACTTTCTCCAGCGCCGCGCGGATCGCCTTCGACAGCGACTTCGCGGGCAGGCCTTCGGTCAGCGCATAGACCGCCTCGTGCTGCGGCAGGTCTTTCTCCTGTCCTGGCGCCACGATGAAATCGGGATGCGCCATCTGCAATTTGTCTTTGAACCTGTCGATGCGTCCGCTGACGATCCGCTTTTCGCCTTCGGGCAACGTCTTCTGCAGATAGTCGGCATGGGCGTGAAAGAACACGAGCTCGATCGTCGCCGTGTCGTCGGAGCAGCGCACCTTGTAAGGCTGACGGCGGTCGCGGGGCGGAAGATGATCGAGCACGTTCAGCGTCACGGTCGCGATGCGGCCAGGTTCCGCCTCGATCAGCTTCGGGCGGTAGGAACGGTCGATCACCCCGCAGGGCAGATCGAAAATCAGATCGAGCGGCCGCGTGCCCGCGACGCGCGCGATCAGCTTCTCGATGCGCGGGCCAACGCCGGGCAGCGAACGGATCTCGCCGAAGAGAGGAAACAGAATCGCGGGCCGCATGATGGGAACGATACGCCATCACCCACAAGCATTATAGAACGGAGTGCGAACGAGCGGCCAATCGTCATATCCCGGCGTTGTCGAACAGCTATTCTCGCCTCAGGCGAAACAGACAAAGGAGAGCATCCATGACGATCCGTAAAGCCAAGGCCGTATGGCGCGGCACCGGCCGCGATGGCACGGGAAACCTCACCACCGATTCCGGCGCGCTCGACGCCACGCCGTATTCGTTCAAGACCCGTTTCGAAAGCGAGAAGGGCACGAACCCGGAAGAGCTGATCGCGGCGGCGCACGCCGGATGCTTCACCATGGCGCTGGCGTTTCAGCTGCAGGCCGCGGGCTTCACGCCGGCGGAGCTTTCCACCGAAGCCGCTATCACGCTTGAGAAAGATGGTCCCGGATTCCGCATCAGCAAATCGGCACTCACTTTGCGCGCGAAAGTTCCGAACCTGAATGAAGCTGATTTCGCGCTTATGGCCGGCGAAGCGGAAAAGAACTGCCCCGTGTCGAAAGTGCTCAACGCCGAAATCACGCTGGATGCGAAGTTGGGGTAAATTGATCCTCCCCTGAGAAGCGGGGGAGGCTCATGTCTAATCCGGATAAATCAGCGGCAAAGGTTGTCGGCCATTCTTGCGATAGACCGTGAAATCGGAGTCGAGCGTGAAGACGGCATGGCCGTCATATATCTCCGCCATCCGAACGATGCAGGCGTCGGGGAGCGACATCGGAACGTCACGATATTTGCGGTGCAGCGCACGCAGCGCCGGGACATGTGCCCCGACCTCAAGGCCAATGCGCAGCGCGCCATTTTCCAGTAGTCCGAACAATGCGTCCTGCGCCTTTCCGAGGCGCGCGAGCAGATACATGGCCTCGGCCAACACCGGCTCGCAGACAAGCAGCGGTGCATCGAGCTCGTCGATGCGGGCCGCGGCCCAAGCGTGATGACGCTCGCTGCGGTCGAGAAGGGCGATCAGCGGCCCTGTATCAACGATCGCGCTTGGCACGGCGGCCGAATCCGGCGAGGTGCGCGGGGTTCGATCCGAGGTCTGAGACCCCGGAAGCCACCGTGCCGCGGGCACCCTTTACAAGCTCTGCCAAGCGCGGAGTCCGCTTCTGGCGCGGTTCATCCAGCACGCGATTGAGTCCTTCCTCAATCAGATCCTTGAGTCTTCGGCCACGGAGCGCGGCTTCCGCCTTGGCCCGGCGATAAAGGTCTTCCGGCATTTCCACGGTCGTTTTCATCGAAAATCCATAAATATGGGAACCCATATTAGACCGTTTGCACCGGGCGGACAACTGCCTCCCTCAAGGAGAGGTTGGAATTGACGTGAGTGCCACGCTATACCGCCCGCCCATGACTGGACCTGAAACAGGCGGCTCTTCGGAGACCCGCCGCAAACAGCTATTGTTCCGCGCCAAGCGGCGCGGCTTCAAGGAGGTCGATCTGATCTTCGGCACGTTCGCGGCGGCGGAAATCGATGCGCTGAACGACGCCGAGCTCGATCAGTTCGAGGCATTGCTCGCGGCACCCGATCAGGAAGTCTATGAATGGCTGCGCGGCCACACACCCGCGCCACGACAATTCGACACCGCGCTGTTCCAGCGCATGAAGGCGCTCTGCGCGCGCAAGAACCCGACGTGGAACGTTTAGATTACATCGCCAGACAGGAAGGCCGCTTCGCTGTCACCGGCGTACCCGGCGGCTATGACGCCTATCTCTCGGCCGAGGCTGCGAAGCGGCGAGGCGGTCTCGTCGTGTTTGTTGCGGGCGACGATCTGCAGGCATCGGCATTGGCCGACGGCGTGCGCTTTTTTGCGCCCGATGTTCCGGTACTGTCGTTCCCGGCCTGGGATTGCCTGCCCTATGACCGCGTATCGCCGAAATCGGATACCGAGAGCGAGCGTCTCGCGACACTGGCCGCGCTTGCGCGACGCCAGAAAGATTCCGGTCCCGCCATCGTCATCACGGTGATCAACGCGATCCTGCAACGCGTGCCGCCGCGCGCGGCGATCGAAGGCGCGAGCTTCTTTGCCAAAACCGGCGCGAATGTCGGCTATGACAAACTCGCCGCGTTTCTCGCCGCCAATGGCTACGTGAATGCGAGCACGGTGCGCGAGCCGGGCGATTTCGCGCTGCGCGGCGGCATCGTCGATCTGTGGCCGCCGGGCAGCGAGCAACCGTTGCGTCTGGATTTCTTCGGCCAGGAACTCGATGCCATCCGCCGCTTCGATGCGGAGACGCAGCTGTCGGCCGACAAGATCGACTCCGTCGAACTGCTACCGGCGAGCGAGGCGCCGCTCGATCCCGCCTCGATCAGCCGTTTCCGCAGCGGCTATGTCGCGCGCTTCGGTCCCGCGACCAGCGACGATCCGCTTTATGAATCGGTAAGCGCGGGCCGCAAGCAGCAGGGCATGGAACACTGGCTGCCCCTGTTCCACGATCATCTCGACACGCTGTTCGATTTCGTGCCGGGCGCGCTGATCCTGCTCGCGCATCAGAGCGAAGAGGCGAAAAACGCGCGGCTGGAACTGATCGCGGACTACTACGCCACGCGCAAGGAGATGCTCGCCCCGAAAGGCGAAGATTCCAAGCACGCGATCAAGGCGCCACCTTACAAGCCGCTGCCACCCGACGCGCTTTATCTCACCGACAAGGAATGGGCCGCGTCGCTCTCCTACCATCGCGTGCGCGATCTCTCGCCGTTCCAGGCGCCGGAGTCGATGAAGTCCGTCGATGCCGGCGGGCGCGCGGGCCGCGACTTCGCGCCGGAACGTCAGCAGACCGGCACCAACGTGTTCGAGATCGCGGCACAGCATGTGAAGGCCTTGCAGGCATCGGGCAAGCGCACGCTGGTCGCGTCATGGAGCGAAGGCTCCGCGGAGCGCATGGGCGGCGTGCTGTCCGATCACGGGTTGCCCGCGATCCGGCGCGTGAAGGATTGGTCCGACGCGCTGACGCTCGACAAGAGCGCGGCGGGAATTTCCGTTCTGGAGATCGAGCGCGGTTTCGAAGCGCCGGATTTCGCGGTGGTCGCGGAACAGGACATCCTCGGCGACCGCATGGTGCGCCAGACGCGCCAGCGCCGCGCGCAGAATTTCCTTCAGGAAGCGTCGAGCCTCGCGCCGGGCGATCTCGTCACGCATATCGAACATGGCGTGGGCCGCTATCTGGGCCTAAAGACCATCGATGCTGCCGGTGCGCCGCACGATTGCCTGGAGCTGCAATATGACGGCGGCAAACTGTTTCTCCCCGTCGAGAATATCGAGCTTCTGACGCGCTACGGCGCGGACGAGGGCACGGCGCAGCTCGATCGTCTCGGCGGCGCGGGCTGGCAGACGCGCAAAGCGCGCATGAAGGCGCGGGTGCGCGAGATGGCGGCGGAGCTGATCCGCATTGCCGCCGCGCGCGAGTTGCGCGCGCTGCCCGCCGTCGATCCGCCGTCCGGACTCTACGACGAGTTCTGCGCCAAATTTCCGTATCAGGAGACCGAGGATCAGGAAAAAGCCATTGCCGATGTCATCGAGGATCTGGGCAAAGGCCGCCCGATGGATCGCCTTGTCTGCGGCGATGTCGGATTCGGCAAGACGGAAGTGGCGCTGCGCGCGGCCTTCGTGATGGCGATGAGCGGGCAACAGGTCGCCGTGGTGGTGCCGACCACGCTTCTCGCGCGCCAGCATTTCCGGACGTTTGCGGAACGTTTCAACGGCTTCCCGCTCAAGGTGCGCCAGCTGTCGCGCTTCGTGGAAACGAAGGAGGCGCGCGAAACCAAAGCGGCGCTGGAGAGCGGCGATGTCGATATCGTCGTCGGCACGCATGCCCTGCTCGCCAAGAACATCGTCTTCCGCAATCTCGGTCTCGTGATCGTGGATGAGGAGCAGCATTTCGGCGTCGGCCACAAGGAACAGCTGAAGGCGCTGAAGGCCGATGTCCATGTGCTGACGCTGACCGCGACGCCGATCCCGCGCACCTTGCAGCTGGCGCTGTCCGGCGTACGCGATCTCTCGCTGATCACCACGCCGCCGATCGACCGTCTGGCGGTGCGCACCTTCGTCACGCCGTTCGATCCGCTGGTGGTGCGCGAGGCGCTGCTGCGCGAACATTATCGCGGTGGACAGAGCTTCTATGTCAGCCCGCGCATCGCCGATCTGCGCGAGACGATGGAATTCCTGAAAGCCACGGTCCCGGAGGTGAAGCCCGCGATGGCGCATGGCCAGATGGCGGCGACGGTGCTGGAAGACGTGATGACCGCGTTCTACGACAAGCGCGTGGACGTACTGGTCTCCACCAATATCGTGGAAAGCGGTCTGGATATTCCGACCGCGAACACGCTCATCATGAACCGTGCCGATATGTTCGGCCTGTCGCAGCTCTATCAGCTGCGCGGTCGCATCGGGCGCGGCAAGCAGCGCGCTTACGCCTATCTCACCACGCCGGCGGACCGGAAGCTGAACGACACGGCGGAGCGCCGCCTGCAGGTTCTTCAATCGCTCGACCAGCTTGGCGCCGGCTTCGCGGTCGCAAGTCACGACATGGACATCCGCGGCGCCGGCAATCTGCTCGGCGAAGAGCAATCCGGTCACGTGAAGGAAGTCGGCATCGAGCTGTATCAGGAGATGCTGGAAGAAGCGGTCGCGCAGTTGCGCGCGGGCGACGCGACGGCGGAGATCGCCGATCAGTGGTCGCCGCAGATCAATATCGGCGCCGCGGTGATGATCCCCGAAAGCTATGTCACCGATCTCAATGTCCGCATGGCGCTCTATCGCCGGCTTTCGACCATCGAGACGCGCGAGGACATCGAACGCTTCGCCGCCGAACTCATCGACCGCTTCGGTCCGCTGCCGGAGGAAGTGCAGCATCTGTTCGATATCGTCGCGATCAAGCAGCTCTGCCGCATCGCGCAGGTGGAGAAGATCGAGGCCGGCCCCAAAGGCGGCACGATCACCTTCCGCAACAATGCGTTCCCCAATCCCATCGCGCTGGTGAAGCTGATCAATACCCACTCCGGCACGATGAAGGTGCGGCCCGACCAGAAGGTCGTGGTCAGCCGCGACTGGCCGACGCCGGAGCTGCGTCTCAAAGGCGCGCAGGCGCTGGTGGGACAACTCGCGAAACTGGCAGAAGCGGCGTGACGCGAAGGAAGATCGCGCTTTTTCAAGCATTTGCTTGCCTTTGTTCCGCGTGTCGCGCAGCCTAGGGCCAAGCTATCGAAGGACTGTCAGGGCATGCGGGTTGCGATCAGTGGGACCGGGCTTTTCACGCCTTCGGCGGGCATCACCAATGCCGAGCTGGTCGCCGCCTACAATGAGTTCGTCCGCGCGCACAACGCCCAGCATCCCGACGAAGCCCATCTCCTGAAATCGAGCGACGAGTTCATCGTGAAAGCGTCGGGCATCCGCCATCGCCATGTGCTGGCGAAAGACGGCATGCTCGATCCCGAGATCATGTGCCCGCAGCTGAAACAGCGCGGCAACGAGGAAATTTCCTATTCCGCCGAGATCGGCATCGCCGCGGCGCGCGAGGCGCTGGAGCGCGCGGGCCGCACGCCCGCCGATGTCGATGGCGTGATCGTAGCTGCCTCGATCATGGAGCGGCCCTATCCGCAGATCGCCATCGAGATCCAGAACGCGCTCGGCATTGTGGGCTTCGGCTTCGACATGCTGGCGGGGTGTTCGTCGGCGACGTTCGGCATCCAGACCGCGATGGACATGGTCGCGCAGGGTAGGGCGCGCGCCGTGCTCGCGATCAATCCGGAGATCTGCACCAGTCACCTCAATCTGCGTGACCGCGAGACGCATTTCATCTTCGGCGACGCCGCGACCGCGTGCGTGGTCGAACGCGCCGAGGATACCAACGGAAGGAATTGCTGGGAGATCGTCGGCACGCGGTTGAAGTCGGTCTTCTCCAACAACATCCGCAACAATTTCGGGCCGATGAACCGCTTCGATGCGGCGACGAAGGACATGCCGGACAAGCTCATCACCCAGAAAGGCCGAAAGGTCTTCAAGGAAGTGGTGCCGATGGTGTCGGAGTTCATGATCGAGCACCTGACCGAACTGAAGCTGAAGCCCGATCACATCAAGCGCTTCTGGCTGCACCAGGCGAACATCAACATGAACGACCTGATCGCACGCAAGGTTCTGGGCCGCGAGGCGACGGCGGAAGAGGCCCCCAGCGTGCTCGGCGACTATGGCAACACCAGTTCGGCCGGCTCCATCGTTGCCTTCCACAAATACAGCGACGATCTCGTGGCAGACGATCTCGGCCATTTGTGCTCGTTCGGCGCGGGCTACACCGCCGGCAGCGTGGTGCTGCGCAAACTGGCTTAGCGCCAACGCAGAGTGAGCTTTCGCCCCCGAAACTCGAACGATTTCATTCGCGACAGGAAGGCCATTCCCAGAAGGGATGTTTGCATGGTCGCGCGGTTCACGGATACCGGCACGTTGAAGAGCTTCATGTTGCCGATCTGTAGTTCATCGAGCGTGAAAGCCGCACCGCGCCCTTCGCCATTGGCGGTTTCGAACGTCCTGTCGAACTTGAGCCTTGCGATATCGATACCGGCGCGTTCCGCATCGGAGGGGCTGAGCACAATGTCACTGGCCCCGGTATCTACGAGGAATTTGACCGGCGTTTCGTTTGCGCTGCCGATGACAAGAAAATCACCGCCGCGGTCCTGTGCGAACACCATTTCGTTGGGACCGGTGTTGACCGGATAGCCTGGCACCAATTCGGAACGGACGTTCCCGAACATTGCCTCGACATCGGGATAGTAGACGTAACCGATCACAACGACGGCAAAAATGGCGGTCCAGATAGCGATGTTGCGGACGCTCTCCCTCAACCCGAAGCGGCCGCCATAAACAATCCCAGACGCGGCCAGGACGAGGACGGCGAGGTTGCGGGTGAAGTAAGCCTGATCCGTCGAGTTGGTGAGTGCGTTGGGAAAGAGGCGCGATAATTCCCAAAACCCGAACGCGCCAATCGCAACGAGCGCGATCCATACGAGAAATCTGTACCGTCGGCCGCGCTGCTGCGTGACCTCAGGCCGGTGCCACGGTCCTTGTGACTGTGCCATTTTTCCCTCGTCGCCTGCGCATTCATACAGGGTTCGATAGTCTCTGGAAAACGGATGGCTGCACAAAAGCGGCGCAATTTCACCATAAAGTCGCGGCACGGATACACTGATGTCGTGATTTCGAAGTTCGCCTATCATCAATATCAAGCTCTTTGCGAACTTCGAAATGAAAACGACACTAGAATTCAATGGGTTGCTAGTGTCCTGTCGATTTCGAAATTTGCGCCGAGCCTGACATCGAAATGATGCGAATTTCGGAATCGGGACACTAGCGCGCGGTTCTGCGTTAGTATTGCCGGGGGCGCGGCCGGGGAGGTCTTCAGTGTTCTTGCAATCTGTGGCTTGGTATTGGATCGCAGCGCCGCTGGTCGTGGCGGGTCTTGGCGTCGTGCTGTTGTTGCGCGGCATCGGCCATGTCTTCGGTGGGCGGGGTGGACGCGCCACGGCGCATATGGCGGTGGGCGCGCCGCTGTCGGCAATCGGATTCGCGATCGGCCTTCTCGCACTCAACACACAGACCTATGCGCGGCTGAGCTATGAAAACGAGGTCGCCAATATCGTGGTGAAGAGTATCGATCCGGCGCAGAACACCTGGCGCATCACCATCCAGCGCCTCGATGTGCCCAACACAGTCCAGACCTGCGACATCCAGGGCGACGATTGGGAGATAAGCGCACGGGTACAGAAGTGGAAGCCATGGGCGAACGTGCTCGGCCTCGACACGACCTATGCGCTCGATCAGCTCACCAACCGGTATTTCAATGCCGAGCGCGCGAACGGCAAGCCGATCACGGCATGCGATCTCAAAGGTCCGCCGCCGGCGGTCGATCAGTATGTGCCGCAATCCTGGCTCAACTGGCTTGTCGGCGAATGCTATACCGAGCAGCGCCATTTCGGCTCCGCCGCCTACATGGCGAATGCCGACGGTGCCGTCTACAAGGTGATGATGACGCAATCGGGCCTGAACGCCGAGCCGGTCAACAGCATCGCCGCCGGCGCGAATACCTCGCGGCCCTGAACGCGTCGCGTTCTCGCGAAAGTCGCGGTATGTTCGCGTCGCGGCCAGAGACGAGAGCGACAAGATGCCGGTTCATCGGATGCGTATATTGCTCGCGGGCATATTTGCGCTCGTTGCGGCGATTCAGGTTCCGGCGCAAGCCACAGAGTTGAAACGTGACGCAGTGAATGTTCCCGGCCCAAGCGCTGCGCTTTTCGCCCATCCCTATTATCGCTGCCTGACAAATTACTATGTCGCCACCACGGGCAGCGACTCCAACGATGGCAGCAGTCCGGCGAACGCGTGGCTGACCTTGCAGCACGCCAACGACTCGCTGCCCGGCGGTGGCCAGGCGGCGGGCTCTTGCGTCAATGTCGAGCCCGGCACTTATGCTGGCGGCGTCGTGCTGACCACGGGCGGCGCAAAGGCGTCGTCCAAGGGCTATGTCGTCTATCGCTGCGCGAAGCTGGACGCCTGCACGCTCGCGGCGGCTGGCTGGACGACCGGCGCGTTCGACGCGACCGGCACCGAAGCGGGCGCCGCGCATCCGGCTTATCTCATCTTCGACGGTTTCGAGATCGTCTCGCCGCAGCCCTATCAATATTCCGTGGCGATCAGCTGCTGGGCGGGCAATGTCGATACCTCCGCGACCTGCCATCACTGGATGATGCTCAACAACATCATCCACGGCTATGGCGAGGGCGGGATCGACCAGGCGGACGGCGAGTATTACATCGCCTCGCACAACACGATCTACGACAATGGCGTGTTCTGTGACGGGCAGATCTACGGTTCGGGGATTTCCTATGTCGTGCTGAAACCCATCGCGCATTACAAGCCGACGCCGGACGACACGAACGCCCGCAACAATGCGGCGCTGAACCGGATCGGGCTCCAGGGGCCAGCATTCCCGTTCCACAATCTCGTGGCCTGGAACGCGGTCTACACCAACCGCAACACCTGCGAGGGCAGCGACACCGACGGCAACGGGATCATCATGGACTCGTTCAGCACCGGCAACGGAAATATGGTCGAATACACCGCGCCCACGCTGGTCGCCTTCAACGTGTCGTTCAACAATGGCGGCGGCGGCGTACACATCTTCTTTTCCTCGAATGTGACCGCGGCGAACAACACCGTCTACAACAACTATCTCGATCCGCAGAACACCGGCGCCGCGCGCGCGGGCGTCGACACCAACGACAGCTACAGCGACACCATCCTCAACAATCTTGTCGTGGCGATTCCGGCCGCACCCGGCGCGGGCGGCTGCGCGTTCGGCGCTGAGCCCTATGCCCAGTTCAACAGCGCGATGCTGGGCGGCGGCATCGCGGGCAAACCGGCCGACAGCTTCGCCAACAACATCACGCAGCTGCAAGGCGGCAACGATTCCTGCTGGGCGGCGTTCGGCCAGGATCCGCCCACCGGCGAGAACCCGATGTTCAACGCCGACACCTATTCCTGCACCGCCAATCTCTGCGCGACGGACCCCGCGTGGGTCGATGCCGGAACGGCATCGACGGGCAGCGAGAAGAAACGGCCCAAGGGTGACAATTTCGCGCTTCAGCCAGGAAGCCCGGCCATCGGCTATGGACAGGCGCAGAGCTGGCTTCCCGCGCAGTCCACCGATGCCGGTGCGTGCCATCACACGCTCGAAGTTTGTCCGGCGCGGCGCTAGCGCGCGCTTGCATCCGCCTGATGCAGGCCGACGATGTTCTCATCGGGATCGCGGATATAGGCCTGCCAGCCGACTCCGGGGATCGCCATCTTGGGCAGCGCGATCGCGGCCCCCGCTGCCGTCGCTTTCGCAACCGCCTCATCGACCGATTTCACGCCGAGCGAACAGACAAACGCGTTCACCGGCGCGCCAGCCGCCGCATGCGCACCCATGCGCTTGACGAAGCCGCCATTGATGCCGGGCCCGTCAGCGTCGCCGGTGTTGATGAGGTAATAGTCGAATGCAGGCATATGCGTGATCTGCCAGCCGAACACATCGGCATAGAATTTCGACAGCTTCGCCGGATCGGTGGCGTGGATTTCGAAATGGACGGGACGGTTCATGGAGAACTCCGCTTTTCTATTTCAAAAATGTCGTCATCGCCCGGCTTGTCCGGGCGATCCAATTTTTGACTCGAGAACAAGATGGGTTGCCCGCATGAAGCGGGCGATGACATTTTTGATGGGTGAAAATCTCTACGCAATCAGTCCACCTGCTCGAACGCCATGATCGTGTCGCTGCCGGCCTGGACGCGCTCGAACAGCATCGGGCATTCGGGGATCATGCGCTCCATCCAGTATTTCGCGGCGACGATCTTCTGTTTGTAGAAATCCGCGTTCGGCGGATTGGCGGCGAGCTTCGCGTTCGCGACTTTCGCCATGCGCCCGTGCATCCAGCCCACGACGACGATGCCCATCATGCGGAGGTAATCGACCGCCGCGGCGCCTGCATCGTTCGGATTGGCGAGGCCGTGCTGCGCCAGCCAGAACGTCGCCTGCTGCAAGGTGTCGAGTCCGCGCTTCACCGGCTTCACGAACGGCGCCATCGCGGCATCGCTCTCATTATCGCTCACCCAGCCCGATATCAGGCCGAACAAGGCGAGCGGTGCAGCCCCGCCCTTGCGGCCGAGCTTGCGGCCGACGAGGTCCATCGCCTGCACGCCGTTGGCGCCTTCATAGGTCTGGTTGATGCGGCCGTCGCGCACGAACTGCTCCACGCCGTTGTCGCGGATATAGCCATGGCCGCCATAGCACTGCATCGCCATGTTCGCGGCCTCGAAGCCCATATCGGTGAAGAACGCCTTGATCACCGGCGTCATCAGATCGGCGAGCAGGCCTGCGTTTGCGGCTTCGGGCTTGGTGCTTTCGGCGATCGCCATGTTGAGCGTCGTCCACATCGCAACCGCGCGCGCGCCGTCCACGAACGACTTCGCATGCAGGAGCATACGCCGCACATCGGGATGGACGAATTCGAGATCGGCGGATTTGTCGGGCTCCTTCGGTCCGGTCAGCGCGTGGCCGACGCGGCGCTCATGCGCATAGGCCATGCCGTTCTGGTACGCGACCTCGCCGATGGAGATGCCCTGCACGCCGACGCCAAGCCGCGCGGCGTTCATCATCCCGAACATGCCGGCCATGCCCGCGCTGGCCGAACGCTTCTCGCCGGGTTTGGGCGGCGTGGGTTTGGGACCCAGACGCCACGCTTTCGCGTCGTCGAAATTGAGCACGCAGGTCGCCTGCGCCTTGATGCCCATCTTCTTCTCGATGCCGCCGGTCGAGACATTGTTGCGGGTTCCGACCTTGCCGTCTTCGCCGACAAGAACCTTCGGCACCATGAAGAAATTGACGGTCGAGAGATCGTCCTGGATCTGTCCGTTCTCGTCCGGGATCTTCGCGATCACCATGTGGATGATGTTGTCGGTCAGATCCTGGTCGCCGCCGGAGATGAAGATCTTGGTGCCGGTGAGCTTGTAGGTGCCGTCGGGTTGTTCCAACGCGCGCGTCTTCATCAGGCGCAGATCGGTGCCGCATCCCGGCTCGGTCAGGCACATTGTGCCCGCCCATTCGCCGCTGATCATCTTGGGCAGCACGAACTGCTTCATCCAGTCCGCGCCGGTGGCGCCGAGCGCACCGGCAGCCGCGCCGGTCAGACCGGGATACATCGCGAAGGACTGGTTCGCCGATTGCGCCATCTCCGCGACCGCGAGCGTGATCAGTGTCGGAAGTCCCGAGCCGCCGAATTTCGTCGGCGCCGACAACGCGCCCCAGCCGGCGTCGCAATAGGCCTTGTAGGCTTCCTTGAATCCCTTCGGCGTGCGCACGACGCCGTTTTCGAAATGCGCGCCTTCCTCATCGCCGGACTGGTTGATCGGCTGGAGCACTTCCTCGCAGAACTTGCCGGCGTTGGTGAGGATATCGTCGAGCAGATCGGGCGTCAGATCGCCGAAATCCGGCAGGTCGCGATGCTGATCGATCTCCAAAAGCTCGTTGAGAACGAATTTGTACTCGTCGATCGGCGCGCGATAGATGGGCATGGGGGGCTCCGGCAAAGCAGTGGCGAGGCGGCAATAGTAAGGCATGGCATCGTCGGCTTCCATCCCCGCCACGTCATCGCCCGCTTTATGCGGGCGACCCATTTTCTGTTTGGGACTAAGATCGGTGGTTCAGATAAGCCGAGCGATGACCGAAGGCGGATATTTCAATAAAGCGCAGTGTCATGGGTCTGTAGCTCGCCACCCAGGTCTGATATCCGCGCGAGCCAGAGATCGATATCGGCTTGAGTCATGGTTGAAGGATACCAACTCGCGGCAAGATCAGCCCAATCGGGATTGTCCGTCCGAATAAGATTGATCTTCCATACGCGCGGCCAATTCTTGATGCGCTTTTCGCGGTGGATAGCCGTCAGTGGCTCGGCATGCTCTTCGAAATAGACGAGAGTTTTGACGCCATACTTCTTTGTGAATCCCTCGTGCAGTCCGTGTTTGTGCTGATAAACCCGTGCCGCGAGATCGCCCGTGACGCCGGTATAGAGCGTTCCCCACGGCTTGCTCGCGAGAATATAAACGCAGAACGACTTGCCCATCGCCATTGCGCAAAGTCTGGCCGTTCCATCCGGAATTACAAGATTGTCGCAAAAATGGGTCACCCGGATCGTGCGCAAGTGCCGCACGCCCGGGTGATGACAGAGAAAGCAAAAGTCAAACCAGGTCGCGCAGTTTGATCTTCACGTCGCCTTTGCCCTTGACGGTAAAGGTCACCGCCGTACCCGGCGCCTGGTTGCGCAGGCGCAGACGCATCTCTGGAAGCGGGATGCCCGTCGCCGGCTTGCCATCGACCGCCGTGATGATGTCGCCCCTGGCGAGGCCCGCTTCGGCAACAGGCGTCTTCGCCGTCACATCGACGACCTTGTAGCCTTCGGCGTCCTTGTTGAACCACATGCCCGCGCGGTCGAAGGTATCGAGATCGGCAACCGTTCCCGCGACCGGTTTCAGATACATCGTGGTGTGCTCGTAGTCGAAGGTCACGACGAAGCGCTTGAGGACTCCACCGCCGATATTGCCGTCGATCATGTCTTCGGCGCTCGAGCCGCCCTTGTCGGTGCTGAGCAGAACAACAGGCCCCTTCACATCGACATTGCCGATCTTGAGCAGCCCGCCATGCGTGACGAAGGCCGTGCTCGGACCGCCGACGCCCCAGCCGACCACGGCTTCTCCGCCCTTGATCGACGCGTTGTGAAGATTGTGCTTCGCGACAAAGGGCGTGTTCAGCATCAGGGTCTGGCGCGCGCCGGTGTCGATGATGAATTTGCCGGGGATTCCTTCGTAGCTGCCCGTGACTTCCACATTGTTGCCGTCGAACGCGATCGGCACCGCGGTTCCGGCTTCCTTCGCGTCGAAATCCTTGGGGTTGATCAGGGAGATCGTCTTGTTGCCGTAGTCGATGCGCGTGACGAAGCGGCGGAAGGTCTCGAACCCGATCATGCCGGGCATCGGGAAGCCCTCGGTGCTCTCCATCGAATCCAGCGGCAGCGACATGAAGGCCTGGTCGGTCAGCGACGCGTTTCCGATATCGACGCGGGAGACTTTCGTCATGCCGGCAGACATCGTGCCGCTGCCGCCGCCGCGCGCATCCAGGCTGCCCTCGACCTTGAGGCCGAGCGTCTTCGCCAGCGGCGGCGTCACGAGATTGAGCCCGCCGGTGTCGAAGATGAACGTATACGGTCCCTGACCGTTGATCTTCACGTCGGCATAGATGTGATTGTTCACCAGCTTGAACGGAAACGTCGTTTCCTTCGCGCCGCCGGCAATGGAGAAATCGTTGAGCGCAACCTTCGGCATCGCATAGGCGGCATCCGGCTGCGCCGGCGCGAAGCTCGCTGCCGTCAGGATCATGGTCTGCGGGTTCTTGCCGTCGCTCGCGACCTGATAGACATGTTTCGCGATCATCGCGCCGGCATAGGACTGGTATTCCGTGAACGTCGAGATGTTGGTGAGCGGGCCTTCCTTCTCCTCGATGCGATAGAGAAGATGCGTGTCCGCATCGAACCAGGCATCGAACGGCCCGCCGTCTTTCGGCACGAACGTCACGACATCATAGGTCTTGCCGCCGTCCGTTTTCGCCGGATCGAGAGTGACCTGCGCGCCGCCAAAATCGGAACGCCACCACAGATTGGCATCGCGATAGGCTTCGTTGACCGCCTCGAATTTGTCGCCGCCGTTCTGCGGCGTGACCGTACCGGACGGGTCCTTGTTCCAAGCCGAGGCGCCGTCGAAGCCCTGCACCTGGGTCACGGGGCCGATCACGGCGTTGTCGACGAAACGGCCGTCGCGAAGATCGGCGATCGACGAGACCTTGCCGGTCATGCCCATGCCGGAATAATCGAATTCGGTCTTGAGCGTCGCGGCCTTGTCCCATGCGGCGCCGCCCGATGCGGCTTTGTTGGCGGCGAGGATGCCAGCGGCGGTCTGGCCGGCGATGGCAGGGGCCGACGCCATCGAGGCGGCGATGGCAAGGGATGCTAAGGTCGTGCGCATGAAATCTCCCGGTTTGGTTCGCCTCAGGTGGTAAGGCCCTTCTACGGCAGCAATATGCGCAAATTGCATAGCTGGGTTGCCATGGCCTTTGCGGTACTGGTTTTATCTGCAAATTCAGCGGCTTGCGCGCCGCGAAAGATTGTTTCGACGTTCCTGTGCACGGATGAATATGTCTGGCGGCTGGTGCCGCACGAAGACATCGCGGCGCTGTCGTTCGAAGCCTCGGACCGGCATCCCGTCGTCTCCACCATCGCCGACGCCGTGACGCGAGCTGGTACCCCTACGGTCCGGCCGTCGGCGGAGACGGTGCTGAATTTCGGGCCCGATCTGGTCGTGATGTACGCCGGGACGATGCCGCAGATTCACGCGCAACTCGCGCGCGCGCATGTCCCGGTGCTCGATGTGCCATGGGCAAACTCGCTCGCCGATGTGCGCAAGATCACGGCGATGCTTGGTGAGAAACTCGACGCGCGTGACCGCGCGAAAGCGTTTCTCGCGGAGATGGACGGCAAAATTGCCGCCGCAAAAGCGCGCGCGATGCAACCGCCGGTCAGAACACTGATCTATGAGCCCAACGGCTATTCCAGCACCGGCGGCATGACCGACGAGATCATGGCGCTTTCGGGTTTGAAGAATGTCGCGTCCGATTTGAGTCCGACACGACTTTCGACCCTGCCGGTGGAGACTGTGATCGCGCGCGCGCCGGAGCTTGTGATCCTGAGCGGCGATAAGCAGGAACAGAATGGCCGCGCCTACCTTGTGCAGCATCATCCGGCCTTGCGTGCGCTCGACGGACGCAGCGTGACGGCATGGGCGCAACTCACGCCGCTTCTATGTCCCGGACCCTGGTCAGTTGATGCGGTGGAGACGTTCAGCGTGCTGGGTGCGAAAGCGCGAGCGCTTGCGCATCCGAAGACGCGGTCCTAAGACAACCGGACGCGACGGCGAAGGGAACCGGGTGTGACGCCCGGGCTGCCCCCGCAACTGTAGGCGGCCATCCCCGGCGAAGCCGGAGGACAAAGTCTCTGTTCAAATGCCACTGGGCAACCGGGAAGGCGGGCGGGGCGAAAAGAGCCGCGAGCCAGGAAACCTCCCGCGCGTGTCGTCCAGTCTTGTGCCGGGGTGGCGCGGGAAAGCGGGAATCCGCTGAAAGGCGACGGGCCTTGGACGCGGAGTCCATGATGGACGAAGCAACGACGATAACGGCGAAGCGGGAGAGCGGCGTGCGCGCCATGATCGCGCTCGCATTGCTCACGGTCGTGGTCGCCGCACTGTCGTTCTTTCTTGGCCCCGCGAACATCGATGCCGGCGCGTTGTGGCATGGGCTTGTCAGCGGCGATGGATTGCCCGGCGTGATCGCGCGCGAGATCCGCGTGCCTCGTACCGGATTGGCGTTGATTGTGGGCGCGGCGCTGGGCGCGAGCGGCGCCGCGTTGCAGGGGCTCTTCCGCAATCCGCTGGCATCGCCCGATGTCACGGGCGTGACGTCTTGCGCGGGATTGGGCGCGGTGATCGCGCTCTATTTCGGTTTTGCCGCCGCGACACCGGCGCTGCTTCCCGCATTTGCGGTCATTGGCGCGCTGGCGTCGGCCATACTTCTTTACGCGCTGTCACGCGCGGGCGCCGGCGTGATGGCGCTGGTGCTGGCAGGTGTCGCGATTTCGAGTCTCGCCGTCGCGCTCACCGCACTCGCGCTCTCCTTCGCGTCCAACCCCTATGCGATGAGCGAGATGGTGCTGTGGATGATGGGATCGCTCAAGGATCACACGCTCGGCGATCTCGCGTTCGCCGCGCCGCTCGTGGTGGCCGGCATTGTACTGCTCATGACGGCGGCGCGCAGTCTGGATGCACTCACGCTGGGCGAGGAAGCCGCGCGCAGCCTCGGCATCGATGTCGCGAGTGTCCGCGGGCGTGTGGTGATCGGTGTCGCGCTCGCGACCGGCGCGGCGACAGCGGCTGCTGGCGCGGTGAGTTTCGTCGGTCTTGTCGTGCCGCACCTGCTGCGGCCGTTCTTCGGTTTCCAGCCGTCGCGCCTGATCCTGCCGTCGGCGCTTGGCGGCGCGCTGCTGGTGACGGCGGCGGATGTCCTGGTGCGCAGCATCGATCCGGGCGAGCAGCTTCGTCTCGGCGTCGTGACCGCGCTTCTGGGTGCGCCATTCTTCTTCTGGCTGATCCTGAAGCTCCGGAGGGAAGCATGAGTGCCGAGCTTTCCTTCGCTGGCGTGAGCGTGACGTATGGCGGCCGCAACGCGCTCGACGACGTCACGGCGAAATTCACGCTCGGCAAGGTCACCGGGATTGTAGGACCCAACGGCGCGGGAAAGACCACGCTGCTGCGCGCGGCGCTCAATCTTCTTCCGCTGGCAAAAGGAATGGTGACGGTCGAGGACCGGGCTCTCGGCGACTGGTCGCGCGAGGCGCTGGCCCGGACCATCGCCTATCTCCCACAGGGTGGCGAGGCGCATTGGCCGTTGCTGGCGCGCGACCTCGTGATGCTTGGGCGGCTGCCGCATCGCGGACATTTCTCATCACCATCGCAGCAGGATGCACAGGCCGTTCGCGATGCGATGACGCGCGCCGACGTGCTCGCTTTTGCCGATCGCCGCGTCGACGAACTCTCCGCGGGCGAGCGTGCGCGGGTGTTGTTCGCGCGTGCGCTGGCGACGAAGGCGAGAATTCTTCTGGCCGACGAGCCTGCCGCCTATCTCGATCCCGCGCACCAGTTGCGCCTGATGGGCCTGTTGCGCGAGGAGGCAACGCGTGGAACGGCGGTGGCGGTCACGCTTCACGATCTCGCACTCGCCTCGCGGCATTGCGATGAAATTCTTGTGCTGCGGGAAGGCCGGGTGGCGGCCGATGGCCCGCCCGAGACGGCTTTGTCAGATGCCACGCTGGCCGGCGTTTTCGGCATAGCGGCCCAGCGAACACACGATCCGGCAGGCGGCCGTGCCGCCATAACGCCCTGGAGCCTGATCTAAGCGATTGCTCTCATGCTTCGACGGGCTCAGCATGAGGGGCCCTTCACCCTGAGCCTGTCGAAGGGTGAAGGCGAAGGATAGACCATGTCCAAAAAGCATCATCACGACGACGAAGAAGACGACAGGCATTACAAGCACGCGCTGCGCGCCTTGCAGATCGAGCTGGTGAAGCTGCAACGCAGGCTGATCGCGGAAGGCGCCCGCGTCCTCATCATCCTCGAGGGCCGCGACGGTGCCGGCAAGGACGGTGCGATCAAGCGGCTCACCGAAAACATGAGCCCGCGCGAAACCCGCGTTCATGCGCCGGGCAAGCCGTCAAACCGCGAAGAAACCGAATGGTATTTCAAACGGTTTGTCCGCTATTTCCCCTCGGGCGGCGAATTCGTGATCTTCAATCGCTCCTGGTACAACCGCGCCGGTGTCGAGCGCGTCATGGGATTTTGCACCGAGGAGCAGGTCGCGGAATTCTTCGAAGCCGTGGTACCATTCGAGCGGCTGCTGGTGCGCGACGGGCTGGATCTGCGCAAATACTATCTCGACATCTCCAAGGGCGAGCAGAAGAAGCGGCTTGAGGCGCGCAAGGACGATCCCTTAAAGCAGTGGAAGATTTCGCCGGTCGATGCCGCGGCGCTCAAGAACTGGAAAGCCTACAGCGCCGCGCGCGACGACATGTTCGAGCGCACCAGCCACGAGGCCGCGCCCTGGCGGATCGTCCGCACGGACACGAAGAAAATCGCGCGTCTGGAATTGCTGCGCGATCTGCTCGCGAGCTTCGACTACAAGGGCAAGGACAAGAAACTGCTTAAACCCGACCGCGACGTCGTGTTCGCCTGGTCGGAGGACAAGATGAAGGACGTCGCCGCCTGATCAGTGCGGCTTAGAATCCTCGGGCGCCTTCGGCTGGTCGGGCCGTGTCGGTTGCTGCTGCGCGGCCTGGTTGCCCGCGTTCGCGGGACTGACGGCCTGTTTGTTTCCCGCCCTGGTGTCTTCCTTGGCCTCGGTCGCGGAGGTGCGGTTCTTGGCGGTGTCGACCCCGCCGGTGACGGTGGCCGAACCGCCCTGCGCAAGCGCCGATGTCGCGGAGAATGCCAGGAACGCGATTGTCGGAATCAATTTCATCGGAAATCTCCTTGGCTTGCGATGGAAACGCGCGGGAGGAACTTTGGCCGCGAGCCTAGCGCGCGCGCTTCGATCCGGCCACGGCCTGGGCGAGGGTGCGGGATTCCAGGACCTCCGCTGTCGCTTCGCGCGCGGCGAGCAGCACCTTGCGGATGGCGCAGGTCGCCTCGTCCACGCAATCGGGGCAGCGATGATAGGCCGTCACGCTGACGCAGGGGCTGAGCGCCAGTGGTCCATCGGTCTCGCGGATGATGTCGGCAAAGGAAATTTCCTTTGGCGGCCGTCCAAGCAGATAGCCACCGGAGCGGCCGCGCAGGCTCTGCACGATGCCGCGCTTCTTGAGGCCGAGCAGTATCTGTTCGAGGAATTTGCGCGGTACGCCGGCTTCCTCCGCGATATCCGCGATCATCATCGGCTCGCGCCCGCCCTTTTCAGCGAGAACGATCAGCGCATGGAGCGCGTAGCGAGCCTTCTGTGACAGCATTCGACAAGTCCCGTAACCCGAGCCTCATATTGGGTTTCTACCGATTCGGGTCAAGGTTGACAGCGCATATATAATCGTACACTGTACGTTTATGCCCAAGGTCCTGACAGGCGAGGATGTGGATGCGGTGCGTGCCAAAATCGGCGGCGCCGCGTCCCGGCTGTACGCAAAAGGCGGCCATGCCGCGATCACGATGCGCGATCTGGCCGAGGCGACGGGAAGGAGCCCGATGGGGCTCTACCGCTATTTCCGCGACCGCGACGAGATCATCGCCTGGCTGCGGACCGATGCCTTCAACCGCTTCTCCGACGCGCTGGAGAAAGCATTCGCGTCGGGCAGCGACGCCTTCGCGCGTACGCGCGCCGTAGGGCAGGCCTATCTCGACTTCGCGCTGAAATATCCCGATGCCTATCGCCTCATGTTCGACATGAGCCAGCCCGACGACGCGCGCTATCCCGTGCTGATCGAGGCCGCGGCGCGCGCCAACAAGACCGTGACGCGCCATGTCATCGCGCTCTCCGACGCCGGCGTGGTGCAGGGCGATCCCGAAACCGTCGGCCGCGCGCTGTGGGCGGCGGCGCATGGTGTGGTCGTGCTCTATCTCGCGGGCCGCCTGCCGACCGAACAGAACGTCCGCGAGTTCTATCGCGACACCATGCGCATCGCGTTTCGCGGTGCGCGCGCTCCGAAATCGTCATCCCGCAACTAAGGATCGTCCCATGCCGCTTCCCAGAGTTCTTCAGAACAGCCTGCGCCTGCCCGTGATCGGCTCTCCCTTGTTCATCGTGTCGGGGCCTGAGCTTGTCATCGCGCAGTGCAAGGCGGGCATCGTGGGCTCGTTCCCGGCGCTGAACGCGCGGCCGGATCCCGCGCTGGAAGAATGGATCGTCCGTATCAAGACGGAACTGGCGCAGTTTGAGAAAGAGACCGGCAAAAAGGCGGCACCCTTCGCGGTCAACCAGATCTGCCATTCCTCCAACGACCGCCTGCCGCACGACATCGAGGTCTGCAAGCGCCAGGAGGTACCGATCATCATCACCTCGCTGCGCGCGCCGAAGGAAGTGGTGGAGGCCACGCACTCCTATGGCGGCGTCGTGTTCCACGACATCATCAACATCCGGCACGCGAAGAAGGCGGTGGACGAGGGTGTCGACGGTCTTATTCCGGTGTGCGCGGGCGCCGGCGGCCATGCCGGCATGATGAGCCCGTTCGCGCTGGTGGCCGAGCTGCGCACATTCTGGAGCGGACCGATCGCGCTTTCCGGCTCCATCGCCAACGGACGTTCCATTCTCGCCGCGCAGGCGCTCGGCGCCGACCTCGCTTATATGGGCACGCGCTTCATTGCGACGAAGGAAGCCAACGCGCCGGAGGCCTACAAGGCGGCGCTGGTCGAAGCGGCGGGCGGCGGCGACATCGTCTACACCAACCTCTTCACCGGCGTGCATGGCAATTACCTGAAGTCCTCCATCGCGGCCGCGGGGCTGGACCCCGACGATCTTCCGGTTTCCGACAAGTCGCGCATGAATTTCGGCTCCGGCGGCAACATGAAACAGAAGGCGTGGCGTGACATCTGGGGCGCGGGGCAGGGCGTCGGCCAGATCGGCGACGCGCCGACCGTCGAGGAACTGGTCTCGCGTCTGGAGGCGGAATATCACGCGGCGAGACAGGCGCTCGCGGCGTGACGCCTTGTAAAACGGGGCGCGCACAGGCAGCTTCAGCCCGCGCGACCCCGTAGCTCAGCAGGATAGAGCGGCGGTTTCCTAAACCGTAGGCCGGTGGTTCGAGTCCTCCCGGGGTCGCCAACTCGCCGTGCAGCGCGACGGCTTCCTTAAACCATAGGCCGGTGGTTCGTTCGGCGGGCGATCGATCTGCCGATCGATCGCTTTCGCCTCACCCTCCCCGGGTCGCCGGTTCAGCCGCAATGCCGCGCTTTTGCGCGACGCTTCATCCGACGCGATAGAACTGTTTCGCGTCCATGAAGTTCTGCGCATGCGAGCCCTTGCCCGTGCCGTCATTCTGTGGCGGCGGAGGCGGTGGGGGCGGCGGCGGAGGAGGCGGTGGCGGCACGGGTGCCGGCGGGGGCGGAGGATTGTGGCAGCAGGCCACCACAGGCCCCATCAGACTGCCGATCAGCAAAGCCTTCGCCGCGAATTTCAGCGCTTTGTGCATTTTCCCCTCCGAGAGTCTCGTCCGTAAGACTCGATACAGTTCAGCCGGGCGCACTTTAGCAAATTTCGATGCCCGAAGATACGCCGCTGGCCGGGGCGAACACCTTCGTGGCGGGCGGCCGCGCGATTAAACTCCCGTCATCGAGTCGGGGGGCCACATGACGTTATCGGATTTCGCGACATTCACGACCGCGCTCAGCGGCATCGCGGTGACGGTCTCCATCGTCTATCTCGCGATGCAGACGCATCAGAACGTCCGTCATACGCGCGCGCTCATCAACCAGGGAAGGGCCACGCTGATCGCGGAGATGCTTCTGACCTCGGCGGACCCGGAGGTCGCTGCCGCGTATCTCATCGGCACGGGCCGCGAAGCGACGCCCGAGGCCGTGCGCAACATGCAGTTCCAGGCGTTCGCGGCGTCGCAGATGTTCGGCTGGCAGGATTCGTTCTCGCAGCATGAGCGCGGGCTGCTCGACGACGACATCTGGCGTCACATGCGCGCGTCGGTGGACACAGCGATGCGCCATCCGGCGTTCCGCGAGGCCTATGAGCAGCGGTTCAAAACACCGGGCACGAAATTCTGCGCGTTCATGGATGAGGCGATCGCGAAGTTGCCGAGAACGGTGTCGAGTGCTGAAAAGCCGTTGTCAAATTGACTTATGGCCAAAAACGAGCGTTCGGGTCTTAGATGAATTGCTCGCTCAAGATATGCTCACACGGTATCGCCACGAAGCCGAGGTTTTTGCGCAGAGGGGGCCGTTTTGAAAGACACCGATAATGGGCACAGTTCAACCGAAAATATCAAAGGCGCAACTCAGTCCGCTAGTCCCATTGTAGAAAGCAAGAGTCCTTGTGTCTCCGAGACTGTGCGACCTAACCCTCCTAGTCAGAGTGGCGACACGCCAAACTCTGATTTAATCATGGCGAGATGGACCAGAGTTGTTGGAATATTCACCGTGGTATTGGGCATCGTCGGTGTTGTTCAAGCTTGGGCGTTTATTCAGAGTGAGCGTGCGTTTCTCTACTTTCAAATTCAAGGGATTTTGCCTGACCCGCTGCGAGCGGAAGCTCCGATCAGTGTTGATTTTTCGGTCACCAACACTGGCAGGTCGCAGGCATTTATAATCGACGAAAAAATCACTCTTGCAGAATACGCAAATTTGCCGGAGCGACGTCCGCCCTTCTTAGTTTCGAAGTACGAGGCGAAGGGCCCTATTCCTGCAGGACAAAAGGCTTCTATCCTTATGGGTCCGCTAGCGCGAAAATTTACAAAGAATGAGATCAGCGCTTTCCAAAGCGGCTCACTCCAGCTCTTTGCCTACGGCTATGCCAGATATACCGATGAATTCAGCTTACTGAGTTCGCACGAGGTAGGTTTCTGCTGGGTTTATAATCCCGTCGATCCAACGGGCACACCAGGTGCCCGATTCGACACCTGCGACAGTCCAAATTACGTCTACGAAAAATAGTGTTTCTTGCAATGGTCAGCGTGCCACTGGTCTGGCCTCCACCCACAACCACCGCGTCCGGTTGTAATCGCGGGCGTTGGGGATCCAGCCTTTGACATAAGGCTGCACGAGGTCCTGTGTGACGCGGAAGCGCCATGGCAGCCAGGGATAATCCTTCAGCGCGATCTTCTCGGCGTTGAGAAGTAACGCTCCGCGCTTGGCCGCGTCGCTTTCCTGCTGGGCCGCGTCCAGCGCCGCGTCGTAGGCGTGGTTTTTATAGCGCGCATAATTGTTGCCGCTGTCGGCGCGCAGCAGATCGAGGAAATTGCTCGCGTCGTTGAAATCGGCGATCCACACCGCGCTCGCGATCTCGAAAGCGCCGGTCTGCATGTTGCGGTAATGCACCTGAAGATCGACCTGCTGGATGTCGAGGTCGATGAAGATCGCGCGCAGCATCGCCTGCATCACCGTGGCGACGCGGCGGTTGTCGGGATCGTGCGTTGTTTCAAGTGTGAGATGCAGCCGGTTGCCCGCGCCATATCGCGCCTGCTGCATCAGGCTCTGCGCGAGCGCGATGCGCGAGTCCATCGCCAGCGGTTTGAAATCCATCGCCGCGCCGCCGGGAAAATTCGCGATCCCTGGCGGTACGATTCCATAAGCGGGCCTGTCGCCGAAGCGCAGCACCTTGTCCGTCACTGCCTCGCGGTCGAAGGCGAGGTTCAGCGCCTTGCGCACACGCACATCTTTCAGCGGCGCATGCGTGGTGTTGAGCGCGAAATACGAGACGGCGAGGAACGGCGCGGTGCGCAGCGCGTTGGACATGTTCTTGCGCAGCCAGTCGATGCTCGTGGCCGGAATCGGCGATTGGGTATCGAGTTCGCCGGCGCGCAGGCGTTTCAGCGCGCTCTGCGAATCCTCGGCGGCGAAATAGTTGACCTCGTCGATGCGCACATGCGCGGCGTCGAAGAAGCGCGGGTTCTTCTTGAGCGTGATATGGTCGTTCAAAATCCATTCGGCGGGAACATAGGCGCCGTTGGCGACATAGTTCTCCGGCCGCGCCCACGCGTCGCCTTTTGCGAGCACAACATGGCGCGGCACGGGATAGGCGGTGTCGTGGGTGAGCAGCTCCGGCAGATAGGCGGCGGGATGATCGAGCTGTATCACGAGCGTGAGATCGTCCGCCGCGCGCACGCCGAGCGACGCGGGCGGCAGTTTGGCGGTGCTGATCGCGCGCGCGTTCTTCAGGACCCAGAGATTGTAGGCGTACGGTGCTGCGGTTTTCGGGTTCAGTTCGCGCTGCCACGCGAACACAAAATCCTGCGCGGTAACGGGCTTGCCATCAGACCATTGCGATTTGCGCAGGTGAAACGTCCAGGTCTTGCCGTCTTTCGATATATCCCAGCGCTCCGCCGCGCCGGGGATCGGCCGCGCCGCGGCGTCGAGCGTGGTAAGGCCGATCAGCATATCGCCCAGGGTGTTCGATTCCGCGACCGTGTTGACAAAAGCGGGATCGAGACTCTTCGGCTCGCTGCCATTGCCGCGGTTGAGCACGGTGAGCGCGTGCGCGCCGGTGGTGAACAGAAGCGCGATCGTCAACGCGACTCGGCAGCGGAATGTCATGCGTGGAAGACTATCACGCGCCGTGAAAATCCTGCGCGCGGCCTTGAAGCGTCGCCTGGTCATTCCCATCTGCGGTGGTCGGCGCGCGCCGAGGGTGAGAAAAACCCTTCGGCGTGGTGTGTGATAAACGAGGGGGTACCCCCCCTCGAAGTTTTGAGGTTCAAATGGGCAGCGAGAGGAGAGCGGCGCGAATTTGTTGAGAAAGCGATTTCAAGTCTCAAGCGATTGGGGTTTTGAGACTCGTACTCGCCAGATTTTGAACCGGCTGCTCAGACCGTCGTGATCGCGCGGTCGAGCGAGAGATAGCGCGTGCGGTTGACGTTGATGTTGTTGCCGATCCAGCCCTTGACCTGGGGCGAGACCAGATCGCGCGTGACGCCGAAGAACACCGGCGCGATCGCCGCGTCATCGAGGACGATCTGCTCGGCCTCGGCCAGCAACGCGCCGCGCGCCTTGCCATCGCGGGTGTTGTCGGATTGGGCCATCAGCGCGTCGAATTTCGGATTGGAATAGGTGCCGTAGTTCATGTCCGTGACCGCGCTCTCGAACAGGAACAGGTAGTTTTTCGGATCGCGATAATCCGCGATCCAGCCCGCCCACGCGACGTCGAACTGGTGATTGCGCAGCGTCTGATAATGGATCTGGCTGTCGGACGGAACGAGGCGGATGCTCACGCCGGCCTGACGCCACATCTCCTGCAACGCAACGGAGATGAGCTTGGTCTCGCTGTTCAGGATCATCGCGAAATCGAAGGTGAGCGGATTGTTCGGACCGAAACCGGCCTCGGCGAGAAGCCGTTTTGCTTTCGCAAGGCGCGCAGCCATCGGCGTGGCTTGGAACGATGCACGCGCTTTCGCGGGATAATCCGGGATGCCGGGTGGAATGAGCGCATAGGCCGGCTGCTCGCCCGCGCGCTCGACCTTGGCGCAGAGAACTTCGCGGTCGATCGCCAGCGACAGCGCGCTGCGCACGCGGATGTCGTCGAACGGTTTGTGCTTCACGTTGAACTGCACATAGCGGCTGAGCGTGTAAGGCGTCAGGCGAAGCTCCCTGGCCATGTTCTCGCGCAGCCAGTCGATCTTCTGTGGCGGCAGGCTGTCGTCGAGCAGATCGAACTCGCCGCCGCGCATGCGTTTCAGCGCCGCTTCCTCGTCCGGCGTCGGATAGAAGAAGACATTCTCGATCGCGACCTTCTCGGCATCGTAGAAGTGCGCGTTCTTGACGAGTTGGATGTGATCGTTCGGTCTCCACTCCTTCAAGGTGTAAGGCCCGTTGACGACGATATTCTGCGGCAGAATCCAGGCATCGCCGTATTTCTCGACAACATGTTGTGGAACACCGAAGGCCGCGAAATGGGTGAGAAGCTGCGCGATATACGGCACCTGGCAATGGAACTGCATTTCCAGCGTGCGATCGTCGATGGCACGCACGCCGATCTGATCGACCGGCACCTCGCCGCTCGCCGCCTCCTTCATGTTCCTGATCGGATAGAGAATCGAAACGTATTGCGCGGCGAATTTCGGGTTGGCGATACGGCGAAACGAGTAGACATAGTCATGCGCGGTGACGGGTTGTCCGTCGGACCATTTGTGATCGCGGATCTTGAAGGTGTAGGTCAGGCCATCCGCGCTGGCGGCGAAGCTCTCCGCGGCACCGAACGTCGAATTGCCCGCGATGTCCTCGGTCATCAGGCCGATGAACATGTCGCCGATGATATTGTACTCCCATTGGCCCTGTGCCTTGTGCGGGTCCAGCGTGTCGGGCTCCGCCCCATTGCCCCGATTTAATGTCTTGTTGTCGGCCTTGGAGAGCGTGAAGCCGCGTGACGAGCTTCCACGGAACGCGAAAACGCCGGCGCCAGCGACCACGACCGCGCCGCCAGCCATTGCCGCGCGGCGTGTGAATGTGGTTCGATTGGATAGCGTCATCTGCCAGGGCTCCAACCAGGGCGGTGCTTTGAGGTGCTACTCAAACGTTAATGCGCGCGGCCAAGCGTAGCGCCGGCATTAAACAACGAAGGAGTGAACGGGTCATGAATTTGCGCGCTGCCGCCACAACGGCTTTGGCTCTTCTGGTGTTTCCCATAGCTGCCCATGCGGGTTCTCATGACGCCCTGCTTCAGGCCATGCAGCAGTGCTCGACGTTCACCGACAATGAGAGGCGGCTGTCCTGTTACGATGAGCTGTCGGCGCAGATAAAGCAGGCGCTCGCAACGGATTCGTCGGCGCCCCAGGCCGTTGGAGAGCAGACGACGCCACAGCAATTCGGCAGCGAATATCTGCCGGGGCGTGTTTCCAAGCCCGATGAAGTGCAGGACGGGCCGATCGATACCGTCACGGCGAATGTCACGGATTACGCGCTGAATCCGTTCGGAAAGTTTGTCGTGTTCCTGGAGAGCGGTCAGGTGTGGAAACAGATCGACGGCGAAGCCGACATCGCGAATTTCAAGAAAGGCGGCGAGAACACCGTGATGATTTCGCGCGGTATGCTCGGCAGCTACAACATGCAGATCAACGGTTCGAAGAAGGTATTCAAGGTCAAGCGCATCAAATAGCGATCTGGTCGTGCTCGGCGACAAGATGCCCGGGCGCGACTTCGACCAGCTTGGGCCGGTATTGTTCCGCGTCTGGGTCGTCGATCATCCTGGACTTGAGAAATATAAGTGGCGCGCGGCTGTCGAGCGGCGATGAAAGTTCGCCGGCCAGACGGACGCGCTTCTTCGCGCGCTCCAGCTTTGGATCGGGGATCGGCGCCGCCGAGATCAGCGCCCTCGTATAGGGATGGCGCGGATCGGCATAGAGCGCGTCGTTGTCGGCAAATTCGACGACGCGGCCGAGATAAAGAACCATCACGCGGTGGGCGATCTGGCGCACGATGGACAGATCGTGGCTGATGAAGATCAGGGACATGCCGAAATTGGATTGCAGCGTGCGAATGAGATCGACGATCTGCGCCTGGATCGACGCGTCGAGCGCGCTTACCGCCTCATCGCAGACCACGAGCTTGGGCTCCAGGATCATGGCGCGCGCAATACCGACGCGCTGGTTCTGGCCGCCTGAGAATTCGTGCGGATAGCGGTTGATCCAGGCGGGGTCCAGACCGACGCGATCCATCATATCCCGCACGCGCTTTCGTACGTCGGCGACGGCAAGGTCCGGTTTGAGCGTGCGCAGCGGTTCGGCGATGGATTCGCCCACGGCCATGCGCGGATCGAGGCTCGCAAGAGGGTCCTGGAAGACGATCTGGAAGTCCTTGCGCGACTTTCGGACTTCGCGTTCGTTCAAACCCGCAATGTCGTTTCCAAGCCAAAGAACAGTGCCATCGGTCTTGGGAATGAGCTTCAGCGCGGCGCGCGCGAGTGTGGATTTTCCGCTGCCGGATTCTCCCACGATCCCCAACGTCTCGCCCTGCCTAAGCGTGAAACTGATGCCGTCAACGGCGTGCAATTGCCTGGTCTGCCAGCCTATCGGCATCGGAAAGTTCACGCGCAGGTCGGAGACTTTTAGGACCTCACCGGCCATCCCATGAGCAGGTTCGATCCGTCTCCCGGGATCGGGACTGTCCATGCGCGGCATCGCGTCGAGCAGCATCTTCGTATAGTCGTGCTTGGGTCTGTAGAAGATGTCATCGGCGCTCCCGGACTCGACGATCTCGCCCGCGCGCATCACCAGCACGCGGTCTGCCATGGCGGCAATCACGCCCATGTCGTGACTGACAAGCGCGATGGAGGTTTTCAGTTCGGCCTCCAGATCGCGCATGATGTCCAGTATCTCAGCCTGCACCGTCACGTCGAGCGCGGTGGTTGGTTCGTCCGCGATGAGGAGGTCGGGTCCGCAGACCGTCGCCATCGCAATCATCACGCGTTGGCGCATTCCGCCGGACAGCTCATGCGGATATTGCTGCATGCGGCGGCGGCCTTCTGGAATGCGCACGAGTTCGAGAATCTCAAGCGCCCGCTTCTCGGCCTCATCGCGCGGCAGGCGTTGGTGGATGCGGATGCCTTCGATGATCTGTTCGCCGATCCGCATATGCGGCGTCAGAGAGGTCAGCGGATCCTGAAAGATCATGGTGATCTTCGAGCCTCGCAATCTGTTGAGCGATTTCTGCCGCAGACCCAGGATCTCTTCGCCGCGATATTTCACGCTTCCGTTCGCGCGGCCGTTCGGTGAGAGAAGGCCGATTGCGCCCAGGAATATCTGTGTCTTGCCAGAACCGGATTCGCCCACGATACCGAGACATTCGCCGGCATCGACATCCAGATTGAGATTTCTGACAGCGTGCACTTCGCCGTCGGGCGTTGCGAAGCGGACGTTGAAGTCCCTGATCTCGAAAATCCTTTCGCCCATGTCAGCGATCTTTCGGATCGAGAGCGTCGCGCAGTCCGTCGCCGATGAAATTGAAGCAAAACAACGCGACCGCCATGAAACCGGCGGGGAAGATCAGAAGCCACGGCGCGGTTTCCATCTGCTCGGTACCGTCGGCGATCAGAACGCCCCACGAAGCGAGCGGCGGCTGTATGCCGAGACCCAGAAACGACAGGAAACTCTCGGACAGAATGACGGCCGGGATTGTCAGCGTGACGTACACGACAACCGGGCCAAGGACGTTCGGAACGACATGCCGGAAGATGATGCCCCAGGCGCCGACACCGCCGGCACGCGCGGCCTCGATGAATTCCTTCTGCTTGATCGAAATCGTTTGACCGCGCACGATCCGCGCCATCGTCAGCCATTCGACCGCGCCGATGGCTACGAAAAGAAGCAAGAAGTTGCGGTCGAAGACCACCATCAGGATGATGACGAGAAAGATGAATGGCAGCGAATAGAGCACATCCACAAGCCGCATCATCAACGCGTCGATCCGGCCGCCGAGATATCCGGCAACCGCTCCGTACGTCACGCCGATCAGCAGGCTGACAAAGGTCGCCACAAATCCCACTGCCAGTGACACGCGCGCTCCATAGAGCACGCGCACAAAGAGATCGCGGCCAACCGAGTCCGTGCCGAACCAGTGGGTGCCGCCGGCATGACAGGCCGCGTCATGCCCGGGCCACCAGTCGGGTGCGCAGGAAATCGTCGCGTAGTCGACTGCGTTGTAGGCATATCGCGACAGGAGCGGTGCCAGGATCGCCATAACGGCGATGATTGCGAGCACGATGATGCTGACGACCGCTGCCCGGTTGCGCACAAGCCGATGCCGCGCATCGACCCAGAGACTGCGGCCCTGAACGTCCTGCGCCTTTTGCATGAGCGCGGCGCCTTCTCCCGTGACCCCCGTCGCGATCATGTGCGATAGCTCACGCGAGGATCGAGCACGGCGTAGAGCAGGTCGGCCAGCAAATTGAATACGATGATGAATGCGGCGTAGAAGATCACAACGCCGAGCACCAGCGTGTAGTCGCGGTCGAGCGCGGCGAGCACGAAATAGCGGCCGATACCGGGCAGGCCGAATATCTGTTCGACGATCAGCGAACCGGTCACGAGTTGCGCCACCGCTGGCCCGAGATAGCTGACAAGGGGGAGCAGCGCGGCCTGTAAGGCATGTCGCGTGACGATGCGGTGGCCCGGCAATCCTTTGGCGCGCGCGGTCCGGATATAGTTCGAGTGCAGCACCTCAACCATGCTGCCGCGCACGAGCCGCGCGATGATCGCGATCTGCGGCAGCGCAAGGACGGTCACGGGAAGAATCATGTTGCGCAATGCTCCGCCGTTCCAGCCTCCCACCGGCAGAGAAATGTCCACGCCAAAAATGTGCACGCCGTATACGCCAAAGAATAAGGTGAGAAGCGGCGCGGTCACGAACGTCGGAATCGTGATCCCGAACATAGCCACGCTCATTATGGCATGATCGAAAAGCCGGTTCTGATTGAGCGCGGCCACGATGCCCAATCCGATGCCGAAAATCAGCGCAAGCAGGATCGCAGAGAGTCCCAGCTTGGCGCTGACCGGCAGGCCGTCCTCGATCAATTGCGTGACGGTGAATGCCTTGTTCTTGTACGAGGGGCCAAGATCGCCATGCGCAAGCCGGCTCACATAGAGCGCGTATTGTTCGTAGACCGGTTTGTCGAGCTGGTAGGCCGCTTTGATATTGTGCTCGATTTCAGGCGGCAGATGGCGCTGGCTGTCGAACGGCCCGCCCGGCGCCAGGCGCATCATGAAGAAAGCGAGCGTTATGATGACCAACAGGGTAGGAATCGCACCCAGAATGCGGCGCAATGCATAAGACGTCATCTATTGCTCACTTGCGCCGCGCTTGGCGCGGCCCCCTGACTGATTCGAATCGTCGGCGACGGTAGGCGCGCTGTCAACGCGCGGAAGCGTAATGCAGGGAACTTTCCGAAGTGTTGCCGCGTGGGATCCGCGATTAACGATTCCGCCACGCCTGCCAGTGGGTCATGATCGCCGTACCGTGCGCCTGCCACCATGCATCATCCACGGCGAATGCCGTCGCAAAATGCTCCGGCGCCGTCGGCGAGAAAGGGCGCATGTCGATCCCGAGCTCCGGATTCTTACCGATAAGTTTCGATGCCGAACGCCGGGCAGGGCCATAAGGAACCCAGTCCGCAACGGCCGCGAGGTTCGTCGCGGAGGTCGCGAAGCGCATGAAATCCATCGCCATGTCGCGTTTTGGATCGTCCTTTGGAATACCGAAGACATCGAGTTCGTAAAGCTGCTTGTCCCAGATCGCCGCCAGCTTCCGTCCATGGATGGCGGCGTCATAGATGTCACCGTTCAGCGCGGTCGCGAATGCAGCGCGGCCGTCCTCGATCATCGCGACGGGTTCGCTGGACCTTGTCCACCACACGATCGATCCCCGGATCGTGTCGAGTTTGGCGAGCGCGCGCGAGACGCCCTGATCGGTTGAAAGAACGGGATAGATATCTTTTGGGGCCACGCCGTCGGCCAGCAAAGCGAGCTCAAGATTGAGCTTGGGGCTTGTACCGCGCAGCGCCCGCGGACCGGGGAAGCGCGCGAGATCGAAGAAATCTGAAACGGTTGCCGGTTTCTCTGTCGCGAAGTTGTTGGGCGCGTATACGATAAGCTGACTGTAGACCATACTGCCAACCCAGCAGGGCCCGAGCGCGTTAGGAACAAAGTCGGCTTTCGACAATTCTCCATTGGCTCCCGCTGGCAGGCTCGCGGCATTGACGGGTTCGAGCAATCCTTCGCGGCATGCCGCAATGGCGTCGGGAAGCTCAAGGTCCATGACATCCCAGCGGTACTGTTTGCCCGCAATCTGCTCGCGAAGTTCGGTTAGACCACCGTCGTATTCGGCTATGTGAACGTCGATCCCGGTCTTCTGGCCATAGGGAAGGAAGAGGGCACTCGCTTGCGCGCGGCCATAAGGCCCGGCCCAGGTCACGGCCGTCAGCACAGGCGCTTTGCGCAGGAAGACAAAAGCGAAAAGGGCGGCGGCCATCGCGAGCGCCAGAACGAGCACGATGATCCAGGTCCGCCGCTTCATGTGGTCCTCAGTGAATGCCGAGCATGTTTTTTAGCGCATCGCCGATATTTTTGTGCTTTTTCTTTGGCGCGTTGGGGTCCTGGGGTTTGGAAGGTCCGAGCAGCCCCTTGAACGGCGCCTTTCCAGATTCCAGGTTGTCCAAAACGCCATGAAGAACGCCGGCGACATCGGCGGTATAGTGGACGTGCTTCCACGGCCCTTTGATGCGGAACGGTACGCCGAGCGAGAGTTTCTGTTTGGCGACGATCGCGTCCGCCTGCGGCAAGATTCTGAAATCGATGCTGCGGTTGCCGATATCGATGGCTCCCGACCCGGTCGCTTTCAGCACCGGCCCGGCCATTTGAAAATCTTTGCTGGTCAATATGCCGTTCGCCACGGCGAAACTGCCGCCCATGTTGGAATATGATGTGAACGTGTCGGGTTTGATCGCATCGCCGAGCATCGTCAGCACAGCACGCGCGACGGCGCCGAAGTCGACGCCACGCAGACGCCCATCGCGGAACGCGACAGAGCCCTGGCCGCTCAGGCCGTGCATGATCGTACTCGGGTCGGATCCGGCCGATGTCAGATCGAGCCGAATTGTCCCGGTCCCTTCGATCTGCTTGACGCCGATCGCGTCTGTGAAGAACGGAGCCAGCGCCACGTTGTCGAATTCCAGCGTGTTGTGAAAAGCCGGCGCCGGACCGTTTGTGTCGATCTTCAGCGCAGCGTTGCCGCGGCCGCCATAGAGAGACATGGGGAAAAGTGCGGCATCGAGTTTTCCGTCTTGCAGAGTCACGCGCATGGTCGTTCTGCCGAGACTTAAATTCCTGACTGTTACCGAGCCGGCATCGATCGTGAGATTGGCGTCAGATTTTCTTAGGATGTCGAGCGAGACCGGTTCATCGCTCCATTCATCGGTACCGTGCGCGCTGTGCGCCGTTCCCGGTCCATGTCTATGCTTGATATAGGAATTCATATCCAGGCGATCGATTGACAGATGTCCGTCGAGGCGCGGCCGCAATTCGCCTTTGGCGAGGTCGATATCGCCGCCGATGTGCATGGTGTCGAGTGTTGCCGACAGCCCCGTTAGAGCGAGGGCCCGGTTGTCGCCGGCAATCGCGCTCTGCAGAGATAACGCACCGAACCCGCCACTGTCCGGCATGCGCGTCCCAAGCCATGTGGCGTCGTCGCGAAGAGATGCTGTATCGACCTTGATGTTGCCCGAAACGCGCCCGTCCGGCATGACCGATCCGGAGAAGTTCAGGTGCGAGCCGGCAGATACGAGCGAAAGCTCAAGGTTGCTTTCGCGCGCGTTCAAGAACCGGTCGGGCGTCGCGGCTTTTGCCCGGAAAGAAACCTCGCGGCCGTTCCAGGTGAAGGAACCTGATGCCGTTGCCGGTCGATCGACTTCATCAAGCCCAATGGCGGCATCGATGTTCTCGAACCTGAGATTGGCGCGCGTCCGCGCGTTGGCATAGGTGAAACTGCCCTTGTTGATCTGAATTCCCGAGAAGCGAGGTGTGATTGAAAAGCGCGGGCCGGAATTTTCGGCTTTTGTTTTGTTTTTGTGTTCGACGATCCAGTTCGCGTTGCCATCGATACCAACCTCCAACGCGAAGACGGGTCTGTCGAGAACGATCCGGGTCAGCTCCACGTGCCCGGAAAGCAGCGGCCAAAACCGCACGCCCATTTGCACGTCGTCCGCGGTCGCAATCGGCGACGCGCGGCCATCCGGCGCCCCGGCCAGCGATATGCGGTCGGCCCGGATGGTGAGCGAAGGAAAAATGCTGAGGTGCAACGCGCCGGCGATCGTGAATTTTCGTCCGGTAGCCCGTCCAATGCCCTCTTCGATTTGGTCTTTGTAGACGCTGGCGGGGACTATAAGCGGCACCAGCGCGACCACTACCAGGAGCGTCGCGGCTACCGTCAGACCATAGCAAAAGACCCGTTTCATGCGGCGATCATAGGCCGTGTGCGGCGGTGCTGTGCAATGCTCCCAAGCCCTTGCTTTTATAAGGGTAGAACCCTAGTTTCCCGCTTCTTTTTGCGCGTGCAGTTGTAGCTCAGTTGGTTAGAGCGCCGGATTGTGGATCCGGAGGTCGGCGGTTCGAACCCACCCAACTGTACCACTCCACTTTCCTCTAACTCTCACCCTCAGAACCACGCGCCGAATTCGCCGCATTCAGGCGAAATTTCGCGCGCGTTCAGTCTCTCCCTGCGCCGCGAAGACTCCCAGATCAGGGAAATTTCACGCAATCCGCCCCTCAGTCTCCAACTCCAGATCCGAGACCTCCACTTCGGCTTCGCGCTGGAGGTCGGCGTTTGTGACCGGGCGGTGTGTCCGGGCGAACTTTTCTCCCCGATTTGCAAATAACAGGGAAAAATACAGGGAAAATTTTCGTTTGCGCCAGATCATGCCGCGTCGATGGACCTAAAATGTCCATTTTATAGGGGTTTACGTGATGTTGGCGTTCAAATTCGCTGCTCAAATAACAGGGAAACAATTTCGCGATAACAGGGAAAGCATTTCAAATAACAGGGAAAATCCGCTGCCACTTTCCCTGTTATTTTTGTGCCGCTGTCGAAGTTAGAAGCACCGCCTCTTGTTCGCGCCACGAGAGGGGGATCGTCTCACGGAGCAGCCGATTGAGGCGCAAGCGGGGCGGCTGCTCGCCGCGAATGATTGCCCTAGCGATGGCCGGGCTCAGGAAGGCAAGGTTCAGGGTGAGGCCAACATGCCCCCGATCCAGGCCGGAACGCCGGGCGAGAGCTTCGATAGAAGTGACTTCTCCGCTGAGAAGCATGTCCCGCCATTGATGGGCACGCGCCAACGCTTTGATCAGCGCCGGGTCCTGGCGCGGCGCGGTCACCCCTGATGGATCGAGAACCGTTGCGTCTCCACCGCGAAAGCGCGCACGAACGGGGAGCGAGAGTATAAGACGGTCGCCGTCGTTGATCAGCGTCTCGCCAGTCCGGAGAAGCGCCCGCCTGTCGCCAAGTATTTGCCGATCCGTTCTTTGCCGGGTTTCAGACCCAGTTGATCGCCAAGCGGCGATCGCTTCCCTCCGGTTGATGTGGATGACGACATTGTTCGCCAGGATATCAATCTGATCGATGGCCTTTCCCGGCGTGTCCGCCCGCAGGTCCAATCGCCGCAACGCGCCGGATATAAGGTGCTCGAGCGGCGGAGCCGGGATCCGAGAGATAGCAGCCCTGGACGCTTCGCCTTTCATGGCCGGCCTGCTTGTGTAGTAGCGGTAGCGGCGGTTTTGTCCCTTGACGGTATAGGTTGGAAGCATCGGCGCGCCGGTCTCATCGAACAACAGGCCTGCGAGAGGTGCATCCTGCGCTGCGCGCGTGCTTACGCGCACGGGCGGTCTCAGTTCGGCCAAGCGCCGTTGCACGCGATCGAAGAGGTCACACGGCACGATCGCCTGATGCTCGCCGGGGTAGGCGTTACCCTTGTGTGTGGTTTTGCCGAGATAAGTCCGGTTGTTCAGAATCAGGTAAAGCGCGCTGCGCTCGATCGGCTTGCCTCCACGTGCTTTGCCGGTGCTGAACGACCTCGGCTTGGACACCACTCCGCGCTCTCTAATATCGTTGCAGAGAAGGCGTACACATCCCAAGTCCAGATTACGACGGAAGATGAGACGGACAGTCTCGGCCTCGCCATGATTTATGACGAGCTTGCGATTGGAGACGTCATAGCCGAGGGGAGGGTTGCCGCCCATCCACATGCCCTTGCGCTTGGACGCGGCAAACTTGTCTCGGATGCGTTCACCTGTGACCTCACGCTCGAACTGGGCGAATGACAGCAGCACATTGAGGGTCAGCCGCCCCATGGAGGTCGTTGTGTTGAACGACTGGGTGACCGAGACAAAGGTCACGCCCTTGCGATCGAACACCTCGACCAGCCTTGCAAAATCCATGAGCGAGCGGCTCAGCCGGTCGATCTTGTAGACGACCACGACGTCAACGGCGCCGCGTTCGATGTCCTTGAGAAGACGCTGTAGGGCAGGCCGCTCTAACGTTCCCCCGGAATAGCCGCCGTCGTCGTAGTTGCCAGCGAGTGCTACCCAGCCCTCGGCTTTTTGACTGGTAATATAGGCGGAGCATGCTTCGCGCTGTGCATCCAGACTATTAAAATCCTGATCGAGACCTTCTTCAGTGGACTTGCGGGTGTAGATGGCACATCGAATCTGGCGCTTCGCGCTCATGACGCAACCGTCCGTGTGGGCCGCCCCTTTTGTTCCAGCCCGAAAAACCTGGGGCCTGACCAGCGCGTGCCGGTGATGGTGCGAGCGATATCCGAGAGGCTACGATATCGCTTGCCCAGATGCTGAAACCCTCCTTCAACCACCGTCACCTTGTGGGCGACGCCCTTCCATTCGCGAGAAAGGACCACTCCGGTGGAGAAACCCCTTCGGATTTTGGGCTCGTACGAGCCGTCTCGCGCGAGCGCTTCTGCGATTTTGGTCAGCGAGCGCGTGGTTGCGTTATCCAAGCCGCCAATCGCATCGATCTGTATGCGCCACGCTAAAAGGTGAGCGAGGATAGCGCGTGAGCGGATCGATGGTGGGTCGTTCCCAAATCGTGCGCGCCAGGACTTGCGCAGGGCATGGGTAGACAGGTCAGCGATCGCCGACATTTTGAAGTCGAGTGAGTCCGGTACTGTTTGTGCGTCTGATTGCACTGGTAGTTTTTTGTTGTTGGTCAACCGATCACTCCGCGCGAATGGTTCCTTGTCCCGCTCTTCGTCATCGACGAAGCCGTGGAGCGGATCAAAGACGGCACGATCACCGAATACACCTACGACCCAAAGCTCGCGCGTCTCACTCGTCGAATTCAGAGTTAGTTCCGACGGACTGGTAACGGGTCTCTCACAAGCAGGAGAGGGCCGTGTCGGATCGAATGAACGGATCGATCCTATTTCTTCGTCAGGCTGTACACGGCGCCTTGCTGAAGGATCGCGCCGTACTGAACCGTGCTGTAGAAAATGCCGTTCTTCAAAATCAGACCGGCGGAATAGCCGCTGCCGTCGGTGGTGCCGGTGAAGGTGTGCAGAACCTTCTCCTTACCCTTCGCGGTGACTTCATAGACGACGCCACATTGGCAGCTCGCATCGCCGCCGGCATTGGCCGTGCTGTAGAGGTCTTTGCCGACCAGAAGCATGTCGCCTTCCGGGCTCGCGCCGTCCGCGCCGCCGGTGAAGTTATAGAGTGTGGTCAGCGCGCCACCTGGCGTCAGTTTGAAGACGGTGCCGGCATTGGACGTGCCGCCACTACCCGTGCTGCCATAGAGATTGCCGTCGCTGTCGATATCCATCCCGCCATAGAGGAAGCCGCCATCAGCATCGCCCGTGAAGCTGTAGAGGGTGCTGAAATTGCCCGCAGTGTCGTACTTGAACACCGAGCCTTCGCCGTTGACGCCGCCAAAGGCCGTCACGCCATAGAGATTGCCCGCCGTGTCGGCGACGACGCCATGCTCGGGGAATTCGCCATCGGCGCCGCCGGTGAAGGTGTGCAGCACCGTGAAGGTGCCGTCGGAGCCGTACTTGAAGAGCGTGCCGGAACCACCAGCGCCGCCAAACAGAGCGGTGCCGTAGAAGTTGCCGCCTTTGTCCCTATAAAGATTGCCGCGCACTTCTGAGCCCTCGTCCGACGTCAAAGCGTGCAGAACCTTGAACTTGCCCTTCTTGGTGATTTCGAACAGCGTCCCGCTGTCGTTTGCGCCGCCGCTGGTCGTGGAGCCGATCATGTCGCCATTACGCAGTAGCGTGACCGCGCCATCGGGCTGCGCACCGTCCGTGTCACCGGTGAAGAAATGCAAGATCGTTTCCGTGCCGTCGGGCGCCAGCTTGAACACGACGCCGTCGCCATCGCCGTAAGGGTCACAGAAATCGGTGGTGCCGTAGATATCTCCGCCGGCGTCGAGCGTGACTTTCGCACCGGGGTTGCAACCGTCATTGGCACCGCCCTTGAATTTGTACAGGTCTGTGTAGGTCGGGTCCTTTGACGCAGGGGCCGTGGCGCCGATGCTCGCCGGTGCCGCAACGGCACGATTGCCATAGAGCGCGTGCATGCGCCTGGACTCGCGCGACGCATCGGCGCCCATCGCCGGCGCAAGGGCAACGGCCGCGACAGCCGTCCCGAGAAGCACGCCGCGCAGCAGCGCGTGTGACTTGAACATGAAAACCTCCGATGTTGTTTTTGGTTTGGTTGAAGCCATCAGGCTTCGTTGAGCCCATTATGGTGATGAACAATGACCACCTTTAGGGTGGGACAATATTGCCGGTTCGCGGGTTCGAGACGACTACAGAGTGCTTCAGTTCTGTCTCTTTCTCAATAACGGTGCGGCAGAGTTAGCGAGTGTTGCGCAGGTATGCGTTATCTGCATTCTGTTCACTCGGTTGTCTGATCGGGCGCGGTCAGGTTTAGGCAAAAAGCGGGCGCGCTTTATTGATGGCGACGGTTGCTGTTATAAAACTGTCACAAATCATTTGTCCTACCAGAAAGCGCCAAAATGTTCCGCTGGTTTCAAGCACTTATGCCCCGCGAGGACAGGTTCTTCGCGCTTTTCTCACGACATGCCGAGATACTGGTCGAGGGCGCTTTGGCGCTTCGCGAATTGCTTGAAGGAGGAGCCGGAGTCAAGGAAGCCGCGCAAAAGGTAATTGCGCTGGAGAACGAGGCCGACGCTGTCGCACGCGAAGTGCTGCTGCTTGTACGCCGCACTTTCATCACGCCGTTCGATCGCAGCGACATCAAAGATCTGATCAACACGCTCGATGACACGATCGATCAGATGCAGAAAACGGCCAAGGCCGTAATGCTGTTCGAAGTCACCCAACTTGAAGCCCAGATGGCCTGGATGGGAGACCGTATCGTGAAGGCCGCGAAATTGACGGTCGAGGCCGTGAGCCTTCTCAATGCACTGCGCGAGAACGCGACGCGTCTCAACGGCATCACGGAAGAGATGGTGCAACTCGAGGACGATGCGGACACGCTGAACGACAGCGGTATCAAATCGCTGTTCGAGCAGCATCGCGACGGCAACGCTATGGCCTACATCATCGGTGTCGAAATCTACGACCACCTCGAAAAGGTCATGGACCGTTTTGAGGACGTTGCAAACCGCATCAGCGGTATCGTGATCGAACAGGTCTGACGACGTGCTCGCGATTCTTGTCCTGTTGATCGCCATCGCCCTGTTCTTCGACTTTCTGAACGGGCGCAACGATGCGGCTAATTCCATTGCCACCATCGTTTCCACGCGCGTGCTGGCGCCGCGTTATGCGGTTGCATGGGCGGCGTTCTTCAACTTCGTCGCCTTCCTCGTATTTGGGCTGCATGTGGCCAACACCATCGGGCGCGGGATCATCACGCCGAATGCGATCTCCGACCAGGTCATCTTTGGCGCGCTGATGGGCGCAATCTCGTGGAACCTGACGGCGGGTTATCTCGGCGTTCCCACCAGCAGTTCGCATGCACTCATTGGCGGACTGATCGGCGCGGGCGTCGCCCATGTAGGCATCGGCGCGATCGTTTGGAGCGGCGTCGGCAAGACGGCAGTCGCGATCGTGCTATCGCCAATCACCGGTCTCATCATCGCGCTGCTCCTCATCCTCGCTGTCTCCTGGGCGTTCGTGAAAGCGGCGCCGTCGCAGGTCGATGGTATATTCCGCAAAGTGCAGTTCGTTTCGGCCTCGCTCTACTCGCTTGGTCATGGCGGCAACGATGCCCAAAAGACCATGGGGATCATTGCGGCATTATTGGCCGCACACGGACAATTGCCGGGCGCGTTCCATATCCCGTTCTGGGTCGTGATCACCTGCAATGCCGCGATGGCTCTGGGCACGCTCTTTGGTGGCTGGAAGATTGTCCGTACGATGGGTACTCGAATCACCCACCTCACGCCGCTTCAAGGCGTGTGCGCAGAAACGGCGGGCTCGATAACTTTGTTTATGGCCACAAGTCTCGGTGTTCCGGTCTCAACGACGCAAACCATTACCGGCGCAATCGTCGGCGTGGGCGCGGCGAAGCGAGCTTCGGCGGTCCGTTGGGGCGTGGCGCAAGACATTCTTATCGCATGGGTGGTTACCATGCCCGCCGCTGCCGCTGTTGGTGCGGTGTTTTATCTGATAGCTGAGGGTATTGGGCGTTTGGTGGCGTAACGCGTAACGAGTTTGTTGGTCTGATGAGTAGCGTTGGAAGAGCCATATCCGGAAACCAGTACGCGGCATTGCCGTGGCGCTGGATCGACGACCATCTGGAGATTCTGCTCATAACCACGCTGACCAGCAAGCGGTGGGTCGTCCCGAAGGGCTGGCCACTCGAAGGCCGTTCGCCGAGTGAATGTGCAGCCCAAGAAGCGTTTGAGGAAGCTGGAGTCGTCGGCAACACGGCATCGAAGCCGGTTGGCTCTTTCGATTATCTCAAGCGACGCAAAACCGGCGACGAGATCGCGTGTCATGTCGACGTCTTCGATCTTGAGGTGGAGCGTCAACGGCGCGCCTGGCCGGAGAAGGCATCGCGGCAGACATGCTGGTGCACCGTCCAGGACGCAATGGCGCGCGTGTCGGACCCGGGGTTGAAACGGTTGATCGCGAAGTTTGCGAAAGAAATGTCGAAACGCGCGTTGCGGGGTGAACCTTTTATATCGAAGGCTGACTGACCTTTTTTACGCCCTGAACCCGCTCCAACTCCCGCTTTATCTCTTCGATTTCCTTGGACGAAAGTCGCGTCAACGTGATCGAAATGTCTTCAAGGCCTTCGGTCTCGCTGGGCTTGGCAACGTATTTGGTGAACCACAGGCATCCAATCCAGAGAAGAAATGTGCAGCCAAGCGAGCATGTACGTCTCCTTTCCGATTCAGGTCATGTCAACGCGCGGTAAGCCATTTGTGTTGCGGCCACGAGCAGGATCGCAGCCAGGACGCGGCGTATTGCGGCAGCAGACATCCAGCGCAGGCCAACGGCCGTGCCAACTGCTGACCCAAGTATCGCAGCAAGCGCGAACCATGCTGTAGCAAGGGGTAGTCGGGCCCCGGCTAGAAACGCCCCGCTTAGGGACACTGCGGAATTGATAAGAATGAAAGGCGGTGACAGCGCTGCGGTGCGTTTCGGTGAAACCCCGGAAAACAGAATAAGAAGGGCGGAAAGAAAAACGCCGCCACCAACGCCGGTCAAGCCGGATGCCAAACCTGTGAAAGCACCAGCCATCCAAGCTTGGGGTCGACTCACGGAAGCGTCTCCCCGAGATGGTTTGCCTGACAACATCAGGCTGGACACCAGCACGAGAAGCGAAGCTGTTAAGATGAAGTACATCTTGCCGTTGAGAGCGACTAGTCCTCCGAGGAAGGCGGCCGGTAGAGAGGTGGTGAGTACGTCGCGTAAAAGCACCCAATCCAGTAACTGGGCGCGGTGGAAGCGCCAGACGGAGTAGGAAGCTGCTATGACGTTAAGCGCAAATGCCGTCACGCGAATTTGCGCGGGAGGAAAAGCAGCAAACGTCATCACTGCGACGAAGCCGCTACCACCAGCCTGTCCCGCAGTTGCATAGAGTGCGGACACCAGCCCCATAAGGACGAGCATGACGGCAGGCGTTCTCAGATACCGGATTTTGGGCTGCAGTGACGCCAATGCAGCTAAAGCTCTATCCGGTCAATAGACAAATCGATTTACTGAGGGATTGCAAGCTCCAGCGAACTCCACGCACGTCGGGCGAGATTTCGCTCTTCGTCTCCGATGGCGCTTGCACAAATCGCGGTGGTTTCTATGCGAGCATGACCAAGCCAACGCTGGACGATAGTCTCTATCGTTTCCGCAAAATTTGCTGCGCTGGCGCTCGCGAGAGCCGTTTGACCTCCTTCTGCTGTTGCCGATCCTTCGTTGGCAAAGCCCTCGAAAAGATTCGAAGACTGTCGAACCCCGAGCCTGCGCGGATTGCTCTTGCGCCCTAAAGACTTATTTTCGAGCAATTACGGGCTCAGAATCCAGTTGCTGATACAACTCTTGCCTCGCGGAACGAGATGAGCTTCTGCCTTGATTCATCCCACAATGCTAAACGAACGCCGCGCAGACTTTCGCCAAACGTCACGCGGCCGATATCGTGTAGCCGCGGATAATCGCGCATCACCGCACGCAGTTGATAAAAAGGAATCCGGCTGGACAAGTGATGGACATGATGGATTCCAATGTTGCCCGTGAACCATCTGAACGGCATCGGTAAGTCATAATATGAGCTTCCAAGAACCGCCGCTTCGGAGAGAGTCCAATCGGAATTGCGGCACCAAATAACTCCTTCAAACTGATGCTGGACGTAGAACAGCCACACACCGATTGACGCGGCCAGCAACATCACCGGAAGATGCACGGCTAGGAACGGCCCGGTGCCGATAAGCCAGATCGAGACTGCGGCAAACGCCGCTATTCCAACATTAGTGGAGATCGCGCTTGCCCAAGGCCGCCAACCCAAGCGCATCTGCTCGAACGGGATGCGATGCTGCAGAAGGAAGAGGTAGGCGGGTCCGATTCCAAACATCACGATGGGATTGCGATAAGCACGATAGGCGAACCGTCCCCAAAACGGACGCGAGAGATATTCAGTTAGCGTGAGCGTAAGAATGTCTCCGGTACCGCGCCGATCAAGATTCGCCGATGTCGCGTGATGAAGTGCGTGGTTACGCTTCCAATAATCGTACGGCGTCAAGGTGAGAACGCCCAGCACGCGACCAACCCAGTCGTTGGTGAAGCGGTTGCCGAAGAAGGAGCCGTGACCACAATCGTGCTGGATCATGAACAGCCGAACCAGAAACCCGGCCGTGGGGATTGCGAGCAGAAGCGTGAGCCAATAACCGACCTTCAGCGAGAGCCACATCAGTCCCCAACCTAGCAACAAGGCACAGGCCGTCACGCTCAACTCAAACAAGGCACGGGCCCAATTTGGGTCGCGATATCGAATTAGGTCTGGGGCGAAAGATTCAGACCCCGGATGCATGTCCAAGTCGCTGCCGACATCTCCAGGCATGAGGGATAGATCTCCGTTGTGTCGATGGGACATAGGCTTGCCTGAATGCGAGCATGCCGCGAGTAATGCACTTCAGCCGATGGACTACCGTGACTTCATGCATACGCGTTTCAGTGCGCTAGGCTAATGAGCGATCGATTTCCAGACGATAATCATCGCGATCACGGCGAGCGCCGTCCCGATCACTAAGACATATCGAATCGCGCCAAATTTAATCCCGCCGGAGGCATCACGCGTCGAGAGCTCTTCGTGAGGCGCTGTTTGATTGTCTTGCTGTATTTTGACCATTGGCTCTCCATCTTGCTCGAAGACGAGCAAGGTCTAGTGACAACGCGGGTCCGCCACAAAGGCTCCTCAACGGGCGTAAGACCAAGCTCCACACGTCAAGCAGGCGCCAATTTAGGCGTGCCCCTTATTGGAACCTCCGCTTTTATGTTTGGGTCTTCGGAGGCCGTTCTGGGATCGGGATTCGCGGGCGGTATTGCGACGTCTCCCGGCACTTGAGATCCACTTACCTGCTCGGACCGTTGCGGGAGACGAATGTGCGTCTGCGGCTTTTCTCTTGTGATCATGCGTGCAAACGGCCCAGGTGACGGAATGTTCCTAAAGAAAGAGAGGCGCACGGACTACTTTCGAGCGGGACGCGACGCCGAAGGAGCGATCAGATCCGGAAAAATGTTGATGCCAACCAAGCGGAGTTAGGGCGGATTGGTCATTCACGTCTTCTCAATAAGACCCTCAGATATAGATCCATCAGGTCTCGGACCTCGCTTATCCCGCCGGTTTGCTATATCGTTCGCTTACGTCAATTCTTTCCCTCGAAAGAAAACTGTCCAGATCCGATATGATTTGGCGCAAGTGCCACAGATCGCATTCGACGAGCGTTTTGGCGCTGTCTGCAGTCGCACGGGGTCAATGATGCACTCACGACTTTGGTTTTTTCGCTCGCGCTCGCGGCGTCTGGGTCTCTGGGAAGCGCTACCATGTCGAGATCGGGCGATTAGGCGAGGCAATTTATTAGCGATGCCGACCAAGCTTTGGCGACGATGGACGCTGATATGATGGCGAGGCCAACCGGCAATGATTTCGTCCCGATGATGGTGTGCTAATCTCGTGAAACATGCGAGATCATCAGAAGTATGCCGCGAAGATAGCGGCACAACCAATCGGCGCGGCCTCATGGGTGACAGATGTCACCAGCGCATACTTTCCGATCAAATCATTTGTCCTGTGCGCATCTGTATTCATTTCGAGAGGTAAGCATGACAAACGGCCGCCGAATTCAAATTGCAATCGGATTGCTGCTATTTCTCGGGCTACCATTTTGCCATCTGGGTGATTTGGGGCGGAAGTATAGTGGCCTTGGAACTCTCATCGGCGGAGAGGCTCTGTGGTGGGTGTTGTTCGCCGCGACGATCCTTTACGTGCTTTTCGTGGAGCGCAAATCGCTCTCATCGATCGGTTATCGCAAGACGGGCGCGTGGGATATCGTGTTTGGCATTCTGGCGGCAATCGGAATGTTCCTGGGAACGGGGATTATCGTTCAGTTTCTGCTGCCCGCGCTTCACCTGAGCGTCAGCCATCAATTGGGCACCATTGCCGCCACGCCACTGGTATTTCGAATCCTGACAGTCACGCGTGCTGCGCTCGTGGAAGAGACAGTATTTCGAGGCTACGGCTTCGAACGCATTGCCGAATTGACCGGAAAGCCGCTATTGGCGGGACTTGTCACGTTCGTTCTGTTCACGATGGCGCATTTGTCGGGGGGCGGATGGGCACAGGTGGTCATCGCAGCCTATGGCGGGTTGGTCTTGACGCTGCTCTACGCATGGCGGCGAAACATCTGGACGAACATCACTGCGCATTGGCTCACCGATGGAGCCGCCTTTCTCTTGCTGCCGGTGTTGGTGGCACACCATCACTAGCAGATCGCGGAGAACGCTCGATCGATACCGAGCCATCGGTCAGGTGATGCACCCTTTGACCCGTCCTGCCTTAAGTATTTTTGAGCAACGGGATTGGGCTGCCGCGATGAAGGCATTCCCATTCGTGAACGGGAACGGTCTGGACACTTACGCGGACGATCTAGGGGAATTGACGGCATTTCTGGATCTTAGCGATGCCATTCATATCGGCCACTCGACGGGTGGCGACGACGGGCGACCAACGGGTCGAGATCACGCTGATCGACTACAAACCCTAAGTATGTTTCATGCTGTTGCCTGGTAACGGCGGCGTCGCTTACGCGGTCGGGCGGCTTTCTCATTCCCATTGCCGCGTTTGCGCCGGAAGCTGGCGAAGCAGCCGACCCATTTGATGAGCGCTAGTCAACGGAGATCGGCGGTGCACTGAAATCCGACTCGGCCGGTTTTCTTTCGGTGGGCCGCAATCATTTTCGCCACGTGGTTGAGAGGACGTGTCGCCAATAGAAGCTGCCATGATGGCAGCAACTCAAAAGCCGGCGCAGGTGCGTTTACAGCATCGGTCTCGCGAGTTGCGTGGAAGGACGGCCATGTCGCCGCGAACACCCTCGGTCTCGAAAATCTATGCTGGAACCAATACTCAGATTACTAATTATGAGGTGGTGAACTATTGTCCGAAAGCAAGACATGGCCGATGCTTCCGAAAGCTCGCCCCAAGGGGTGGAAGGGCATTTACCCGTGATATTGGTTGTAGAGGACGACGCGCTGATCCGCCTGACTATATCTGATTATCTGCAAGATCAGGGATTCAAGGTCTTGGAAGCCAGCACGGGTGATGAGGCGCTGGCGGTTATCGCGGCCCGGGCATTCACTGTGGAATTGGTTTTCACAGATGTGATGATTCCGGGGCTCACGGATGGATTCGCGCTGGCGAAGTGGATGAGCGAGAACCATCCCGACATTCCAGTGATCGTTACGTCTGGCAACGCGGACAAGACGACGATGGCTCAAGAACTTGGCGGCCTTCAGTTCGTGCCGAAGCCATACGACTTGGAAGACGTCGCCGCACAGATGCGCAAAGCGCTGGATCAACTTTAGCGGTTGCTCTAGCTGGACGGCTGTCGATCGCATATTCTGTTCCCCTCGCAACAAGACCGCTTCAATTACTTTCGCTTGGGTCGCGCGCAAAGCCCCGCAGCTTGCGCCGCAGGGCCGTGCATCCCGTCCATAGGGTCTGGGAACGGTGGGACTCTAGACCAACGATCCGGCGCTCGTGTGGTTCCTTAACAATGGCGATGCGGTCCAGCAGTTCGGCGCTTGGAATCGCGCCCGCTTCTAGTGGCACGGCCTGTACAAAATGAATTCTCGCTCCAAGAGCCTCGATCGTCCAGCTACGGGCAGAGCAGGGTGTACTAGGGAGCGGTGATGGTGTTCATTTGCAGCGTAACTGCAGTCTGTGCGAGCAGCCTACCGTTGATTGAAGCGCCGGTTCCCATAGCGACAGATGTCTTGTCTAGAACGTTACCCTCGATGTGAGCGCCTGCTCCTACGGTCGCTGGACCGGCGACTTGCCAGAAAATATTCTGGGCCTGTGCATTACGGGTGAGGACAATAGCCGCACCAGCAGCTACGTCGAGACCATCGTCGATCTGCAAGATCCACACATCATGCGAGCCTCCCGTAAACGTGAGATTGCTGGAAATGGTGACACCGGATGTCCACTTGTATACGCCAGGCCGAAGCGTAAGGCCGCCGATATTTCCAGCGTGCTTGTTGAGGGACGTGGGTGTCCTACCAGCGGCATCCGTGTACGCCGTTCCCATGTCTAGCACAGCATTCGCCAGTCTCTTAGAATTGGTAATATTGCACGGCGACGGACCAAGGGCATCGACCGAGATAATCTTTCCCGTGACTTCGGCGCAGGATATCAGGTCAGCAGCACCGGTGATGGGGCTAGTGCCGACATTCCCCGTTATGGCCGAAGCCGGGACATCGGTAATTCCCGTTTCAGTCAGAATAGCAAATCCGCCAGCCCCTCCAAGGTCTACCTTTGGAGTGACCTGACTAAACAAGGGATAGTCGTTGTCATTGCTGATGCCGCCCGCGTCAGCGGCAGGCGCAAAGAGTAGAACGAGGGGCAGTATGGACACCGCGCATAGCAACACAGTACGACGTTCAAGTTTCGCATTGTTTTTCATGGAAAATGTCTCCTCAAAGACCTTACCGGCAATGCCGCACCGCGAGGATCGCCGCAGCAGGCCAGGATGTCATTGAGAGGTCTATGCGGACGTCAGGCCAAAGTCTGAGCTCAATTATACAATGTGTTGTTTATTTTCTCTATCTAGGGTTAGTGGTTGCGGGAAGAACTGCACTAGAGGCGCATACGATTTTAACCAGGACCTTGTCTACCCGTCCGCCACAAGATTCGCGGAGCCCAGCCACGCGTCGGCGGCGATACCATTATTGTCGCGCAAATGCCCAAGCCAAGCGCGCCGGATGATCCTACATGAATGAGAAGTAAGACCTGATTGGTGCCCCTGCGAGTCGCGGTATGACTAATGCGAACTGGCATAGTGCGTCGTGCATCTTATGGTGAAATCGAAGCTCAGAGTTCAGATCTTACGTCAGGCCTCGCCTCAATGGACCGCGCCGCTCGCTGGCTCCAGGTCAGCCGTGTGCATTCGGCGTCGACGGTTTTCGAATCCGTTCGAGGGCTTTGCCAACGAGGGGTCGTTACCAGCGGGAGCCGATCAAACTGGGCTGGAGACTGCTAAGGCGGCAGCTTTTGTGGGTACGATAAATACTATGGTCCCCGGCTTGGCGTCAGATATTTTGACCTGCGCTTGCAGCTGGCTGGTCAGCGCTTGAACGATATTCGTGCCGAGCCCAGGTTTGGCTCTCGCGCCGTCCGCGGGCATTCCAACGCCGTTGTCGGTTACCGATAGCGTCCAATTGGGACCATGAGACTGGTAGTCCACCTTGATCTTGCCGTTGCGGTCTTCCGGAAACGCGTGCTTGAGAGCGTTGATCACCAGCTCGGTGACGATCAGTCCCAGGCTTACAGACACATCCGCGGTTGTGACGCTGTCATCGACATTCACATCGAGCGACAGTTGATTGTGGTCGCGGATCATCGATGCACCGATGCTGTTGCACAGCGTGATAAAATATGGCCGCAATTGGACATCGGACACGCTGGAGGCAGAGAGTTGTTGCTGCAGGGCCGCGACCGACATGACCCGTTTGTGGGCGTCGTTGAGGTGGCTTCTGGTCTCCTCGGACTGTACTTTGCGCGCGCTTTGTAGCAGCACGCTGGCAATGATCTGAAGGCTGTTGGCGACCCGGTGCTGAAGTTCCTGGAGAAGAACCGCCTTCTCCTTCAGCATATCGTCTTTGAGCCTCTCGGCAATGCGAGCCTCGGTGACATCGGACACCGATACGAGTAGCCGGACATTTTCCCCATTTCCGTATTCAAGCTTTTGGGCGTTCACGACCAGGCGGCGGGGGTCTCGGCCCTGGTGCTTGAGATCGATCTCATAGCTGTCGACTGCGGCATAGCCGGTTGCCGTCGCTTCAAGAAGCGCCGTGAGTTGGGGGATATTCCACTCGCCCGATCCAAGCATACGAAGATGAATACCTATCACCTTGGCCGGATCGACCTGAAACGCGTTGCAAAACGACTTGCTTGCGGCAAGCAGGGTAAGATCTTCGTCGAGCAAAAGCACTGGCGCCGTCGAGGAGGCGATGACCGCCAGCGCGAGACTAAGAGTGACATCTAAATGCGTCGTCATTTGGGGAGCCATGGCTGCCCCTTTCAGAGGCGGTTGTTCTCATCGTCGAGAGCTAGGTACTTATTCCGGTTAGTTACACTCCATATGGTCGAGGACGCTCTATTCGCGGTCGGGGAGGCGTGCAACGCCAACGGACCCATTCAAATAGACTCAGAGAGATCCACGCCAAGGAAGGTTTGGCTGATGTCACGATCCGAGCCGACCCATAAAGGGTTTGTCCTCAACGCATGACGCACCACAGGCCCGTTAGCACCTTCACGAGGGTTCGCGGCAAGTTTCTGCCAGCTGATAAACTCCTCCAAGGAAAGACGATAGTGCTCGCTTGCCTGATCGAAGCTCAGCATTCCGACTTCAACTGCTCTAACAACGAGTATCTTCCGGATTGCATACCACCGCCGCATATTCGGCGCTGGAAGGTCAGCGAGCGTCAGTTCGAGTGGATTCCTTCCGGTGAGATGATGTTTCTTAGCTCGTCCCATAGTCGTGTCCCTTCATACCGAGGGTAGCCCTATTGGAATCCTCAATCCTGAGGTGACAAATTTTGCTCACAATCCGGCTCCATCTTGAAACTTGGTTTCGGAAGAGCTAATGCGCTGGAGAACTGAGCCCTGATGTCGTTCGATGCCGGCAGATCGGCATTTACCGTTTGATGTGCGGCTGTTCGTGAAGAACCAGATTCAATAGCGACTTGTGAACTTCGATGCCGCCTTTGTGACCGCCGTCGCCATTGTAATCGATGAAACCCAATTTGCGAAATTTGTTCATAAAGAAACTGACGCGCGATCTGGTTGTCCCGATCATTTCCGCAAGCGTTTCCTGGCTGATCTTCGCAATCAGGGGCGTCGGCTCTCCCTCCTTGCCGAAATTGGCCAGCAGCAGGAGCAATCGCGCGAGACGCCTTTCGCTGGAGTTGAACAATTGATCCACGAGATCTGCTTCGACGCGAATGGTCCGACTCAGGAGATAGGCTATGAACAACTCGGAAAACGCTGACTCCTTGCGCAGGACCTTGGTGATCGCAGCCTTCTCGATACACATGATGTCGCATTCGGTCATGGTCGTTGCCGTCGCGATGCGGACACGTTGTCCGGCGAGGCACCCTTCGCCAAAGAAATCGTTCGCTGTGAGGATTGCGACGACGGCTTCCTTGCCCTGCTCCGATACGACGGTGAGTTTCACCTTGCCTTGCTGAATGAAGAACACGACCTGTGCTGGTTCTCCCTGGGAGAATATCACTTCGCCCTTGCGGCGTTTTATCTGCCTGCGTCCTTCGCCGACCATGGCGAGAAATGCTGTCGGGCTGAATGGTGATTTGCGTTCTGCCGCCATCGCGCCTCCTCTGAGGCCGATTCTCAGATGTCTAAAATAATGCCGTCCGGTTTCGAAGCCAATCGTGCCAGATAACAAGGCAGCTACGGTCCAGGGTGGTACGAGTGGCGATTCGGCGAGTTCAGATTATTCAGTTGCAGCGGCGCGTCTGAGCAAAATTGACCACCGCCCGTAATCGCCGCGCATTTCGCGCCGTCCAACTCATCGGGCGGCAAATGACCGGTCCCGGAGCGTGCGCGACAAAAGGCGAAGCCGCTCCAACTACCTGCAGCGCGCGCCTTGCGAAATTACCTCGCCATCGCATGTAATTTCGAAGCGTGTATACGTAACATCCTTGAGCGCAAAAAGCGCATCTATAGCCTCGTCGTCATCTGCGCAGAGGGTGTGATAGACAAGTCTCGTCTCGCCGCCTCCTCCCAATAGTCGAATCTGATAAGGGAAAAGTTCAAAACCAAATCTCATCTGTTGTTGAGACATCGTGCCTCTCCTTCGCACGTTGGAGCGGGAGCGCAGCCTGCCGAGATCGCAGGTCATTTATATTTCTCAAGCGCCACGCCCGGCCAACGGCTATGGCAGGATAGCTTTGGGCGAGTGCGCAGGCTGTTCGATATTGCTCACTGGAAGGGAACACCGGTTGAGTGTGTCGGCGCGATTGTCTATTCCGCAAGAATCTTCAATTTCTCGTCCGGTAATTCCCAAAATGGCTCGGGCATTTGGACGCCAACGATCAAGAGATGATCGACATTGTTGTCATGTATGCCCAACGGCAAGAATGCTGTCTCATGATAAAGAAAAACGTCACCGGGCAGATCGTGGTCGATCGGTCCTCGCACGATGAAGGGCTTACCGGATAAGCGCGCGCGATCGTATACGGCTCGCAATATTCCACCCAAGCTGCGCGCCGCGGCTTCAATCTGGGTGACGCGCATTCCTTTGAAGTATGTGTTGAACGCTAGCCTTTGAGCCTCTCCCACGTACCGATATTCGTAATCGCCGCCATGATTGATGACCTCCACAATAATGCAGTTAGCCAGAATGGCGGCCATGCCTCTCAAAGTTAGATCATCGCGTGCTGGAAAACGTCGCGCGCCGCATAAGGAACGCCAGTAAATCACACCGCTTTTGACGCAGGCGGTTCTTGCGTCATCGATGGAAGTCGGCGCGGCAGCGATGCTTCTGTGCGTTGGGGGTGACACATGCACTCGTGCTCAGAAGTACGGCAGCCGCGAAGGCTGACTTAAGCAATGTTTTCATTGTAGTTCCTTTGGGTATCGGGCAACCGCTGCGGCGCAATGCCGTTGGTTACTCTTTCAATTTCGCCTTGAGTGGTGCTTGCCTGCGCAGGCGGGCCGGAAAGGCTTGAAGGGCGCTCTGCAGCTGATTACGCGAGGAGAGTGTCCTCTCCACCGTGGTGCTAACTCCCGGCTTCCGCGGTCCGTTCCCGGGGGCCCCCTGACCTCTGAGGTTGTCGGAGCTGCTGGAAGGCAAACAATTCGGGTTGGAAGGCCGAATAGCCGCGTCGCGCGTTCTCATCGAAACAATAGGTGGGTTTGGGATGCTGCGCGTCGTTAGAGCGTGGACCACACACGGAAAGCACATGGAAAAGGCAGTTGTTCTCGTTGTTGAGAACGAAGCGCTTATTCGGATCAGCACTCTCCACATGATTGAGGATGCGGGGTTCGCGGTAGCGGAAGCGTCCAACGCGGACGAAGCAATCAGAATAATGCAAAATCGCACTGATATTCAGGCAGTTTTCACCGACATCAGGATGCCGGGCTCGGTCGATGGATGTAAATTGGCACGTGCCATAAGAGGTCGTTGGCCGCCTATCCACTTGATTTTGACTTCGGCAGTTGTCCCGGATTTGAGCGAATTACCCGCAAATGGGCTGTTTATCCAAAAGCCCTACACTCCCAAGCACGTGTCAGCCGCGCTTTATGAGCTTTTCAACAATGATCCGGCATCCGGTCCGATCATGCAGGACTCAAGCCGGAACTGTGCTAGAGTAGCATGACGACGGGCAGCTGTTCTTAAGCAGCGCTCGGTCGATTTTCAAAAAGTTTTGTTCGGGTACGGCTTTCGCTTCGCGAGCCTCCGGTTTTTCAGAAAGGGGCAGCCAATGGCTCCCCAAACGACGCCGCATCCAGATGTTGCACTTGATCTTGCGCTGGCAGTCATCGCTTCCTCGACGGCGCCGCTGCTTTTGCTCAACCAAGATCTCACCGTGACTGCCGCAAGCAAGTCGTTCTGCAACGCATTTCAGATCGAGCCAACGAACGTAGCAGGACTCCCTCTTCGCTCACTTGGATCGGGCGAGTGGGACATACCCCAATTGACCTCACTTCTTGAAGCAACAGCGACCGGGTACGCAGCAGTCGAAAGCTATGAGATCGATCTCAAGCAAGGCAGCGGTCCTCGCCGTCTGGTCGTGAACGCCCAGAAACTTGAATACGGCAATGAGAAGAGCGTCCGGCTGCTGATGTCGGTGTCTGATGTCACCGAGGCGCGTATCGCCGAAAGACTCAAAGACGACATGGTCAAGGAGAAGGCTGTCCTTCTTCAGGAGCTTCAGCATCGGGTCGCCAACAGTCTTCAGATCATCGCCAGCGTGCTGCTGCAAAGCGCGCGCAAGGTGCAATCCGAAGAGACGAGGAGCCATCTGCACGATGCCCACAAACGGGTGATGTCGGTCGCCGCGCTCCAGCAGCAGCTCTCCGCTTCCAGTGTATCTGATGTTCAGTTGCTTCCCTACTTCACCACGCTCTGCAACAGCATCGGCGCATCCATGATTCGAGATCACAATCAGCTATCGCTGGACGTGAATGTCGATGACAGCGCTACAACGGCGGATGTCTCGGTGAGCCTGGGATTGATCGTCACCGAACTGGTGATCAATGCTCTCAAGCACGCATTCCCCGAAGACCGAAACGGCAAGATCAAGGTAGACTATCAATCCCATGGCCCCAATTGGACGTTGTCGGTGACCGACAACGGCGTTGGAATGCCCGCGGACGGCGTGAAGACCAAAGCGGGGCTGGGCTCGAACATCATTCAAGCGCTGACCAGCCAGCTGCAGGCGGAAGTCAAAGTCTCCGGAGCCAACCCCGGGACTGTAGTGTCTGTTGAACACACACAGATCGCAGCTGTTCGATCATCCGGCGCAACAACTGCTGTCACCGCCATATAGGTCCCAAGTACTTTTGCTGCAGTATCCTGGGTGTGGCCCTATCGACACGGTTCGACGCTATCTCCGGAACACAGCAACCATTACTCATTCTGCACCTTTTACGCAGACAACATTCTGTTCGAAAGCAAACCAAATGGCGGATCCCCTTGAGGACGCCCCCTCGGGGAAAGAAAAACATGCCGCCGCGATCCTTATCGTCGATGACGACGCGCTGATACGCTTGACACTGTCGGACTATCTTCAAGATCAGGGTTTCAAGGTTCTGGAGGCCACGACAGGAGACGAGGCCCTCGCCATCATGGCCGGGCCAGGGTTCGTTGTGGACCTCGTTTTTACCGATGTCATGATGCCGGGCCTGACCGATGGATTCGCGTTGGCTAAATGGATTGGTGAGAATCAGCCCGAGATTCCTGTCATCGTTACGTCGGGGGACGAAGGAAAAGCCGCGGCTGCGAAGGAGAACGGCGCCAGCATTCAATTTATACCCAAGCCATACGACTTAGACGAACTCGCCGCCCAGATGCGGAAGACTTTAGAGAAGAGGGCAGTCACAGATTAGGGGAATAGCCGTGGCTTCTGGGGCGATCTTGTCGGCTAGGTTTTCTTGCAGCCATTGTGGGCATGCCGGCGTGCTCTGGAACGCTGACGAGTCAAATCTTCCGCGTGTCTCGAGTGGATTTCACCTGGAGAGTGGACGCGAAGGGCCAAACGAATTGCCGTTGGTCATCTGTGATCATTGCGATGAGATCATGCAGCTGAGGCCATATGGGTAGCTCCGTTACCGAGAGTCACGCCATATCTTCAGAACTAAGACGAACACCAGGTGAATAGACGAAACCAAGCAGATCCGCCCTTCGGGACTAGGTCAAACAAGCCCGCGTCTACGCCACCGCGTCCGGCCGCTCTTCGGAGTGCTATCATCTAGTTCGAGCGCCGTTCAAAACCGGCTTTTCTTCGGAACGTCGAAGCGTGATAAAAGCGCTAAACTGGCCGATCTGTGGTTCTGGCATATTGCTAGTTATCGCTAGAGCCTACAGGCAAATAGAGACAGCTGCGATCTACGCGAGCGCAATTGGCGATGAAGAACGCAACTTGGCCCGACGAGCTTGGAGTTCAATGGAGTTTTTCGTCCCGAGTTACTATTGAGGAAACGCGGGGTGCGTCTAATAGTGCTCAGGGGTTTCGCCGAGCAACTGCTTTTCTCGTTTGCGGAGGATTAGGGTGCCACCGTCCTCGATCGCACCTACACGCAGCCAACGATCCACGGTGTCAAATTCATTATTTAGGTCTCGCGCTTGGCCAGCACCCGCACGAGACAGATTGGCGCATATTAGGACGCCATCATCATCCAGCAGCGCGCGAAGCTGCTCAATGATTGGGATCGATGGTGAGCCGCCGTCAAAAAACGCCATGCCATAAGGGCCGACCAGGCTTCGAAGGACTTCTTCAAAACGGCCAAAATGCACGGTGATGCACTCCGTGAGGCCCGCTGCTTCAATATTGGCCTGCGCCAATGCGACGTGCTGGGGATCACCTTCTACTGTGTCGACCCGCACTGCCTTTCCCGCCGAGGCGAGGCAGCAGGCGGTGAAGCCTAAAGCCGTACCAAGCTCGATAATGCGCGCGGGTGAATATTGTCTGGCAATATCGATCAGTCCGGCGCCATCCTTGAATGCATAAGCAGAACACCAGTGGCGCAGGCGGTGTTTGCGCGTCGCCTTCAGAATGAAGTCGAAGGGTGTGGGGTGAGGATTCACCACGGAACGGTACGTCCCTCGCGGTCGAGATAATTCAGGCCAGGTTTGCCCCGTTGCGCGAGAAGCACGTCCACGAGTTTCGGAATGGACTCTTCGATACCGAATGGCGCGTTCGGGCCGCCCAAGTCGGTACGGATCCAGCCTGGTGCCATCAACACCAGTGCGCGCGGTTCTCTGGCATGCCGCGCGGCGTAGCAACGCATGAACTGGTTCAAGGCGGCCTTGCTGCCGCGATAGACATCATTCCCGCCTTTCTCGTTGTTGCCGATGCTTCCCTGTCCTGACGACATGACACCGATGAGGCCTTCTGCGGAAACCAGATCCTGCAATCCCTCAATGACGCGTATGGGACTCAGGGCGTTCGTGATCAGCACGCGCACGAACTCTTCTGCTGGAACCTCTGCGGCGGACTGGTGCGGGCTGGCGTTGGCGATCCCGGCGTTGTGAAACAGGATGTCGAAGCTGCGACCGGAGAGACGGTGGTGCAGCGCCGTTATCTGATCCGAATCCGTAACGTCGAGGGACTCGATCTCGATACGATCCGGATGCTCATCCGCCAGATCGTGCAACGCCGTTCGGCCGCCCGTTTGCACCGTCCCGACAACGTTCCACTCTCTCTTCAGGAATTCGGCGGCCATCGCTAGGCCAAGACCGCGGGATGCGCCGATAAGAAGGATCGTTCCGGCGGGGCCGGGCGGAGGGGCTGCACGCATGCGATATCTTTTGCTGCGGAGTTCGGCGGCGAATGTGTGAGAAACCGTGGACAAGCGCCAGACGCATCGGACGCATTCTATAATTGCGTTAGACGCTAGGTCTTAAGGACCAAATCCCGTAGGCTTCCGTGCATGGACACCTTAGATATGAACCTGCTCGCGGCCTTGGATGTGCTGCTCGCCGAAGGAAGTGTGACCGGCGCGGCGCGGCGTCTCGGGTTGAGCGCTTCCGCCATGAGCCGGACCCTCGCGCGGCTCCGCTCAGCGACAGGCGATCCGCTGCTCGTGCGCGCAGGCCGCGGGCTTGTACCGACGCCCCGCGCCGCCGAACTGCGCGACCGCGTCCACGAACTGACCCGAAACGTGCGCGCGGTCTTGACGCCAGATGTGAGCCATTTGGACGTTACCTTGCTTGAGCGGACCTTCAGCATTCGTGCGAGCGAAGGGTTTGTCGCTGCCCTTTCCGCTCCTCTGGTCGCAGCGATCACAAGAGCTGCGCCGCGCGTCCGTCTGCGTTTCGCACCCAAGCCTGAGAAAGACGCGCGTCCGCTTCGAGAGGGGCAGATCGATTTGGAAATCGGCGTACTGGGCGCCTTCGCGCCGGAGATTCGCACGCAGTCTTTGTTTCGAGACAAATTCGTCGGGGTGGCTCGGATCGGGCATCCGCTTCTTTCGGGAAAAAAGATTACGCCCGAAAGATATGCGGCTTGCGATCATGTGATTGCGTCGCGGAAAGGTGAATTCAGCGGACCCGTTGACGACGCTCTGGAAAAACTTGGGCTTCAACGGAAGGTCTCCGTTGTCGTGCCAGGATTTCCTGATGCAATGCGGATCGCGCGTGAATCGGATTTGGTCGCGCTGGTGCCGCGTTCGTGCCTCGGCAATAACATGGCAGCCGATCAAACTGCGACGGCAAGACTTCATAGCTTCGAGCTCCCAGTTCGTACGCCGGCGATTGTCGTTTCGGCGATGTGGCATCCGCGGGTGGACGCCGACCCGGCCCATCGCTGGCTTCGCGACGCCGTGGTTTCAGTGTGCAGGACGGCGAGTTCGCGACGCTGACGATCACACGGCCCGTGAACAGAACAGAGTATTGTTCACGTCACGGGAAGTCAGCAGCGCAGGAGCGGGGAGTTTTGCGGCGTTCTTCGAGAGCTGAGCAGACTTCCATGATGCGGGCGTTGAGTGCAATTGTGCAAACAAAGTCCTCGTCCCGCGCGACCCTCCGTCGCTGCAATGGCGCGAATGCGTTATTGCGCACCAACGCAAATCCACAGTGCACCCTTGTCGTTGGCTCTGCACTCGGGCCATGCAATTCCGTTCGTGGTGCCGCGTGAGGCGACTGGCCTTCACTCTGTCAGCAACTTCCGAGCTCCTTTAACAGCGCGACTATCTTCTGCCGCCGGGATTTTGCGTCCCGAATGTGCTGGTCGATGCTAACAAGCTGGCACTGCAGGGCTTCGAGCATCGCTTTGCGAGACGGAAGACGAGGGGCCGCTTGCGTCAAGGCGTCTCGTATACCGCCCAAAGAAAATCCCAAACGTTGCGCGTCGTCGATGAGACGCAGGGTCGTCACCGCAGCGTCGGGATACTCGCGATAGCCGTTCTTGCCGCGCGCAGGCTTGGGCAACACCTTTTGCGCTTCATAGAAGCGGATGCGGGAGGCGGCCAGCCCCGACTTCTTCGCCAGTTCGCCGATGCGCACGCGAGCTCTTGACCTTCAACCTAGGTTGAAGGTGTAGCCTGTTTTTCACTGCTCGGCAAAACGTTTGGAAGGACATAAATGACAGCGCTCGGATTGGAAGCAGACAGGATGAGAAGCCGTATCCACGTTCCGGCGCAGCCGCTGATTTGGCTCGCGCTCGGATCGATTGTCTCGCTGTTCGCCTCGGGCTGGGGCTGGAACATCGCCCTCGCCGCGTGGATCGCGCCGGTGTTCTTGCTGCGCTTTAGCCGAACTAGCCGCTCCGCGATGGCCATCGCGACACTCGCCGTCGTTTCCTTCCTTCAACTCGCCTTTATGGGCATTGAATCCGCGACGAGCTTTTTCACCGATACCGCGACGACGGTTCTGACATTGATCCTGGGACTCATCTTTGTCATTCCCTATGCACTGGACCGGCTTTTTGCTGAACGGCTGAATTCGATCGGCCGCGCGCTTCTGTTTCCATCGGCCATCGCTGCCACAGAATTCATCGTCGGCTCGTTACTTCCCGTTGGCACAAGCATCGGTATGCGGGCATTCACCCAGAGCGAAAATCTGGCGCTGGTGCAGATCATCTCACTGACCGGCCCCTATGCGATCGGGTTTCTGATCGCGTGCTCGGCCACCGTCATCAATCACATTTGGGAAAATCCGACCCGCAAGACGGCGATACGTTGGGGCGGGATATTTTTAGCGGCGCTTTCAGCAATCGTTGTTTTCGGCGAAGCCCGTTTGGCCATTGCAAGGTGGGGAAGTGCAGGCCCGACCGTGAAGGTCGCGGGCATTACACCGGATATCGCGTCCCGCATCGGCGCGTGGAAGGCCGTCACCATGATGAACTTTCCACCGTCCGCGGAGACACGGGCTGCTATTCGCGCGCCCCAAATGAAAGCGCTTTACGCCTCCGTTCAGGATGAATTGCTGACGAACACACGCGCGGCAGCGAAAGCGGGCGCCAGGATCGTGCTCTGGTCGGAAACCGGCGCGCCAGTCCTTGAGGCGGATAAGTCCGCGCTTCTCGCCAAAGTGGCAAATGTGGCCCGCGAAGAAAGAGTCTATGTCGATGCCGCCATCGGCGTGCCGTTCGAACGCAACGAGACCTATCTCGTCGCGCCCAATGGCGACGAGCAATGGCATTATCGCAAGAACCATCCCGTTCCGGGCCTTGAACCCGTAGCGCCGTATCGGAACGATGCGCCTGTCGCCCAAACGCCCTTCGGCAAGCTTTCGAATGTCATCTGCTATGACGGGGATTTTCCGGCCCTTACACGGACACCGGTGGACATCATGCTCTTGCCCGGCTGGGATTGGCGCGAGATGGGATACACGCACACGATGAATATGGCGCGTCTGCGCGCGATCGAGAACGGCTATTCGCTGATACGCATCGACTTCATCGGCGTCTCCGCCGCTTTCGATCCTTATGGCCGCGTGCTGGCGATGCAAGACACGCTGCCCGCGCAAAGCCACATTATGATCGCGGATCTGCCGACAAAGCGCGTTTGGACCCTCTACAGTGAGATCGGCGATGTCTTTGCGTGGTTATGTGTCGTCACAGCTCTCGGGTTTTCCGCCTGTGGGGCTGTTCGTCTTGTTCGCGATCTCCGCAGCGCCGCATAGCAGTCTCGTTAGTGCAAAAGCTGTAAAGTACAGTATCGTCTTGCCATGCGTTCGCGAACTGGTCGCTGACTTGCGGCCGGTTTGGTTGAGACGCGCTTAAGTTCCTTCTGCTCTCCTGTAAAAAACCACATGGCTCGGGTGAGCAACAGAACTTGGCAAACCGCTACGGGCGTCCAGTGATTGGCTGGAGATTGTTCGGGTCGTGAAGATGACTTTCTCGGGGTTGGAGAAAGCCTTCCGGCCAGCCCCTTCCGGCCGTCTTTGCGGATCAAGCGTATGTCGAGGCCCTTCCCGGCGCCGGTGGAGCACGAGTTTCCAGCAAAACCACGCCTCGGGTGCTGCCGAGATCGACAGCAGCAGTATCGCGAAATCACCCTTCATTTAGGAACGGAGCCACATCGCACGCGTTTCGGAGGTGGCATCGCCTGGTGAGGCGCGGAAGCTGATCGGGATTGGATCACAAACGATCTAGCGATCCACACGCTCCGGAACAACGCCAACAAGGATGCACGACATGAAAAGACTGAGTGGAAGGACCGCCGTGATCACCGGTGGCGCCACCGGCATCGGCCTCGCCTCGGCAAAGCGCTTCATCGAGGAGGGCGCCTTCGTCTTCATCTTCGGTCGCCGGCAGAAAGCGCTCGATGCCGCGGTGGCCGACCTCGGGCCCAATGCCCGCGCGGTGAAGGGCTCGGTTTCGAATGAGGCCGACCTCGACCGACTCTACGTGGCGGTGAAGGCCGAGCGCGGAACCCTCGACATCGTCTTCGCCAATGCCGGGGTGGGAAGCCAGCTTAAGCTCGGCGAGATCACCGCCCAGCACATCGACGAAACCTTCGACGTCAATGTGAAAGGTACGATCTTCACGGTCCAGAAGGCGCTGCCGCTGATGGGCAAGGGCGGTTCGATCATCCTGACCGGATCAAGCGCCGGCACCACAGGCGCCCCGGCGTTTACCGCCTACAGTGCGAGCAAGGCGGCAGTGCGCAACCTCGCGCGGACTTGGGCGGAGGATCTAAAGGGCACCGGCATTCGGGTAAACGTGCTGTCGCCCGGAGCGATAGCGACCGAACTCGCGACGGAAGCGCTGGGCGAGGAGGGCCTGAAGGCTTACGGCGCGATGACTGCGCTCCAGCGCATGGGCGATCCGACCGAGCTCGGGGCTGCGGCTGCCTTTCTCGCGTCGTCAGACAGCAGCTTCATGACCGCCAGCGAGGTCGCCGTCGACGGCGGCCTAGCGCAACTCTGACCGCGGCGCGTCTACGCCGGCCCATGCACAACGAAAGAAAAAGTTTATGAAAACACTCGAAGGCAAGATCGCAGTCATTACGGGCGGAAGCAGCGGGATCGGGTTGGCAACAGCCAAGCGCTTCGTGGAAGAAGGTGCGCACGTCGTGATCACTGGGCGACGAGAGAAAGAGCTGAAGGAGGCCGCAGCCTTAATCAACAGAAACGTTACGACGGTCGTGGGCGACGTGTCGCGCTTGGAAGATCTGGACCGCCTTTATGCCGTCGTGAAAGAGAAACATGGTCACATCGACATTCTCTTCGCGAACGCGGGCGCGGGAACAATCGCGCCGCTCGCGGTCGCCACCGAGGCCCATTTTGACCAGACCTTCGATGTGAACGTGAAGGGGCTGTTCTTTACGGTGCAGAAAGCCCTTCCCCTCTTCAAAGATGGCGGTTCGATTATCCTGACTTCTTCAGTGTCGAACGTGTTGGGGCTTCCAGGGTTTAGTGCTTACGCCGCGAGCAAGGCGGCCGTGCGCAACTTTGCGCGCGCTTGGACGCTGGAGCTCAAAGACCGCAAAATCCGCGTGAATTGCATGAGCCCCGGAGCAATCGATACTCCGGCTCTGGCGACGACGACGGGTCTTACGGCTGAACAGGTCGAGCAGGCGGTCGCACAGTTCACCACACAGATCCCGATGGGTCGCAGGGGCGAGCCAGAAGAAATTGCGGCTGCCGTCACGTTCCTCGCCTCCGATGAAAGTTCTTACATCACCGGCATAGATCTGGCCGTCGACGGCGGCATGGCGCAGGTCTGACCACCGGCGTTAGCACAAGATCGGAGAAGCACTATGAGTTACGCAATTATCGGCTTCGGCAAGATAGGCCGTGCTCTTGCAAAGGCGTTTGCCCGCAAGGGCATCGAAGTGTCTGTGGCTACCACGCGCGACCCGAAAAGCTTCGCAGCCGATGCGGCGGAGATCGGGCCCAAGGTCCTTCCCAAAACACTGGTGGAAGCCGTCAAGGCGGACGTCATCTTCTTGGCCGTTCGCTTCGAGGCGCACCCCGATGTCGCGAAGGCGCTCCCCAGCTGGCAGGGAAAGACCATCATCGATGTGACCAATGCCTATGGCGTGCCTCCTGAGGACCTGGGTGGACAGCCTTCTTCTAAATTCGTCGCGCAGGCTTTTACTGGCGCAAGACTGGTAAAGGGCTTCAACCAATTGGTTGCTGCCGTCCTCGACCAAGATCCGGCGGTACATGGCGGCAAGAGAGTCGTGTTCCTGGCGAGCGACGATGACGGCGCCGCAGATGAGATAGGCGCGCTTGCGGAAAGTCTCGGTTTCGCGCCGATCAAACTTGGCGGACTTTCGGAAGGTGGACTGCTTGTGCAGGCGCGCGGAAACAGCTGGGGCCGGCTGATCTTTAAGGACTTGGTCAAGTTCGACGGATGAAACGTGATCGCAGACATCACACGGTCCAATGCAACGGAAGCGGAGAGATTCGATGAGCATCGAAGAGAATATCCAGACTGTGAAGGTTTTTTTTGCAGCAATGGGCCGCGGCGATAAGCAAGGGCTGCTGGCGTTGTCTGCCGAAGATATTGAGTGGATTATTCCGGGCGAGGACTGGCCGCTGGCCGGCACGCGCCACGGTCACGCCGGGCTGGCGGATTTGCTTGAGACGGCATCCAAGTCGATGGAGACGTCCACGGAACCCCGGGAGTTCGTGGCGCAAGGAGACCGGGTCCTCGTCGTCGGCGTCGCGAAGGGAAAGATCAAAGCTACGAACAAGACGTTTGTGGACGACTGGATCTTCGCCATTACGGTTCGCGACGGCAAGCTGACGAGCATCCGAGAGTATATCGACACGCAAGCACTGGCGCGGGCCGCGCGCTCGTCGAACGCCCAATCCTAAAGGAGATCCCAATGTACGACCAAACCAAGCAATCCGAGTTGATCCGGTTCGCACGTGTGGTTGCGGGCTCTACTGTCATTGACGTCTACCCAGGTGACGGAGACTGGACTCGAATCTTTTCCGACGTTGTGGGACCAAAAGGACGAGTTTTCAGCTTCGTGCCCACAGAAATCACCGAGGTCATGAAAGATCAGTTCGGCAAATCGCAGGCGCTTGCGAAGGAGCCGGGCAGAGAGAATGTCGAAGCCGTTTCGGCGGACCTCGTCGCGATGCCAAACGTTACGCCGCCAGCGGATGTCCTTTGGCTGCATCTGTTTTACCATGATCTCCACACCAAGTTGGTAGGAGCCAAGGGCGCGACGGCAGCTGACTTCAATCGAGTCGTCTACGAGCGACTGAATCCCGGTGGGTTCTATGTCATCGTCGACCACTTCGCCGCCGCTGGGACAGGGACGAGCGACGCCCAGTCGCTGCATCGGATCGACCCTGCGTCCGTTCGCAAGGAGGTGGAGGCGGCCGGTTTCGTGCTGGACGCAGAAAGCACCATACTCGCAAGGAAGGACGATACTCACTCGATCAAAGCGTTCGATCCCTCGATCAAGGGCAAGACCGATCGCTTCGCCTATCGGTTCGTAAAGCACTAATGGAACTTTAGGCCATACCAAACGTTCGCCTGCCGGGGGTTTCTGCTCAGCGACGTCTGGATATGACAAATGAAGGCCGTCGCCCAAATAATTGCTCTGGTCGGTGAACCGGAGTTTCTGCATTCCATCGGGGAAAAAGCTTCGCCGAATGCAATGATCGCCCGATGGCGCCACAACGGCGGGGATTTCGACATTGCCGCATCCGATATCGTTAGCGTCGTAATAAACCTGCAAGACGGCGTGCCCGTCCGTCACAAGATCGCAGGCTCGGTGGCGCGTGCGCATGTTGCCGCAGTTGGCAGTGTTTCGGTGACGCCTGCGCATCGGCGAACTCAGCTCTCTGTCCAAGGGAAAGCTGACGTCTTGCAGCTTTTTCTCCGCGAATCCTTTCTCGAAGCCACCCTTGAGGTGCCATTTGACTGTTTGCCCTTGTTTAACTCGCATGACAGCGAACTACAGGCGGCTGCGATACAGCTTTTCGTGGCAGCGACACGAGGAGACCCGGACGATTCGCTCCTACTCGAATCCAGTGTGCGGCGCATTGCGGCGCGGTTGTTGCATCGTAGCGATCCCCGGTCTGCGCAGCCGGCGCACGGGGGTCTTGCTCGCGCGGCTCATCGTCGTGTCGACGACATGATCACTGCCGCATTGGACGACACAACGGGCTTGTCGCCCACACTGGACCAATTGGCCAGCGCCGCATGCTTAAGCGTCAACCACTTCATCCGTGCGTTCCAGCAGCAGACGGGTGTTACGCCGCATCGTCACGTCGTTCTGCGCAGGCTCGAACGAGGGATCACGATGCTGAAGAAACCAGGGAAGTCGGTTGCGGAGGTAGCCGACGGTGCCGGATTTGCGACGCCAGCGCACTTCGTAGCCACATTCAGGAGAACGATGGGCGTGACGCCCGGCGCGTTCCAGGCAGCTCTTCTCAGCTGATGCGCCATTCGTCCGCTGCGTGAACACGGATCTCCGACATCGAGCGTCAAGCCAAAAAAGGAAGTTTCGCGATATCTTACCAACGCGCTGGATATCGGTAGTTCGGGTCGGTCGGAATGCGCACGCGGCCGACGCTGCCCATATCCGTCATGAAGATCGCTATCATGCGCCGAGGTCAAAGCTCCCCCCGACGCTTGGCGGTATACGGCACCGCTGCCAAGCACCGGCACGAAACATGATCATTACGGTCTGTATTTGATCAGCGTGATCTCGACGCGTTGGTCGCCCGTGGCCGAGTTGCCTGCGAGTTTCGCTCCCGGGACGGCGGAGCGCGCGATCAGGGCCTGCGAGACACCATCGTCGATCAGCGCTTGGCGGACGACAGCAAAGCGCGGCCCGGAAAGCTCCATATTGTTCCCGGATCTAGCGCCGGTTGCGATCAGCACGGAGGCGGGATGGGTTCGCTCGATATCCCCCGCCGCAGTCTTAACGATACTCTTTCCAGCATCCTGAAGTTCCGTGCTCTGGGCCCCGAAGAAGAGGATAAAGCGTGGCTCAGCAGCGCCAGCGTTTTGGCGAAGCATGTCGTGGCCCACCAGAAGGAAACAGACCAGAACGAGCGTCGCCATCTTCCGCATTACAGAATAACGCGTGGTCCCTCGGATAGTTTCCGGCCAGCGCGGGCTTGAGGACGAAGACAATTTTTATGGACGCGAAGCGCAGCGCGATCCGTATGTGCTTAGACGATTAGCGTCGCGGACGGCCGCATCGCCGAAACATGCACAGCACGCCCGACCCGCGCTGCCGTGCGCGCCGGGCACAACCACTCAATGCGCGCGGAGCGTCAGACATCCATGGCGCTTGAACACGCGCGAAACCCGGACTGGCGGGACGATGCACCAATTCCGGCTTCAAAACCAAGGCGCCTAGTTGTGCTTCTTGGCGTCGTCGGCTGTATCCGTCACCGTGTGACCGGCACTTGAGACATCCTTGCCCGCGCCTGCGACCGTGTTGCAGGACGCCAGAAACGTTGATACGCCGATCAAGAGCAGCGCACCCATCAACGTCGTGGATATGTTCTTCCGCATGACACTCTCCTTGAGTTATGAAAGACAACGAAACCAGACCACCATCGTTCCTGCGGCCTGTTCCCGGTTCGATGCGCAACACCTCGGCGAGCTTCGGAAAGACTTCTGAGGCGATCGCTCGCAATGAGGCGGTAAACGGTCTTGCCGCCGTTGCGCGCTGGTTTGATAGGAAGATGGATGGCGTCCACCAGAATAGGCGCGTTATCAGTCAGCCATGATCAATGTGCCAGTACGCCTCCGAGCGAAATACGACAGATATATCGCGCAGGCCGAACACGCCGGTCAGCGCGCGGCCGAGGCTAGAAGCGAACCAATAAGGACGAGCTGGATGAACATCGCAAATTCCTATCGGGCATTGGCGAAGGAACTGACTCTAGGGCGACGGTAGCGGCGCTAGACCGATTGAGCGGATGGCTCCGCAAAGCTTGCGGTTCCGTCTTTGGCTACACGGGTAACCATGCGCGCGCCCTCCCAAATCTCAATCTCATATTCGTGGCAAAGTTCGCGCGCTCGATCTAGCGCGGCCAGGTCATTGCCGGCCTTGTAGTCATGGCGCTGTTCGATGTGCCCGTCACTGCCAACGCAATAGAGCTTATAATTGTGCATGCACGCCTCCAGTGGTTCACGGGAGCGCGGGCACCATGCTTTTCTGGTGTTCCTAATGTCTCTCAAACGCGGGCGGCCCCAACAGCACTACCAACGGCGACGGAACTTATCCCAATGATCGAATTGAGGCTGAGCAATATTGAACAGTACATGCTTGATGATCGTGGCAGATTTTGTCGGCTGAGGCATTTCCAGACTTCCCTTTGGGATGACACTCGGCCTCTGCACTACTAGCCCCGGCGATGCCCCTCGCTGGGGCTTATTTTTGGCGGGCGCCAAATTTGGTCCTGGGTTTGTCAAAGACAACATCGCCCAATCCCGAACGGAACACAGATGGATAAGCACCTCAAAGGTATCGCGATGCCCAAATCATATGCAGATGCAACCCAGAGCAATCGATTGCTGGGCGCGTTGGAGCCAGCTAGCCGAGAGCGGATTGGCCCTCATCTTCAACCAGTCGAGTTCAAGTTAGGCGCGGTCGTGTGCGAGGCGGGCGGCCAGCTCAAGCACGCGTATTTCCCGCAAAGCTCCGTGCTTTCGTTGCTCACTGTTCTGGAAAACGGCTCGGCAATCGAGACCGCAAACATAGGTCGCGAAGGTGCGTTCGGCCTCTTTGCGGCGATGTATAGCCGCGTCTCCTTCAATCGTTGTCTCGTGCAATTGGAAGGAGAAATGGTTCGCTGCCCCATTGCCCTATTGGAATCGGAGTTTAGGCACAGTGAACATGTGCGCAATCTCTTCGTCAGCTATTCGGAAACGCAGCTGTCACAAGTCCAGCAGACGGTCGCGTGCAATTCCATGCACACGACGGAAGAGAGAATGTGCCGATGGCTTCTCATGATGCACGACCGTGCGCAAGGCAAAGCCCTGCCATACACCCACGAGTTCCTGTCGCATATGCTGGGCGCCAATCGAAAATCCGTAACGCTCGCCGCGCAGGCAATGCAGGCCGCCGGTCTCATAAATTATCGACGGGGAAAGATTCAAGTTGTTGACCGGCCTGGTCTGGAAAAGGCCTCGTGCGAGTGCTACGCCATCGTCAAGGAGCGCTTCGACGCCTTCCTGACACCGCCAGCGAGCGCAGTTCAGGGCAATACAAAAGGGCGAACCAAAAGGGGCGGGAAAACCGAAAATAGCTGACGATCTGGAAGTCAGCTCACAACGGTGAGATATGGAATGACAAGCGCGCGAAGCGCGGTGGCAATTTGTGCGCCATCGTAGGGCTTTTGGATGTACTGCCAATCGGCCGGAAAATCGTCTGCCTTTGGAGTACCCGACGTCATGAGCAGGCGTATTAGCGGCCAGCGCTCGGCAACAGCGCGCCCCAGATCCATTCCATTGCGATGTCCAGGTACGCGGATTTCCGTGAAGACCGCGCGAATATCGCGGCGGGCTTCGAGTATTGTTATCGCTTTATCCGTGTTGGGCGCGTCAAGCGCCGCGAAGCCGGCATCTTTGACCATCTGAATAGTTTCCATCCGGATGATCGCTTCATCTTCGACGACCAGAACGACAGGTTTTTCCAAGATTCCGTCCTCGTTCACGCCATCGGAAAATGCGTGTTGCAACATGCAGTGGCCGATAGGTGGACTGGCTAGCTCGGTGTTCCGGTCCCAACATCGAACGACCCGCTGTCCGCCAGAGCGGCCCACATTTTTGCCATCCGGGCAAAATGCACTTTCAGATGCGGTCTATCGGTCTCGATGCCAAGCTGCCGACAGTCTGCCTCCAGACGGAGGCACTCCAGTGCACGCTTTCCACTATCGTCCGATCCGAACATCGCGCACCTTTGAACTCGGGAGCGCGATTGTCGCACGGCACCGGATGCCCGGTCGGTGGCGTACACCACAGATAAAGCCGAGCTACGCGGCGGTTTGAGAAGATAGCGCGATCATTTTCGCGAATGAGAAAAGCTGGAAGCCAAATCGCCTGCACGGACGGCGTGTCATTATGGCGACGGATACCCGCCCGATGCTTCTAAGGCTCTGTTGAAACGGTGTTTTTTTGAGTCGGCAGCATGGATGGACCGGCGAGGCCCCCTTGGGGAATTGGAGGCAATAGCACGCATAATCTGTTTTACCACTGTAAGGCGAACGGTTATGATCGCCGCGATTGCACCGCGATATGCGATTGCGATTGCCGCAAGTCTACGGTTCCAGCGGCGCCTCCGCTTCGAGGTCAGCGCCGTAATCTAAGCGGCGTGCGATCAGGACCTCGGAGAAGGAGCCGAGAATGGCGATCAAACCCAAAGCATCGTTCGATCCAAAAACGTTTCTCGCTAAGGTCGGCGACGGACGCCATATTGTAAGGCACCGCAAGGGTGAGGCCGTGTTCTCACAAGGAGAGCCCGCGGATACCGTGTGCTATATCCAAGAAGGCAAGGTGAAGCTCACCGTCGTGTCGGAGCAAGGCAAAGAAGCGGTCGTCGCAGTTCTTGGGCCGGAGGACTTTTTTGGCGAAGGCTGTCTTACCGGGCAGCGCCTGCGCATTGCGACGGCCACCGCCGCGACGGACACTGTCATTGTGCATATAAAGAAGGCCACCATCACGGCCTTGATTCATGAGGAACCGGCGTTTTCTGAGATGTTTATCGCTCATCTCTTGAATCGAACCGTGCGCGTTGAGGCGGACCTTGTGGATCAATTGTTCAATTCTAGCGAAAGGCGTCTCGCACGATTGCTGCTGCTATTGGCGAACTTCGGCAAGGAAGGAAAGCCCGAGCCCATAATCGCGAAGATCAGCCAGGAAACGCTCGCTGAAATGATCGGGACAACAAGGTCACGCGTCAGTTTTTTCATGAACAAGTTTCGTAGGCTGGGCTTCATCAACTACAATGGCGATGTCAACCTCAAAGGCGGCATCGAGATTCATCACTCATTGCTGAACCTCGTCCTTCACGAGCGCCCGCATATCGAGACGTAAGTATGATCATTGCCTCTCGGAAACAGGCCCAAGACCCGGCCGTCAGGCGGTCGGGTCCAGAGCACGTTGCGAGATAGTGGACCTACCAGTCGCGCTTGACGTCGTAGTAGTTGTACGAGGTCTCGCGGATTTTGCCGAATTCGCCGTCATTCTTGGTTAGGTCTTCGAGCAGGTAGGCTGGCGCCTTTTCCATCGCGTCCTTCGCGATGGGGACGACATATCCGCCCTTGGCCTTGCTAAAGGTGAGCATCGACCAGGGAACGGGATGAAATTTCTCACCCATGCCGAGTACGCCACCGAAGCCGAGCGCCGCGAACATGATGGAATCGGATTCTTTGTCGAGGATGACGTCCTCGACATGGCCGATCTTGTCGCCTGTCAGATTGAAAACATTTGTTCCTTTGACCTTGGAGGCCAGTATCGCACTGGTATGACCAGATACAGTCGTCATTTTTGTTTTCCTTTTTTGAAGTCATTCTGCAAACGCCCGCCTGCCTCCGTCGTTCCGGTCTGGTAGTGAAAGGATAGCAAAGGTCGCAACAAGAACTGCGGCCGCGCGCTGGTGAAATGACTGCACATCGCGATGTGCGGCTGGGCTTGGCGTCATGCCGCCAAGCCGGAGGTGGATGTACAGCCTATGATCGTGCCGCATGGCACAGTTGACGATGTCCAGCCGGTAACCGACCGCACAGCCACCGGCAAGCCACGCCGTTTGAAGCCGGATCGGGCGGAACTATGAATATGCAACTCTGATCCAGTTGATGCTGACTGAGAAGCCTTCGTCCGGGGCCGAAAACAACGTTGGCGCATTGTCTTGTTGCAATCCGTGAGGCAGAGCAGATGTATCTTGGTGGTGGCTTGGTTGGTACTGTTTTGATCGTACTTATTGTTCTATTCGTTCTGGGGCGTCTCTAGTTTCCACAAGCGCGGTTGCGTTGCGCCAAGACGGTCAGTGGTATGGGTGTATGGTCCGTTGCAGGCCGGGTATTTTGAGTGCCGGCGGATCGTTTTTGGGCGATGCGTCGGGAGATCGCCCACCTCTTCGATGAGCTAGGGGTCTTTCGTTTACGACGACGACTCGTTGTAAATTGCTGCTCTCCGATTGTGATCGTCACCGCGCGGGGGAAAAAAGGGGCGGCCAAATAGCCGCCCCTTTGAAATCTCTGGATCAGAACTTGATCCAAACGCCGTTGCGCCAATAGCCCCGGCCTTCATGCTCACGCCAGCGATTGTGATCGTGGTCGGCGTCCCATTTCCAACTGTCTTCATGGACGGTGACGCCGAACGTTGGCTGGTATTCATAAGTCTTCTTCACATGCCAGCAATCGCCATCTTGATTGCAGACGATGGCCGCCGATGCACTGGTTACGGTCAGTGCAAATGCACCAACGGTAAACAGCGCCGCGACAGCGGCAGCCTTCATGCCATTTTTCATAGGAGTTCTCCGGATAAAGCCCTTCACGTCATTAACGATTGAACGGACACAAAGACCCAAAGCTCCTAAACAAGAAACTTCAACCGGAGATCCGATCCGCCGGGTGATCGATCGGTGGCGGTGTGCCGCTTAAAGCGGGCGAATAGGAAAAAGAGTTGGCGGGTCAGCAATGCCATCGCTGATGTGGCCTTCACGCGGATCCGCGTGAAGGCCACGCCGCATCAAGTGTTAGAGCGGCAGATCGCCCTTGGGCAGAACAAGCGTTGTCTTCTGCAGCGTCACGGCCGTCTGCGCGTATAAGCGCCCGTGAATTTCCGCGCCTGTCGCCGCGCTTATCATGGTCTTGGACAGGACGATGCCTTCCATATGCGACGTGGTGCCTAGCGTGACCGCGCCCGCAACTTGCCAGAAGACGTTCCTCGACTTGGCATGGCCTTGCAAATGAACAGAGACTCCGTTGGCGAGTGTGACGTTCTGTGCGACCTGGAAAATCCAGACGTCGTGGCCCTTGCCGTTGAGGTAGATATCGCTGGGGATGTTGACATTCGAACTCCAGCTATAGACGCCAGGCGGAATTGTCAGACCGCCGATTTCACCTGCGTTCCATTCCGTCGTAGTGGCGGTGCGCGAGGCCGCGTCGGTATAGGCCGTATTCATGGCGCCGATAGCCTTGGACAAGCGTACAGGCGATATAATGCTGCAAGGCGCGGGTCCAGCCGCATCTACCGCATAGATATTTCCCGTGACCTCGGAGCAGCTCAACAGATCGGCGGCGCCGGTGATTGGGCTAGTACCGACTCTGCCGACGACCACAGACGGGGCGACATCGGTAATTCCGGTCTCCGTCAAGAGCACGAAGTGACCGGCGGCACCGAGGTCGACCGGGGACGTGACGGTGGTGGGTGCACCGGCCGGCGGATTGGGCGAAGCAGATGCACCTTGCGCGATCGCAAGACCGACAAGCGCTGTCGTCATCATGTAGAAGCGTTTCATGGGAAGCGTCCTTATTTGGATGGAGGCATCTCCAACCCAGACCCGGGAAGAAATCTCCCCAGGTGATAAAAATTCTAATATCCCCAAAACGGATTGCGTACCTTCGACCACGCACCATTTCACTTTCTCGAAGTGCGGACTGTTCAATAGAGATCACGCTTAGATTGTTTTTATGGTTAGCACGTCTTTAACGATAATACTTTCAAGGCCGACCTAAGGAATAAATGAGCGCGTCGATGCGACAGATATGCGCCGCTTTACGCGCTGCTAACGTGTTCTCAAAGAAGCTGGACAATCGCCTTCATGTGCTGGGGCTGTATTTCCATTGCAACTTCTGCCGCCAGTACAAATCGCTCCGCGCGTCGCTAGCACAAGCCGCAGGCATCGCGGATGAACTACTGAGCGTGGAGTATCTTTGCGCTATCAAGGACGCAGCAAACCCGCCGAAGCTGCGCGAGCCTTACAAAAAGAAAATTGCCTGATAAAGTCCGCCGCTACGTCGCGGGGGCGCGTCGATTGCAGAGTGCGCCATGTCCGACCGCCAGGCCTCCATCCTTCCCATTAAATGCCCGAACTGCGGTCAGTCCGGTTCAGTGGCTTGGAGCGCGCCAGATTCCGGCGATGAAATGGCAAAGTCGCTAAAGAATCTCGTGAAAGTTTCGTCCAGATTCCATTGGGAGGTTGGCCGGGGCATCCCGGATCAATTGTTCATTCTCTGCGACCGATGCGACGAGATTCAGCCCTGAATCTCAAACTGAGAAGCGCCGAGCATAGCAAAGTTGATCAGTATGCCCTCAGCCAACTCCGAAGTTCACGGCTCGATTGTTCGCAAGACGCTCGCAGCTTGGCGATCAGCCGATCGGAGCGCACGTGGTCTGTCTCTTTGCAAGACACCTCAAGGATGCGCGCTATCGCGCTCGTCTGCTTGGCGCCTAAATTGCCCGCGGTGCTGACGATCATATGGGCTTGTCGGGAGATGCCCTCAAAATCTTCCATGAGACGATATTCTTTTATCAGCACCAACCGTGCATCGACATCGACCATATAAAGCAAAGCAAAGGTTCTGGTCTTCGATCGGGAAAACACCGATTCGAAAGTATCGAGCTGCTCCAGGTCAAGCACCGGGAGTTCTTTTATATCTGGAACCGCGGCTGGTTCGCTGAGTTTGTCTGCTGCTGCAAACTCTACGACAGGGCACAGGATTTGATCTGAGATTTTGTCTAGCGCCCACAACAATTCCGAGGGTTTGAATGGTTTTGAAATGTAATCGTCCATACCCGCGGCAAGGCATTCCTCCCGGGCACCAGGCGCGGCACAAGCAGTCAGGGCGATGATAGGGATGCCGCCTTTGGGCGCTGGAAGGGCGCGGATTTTCTGCGTGGCATGTATGCCGTCCAAATCCGGCATCTGCATGTCCATCAAAACGACATCGAATTCTCCGCTGCAGAGGGCGTTGACGGCTAGGTTACCATTGGCGGCGACCTCAACGCTGTGGCCGGCGCGGTTCAACACCAACGTCGCGAATTGCTGGTTGATCTTGTTGTCTTCGGCCAGAAGGACACGAAGCAGCCGATGAACGGGAGACCATCCTTCTTGCGCGGTCTTGGATCCTCCATAAAAACCCTGCGGCGCGAATGACTGGCCCATGATGCGCTACTCCCTGCAGAAAGAGGAAAAGTTGCCATGCTTCGAATACGCATCATGTCGCTTTGTCGAAGCGAAGACTGCCCAATAGTGCTCACCCTAAAATTGTTCTTATAGTTATTCTCTCTTAACGATACCGGCCCCAGTACCTACTCCAGTGGCAGCTACGCCACCAATGCGGAATGGAGGTTCTGCAAGCACAATTTCAGTGGAGAGGAAGAACGCTGGCGAGCAAGCGCATAGTGGCGACAGCGGTCACAAGGGTGGCATAGAAGTTCACAAGTGCCTATTGAACCTTGTTCTTCACGAACAGCCACACATCAAACGGTAAACACGGATCTGCGGCATCGCACGAAATCATGACGCGGTTCTCCAGCGCATTAGCGTTTCCGAAACCAAGTTTCGAGATGAGACCGGATTGTGAGCAAAATTGGTCATCTCGGGATTGAGGATTCCCATAGGTCTACCCTCGGTTTGAAGGGAGATGACCATGGGACGAGCTAAGAAATATCGTCTTACCGCGCGAACTTCACGCGAACTGACGCTTGCTGATCTTCCAGCGCCGGACACGCGGCGGTGGTACGCAGCCCGGAAGATGCTCGTCGTCAGAGCAATTCAAATCGGGCTGCTGAGCTTCGATCTAGCAAGCAAACGCTACAGTCTTTCCTTGGAGGAGTTTATCGGCTGGCAGAAAATTGCTGCGAACTCTGGTAAGCGCAGTGTCAACTCCGCGTTGCGCAAAGCCTTGAGGGACGGGCCCTTGTGGATCGGCTCAGATCGCGACAGCGTCCTAGCGCTCCTAAGCGCGGACGCCTCTGAATCTCTTTGAAAGCTTCATCGGCGTTGCACGCCTCAACGACCGCGAACGCAGCGTCCTTGACCATATGGAGAGCACCCGTCCGAATAAGTGCCTCGTTTTGGTCGACGAGAACAACCGCCTCTGAAAGGGGTAGCCATGACTCCCCAACCGACGACGCATTCAGATGTAGCACGCGATCTCGCATTGGCGATCGTCGCCTCCTCGACGGCACCGCTATTGCTGCTCAATCAGGACCTCACCCTCGCCGCCGCCAGCAAGTCGTTTTGCTACGCGTTTCAGATCAACCCGGCCAAAGTGATAGGTCTTCCTCTCCGCATGCTTGGATCGGGCGAGTGGGACGTACCGCAACTGACAGCACTCCTTGAAGCGACGGCAACTGGCCATGCCGCAGTCGAGGCCTATGAGATCGATCTCAAGCACGAAGGCTGCGAACCTCGCCGTCTTGTCGTGAATGCGCAGAAGCTTGCATACGGCAATGGGGAAAGCATCCGACTTCTCGTATCGGTGTCCGATGTCACTGACCAGACCAGCGCGTTCCGGTGATCGTGCGCGCGATGTCCGACAGACTCCTGTATCGCTTGCCGTGATGCTGGAATCCGTCGGCGATGACCGTCACCGTGTGTGTCAGCCCCTTCCATTCGCGGGTCAGGACAACGCCAGGTGCCAAGTCGTTCCTGATTTTTGGCTCATACGTGCCGTCCAGCTCAAGGCCTGTCGCGACTTCGCGCAGCATGCGCGCGGTCGCCGCGTCCAATCCACCTGAACACGCGGCCTGCATACGCCAAGCAAATAGGCGAAGCAGGAGGTCACGTGATCGAGTCAGCGGAGGACTACTACAGCATTCCTGCCGGCGGAGAGCGCTCCATCAACACGGTGTGGACCTATGAGACACCGTTCGAGACGATGATGCAGATCAAAGAATACGTCGCGTTCTATTCTGATCGGGTTGACGAGATCAGCTAGGCGGTGCCGACCGCTGCTTCCGGTTAAAATCCGTCCTGCTGCGCTCCAATCTCCGTGTCTTGTGGAGCCACTTGTCAAAACAAGCTCGCGAGCGCTACGTGGTCGCTCAATGACCACGACCAAACAACTCTGCGCACTGGCGCTGGCGCTACCTGGCGTCGAAGAGAAAGATCACTTCGGATCGCCGTCGTTTCGGCGAAATGGGCGCATCTTCGCTCAGACCAGCACAGATGCGAACCAAGCAATTCTCAAGCTCTCACCGGTGCATCAGGAATTTCTGTTCGAGTCGCGCGGCGATGCGTTCAAGCCAGAGGTGTGGGGAAGCATCCGTTGGACGCGCGTTTATTTGAATGGCGTTGAAATGCTCGAACTCAGGCAGCTAGTGCAGGAGGCATATGAGCAGGTCGCAAAGCCCGCAAAACCGTCACGGCGTAGAAAGGCCCAATGATCCGTTAGGCGCTGTCACGGAAATCCGCGGCTCGTGATGATAGGGGTTCTTCACCAAGCCATTGAGCAATATGCAACCCGGCTGGGTCGCGAAACACGAGACGAAAGGGCAAAGATTCAGGGGCGTTTCAGCGACGTACCTCTAATAAGCGATGTCGATGAAGTAATCGACCTGTTAGGTCGCGCAATTATTTCCAACGCGCGGCATTCAGAAACCAAATCCGCTTGCGAAGGCATTGCCGGTTCGATCAGTTCGCGGCGCGCAGGTACGCCGATGATCGAAACGACGACGCCCCGAGCTCTCATCATGTCAGCTCCTAGCGCGCGGGGGTCGGCGTAGTTTTCGTTCCGCGCCAGATGCTCGTCGTGTTGTTGGAATACTGTGCGATAGCGATGAAGGCGGTCCCGCCGTTTGTGAGCGTGATGCCGAGCGTGCCGGTCAGGGAGTGGCCCGGCTCGGTGAAGTTCATCTGCGCATGGGTCGGGTCGACCAATTTTCCGTACATGTTGATCTTGTCGGCGGGATTGGGCGGGTCCACAGCGCCGCCCATCTTCACCCCGTTCACCAGCATCATGTTCAGGGCGAAGGCGGCATTCTGGTCGGTGGTCACGTTCCAGGCCCCATCGAACCCGGAGGTCTGGTGGGGGGGGCGTGGCTGACCCGGCGCCCCGCCCGTGATCTTGATTGGCAGAGCGCCGTCGATCGAGGTCGCCGTCTGCGTCAGGATCGACACCGCGTCGGACGTGCAGGCTTTGCCGGCCGGGTTGCTCATGCACTCCACAATATTCATCGTCGGATTGGAACTAGTCGGGTCAGCAGCTGTCACCGGAGCAACCCAGCAGGACGGACTGAAGCAGAAAGTCCGTCCGCCATCGAACGACACCGAGGCGGCCCATCCCTGGGACACTTTCGGGATCGCTACCGTGACGCTCTGAGGGAACTGCCTGCCGCCCGACCAAATCGTGCCGCTGAAGCCAAAGGCTATTTTGGGCTTGGCCGGAATTGGGGGCATTGGAGCAGTGTGAACGCATGCACTGTTAGACCAAAGCTCGGAGACCATCTGGTCGCTGTAGCGACGTGCGCGGAACCTGACGCAATACATCGTGTCGAACTTAGCGTTCGTGACTAGGAATTGAACGCCCTGGTACTCTTTCTTTACTGAGAACAGGACGCAGGCGAAGGTTGGCTGCAACTGCTGGGGACAGGTCATCCCAACTCCAGACGCAGGCTCCTCGTTAGCCAGGGTGATCTGATTCTCGAAATGCACATCTTCGTCTGAGGCGCTGTAGAATGTGCCGCAAACGGTTTCGGCGTTTTGGACGATGCCGCAGTCGCCGGCTGTGACGTTGGTGGGCGTACCCGGACGGTCCGCCGCGGCCGGCCCGATTGCGCCGAACATCGCAAAGGCAGTGCCGAATGCGATGCCGAGCCAAACCTTCATACCAAGTCTCATTCGAAGTCTCCTTATCGGTATCGGTGCCAGCGACATAATCCTACTGTCCGGGGTTGGGTTGCGGCGGCGGGGTGTCGGTCGGAGCGGCGACTGGCGGTTCGGCCCCAGCCTGTGCCTGCTGGCCGTTCCAGCTGACCGCTGTACCGTCGGCTAGATGGCCGACGCCGGAGAAGTTCTGGCCGCCGGGGGCCATGGTCAGCACCATATCGCCCTGCTGGCCCGACACTGAGATGGTCAGGTGAACATAGGTTTTGATGGACATCGTGTAGCCGCGCACGATCTTCACAGTCGGTGGCGGCGAGCTCGTTATCTTAGTTGTGACGACGTTCTGCAGCCCGCCAAACACCTGATGAAAGTTGACTGAGAACGTCTCGCCGTCGCCCGTGGTGATGTTCCAACCGCCAAAGAACGGACCGGGCATGAGCGCCCGCTGGGCTGGCGGTGCGGGCGGGAAGTTGGCGGTGTTCGGATCGGGAACGAACACAGGCCCCTGGTCGGGCGCCGTTTGCGCCTCGGTCGCGCTCCCGGTTGTTTTGATCGGACGATTGTTTTGCGCGGGCGGTGGCTGGACCGCAGCCGCGGCCATCGGCGCGGTGAGCGGGACACAAATCAGGCTGATCGCATTGAGGTCCGCGCCGTACCGCCCTTGCAGTCCGACTGCCGCATCCTGCCCCGGACAGATCTCCGGGTGCGGCTGGTCGGCGCCACCGTTCACGTCCGTGGCCGGATTGGTAGACGTGTTGAAGCGGATAGAATTATTGGATCGAAAGCCGTTCTGATCCTGGCACCAAATGTCGATGTATTTGACCTGCCGGTTACCGGGAGTCATGTGCGGCCAGATGCCGGCCACCAGTCCCGCACAGTTCTGTGCGGTCGCGCCGCCGCCCCGCGTAGGTCCGAAAGAGCGGCCGCCATCGATATTGATGTGATTGGGGCCGCTGCCGTTCAGTGCGACCGCCGCGCACACCACCTGTATCTGGTTGACCCAGGACCCCGCGCGGCCACTGATCCCGACCAGGTACTCGCCGGCAGGACAGCGGTCCTGGAACGAACCGTTGCCCGGTCCGCCAACAATCGGAAAATCGGTCTCCGCCTGAGCTGAGGCGGCGGATATGGCCAGCGAAATGGCCGCGAGAATTCCCAGTCTGCTTAGCATCCCATCATCCTTCCCATATCTAATGCGTGACCGTCATCCGGGTCGCTTGCAGGGTCACGGCGAAGCCCGAGAGCGTGCCGGAGCCCGTGAGCGAATTGCCATCGCTGCTGAGGATAAGGCTGAGCGAGCCGGTGTGGTTTTGTGCGTTTGGATTCAACGTCAGCTGTGCATGAGTCGGGTCGACTTGGAGCCCATGGGCGCCGGCGTTTACGCCGGGGTTGTCTTTCAGCTCGGCCCCCATCTTCCCGCCGTTCACCAGCAGAAGATCGATCTCGAAATTGCCGAGGTTGGAGGTCACGCTCCAATTTCCATTGAACCCAGAAGTCGGCGGTGGCGCGCCACCCGCGCCGGTGACCTTGATCGGCATACCCGAGTTGGAGACCGGCGGCGGCGCCACCCGCGCGGTTGCGTCTCCGGGAAACATCGCCTGGGCGGCCTTGAAGATCTGATCATCGACTCCAGGCGGCGCCGGTGTCAGCGTTTCCGGCGTATCGAAGTTGAAGCAGATCAAGCTGATGGCGTTGAGATCCATCCCATAGCGCCCCCGCACACCCACACCTGCCTCACCGTCGGGGCACAACTGGTTCTGAGGGTGGTCCGGGCCTAAATTGACGTCCTTTGCGGCGTTATCGTGCGGGCCGACAAAGAGTGGTCGATCGTCATACCTTCCGTCACCGTCGCCGCACGACAGCGCCATGAATTTCACTTGACGATTGCCGTCAGTCATTAGGGGTTGGATGCCCGTGATTACTTGTCCCCTCGTGCAGAGCACAGTAACCGCTCCGCCTTCGCCGAATTCACCTCGCGGCGGTCCGTGGTAGGGCTGGCCCAGATAACCGTCTTGCATCGTCGTGGACGCGCGAACCACCTTTACACAGACGATCTGGATCTGATTGACCCACGCGCCGGCAAATCCCGTGAAACCTTGCAGATATTTGCCCGGTGGACAGCGGTCTTCGAACGGACCGTTGCCTGGCCCACCGATCACCGGAAAATCGGTCTCCGCCAAAGCCGAGCCGGTGGATAGGGTGAGCAACAAGCCCACGAAAAATCCTGCCCTACTTAACATTCCAGTCGTCCTTCCAACTCTAGTGAGCGGCTGTCATTCGAGTGCCCTGCAAAGTCACGGCGAAGTCCGAGAGCGTTCCGGACCCTGTGATCGAATTGCCGTCGCTGCCGAGGGTGAGACTGAGCGAGCCGATATGGTTCTGCGGATTTGGATTCAAGGTCAGCTGTGCATGCGTTGCATCGACTTGAACTCCATGGGCGCCAGAGTTTAAGCCGGGATTGCCTTTGAGTTCCGCTCCCATCGTGCGGCCGTTCACCAACAGAAGATCGATCTCGAAATTGCCAAGGTTGGAGGTCACGCTCCAATTGCCATCGAACCCAGAGCTGGGCCGCGGCGATGCGCCAGCCGCGCCTGTAATCTTGATAGGTTTGCCTGCGTTGGAGACTGGCGGCGGCGGATCAGCTGCAACCCAGTCACAGATCAAGCCGATCGAATCGACGAACAGACCGGAGTGACCCCAAACACCTTTCGCGATATAGCCCGCCGGGCACTCGTCAAGGCCATCGACCCGATTTGGCGACGAAAAGTTTTTGGTGAGCTGGGGTGTACCAGCTAGCGTTGCATAGTTCGGCTCGCCGATTGGCAATATCCCGTGAGCATCGCTGCAGCGCAGCGCGATGCTCCATACACCGATAACGTCGTACCCGTCCGACTGGACCTGGATGGAGTTGATTGCGCCACCGTTGGGGCAAATCTGACTGTGGCGGTCATAGGCCACCCTTCCGATGTCAGAACCCATGCTCATCGCATTGACGAGGTTGTTGCCCTGCCGGGCCGCGCACATCAGTTTGATTGTAGAGACACGTTCGTTGGTCGTGACTTCGAGTCCAGCGAGATAGCTTTCGCCAGCAGGGCATCTGGCTTGAAACGGGCCGCCACCGTTCCCGCCAATCAATTTGCCCATCTGCTCGCCCCCGCTCATCAGAGGCGAATAGGTTGGCGCTGAATTTCCGCTAATTGGCCAGAGGGCGCAGCAGATCACCGCTGTTGCCAAAACGGCCGATGTGATGACGCGCACGAAGCCCCCTTCCTCACTAACTGGCTTAGATCAACGCGATGCAAAGGCATGCTTGCATTGCAGTGATTGTCGTCGCCACGCGGGCGGAGTTCTGCTCGCGGTCAGGCAACGCAGCATCCCCTTCACTGCGGCGTGTGCGTAAAGGTTGCCCAAGGCGTGCAGCGTGATTTCAGCAAGTTCTTATAACAGGCCTGCAACGCGAACGATTCAAGCTGGCCCGATGGACCGTTGCGGAAAGAGAACTGCCGTACATTGGGGCCTAGCTGGATCTGGCCTTGAGGGGTGTTGGCGTTAAAGTGCGTATAGTTGGTTATCGACACACTGAAGGTCACAGTGTGAACGCCGTTCTGGTCAGTGCCACTTACACAGAACCCTCCGCGGCAAGCGGCCTGCGCCACGACGGGCGAGAGACCCACGAGAAGTGTAGCGAGCCCGAACAGAACGGCTCGCGAACGGCGCCGGCGGAGGGCCACCAAGGCGGAAGATATGGTGGCCAGCATCTTCAACATATGTCCTGATTTTCCAAGAGATACATTGGCGGCTTCGGCGGACATGCTGCTGGCAGCCGAAGCCTGACCGGCCGTCGCAACACAGAATAAGCGTTTCATGTTGGTCCTCCTTTGGGTGGACGTGGCCCCGAAATGGCCCCGCTATCGTCATGAGTATGTTTGGCGAACGCGATGCCGGGGTAGATGAAGCGTGTTGCGCTACGCGACTTCGGCGGCCTTGGCGTTGCATCCGGTTGCGCGAGCGCCCTGCTTTGCCGATAATGCTTGTATGACCCTGCTTCCATTTCGGGGGGCGCCGGGTTCGCGCACGAAACCTCGCCGCGACTCCGCGCAAGATTTGATGGCGGCGGATAGTTTCGCGGCACGGCTCGCCCTCGCGCTCAATGCCTTGAATTTCAGTCGCGGGCAGCTGTCCGCCTCCGCGGGGCTGGACAAGTCTTTGGTGAGCCGCTGGCTTTCCGGCCAGGCGGTTCCGACGAGCCACAATCTCGCTCGGGTGAGTGAAGCGCTCGCCCAACGGAAGCCCGGCTTTAACATGACTTTGTGGACGGCCTCCCGGGCGGACTTTGATGCCTTCTTTGGCCTTCCGCCGCCTGTTTCAGCGGCGGGGTCCGAGGAGGCTCCGACGGGAGCCGCTTCTCACGACACAAGCCCGGCACATCCCAGACTGGAATTGAATCTGTCGCCTCGCCGTTTCCTTCAGATGGCGGTGGCGGCGGGCGTTCTTGGTATCCTGGCTTCTTGGGCTTGGTTATGGCTGAGCGATCGGCATGATTCCTCACGGATAGAATCGCAGCCACCCGTAATTGCGGGGCTTTCGACAGCGCCTGCGGGATCGATCGCGGTTCTGCCTTTTGCCAACATCGGTCGGGAGGAAAGTCAGAAGTATTTCAGCGATGGCCTCACCGACGAGATGATCGCGGCCCTTGCTAGGGTTCCCGGGCTTAGGGTCGCGGCGCGGAGTTCGTCCTTCGCGCTCGCTGGAAAGAACACGGATGTCCGCGCCGCCGCAAAGGCGTTGAACGTGCGTTCCATTTTGGAAGGCAGCGTACGGCAGGACGGCGACCGAGTTCGAATCGAGATTGCGTTGGTCAATGGTTTCGACGGATTCCAGCAATGGTCGCAAAGCTTCGATCGCGATCTTGGAAACATCCTCGGGATCCAGGACGAGATCGCGCAGAACGTCGCGCAAATCGTCACGCCGACGCGCGTGGGTAAACCGAGGCTTTCGGGAAGGTCAGCCACGATAGACCCAACAATTTACCGGAAGTACCTGCAGGCCGAAGTTGCCTTCGCTACCCGCACAGAGGCGGGCACAGCGCTTGCTACCGCTCTTTTACGCGAAGTCACCCGCGCTGCGCCATACTTCCCGGACGCGTTCGCCGCGCAAGCGTCCACACTTCTGAGAGCCGCCTCACTGAAATCGGCGGACGCGAAGGTGACCGGAGAATTTCAAACCGCTCTCAATCGTGCGCTCACTCTCGATCCTACCAACCCACAGGCGCTAGCGGTCCAAATTGAGTACGAGGCCAGCCGCCTGAATTGGGATAAAGTTATATCGAACGCTCTTATTCTGCGGCGCCTTTATCCGCACAATTCAATGGCTCTGGATGGGTTGTATTCGGCTTACCGAGCGCTGGGTCTCTACGATTTGGCGCTTTCGGCGGAGCGCGAGTCTGCGCGGCTCGATCCCCTTTCCTATATCGCCCGTCGAAAACTGGGTTATATCCTGGTGCAATATGGGCATTTTGGCGAAGCCATCGACGCGCTGAAGTCTTCGCTTGAGGTTCAGCCGGGCCAGCCTGGCGCCATGAGCGAGCTATGCTACGCCTACGCATTTGCTGGCCGCGCCGCACAAGCGAAATCTATCGAAGTTCAACTTTCGTTTCCGGGAATGCCCCTGATGGAGCGAACATACTGCTCTATGGGAATCGCGCTAAGCTCCGGCGATACCGTCAAATCACATGCCATAGCGGAGGAAGTTGCGAGGCATTACGGCGATTTCGGTGCGCAGGAAGACGATTTGGGAAAGGTGTTCGCCGCTGTTGGCGAATATGATCGAGCAGCGTACTGGTTCGAGCGCGCTTATGATCGCCAAGTATATTTTTTCGATGTGTACAGCGAGGTGGCGATACCAAAAGCTCTCTTTAGAAGCCCTCGCTGGATCGCTCTGGCGCGACGTCCCGCCTTCCAGAAATGGCGCGCATCGTCGGCGCTCGCGCAAAAGCTGTTCAGGGCCGTCAAGTCCTAATTGTTTAATCTTTGCGTTTGCTGGACAGAATTTTGCATCAATTGCTCGGGGCGCCAAAATACACCGGACCTCCGAAGGTAGAAGAACAAGACTAGGTGTGATTGCTATCTAGTTGCGATTGTAACTAAGAATCGCGCTGAAGCTGAACACATTCTTGCAAACTGGGGTGCGGGCTTTCCCGATCATCATGTGTACGCGACTGATATCGCTATGGGACATATCGAAGCGCACGATGTCGAAATAGCAAATGTGTGGAATACGCGGGCCTACGACAGCGGCGAATTCGAGTTTTTCTTCGAGCCTTACTGGAGCGAGGGCGCCGAGTACAGCGAGACGCCATTTTGGAAAGCTCTAACTCAACGATCGCGGTTCAAAGATTGGCAGGTTGCCGGTGCGGGTGCGGCGCATTCGTGAACGACGAACGATGGAAGCCATGTCCTGGCAATATCGCAATGTGATGGCGGTAAAAACGCGCGCTATGTTCAGCAGAGTGTTGGCATGTGGCGGAATGTGTTTCGACGCGAATGGAAACAATCAGGCGCTGGCAACAAAATGTGATGTGTGCGCTTGGGGTACCGTTGTTATGCATTGCTGCCCATAGCTCCAAATACCGCGCGGTTATGGGCCATGGGTTTCACGAAGATGGTTTGGTCAGCGCGATGCGCGTTGCCGAAGCGCTTGGCGCGGCGGCACCTTGGTCGAGTTCTGCTCAGGTGGCACCGCAGCCGGGGAGCATCGCCCGGAAACGCACGCTGCGTCTTGTTGAGAACGGCATTCCCGCGGCTTCAGGATGATGCGGCTGCTTCAGGCAAAAATCTTCCACGCCCGCATTCGGCCGCGCGTGAACGCTTTCCATTATCGTGTTTTCTATCTTCTGATCTCGGTGAGCGCACTCTCGACGCCGCGGCGAACCGGACTGTTCTCAATCGACGGCGCCAATTTGTTCGGTATCCGGTCGCGCGACTACGGTGACGGAAAAACTCCTCCCGCCGCCTGGATCAGGAATGTGCTTGCGGAGTGGGGTTTGATGGAGGCGGATGGCGACATCGTGCTGATGACGCTGCCCCGGATGTTCGGTTATGCGTTCAATCCCGTGAGCTTCTGGCTTTGCAACGATAGCAATGGGCAGTTGCGTGCTGTGCTGGCGGAGGTGAGCAATACTTTCGGCGAGCGGCACTGCTATCTGTGCCTTCACGGCGACCATAGACCGATTTTGGCCGATGCCGAGATCACCGCCCGCAAGGTTTTTCATGTCTCGCCGTTCATGGCGATGGAGGGCGAATATCGCTTCCGCTTCTCGGTTATGCCGGAGCGCATCGCGATCGGCATCGATCTTCTGAAAGACGGAGAACCGCTGTTGCGCACCTCCGTCTCGGGGAAACATAAGCCCCTCACTTCCGTACGATTGCTTCAGGGCGTGGTGGGCAATCCGCTTTATCCGCTCAAGGTGATAGGGCTCATCCACTATCAGGCCGTAAAGCTTTTCCTGAAAGGATTGCGGCATTTCCACAAACCGGAGCCGCCGTCCGTTACGATCACACGTTAGCGCAGCCGCAACAACTTGTTGCGCAGGGCTGGCTCGGTCGTCGAAGGCGATAGCCAGATACCGAAGAACGCCTGCGCAAACGCCGCGTCGTGTATTTGTCCTGTCTGGCGGCCGTTGAGAAAGATCTGGGTGGTGCCGGTCGGCGCGTAAAAACCAGTGATCTCATCGCCGGACTTCACGGCAGGGAAGGCGCCGGTCATCAGCTTGCGGTATCGGGCCAAGGTGGCATCGCTCGTGACCGGGCTGTCGCGCTTTATTTCCTGTACAGAACGGCTGATGATCTCATCCGCCGAAAAGCCCATGTGATAGGTGAGCGTGAGCGCAAAGGGTGCCTGCATAGACCACCGCGGAGCGTCCGTCCAAAGATCGGCGTCATAGGCTGTTATCATCAGCCACGACAGCGCGCCGTGGCCGTATGGCCGTTCTGCTTCGATGATTGTTGCGAGCTCCGCGGGCTTTGTGACGCCCATTGCGGGCGCTGTGGCGAGCAGCAGACCAACGACTGCAAATGCTCTACGCACCCGCGAACTCGAGTTGGACAACGTCCGTCCGGTCAACAGCGAAAGCGGCCGCGCAAATGCCGAGATAGAATTGCCAATTGCGTAGGAACCGATCGTCGTGACCAAGTGCGTGGATTTCCGCTTCGCGCGCCATCATGCGTTCGGACCATACCCGCAGCGTCTTGGCGTAGTCGTGACCGAACCGGTAAGTATCGACGATTTTCAGCCCTGCGCGGCCGGCTTCCTCGCTCAAGCGAGCGACCGACGGAAGCATGCCGCCCGGAAACACGTAGTGTCGGATAAAGTCGCTGCGCCGGCGATACCCCGCGAACAGATCGTCGGGCATGACGATGGCCTGGATCATCGCGTGGCCGCCGGTTTTCAGGCGTTCCGCAATGGTGCGGAAATAATTCGACCAATATCGTTCACCAACGGCCTCGATCATTTCGATGGACACAATCGAGTCGAACTTGCCGCGGACTTCGCGATAATCCTGCAAACGGATATCGGCTTTGCTGTTGAGCCGTTTGTTCGCGAAAGCGTGCTGGGACGGAGAAATCGTGAGCCCGGTAACGTCGTAACCGGCATCGACTGCTTGCTCCGCAAACCCACCCCAACCACAACCGATTTCGAGAACAGATCTGCTTCCATTTACGCGCGATAGAATGCGCTCATATTTGCGCCGCTGGGCCTGCGGCAAGCTCTCATTGCCGGCAAACAGCGCCGATGAATAGGTCATCGTCTCGTCCAGCCACAGCGCATAGAAGTCGTTGCCGACATCGTAATGCGCCTCAATGTTGCGCTTGGAACCGCTCAGGCTGTTGCGGCGGACCAGCGTGTTGTGAATCGTGAAGGCGAGCCGATTGAGAAAGCTGCCATGCGCGAAGCCTTCCAACTCATCCATGTTGAGCAGGAAGAAACTGATCAGCGTCTCGAGGTCCGGTGTCTCCCACGCGCCCGCGATGAAATCTTCGCCGAGGCCGATATCGCCGCGCGCCACTACCCTTTCGATCACGCCCCAATCGTGGATGCGGAACTGGGCGGCCGGGCCGGACTCGGCGCCGGTGAATTCGAATGCTTCGCCACCCGGCGCGATGAACGTGATGGAACCGCAGGCTATGCGCTTCAGGGCAGCCAACCAGCGCTCTGCGATGATCGATTTTGGAACCAGGCTCATTTGACGGGTCGTAACGCTCGAGTGTCTGGCTTTGTACGAGAGCGTGCCTGGATTGGATTAGGTGATCCGCATACGGCCCCGCTGCGTATTAACCGGGCTCATGGAGCATCCTTTCTTTACGCTCGCTTTGGCCTTTGCGATGATGACTGCGCTTTGGCCGCTCAGTCGCGCACTTCACGACGTCTCGATCATCGACATCCTATGGGCGCCCGCATTCGCGGTCGTCGCGCTCCTCTGTGCCGTTCTCGGCCCGGTACGAGAGACCCGCGGCTGGATTGTGCTCGGATTAGTGTCTGTGTGGGCCATCCGGCTGGGGAGCCACATTTACCGTCGCTGGAAGCGGCTCGGCCACGAGGATTATCGCTATGCCGAGATACGACGAAAGCACGGACAGAATTTCCCTTTGACCAGTCTATTCTGGATATTCTGGCTTCAGGCAGCACTCTTTTGGGTGATCTCCTGGCCGCTGCAAACCGTGTTTTCGGTTGCAGCGCCGCTGAGCTGGATCGACGGTCTTGGCATCGCCATGGTGGTCGTAGGTATCGTGATCGAAGCGGTCGCCGACATACAACTAACCCGTTTCCGTGCTGCCCCCGCCAATCAGGGAACCGTGCTCGACCACGGAATATGGTCCTGGTCTCGGCATCCAAACTATTTCGGTGACTTTCTGATGTGGTGGGGCTTTTTCGTCATAGCCATCGGAGGCGGGGCGGCGTGGTGGATTGTCGTTGGGCCCATCGTGATGAGCGCGCTGCTGATCCACTATTCGGGAGCAGGCTTGCTGGAAGACACGATCGGGCAGCGCCGGCCGGGCTATGCCGACTATGTGCGGCGGACCAGCCTATTTGTTCCCTGGCCGCCAAGACGTTGATCCAACCCCTCCCGATAACCGTAAAACCCTTTATGCTGAGCCGTGGATTTCACTTTGCTGGAGAACGGCTTGCACGATCGCGACCTCGGGTCCGCGCTCATCCTGCGCTTCGGATGCGCATGACGGTTTCGAAGGGCGATTCGAACTGCGGCGAGTACTGGTCCGCATGCGTGGTCGCGATTGCGCGGCAACGTGATCGCGAACGGTTTGAAGAGTTGTTCGCCTATTTTGCGCCGCGTCTGAAAAGTTTCTTCCTGAGGATGGGCGTTGCGGCCGGCACTGCCGAGGACCTCGCACAGGATGCGATGCTGGTGGTTTGGAACAAGGCAGCGCAATTCGACTCTGACCGCGCGTCGGCCTCGACCTGGATATTCACTATCGCGCGCAATCTGCGCATCGACATGAAACGGCGCGAGCGCGATCCCAACAGTATCGCTGAGTTCTTTCAGATACAGCCAGATCCGTTGCCGAGCGAGACCTTGGTGTCGTCAGAACAGGAGGCTTGTGTTCGCCGCGCGCTGTCGGAGCTTTCGGAAGAACAGGCGACGGTGATCCGGCTCTCTTTTTTTGACGACCACGCGCACGGCGAGATCGCGCGCTTGCTGAACATTCCGCTGGGCACGGTGAAATCGCGCATCAGGCTTGCTATGGGGCGGCTTCGCGCATTGGTCGAAGGGCAACAATGATTATCCATCACCCTGCAACAGAAGTGCTTTCCGACTACGCACGCGGCGCGTTGAATGCCGGCGCGGCGCTGGTCGTGGCAACGCATGTTCAGGCCTGTACGGTGTGCCGTGAAGAGGTGGGCTTCCTGGAGTGCATTGGTGGCATTGTTCTGCAGGATGAGGCATCTGTGGCTCTTTCCGACGGCGCATTTCGGAATGTCCTGAATCGTATAGCCCAGCGCGCGGTGAACGGGAAAGGCGTCGAAAGACAAGCTCCCAGCTATCTTGATCGTTTTGCGATTTCGCAGCAGTTGCGGTCTCGGAAGATCGGCCGCCGCCTGTGGGTCACGCCGAACATCTGGTTTGCTCCCGTGGGCGAGGGGGCGCCGAACGAAGCGCGCACCTATCTTTTGTACGCGCGTCCCAATACGAGGCTGTCACAGCACACCCATGCTGGCCGCGAGTTCACCATCGTGCTGCACGGTGCGTTCCGTGATGGCGGCGGCTTGTTCGGACCGGGCGATTTCGCGGAAACCGACGACGCGATCCTTCACTCTCCTACGGTGACGGATGAATCGGATTGTCTGTGCCTAATCAGCGCCGATGCACCGATGCGCCTCACCAACCCGATCGCGCGCGTGATCCAGACTCTGACGGGAAGCTTCTATTGAGGCTGCGGAGGAATTCGCCATGATGACCAACGCTGTTCGGTACCTGATCGTTCTGGCCGTGCTCGCAATCGGCGACGCCCTTTGGCTGAGCTATTTCGCCAAGGCGGTGTTCCGCCCGACTTTGGGAGGGATACTGCTCGACGAACCGCGCTGGGTGTTCGTAGCACTATTTTATCTGCTATATGCGCTGGCTGTCGTCATCTTTCCCGTCGCCGCCGGTCTGCGCAACGGCGCGTGGTACGTGGCACTGTTCTATGGTGCCCTGTTCGGTCTTTTCGCCTACATGACCTACGATCTGACCAATCTGGCGACTATCAGGGTCTGGACCATATCACTGGCAGCCCTCGATACGGCTTGGGGCGCAGCGCTCACAGCAATCGCCGCGACCGCTGGTTACTTAGTGCATGCACGCGGTTAGCTGGCCGTAACTCTCGAATTGGATTCACGAGGAAGGTTTCGCGGTCCGGCAAGCCTCTCGAAGTTGCTTACGGATCGTGATGCCACCGAGCTGCTGATGCGCGTCGGAATACCCTTCGCGCGCTAGAATCTTTGCGATCTCATCAGGGCCTGCAGCCGTGCCGCTTCGCGCTATCTCAAAGGCACGTTCGATAATGTTGCACTGCATCCTGGGCTTTTTCGCAAGTTGAGAGAAATTTTTACGAAGCCAGACGGCCCGCGGATCACTGCGAAGGCCAATAGCGGAAAGAATTTGGAGTTCCCGTAACTTTAGCCTGCCGCCTGCGTATTCATTGCGTGGCGTCAGAGCACGCTATCCAGATAACCCCCGGGAGGTCCAATGAAGACAATTGCAATGACTTCTATAGCTGCGGCCATGTTGATGGCCGTATCGATGCCGGCTATGGCGCAGATGGGCTCAAGTTCTGGCTCAATGTCGAACGGCAGCATGTCCGGCGATTCTGCCAAGCCTATGACGTGTCAGGGCATGATGGACAAGGCGAACGGCATGTCTCAGCCCATGGATGAGAGCAAGAAGGCAATGGCCATGAAGCAGATGGACATGGCCAAGGCCGCGATGGCCAAGGGCGATGAAAAGACCTGTATGTCTCATATGAAGATGGCCATGCACGATATGATGTGACTAGCCGAGAAAAAAGAGCCCCGGTTCGCGCGGTTCTTCGGCGATTGAATTCTTAGAAGGCGGTGCAGCTGCTGCGCCGCCTTTTCATATACTCTGCGTCGAACGGAACCTCGCAGTCCAACGTCAACGCTACGGTATGCATTCGCCAACGGATCACACAAACTAGCTTTTATATTGCAGCGGAAAAGCGGAACTAACACCTGCGCTTTGATTTCCCAACTTGAGTGACCAGCGCGCGAAAATGTTGCGCAACGCTCGCAAGTACAGGGGAATGCGTGTCGCCTCCGCCACCAGCTGATCAAGCAGTTGTCGCTTCGGCTTTCCCGCCGATCGCTGTTCCGCAACATGCGCCGTCGTGGAATGCCAAGCTAGCGAAGAGCACACGCTTCCTGACCAAGCTTCTCGCGGCGAGCGGTCCTGGCTATCTTATCGCTGTCGGCTATATGGACCCCGGCAATTGGGCGACTGACATTGCCGGCGGCTCACAGTTCGGCTTTGCGCTCCTTCCCATCATCGTGTTGTCCAATCTCGTGGCGATGCTGCTGCAGTGGATGGCGCTTCGGCTAGGGATCGCGACTGGCCAAGACCTCGCGCAGCTTTGCCGAGCGCGCTATTCCCCCGCGACATCGCGCTTCCTTTGGGCAACTTGCGAGATTGCGATCATAGCTTGCGACCTCGCGGAGGTGATCGGCACGGCTATTGCCCTAAAGCTCTTGTTTCATTTGCCGATGCTGCTCGGCGTCACGCTGACCGCATTCGACACGTTGCTCATCATGGGGCTTCAGAAGTCTGGGTTCCGAAAGCTAGAAGCATTCGTAATCGCCCTCATGGGTGTGATTGGGGCTTGTTTCATCTATGAAATGATCGCGAGCCATCCGTCCGCGGGCGCGTTGCTTGGCTCTTTTGTTCCAAGCGCTTCGACGCCGTTGAATTCCGCTGCCTTGTATCTCGGGCTGGGAATATTTGGCGCAACGGTGATGCCACACAATCTCTATCTGCATAGTTCGATCTCTCAACAGCGAACAACTGACTACTCGATCTCCGGAAAAAAGGAGTCTATTCGCTTCGCCAGCATTGACTGCTTCGCGGCTCTGACAATCGCCGTGTTGATCAACGCGGCGATTCTGATCACCGCTGCGTCTGCCTTCCATTGGTCAGGTCATTCCGGTGTCGCGACAATCGAAGACGCCTATAAGCTGCTCACGCCGACTTTGGGCGCCGGCGCCGCCAGCATCGTCTTCGCGATCGCGCTTCTGGCAGCCGGTCAAAATTCCACGCTGACCGGGACGATGGCCGGACAGATTGTGATGGAAGGCTTCCTCGGCCTGAAGATGCATCCCTGCTATCGCCGTATGCTGACGCGCGGCCTGGCCATACTGCCCGCGCTAGCCGTCACAGCACTTTCAGGTGAGGGGGCGACCTCGAAGCTTCTAATTTTCAGCCAGGTCGTTCTGAGCTTGCAGCTCGGATTCGCGGTAATCCCGCTCGTACGCTTCACAAGCGATGCCGAGTTGATGGGTTATTTTGTGAACGGTAGATGGGTGCGACGCGCCGGTTATGCGCTAGCTGCTCTTATTGTGAGTGTTAACGCTTGGTTGGTGGTTCAGACGGTCGCAATTTAGCGCCGACGGCCGCGCCATTTTTTCACCAGAAACACCGCTCGTCATTCTTCGAGCGGGCATAGGCCATAGGTGCGTCCCGCACAACAGTCCGTATACGGAAGTATTGGCAATAACATAGATAAATCGGCACCAAATGCATGATTCACCGTCCTCAAACTGAACCAATGTCTCTCGTCCACGTATAAAGAAGAGGAAGACAATGCTCACCGCCGATGATCGGCGCGCATACATTCCGTGAAGGAGATCATCATGAGCATCGAAGAAACTGGCGGTACCAATCGCCGCTTAGTGTTGAAATCCAGCCTCGCCACAATGGCAGCTCTTGGCACAGGCGGCGTGGCATCCATCGCGCGCGCAAATGTGACCGGTGGCATGACGCTGGATCAGGAAATTCTCAACTTTGCTTTGAACCTTGAATACCTCGAGGCTGAATATTACTTGCGTGCGGTTTACGGCACGGGTTTGTCCCCCGATGAGACCACCGGTCAGGGAACGCAAGGCACGGTAACCGGCGGAGGCATGGTGCCGTTCAAAACCGACGCCGTGCAGGCCTATGCGACTGAAATCGCAGGAGACGAACGTGACCACGTCGATTATCTCCGCAAGGCTCTTGGAAGCGCCCGCGTTGCCGAGCCGTCGATCGATCTGCAGCAGAGCTTCAACACACTGGCAAAGGCGGCCGGATTGGGTGACACTTTCGATCCCTTTGCCAGCGAAGACAATTTCCTGCTTGGTGCTTTCGTTTTCGAAGATGTCGGGGTCACCGCATACCACGGCGCCGCCAAGCTGATTACCGATAAAGGAGTTTTGGACTCCGCTGCCGGCATTCTCGCGGTCGAGGCTTATCATGCGGGCATTGTACGTTTGCTCTGCTATCAGAATGGGCTAGGCAAGTCGGCTAACAAGATTTCGGCATTGCGGGACAAGCTCAGCATGGCGGCTGGTTCGGCCCGGCACACCGATCAGGGCATTCTCATGAACGGCGTGGTCAACCTCGTTCCTGCGCATCCCGTGACTTCAATCGCGTTCGAGCGCAACACGACCGAAGTTCTGAACATTGTCTATGCCGGCGGGTCGTCGGGCAATTTCGGCTTCTTCCCGGACAAGATGAACGGCGACATTCATTAGGGATCGCCTTCGTTTCTTCTCGCTCTGTCCGGTTGTCCCGGACAGAGCGATCTTTCAGCAACTCAAATAGGCGGAGTAACTTCGATGGGCTCGTTCAGCATTTGGCATATCCTGATTTTGGGAGTAGCAGCCCTCCTTTTGTTTGGCGGTCGCGGCAAGATTTCCGACTTTATGGGAGATTTTGGAAAAGGCATAAAGAGTTTCAAGAAGGGATTGATAGAGGAGGAAAACGAGGAGCGGAATTCTAGGGCAGGTACTACAAACGAGTCCCGGTTGGTCCCGCAACCCAATATGCAGGCGACGCGCGGCGCGTCGACATCCACGCACGCGATCGAAAGCTAGCATCTTTCATGTTCGATCTCTTCGCTCCAAGCCACCTGCTGCTGATTGCCATCGCAATTCTTCTTTTCGTCGGCCCGAAAGATTTGCCGAAGTTTATGCATGCGGTTGGCAAATGGACAAGAAAAGCGCGGCGGTTGGCCGATGATTTCCACAAGAGCTTGGATAACATGGAGCAGCAGGGTCAGCTTGAAGAGCTCCGCAAGGAGATCTCGGCTCTTAGGAATCCCAGCCGCTTAGACGATGACACTGATACCTCTTCTCGGGATTCGCTGCAGACGCCGCCGGCAGACGCGGCCGATGGTCAACGCACCGCGATAGCGGCCGTATTATGACGTACGCTACCGCAGCTGACGAGCTTGAGATTGATTCCACGCGAGCGCCGCTGCTCGCACACCTGGTGGAGTTCCGCAATCGACTGATTTGGGCGATGGTGTCGTTTGCAATCTGCTTTTTGTTTTCCTTCTATTTCGCAAAGCAGATATTTGGCTTTCTCACGCTACCGCTGGCGCGGGCTCTCGCGGGTCAGCCAAACGATTTCCTCATATACACTGCGTTGTATGAGACCTTCTTTACATATGTGAAAGTTGCAATGTTCGCCGGCTTATGCCTGGCGTTCCCTGTGATAGCTGCGCAGCTTTGGTTGTTTGTTGCGCCCGGACTTTACAAGAAAGAGCGGCGCGCGCTTCTTCCATTCTTAGTCGCAACACCCGTCTTGTTTATCGCAGGTGCCGCACTTGTATTTTTTGTGATGCTCCCGTTCGCGATACACTTTTTCCTGAGTTACCAGACGCCCACGACCAATGGAGCTCTCGGTATCCAGCTCCAAGCCAAAGTCAGTGAGTACCTCGATCTGGTCATGACTTTGGTCCTGGCGTTCGGACTCACTTTTCAGTTGCCGGTGTTGTTGTCCTTATTAGGCCGCGTCGGGATCATTACCAGCGCTCAGTTAAGCGGCGTACGCCGATATGCCTATGTTGGCATCGTGATCCTGGCAGCGATTGTTACCCCTCCCGATGCATTCAGCATGATAAGTCTGATTGTGCCGCTGATCGTTCTCTACGAGATATCGATTGGATGCGTAAAGTTGTTCGAACGTCAGCGCATTCACAATGAAGCGAACCAATAAGTAGGGTTCGCGAAGCGCGGCATCGCGAATACTTCTGGAGGAAGACGGATTCTAGGCGCAGTTTTTATGGTATTTCACTTGAAAAATGTTGCATAGCAACATGCTCCCCCTTTCGGTTTTTCCTTTGGAGCAGAGTTTCAACAAAATTTGCGCTGTACCATTCAGTTTTCCCTTGAGCCCGCTCCAGGCCTCCGTGCCGGAATCTGTGCGCAAATACGGGTCTATATCAGCGTACGTTTACTGTCGGGTTGATCAATACATCAACTGAGACTTTGAATAGATAATATGCTTCGGCGACAGTCAGACTTAATGCTTCGGTCGTTTCACCGCACAAACGAAACTGTCAGCATCGGTCGTGTTTCCAGAACCTTTGTACCAGGTCTTCTGTGGATAGGGACAAAGCGGGCGCTGCAACGTGATGCCCTTCGCCAGTATGTCATCGACATATTTCGTGGCGATAATCCGCGAAGGCGCTTTGCCGCTTTCAACCCATTGCGTCATCGCCGCGAACACGTCGTCGGTGGGCGCATCCGACGGCGCTTTCTGGCCGCCTGCTCTTATCGCAAGAAAACTGTTGGGACCGTCACCGCCGCCGCAGTGGCCGATGCCGGGAACCATGAACAATCGTGCGAAGCCTTGCGCCTTCGCTAGCCCGCCGCTGCGCGCGGAGAACTTCCGGTAGAACGCGATGGTCTGCTTTGGTGAGACGAGGGTGTCTGCCCAACCTTGAAACAGAACAATCTTGCCGCCGTGTTTTGCAAACGCGCGAAGATCGGCTTTTGTTGCGCCATTAAGATCCGAGCCCAACACGGCATCGACCTTCGCCATATCGCGCGAGAAATCGAAGGTGCGCCAGTTATAGTCTTCACTCAGCGCCCATTTGAACAGGCCGTCGAAGGCAGGTTCCTCTGGTGCGTTGGGCGGCGCCTGAACGAAGCGCCATGTTGGCGGCCCCATCTCGCCGCCCGGCAACCATCCGAAATAAAGTGACCTTCCAGCGCGGTTAAGCGGTCCCGAATAGAAAGCTTTGGCAGTCGTAATTTCTCCCGGCGTCAGGCAGGCTGCCGAGGCGGTATTTCGACAGCGCAGGATCGCTGGATCGAATTTGCAAGCGAGCGGATCGCCAACGAAAGGATCGGAGGCAAGGCCATTGCCTTTCGAACCGCAAGCCTTCACGGCGGCGGCGTGCAGCAGCGTGATCTTCTCCGCCGAAAGCTCGTGACCGGGCAGCAGATGCGCCGCCCGGTAATCCCAGATCGCCGCCGCATGCCCCCATGTTCGATTGACGACTGGCGCGCCGGAAACGATACCGTCGTAGTCGGTGGGGTAGTACTGCGCCTCGATCAATCCTTGCTGACCACCTGTCGAGCAACCCGTGAAATAAGATCGTTTGGGCGGGCTACCGTAGAAGGCCGTCGCGATCTCTTTGCCCGCAACCGTCATGATGTGCGTCGAAAGCTGCCCCCAGTCCTTCCACTTCTGCGGATGGCCGACGAGTGGATCGCCGTTCAGATCTTCGGCCGGCGCGGTTCCCATGTCTGTCGTCGCCGAGGCATATCCGCGCCGGATGCCTGTCTCCATCCCGCCGTAGCCGAACCGGAACGTGCCGGCATAGCCGCCACTGCCGTTTCCGTGAAAGATTCCGGTCCAGCCTTCCTCCGGCAGCCAAATCTCGACGCCGATGTCCGAGTCAGGTGCGGCTTGCACCGATGCGACGACGCGGCAGAACGCCGTCTGGGTGGTGCGAGTCACTTTATCGGAGGTTGTGAAGCTTCCCGCTGGAACGGTCTCGGCGCTTTTGATCGTCGTTTGAGGAAGCTTGAGATTGGCAAGGTTCTCGCAAGCCGTGGAAGCAAGACACCGCACGGGCAAGACGCCAAGAATCGCGGCGACCGAAACAAATATGCGCCTGCGCGTGTTCATACAATTGTTTCCTCGGTCGGTACCTTACACCATGATTCGGCGGCCCTCGTTATCCTCCGCTATCAGTAGGGCTTGGCCTCTTTCGGCATGACAAAAGGCGATATCGGCGCGGAGATGCCGTTCACGCTCGTGCCGCCATTGAGGATCGCGGGTGCCATCGGCAGCATGGATTGCGGAAAGCCGAGTCTTGGCTGCGTCAATGCGTCGAGCTTCGCGATTTCATCCGGGGTAAGCTTGACGCTGAGGGCCCTGATGTTGTCCTCAAGCTGCTCGAGGCGCCGTGCGCCAATGATCGGCGACGTTACGCCGGGCTTGGCGCAAAGCCACGCCAGTGAAATCGCGGCCACCGAAGCTCCGTGCGCCTTGGCGATGATTTCAAGAGCGTCGATTACGGCATAGGTCTTTTCGTTGAGAGAGGCTTCAAGGAATATGCCGCGATCGCCTTTCACCGTTCCCGCATTTGCGCGCGTGTACTTGCCGCTGAGCGCACCGCTTTTGAGCGGCGACCATGGCGTGATGCCGAGGCCCATCTCCAGCGCCAGCGGAACAAGTTCCTGCTCGACGCTGCGCTCCAGCAGCGAGTATTCGATCTGTAACGCCACGAAAGCCGACCAGCCGCGAAAGTGTGCCATGGTATTGGCCTGAGCGATCTTCCAGGCGGGCGTGTCGGACGCGCCGATGTAACGCACCTTGCCAGCACGCACGAGATCGTCGAGCGCGGCCATGGTCTCTTCAATCGGCGTGTTCTGGTCCCAGATGTGCAGCCAGTACAGGTCGATGTAATCCGTCTGCAGGCGTCTGAGCGAGTTCTCGGCTGCGTTGACGATGGCCTTGCGGCTTGAGCCGCCGCCGTTGGGATCGCCAGGATACAGATTGCCGCTGAACTTGGTGGCGATGACCAACCGGTCGCGACGTGCCTTGTCCCGCCCGATATGATCGCCGAGAATCTTTTCCGAATGGCTTCTGGTATAGAAATTCGCCGTGTCGATGAAATTTCCGCCGAGCTCGATATAGCGGTCGATTATCTGTTGCGATTCCGCGACAGATGAGCCCCAGCCTAGATCTTCGCCGAAAGTCATTGCGCCCAGACTGAACGGGCTGACACGGAGACCGGAACGGCCGAGGGTGATGTATTGATCGAGCGCCATGTGCTAATCCTCGCGTTGGTGCAGTTCTACGATAGTTCAGTTATGAACAAAATTAGGGTGCCGTGACATGAGGTACAAGGGGTGACGACAAAAATCGATGCCGCCGAGATCCTGGGACTGAATTATCGCCTGCTCATGTCGGCGATCGCTGCGGCGTCGCCCTGTATTGAGGGTCTTGGCATCGAGACCAAGGAACTTTTCGTCCTGGCCGAGATCGATGCGCACCCCTATCCGGCGGAGCTTGCCGATGTCCTCCACATGCCCAAGGCGACCGTCACGTTGTACGTGAAGCGGCTGGAGGCTTCGGGACATCTGCGGCGCGAGATCGATACTGGCGATCTGAGAAAGCACCGCCTGAAGCTGACCCCTTCGGGCTATAGAGCCACGCGTCAGGGAATGAAATTTCTGGCGCAGGCCTTCGAACCACATTTGAACCGCTTAAGCGCCGCGCAGCAGCATGATCTCAAGAACATTCTTGAACGGATGCTCTGAGGCGGTGAGGCAGCGAATTTCCCACAAACCCGCTGTTGAGTTGGGAAAATTGGAGTGAGAAAATGAGCTTGAAGAGCCATGAAATTCGATTTTCCCCATATCTTTCCCGATGAACAGGTTGCTCGCAATCAGTCTCGTCAACTCTACTCTGGTAATTATGAATCCGTCGGAGCAAAGTTTACGCTGGACTCCGTCCTGTATCGTTCCCGGGAGTTGCCTGGTTGCCTGACATTTCATCCGCAGGAGAGGGTCTCGATCTCCAATTCGCCAGATCCGGCGACCGTCTCTACGCACGCAGGCGCCTTCACAATGTTCACCTGGAACAAGCCGCCGCCGCCCTGAATGCCGGAGATTTGGACGTCTGCCAAAAAAATCTGGCGGGATTTTTAAAAAAGCATCCCAAAAATCCCGACGCGCTCAATCTGATGGCCGAACTCGCGATGCGCGCGGGCGAGGACCGGAAAGCCCAAGATCTGCTTGAGCAATGTCTCGCTCTGTCTTCCGATTTTGACGGTGCCAGGTTCAACTACGCCGGCATACTTCGCCGCCTCAACAAACTGGATGAGGCGATCGCGCAGTTGGATCGGCTCCTGCAAAAAGATCCAAAAAACCTTGTCTGCCGCAATATGAAGGCGTTGTTGCTAGCCACGCAGGGGCGCGAGGAAGAGGCCGTGGAGTGCTATCGCCAGCTTGTGAAGGACTTTCCAGATTCGGCCGAGCTTTGGGTCCACTACGGGCACGCCCTGAGAATTAAGGGGCTGGGGCAGGAGTGCATCGCCGCCTATCGAAAGGCTATCGAAATTTTGCCTTCTTTCGGCATCGCCTATTCCAGTCTCGCTCATCTGAAAACATACCGCTTCGACGAGCATGAAGTCGAACGCATGCAAGCGGCGCTTGCGAACCCCACCGTACGCAGCGAGCAGCGCATCGAAATTCACTTTTCTCTTGGTAAGGCATATGCCGATCTGAAGATTTATGAGAAATCATTCGAAAACTATTCGAGAGCCAACGCGCTGCGGCGAGTTTCCATCGAATACGATCCTGATGCCGTTTCGGAACGCTTTTCGGAATTCAAAACCTTTTTTTCACGAGAGTTCTTTGAGGAAAGAGCGGGATCGGGCTGCACGGACATTGGTCCGATATTTGTCCTGGGCATGCATCGTTCGGGTTCGACCCTCATCGAGCAGATTCTGGCGTGTCATCCGGCGATTGAGGGGGCGGGCGAGCTGCCGGAAATCCCGGTTCTTGCGGCGCGGCTGGAGAGCGAGGCCGGCCCCAACTACGGGACATCTTATCCGGATATGTTGAAGAAGCTTGATCGCGCCGATTTCCAGGCCATGGGCGAACAATACCTTCGCGACACGCGTGCGCGCAGGAAGCTGGGCCGCCAATTCTTTGTCGACAAGTGTCCCTACAATTTATGGAACGTCGGATTGATCCATTTGATTCTCCCGAACGCCAAAATTATTGACGCGCGAAGGCATCCCCTAGGATGTTGCTTTTCCAATTTCACGATGAATTTCGCCAGCGGCATCCCGTACTTCTTTCGTCAGACGGAGCTTGCTCGTTACTATTCGGATTACGTCGGCATGATGGCGCATTTTGACCAGGTGCTGCCCGGCAAAGTTCATCGTGTCACGTACGAAAAACTGGTCGATGACCTCGAAACGGAAGTGCGTCGAATGCTCGATTTTCTCGGACTTCCTTTTGAGGAAGGGTGTCTCTTATTCCACCAAAACGACCGGCCTGTCAGCACGCTGAGTTCTGAACAGGTGCGAAGGCCAATTTATAGACAGGGCGTCGATGAATGGCGCAACTATGAGCAATGGCTCGGCCCTATGAAATCGGTGTTGGCTCCGCTGCTTGAACCCCGCTCCAGTGCGCCGCCGCACAATTCTGTGACCTGATCTGGCGAACTCGAATTTTGGTCGACTGTGCCGCCTAGAACACCGTCATTTAGTTCATAGTTTGGGTATTCATCGGTTCGATTTTCTGCATGGCGGCAACGGCCTCCTGCAGACCCGACGTCGGAATATTCACCGTCACAGCTTTTTTGTCGGCTGAACCCGGAAATAATAGTGAAGAACTCTTTGCAGCGACCACTTGCTCGCCAGCTGTTTGCTTCATGTTCATGACTTCTTGGGGACGTCGCATCGGAACAGCGACGCAGTCGTCTCTACCACAGAGCAGAACGCGCACCGGGATTTCGGCGTTATCTATGTGCAGTTTCAATACATCGCCCGCGGCAGCAGGCCCCGAGGCAAGTTTCATATGAACGTTGAGTATCCGCGTCGGCCCGGTGGCGCTCAAAATGAATTCGACCCACACATGCGGCTGATCCTGTGCGGTTATCCGAACAAAAGTACGGCAGTGGAGCGTTTTTTTCTTGGGCGGCGGCGGCATTTGCCCAAGTGCACCTTTCGCCCAGGCTGGAAGCTTTGCCGGATTTGGGCATTCCAATGTCCAGGCGCCGATTTGCCGTTTGACGGCGAAACCAGGTCCTTTTTGCACGGTCTGAGCGGGAGCCTGCACCGGATGATTGATTTCGCTTCGCCAGGGATGGAAATAGACTGTCGTCAGGCCCGCCCCGACCAGAACAGCTATAAACATTCCAAATATCGCAGTCCTATTCATGTTTGTCCCCATATTCAGGTCTAAAGAGCCGGCACCTCGGGATAAGCTTCCAGCACAGGCCCCAGTGTTCTCTTGAGAGGTCCAAGCCACTCCTCGTAATGGCGCCACAGATCGAGTCCGTCCTTGAAGATCGGCTGTCTTACCTGCTCGGAGCTGACAGTGGTAACGATGCGCTCCGTCTTGTGGAACTGGAGGCATGCTTCCTCAAAAGGCAGTTCGAGATATTCGAGCAGACTGCGAATTTCCCTTTCCGGGTCGGCAACGAGATGCTCGTAGATCAGGCGATGCACCTTTCCCGGCAATGCGCGGTCGAAATGACGCATCAGGTCGACATAGTCGTAATAACTTCTGCCAAGGTCCGTAAGACGGTAGCTGTAAGTCTGCGCACTGACAAAATGCTGCGTGAAATTGGAAAAGCAGCAGGCCATGGGGTGCCGGCGGGCGTCGATGATCTTTGCGTTGGGAAGGATCAGTTGAATCAGCCCGATGTGCAAATAATTGGAGCCCATCTTGTCAGTGAAGAACGGTCGACCGAGCTTTCGATGAAGGGCAGTCGATGAAAGATATTGCCTACCAAGCCCGGCAAGAAAATCTGAATCGAGCTTGGCCAAGACGCCCGGATAATCGGTGCCATGAAGAGGCGCGACGCGCGCTTCAAGCTGACGCCCCAAAGCCGTGAGGTCCGGTAGTTCCTTGATCCCTTCGATCTGCGAATGGCTGGCGAGGATTTGCTCGACCAGCGTCGAGCCGGCGCGTGGCATGCCGACGATGAAGATGGGGTCTCGCGCATCGCAGCCGAAGCCCCGCCGCTGCTCAAAAAAATCTCGCGTCAGCAGTTTCTTGCTGCCTGCGACATGGGCGGTGAGGATGTCCGGATCGTCGTCGATGGACAGGCGATGGATCGCATTTCCTTTCGCATAGTTGTCGAAAGATTCGGCATATCGCTTGGCATCGGCGTATGCCTTGCCGAGTGCGAAGTGCAGATAGGTCCTGTTTTCCGCGGTAAGGTCGGTTCGCTTCAGCTGGTGTTGCATGTTGGCCAGCTCATCTTCGGTAAAACGGAATGTTTTGAGGTTTGCGAGGCTCCAATACGATGCGCCATGCTCGGGCGACAGCTCGATCGCCTTGCGGTACGCCGCTACGCATTCCTCGTGACGTCCGAGGCCTCTCAGCGTGTGGCCATAACGCATCCTGACATCGGCCAAATTTGGATAGTCCCGGATAAGAGCGCGGCCGCACTCCGCCCCGAGTTCGTATTCTCCGAGTTCTTCGAGTACCGCCAGCCGCAATTTGCGGAACAGCGGGTTTTTGGGGTCCGTTTGTAACAGTGTGTCGAGCTGTTCCAGGGACGCTTCCGTTTTGTTCAATCGAAACAGGATATTCGCATAGCTGAAGCGCGCAGCGGCAAAATCCGGCGCGTTCGCGAGAGATTCCTCGATGAACTCTTCGGCGAGGTCGATGCGCCGGAGATGAACCTTGGTTTCGGCCAGCAGATGCAGAGCCTGCGCCGTCCGGCCCTGTTTGCGCAGGTATTTCTGCAAAACCTCTTCAGCGAGTTCAGGGTCATCGCCACGCAAAAATGCAGCCGCCTGCCGCAATTGTGGGTGATTCAGCGACCGGTCGAAGCGCACCGCATCGGCTGCCCGCTCGAAATCGTCGCCGGTCTCAAGAAAACCGGGATCTGCCGCGAACGCGAAATAATCCTGCAGGATCGAGCCCATCAAACTATCTCAAAAAGGCAGGTCTTTGACAGAAATGTACGCATTGTGCATGTCCGGCCGTCACCGTCTGTGTCGACTTCCAAAAAAAAGTGGCCGGCAACTAGCCGGCCACCAGCTTTCCCTCAGGGGAGAATATAACGTTATTATTTGACGAAGTCGGTCCGTTCCGTGTTACGGCCCAGATACACTGTGCCGCTGTGATATTCAGCGAACGCCACAGTGTGCGAGCCGGCAGCAACCGGATAGATGCCCTGCCAGTTGTTGATATCGCAGATATCGGTCGGTGACGTCGAACCGGCATAAGGTCCGAAGTCCACATAGGTGCCATCGACCAGCGTCACGGCAGCCACCTGCGCCTGCGGATAGTACTCAAAGCCGCACGCCTGAATCATGGCGCTCATGGCCAGTGTGCCGGCCTTCTTGGCTGTGATGGACTGCGTGGCAAGGGTCGGGAACCCGCTGCCCGTTGCCGTGCCATAGGCGCTGTTGGTGCTCAGCACGGTCTTCGCGTTGGCCGGCTGAATTTTGAAGGCTCTTGCGGAATGTTTGACGTTCACCGCAGTGGCATTCTTGTGCGACGCAGCAAAGCCGCCGGTCGCGAAGCCCAGCGATACGATCGCTGTCGTGAGTAGAAGTGTTGTCTTGTTCATAAGCCCGTCCCCTATATTAGACACTTACCGCTCAAACCTAGCTGGTTGGCCAAGGTGCTAAAAATAACGCTTTTTGAGAGTGAGCAACCTGCAGACCTAGAACACAGCTCAAGCGATCAAGGTGGACCATTCCACCCTTGAACGAACCAAATCAGACAGCCTTTTTCGAGTCAAGATTGTGCGCCTTCGGGGATAGAATATACGGCGTGCTTTTTCGGGAACTCTTGTGCGCTCGAGGATGTAGGAATGACACACAATTTGGCCAAAATCGGGCCATCAGCCATCGATTTGTTTCGGTCGCGCGCCTGTGAAACTGTGCTCCGCGGTCGCAAAATACTGGTGAAGAACTCCGATTTCGCATCTGCACTCGTGGTGCTGACAGCCGCATCGCGCAGTCAGCACCGTGCCAAAATGCGCGCGCAATACCGGATCCACGGGTGACGGCTCTGTCTCGGACCGCAGATTACTTTCTCGAACAGGCGCTCGGGCAAGGGAACCTGGGACAGCACGAACTTGCCGTCACAAGTCTCCGGCAAGCAATTGTGCTGGACAAAGCGTCGGTGCGCGCGTGGCGTGCGATGTCGGAACAGCTGTTCGCGATCGGCGATAATGCCGGCTCGGAAGCGGCATCGACTCAGGCATCGATCCTGGCGGTGACAGATTCAAGTTTCCGCAGCGTCATTGCCCGCTTGCAGGATCCTCACCTCAATGATCTCGAGGAGGTTTTGCTGGATGTTCTCGAAGCATCTCCCGACGACGCAGACGCGCTCAATTTGCTCGCGGAAATCGCCCTATGCGATCAGCGCGCTGTCGATTCGGAGGTGCTTCTGAAGCGTTGTCTTGAAATAGCTCCAGCGCTTGCCCATGCACGATACAACTATGCGCTCGTGCTCCTGGCGCGCGGCAAGATCGAAGAGGCTATCGCGGAACTCACGCACCTGATGTTACGCGAAGCGCGAAATTCGCTCTATCGCAAATACATGGGCGAAGCGCTGCTCGCTGCAGGCCGCTACCAGGAAGCATTGATTTTACACGAAGAAATGGTACGCGATTTTCCCGAACAGCCTCTGGCGTATCTGGGCGTTTGTCTGGCGCTCCATGCCTTGGGCAGGCGCGAAGATTGTATTGCGAATTATCATGAAATTCTTCGACGTTTCCCTTCGTTTGCGGCAGCGTACTGGAGCCTCGCCAGTCTTAGGACCGCTGACTTCACGGTCGAAGAAATGGCGGAAATGAAGCGTCAGTTGAGACGCTCCGGTCTATCCGAAGACGATCGCGTGTTTCTGTACTTCTCGGAAGGCCGCGCTCTCGAGCGGAACGGACGTTATGGGGAGTCATTCGAAAGCTATGCGGCTGGAAACACCATCAAGCGCTCCATGATGCCATATGATCCGGAGATTCTGACAAGATACGTGGCGAGGTCCAAGGCGTTGTTCACGAGGGAGTTTTTCGTTGAACGCGCGGGGGGCGGTTGCATTTCGGATGGGCCGATCTTCATTGTCGGATTGCCGCGATCTGGCTCGTCGTTGGTTGAACAAATACTTTCACGTCACTCGGCGATCGCAGCGTTGGGGGAACTGCCCGGCATATTGACGCTGGTGCAAGGTCTGCGCGCGGACTCCGCCAGCGCGAACTATCTGGAAGTCTTGAGCTCGCTTGGTTCAAGTCAGCTGACAGCCCTTGGCGAGCAATACATTCAGCAAGCGCACAAACCGCGAGAGCGCCACCACGCCACCGATAAATCTCCGAGGAACTTTCTCGATATCGGGATGATCCACCTGATCCTTCCCCGAGCGAAGATCATCGATATTCGCAGGCATCCGATCGGCTGCTGTTTCTCGAACTTTACGCAACTCTATGTTCAGGGGCAGGCCTTCACCTACAGCCTTACCGACCTTGGCCGCTACTACAAAGATTACGTCGCCTTGATGGAACACTACGATTCTGTTTTGCCTGGCAAGATTCATCATCTCCGGTACGAAAGCCTTGTCGATGATTTCGAGACGGAAGTCCAGCGACTGCTGGAATATCTCGCACTGCCGTTTGAGAACGACTGCCTCCAATTCCATGACAGCACGCGCCATATCCGGACCCCCAGTGGCGACCAGGTGCGCAAACGCATCCACGCAGACGCGGTTGAGCACTGGCGATTTTTCGAGCCGTGGTTGGATCCGTTGAAAGAAGCTCTCGGTGCCTGCTGGACGTCACGATCGGTATGAACGGATACGGGAGCGCCTATTGGCGAGTTTCCGGGAGCTAAACCTCTCGCGTTCCGACGCAATGGGACATGGCTTCCAGTTGACAGCGCACCATTTTTCTCAAGGTCGGAACCAGCCCTCCCTCATGCAATTCGAGTTTTTCCAGAAGTTCAAGGAACTTTATTCTATTATCATGCAACAGCGCATCAAAGATCTCATCCGGCTTTGCCTTACCGGCTTCCTTCATCACGTGACAAAATATTCCCTTCGACAATCTTGGAAATTTTGCGTTGCCAGTCATCACACAGGAAAATTTTACTGTGCCCGATTCCAGCTCGTAATTGGGAACGGAGACGGAGCCGATTTTGGAACTGCGATTTAACGACCGCTCTATCACGATGCCTCTCCGGTCGTCTTTTATCGGAAGGCTGAAGCAGATCCCCCCCGAGCTGGCAAATCCATAGGAATGAAACATTCCCAGCGGGTCTATGGCGTCGTTGTACTGCGCGAGTACTTCGCCGGAAAACTGGCCTTCTATAGCGAGGCCGTCAGTTTGGCTGTACGTGGCTCCGTTAGGGGAATGATTGAGCAACTCCATCACCGGCATAAGAAAATCCTTGCCGTTGAGGTTGATCATTCGATTGGCAAGGAACCAGCGCTCCGCCCTTTCGCTCGCCGAGCCCTGTTCGAAGAGCGATGAAAGCGAAAACCTTTTTGACAACAGAGCTCGCATGTCCGCCGGCAAATTATCAAGGGCTTCTATGTGCTTCAATGCTGCCAAACGGCCTTCGCCTCCCCAGGAAAATGCTTCGTAGTAGTTTTCGATGAAAACTCGCTCCGGCTCTCCGATATCCGCGTCGGGCTTTATTTTCATGACGCCGCCCGCGAATTCGATTTCGGAAACTGGGATCAGAAGATTCCTGGGGACGTGCAGGCGCACGGCGCGTGTTGGATCGACTGCAAAAATACCTCGCCCGAACGGACCGTCATCTTGAACAATGTTGTCCGCGATGCCGCCAAGTCCACGAAACATCATGGTCATGAAATCCCATGTCCAAGGCATTGCTCGCTTCCCCCTTGCCGCGGTGCGGCCCCTCACCCAAAATAACGCTGATCGTTGCTGTGATCCATTGCCTCTTTCTATAGCGATGCGCCCAAGGATTCATGCTGTAGTCCATTGGAATTTCTTCGCAGGCTCTTCAGATGATGCAAAAAGGCGGTGAAAATAACCCGGCTTCGCAATCGGGAATGTCTGCAGCGGGGCCACAGCCGGATGGCAAGCCGTTGCACGAGACGCCTTTTTCAGCTGTCGCCCCGGAGCTTCAGGAAGCGTCTTCGGCTGCCCGCGCAAAGGATTATGCCCTCGCGGAACGTCTGGTACGTGGGTATCTGGACCGGCATTCCACAGACGTGAACGGGCTCAGGCTGCTGGCGGAACTCACTTTACGCAAAGGCGACCACCGAAGCGCTGAGTCGTTTTTCTCGCGGTGTCTGGATCTGGCGCCCGACTACGCAGAGGCTCGACATCGGTATGCGACGTTTCTGGTGAATGTGGGCAAGCTGACGCAAGCGAAAAGGCAAATAGAGATACTTCTTCAAACTGATCCGCACAATGTGAGTTATCGAAGCCTGATGGCTTATGTGCTGGGTCAGGTTGGCGACTATTCGCCGGCCCTGCGATACCATGAAGGTATTTTGGCAGAGACACCGAATGAATACTTGGCGTGGCTGGTCTATGCGAATGATCTGCGAGCGGCTGGACGCCAACAGGATTGCATCGCCGCCTACCGGCGAGTCATCAACCTCAATCCGGAGGCTGCCGATGCCTATTGGAACCTCTCGAACCTGAAGACATTCCGGTTCTCCACGGACGAAATCGACTCCATTCAAGAAAAACTCAAGCGTGCGGACCTTCCCCCTCGGAATCGTATTGTGCTCCATTTTTGTCTTGGAAAAACGTTCGAGGATGGGGGGTTGTACGAGGAAGCGTTCGCGCATTTTAAAAAAGCCAATGCGCTTCAGCGTTCTATCGTCACCTACGATGCGGACCGCACCACCAGTGAATTTGCCAGCTTGAGCAGGGTGTTCACGCGGGAATTTTTCGAGAAGCGGTCACTTGTCGGCTGCGAAGCGCCGGATCCAATCTTCATTGTCGGACTACCCAGATCGGGATCAACGCTAGTGGAGCAAATCCTATCCAGCCACTCGGCCATTGAAGGAACAAGAGAATTGCCGAATGTTCAGGCGATCGCCGCGAATTTGGAGGGTGGCTTTCCAGGCGGGCTATTTGACCTAGACCCCCAAGCATTCGAGGCTATGGGGCTGGAATATCTGGGAGGAACGCAGGTGTTCAGGCGCCTTGGTCGTCCCCACTTTATCGACAAAATGCCGAGCAATTTTATTTTTTCGGGCTTCATCCACCTTCTCTTTCCCAAATCGAAGATCATCGACGTGCGTCGCGACCCACTCGACTGTTGTCTCGCGAACTTTAAGCAGCTTTTCGCACGTGCGTTCACCTTCAGCTATAGTCTCACCGATCTGGGTCGCTATTATCGCGACTATCAGCAATTGATGGCGCACTATGATACTGTGCTACCCGGCCGCATTCATCGAATTGTTTATGAGGATTTGGTCGCCGACCCGGAAGCCGAGATCCGAAGGCTGCTGCGCTACCTTGGCCTTCCGTTCGAAGCGGGCTGCTTGCGATACTATGAAAACGACCGCGCTATCCGGACCGCCAGTTCGGAACAGGTTCGCATGCCCATTTTTACAGAATCTATTGGTAGCTGGCGCAGATATAAATCGCATCTTATTCCGTTGATCGGGGCTTTGGGCTCGAAATAGATTCTGCTGACTAGAGCTGATCATTTGTTCCTATGACGGCCGTGATTTTTTGCTTGTTTATGCGGGTTCCGACGCTCCGCCTGATACAAAAAAGAGCCAATCATTTCTCTAAGAGTGTGATCGAGAATGCTGAACCAAAGAGTGAGTGTCGGCCTCTGCAATTTTCTCAATTTCACGCTGCAGTTCAGGAAAGCCCGTGCGGATCGCATCCAGTGCCGCAACGCGGATGAGAGGATTGCCATTCTGGCGCGCGATGTCGAATAGCAAAGAGACAGAATCCTCATCTGCAAACTGTCCAACAGCTTCCAAAAAGCTCACGCGACGCCCGACTTCGTTGTCGTTCATAATGACGAGCGATTTTGCAGTGAGATCGAAGAAATATTGGGGTCTTTCGACGATCTCCTTTTCCTCGATCAAAAGATTCAAGGAAAGCGAGGGTTGTTCCGGCGGCAGTTGAACGTGAATGTCCTGATGAGGCCGATAGATCATCGCTTTTCCGAGCGGAAGCATCGTGTCCTCAAGAAAGGTCATCTCCACGCGTTCGCCGGCATAGCCCGAAACAGATTCGCAGTCGTATTCGAGAATACGGGTTTTGTAGCCGGGACCACCGGCGCCCACCGTGAGCAGGCTGAAATTGTGATCATGGGCCCGCTCGTAGGAATATACCCGCGCTTCCTGCTCGATCTTTCGGTTGCTTCCGACCGGCGGCAACCACAAATTCAAGCGCAGTGAGAACGGATGATCCCTGTAAATAATGAAGGATTGGGGAGCGAAGCTTATCAGGTTCTTCTGGCGCGCGATGCGCTTCACTTCTGCGAGCAACGCGTCGCGGACAAACTCGCGATTGGCGGCCAGGCTCTGCAGCTTGTCCGCAACCGCATGCATCGCCTCGATCGAGTTTCCCTTGTAGGCTTTTTGCAAGACGTGGACGAAATCCTCCACGCCAATTGGCGCGATATCTGCTTTAGCCTCGAAAGAGATCGCCATTCTCAGTGTCCCGCGGTTCGATCCGCTTTGTTGAGAGAAATTGTCTTTTCGACCGCGCGACGAATGGCGGGGTGGGGGTCTGTTGCCAAACGCTTCAGTATTTCGTCCGTCTTCTCAGGCGCAACGCGACTTACCATCTTCAGCGCTTCCCATCGGACATGGAAATGCGGCGAGGCCAACCCCGTTTCGATGAAGTCTTCGTCGACCGGCACATCCAGCGTTGTCAGCATCTGCATCGCGGTAGCGAGCTGGCTTGCAGAGGCGTCCAGCACCGTCACACCGCTCGGCGCCAGCGTTATCCTGTCAAAAGCCCATTCATAGTTGCCAAGGGCCTCCGAATGCAGCCGAAGCACAAAGCCCGGATCGCCGTCGGAGTGCCAGTCCAGAACGTCGCTGTGCCCATTTCGTTCGATTGCTCCGCCTGGAGGAAGCAGAATCTCGTCGCGTGGTTCGAGCCGTGCACTCGGGTCATAGACGTCGTTTCGAATCGGCCTGTCGCACCTGTAGCGTCGAACCGTGAGCGGGACTTTCCCGACATTGCGAGCCATGTAGTGCTGCGGATAAAGATAAAGACTGGCGGGAGATTGGTCGATCGTGGCAAGCGAAATGGCGTAGCCCTTCGTGACGTTGATCGTCAGAGAATTCCGATCTCGGAAAACGAGAAAATCCCTGTTGTCGTGGATTTCCTTCAATCGGCAGGCTGCCCAGCCGCTCAAGAAGGATCGGTCCATTTCGGCAAATATGGGTCTTGCAGACCAAAACCCGTCGCCGACTCCAAGCGCCAATATACGATCCAGTTCGCCAATGAGGCGATAGAATTTCTCGGTATCTCTGGACACGAAACGCTCTTGCTACGAGTTACACCGTCCGAAGCCCCGATACTGCTCCGCGCTGCGTTTTCGCCTTCGCGCAGCTTTTAGGCAAACGAAAAAAGGAGACTTGCGGTCTCCTTTCTTGTCCATCCCAGTATTCCAGCAAGCCACAATCCCGCCGGTGCAACATTCATTGCGCCGCAGGCAAATGAAAAACGGTAGATGCCGTTTTTATTCAGCTGCAGGCGTAAGGTTCGGGACATCGCCCGCATTCAGAGGGCGGAGATAGGGGCGGATCGGACCGTGCAAACAGCCGCAGGGCATTCCGCTGACCGAGTCGTAACCCCCGATTGCCGAGAGTTCCACATCCAAATCCGCGATCACCAAATTGGTCTCGGTGTTCATGATGAATTTCCAGCGCAATTAGCCAGGAAGACGGCCCCGTTGCGCTCGGCAAACACCGCCTCCACTCAGCCTTGATGAGCCAAGTTAGGTAAATAGGTAAGCAAATATTAACCTTTGTCAACAGGTTGCAGTGCCGCGCGATTGTGGCAAAAGCGTCCAACCGGCGCCATAACCCATTGCTATGACTGTATTTCTTCCTAAACTTGTCCTCGAAACAGATAAGAAAAAACGTTGCAGTTTTTACGACCCATAAAGTTCGACGTGTGATCTTGCCGGATTGAGGCAGCGAGGAGCCTGGCGGCGCACGGGACATATATTGCAGAAATTGGTGTCACTTAAGCGCGGTGGGGATGCCGCCGCGCATGTTGTCTCTCTCTGCGGCGAGAACGCTTGGGCGCGGCTCCGCGTTCTCGTTTTTCCTCTATGGGCAGTCACGCTGGTCTTTTTTTGCTGCCTCCGCGCCGCCAACGGAGAGGAAATGCGCCGGTCCGCTCAGGACCAATTCAATCTGATGGTCACCCGCTCCCAGAGCTCAATGATGGCACATCCGGATGTTGCATTGAGTGCAGCTGAGGACGCGGCGTCTCTCGCAAAGCAGTTTCAGGGGCAGCAATATCGAGAGGCTATGGCGACGGCGTATTGCCTTGAAGCGGAGGCCCTGAATAGGACCAATCGCAATCAAGCGGCGCGCGAAGTCGTAACCAAAGCCTCCGAGCTCGTGGCGGGCAGACGCGCGCCCACAAAACTGGACGGCGACCTCGCGCTCGCCCGCGCTGCCATTGCCGACTCTGCCGGAGATTTTGCGCTCGCACTGAAGAATTATCAGCAAGCGCATTCAATTTTCGTTCAGCTTGGAATCCGCCGCAGGCAGGCGATCGTTTTGCTCGACCTCGGAGGGCTCTATGAGAGGGCCCGCGATTTTGATCGCGAAATCCGTTACTACAACGAAGCCGTCGAGGCTTATTCCGGCGATCCGGCAATTTCGCTCGCCGCCGCAAACAACCTCGGCTCTGCTTTTCAGCAGATGGGTCTTTATGCGCGGGCAATCCCCCGTTTTGAGCAGGCTTTGAACATTGTTTCCTCGCTGAAGAGCGCAACGCTGGAGGCCAGCATCCTTAACAGTCTCGCGGTGAGCTATGCGAGAATTAACAAGCTTGCTGAAGCCGAACGTGCGGTGACCCGGGCCCTCAAACTCGAGGCAAGCACGGATCAAAATGAAGAAGAACGATTTTCGTGGGGTGTGAAAGCTGAAATAGACTATCGGCGCGGGAATCTTCACGCGGCGGCTATCGACCTGCAGAATGCTTTTCGTGGCGTCGAGCTCGGGACGACTACGCCGACCTTTCGAGACATGCACCAGATTGCGTACGTGATATACAAAGCCAAGGGCGATTTACCGTTAGCGATGGCTCATCTTGAGGCGTTCAAGCGGCTGGATGATCAAGGCCGTTCGCTCGCCGCATCTACCAATTTCGCTTTGCTCGGCGCGAAGTTTGACTTCGCGAGACAGGATCTTGAAATCGAGCAGCTCAAGTCCGCCGGACTCGAGCGTGACATCAAGCTGCGCCGATCCCAGGGCGAACTACAGCTGATAGTACTTTGCGTCATTATCGCCGGAATAACTCTGCTCCTTGTTTGGTTCGCCTGGCGGCATGTCACTCTCAAGCATCATCAAAAAGACATTGCTCAGAAAAATATTGAGCTGGTCGAAACTCTCCTGGAGAGGGACGGTGAAATTGAACGGCGCACTACCGCCGAAGCAGAGCTGCGTATCGCAATGCAGGCTGCGCAACAGGCAAACCTTGCCAAGAGCCATTTCCTCGCGAATATGAGCCACGAGTTGCGTACTCCGCTAAATGCAATCATTGGCTTTTCGGAGCTCATACTTGGGGGCGGGACAAAGCCGGAGAAAACGCGCGAATATATTCGCGATATAGCGGGCGGCGGGCGCCATCTGCTTGCCGTTCTAAACAATGTTCTGGATATGGCTCGACTCGAGTCGGGAAAGGTGGAACTGGCGGATCGGGTGGTTCGACTGGGAGATGTCGTGGATGGCGCACTGGCGGTGCTTGGCGGTCACGACACCATTGCCGGCAAGGAAATTCGCGTTTCGGGTGACGGGGACATTCTTTTGCGCGTGGATGAAGTGAGACTCCGGCAGGTGCTCATCAACTTGGTTTCAAACGCGGTGAAGTTCACAGAAGAAGGGGGCCTTATCGAGATACGTCTGGAACACGCTCCGCATGGATTGGACTTGATCGTGGAGGACAACGGCAAAGGCATACCTTCGGACAAGATTCAGTTTGTCATGGAGCCGTTCGCGCAAGCGGAGGGCATATATGCCCGCTCTCACGGAGGTGCCGGGCTCGGACTGCCTATTGTAAAGTCTCTTGTGGAGCTCCACGACGGAACTTTCACGATTGAGAGCGAGCAGGGGAAGGGCACGCGCGCGTGTGTGCATTTGCCCAATCATCGCGTGATAAACGAGTCCCCGGCTTTAAAGCCGACGGGGCAAGCCGCGTAGACATAAAAGCGGCAAACAAAACCGCTGGGCGGAAGAGGGCGGCGCTGTGGGCGCCTTCGCTTTCGACCAAGCGCCGGGAGTTGCAAACCAAGCGGCCCCTCGAAGTGTTGGTCACGAACCCCACCTGTGCGCGGTAATCACTTTTCTTCTGCAATTGACCGACCGCTTTCGCTATCTTTGTATCGTGCTGCACTATTCAGCGGTGCATGGCCGTACTCCATCGAAAGGCCGAGGAGACAACATTGGCGATATCGAACCTGCGGCGTTTGCTGGAATCCGGGACATTTGTTCTTACGGCGGAAATTTCTCCTCCGCTTTCGTCCGATACGGGCGCGTTGCTGGAGCGGGCACTACCGCTGAAAGGACTGGTCGATGCCGTTAACGTAACGGACGGCGCAAACGCACGTGCGCATTTGGACTCCACCGTGGCAGCCAGCATTTTGCTGCGGGAAGGAATCGAACCGGTCCTTCAACTCACTTGCCGCGACCGCAACAGGATTGCGTTGCAGAGCCAGCTTGTCGGCGCGGCGGCGCTCGGTATAGTCAACGTGTTGGCATTGACTGGCGACGATCCAAAGGCCGGCGATCAGCCCGATGCAAAGCCGGTTTTCGATCTTGATTCCAGCGGGCTCGTGGCCATGGCGGCTATGATCCGAGACGAACACCGGCTTCCACACGGGCGTGCGGTTGGTGGTAGTCCAGATTATTTCATCGGCGTTGCGGATTCTCCGATAGATCCTCCGAAGGGCTGGCAGCCGGCGAGCTTGCGAAAAAAGATCGAGGCCGGCGCGCAATTCGCGCAGACGCAGTTCTGCATGGATACCGCCATTCTGCGTCGCTATCTCGCGGTGCTGTCCGCGCAAGGGATTCTTGAAAAACTGCATGTGATCGTCGGTGTGGCGCCGCTGGCATCCGCAAAGTCTGCAAGATGGATCGTCAATACTCTCAAGGGTTCGATCATTCCGGACTGGATCATCGAGCGCCTGGACAGGGCATCCGATCCGAAAGCGGAAGGTATCGCCATCTGCGCCGACCTTCTAAAGGAGATGCGCGAGATTCCAGGCGTCGCCGGAGCGCACATTATGGCGCCGCTCAACGAGGCCGCCGTTCCAATCGTTGTGAAACGTTTTCGGCTGTAGAGGCTGGGCCAATCCCCGCAGCCACTTCGCTGTCCTTTTAAGGCGCCGAACGTGTCGATATGCATGTTAGCTGTTGCATCGGCGGGGACCGCTGGTCGCGAAGCTCGCGCGCCAGGGCGATCCGATCGGTCGTCGCTAGCGTTTCGCACATTACGCGAGGTCCTGGCGCCGCGTGATAACGAAAGACTCGTCCCGGAACCACAGCCCGCCATGTTTGCGCAGAACCTCGCGCGTCGCATCGAGATAGCCATCGTTCGACATGACGCTTGCGAGCCGATGATCCTCGATCTGTGCGACATAGATCGCGGCGTTCCAAGCCGCCAGAAGCGTCGATGTGCCGATGCTGGCGCTGACTTCGCTGGGCAAGGTGTGCATGTCGTATCGGAACAGCGACCGCCGATCCGATCCGGCATGGAAACCCAGATTGCGCCCGTCTTTGCCAAGAACGTCTTTCACCGCGCGCAGCAGATTGTGACGGTCGGTGCCGAAGGGATTTTCGCCGGGCCACACCCGTTGGATAATCTCCAGCCCCGGATCGTCGCCGTGACTGTGCATGCCAAGCAGCCGTCCACCGGGGCCCAACGCGCGCGCCAGCGGCGCGATCACCCGACTTGCCTTGAACTCGACCGAAGCGCGAGCACGATAGGGCTGTGACGCGATTACCAGATCGTAATCGGCATGCGCCGCGCCGCGCCGCGGTCGCACGGAATCCAGCAGGAATTTGTAATCTTCGCGATACAGCACAAGCACGATGGGCTTCTCGTAGATTGGGTTGCCGGACTTCGGACTCACCTTCGCGCGCCAGTGGTTCGCCAGGAACGGCTGCAGCTCGGTGATCTGCTGTTCGAAGTCGTGACCGGTGCTGCCGGTGAGCGCGACTTCGTGCCAGACCATGCTCGTCGCGGCCGAAACCGACGATGGCGTCAGCCACGGCGCTTCGGCATAGTTCATGTTCGTCATGACCAGCACGGTCGAGGGATGCTCGAAAAAGCGGTCGGGCATCTTCTCGAGACAAAGACGGACATCTTCCAGACTGATCTCTTTGCCGACAATGTGGAGTGGCATGGTCGGAAAACGGTGATGCATCGCACGCATAACGCGCGACAGCACCGTGCCGTCGCCGACACCGGCGTCGAACACGCGTACCGCCGGCGGGCGCGGGTGGATATTGGCAAGCTCCGCGCTCACGCGATCCGCAACAACCCATTTCTCGCTGCACGTCGTCACGAATAGAAGATATTTCTGGCGGTTGTCATAGAAGCGGAAGTTGCGCTCGGCATCGATTTGCGGCGGCGCCGGCTTCGGCGTTTTGTTGGGTACCGCCGGCTCCGCTGCCAGCGGAAGAGACGCCGCCCGAACCGCGCGATCGGCGTTCATGAAATCTCGCAGACGCGCGAGTGTTTCGTTGGTGACGCGGCCGCCCGTGCGCAGCCGGTTCATCAATTTCCCGTCATTAACCGCGAGCCGCCCGAATGTGGATTCGGCAAGGTTATTCTGACGGCAGAAATGGGAAATTTCCGAGAGAAGCGCTTCGTCTTCCAAGTCAGTTCCTCCCCAGGAGCTGTTGGCGAAGGCTCGTGCCGCTTGCGCATTCTGTCAACAGGATTAGTGCCCACGAAATTCGTGGGATATTGAATGGGCAAATCCCATCACCAAAAGGCCGCCGTTATGTGTCTTGGCTTATGGGCACGTTAAGGATGTTACGGCACATGATCTGCGAGAATGACCCCGTAAACTCTACAGCGGTGGGCAAGTGGGCAACTACTGCTTCGACAACCAGGCCCGCATCGCCGTTGTCACCGTGCCGGCCTCCTCCATGGCGACCATGTGGGCGCTGTGTTCTGCAATGACAAGTTCGCTTCCTGCCACCCGGGCCGCCATGTCCGCATGCACTTCGACCGGCCGCAGCATGTCCTTGCGTCCCGCGCAAAAGAGGGTTGGGCATGTCACTTTTGCCAGAACATCGCCCTGATCGCGGCGCGTAAGCCCCGCAAGCGTTTGTGCTGCCGCGACATCGGGCGAATGCCGCGCCATCATCGCCACGATGTCCTCTACCAAGATGGCATTCTCCAGGTTTTCGCGTGCGACCACCTGGGTCACCCAGAACCGTGCAAAGCCTTCCATGCCCTCAGCTTCTATTCTGGCAAGCGTACCGCTGCGGCGCGCCTTTTCGGCCGCGCGGGCTTCATCGCTCGGATGTCCGCGATAGTCGGTTGCGAAAAGTCCGAGGTGCGTCACGCGGTCTGGCGCGCGGCGATAAATTTCTAGCCCCACGCGGCCGCCCATGGAATGCCCGGCAAGCGCGAATTTCTCGGGTGCGTTGGCAAGGACCATATCCGCCATAGCATCGAAATTATCCAGAACGCCGAAGGAAGACACCTCCACCGCGCAAAGATCGCGCAGACCGTCGATCTGGGAACGCCAGGCCGCCGCGTCGCAAAGCATGCCCGGCATAAAGATCAGGTGTGCTTTGGTCATGCGGCGAGCTTCTTGCGCATGATCCGCGCGCCATCCGCCATCGCTTGCATCTTTCCGAAGGCAACCTCGCGCGGCAGGTATTTCAGGCCGCAATCCGGTGCGAGCACGACTTTTCTAGGATCGATGTAGGGAAGTGCGCGTTCGATCCGGGCCGCGACAGTCTCCGGGGTTTCAATCTCGTGCGTCGAAAGGTCGAGAACACCGAGGATAATCGTCTTGCCGGGAAGCTTACTGATCACCGCGCAATCCAGATTGGATTGTGCGGTCTCGATGGAAATCTGCTGTATCGGCGTCTGTATCAGCTCCGGCAGGAAGGAGTAGCCGCTTGGCCGTTCGTGGATGATCGCCGCGTAGCCGAAGCAGATGTGCAGCGCCGTCGTACCCTTCACGCCTTCAAGCGCGCGATTGATCGCAGCGACGCCGAATTCCCGCGCCTTCGCGGGCCGCGCCTGCATGTAGGGTTCGTCGATCTGAACGACATCGGCGCCGGCTGCGAACAGATCCTTGATTTCGGCGTTCACAGCCTCCGCGTAGTCGAGCGCCATTTCGCTCTCATACTTGTAAAAATCATTTTGTGCCTGTTGGGACATGGTGAAGGGCCCGGGCACGGTGATCTTCACGGGTTTGCTGGTGTGCGCTTTTAGGAATTGAAGATCGCGCACCTCTACCGGGTTGCGCCGGCGTATCTTGCCGACCACGCGTGGAACAGCGTTCGGATGACCGCTGCGGTCGAGCGCAGTGCCGGGATTGTCGAGATCGACACCGTCAAGTTCGGTCGCAAAACGGTTGGAATAGCTTTCGCGGCGGATTTCACCGTCGGTAATAATATCCAGGCCCGCGAGTTCCTGATCCAGGATCGCGAGCCTCGTTGCATCGTCCTGTGCCTCCTGAAGCCATTCGGGCGTGATCCGCCACAACGCGCTGGCACGGACGCGTGGCGGGAAACTCTTGGCAAGTCTGGTGCGATCGAGCAGCCAATCCGGCTGGGCATAGGATCCGACGAGACTTGTGGGGAATAGAGGCAGCATTTTCGTTTTCCACTTAAAGACATCATTGTTTCGTTTATCGGTTCGACCCGTGTTGTTTTCCGGTACTCGACCACCGATAATCGAAAGTGAATCCGCGAACAGGTGACTGATGCAAAAGCGCGAGGCTTCGGCCGAGCTCCGTAATTCCCAATCGCGGAAGACCGGCACACCGTCCCGCAAAAGGGATGCGGGCGACACGGAGTATCTTTCGACGCTCGATCGCGGGCTTTCGGTGTTGCGCTCGTTCGGCCGCGAAAATCCGCAGATGACGCTGAGCGAGGTGGCAGCCATCACCAAACTTTCGCCGGCCGCGGCGCGGCGCTGTCTGAACACACTCGTCAAACTGGGGTATGTCGCGAAACATCACCGCCATTTCCTGCTGCGTCCGGAGGTTATGAGTTTCGCATCGGCCTATCTCGACTCGATGAGCCTCGGCGAACTCGTGCGCCCTCATTTGCAAGCGGTTCGTGACGAAACCGGCGATAGTTCGTCTCTGTCCGTCCTTAGCGGTTACGATGTTCTCTACCTTGTCCATGTTTCGACCAACCGCATGGTACGCTTGGCGGCCGGCATCGGCACGCGCTATCCCGCCTATGCGACCTCGCTGGGCCGGGCGATTCTGGCTTTCGAATCCGAAACGGTGCGTGCGCAATATCTGGCTACCGGTAGCTTCAAGGCGTTTACGGAGCACACGATCACATCGAAAGCAGAGCTCAAGCGCACTCTCGAAGCGGCCCGCAAAGCGGGTTATTCGGCGATCCAGGACGAACTTGACTACGGCCTTATCTCCCTATCGGTCCCGATACTCGATGACAATGGGCGCTCGATGGCAGCGATCAACTGCTCCACCTCTACCTCGCGCGTGAAGATGGACGAACTGATCCGCACGCGCTTGCCTGTTCTTCGCAACGCGGCCCGGTTCATCGAATCCGCGCTGCGCCGCCAACCTTATCTTCTGCGCTCAGTTCATCCGGACTGAAGCGCTTTAGAACTTCTTCGACAGTTCAACGCCGTATGACAACGGCTGGCCTTTGAACAGGAAGCCGCCGGTCGAATACTCGGCGTTGTATTGCTTGTCGAAAAGATTCTTAGACCACATCGTAAAACGCCAATTGTCGCGTTCCAGACCCATGCGCAGATCGACAAGATTTATCGCGTCGCGCGCGATGGGGTGCGGCTCCGCCATCACCGGGATCACGAAAGTCGTCGGCCCGATAAGATTGTCGTCCAGGCGAGCAAAGAAGTTCATGCCGCCTCCTATCCGGTGGTCAAACTGAAGCCCTATGTTGACTGTGTAGTCTGACACCAAAGGCGCATTCGCGCCGACAGCGGACGGTGTCAGCGGCGAGGTGGTTGGGAACTCCTCAATCCTGCTGTTGGTGTAACCCAATCCCGTATTCAACGAGAGGTGTTCGTCCAGGCGCGCCGTCATGTCGAAATCTGCGCCGATGAATTGTATTTTCTTGATGTTGCCGAGGTTCTGCGTCGAGTTGGACGGGAGGAACACGAAGTAATAGTCGTTGTGATCTTCGGTCAGATAGATACTGCCGTTGAACAAAATCCGATCGTCCAATGCGTGACTCTTGAAACCGGCCTCAAAGGTATCGGCGGTATTGGCCTTGAACAGATCACCGACATTATCGTAGTGCGCCGCCTCTGCAGCTTCCGCCACACCTGTCTGATTGAACCCGCCACTGCGGAAGCCCCTGCTGTAATCTGCATAGAGGTTTAGATTGTCGCTTGCCTGCCAACGCAGAATGAACTGCGGCTGGAATGCAGACCATGTATGCGCCCGTTGCTCGCCTGTCGTGGCCGGTATCGCCTGACGGCCAGTGATTGGATTGGCGTCCAGGAATTCTTGCGGCGTAAGCGTTGTGTTCACGCGATGATCGCTGTCGTAGCGCATATTGACCGAGAGCTCGAGCGCATCCGTGATGTCATAGGACATGTCGACATAACCGGCCCACGCCAATTGATTCTGGCCGTCGGCAAGAAAGCTGACCTGTGATTGTGGGGCATAGGAATCGATGCCGAATTGAGGATTCGGCACGCGATAAATCGGCTGCACGCCCGAGTCGAATGTGCCGTCGTACATGTTGCCGGTCGAGATATAGCGCTGGGTGTCGAAGATTTCGGCGCCGACGATATAACGGAAACGCTGATCGGAGGCGGAGGTATAGCGCAGCTCCTGACTGAACGTCCGTGTGCTCAGGAACTGGGCCTGGCCATAGTCAAAGCCCACTGCCGATTTTCCAAACTCGTTGAACGGATACCCGTCGCCGGTGAGGATTTCCCAAACCGTGCTGTAGCCCGAGATCGACTGCAGCGAACCGCCACCGGCCATGTCGTAGTTTAGCTTGAGGCCTATGTCATAGATTTTGCGGTCATCGAGACCTGAGTTGTTCAGATCGATCGGCTGGCTGGTGTAATTCGGATTGTTGAAATTCGGATCACCGAACGGCGTCACCACATAATAGAGGCCGCGGGTCGCCAGTTGATCGGTCGATAACCTCAGATCGGCGGTGAAGTTTTCCGCCGGAGTCCACAGGAAAGAGGCGCGGCCGCTGAAATTCTGGACCGGGTCTGCATTACGGCGTGCGGACTGATCCACACTGTCGATATTCGTCAGCAGGCCATCCGTGTCGAGATAGGAAGCCGCGGCACGCACTTTGAGCGTGTCCGTTATGGGTCCGCCCACCGAGCCGTCCACGTTGAAGCCCGGCCCGCTATCGTAACCGGAGGTGAATTGCTCTTCCCAAGTATCACTGGGCTGTTTGGTGGTGATCAGGATCGCACCGCCGATAGCGTCGCGACCATAAAGAGCGCCCTGCGGCCCCTTCAGCACTTCGATCTGCTGGATGTCGAGAAGGTTTTGGTTGAACTCGGCTGGCTGGGTCATCGGCACGCCATCGACGACGATGGCGGCTGACGGCTCGCTGTTACGCGCCTGACCGATGCCGCGCATGACGATGAAACTCGTACCGGAATTTTGGGTCGAGATGAAGGTAACGTTCGGTACGGCGCTGAGGAAGTCGGCTGGGTTCTTGATTCCTTTGGCCTGGATAGTCTCCGCCGTGAAGGCGCTGATTTGAGCCGGAACTTTCTCGATATCTTCGCTGCGGCGGCGGGCTGTCACCACGACGGTTTCAACGCCTTCGCTCGCGGCCGGCGTAGAACTCGTCTGCGCATGCACGGGTGCTGCCGCGAGCAATCCAGCAAGAGCCGAGCTACCCATCATCAATCTGAAAAGATTTTTCGAAATACGCGAGCCGTTCATGACAGTGCCCCCCTCTTTAGACGGCACCTTGTCCGGCACCGCTGCGTTTCGTCCGTGTACGGTCCTTTTTGGACTCGCTGCGGACGTCTGCCGTTGACGGCAGCCGCCAGCCACGCGGATTCCTCCTGACGCAGAATCTAGGGTCTTTCGATTTGCGAAGTCAATTTCGATATGTGGATAAAGTAGATATGCGCCGTCTGGTGAGACTATTCTGCCGCATCGACTTTGTCGGCTTTCCGCGGGCGCCATATTCCGTTCGCGGGGGCTTTCTTGATGGGCCCGTCGTGCTCGCCCAGCGTGGGAGGCGGCTGCACTTCGCTTAACGTTTGCCCATCAAAGCTCGCCGGAAAACGTACGGTGCGAAACCTGCCCATCGTGGGATGTTCGGCCTCAATTGCGATTCCAAGATGTTTGGCCTGACGATCTTCGAGCGCCTCACTCGAATCATAGACCGGAGCGAAAGGCACGCCGCGCTCTTCAAGCGCGCTGCACCATGACTGGCGCGGCTTCTGCTTGAAGATCGGCCCCATAAGCGCGATCAGGTCTTCCTGGTGCGCGATGCGTGCCGGCCTGTCGGCAAAGCGCGGGTCGTTGAACAGATCGGGTTTGCCAATGGCGCCCGCTAGCCCCTCCCAGAATTTCGGCGGCGACGACATGTGCAGTGCAATCCATTTTCCGTCCGCGCATTCGAAGACGTAGGATTGCGACACGCTGGGGCGGCTGTAAGGCCCCATCACCTCGTCGGCCTGGAAGTAGTGGGTGAAGTCGTCGAGGTTGAAGTGGCACATCGCTTCCAACATCGAGATATCGATGCGGCGGCCGCGGCCGGTTCGTTGCCGTTCGTGTAGTGCTCCCAACGCAGCAAAAGCAGTATAAAAACCCGTCATGGAATCGGCGATTGCCGGTCCCACGACGCGCGGATTTTCGGGGTTTATCAGCAGACGCAACCATCCGCTCGCTGCCTGAGCCACCGTGTCGTAAGCGGGACGTCCTGCATCCGGTCCTTGGCTGCCGAAGCCGGAGATGCCGCAATAGATAAGCCTGGGATTTAGCTTCTGCAGGCGTTCGGCTCCGACATTCAGATCCTCTGCAACACCGGGCCTGAAGTTCTGAACGAAAATGTCCGCACCGGCGACGATCCGGTCGAATTGCTTCAGATCGGCAGCGCCCCGCGTATCCAAGGTCACGCTCCGCTTGTTACGGTTGTAAGTCTGGAAATGCGGACTATAGAGACCGCCCTCGAAAGCACGGAACGGATCGCCGGTCTCCGGCCGTTCCACTTTGATGACATCGGCGCCCATGTCGGCGAGATACATCGCAGCCGCCGGGCCTGTGATGAACGTGCCCATCTCGACAACGCGCACATCCTCAAGGACCTTGATCATGGCCGTTTCCACACTTCCAAGATCAGACTAGATTTTTCCGCATGTCGAAGTCAATTTCGATATTTGTAAATAGCCCGCGTTCGAAAAACAGGAGAATTGAGCGATGCGTATCGGCAAACAGGACGCGCCCTATACCGCGATTTCCACATCGGACGCGACCTCCATCACAGTGCGTGGCTATGATCTGTGCCGCGAGCTTATCGGCAAGATCGACTTCTCCGATTACTTCTTTCTTCTGCTGATGGGCGAAATGCCCACGGCCAATCAGCGCTTCTTCGTCAACGCACTGCTGGTCGCGATCGCAGAGCATGGGCTTGTGCCCAGCGTTCAAGCGGCTCGCATGACCTATGCCGCTGGGCCAGAGGCCATTCAGGGCGCGGTTGCCGCCGGATTGCTCGGTTCCGGCTCGGTCGTTCTCGGAAGCGCGGAGGCGGGCGGAGTTTTTCTGCATGAACTTGTCGAAGCTTCGAAAGGTCGTGATGCGAAGCAGGTCACCATCGATCATATCCGTCAGATGCGCGCCAGGAAGGCCGCGATCCCGGGCTTTGGACACCCGCAACATGCGGACGGCGATCCTCGCGCGAATATTTTGTTGAAACTCGCGAGGGAGCGCGGGCTCACCGGGCCCTATATTCAGATGCTCTATACCGTTGAGAGCGTGTTGCCCGAGGCGATAGGTCGTGCTTTGCCCATCAATATCAATGGCGCGATCCCCGCCATCTTGCTGGAAATCGGATTCCCGCTGAGCGCCCTCAAGAGCATTTCCATTCTTGCGCGCACTGCGGGCCTGCTTGCGCATCTGCGCGAAGAGGCGGAACGTCCCATCGGCTTCGTCCTGTCCCACAACGCGGCGGAAGCAATCATCTATGACGGCAAGAAGTCCCGCGTATAAGCCGTTCTTTACAAGCAGCGCACGCAACGGATACGCTGATATGCGAATATTTCTTCGATAATCGAAATCGAATATGCAACGCAGCACGGATCGTTTCCTGACGACGCATACGGGCAGCCTGCCGCGGCCCGACGATCTCATTCGCGTGATGTTTGCGAAGGAAGAAGGCGTTCCAGTCGATGTGGCAGCGCTTGACGCGCGCGTCGTCGAAGCTGTCAAGCAAATGGTACAGAAGCAGGCCGAAGCCGGCGTCGATATCGTCAACGACGGCGAGATGTCGAAGCCGAGCTATGCCACTTATGTGAAGGATCGTCTGAGCGGCTTCGGCGGCAGCGGCAACACTTATGTGTTCCAGGACCTCGCGGACTATCCACGCAGCGCGGCGCGCGTGTTCGGTGACCCCGGCCGCAAGGCTCGCAAGGCGCCGGCCTGCAACGGTCCGGTCGAACTGGCGGATCGCCGTTCGCCGAAGCTCGATATGGAAAATCTCATCGCTGCTGCGAAAGGCAAGGACGTCAAGGGGCTGTTCTCGAGCGCGGCGTCGCCCGGCGTCATATCGCTGTTCTTCCGCAACGACTATTACAAGAGCCAAGAAGACTATTTGTCTGCCATCGCTGAGGCCATGCGCTACGAATACGAGACGGTCGCTGAGAGCGGGGCCGTGCTGCAGCTCGACTGCCCTGATCTCGCGATGGGGCGTCATGTCCAGTATTCCGATCTCAGCCTCGCGGAATTCCGCAAGCGCATGCGTCTGCATATCGAGGCGCTCAATCACGCCGTGCGCAACATTCCGGCTGAACAGCTGCGCATGCACATATGCTGGGGCAATTATCCCGGCCCGCATCATTGCGATGTGCCGTTCTCCGACATTATCGATGTACTGTCCTATGCGAAACCGTCGGCGATCCTGTTCGAAGCGGCAAACCCGCGTCACGCGCATGAATGGTCGATGTTCGAAACGGTTAAGGCACCTGAGGGCAAGACCTTCGTCCCCGGTGTGATAGAATGCCAGTCGAACTATATCGAACATCCGGAGCTCGTCGCCCAGCGGATCGGGCGCTACGCCAATCTTCTGGGACGCGAGAATGTGATAGCCGGAGTGGACTGCGGGTTTTCCATTCATGTCGGGCAAGGCGGCGTCGATCCCGACGTTGTCTGGGCCAAGCTCGCCGCGCTTGCGGAAGGCGCACGGATCGCATCGAAGAAGTTCTGGAACCCCGCAAAGCGAGTCGCCTAGCGCAAGATTGAAAGGATCGCCTCTATGAACGTCCAAGCAAAACTGCCCTCGCGGTTGCATCACACGGCTTATGTCACACGCGACATGGAAGCTACGCGCAAGTTCTATGAAGAGGTCATCGGGTTGCCGCTGATCGCGACTTGGAGCGAAACCGATGAGCTCTTTGGCGCCATGCGAACCTATTGCCATTGCTTCTTCGGTCTTGGGGATGGCGGCGCGCTCGCCTTTTTCCAGTTCGCGACGCCCGAAGACGAAGAGGAGTTCGGCCCCAAGATGCCGTTCTCTCCTTTTCATCACATCGCACTAAATGTCGATGCCGAGACGCAGAGGGGGATTGAAGAACGCCTAAAAAAAGCGGGTTACAAGGAGCCGGAAAGTTTCGTGCTAGAACATGGCTATTGCCGCTCCGTCTATGCGACTGACCCGAACGGCATGATCTGCGAATTCACGCTCGATGCGCCGAAGGCCAAGGAGATCAATGCCGCTCGCTTGGCGACGGCGCACGTCGATCTCCAGAAATGGCTGGGCGGCGATCACACATCCAACAACACATACCGATAAGGCCGTCACATGACCATAATTCCCAAGAAAATCTGGCCCATCATCGACAATGCGTTTCCCACTCATACCTGTCTCATCGGCACGGTGCTCGGCAACGGCTTTGCGCAGATCACGCCGCGCGGCAGCGCGCAGGTCTATGACGATGAGCACATATCGATATGGGAGCGCGGCCGGGGTACGACCACGGCATTGATGAGCGATGGCACGAACGTCACGGTTTTCTATTTCAATCTCGGCGCCAGGGACGTGTTGCCGATTGGCGGCATCGCACGCCTCTATGGAACCGCAACCGTGCACAAATCGGGCCCGGTCTATGACAAGGTTTGGGATCGCTTGATCGAGCCCGAGAAGAAATCCGACCCGGAGAAAAAAGGTTGGGCAGTGCTGGTTAAAATAGACCGCATCGAAGACTTACTCGGACAACCGATAAAAGATTAAAGGGGCAGTCTTCATGCGCAACTCGCCGCTTGTTGTCGCCGCGCTTGCCACGGCTGTCGTTGTGCCTGCGTTCGCAGACACTTGGACGGGCGCCTATGACGGCACGATCGAGTCCACTTACGCGGATGGCCGTGTGGTGAAGGTCTACGTCAACGCCGATCACAGCTACTCGATTGCGTTGCCGGACGGCGCGATCCTCAAAGGGACTTGGGCGGATGCCGGCGGACAAAGCTGCTTTTTCCCGACCAACCCGCCGCCCGGCGCGAAGCCGAGTTGCTTTCCGGTCAAGGAATACAAGATCGGTGATACGTTCACAGGCGAAGATGCGTCCGGCAAGTTCTCAGGTGTGATAAAAGCCGGCCGCTAAGCGCGAATATGCGCGGCTGATTTTTGGTGCGCGTGTTTCTGGTCGAGCGCTTTGCTCAAAGAGCTTCGCCCGTTCGTTGAAGCCGGCGCGAACTGCATCTTGGCAATCGTTTCTTGATCGACTTGACGGTGAGCAAACGCGTGTTCAGTGAAATGCCGGACGCGCACGCACTGCTCGCGCGCCCGGCATCTTTGAAAGTCTCTACGGCGTAACCTTGAAGACGACACCGCCGGAATACGTGTCCGAACCAGCATCGTAGTATTCCGAGCTCGTGCCGAAAACCGTATTGCCCAACAAGCTCGGACTGCTAACGGGAACATAGGGCCCCGAGACGTTTTGCTGTACGGCAAACTGATTGTTCGCAACCGCATCGCCGCCGCTGACGGGATCGATCGACATTAGTCCGCCGAATATCTCTTTCTGCGATTGGGTGCACGGCGCGAAGAAACCGCCTGACTGCGTGAATGTCAGCAATTGGCCTTTCTGATTAAGGGCAATCACCTCATAAGGATCATGGACACCATAGTCGGTCGTGGCCTGACATGTGCCAGCCGGATCGTTGAAGCTGTGGAGCTGCCGGAACGACCACGTCTTGCCGTCAGATGATGGCGTCAATGACCAAACTGTGCCAAAGGCAAAGTTCGGGCCTCCACCAAACGTCGTGCCGTAAAGCACGCCGTTCGCATCAAGAGTCGGCAAACCGTTCGGGTTCTGCCCATCGTTGCAGTCGTCGAAGGATTGATCCGAACAGAAGTCGTAAATGCCTCTTCCGGTCCATGCACCGTTCTTCTTCTTGGGCGGGCTGACTTCCCAGGCCGATCCCTCATTGTTTCCGCCGGCGGAATTGGTGATCCCGAAAAAGTTGCCGTTCTTGTCGCGGACGAGGCCGGCCGGTTGCCCCCCGTTCACCTGCGGAAAGTTGTAAAGGATTTTGACCTGTCCCTTTCCGCTGTTCAGCAGCTTTGTGGGGATTTCGTAGATTTTGCCGCAGCTACCGTCGTTGCAGCCCAGCGTCTCTAGTCCATAGAGATTGCCCACATCATCGAAAGCCATTTTACCGTAGCCGGAACCGGCAACACCTTCGAATCCGATGCTCGAAGGCATCTGCAGAACGGTCCGGAACGTCCATTTCTTTCCCTTGGCCGGCTTCACCAGCTCAAAAAGGGTGCCATAAAGATTGCCCGAGCCGCATCCGGTATTGGTCATGCCCCAGACGTTCCCGGCGGTGTCGGCGATCAGAGATGCTGCCGGCTGAGACCCGTCGGTATCGCAGGCGAACTCTTTGATGATCGTCATGTTGTATTTCTTTTTTTTCGGGGTCAGCAGCAGGATCTGTCCCCGGCCGTTCTGGCCGACGTCGCTGACGACAAAAACCGATCCGTCTGCATTCGCGAATGTTCCGATCAGGTGATCGCCGGCATTGGGTATCTGGTAAATCACTTGAAGCGAACTGGCCGTCGCGGCCACAGGGGCCATCAGTGCCCCGAACCCGGCCATTGCGCCGATCAGGGGAAGGGTGAAACGATGGGGTATGTTCATAGGAAGCCTCCGTCTTGACGTGTTGGACGGCGGCAGAGGGTCATGAGCAGGCGCGGTAAGTCCTAACGAAATTCTGAATTCAAAAAAAAGAGTCGAAATCTAGGAAATCCGCGACTTCTATGAACGTCCGTCCTACCCCAAGCGCCTATTTATGGCAGTTCGGCGATACCGTTTTCGACGAACAGGCGATGACTTTGCGCGTCAACGGCGCGGATGTGGAACTGGCGCGCAAGCCTTTGGAACTGCTGTCCATGCTCCTGAATCACGCTGGCGAGGTGGTGACGAAGGGGGAGATTCTCGATGCGCTGTGGCCGGACCGGGACATCTCCGAGGCCAGTCTCACCAATTGTGTCGCCAGGCTGCGTGCCGCCCTGTCGGATGAGAACCACACAATCGTTCGCACGGCGCACGGTTTCGGCTATCGATTCGACGCGTCTGTCTCGGTACGCGAGGCCGATCCACGCACCATCTTGCTGCCACCCAAAGTCGATCTTTCGGCCGGAGACCCGGTTCCCGACCGGCCCGGCTGGAGGCTTGTCTGCAAACTTGGCGCTGGTGGCTTCGGCGATGCGTGGCTGGGAGAAGCGAAAGGCGGCGCCGAGCAGCGGGTCTTCAAGTTCGCATCGCACGACACAGGACTGATTGCACTCCGCCGCGAGGTGGCGCTTGGCCGGTTGCTCTACGAAGGGTTGGGTCCGCGCGACGATATCAACCGCGTGCTCGACTGGAATTTCACCGACGCGCCGTATTTCATCGAGCTGGCCTATTGGCCTGAAGGCAATCTGGTTGAATGGAGCGCGCGGCAAGGCGGGTTGACCGCGATCGACATCACAACACGCTTAGATCTCGTCGCGCAGATTGCCGATGCATTGGCCGCGGCCCACAGCATGGGCGTCCTGCACAAAGATCTGAAACCGACGAACATCCTTGTCCGCAGTTCGAAAGAGAAGCGCGCCGCGATTGTGCTGACAGATTTCGGGAGTGGCCGCGCGCTGGATCTCAGCCGCTTCGCGGCATTTAGCATTACCGGATTCGACGCGCCGACCGGCCCTGAAACGACAAGCGGGACCGCGATGTATCGAGCGCCTGAACTGCTCGCTGGCGGCGCTCCGACCGTGCAAGCCGATCTCTATGCGTTGGGCGTGCTGCTGTTCCAGATGGTCACGGGTGATTTTCGCCGTTCGCTGGCGCCAGGATGGGAGCATCTGGTCGACGACGAAATTCTTAGGGAGGATATTGCGGCGGCCGCGGCCGGAGATCCCACGCGCCGTATCTCCGACGCGGCAGAATTGCCCCGGCGATTGCGAGACTTGGATCGCCGCCGCGCCGAAGCCGCGCGAGATGCTGCCGCCCAGAAAGAGTATGCGAGAACACGGCAAGCACTCGAGCGCTCGCGTGCGCGCAGAATTCCCATATTGGCTTTGATAGTTGTGCTGTTCGCGGGCCTGGCGACGAGTACCTTTCTTTATCTGCGCGCGCAACGCATTGCCGCCCAGGAGCGGGCGGTGACCAGTTTTCTCACCGACGATCTGCTTTCGTCCGCAAACCCCATGGTTGCGGGCAATCCAGACATCAAGGTGAAGGATGTGCTGAAGACAGCATCGACCAATCTGGACCGCCGGTTTCCAAACGGTGGATTGGACCGCGCAGCAATCGAGGCCGCATTGGGCCAGGTCTACTCCGGTTTGGCCGATCCGAAACATGCCGAAGTGCTTCTGAACGCAGCGCTGGACCGCAGACGTGCGGAACTCGGGAACGGCGCCCCGGAAACCCAGGCAATCCGGGTCGCACTGGCGGATTTGTATGAACGCAATATCGACAACAAGAATTTGGGCCGGGTTGGGCGAGACATTCTCGCTGCGGGAACGCGGGACGCGCCGACATCACTACACGCGCGATACGCGCTGCTGGTCGCTGGCTGCGATACCGAGACCGGCACGATTTGCATCAGAAACCTGCGAGCAATGCTTACGGACACACGCAACGCGCTTGGCCTACGTGATCCTCTCACGCTACGCATTCAATCCAATCTCGCCTATCACTTAAGCAACAATGAGGGCATTGACGAAGCTCTTTCCTTGGCGCGTCAGGCCATTGCCTTGTCGGCGCAACTCTATGGCAAGGATCATCCGCTCGTTCAGGAGCGGCGCTTTCACCTCGCGGAAATACTGAATCAAGCCGGAAAACAAGCAGAGGCAATCGAGATTCTTGAAGATGTTCGTCGCGTGCTGCTCAAGATTTCCGGCCATGAAACCGAACTCACAATTCGTGCCACGAACCAGCTCGGCTTTGCCTACCTGAACGCTAAACGTTATGACGAGGCTCTAAGATGCTTTCAGACCGCGCTCGACTACAATCTGAAAACGCGCGGTGAGAATTTTGAAGGCACTTACGAAGCTTACAACAACATCGCTGGTGCGTTGAGCAACATGGGGCATCAAAAAGAAGCTATCATAGCGGCTGAAAAAGCGTGGAACCTCGAGCGCCGCGCTGCAGGTGCCGACAACCCCGATACGCTCTGGTTCGAAAACAATCTTGCTATGGACTACCGTAAGGATGGCGACCTAGCCAAAGCGTTGCAGCTATGGTCCGATGTTGTTCAGCGTGGCCGCAAAGTATTCACGCATGGCGAATGGGACTTGGCGCAATTTCTGTATCGGCATGGAGAGACTGAAGCAATGTTGGGTGACGGCCAAGCAGCGCGTCGGTCACTCGCGGAGTCCATCAGGCTATTTACCTTGGCATTGGGCCCAAGGCATCCGCGCACATTGGCGGCAGAGATAGCTTTGCGCAGTCTTTCCGGTGCTGATCGGCACTAGGGACGCTAAGCAAAGTTTTGGCTGGCCTGCCACTATGCCGTTCCGCGACATAGACGATCATGTAGTCCCCATCAAAGGGTACATATGAGCCAGTCAGGTCACATGCGGAGAAATATCGTTCTCGAACCGGAACTGCGCGAGAGAGGCTTTGCTTCTAAAGACAATCAATCACGGCTTTACACATCGCGACACAACCATCTTTTCCGCCAAGGTCTCTCGTTCTGTGCCCCGTTTTCAGGGCCCTGGAGATCGCTGCCGTGACGATCTTTCCTTCATGACGCAAGCCGAGCCCGTCGCTGAGCAGCATTGCCGCAGCCTCGATTGCGCCGGCAGGATTGGCAAAATCCTTACCCGCAATATCGGGCGCCGAACCGTGAATTGGCTCAAACAGACCGGGCCTCTGTGTACCAAGCGATGCGGAGCCCAGCAGCCCGATGGAGCCCGCAAGCATCGAGGCTTCATCGCTAAGGATGTCGCCGAACATGTTTTCGGTCAGCAACACGTCGAAATCGCGCGGCCGTTGGATCAGGCGCATCGCTGCCGTATCGACCAGCATGTGCTCAAGTTCGCAGTCGGAGAATTCGTCTTTATGTATACGAGTCACCGTTTCGCGCCACAATCGGCTGGTCTCCATCACATTCGCCTTATCGACCGAGATGACGGAGTTGTGACGCTGGCGCGCCGCTTCGAATGCCACGCGCGTTACACGTTCAATCTCTGCAACGGTATAGATGCAGATATCAGAAGCCGTATCGCCGTCGCGCTTCTTCTCACCGAAGTACGCGCCGCCTGCGAGTTCGCGAACGATCAGCAGGTCGACGCCGCGCGCAATCTCCGGCTTCAGCGGTGATTGGTCCAGTGTCGCCTCGCTCACCGTCACGGGACGAAGATTGGCGAACAGGCCCAGCGCTTTACGGATGCCGAGCAGGCCCTCTTCGGGTCTGCGTTTTCCGCCGTCCCACTTGGGCCCGCCGACGGCGCCCAGGAAAACGGCATCGACCTTCTCGCAGGCTTCCACTGTTTCGCGCGGTAGCGGGTCGCTGGTCGCGTCGATCGCCGCGCCGCCGATGAGCTTTGTCGTGAATAGAAATTCGTGATTGAAGCGGAGGCCGACCGCTTGGAGCACCTGCTGGGCTGCGCCGGTGACTTCCGGACCGATGCCATCGCCCGGAAGAAGGACAATATTGAATTTGCTCATGCCGCGCGTTGTTTCTCGTAGGCTTCGATGGAAGGCAGACGTTCCATCAACCAGCCCATGGTATCGACGCCGTCAAGGAGACAGCGCCGCGCGAACGCCTCGATCTCGAACTCGGCGACATGATTGCCGAAGCGCAGTTCGCACGATTCCAGATCAATGGTCGCGTTCTCTCCCGGCCGCGCCGCGAGCAGTTCCCAGCTCGCCGGGTCGATAACGACCGGCAGCAATCCATTCTTGAGTGCGTTGGAGGTAAAGATGTCCGCGATCTCGGTGCTCACCACCGCGCGAAACCCGAAATCGGCCAGTGCCCATGGGGCGTGCTCGCGCGAGGAGCCGCAACCAAAATTCTTGCCCGCCACGAGAATGCGATGCGCACACGGTGCGATGCGGTTGAGCAGGAAGTCCTTTGTCTCATGGCCTTCGTTATCATAGCGCCAGTCGTGGAAGGCGAGCTTGCCAAGGCCCTGTCGTGACGTGGTCGTGAGAAAGCGCGCCGGAATAATCTGATCGGTATCGATGTTCTCATTGCGCAAAACGACGGTTCGCGATGTGAGGGTTGCGAAAGGCTTGATGCTCATGCGGCGGACTCCAAAAGCGGTCGTGGGTCCGCGATATGGCCCATGACGGCAGACGCAGCCGCGGTGGCGGGGCTTGCCAGCACGGTGCGTGCGCCGGGCCCTTGCCGGCCTTCGAAATTGCGGTTGGAGGTAGAAACTGCGAGCTGACCGGGCTGAACGAAATCGCCATTCATGGCAATGCACATCGAGCATCCCGGCAAACGCCACTCCGCGCCGGCGGACAGGAATATCTCATGAAGACCTTCGGCTTCCGCCTGACGTCGTACAGCTTCGGAGCCCGGAACGACGAGCGCGCGCACGCCTTTTTTCACCTTGCGTCCGCGCATGACCTCGGCCGCGGCGCGCAGATCCGGCAGGCGGCCATTGGTGCAGCTCCCGATGAACACGACATCGACCGGCATCTCTGTAAGAACGCTATCGCGTTCCATGCCCATATAGCGCAAAGCACGTTCGGAGATTCCGGCGACCGGGTTCGGCACTGTCCCATCGACGGCCACGCCTGTATCCGGCGTTGTGCCCCATGTCACCATCGGCTTTATCTTTGAGGCGTCAATGCGGAGCCTTCGGTCATAGGCTGCGCCTTCGTCGGATGCCAATGCGCGCCAATCGACCGCAAGCCTCTCAAAGGCATCGCCTTGCGGAGCGTGTGGGCGTCCGCGAAGCCACGCGATCGTCTTTTCATCGGGTGCGACCATGCCGGCGCGTGCGCCGAGTTCGATCGACATATTGCAGAGGGTCATGCGGCCTTCCATATCGAGCGAACGCACCGCTTCGCCGGCATACTCAATAACGCTGCCGGTGCCGCCGCCGATGCCGACCGCCGCAATGATCGCAAGCGCAAGGTCTTTCGCGCCGACGCCAGGCTGAAGCTCGCCGTCTGCCGTCACACGCAAGGTCTTCGGTTTGCGCTGTAGCAGACACTGTGTGGCGAGCACATGGCCGACTTCCGATGTGCCGATGCCAAAAGCGAGTGCACCAAACGCGCCATGCGTTGCGGTGTGACTGTCGCCACAGACCACAACACTTCCGGGCCAGGTTAGGCCAAGCTCAGGACCGATCACATGCACGATGCCGCGGTTCGGGCTCCCCCAGCCCGCGAACGGGATCCCATGCGCACGGCAGTTCTCTTCCAGTGTTGCGATCTGGCTGCGGGCCTCGTTGCTGACGTAGGGCCTCTCGCCGTCGGCACCGGCTGGAAGTGTCGGTGTCGAATGATCGATGGTTGCAAATGTCTTGTCGGAACGGCGCACTTTCAGCCCACGCTCGGCGAGCGCCGTGAATGCCTGCGGCGAGGTCACCTCATGGACGAGATGGAGATCGACATAGAGAACCGCGGGGCGGTCTTTGGCTTCGGCCTCCACGACATGCGCATCCCAGACCTTGTCGAACAATGTCCTAGGCGGCTTCGAAGACATCATCTCTTTCTTTCTCCGCCGCAGCTCCTATCGGATCGAGCCAGCGGTGGGGGTGCCCATCGAACAGGCCATTAAAACGCGCCTGAAGACGTTTGGTGATCGGACCCGGTCCGTTCGCGCGGGTGACGATGCCGTCGATAGAGCGCACCGGCGTGATCTCTGCCGCCGTGCCGGTCAGAAATACTTCGTCGGCGATATAGAGGATTTCGCGCGGCAGGACCTGTTCCACGATCTCGAAGCCTTCTTCCTTTGCCAGCGTCATCACCGTGTCGCGCGTGATGCCGATCAGGACCGACGACGCGGCTGGCGGTGTTAATATGCGCCCGTCCTTCACGACAAACAAATTCTCGCCGGCGCCTTCTGAGAGCCGCCCGTCGGTGCCGAGCGCGATGCCCTCGACGAAGCCGCGCGTGCGCGCTTCGCGGCCGATCAGATAGCCGTTCAGGTAGCTCCCGCCTGCTTTTGCAGCAGTGGGAACCGTGTTAGGCGCGAAGCGCGCCCAACTCGACACGCACACGTCTACGCCGCGCTTCTGGCCTTCGTCGCCGAGATAGGCGCCCCAGGGGAATGTCGCGATGGCAACATCGACCTGCATCGCTTCGTCTGTAGGAGTAACGCTCATGCCGCATTCACCAAGGAACGCGATAGGTCGCACATAGGCACTCTTCAGTCCGTTCCTACGCACGATAGCCTTGGTTGCAGCGACCATGTCATCGGCAGAGTAGGGCAAGGTAATGCCGTACATCCGAGCGGAATCGACAAGGCGTTTCATGTGATCGTCTAGACGAAAACCGTACTGCCCGCGCGGGGTGTCGTAGACGCGGATGCCTTCGAACACTGACGTGCCGTAGTGCAGTGCATGCGTCATCACGTGGATTTTGGCATCGGCCCAGGGCGTGACGCGCCCGTTCATCCAGATGAACTCAGCCAGCGGCTTCATTGTAGTTCTCCCGTGGCGCGGCGGCGTAACCCTTCGCGCGCCCCGCCTTGTTGAACGCATCGAGGAAGGCGCGCACACCCGCCCACAACGGGTCCGGGCCTTGGCCGTGTCCTGCCCATGCGCGTCCCCCGATGTTGACCGTCGTTTCAGCGGTCGCGTCCGGCGTTGCGCCGTAGCCGGTAAGCATCACGTCGATTTCGACGACATGAGCGTCTTCACCCGCCGCTTCGCGTAATGCGAGGAATGCGGCTTCGAGCGCGGTCTCGCCGATCGCGACATGCGTGGTGGACTCGTTGTCGCGTGCCAACTCGACCGCGCTGACCGCGCGGCTGCGGCCGGTCTTGTCGGTGCGGGCTTCAAGACGTGTTAGGCTCCAGCCGCGCTCGGCGATGTCGCCGTCGGTGAACAGCGCGTGAAGCTCGTCGTCGTCGAGCGCGCCGATCTCGTCGGCGCGGCGCTTGAACGAAGCAAAGATGCGCATCATCGCCGCGCTGTCGAACTGATAGCCAAGCTCTCGCGCACGCTTATCGACCGCATGGCGCCCGGAATGCTTTCCGAGCACCAGTTCGCTCGCTTTCATACCGACGTCTTCCGGACGCATCACTTCATAGGTGCGTGCATCCGACATAACGCCGTGCTGGTGGATGCCGGCCTCATGCGCGAAGGCGTTGCGCCCGACCACAGCTTTGTTGCGTACGACCGGCGACTTCGTCACGCGCGAGACCAGGCGGCTCACCGCCGTCAGTTTTGTCGTGTCGATGCCGGTACGGACCTCGAACAAATCCGCGCGGGTCCGCAATGCCATCACGACTTCTTCCAGCGCGCTGTTGCCGGCGCGCTCGCCAATGCCGTTGATAGTACATTCGATTTGCCGGGCACCCGCTTTCACGGCCATCACGCTGTTCGCCACCGCCATGCCGAGATCGTTGTGGCAGTGTGTGGAGAACCGCACGCCGGGAGCGACCTTGATGTTTGCTTTTAGCATCGCGAACAGGCGACCGATCTCGTCCGGCGTCGAATAGCCGACCGTGTCGGGCACGTTCAGCGTCGTTGCACCGGCATCTGCTGCAGCCTGCAGCACCTCGACCAGAAAATCCGGCTCGGTGCGGATCGCGTCTTCGGCGCTGAATTCTACGTCGTCGAAAATAGTGCGTGCATATTTGATTGACTGCACCGCCGCCTCAACGACCTGATCGTGTGTCATGTTCAGCTTTGCTTCGCGATGAATTGGGCTCGTCGCCAGGAAGATGTGCAAGCGGCGCTCGCGCGCCGGTTCCAGCGCGCGGGCTGCCGCTTCTATATCGCCGATCGATGCGCGGGCGAGGGAGCAGATCACAGCCCCTTCGATCTCCCGCGCCACGGCGTTGATCGCTTCCTCATCGCCCGGTGACGCAGCGGCAAAGCCGGCCTCGATGATATCGACGCCCATATCGCGCAGCGCCGCCGCAACGCGTAGCTTTTCGGATACGCCCATGCTGAAGCCCGGCGCCTGTTCGCCGTCGCGCAGGGTGGTGTCAAAGATCAGGACGCGGTTGTCGTCTACTGCATTGCGCACGATACCGCTCCACCGTTTGGTACGGTCCCGGTCCGGCGCACGCCGTAGAGCTTGTCGATCTGACGGCCCAGCACATCGATGCGACGCGAGGCGTCGTGCGGACGCACATGGATCGACAACGCGCGATGCGTGCCTTCGCCATCCATGGTCATGCCGTCAATGTGGAAGCCGCGGCGTTCGATGAGCCCGATAATCCGCGGCAGTGAGCCTTCGGCACGGTCGAGTTCGAGATGAATGATCTTGCTCATAGTTACGCCTCCATCATTTCGTGATTGCTTTTGCCTGGCGGCACCAGTGGCCAGACGTTTTCAAAGGGATCGATGACAACATGCATCAGGCACGGGCCTTCGGCGGCCAGGAGACGCCGGATCGCACCCTGGGTCTCGTCGCGGCGTGTGATGCGGAATGCCTCGATGCCGAACGCCTGCGCGACCTGCACAAAGTCCGGGTTGTCGGATAGGTTCGTCTCGCTGTAATTGCGGTCGTAGAACAGTTCCTGCCACTGGCGAACCAGGCCGAGCGAAGAATTGTCCAGCAGCAGGATTTTGAGCGCGATGCCATAGCGCTTCAGAGTCGCTAGCTCCTGAATGTTCATCATGATTGAGCCGTCGCCGGTAATCGCGACGACATCCGCGTCGGGCTTCGCGAGTTTCGCGGCCATGCCGGCGGGCAGGCCGTACCCCATGGCGCCCAATCCACCGGAGGTCAGGTGCGCGGAGGGGTGCGAGAAACGACAATGCTGCGCCACCCACATCTGGTGCTGGCCGACGTCACAGGCCGCGGTGAAATCGTCACCCGCCGCCTCTGACAGATCCTTCAGCAGTTTTGGCGCATAGATACCTTCGCCGGGCGCGTCATAGGCGAAGGCGAAGTCGTCCTTCATTTTGCGTATTTTTGCAGTCCACGCCGCTGTGTTCATGCCAACCGGATGCAGCGCAGGCAGAACGCGTTTCAGATCGGCCGTGATCGCGACATCGGCCTCGCGGAGCTTGCCGATCTCTGCCGGATCTATGTCGAAATGAATAACACGCGCATGGGGAGCGAACGTGGACAGCTTCCCGGTGGCGCGGTCATCGAAGCGTGCGCCGACGCAGATCAGGAGATCGCATTCCTGCACGGCGTGGTTCGCTGCTTTGGTGCCGTGCATGCCCAGCATCCCCAAAAACGATGGATCGTCAGTTGGGATCGTGCCGAGACCTTTCAACGTCGCAACGGAAGGGATGCCTGTACGGCGAGAAAATGCACGCAACTCCGCCACGGCGTCCGCGATGCCGACGCCGCCCCCAACGTAGAGCAAAGGCTTCTTCGCCTGGGCGATCATCAACTCGGCATGTTCGAGCGCGTTGGTGTCATCTTCGCTGCCACTCCTGTTGTCGAAGCAGGGCGCGCGGGTGTGCGCGGTTGCACCGGCAGCGATGTCCTTCGGCAGATCGATCAGCACGGGGCCAGGGCGGCCCGACGCCGCGACGTGGAAAGCCTCTGCTACGACCGCAGGAACGTCGGCGACGTCGCGCACCAGCCAGGAGTGTTTCACGATCGGCAGAGTCATGCCGATGATATCGACCTCCTGAAATGCGTCGGTACCGATAAAGGAGGTTGCGACCTGGCCCGTGATCGCGACCATTGGCACGGAATCCATCGCGGCGTTGGCGATACCGGTGATCATGTTGGTGGCGCCCGGACCGGACGTTGCCATGCACACACCGGGTCTGCCCGTGACGCGGGCCCACGCATCGGCGGCGAACGCGGCGCTCTGTTCGTGACGCACCAAAATGTGACGGATGCCCGATCCTGTCAGCGCATCGTACACCGGCATGATAGCGCCGCCGGGATAGCCGAAGATCGTATCGGCCCCCATGCGCTCCAGCGCGTCGATAAGCAGACGCGCGCCGGAGCGCGGGCTGTCATCGGCTTTCGTAATGTGCGCGGGACCAATACTCGACATGATACCTACTCGGCAGCGTTGGTTTGCGGGTTCAGCCATGTCATGCGCGTGCGCAGATCGCGGCCGACTTTTTCAATCGGATGATCGAGGTCTTTCTTGAGAAGCGCTTCGTAGCGTGGGCGTCCGGCTTGGTTCTCCAGGATCCAGTCGCGCGCGAAGGAGCCCGATTGTATGTCGCTCAGTACGTCCTTCATGCGCTGGCGTGTTTCACCGGTGACGATGCGCGGGCCGGAGACCAGATCGCCGTATTTCGCGGTCTCGGACACGAATTCGTGCATCTTTTTCAGTCCGCCTTCGTGCAGCAGATCGACGATCAGCTTCAGTTCATGCATGCATTCGAAATACGCAACCTCGGGCTGGTAACCCGCATCGACCAGCGTATCGTAACCCGCAATCACCAGTTCGGTGACGCCGCCGCACAGCACGGACTGCTCGCCGAACAGATCGGTTTCGGTCTCTTCCGCGAACGTCGTCTCGATGCAGCCGCCGAAGGTGCCGCCGATAGCGCGCGCATAGCCCAGCACGCGCTCGCGCGCCTTGCCGCTGGCGTCCTGCTGAATCGCAAACAGACATGGCACGCCGTGGCCACGCACATATTCGCGCCGGACCAGATCACCTGGGCCTTTTGGCGCAACAAGGATCACATCGATGTCCTTGCGCGGCGTGATGCGGCCGTAGTGAACCGAGAATCCATGTGCGAAGAGAACGGCAGCGCCTTTGACGATGTTGGGCTCGACGGAATCGCGCCAGATCGTGTCGTGCGTCATGTCCGGCGTCAGGATCGCGACGATAGTCGCACCTTTCACGGCGTCGGCTGGCTCAGCTGTTTTAACGCCATCCGCCCGCGCACGCTTCCAGCCCTTGCCGCCGTCGCGCACGCCGACAACGACATCGATACCGCTGTCGCGCATGTTCATCGCGTGCGCGCGGCCCTGGCTTCCATATCCGATGACGGCAACGCGCGCGCCGTCGAGGCTCTTGGGGTCTACATCGTCGTGGTTATAAACGCGCATAATTCAATCTCTCCGGTTTTGGTCCGGCAGATCGCGCAACAAAAAACCCGCTCCTTTTGAGAGCGGGTCCGTCAGGCGATCTGCGTTTTTGGGTTACGCTAACTCGCTCCGATCCCGCTCAGGGTCCGAATAAGAAGGAGTACGAGGCTAAGCAGACCGAACGCGCGCACGTCCGCGAGGACCGTCAGGTCCAGCGGGAAACGCGCAACAGCGGTACGGCCAGCGACCATGGAAAACACAACTCTTGAATTCGTCTATGCATCCATAGAAACATAAGATTAAGCCTCCGTGAAGAGAAAAAACAAAAGAGGCCGTGAAAAAGAGATAATCGTTCGCTTGGAACGGTTTGCCTGTTATTTGAGCACAATGCCCCAAGCCGGGCGGTTCGAGAGACTTCGATGCCCCAATTGCGCTCCAGAACTTCCACCCACGGCCGTAATATGGCCGGTGCACGCGGGCTTTGGCGCGCGACCGGCATGAAGGACTCGGATTTCGGCAAGCCGATCGTCGCGATCGCGAACTCGTTCACGCAATTCGTGCCGGGTCATGTGCACTTGAAGGATCTCGGTCAGCTCGTCGCGCGTGAGGTGGAGAAGGCCGGCGCGGTCGCAAAGGAATTCAACACCATCGCCGTCGATGACGGCATCGCGATGGGGCATGACGGCATGCTCTACAGTCTGCCGTCGCGCGAACTGATCGCCGACAGTGTCGAGTACATGGTCAACGCGCATTGCGCCGATGCACTCGTCTGCATCTCCAATTGCGACAAGATCACACCCGGCATGCTGATGGCGGCATTGCGCTTGAATATACCGGCTGTGTTCGTCTCCGGGGGCCCGATGGAGGCGGGCAAGGTTCAATTGAAAGACGGCACGGTCGCCGTCGATCTGATCGACGCGATGGTCGCGGCCGCAGACGACAAGCTGAGCGACGAAGACGTGCTGGTGATGGAACGCTCTGCGTGTCCGACCTGCGGTTCGTGCTCCGGGATGTTTACCGCCAATTCGATGAACTGCCTGACCGAAGCATTAGGCCTTTCACTGCCAGGCAATGGCTCGGTGCTTGCCACCCATGCGGACCGGAAGAATCTGTTTCTACGGGCGGGGCGGATGGTCGTCGAGCTTGCGAGGCGCTGGTATGAAAACGACGACGCGACCGCACTGCCGCGGAATATCGCCAGCTTTGAAGCGTTCGAAAACGCGATGTCGCTCGATATCGCCATGGGCGGCTCGACCAACACGGTTCTGCATCTGCTTGCTGCTGCGCACGAAGCGGAAGTCGATTTCACGATGGCCGATATCGACCGCGTTTCCCGCAAGGTTCCCGTGCTGTGCAAGGTCGCGCCATCGAAGTCGGATGTGCACATGGAGGATGTGCATCGCGCCGGCGGAATCATGGCGATCCTGGGCGAACTCGACCGCGCGGGTTTGTTGCACCGCGACGTTGTCACGGTGCACGGCGAAAGCCTGACCGCGACGTTGTCGAAATGGGACGTGCGCCAGACGAACGATGAGAACGTCCGCCATTTCTACCGTGCAGCGCCCGGGGGAATTCCGACGCAGACGGCGTTCAGCCAGGACCGGCGTTACACCGAACTAGATCTGGATCGAAAAAAGGGCGTGATCCGCTCTTCCGAGAATGCGTTTAGCCGCGACGGCGGACTTGCGGTACTTACCGGCAACATCGCGCCTGACGGATGCATCGTGAAGACGGCCGGTGTAGACGAAAGCATCCTTAAGTTCTCCGGACCTGCGCGGGTTTTTGAAAGCCAGGGCGCTGCGATTGCCGGCATTCTTGGCAACGCCGTAAAGGCCGGCGATGTTGTGGTGATCCGTTATGAGGGCCCGAAAGGGGGCCCCGGGATGCAGGAGATGCTTTATCCGACCTCATATCTGAAATCGAAGGGGCTTGGTAAGGCTTGCGCGCTGGTGACGGACGGGCGCTTTTCCGGCGGCACATCGGGGCTTTCCATCGGTCACGTCTCGCCGGAAGCTGCGGAAGGCGGGATGATCGCACTGGTCGAAGACGGGGATCGCATCGAGATCGACATTCCGGCGCGCGCGATCAATCTCATGGTGGATGCCGCGGCACTCGACCAACGTCGCAAGGTCTTGAACGCGCGTTATGGAACCCACTGGCACCCGGCAAACCGCGACCGAAAGGTTTCGCCGGCGTTGCAAGCCTATGCGGCGATGGCGACAAGTGCCGCGCGCGGCGCGGTGCGTGACGTTTCTCAGCTTAAGAAATAGGCAAAGGGCCGCAGTTGACGAATCGTTCTGCGCCCTCTTTGCTTTGCGAATGGCGGGAACGGCGCGATCCAAACAATCTGATCTGCAGGGGCAGGCTCTATCTCCCTTGATGCGCGGCGCGCCTTATACGAATTATGATCTTGGCCTCGCCTATGACGAGACGTTCGCGCGCGATGGGTCGATCCGTCCGCAATATCGCCAACTCGACAGCCGCCTGCGCACGTTGCCCGCGGGGGAACTCGCACGGCGGCAAAGCGCCTGCGAGCAAAGCTTTCTGCATCAGGGTATCACTTTCACGGTTTATTCGGACTCGCAGGCGACCGAACGGATTATCCCAACCGATCTGCTGCCACGCATCATCGCGGCGGAGGAATGGGAGCGTGTCGAGCGCGGTTTGAAGCAGCGCATCACTGCGCTGAACCTTTTCCTGCGCGACATCTACAATGAAGGTCTTGTGCTGAGAGACGGCATCGTGCCGCGCGCGATGATCCTGGGCTCCAAGCACTACCGCCGGGAAATGCGCGGTCTTGCCGTGCCGCACGGTGCCTATGTGAATGTCTGCGGTACCGATTTGGTGCGGCGAGAAGACGGCGCGTTTGTCGTTTTGGAAGACAATCTGCGCGTCCCCTCCGGCGTGTCCTACATGCTTGCGAACCGCGAGGTGGTCCGCCGCGCATTCCCGAATGTCTTCCGCTCCGCGCGTGTGCTGCCGATCGAGCAATACCCGAACGAACTGCTTGCGACCTTGAAATCTCTGGCGCCGTTTCAGGAAGATGTCTCGATCGCGGTGTTGACGCCAGGCGTTTTCAACGCCGCGTTCTTCGAACACGCATTTCTGGCACGCCGTATGGGCGTGGAGTTGGTGGAAGGCCGCGATCTGCTGGTCAACGACAATGTCGTCTATGCGCGCACGACGAGTGGGCTAAAGCGCATTGATGTCATCTATCGCCGCATCGACGACGATTTCATCGATCCGCTGATCTTCCGCGAGGATTCCGCACTCGGTGTGCCCGGTCTGTTCAACGCGTATCGCGCCGGCAACGTGATCCTCGCCAATGCGCTCGGAACCGGCGTCGCGGACGACAAGGCGATTTATGCCTATGTGCCGCGGCTCATCAAATACTACCTTTCCGAAGAGCCGATCCTCGACAACGTCGAGACCTTCCTGTGCCGCGAACCGCAATCGCTCGATCATGTGCTCGCCAATCTCGACAGGCTGGTGGTAAAGGCGGTCGGTGAATCTGGTGGTTACGGGATGCTGGTCGGCCCGCATGCGAGCGCGAAGGAACGCGCGGATTTCGCGGACAAGCTCAGAGCCGATCCGGAGAACTACATCGCACAACCGACTATCCAGCTTTCCACAGCGCCAACCTTCGTGAACGGCGCGATCGAGGCGCGCCACGTTGATCTGCGGCCTTTCATCCTGCACGGCGAGGAGACGAAGATCGTGCCTGGCGGCCTCACGCGGGTGGCGCTGCGCAAGGGCAGTCTTGTCGTCAATTCGAGCCAGGGTGGCGGCTCCAAAGATACCTGGGTCTTAAGCAAATAGATGCTCGCGCGCGTGGCAGACTCTCTCTACTGGATGGGCCGCTATATCGAGCGCGCCGAACACACCGCGCGCCTGATCGCCGTCAATCTTGAATCGATGGTCGAGCAATCACCTGAAGACGCGGAAGTCAGCTGGTGGCGCATCGCCGCCGCACTCACCGACGAGTCCGTCGCTGGCCGGAGCGCGCAGACCATTACCGAAACGCTTACGTTCAATCGCAAGAATTCGTCTTCATTGCTATGTTCGCTATCTTTTGCGCGAGATAATGCACGTCAGGTCCGCGAACAGCTTTCCACCGAAGTGTGGGAGCATCTGAACCGCATCTATCTGGGCACGCAGGGTGAGGACGGCGAGTCCATCTGGGTGCACCAGCCGGCGTCGTTCTTTCGTCAGACGCTGGAAGACTTGTTTACGCTCGGCGGCGTGACGTATTCGACGCTGCGCCATGGCGAAGGCTGGCGTTTTCTGCAGCTCGGCTGCCACATCGAGCGTGCGCAATTGTCAAGCCGCTTGCTCGATATCTATTTCGGTGTGCCCGCGCCGGGTATCGAGAAAAGGTTGCCTGAGCCCAAATATTTCGACTGGCTGACCTTGCTCAAATATTGCACGGCGTTCGAGCCGTACTGTAAGGAGTTCACCGCCGCGCTTAATCCGGCGCAGATCGCGAAATTTCTTTTGTTCGATGCGGAATTTCCACATTCGGTTCGCTTCTCCATAAACAGCATCGTCGATGCGCTGGCCCATGTGGCACAAGGTGCGCCGCCCTCCCGGCGCGCAATCTGCGAACGGTTGGCGGGGCGCCTCAAGGCGTCGGTCGATTTCGGACTGGACGAAATGATGGGCGACGCCATGGACAGTTTCCTGCTTGGCGTGACGAAGCAGTGCGAGCAGATCCATGACGCGGTCTACGCCGCCTATATCGCGTACGATGCGGAGGCGGTGCTTTGATTCTGTTCCGTCGATTCGTATCCTGAGGACATGTAATGCATTACTCCATTCGCCACATCACCCGTTTCCGTTACAGCGCGCCGGTGCGCGAGAGCGTGATGGAGTTGCGTATGCAGCCGCGCTCTGAAGGCATACAGGCCCTGCGCTCGTTCCAGATCGTCAGTAACCCTCGCGCGCAGCTTTATGCCTATACCGATTATCTGGGCAATGCAGTCTATCATTTCAATGTGCTGCGCGAGCATTCCGAACTACGCATTGAGACCCAGTCGTTGATAGAGATGACGAACTGGGCGCGCCCGCTGGCGCCACCGGTCGAATGGACACAATACAATCCGGAAAATCTCTCAGCCGAGCAATTTGATTTCCTGGACGATTCCAAATTTGCCAAAATGACGCCGTCGCTGCTGGGTTTCATGAAGGTGCGCAATCTGGACAAACCCGTCGGCGATCCCGCCGCGGCGCTCGCGCATTTGAGCCATGCAATCTACGACGCTTTCGACTACAAGGTCGGCGTCACCGAAGTTCACTCACCGATCGATGATGCGCTGAGGATGAAAAGCGGTGTCTGTCAGGATTTTGCGCATGTGATGATCGCAATTGCGCGGTACTGGGGCGTGCCGACGCGCTATGTTTCCGGCTATCTCTATCATCGTGACAAGGGTAAAGACCGCTCCGGTGACGATGCTACCCATGCTTGGGTAGAATCATATCTGCCGGGCTCCGGTTGGGCCGGATTCGATCCCACCAACAATGTTCCCGCCGGCGAGCGGCATATTCGTGTCGCAGTCGGCCGCGACTACGCCGATGTTCCGCCGACGCGCGGAACCTATAAAGGCGACGCACAGTCGGAACTCGCAATTTCAGTCTCAGTACAGCCGACCCAGGCACCGGTGCGTCACGAAGAATTTCTAAGAGTCGCGCGGCCGATCAAACCGGGTTCTGAGCCGCCGAAGCGCGCCGAGCAGTACTACCAACAACAACAGCAGCAACAGCAGCAACAACGATAACGGCGGAATAGCCTGCCGCTGCGGACAGATTTGCGTCCGCACCAAACAACACATCAGCCAATTCTCAGGTCAAGTGTGGAGGTAACAATGACGCAGGCCGCCCGTTTTCGTGAATTGCTTCGCCAATCCGGCATGATCGTTGCGCCCGGCGTTTATGACGGCATCACTGCCAAGCTCACGGAGCAGGCCGGTTATTCCACGGTTTATATGAGTGGTGCCGCCACATCGATGGCGCGGGGCTATCCCGATTTTGGCTTGCTCGATATGACGGAAATGTCGGGAAATGCCGGCATTATCGCCCGCACGGTTCAGATACCCGTGATTGCGGATGCCGATACGGGATACGGAAATGAACTGAACGTCACGCGCACGATCAGGGAATACGAGAAACAGGGCGTGGCCGGTCTCCACATCGAGGATCAAGTTATGCCAAAGCGTTGCGGACATCTCGATGGCAAACAGATCATTCCTGCCGCTCAGTTCGCCTCCAAAATAAGGGCGGCGGTTGCGGCGCGCCGTGATCCGGATTTCCTCATCATCGCGCGTACGGATGCGCGCGCCGTTATGGGGCTTGGGGAAGCCGTTTTTCGGGTAAATGCCGCTATCGATGCGGGAGCTGATATGGCATTCGTCGAAGCCGTGCAGACAAGGGAAGAACTCGCCACAATTCCCAAGCAGGTGAGAGGACCCTGCCTTCTCAACATTGTACCGGGCGCGAAAACGCCGAGCATATCGCTACGGGACGCACAGTCTCTCGGCTACAGGCTGGCTATCCTGCCAAGCCTCTTACTGAGTGCCATTGTGGTCGCCGCCGACGATGTATTGCAGGCCGTAAAAGCTGGGACCATGCCTGACGTACCGCACTCAGCGAACATTACCGAAGTGTTTCGCAGATTTGGCGCGGATGATTGGAATGCATTGGGCCAGAAATTCGTTTCAGAAAACTGATCGATGCATTCTTTTTTGGGGGGCGTTGAAAGGCTTGTACGCAACTCGTTTCCGCAAACCCTGAAGAGCAGCATCTCTCTGTTAGATTTTATTCGTTCTTGCGATGGCTCCGAGGTGCAGCGCGCTGGGTTTCAGCGTGCGCTTGAAGGTTTGAAGGTCCACGGCGACGAGTCCGAAATGCTTGTCGTAGCCTGACGTCCATTCAAAATTGTCGAGCAGCGACCAGTAAAGATATGAGTGAACAGGAATGCCTTCGTCGAGACAGTCGCGCACGCCCGCCAGTGCCTGATCGATGAAGGCAATGCGTCGCGTGTCGTCGTCAGTGCCGATGCCACTTTCGGTGATGTAGATCGGTTTGCCGATGGCGCTATGAGCCCAGCGGATCGTGTTGGCCAGCGCGGGCGGATAGAACTCGTAACCCGCCGCCGTCAGTTCGGCATCCTTGGGCGGCGGAACGAGCCCCTTCTCGTCAACCCTGAAGCGCGTATAGGTCTGGATCCCGATAAAATCGGTGTGCTCGCGCGCGACGTTGACCCAATCGCCATAAAGCTTCTGTCGATAGACTTTGGCCAGTGACGGATCTCCCACCGACTGGATGTCCTGTGTCGTAAGGCTCAGGCCTACCAGGAGATCGGGGCGCGAGGCCTTGATCGCCGCATAGCCCTTGCGATGCGCTTCCTGCATCAGAGGAGTCGAGATCGCTGGATCGCCGAGCGCGACGCTGGAAAATTTTGGTGAGCCCGTCGCCTTGGCGGCCGCCGCGGTCGTAACTGCCGCGAACGCGCGATATTTGTCATAGTTCGGAAAGAACGGGATCAGCAAAGTGATATTGGCTTCGTTGAACGTTGTGGCCATATGCATCAGATCGCCTAAATGCCCGGCCGCCTTGCCGCAGAAACGTGCGAACAGGTCGGGCGAATCCGCAACCTCGAAACAACCGCGCTCCGCGAACCACACCGGCGTCGTGAAGTGGTTGAAGGTGACGATGGGTTTGAGGCCATGCTTGCGGCAGGTCTCAAGAACGTCGGCATAGTGATCGAGTTCGGCGTTCGAGAAAAAACCTTCGCTGGGCTCGATGCGCGCCCACTCGATGCCGAGGCGATAGCAGTTGAATCCGAGCTGCGCGGCGATCGCGATGTCCTCCGCATAGCGGTGATAGGAATCGCAGGCATCGCCGGAACGATCTTTGTAAAGCGTGGGTTTTAAATTCTCACGCAGCCACGAGTCGCTGTTGGTGTTGTTGCCTTCGCTCTGATGGGCGGAGATCGCCGTACCCCAAAGGAAATCTTTCGGCAGTTCTCGCGGTTTTTTCACAGGTGCTGCAGCGACGTTAGATGTTGTGCTCATCACTGCGGCTCCCAGAACAAGGTCTCTGCGCGAGATGTCTGTCATCGGTCGTTCCAGTGAATCATGGGGAGGCCTGCAACGGGGCTGGTGAAACAGGCCAGGGTGGTGGCCTTTAACGTGCCGAGGTAGACGGTGCGAAGATCGGTGCCGCCAAACGTCACGCTTGTCAGCCACGGCGCGATCTCGCCGCCGGTAGCGTCCATCGTTTCAGGGGTTATTGGCGTGCCGCGATCGAATTCAGCATCGAAGCGCTTGGCCGATTCGCGGTTACCATCTTCGAACAGCGTGAGAAGATCGCCTGTCGGCGTGATCGCGACCAATCGGTCGGCAAAGATCATCGTCGCCCATAGATTGCCATACGAATCGAACGCGATACCGTCGATAAGTCCGGAACCCAGGGAGCGCGGACCGTAGATCTCGCGTTCGCGAACCGAACCGTCCGGCATAATATGCAGGCGGGTGACGCGGCGCGCGCAGGTTTCCGCGACATAGAGCCATTCCTCATCGGCATCGAAACGGATTTCGTTGGTGAAATAGAACCCATCAGCGACGATGCGGATGCCCTTGTCGTCAATCAATGCAATATAGCCGTCGGCCTGATAGTTGCGAATGGCATCTGGCCAGGGATTGATCTTGGTCGATACCGTGACCCACAGGCGATCTTTCCGGTCACGAAGGACAAAGTTCACCTTGCCGAGCGGCTTGCCATCGATGCTGTCAGCGAGCGTGCGGCAATGACCTTCGCGTGTCATGACCTCCAGCGCATCTGTACCGAAATTGGCGATCAGGATGTCGCCACTGCGCGCGAAGGCGAGACCATTGGGCAACGTGCCCTCGACCAGGTTTGGTGTGGTGTCTCCGGCCTCTTTGTTGTCGCGGGGCGCGATAATAAGTTTCTGGCTGCCGTCCGGACGGATATGCATCACGCCGCCGCGTGAATCTGCGGCCCATAGCGAGCCGTTGCGTTCAGCGAGAATGCACTCTGGCCGCGAAAGATCATGTCCGATGTGACGAATCGTCGATGGATCGACCTGCCAGCCTTTGAGCGGATTGGGCGGTGCTTTCTCGCGGATCAGCGTCATCTCATGCCATCCGGGTATCCGTCAGTGAGCACAGGTCTGCTGTTTTTGAAGGACAGGCGATACGATGCCGGTGTTCCAGTTCCAGGCGGTGCTCCCAGCCGCTTTGCGCCGGCAAACGGCCTCCTCATGAAGTGCATACATTCCCGGCATTAGATTTTTTGCCGGGTGGGGTGCGTCGGTGAAATCCATGTAGGCAGAATCGCTTCCGTAGACTGGCCAGTCTGGTTGTTTGGAAGCTTGTGGCGTTCCCGTGCGCGCGAAACTTGTCCAGTAGTCGAGCATCGCATCAGACAGAGCATGCTCTTCCGCCGTCGCAGGAATCTTCGGCCAGTTGGGCGGCGTCCGGTCCATCGTCCCGAATACGTAAGGCAATTCGCTCGCGTGAAACGCGTGCAGGTTTGCGCTGTCGGCCGCAGGGTAGCCGTGGTCGAAGAGGTACAGATAGGAAGGCTGTCCGATCACAGCCTGCTTTCGCGCGAGCCGCTCCGCCGTCCAGCCATAGAGCGCGTCGCGCGTGGTCGCGAGAATGCTCTCCTTGAAATCTGCGCTGGGATAGAGCCGCAGGAAATCATCGGCGAGATCGCCATAGCGGTTGCGGATTTCCTTTTCGTATGCTGTCGCATCGGCGGGCGGCGGCGGCGCCAGGATCCTCAACGAGCGGATTTCTCCAGCATTGAATCCAGCGAGCAACGGAACATGCGCCTGTTCTCCGGCATCGAACACATCGACAAGCTGTTTCGGTAAAAGGATACCATCAATCGCCCCGAATGGCTGAAACCCAAGTGCCGGTGCGGCGTTGTTGAGCGTCTCGGCGTCCATGACGCGCAGCGCCGCGATGTCCGGCGCCTGCAATGCCGCGGCCATGCGCGCGCCGATGTCTTCAGCCGAGGGTGAGCCGTAACGCGCGTGTTTAAGCTCCGGCGTGGAAACCATATAGGCGCTTTCGGCAATCGCCTTCTGAAACAGGCCTTTCGCCACCGGCGAGGTCAGCAGGTACATCACGCTCAACCCCCCCGCGGACTCGCCCGCCACAGTCACATTCGACGCATCGCCGCCGAACGCGCCGATGTTGTCCTTCACCCAGCGAAGCGCCGCGATCTGGTCGAGCAGCCCATAGTTTCCCGACACATGCTGCGGCGACTCCGCGCTGAGCGCAGGATGCGCCAGCCACCCGAGCACGCCGAGCCGGTAGTTGATCGTGACAACGATCACGCCGCGCTTCGCCATGCGGGTGCCGTCGTAGAGTGCCTCTTTGCCGCCGCCAGTCCAGAGCGCACCGCCATGGATCCAGACAAAGACGGGCGCGTTGCGCGCGTCGGCAGGTGCCGTGATGTTGAGTGTGAGGCAGTCTTCACTCATGGCGCCGATGTCAGCGGTGTAGACGTTCTGCGTGGTCGGCCGCGGCTGAATACAAGCGGGACCAAACGCGGTCGCTTTGCGAACATCCTTCCAAACTGCCAGAGGCAGCGGCGCGCGCCAACGCAGCCCGCGGATCGGCGGCGCAGCGTATGGAATACCCTTGAAGACGTTGATGCCATCTTCGCTGGTGCCTTGTAGCGGCCCGGCGGGAGCGTTCACGATGGGATCTGACTTTGACATCGCGGCCACCGTGTCGGCATGAGGTTGGGAAGAAAGCGCCGTGGAAGCGGCCAGTATGCCGAGTGCTATCAGACGACGAAGCGAAGTCATTGGATCGGTTCTCCGGTTAAGGCCTCGCGCTTGAGAACGCGCGCGAGTGCGAGAAAGAGCACGATGGCAACGCCGTAGAAAGGCAAGAGGGCGTAGAACGCGAGTTGCAAGGAATTGTGTGGATGGGTGGCATGGAATAGGTCGCTCGTGGCGCCCACGAAGGCCGGGCCGAGTCCCATACCGATGAGGTTCATCACCAACAACAGAAGCGCGCCCGACGTGACACGCTGGTCCGGTTGCACTTCCTGCTGGACGAGTGTGACGGATGAAGACAAATAGAAATAATTCAGGAAAAATGGGCCGATAAGCAAAATAAGCGCGCGCGGCCAGTCCGGCGCCCAGACGAATCCGATGAAAAACGGAACGGCGAGCGCGAGAGAGGCCGCTGGGATCAATGCGTAGGCCTGCTTCCAGCGTCGCGTGAAGCGATCGATTACGCGCCCCGAAACAAAAATGCCTGCGCTCATGCCGATGCCGACCACCAATGCGTAGTAAATCGCGACCTCGTTCAATGTCATTCCTTTCTCGCGCATGAGAAAGAGAGTTGCGAAGTTACCCGAACCATAGGTGACGACCTGGGTCGCGCCGCTCCCAAGCGCTGCGAGCACAAGCGCGGGCCTCGAAAAGAACATCACTATCGTCTCGCCGAAACCGGAGGGCGATTGATCGCTTGCGCGTGATGGATCAAGGCCACCACGGAGCGGCTCGCGAACGATCAACCGGACCAGTAGCGCCACTACCAACCCTGCACCGCCGAGCACCAGGAATGCATCGCGCCAGCTATAAGCGGCTGCGATAGACGCACCGAATGCAACGCCCAGCGCGGCGCCGATCGGCGGGCCAAGATTGTAGATGCCAAGCGCCGTACCCCGGCGTCGCGGTACAAAGTAGTCGGACACGATTGCGTAAGAAGGCGGCACACCGCCGGCTTCCCCGACACCTACCGTCATTCGCGCGATGACAAGCTGAAAATAGTTGGTGGCAACACCGCATGCCATCGTGGCGGCGCTCCACAGCGCGCAGGCGATGGTAACAACCCAAACACGGTTGGTCCGATCGGCGACCCAGCCGACAGGAATCGAGATGAAGCAATAGAACAGCGCGAAATAGAGGCCGCCGATAAGGCCCAGCTGCCCGTCCGTGACGTGCAGAGAGTCCTGAATAGGCTTGGCAAGAATCGAAAGCAGCGACCGGTCGAGAAAGTTCAGTACATAGACCAAGCAGAGCATGCCGAGTGCGATCCAGGCACGTGCGCCGACAATGTTGCCGGATTGGTCCGCAGTCGGCACGGCTTCGCGCGCTATAGCCTCGCTGCTCACGGCGTCTCCCCTTGGCACCTTTTGCTGGTGCTCAACTGCACCATGCGCCGGGTACGGGGAGGGCGTCAACGTTCACACGCGAGTGAATGTCTTAACGGATGTGGATGCGTGACGTGCGTGCATCACTTGACGAAAGATATTCATACGCGTGTGAATGAACATTGACGGATGGACAATTTGCTGCCAGCGTCCCGAAAGTGCCGAAGAGCATGCGATCGCCATTTGGCGAAGGGGGAAACCATGAAGCAAATCTTGAAGCTATCTGCATCCGCACTGGCGGTTTTTTGCTGCGGCGCAGCATTTGCGCAGACCGCGTCCACATCGAACTCGTCTTCGGCCAATTCCAGCGCCTCGAAGGATCAGATCGAGACCGTGGTCGTTACCGGTGAGCGCCGCGTCGAAGATCTGATGAAGACGCCGATCACGGCGAGCGTTTTGAGCGGTCAAGACTTGCAGATGCGCGACGTGACAAATGTTAGCGGGCTGCAATTCATCGCGCCGAACGTAACCGTCAACGATCTTGGCCAGGGTGTCGATTTCGATATCCGCGGCATAGGCAAGGGCGAGCACAATACCCAGACGCCGGTTGGTGTGGTCACCTATCGCGACGGCGCATCGACCTTTCCAGGCTATCTGACGGATGAGCCCTATTACGACATCAAAAGCGTCGAGGTGTATCGCGGTCCACAGGGCACATTTGTGGGTCAGAACGCTACCGGCGGTGCCGTGTTCGTGACGACCAACGACCCCACGCTCGGCGGCGGCTATGATGGCTATATTCTGAGCCAATACGGCAATTACAACGACGCACAACTGCAAGGCGCTGTCGATATCCCGATCACGGACACTCTCGCGGTGCGTGTCTCGGGATTTGGCGAGAGACGGGACAGCTTTTACACCATCATCGACCGGGATCCGGCGGATAACTGCCCGGATGACAAATATGTAGGCTGTAAGCCGAGCTACAAGAATGAGGATCTCAACGAGGCTGCTGGCCGCCTAAGTGTGCTGTGGCAACCGACAGAAGCCTTCAAGGTATCGCTCAAATACGACGCTCTTTATCAGGACTTCGGCGCTGCGCTTGCGGTTCCGTATTCGCAGCTCCAACCCGTCGGGTCGCCGGTTCAGCCCCTTGCGCTTTTTGGCGCAACCAATCCCTATCATGACGGCAACCTGTTTCATGTCACCAGCAACGCGCCCGATGGCCGAATGGATCAGGAGCAACGCGTGATCCTGAATGCCGCCTATACCTTCGGGGACGGTATCAAGCTGCAGTCGATCTCGGATTGGAATCGTGGCGTCGGCCAGTGGAGGTCCGATCTCGATCTCACGGATTACGGCAACCCATCCGACTATCCTTATTTCGGGACGACAAACAACTGGACGTTTTATGACGACGTCGATGAGACTGTCGTGTCGCAAGAGTTCGACCTCATCTCATCTGCGGATCAGCCGATCACGTGGGTAGCCGGCGTGTACGCTCAGGAAAACGACTACGGCTGGCGCGATCCCTATCAATTCTGGATATCGGTGGGCGCCCGTTTCCCCGGTGGCCCGACGCCGAACGCAGGCAACCAATATCAATACACATCATACACGTTCCAGGGGACGACGACCAATCTCGATATCGCCGGCTTCGGTGAGGTTGACGCTAAATTGGGCGGTGGCTTCTCTGCTTCACTGGGCGGTCGCTGGACCGAAACCCGTTCGCACAATAATGTGGATCTCTGGAACTACGGCAACGGCTATAGTCCTACCAATCCCAATCCTACCGTCATTGATGATGATCAGACACAAGCTTCGTCGCGCGTCACTTACAAGGCGGCGCTCGACTGGGCGAGCGACGAGGGCGATTTCCTTTACGCGTTCGTAGCCACTGGCTATACGGGCGGCGGCCTCAACACGTTCGATACCGCTGCAGGAGGCCCGGCGCCTTTCAATGCGGTAACGGACACCGATTACGAGGTCGGTTGGAAGCGGAATTCCTGGTTTGATGGGCATCTGCGCACGGAAGTAGATGCATTCTACACCAGCTACGATCATTTCCAGGTCACGCTGGCAAGGCCCGATGCACCGAACGCCACCTATGAAATCAATCTTCCGAACGCCACCAAGATTTACGGCGTCGAAGGCGAAGCCCAAGCCAATTTCGGACAGTTTTCTTTCACCGCCAACGCTGGCTTGCTGAAAAGCGAGTTGGGTACCTTCTGGTCGGTGGACCCGAGATACGGCATCGAGGCTGGATATTTCTACGGCACCGTAATTTGCGATCCTTTGAAAGGTCCGAGCAGCCCCGATCCGTTCTGTAAGAACGTGAAGGGCAACCCGATGACCTACGCGCCAAGCTTCACCTATAATCTGAGCGCGCAGTACATCTTCAACATTGGAGGCGGCGATACGCTGACGCCGCGTATCAACTTTGCGCACGTGGCCGGACAATGGGCCTCGATCTTCGATGATGCCTCTGTTGGCGACCGTCTTGGCGCGCGCGATCTTCTCGGTGCGCAGCTTGAGTTCCAGAGGAACAGCTGGCTCTTCACGCTCTATGGCGACAACCTGACGGACCAGCAGTATGTCGTGTCCAACAACTCGGGTGGCCTCTATGCGGGGGCGCCGCGTCAGTTCGGCATTCGCCTGATGAAGACGTTTTAGCGGGGGCAGTCCAAACGGCCGCTGGCTGTGTGAGCAGTCGGCGGCCAGAGCTTTTTGAGTATCGCCTCACCAGATGATGCAAACTTACGCGCTTACAGTAGACAGATTTCTGGATCACGCCGCGAAATGGTGGGGAGATCGCGAAGTTGTCACCGCAGGCGCGGGCCGCATCGGCTACGGCGCCTTGCGCGACCGCAGCATTCGCCTCTCCGGCGCATTCCTTGCTCTTGGACTAAGAACGGGTGATCGCGTTGCCACGCTGGCCTGGAACAGTCAGCATCATCTGGAGGTCTACTACGGCGCCATGGGCGTCGGGCTCATATGCCATACGCTGAACCCCCGTATGAGCACCAATCATCTCGTCGCGATCGTGAACGAGGCGGAAGATCGCATACTTGCCGTCGGCGCTGGACTTGTCGATCTCGCGCATGAAATCGCACTTCGCTGTCCGTCGATCGAAGTCATCGTTCTGCTCGATGGCACCAAGGCGGAATTCCGTCCCATCGCCGACCGCCGAATATTCGAGTTCGAGGCCCTTCTCGCCGAGTTCGGGCGAGAAGTGGTTTGGGGTGATTTCGATGAGAACACGCCTGCGGGACTCTGCTACACGTCAGGCACGACCGGCGCGCCCAAGGGCGTGCTATATACACACCGCTCCAACTATCTTCATACTTTGCGATCCCTCCAGGCGGATGCGGTCGCGCTCAAATCTTCCGACGTTGTCCTGGTGGCCGTGCCGATGTTTCATGCCAACGGTTGGGGTTTTCCTTTTGCCGGACCCGCGTGCGGCGCAAAACTCGTGCTTCCGGGCCGCCACACCGACGGCGCGTCCTTGGCTTCTTTCATTCGGGACGAAGGGGTGACGGTTGCCGCGGGCGTACCGACGGTCTGGCAAGGCCTCGTGGATCATCTCGACGAAGCGGGAGGTGACGTGCCGACGCTTGAGCGCGTGATCATCGGCGGCTCTCGCTGTCCTGACGCCCTGATCGAACGGATGGAAGAACGTCTTCAGGCGTGCGTGCAGACGAGCTGGGGCATGACGGAGTTGTCGCCGCTTGGAACGGTCTCGCCGGTACAGACAAGGGAGCGCGCGGTGGCTTCCGGCCGCGCTCCCGTCGGACTGGATCTGAAACTAACCAACGCTGCTGGCGCGACGCTGCCTGTGCAACGAAACGTCGCTGGTCACCTCAAGGTCAAAGGCGCGAGCGTTGTCCAGCGCTACTACAAGACACAGGTTGATGTGGTAGACGACGAGGGATATTTCGACACCGGCGATCTTGCCAGCATCGACGATGAAGGCAATCTTACGATCACTGGCCGCTCCAAGGACTTGATCAAGTCCGGCGGCGAGTGGATCAATCCGGGCGAAATTGAAAGCATTGTTGGGCGGCTGCCAGGCGTAGGGCAGGTGGCGGTGATCGGCAGAGCAGATGCCAAATGGGGTGAGCGCCCCATCCTGATCGTCGAGCCGCAGCAGAGTCACACACTAGACGAGAAAACCCTCTTGGAAGCGCTGCAGGGGGCTGTTGTGGATTGGTGGATTCCGGACGAGGTGATCCAGGTTCCACATATGCCGCTCGCGGCGACAGGAAAGATTGACAAGAATCGTCTGCGTGCGGAATACGCTAGGGTCTAGCCAGGCGGGTTCCTGCTGCCAAGGCACGGAGACCGATATTGATGAAGAAAGCGCTTAAAGCCAAGGTCCAGCCAAAGAACAAGGCTGTCAAAAAGCTGCCCCGCACGAAGGCCGAGCAGCGTGCAGCGACACTGGAACAGATTCTCGATGCTGCGGAGTTTCTTTTTTCGAAGCACGGCCTTTATGGCGTGACGCTTCGCGATGTGGCGCAGAAAATCGGTGTTCACACCTCGTTGATGCATTACTATTTCGACGACAAAATTGCCCTGTTCCAAGAGGTCTTCGTCCGCCGCGCCAATGTCACAAGTGAGCGCCGGATGAAAGCACTCGATCAATATGAAAGAGATGCACGCGGAAAGCCGACGGTGGCGGGTGCCCTCCACGCTTTTCTGGATACGGATTTTGATCTCTATACGAACGGAGGACAAGGTTGGAGGAACTACGGAGCGTTCGGCTCACAGTTGTCGAACACTCCCGAAGGTGCCGCCATGTTCGATCAGTATTTCGATCCAGTGGTTCTCCGCCTGATTAGAATTTTGCAAAAGGCATTGCCGGAGGTACCCGAAGAAGACATTTTTTGGGGATATCATTTTGTGACAGGAAGCTTCATGCATTCCCTGTCCCGTAGCGGCCGCCTTGACCGGTTGTCTAACGGCCTCTGTCACTCAGACGATTTGCCTGCTGTGAAGGCGCGGATGGCCGATTTCATGGCTGCAGGCTTTCTCTCGTTTTGCGATCGCGCCGCGAAGAAAAAGCGGAAGCGCTAGAAACTTAGGCAGGGGATAACTTCTCGAAATTTCAACTTGAAACATTGCGCGGCGCGCCGCGTAAGCCGTTTCACCTAACGAACCGCGCCGCTCTCGGTCCGCTTGGGTGGAGTCTCAAAACGGAAGAATGAAATGGTCGATGCCCAGGTTGTCTCTGATCGCGTTATGGCTTCCGCTACTACGGCCGGTGAGCGGCGGCCGACGAAGCTTGCGCGATGCGTTCTTCTCTCAGCTGTGAGCGACGGACTTTACCGGCATCGTCGCGGAGCGGTTGATCGACAAACTCGATTGTTCGCGGCTGCTTGTAAGTCACGAGATGCTCGATGAGGTGACGACGAAGCTCTTGCTCCGATAGACCTGCGCGCGGCTGGACGATGGCATGCACGCGGTTGCCCAAATCTTCGTCCGGCATTCCTATGACGCAGCTCGACTGGACCAAAGGATGGGCATCAATCGCTGCCTCAACCTCGGCCGGATACACATTGGCACCCCCAATCAGAATCATGTCGGTGCGGCGATCAGCTAGATAAAGATATCCGTCTTCATTCACCCATCCGATATCGCCGATAGATTCCCATCCGTCCCCGAGTGTGCGCGCTTCCGCCCCCAAATAGCGATATGTAGCTGGCCCTTGCATCTGGCGCATGAATATCTCGCCGGTTTCACCGCGGGGCAGCATTGTGCCATCAGCCGAAAAAGCTTCGATCTCAGCATTTGGCGTTGCTTTGCCGACCGAACCTTTATTCGCTTGCCACTCCCTATCGCTGATAAGGGTTGCTGCGACACCTTCGGTACCGCCGTAAAGCTCCCACACGACGTCGGGACCGAGCCAATCAATCCATTCCTTTTTGAGCCACGGCAGACAAGGAGCCGCGAGGTGCCACACAGTCTTTAGAGAGGAAAGATCGTATTTCTTTCGAGTCTCTTCGGGAAGGCGCCATATACGGCTCATCATCGTCGGCACAAGATAAACCCACGTGATCCGATATTTTTCTATCAGCCGAAGTGTCTCTTCCGCGTCGAAGCGAGGCATGATCACGATCGATGCGCCCACCCACAGAGCGGGAAATGTCGTGACAATTGGACCGTTGTGGTACAGCGGCCCCGGCATCAGGACGACATCAGCTTCCGAGATGCGCCAGCGCAGCCACGCGCTTTCCATTTGTACGCCGGGTTGACCGGCGACGATCAGCTTCGGGCGTCCGGTAGAGCCTCCGGATGTCGGCGCCTTCCAAGCCGGCGAGATTGCATCGGGCAGATCATTCTCATCGTCCGATGCCAGCAAAAGCTCATCAACAGACACTATGGAGCGGCCGGCATCAAGATATGCGTCGGCAATGACAAGGGGGGGATTTGCCAAATCAACGATAGCTCGTATCTCCGCAGTCGGCAGGCGCCATGACACCGGTTGTGGGACAGCACCGATCTTCCATGCAGCATAAAACGCTTCAACAAAGCCGATTCCGTTGGGCAGGGCGATCGTCAGGTAGTCGCCATGCTTTACGCCGCGCGCCATCAGGCTGCGCGCGATGCGATTTGTGCGCTTATGAAGCGCGCGCCAGCCGATAGTTTCCTCTCCGCAGCGGATCGCCAATCGATCGCCTTTGCGAGCAGCCATGTGCGCGAGGCTGACGCCGAGTGATGGCGGACTGGGATTCGGTTTTAGCCGCGCGAGGGTTTCGAGAATTTCGTTCATCAGCATACTGCCCGCTGGGCCGCTGCTGACCGCTCGCCGCCTTCGGCAAATCTGAGTGAAGGCAAGACAAACGTCCGCAAAAGGGTTGACTTTTCCGCGTCGCTCAAATCTTCGCGCCACTGAATCATCAAATGGATACTCATAAGCCAATCGGCAAGTTGATGGTTGGTGAGCGATTTGTGAATTTTGCCCTCTTTGCGGCCGCGCTCGAACACGCCGGCCCACGTGCTCAGAAACAAAGGTTCGACCTGTGTGCCTTTACGATAGCTTGGGTTGTTCAGCACGAGCGTGCTGTCGTCATCTGCAATTGAGACATACACGTCATCGCGCCGCGCAATTTTGATGGTCAAGACAGAACCGGTGACGATGCAATCCTCAAACGTTTTGCATTTGCGCATCGCCTCTTGAATCTGGAGGGCGATTTTTTCCAGCCGATGAAAGATGACAGCGCGCATGATGGCGCGGCGGTTGGGATAAAGCCGGTATAGTGTACGACGGCTTATGCCAGCTTGAGTTGCAATATCTTCAACCGATACTTTGCGCGCACCGAGTTTGCGAACGCACACGACTGCTGCATCAACGATTTGCTCCGCGCGCGCGTTTTCTGCGCTTTTTCCAGGTGACACGTTCGTCATCTGCAGATGTCACCTCGTCGCGACAGTCGTGATTCGATCCATCCTATACCCTGCTTTGCCGTGCGTATTGACAAAAGGCTGGCCAGAAGCGCAGTCTTGGCACAAAGCACGAAAAACGTGCCAAGTGCCAAGACTGCGGTTCGGGAGGCCTCGTCATGGAGCGGTTCGATCTGGTTATCGCCAACGGCGCCATCGTCGATGGAACCGGCTTTCCGCGCTTTAAGGGCGATATCGGCGTTCGCGGTGGTGTTATCGTGCGGATCGGTCGTCTCAAAGGCGTTTCTGCGGATCGTACGATCGATGCCACCGGCCTGATCGTCGGTCCGGGTTTTGTCGATACGCACACACATTATGACGGTCAGATATTCTGGGATCCCACCTGTTCGAATGCCGGTGAGAACGGGATCACGACCGTGGCGATGGGCAATTGCGGTTTCGGCTTCGCGCCATGCCGTCCTGAAGATCGTGACCGCGCGATGCTGATGATGCAGACGACGGAGCAGATTCCAGCACCGCAACTGCGTAGTGGACTGCCGTGGGATTGGGAGACTTTTCCGGAGTTTGTGGCGTCGATGAAACGTACGCCAAAAGCGGTAAACGCGATGATGTTCATGCCGCTCAATCCGCTGATGATCTACGTAATGGGAATCGAAGCTGCGAAGACCCGGCGCCCGACCACGGCGGAAATCTCGCGGATGCAGGAACTCATCCTCGAAGCGATGGACGCTGGTGCCTGCGGTTTGTCGATCTCATCTATGGGAACGGTGAACAACCATGTCGATATCGACGGCTCACCCATGCCGACCGATGTGATGCACATCGACGATCTCTGCAAAATAGTTGCGGTGTTTCGCACAAGAGGCGATGGGCTCATTCAGGTGATCTCGCAGATCGGGCCGGTCGGCGACAGCGAGATCAGTATCAAGCTGGGTGAGGCCTCTGGCCGCCCAATTTTGCACAACGTTTTCTCCACCAGTGACTACACGCCGGATCTTCACAGGAAGAGCATGGCGTGGCTCGACGGGGTAAATGCCCGAGGGCTCCAGATGTACGCCGCCACTGTGGTGAATCGCAGCTGGAACGAGGTTGATTTCTGGAACTCACCGGGTTGCAGCATGGATGCACTTGCTGCGCATCGCGAGCTGACGGTTTCGCCGACGCTCGAGGCGAAGGAGGCTTTGGCGCGGTCGGAGGACTATCGCAACAGGTTCCGCGGCACCTACGATCCTGTGATGTTCGAAGCGACGGGTGGCGGTCTCGAGCGTTATGCCGTCGTGACGCTTGGAGAGAATGCGCCAAACGGCAATCGCTATATCGGCCGTTCGCTCGGCGACATCGCGCGTGACGAGAACAAGTCAGTGGTCGATGTCTATCTCGATCTCGCACTCGGGTCGCGGTTCGAACTTGTGCTCAAAACGCCGCCGATCTCGGCGAAGGATCCAGCCAAGACAGTCGAGTTAATCTCTCACAATCATGTTCTGGCCGGTGCTTCCGATGGCGGCGCCCATACGAAGATCTGGAGCGGTGGCTGCTGGACGACCGATCTGATGATGTGGCTCGTCAAAGAAAACCCGCTGATGACTCTTGAGCAGATGCACTACGGGCTCTCCTACCAGCCGGCCCGCGTCCTGGGTCTGCGCGATCGGGGTGCGCTGCTGGAAGGCATGGCGGCGGATATTCTCGTCTACAGTCTCGACGAGCTTTTCTTTGACCGATCGGCTTACGAAGTTGTGCATGACATGCCGAACAAGGATTGGCGTCGCCGCGCACGCGCGGGTGGCTATCGCTGGATCATCGTGAATGGCGAAATCACGTTCTCTAACGACGTACGCACAAACGCGACGCCAGGACGGTATCTGCATATCCTTCGAGAAGGGGATTCTATGCCGTTGGCGGCCGAGTAGCCGCGCGTTTTTCCAAATGTCGGAGAAGCCGCGGCGTAGATCGCGGCTCAGAGGGGGAAAGTCATGAAGCGTGCATTATCAATGGGGACTGCGGTGTCGGCGGCCCTGGTGTTACAAACGGTAGCAGTGCTGGCGGATGCCGCGGGTGGCAGCGAGATCGAGACGGTCACGGTGACCGCTGAACGTCGCGCGGGAGATTTGCAGAAGACGCCAGTGTCCGTACAGGTTTTGTCAGAGGAACAGATCAGCGCCTCGCATATTTCCAGTTTGCCAGAGCTTCAGAAGATCACGCCTTCTCTGGTTGTGCAGGATGCGGCGAGCAACGTGAACCCTTATATCCGCGGCGTCGGCGCAACGACCCAAGGCTCCGGTTACTACGCGAGCGTCGCGACCTATGTCGATGGGGTGTATGTGACGCGTCTGTCGAGCGGGGTGTTCGATCTCGACGACATTGATAGCATCCAGGTTCTTAAGGGTCCGCAAGGTACGCTTTACGGTCGCAATGCGACAGGCGGTGCAATCGTCATCACCACGCACACGGCACAGCCCGGCGACCCCATCACCGCGCATGTCGAGGGGACATACGGTAATTATGACGAGCACGGATTTGTCGGCCGTGTGTCAGGCGGATTGGATGATCAGTTTGCATTCTCTCTCGGCGCATCAGAACGGTATCATTCCGGGTTCGTTGAGAACCTGAACCCGCCGGGTGTCGGCGTTCAGCACGACGATCTCAATGGCCGCGATTATTATTCGGTCAATGGCGAGCTAACGTTCGAACCGAATTCACAATTCACCATCGTCGCGCGCGGGTCATATTATTTCCAAAATGATCGTGGCGCGATGGGCCTTCAGCCCGTTGGTCTCAACGAATATGTCGATAACGCCACGCTGGCGTCACTCGGATTACCGGCAAACCCGCTTGTGCCTTTGAATGGCACGCAGGCCTACTACGCTGGCCTTCTGGGTGCGTTCGGCGTGCCTGGCGATACCGCGGAGTCGCTGGCGGGCGCGCTGCAGTTCTCGAACAAGTTCGGCGCAACCTATGACAACGAGGCCAATGGCTTCGCCAGCGGCGCACTTCGCGTCGGCGGAATGCAGGGCAGCTTCGACGCGACGCAAATTGCGACTGGAATTCTCAAGGCCTCTTATGACTTCGGCTTCGCCAATCTGACGTCGAACACCTCATACACGTCCAGCACCAGCAAGTCCGCGACGGAGATCATTGCCGCAAACCCGGCGACTTATCCGGCGGGATTCAATGCGGGCAGCATCGGCTTCTCGGGCGACTTCCCGGCGCAGAACTGGCAGGAAGACCTGCAGCTGTCATCTAAAGACGGCCCGATCCAATGGATCGTCGGTGCGAATTATCTCAACGATCGGGGTCTGACCGATCTGACGGGCGATCTGTTCGGCTTCAATATCCAAAGCGAGCTGAACCATTGGCACGTGCGTTCCGCGGCGGCTTTCGCGCAGGCGACCGTACCGCTGGATATGGTTGCCGCTGGGCTCAGCTTTACGGGTGGAACGCGGTATACAGCGGATTCCTATCAACTGCAGGATATTCCGGCCTTCGGTACGTTCGATAACAAGATTCACAGTACTGCGTGGACTTACACCGCACGTCTGAACTATCAGCTCGACAAGCTACTGTTCTATGGTGGCGTTTCAACCGGCTTCAAGTCGGGCACCCTCAATGCAACCAACGAACTCAGCCCCGGCGTCAAACCGGAGAAGATCATATCCTATGAAGTCGGCGCGAAGTGGGATATCACAGACAGGCTTCGCTTGAATGCAGCGGCATTCGACTATCAATACACGAACATCCACCTTCAGGTGACGTCTTCGCCTCTGGCCGCCAGTTATCTTGTGAACGGGACCGGCGCGGATCTGTACGGTCTGGATTTCGAAGGATCGGCAATCATCAACGATTGGGCGTCGCTGAACGTCAACGGCATGCTGCTGCACTCATGGTATAAAACCGACGTCGTCGCTGGCTCTTTCGGTACGTTGTTCACGAAGGATAAACGCCTCGCCGGTGCGCCGGAATGGTCTTTCAGCGTCGGACCGCAGATTAAGATGCCGTTCGTCAAGACAGGTTCGCTGGATCTGAATGTGCTGGCCGGGTTTAACGGCGGCTATTACTTCGATGCAGAGAACATCGTGGGTACCGGTGGAGCACACAGCGCCAAGTCGTTCACCACGGTCGATTTCAATCTGGCCTATACAACGGAAGACGGTCACTGGCGCGCGTCTGCGTATGCGAGCAATGCCTTCAACGAGCAGTACTTCGCCGGTGGTCTGATAGCGGGTCAGATTGACAAGCTCGCACTCGCTGCGCCGCCCGGCCAATATGGCGTGACGATCGACTATTTCTTCAACTAGGCGAGGGCAGGTCCATTCGCGCGCAGGACGACGAAGCACTCGCGGCCATACGAAGCGTAACGGGGCGGACGCAATCCGTCCCGCGCGTCACAGAAGACGCATTGACTCGATTTCTCAAACGTCAGCCCGATCTCGGTGGAAATATTCTGCATTTGGAACTCGATACTGCGCGCCGGGCCTCCGGCGCATCGAGCGGTACGCAAATCTTTGACGTGGTCCTGGAAACACCGGGTCTTCAGACATTCCGACGGTCGTTGGTGTTCCGGTACGATCTGGGTGGGACTTTCTTTTATCAATACGATCTGATCCCGCAGTTCAAGATCATGCGCGCTCTCGAGCGAAAAGGAATACCTGCACCGAAGGTGTTATGGCTCGATGCCGATGGTGAGATCGCGGGGCGTCCAGGCCTCTTCATGGCGCGGGTAGATGCTCCACCGCCCGGGGGGCAACCGTTCGCCGAGGGGCCAATCGCGGCCGCCACGCCAGAACAGCGTCACGCGATGATCCTGTCCAGCGTTCGATGCTTTGCGGATGTTCACAAAGTGGATACTGGAGACCCGTCGATTGAGTTTCTGAACTCGCGGGGGCAAGGCGATCACTTCATCGACCGCGCCATCGATTGGGACACCAAAGAATTGCTTCACGCAATTCCGCCCGGCTTCGGCGGTGCTCGCGCCTCCTACTACGACGGCGTTCGTGACGTAATGTTGCGTGTGCGCGACGAATTGCTGGCCCAGGCGCCGCGCAGCCGGAAGGCGGAGCTCGTTCATGGCGATACCAATCTTAGCAATGTGATGTTTCGAGGCAGCGATGTCGCGGCACTGCTCGATTGGGAGCTTTGCCATTTCGGGCTGGGCGAGGGCGATATCGGCTATTGCCTTGCCGGCATGTCTCACTTCCTGAGCACGCTGCCGGCAATGGCAGGCGTTCCGTCGGATGATGAGATCGTTGCCGCTTATCGCGCCGCGCGTAGCCGTGCCCAAGATGTCGAGTATGGACGGCTGTGGGGCGAGTGGCGGCTCGGTGTCTATCAGGTGATGGCGTATAGCCGCTTCAGCGAAGACCTTCGCCACGTCGAGGAAATGTACTGGGCGCGGATCAAGGCAATCCTCAGCCAGTTTGTGCGTTTGTAGGGCTCCATATGGAGATCATTGAGCTTCCGGTCGAGGATGAATGGCCGCATCAGCCTGGGCCCGAGGCGCTCTGGCAAGAAAGTGTCGTGCTCGCATGGCAGGACGTGACGCAATCCATTGGCGGCTTCTTCCGCATCGGGCAGCATCCCAATCGCGGCGTCGGCATCTGTACCTTTGGCGTCGTGTCGAAAAATGGACTCTGTTTTAACGGTTCTCGTGTCGGCGCAACATTGCGTGATGGCGATCGAGCGGGCGACCGGTTCGCACTCGATGGTTTTGTTTCGGCCGTTTTCGGTAGTGGCAAGAGCCGCTGGGCTGCGCATGACGCCAATTGCGATGTCGATCTGCAAATCACCGACCTTCATGCGCAATACGATACCTGGGCGCTGTCCGGCTTGAGAAACAGTTTCCGAGACAAATTCGCGGCCAGTCACACTGAGGTTGCCGGCTTGGTGGCGGGCGAAGTGCGCCTCGGTGCTCGGCGCTGGACGATCAACGGTTATGCTTTTCGCGACCATTCCTGGGGGGTACGCGATCACAGCAATCCGGCTGCGGCGCTTTCCAATTTCTGTTGGCTGGTCGGTTCGTTCGGAAAGGATCTCGTGATCGGGCTCAGCGAAGTTATTTCGCGCGCGGGCAAGCGCTTCAACACGGGCTTCGTCATCCATAAAGGCGATTTCGACAAACCGATACTGCGGGACATCGCATTCCAGGTAGATCTAGACGGGCTTAGTTTGCGTGGCGCCCGTGCTCGCGTGGAGACGCGAAAGTTCGGTTCCTTCGATCTCGATATTGAAGGCTTCGGTAACGTTCTAATGGCGATGCAGACCGAGCATGGGCAGGAAAGCTCTTACCTCGAATTCGGTATGCCGGGCGTGATGCGCTGCAATGGCATGACCGGTGGCGTGCACTTGAGCGCGATGTTCAACGCACGCAATGCGACCAATCCGCCGGTGATGCTGTTCGGTGCGGCTGACACGCGGGGCCTCTATCAGGCGCCACGCTGGACACCATCGGGGGAGGGGGGATGAAAACGCAGAATCTCGCGCCCGGACAGGACGGCGATCATGCGACGTTCTGCCGGTTGTGCGAGGCCTTCTGCGGGCTGGTCGCGGAAGTGGAGGATGGCAAGGTCACGAAGATCGGGCCCGACCGCGCCAATCCACACAGCCAGGGACATCTATGTGTGAAGGGCCCTGCGATCGCGGACATCACATACGACCCGGATCGAGTGATTTATCCCTTGAAGCGTGTCGGCGATCCGGGCGAATTCGCACGCGTGAGTTGGGATGAAGCGCTATCTGATATCGCCGAACGTCTTGGCCATATCCGCGACACGTATAGTCCCGACGCGATCGCGACTTATTTCGGCAATCCGGGCGCGTTCTCGACAGACACGTTCATGTCGAGTCAGTGGTTTCTGGGCAAGCTTGGCAGTTCGAAGTTCTACACGGCGGGCTCGCAGGACGGCAATTCGCGGCATCTAGCGAGCTACATTCTCTATGGCGTCGCCTTCCGCAATGCGATCCCCGATCTGCCGAACACCGATTTTCTGATTATCATCGGCGCCAATCCGCTTGTCTCGCATGGCGGCCTCCTCACCGCGCCACGTATGCGGCACGATCTCGACGCGATTGCCGCGCGTGGACGCGTTGTCGTCATTGACCCGCGCCGTGGTGAGACGGCCGAACGCTACGAACACTTTGCGATACAGCCCAATTCGGACATTTGGCTTCTGGCCGCGATGTTGCGCACGATTTTCGACGAAGGCCTCGACGACCGCGAATTTCTGGTCAAGCGCACGCTCGGCTGGGAACGTCTTCGCGATGCGGTCACGACTGTATCGGTCGAGGAAGCATCTCAGCATACGGGGATTGCCGCTCGCGCAATCCGTGATCTTGCGCTCGATTTCGCAAAGACGCCACGTGCGGCGATGTACAGCCGTGTCGGCATCTGCCGCGGGAACTTCTCTACCATCACGAACGTCCTTGTCGATGCATTCAACATGGCGACCGGGAAATTCGGCCGCAAAGGCGGTTCGACCTTCGGTGCGTTCCCGCTCAAGGGCGGACCCGAGCCCTTGGTTGGGTACGGCGAGCATCGCACACGCATCGGCAATCTACCGGTCGTCGGCGGCATGATGCCATCGGCCGTGCTTGCTGACGACATTCTGGAACCGGGCGAAGGTCGGGTTCGCGCGATGATGCTAATCGCCGGCAATCCGGTGCTTTCGGCGCCCGCGGGCGCGCACCTTGCGCGCGCGTTCGCGTCGCTCGATCTGATGATCTCGATTGATCTCTATGTCACGGAGTCCAATCGCTTCGCGCACTACCTTCTTCCTTCTGCCACGTTCCTTGAGAAAGGTGACGTTCCGCTGATTGGTCTGTCACACATGCCGCGGCCCTATCTGCAATATTCGCCAGCCGTCATCGAAAAGGCCGGCGAAGCGCGCGAGGAACTCGCGATTTTCCGCGATCTCGCGAAGCGCATGGGCATAGGCTCTATTTATCCCATGAAGATGATGGCGCGGCTGGAAAGACTCGGTTTCGCGCCGACCGCGCTCGACATGGTCGATATGGGCGTGCGTCTCGGTCCTGCGGGAGATCGATTTGGATTCAAACGCAGAGGGCTCTCGCTGAAGAAACTTGCACGCAACGCTCCACACGGCGTGATGCTCGATATGTCCCTCACCTATGAGAACTGGCCGTCGCACATCGCTTATCCGGATGGCAAGCTCCGTCTATGGCACGACATTCTCGAAGGGGAGTTCGCACGCTTCGCGCAAGAGCGGAACGCTCCGAAAGACGCGCGGCTGAAGCTGTTTAGCCAGCGCACGCTTAAATCCATGAACTCCTGGATGCACAATGCGCCAAAGCTCGTGAATTCCCAGACACCCGTTCTGCTCATCCATCCGGAAGATGCGGCCACGCACGGGATCACGAACGGTGCGCAAGTCGAACTGCGCACCGAGCATGGCCGCGTTGACGTGATCGCAAAAATCTCCGATGCCGTGGTCAAGGGTGCGATTTGTTACCCGCATGGCTGGGGACACGATGGCGGCTGGCGGCACGCCAATCAGAAAGCCGGCGCAAACATAAATCTGTTGCTGGGACACGGGCCCGACGTCGTCGAGAAGGTCTCCGGCACGACTTTCATCGACGGCGTTCCCGTCGACATCAGAGTGTTGACGATCAACAACGCAAAACAGGGGCGCGAGATGACCGCCGATGAGTCACGAGCTGGTGCGAGAGGCATCCTCGATTGACGACGTTATCGTCTCCGTGAGGATATATATGCCAAGTCTTATTAAGTCTCGTGATCGCGATGTATGTCATGCGTCACAATACCCGTGTTCTCCGGCGGCATTTTGAGCCAGTGCTTGTGGCGCAATGTCCGTTTGGTGTCCTCGTGACCGCTTTGCCAATGCTCGCGCATCGAGGTGCCGGAGAATTCATAATCCTTGGCGTTACCCTCGTAGGCTTTCTGCTGATAGATCAGCTGCAAAATGGTAAACAACGGGAGGTCGGCAAGCTTGTCGCGCATTGCGCGCTCATCGTCTGTCAGTTCGCTCTCGGGTACTTTGAGGAGTGCTTTATAAGCACGTGTTTTCCAGCGTTGCAGCCGTTGAAACATGTCCGTCACTTGCCGTGTGCGCGATGAATACATGATGTCTTTTTCGCGACCCATCACGTCCTGAATGGTGCGGGGCAGGGGCCCGTGCGCACTGAACAGATCTATCTGGAACACGAGGCTGTTTATATCGTCGTCCTGAGCGAGCAAATGTTGCAGAGGCGTATTGGAAACAATGCCGCCGTCCCAGAAATAGTCCGTGCCAATCTGCACCGGACGAAAAGCCGGCGGCAAAGCGCCGCTCGCCATGACATGCTCGGGAATGATCTCATGTTGCTTGTTGTCGAAGAAAATAAAATTCCCGCTCAGGACGTTCACGGCGCCGACGGAAAGGCGGCATGCCTTGCCGTTGATGAGGTCGAAATCGACCAACTCCGTCAGCGTTTTGCGCAGAGGACTATTGTCATAGTAGCTCGTTGCGTCGCGCGCACCGGCCGGTGCGAACCAGGGGTTTGTCTTATTCGGTTCGAAGAATCCAGGTTGGCCGAGGACCGTGGTGTAAAAGGAGCTGACGGCATTTCGCGCTCGGCGATAGATATCGCCGTCAGGGGTGTGCAACCACACTGTGCGGTCGGTGATTCGTGTCCAGAACTCCCTCAGCGCCGGTAGCCGGTTTTCAATCTTGTTCCCCGCAATCAGCGCGGAGTTAATTGCCCCGATGGACACACCAGAGACCCAGTCGGGCTCAATGCCTTCCTCGTGCAACGCCTGGTATACGCCGGCCTGATAAGCACCCAACGCGCCGCCGCCCTGCAAAACAAGGGCGACGCGGCCACACCGCTCTGGGCGCCAGCCGGAGATGGGCGGGAGATGCATCGGCTTTGTGTCCATCGCGATATCTATGACCAAGGGCGCGACGCCTTTATGACGCACTGCAAAAGGAAAATCGTCACAAATCCGTCCGACAGGCGTGAGATTTCATGCCATGAATGAGAATCCAAAACCTCAATATTCCACGCAAGGTTCATCAATGCTAAAAGGAAAAATTGCAGTTGTGACTGGCTCAACCAGCGGTATCGGGCTCGCGATTGCGCGGGCTTGTGCCAGAGAAGGCGCGAACGTCGTCATCAATGGCTTCGGCGATAAGGACGCCGTCGAAGCAGAGCGGGCCGGGATCGAAAAAGACTTCAACGTCACGGCGCGCTACAGCGCCGCCGATATGACCAAGGCCGACCAGATCGCCGCCATGGTTACCGATGCGCAAAAGGAATTGGGCGGAGTTGATATTTTGGTCAACAATGCCGGCATCCAATTCGTGGCTCCGATCGAAGAATTTCCGGTCGAAAAGTGGGACCAGATCATCGCCATCAATCTTTCGGCGGCTTTTCATGCCATCCGTGCCGCTGTACCCGGCATGAAGGCCAAAAAATGGGGACGCATCATTAATACCGCCAGCGCGCATGCGCTGGTCGCGTCGCCGTTCAAGTCCGCTTACGTCTCTGCCAAGCACGGTATTGCAGGTCTGACCAAGACGGTGGCCCTGGAAACCGCCACGTTCGGGATCACCGCCAACGCGATTTGTCCCGGCTACGTCTGGACACCGCTCGTGGAAAAGCAGATTCCCGAAACCATGGAGGCGCGTCATATGACCAAAGAGCAGGTCATCAATGATGTGCTCCTGCACGCGCAGCCCACCAAGCAGTTCGTGACGGTGGAAGAGGTGGCTGAGCTTGCGATCTATCTGACGAGTGAAAACGCCCGCTCGATTACCGGCGCAATCTTACCCATCGACGGCGGCTGGACGGCGGAATAGTCGATGAAAGCTGAAGCCATTCTAGCATTGCCGTCGATGCCCGCGGCTGGACCAAGCTATCCCGCCGGGCCTTATCGCTTCGTCGACCGCGAGTACATGGTCATCACTTACGAGAGTGATCCTGCATTGATCCGCGAACACTTGCCGGAGCCGCTTGAACCGTCGCAGCAGCCGCTGGTGCATTACGAATGGATAAAAATGCCGGACTCGTCTGGCTTCGGCAGCTACACGGAATCGGGGCTGGTGATTCCTTGCCGATATCAGGGTCAGGATATGAACTTCGTTGCGCAGATGTATCTCGATGACGATCCTCCGATCGCCGCAGGTCGCGAGATATGGGGTTTCCCGAAGAAATATGCGCACCCCAAGCTCGACATCGTGAAGGACACGCTGACAGGCACACTTGAATACGCCACGCAACTCGTGGCGATGGGAACGATGGGTTACAAGGCCGAGAGTATGGCCGGCAATGGCACGGCCACGATGGCGACGCTCTCGAAGACTCAGGTCAATCTCAAAATTATCCCCGGCATCGATGGCAAGCCCGAAATTTGCCAGCTCGTCGCGCTCAATCTTACGGATATCACCGTGAAGGGGTCATGGCGCGGACCCGGGCGGTTGCACCTGGTGCCGCATGTCAACGCGCCCGTGGCGGATTTGCCGGTCAGGCGAGTCGTGGATGCACACCACTTCATCGCCGATCTCACGCTGCCGTACGGGAGAGTCCTTCACAACTATATCGCCTAATGCCAGTGCCTCGCGTCGGGTGCGCGATGTTCGTGGCGTTTCGTCTTACCCCGCCATTGCCTACGACTCTGGAGATCAGGCTAAGACGCGGGTTCTTTTCTTGGCAGTCGTTGTCTTGGCTTTCACCGGCCAGGACGCGAGCGCCATGCGCGCGATGTCCATCAGTTCTGCCCCCGTTGCACCGGCGGCTGCATGCATGCAGATACCGTTCGCCATGGCCGACAGGTAGCGGGCAAGCATCGCGGCATCGGCATCCTCCTGCAGATCGCCATCCTTCTTCGCTTGCTCGAATCGCTTGCAGAGTGCCGTCTCTTTTTCGGCGCGGTGGCGCGCGACTTCTTCCGGGATCGCGGCATCCGAACAGGACCCATTTTGCACCAAAAGGCAGCCGGGAGGGTTTTGGCCACCATTGGTATCGGCAGCGAACTCCGCGATACCCTCGAGATAGTTTCGCGCCACACCCAACGCATCCGATGCGGAAAGAACTTTTTCCATGAATCCGCTGCGCCGGGCGTCGTAGCGCTCAAGCACTGCCTTAAAGAGGCCCTCCTTGCTGCCGAAGGCCGCATATAGAGAAGGTGCGTTGATGCCCATCGCTGTCGTCAGATCAGACAACGAAGCGCCTTCGTAGCCTTTCTTCCAAAAGACCGTCATCGCGCGATCAGCGGCCTGATCGACACAAAAACTTCTTGGGCGGCCCATCGCCATGGGGAGCGTTTTCCCTTTTATTATTGTATCGAGTGATACATAATGTGCTTGACGCGGTTCGTCCAGCTCCTATATCTGTATCGTTCAATACAGAAATAGGAGGCCTTGATGGCCCATATCGCCGAATTGCTACAGGTCGCCAAGCTCCGCGAAACGACCGTTCATCATAACCCTTTGAAAAGCCGTATTATTCTTGGAAGCCTTGCGCTCGCCGGCATGGCAGTCGTGGGCGTTTCGTTGCGCGGTGCCGGCGCCACGCCGGACCAGACAGCGGCTGCGAATGCCGCAGTGCCAGTGACGGTCGCTGTTGTAGAAGCAAAGCCGGTCAGGCTCTCATCCGAATTCTCGGGGCGCATGACCGCCGTGGATTCCGCCGACGTGCGGCCTGAAGTCGCCGGACGCATCACGGACATCAGGTTCAGAGATGGACAGACCGTTCACGCGGGTGACGTACTTTTCGTCATTGATCCGCGTCCATACGAAGCGGCGGTCGCCAAAGCGAAGGCCGATCTCGCAACCGCGTTGTCGAATGCTCAGTTCGCGCACACGGATTTCGATCGCGCGAAGAAGCTGCTCGACGCACAAGCAGTTGCGCGGTCCTACTACGATCAGCGTGTGAACGCACAAGGCGTAGCGGCTGCCGGGATCCAGTCGGCGCGCGCGGTATTGGCGCAGGCCGAACTCGATCTCGACCATGCCTATGTGAAGGCGCCGATCGGCGGCCGCGTTGGACGCGCGGAGATCACGGTCGGCAATCTGGTGCAGACACAATCGGCGCCATTGCTCACCTCCATTGTTTCGAATGATGGCATCTATGCCGATTTCGATGTCGATGAGCAGACCTATTTGCGCAGTGTGCGAGCGCATGCCGCAACGCTGGGGCAGGAGCAAAAGCTGCCGGTTCAGCTCACCTTGCAGGGCGATGCTTCGCATACTTATGACGGTACGATCGAAAGCTTCGATAACAAGATCGCGACAGGTAGCGGCACAATCCGTGCGCGGGCGCGCTTTGCAAATCTCGACGGCACGCTGGTACCGGGCATGTTCGTTTCGGTGCGCTTGTGGGCGGCGGAGCCAAGCAACACGATCCTGGTGCCGGAAGACGCGGTCGGCAGCGATCAATCGAAGCGCTTTGTATATGTGGCGACGCCCGACCAGAAGGCCGACTATCGCGAAGTGGCACTCGGACAAGAAATGGACGGAAAACGCGTCGTGATCTCTGGCCTGCTTTCGGGTGAAAAGATCATCATCGACGGCATACAGCGCGTGCAACCCGGCGCATCAATCGCGCCGCATCTCGCGGTGCCGGGCAAGCTCGCGTCGAACTAAGCCGCCATTCAATCAATGCCTTTTCCTGAAGCCGATATTCAGAGGACGCTATGAGTTTGTCCAAATTCTTTATCGATCGCCCGATCTTTGCGGGAGTGATCTCCATCGTGATCTTTCTTGCCGGATTGATCGCGATGACGCAGCTGCCCATCTCGGAATATCCCGAGGTCGTGCCGCCCTCGGTGGTGGTCAAGGCGCAATTTCCCGGCGCCAACCCGAACGTGATTGCGCAAACGGTGGCGACGCCGCTTGAGGAGCAGATCAACGGCACAGAGAACATGCTTTATATGTTCTCGCAGGCTGCCTCCGACGGCACGCTCACCCTGACCGTTACCTTCAAGATCGGCACCGATCCTGACCTTGCACAGCAGCTCGTACAAAACCGCGTAAATCAGGCGCTCCCGCGCCTGCCGCAGGTTACTCAAGCGCTTGGTGTCACCACGACCAAAAGTTCACCTGATCTCACCATGGTCGTGCATCTGAATTCGCCAAATGGGCGCTACGACATGCTCTACCTGCGCAACTACGCGGTACTGAACGTCAAGGACCGCCTCGCAAAGATTCAGGGTGTGGGCAGCGTGCAGTTGTTCGGTTCGGGCGATTACGCCATGCGCATCTGGCTCAACCCCGACAAGATCGCCGAACGCAGCATGACAGCAGACGATGTGGTCAATGCGATCCGCAAGCAGAACGTGCAAGTCGCGGCCGGTGTCATCAATGGTCCACCCTACAGCCAGAACGGACGCCAGCAGCTTCCCATCAATGTGCAGGGCCGCCTGAACGAGCCTGAGGAGTTCGCCAACATCGTCGTCAAGCGCGACAACGGCGTGGTGACGCGGCTGGGCGATGTCGCCCGCGTCGAGATCGACGCCTCCGACTACGGCCTGCGCTCGCTGCTGGACAATAAGCAGGCCGTCGCCATTCCGATTTTCCAGGCGCCCGGCTCGAACGCGATCCAGATATCCGACTCCGTGCGCGCGACGATGGAAGAGCTGAAGCAGAATTTCCCCAAAGGGATGAGCTACAGCATCGTTTACGACCCAACGGTGTTTGTGCGCGACTCGATCCGCGCGGTCGTGCACACGCTGCTTGAGGCGGTAGCGCTGGTTGTGCTTGTCGTGATCCTTTTCCTACAGACTTGGCGCGCTTCCATCATCCCACTGCTTGCCGTGCCTGTGTCGATCATCGGCACGTTCGCGTTCATGTACGCGTTTGGCTTCTCGATCAACGCGTTGTCGTTGTTCGGACTGGTGCTCGCGATCGGCATCGTGGTCGATGACGCCATCGTCGTGGTCGAGAATGTCGAGCGCAATATCGAAACGGGCTTAAGTCCGCGCGAGGCGACGTTGAAAGCCATGTCCGAGGTGACCGGCCCGATCATCGCCATCGCGCTGGTGCTTTGCGCCGTGTTCGTGCCGATCGCGTTCATCAGTGGGTTGACGGGTGAATTCTATCGCCAGTTCGCGCTGACCATTGCGTTTTCGACAGTCATTTCGGCGTTCAACTCGCTTACGCTCTCGCCGGCTTTGGCTGCAACACTGTTGAAATCTCATGACGCTCCGAAAGATGTGTTGGCGCGAGGTATGGATAAGATGTTCGGTCCGGTCTTCCGCGTCTTCAATCACGTGTTTCGCCGCGGTTCGGAGAATTATGGGCGCGGCGTCGGTGGAATCCTTAAACGCCGCTCACGTGCCTTCGTTGTCTATGGCTTGTTGCTGGGCCTAACCTGGCTTGGCTTCCAGATGGTGCCGCCGGGTTTCGTGCCGACGCAGGACAAGGCCTATCTGGTAAGCTTCGCGCAGCTGCCCGAGGGCGCTACGTTGGACCGTACCGAAGCGGTCATCCGCAAGATGTCGGATATCGCGCTCAAAGAGCCGGGCGTGCAGAGCGCAGTCGCATTTCCGGGATTGTCGATCAACGGTTTCATCAACAGCGCTTCGGCCGGTATCGTGTTTGTCACGCTGAAGCCTTTCGATCAGCGCAGCCAATCCGGGATGACGATAGCGCAAAGTCTTCAGCAGAAGTTCGGTGGCATAGAGGGTAATGCGATGATCGCGATCTTCCCTCCACCGCCAGTGATGGGGCTGGGTACGATCGGTGGCTTCAAGCTGCAAGTCGAAGACCGCACCGATCAGGGGGATGCGGCGTTGAACCGAGCGATGCAGAATATCCAGATAAAGGCGCGGCAAACGCCGGAACTCGCTGGTGTGTTCTCGAGTTTCAACATCGGCGTGCCGCAGCTTTATGCCGATCTCGACCGCACCAAGGCGCAGCAACTCGGCGTCGATGTGCAGGACGTGTTCGACACTATGCAGACATATCTAGGCTCGATCTACGTAAACGACTTCAACCGTTTCGGTCGCACCTATCAGGTGATCGCGCAGGCCGACACACCGTTCCGTTCACGGCCCGAAGATATTCTCCGTTTGAAGACCCGTAACGCCGCGGGCGAGATGGTGCCGTTCGGTTCCGTCATGCGCGTGAGCGAGACCACGGGGCCCGACAGCGCCATGCGCTATAACGGGTTTCGCGCCGCCGATCTCAACGGCGCACCGGCGCCGGGCTATTCAACGGGCCAGGCGCAGGGCGCGATCACGAAGCTATTGAACGAAAACCTGCCCAAGGGCATGACGTTCGAATGGACGGATCTGACCTATCAGCAGATCCTAGCGGGCAACACGGCGCTGCTGGTCTTTCCGTTCTGTGTGCTGCTCGTTTTCCTGGTGCTGGCGGCGCAGTACGAAAGCCTGTTTCTGCCTCTTGCGATTATCCTGATCGTGCCGATGTGTCTATTCAGCGCGATCACCGGTGTGTGGCTCACGGGTGGCGACAATAACATCTTCACGCAAATCGGTCTGTTCGTCCTGATCGGGCTCGCCTGCAAGAACGCGATCCTGATCGTCGAATTCGCGCGCGAGCTTGAAATCCAAGGCAGTCGGACACTCGACGCAGCTGTCGAGGCGGCACGGCTGCGCCTACGTCCAATCCTGATGACATCGTTCGCGTTCATCATGGGCGTGGTGCCGCTCGTATTCACATCGGGCGCCGGCGCTGAAATGCGTCACGCGATGGGCATCGCGGTCTTCTTCGGCATGCTGGGCGTGACCTTCTTCGGCCTGTTTCTAACACCGGCTTTCTATGTCGCGCTCCGCCAAGTTGAAAAGCGTGTTACACGGCAGGAGGCCGTACATCATCACGTCTAAATCAGCGGGCGGGTGCTAGCCAGGATCGGCAGAGTTCTCGAGATAATGATCGATCATCGCATCTGCTGCCTCGACTACGATACGCGCGGGGCCGCCGGCACCGAACATTTGACCTGTCGCGTAAACGCCCTCGAAAAGTAGCAAAAGCGCGTCTCCCAGTCTGTCCGGTGTTTTGGCTCCCATTGATGCCGCGAGGGCGGCGAGCCTCGCGCGAAACCGGTTTTTGATGTCGCTGGCGACCTTGCGCGCAGGATGCTTTCGGTCGGGGTATTCGACAGCGGCGTTTGTTGTCCCGCAACCGCGGTAGTCTTTCTTGTTCGCTTTCTTTTGGAGCTCCCGCAGCCAAACGCGCAGTTGTTCTCGCGGATCGGATCGGTTCGCAGCTATCGTTGCCTCAAAGCGCGCCAGACCTTCCTCGCCCATGTGGCGAAGGTAATCGGCCGTGAGTTCATCCTTGGACGGAAAACTTCGATAAAGGCTCGGCTTGGTGACGCCAGCGTGGGTCACGATCTCATCGACGCCTACCGCGCGAATTCCTTGGCGGTAAAAGAGATCACGTGCGCTTTCACGGATTCGCTCCGCCGCGCGTTTAGGCGTGCGGCGCTCCGATGAGGCCAGGGGAACAGCTTTGCTTTTTGTCACAGCCTTTTGCCTTGACGATGTTACCGGGTGGTACCTATATACCGGCAGCGACGTACCGGTCGGTAACATAAACCGGTGCGCCATGTGGTCAAGGGGTTGATCTCGCGGCGCAATTTTAAGGTCGCTGAAAGCCGGTTCGACGCCGCGGACCGCGAGTAGGTTCTCCGACACTTCCGGAGATCGGTTTTGTTTGTGCGTTGAAGGCGAGTTCTGAATGACCTGGATCGTTCGTGTAGCGCTTGAGCGGCCGCTGACGTTTATCGTCATGGCGATCCTGATTGTGATCGCCGGACCGATTGCGGCGCTGCAGACCCCGACCGACATCTTTCCCGACATCCGGATACCGGTGATCGGTGTCGCGTTCCAGTACATCGGCCTTTCGCCCGATGAGATGGCCGGCCGCATCATTTCGCCCTTTGAACGTTCTCTTACAACCACCGTCAACGATATCGAGCACATCGAAAGTACTTCTATCCCCGGCATGGGCATCGAAAAGGTGTATTTCCAGCCGGGCGTCGATATTCGCCTCGCCAATGCGCAGGTGACGGCGATTGCGCAAACCAGCTTGAAACAAATGCCGCCCGGCACCACGCCACCACTGATCCTGAACTACAACGCTTCGACCGTCCCGATTCTACAGCTTGCGTTTTCCGGGCAGCATATGTCGGAGCAGCAGGTACTAGACCTCGCGCAGAACTTCGTGCGTCCTGTGTTGACGACCATCCCAGGTGCAGCCATTCCCTATTCCTATGGCGGCAAGGTGCGACAGTTACAGATCGACCTCGACAGTCAGGCGCTGCAGGCCAAAGGCCTTTCGGCGCAGGACGTGGAAAACGCCATCGCGGCGCAAAATCAGATTCTGCCGGCCGGAACGGTGAAATTCGGTGCGACGCAGTACACCGTGAAGCTGAACGACGCAGCCGAAACGATCCAGGAACTGAACGATCTGCCGATCAAGTTCGAGAACGGTGCGACGACTTACATTCACGATGTCGGCCACGTCCGCGACGGCAGCCCGCCTCAGCAAAGCGTCGTACACGTTGACGGCGCGCGTGCGGTGTTGACCACTATATTGAAGACTGGATCCGCCTCGACGCTCGACATTGTTCAAGGCGTAAAAGATGCACTCCCGAAGATTGAGGCGACGCTTCCGCCGGATTTCAAGATCAGCCTGCTCAACGATCAGTCGATCTTCGTGAAAGCAGCGATCTCCGGCGTGGTGCGCGAAGGCGTGATCGCGGCGGCGCTCACCAGTCTGATGATCCTTCTTTTCCTGGGAAGCTGGCGTTCCACAGTCATTATCGCGATCTCGATTCCGCTTGCTATTCTCTGTGCGCTGGCGGCGCTCTATTTCAACGGCCAGACACTCAACATCATGACGCTGGGTGGCCTCGCCTTGGCGGTCGGCATCCTGGTCGATGATGCGACCGTGACGATCGAGAACATCAATTGGCACCTTGAGCAAGGCAAGGACGTGAAAACCTCGATTCTCGATGGCGCGCAGCAGATCGTACAGCCGGCTTTTGTTTCGCTTCTCTGCATCTGTATCGTGTTCGTGCCGATGTTCGCGTTGAAAGGCGTTGCTGGTTTTCTGTTCGTGCCGATGGCAGAGTCTGTGGTCTTCGCCATGATCGCGTCGTTCGTACTATCGCGTACGCTTGTGCCGACGATGTCGATGTATTTCCTCAAACCCCATGGAGACGCGAGCGCAAAACATGAGGGCGCGAATGGCAATCCGCTTGCGCGCTTTCAACGCGGATTCGAGGCCCGCTTTGAGCGCTTCCGCGAGTCCTATCGCAACCTGCTTGCGATGGCCCTCGACCACCGCAAGCTTTTCGTGATCGGCTTTCTGGGTTTCGTCGTGGTCTCGTTCTTACTTCTGCCATTCCTGGGTTCGAACTTCTTTCCCTCTGTCGATGCCGGGCAGATGACGCTGCATGTGCGCCCGCCTGTCGGTACGCGAATCGAGCATGCAGCCGCTCAGTTCGGGGATATAGAGCGCAAAATCCGGACAGTTATTCCGTCGCGGGAAGTGTCTTCCATCGTGGACAACATCGGCTTGCCGACGAGTTCGATCAACACTGTCTATAATAATTCAGGTCTGATTGGGTATCAGGACGGCGATATCTATATCACGCTTACCAAAGAGCACGGTTCCACCGCCGACTATATGCGCAGCTTGCGCGAAGTCTTACCTAAAACATTTCCCGGAACGACTTTCTCGTTTCTGCCTGCCGACATTGTCAGTCAGATTTTGAATTTTGGTGCACCGGCGCCTATCGATATCCAAATCGCCGGTCCGAAAATCGACGAAGATAGAAAATATGCACTTGCGTTGCTCGTCAAGCTCGGTCGGGTTCGCGGCGTAGCGGATGCGCGCATTCAACAGTCTTTTCAGAACCCGCAGATCCGCGTCGATGTCGATCGCTCCCGCATGGCCCAGTTCGGTTTGACGGAGCGGGACGTGACCAACAGCGTGGTCACATCGATCGCCGGCAGTTCGCAGACGGCTCCCACTTATTGGCTGAATCCGCAAACGGGCGTGTCCTATCCCATCGTTGCTCAGACACCGGAATATAAGGTCGATACGCTGGCGGCGCTGCAGAATGTGCCGGTCACAGGTTCGTCCGGCGGCCTCCAGGTTCTCGGCGGTCTCAGCAAATTTCGCCGCGAACAGTCGAGTGCCGTGGTTTCGCACTACAACGTGCTGCCGACGATCGACCTCTACGCCGCAATTCAGGATCGTGACCTCGGCGGGGTGGCAAATGACATCCGCAGCTTGATCGCGGGCACGGCAAAAGACCTTCCGAAAGGGGTGACGGTCAATTTACGGGGACAGGTCGTTACGATGAACGCCGCATTTGGCGGGCTGTCTTATGGCTTGCTGGCCGCAATCGTACTGATCTATCTCCTCATCGTCGTGAATTTCCAGTCATGGCTTGACCCTTTCGTGATCATCACTGCACTTCCGGCGGCGCTCGCCGGTATCGTGTGGATATTGTTCACGACTGGTACGACGTTGTCCGTTCCGGCCCTCACGGGTGCGATCATGTGTATGGGTGTTGCTACCGCGAACTCCATTCTGGTGGTCAGCTTTGCGCGAGAGCGCCTCGCTGCCACCGGCGATGCGGCACTTGCGGCGGTGGAAGCGGGCGTCACGCGCTTTCGTCCGGTCCTCATGACGGCGCTCGCCATGATCATCGGCATGGCGCCAATGGCTCTGGGATTGGGCGAGGGCGGTGAGCAGAATGCTCCGCTCGGCCGTGCGGTGGTCGGCGGTCTCATCTTCGCCACCTGCGCGACGCTCATGTTCGTGCCGGTCGTCTTCAGTATCGTTCATGGCCGCAAGGCCACGGAAACACACGCGGAGCCGGAGCCGGAGCCGGCACCGGCGCTTGCGAGCGGAGAAGCCTATGCCTGACCAACACAATATGCTGCACTATACGCCGCCACCACGATTGCGCCTTGCGGGGTTCATCGCGGCGGGTGTTGTCATGCTGGTTGTGGTGGTTGGTCTGATCACGCGCGTCACCGCGAGCCATGAAGTAGACGCGTGGACGGACGCAAACGCGGTTCCCGTTGTGAGCATCATCAGCCTCGACGCAAACAAGCAGGCGGGAGACCTTACGCTTCCCGGTAATGTGCAAGCGTTTAACAGCGCGCCGATCTATGCTCGCGTCAGCGGTTATCTGAAGAAGTGGTACGTCGATATCGGAACCAAGGTGAAAGCGGGCCAACGACTCGCTGAAATCGACGTTCCCGATCAGGACCAACAACTCGCCCAAGCGCGCGCCGATCTGGGCACCGCCATCGCCAATCGGACACTGTCGGCGCAAACGGCAAAGCGCTGGAATGCACTGGCAAAGGAAAACGCCGCTGCCCCGCAGGATGTGGATGAGAAAAATGCCGATCTCGCCGCAAAAACTGCCGCTGTCGCTTCGGCAAAAGCGAATGTCGACCGCCTGCTCGATCTCACCAGATTCAAGGACATCACGGCGCCCTTCGGCGGCACAGTGACAAGCCGGTCTGTCGATGTAGGCGCGCTTGTGACCGTTGGCGCGCCGGGAACGACGCCGCTATTCACCGTTGCGGATAACGCACGGATTCGCATCTATGTCAGCGTGCCGCAGAATTACTCGGCACAGATCGTGCCGGGTATGAAGGCGATGTTCACGGTGCCGGAATACCCAGGTCAGACCTTTACAGCCACACTGGCCGCGACCTCGCAGGCCGTGGACACAACAACTGGAACCGTGCTGGTCCAGCTTCAGGCGGACAACGCGGATAATCGGCTGAAGGCGGGCGACTATGCACAGGTCAGATTCAATTTGCCCGCGACCGCGAATGCGATCCGCCTTCCGGCTAGCGCATTGATTTTCAATGACAGTGGCACAGCTGTAGCGCTTGTAGGAAGGGACAATCGTGTGGTCGTGAAGCCCGTCACCATCCTTCGTGACTATGGAACTTTCGTGGAGATTGCGGGAGAACTAACGCGTCGGGATCGCGTGATTGACAACCCCCCGGATTCGACGAGGGCTGGTGACAAGGTGCGGATCGCAAGCCGGTCCTGACGCGCTCTGGTTCGGAGTTCCTTCTGAACTCAGGTTCGACGGTCACAGGCCAGATCATTCCGCTCTGCGAATTTGGCTCAACGTTCGCAGAGCGCAAAAGGCCGCGACAATCCGATACGTATTTGTCTGCACTGTAACCATACTGACAAATATCGGCAGTCAAAGTGTCGTCCAACATCGGCAATTTCTCCGTTATCCAAGGATCCTTAAGCCGAATAACGGAGGCATTGCCTATGAAATCGTCCCAGCGCCTAACGGCGCTACTGGGCGCTACAGCGCTCACACTCATGGCGGGTGCGCACGCGCTGGCCAAACCTTCAGTTGCTTCTGCCACGACGGCCACACCCATCAAACACCTAGTGGTTATCTATGGCGAAAACGTTTCGTTCGATCACTACTTCGGTACCTATCCGCATGCCGCGAATCCTCCCGGTGAGCCTGCATTTCGTGCGAAAAAGAATACGCCGACCGACATCGACACGGTGGAAAACGCTGGTCTACTGACCAACAACCCGAACTATCTGAACCCGCTGAACGGTACTGGCGCTGCGAATCCATTCCGTTTGGATGTCACCCAGGTTGCCACGGCCGACCAGAATCATTCTTACACACCCGAGGAGCAGGCCGAGGATAACAGTGCCGCCGACTTATTTCCGCTCTATACCGGTAACGGAACACCGGGCGGCGCTGGCGCATTCGGCACCACCGGTCAGGTTATGGGCTACTATGACGGCAACACTGTCTCCGCGCTTTGGAGCTATGCGCAAAACTTTGCGATGAGCGATAATGCCCGCACGGATGGTTACGGCCCATCCACGCCTGGCGCTCTGGAGGTTGTCTCCGGTCAGACCAATGGCATGCAGATCGTCCTCGATACCAATGGCAAGACCAGTTACTACGTGCCGGACGGTCAGGGCGGCTACACGCTGATCAACGACGTCGATCCTGGAAACGACGTCTGCTCCAGCACCACCAATACATCGTTGTTTTCCGGCAAGAACATTGGCGATCTCCTCAATCTGGCTCGCATCACCTGGGGCAGCTTCATGGGCGGCTTCAACCTGTCGACCAAGAACCCCAACGGCACGACCGGCTGTGCGCGCACAACCATGTCCACCAACACGAACGTGACGGAAATCGACTACATTCCCCACCATGCCTGGTTCCAGTATTACCAGTCGACGCAAAACCCAACGCACGCCCGTCCGACTTCGGTCGCCGCGATCGGTCATACCTATGTGCCCGACACGAAGACGCTTGATCCAGCCAACCATGAGTACGACATCAACGACTTCTATGCTGCGGTACAGTCGGGCAATTTTCCCGCTGTATCTTATTTGAAGGCGCCTTCGTATCAGGATGCTCACGCAGGCTACTCGGACCCTGCCGACGAACAGAACTTCATTGTTCAGGTGGTCAACTTCCTGGAGCAGCAGAAGGGCTGGAAAGAAACCGCCGTGATCGTCACCTACGATGACTCGGACGGCTGGTATGACCACTCCTATGCGGCGCCCACGAGCGCGTCCTACAGCACGGCGGATCAATTGAACGGAAGCGGAGTTTGCGGAACCGGCACGCAGAAGAACGGCGTGAATGGCCTTCCCGTCAACGGCCGCTGCGGCCCAGGCGTTCGCATTCCCTTCGTCGTGATCTCCAAATACGCGAAGCGAAACTACGTCAGCCACACGCCCATCACTCAGGCGTCCGTTGTGAAGTTTATTGAAGACAACTGGTTGTTGGGCGCGCGTCTCGGTGGTGGCTCGTTTGACGACAGCACCGGCAGCATCATGGATATGTTTGACTTCTCGAGCCCGAAAGCGCCTGAGCTTTTCCTCAGCCCGCAAACTGGTCTTAAGACCGCTTCTTCGAAGCGGTAAGCGGGTGGCCTGAGATATCGCCTAAAACAGCCGTGTTTTGCGGCTGATCTTGAACCCGGTACGCATCCCGCAAGAGGTGCGTACCGGTTGCTTTTTGCGGGCATCAAACCTGTGCTTAATCCCAACGGGCTGATCGCCGAGGATACATAGAACCTTGATGAATTTGCTCAAGATCGCGCTGCGCGGGGCATTCCCATCGACCGCGGCTGGAATGGTTGCCGCTTGCACTTTTGTCGCGGCCGCCGACGGCGCGTCCCTGGCTATGGACCCCGGAAAAGCACGAAGCGCGCAGGCCGATGCCGTTTTGCTTGCGCAAGGAATCAATCCTCATCCCGTCAAGCTCGTGGTTCCGCCGCACCGGCCTCTTTCCGCGATGGCGCTGCTGGGTCAAAACTTGTTCCGCGATCCCGGGCTTTCCGGGTCCGGGCGCATGTCCTGCGCTTCGTGCCACGACTCCCGCCATGCCTATGGGCCGCCCGGAAAAACTCCTGTGATGATTGGCGGAGCTGATATGCACACGGCAGGCGTCCGTGCGGTTCCCTCACTTCGCTATCTCTATCGTCAGCCGTTTTTCGCCATCGGGCCGGATACCTCAGGCGACAACGACGCCGCGCCCAGCCTCCAGCAGCAGGCCTCGCAGGCCAGCGGCCGTGACAAGGCGCTGAAAAGTGCGTCCGCGCCTCAAGCCGCCTCCACAAATCTCGTGCCGCAGGGTGGCATATTCTGGGATGGCCGTGCGGACACGCTCCAAAGCCAGGCGAGCGTACCCTTGTTCAATCCCGCCGAAATGGCGGCGAGCTCGCCGGAAGCTGTTATCAAAGAGTTCGAAAAGCCGGAATACGCGCCGAAGTTTCGCGCGCTGTTTGGCCCCAATATCTTCAATGACTCCAAACTGCTGTCGTCTGAGGCGATGTTTGCCATCGCGCGTTACCAAATCGAGGATTCGGGTTTTCATCCGTTCACAAGCAAATTCGACGCATGGCTGGAGGGTAAGGCGCGCTTCTCCGCTGCTGAAGCTCGCGGTTACCTCGCGTTCAACGATCCAGCCAAAGGCAATTGTGCGGCATGCCATCTCGACAAACCGGCGGACGGCGGTACGCCCCCTTTGTTCACCGATTTTCAGTATGAAGCGCTGGGCGTCCCTCGCAACCCGTCGATCCCCGCAAATCGCGACGCCAGCTACTACGATCTCGGTATTTGCGGTCCATACCGGAAAGATATGAGCGATCAGACCCAGTATTGCGGGATGTTCCTCACGCCGAGTTTGCGCAACACCGCAACGCGGAGGGTATTCTTCCACAACGGGGTCTTTCACTCGCTGGTGGAGGTTTTGGACTGGTACGTAGATCGAGATCTGTATCCCGAACGCTTCTATCCGAAGGATGCAAACGGAAACGCCGTCAAGTACGACGATATTCCTGAGAAATACCGAAACAATGTGGATACAACCGACGCGCCGTTCAACCGTCACCCCGGTGATCAGGCCGCTTTGAACAAGCGGGATATTGAGGACGTGGCCGCGTTTCTTCTTACCCTCAATGACGGCTACGAGGTCCGAAAAACATCGCACACGCGTAAGAACTGAATGGATATTGGGGCATTGGCTTAAAGTTCCAGCTAGCCAAGCTTCTCTCGAACGATTTCGTAGAACAACGGCACAAAGAAAATCGCGAGCACCGTCGCGCTTAGCATGCCGCCGATGACTCCCGTACCGATGTCGTTCTGGCTAGCCGCGCCGGCGCCACTGGAAATTGCCAGCGGGATCACGCCGGCGATGAAGGCAAGCGAGGTCATCAGGATCGGACGCAATCTCAGGCGCGCCCCTTCCACAGCGGCGTCACGGATCGACTCACCCCGCTTCTGCGCATCGACGGCAAATTCCACGATCAGGATGGCGTTCTTGGCCGAGAGGCCCATCGTCGTGAGCAGACCCACTTGGAAATAGATATCATTGTAGAGACCGCGCAGCGTGGCTGCGAGGATCGCGCCGACAACACCAAGCGGAATGACCAGCATCACCGATAACGGAATCGACCAACTTTCGTAAAGCGCTGCAAGCAGGAGGAATACGACCAAAATGGAAATGCCATACAAGGCGTATGTCTGCGATCCAGCCTCGCGTTCTTGGTAAGAAAGGCCTGTCCACTCCAGACCGACGCCTTTCGGCAGTTGCTGGAAAAGCTTCTCGACTTCAGCCATCGCCGTACCAGAGCTTTTTCCCGGTGCGGGCGATCCCTGAAGTTCCAGCGATCCGACCCCATTGAAGCGCTCCAGCTTTGCGGGCCCTAGCGTCCATCGATAACTGGCAAAGGAGGAGAACGGCGCCATTTCACCGGCCGAATTGCGCACGTACCAACGATACAAATCTTCCGGCACCATTCGAAACGGCGCATCCGCCTGAATATAAACTTGCTTTACCCGTCCGCGGTCCACGAAGTCGTTGACGAACAAGCCTCCCCAAGCCGCGTTGAGCGTGCTGTTGACATCGCTCAAGGACAAACCGAGCGACGAGGCTTTGTCCTGATCGATATCGATATGCAACTGCGGCGCATCGTCTAATCCATTGGGCCGAACCCCTGTGAGCAGAGGATCCCTCGCTGCCAGCGCCAAAAACTGGTTGCGCGCTTGCATGAGGCCCGCATGACCAATGTTGCCGCGATCTTCCATTTCCACGTCGAAGCCGGAGGATTGTCCGAGCTCCTGAACAGCAGGAGGTACGATCGCAAACACCTGGGCATCCCGGAATTTCATAAAGCTGCCCATCGCGCGCTGCACAATGGCGGGCGCGTGATCGGATGCTTTTGATCGCTGATTCCAAGGCTTCAAGTGCACAAAGCAGATGCCGGAGTTCTGGCCCTGGCCGGCGAAGCTGAAGCCGGCGACGCAGAAGATGACTTCCGTATCCTTCTCTTCATCGACCAGGTAGTGGTGCTCGACCTGTTTGACGACATCGAGCGTGCGCGACTGCGTTGCACCGACTGGGAGTGTGATCAGATTGAACAGACTTCCCTGATCTTCTTCGGGCAAGAACGCAGTGGGCAGACGTATGAACAGGAGTATCAGGACAACGATAATTCCGCCATAGATCAGCAGCGCTGGGCGCACACAGCCCAGGAACCATTCAACGCCGCGGCGATAACGATCGCGGCCGTAGTCAAACGTGCGGTTGAACCATGCGAAGAAGCGGCCGAACACAGAACCGCTTTTGTGTCCATGCTCATCTTTCTCGATAGGCTTGAGCAATGTGGCGCAAAGTGCCGGTGTCAAAATCAGCGCCACGACGATCGACAGCACCATGGCGGAAACGATGGTGACTGAGAACTGGCGATAGATCACGCCGGTCGATCCGCCGAAGAATGCCATTGGCAGGAACACCGCCGACAGCACGAGCGCGATGCCGACGAGGGCGCCCGTGATCTCGCTCATGGATTTCTTGGTTGCTTCCTTGGGCGGAAGACCTTCTTCGCGCATGATACGCTCGACGTTCTCTACGACAACAATTGCGTCGTCGACCAGAAGGCCGATGGCCAGCACCAATGCAAACATGGTGAGCGTGTTTATTGAGTAGCCAAAGGCCGCCAGAACGCCAAACGTGCCAAGCAGCACCACGGGCACGGCGATGGCGGGAATCAACGTTGTGCGCCAATGCTGCAGGAATATGAACATCACCACGACGACGAGAATGATCGCCTCGATCAAAGTCTTGATCACGTCGTTGATCGAGAGGCGAATGAAGGTGGTGTTGTCGACGGGGAACGCCAGTTTGACGCCGGGCGGAAAGCCTGAGGCCAAATCGGCCGCCTTGGCCTTTACCGCGTCAGCAGTGGTCAGTGCATTGGCACCTGGCGCGAGCTGGATCGCGATGCCAGACGCTGGTCTGCCGTTCATACGGCTGGCGATCAGATAGTTTTGCGCGCCCAGCTCGACACGTGCGACGTCGCCTACTCGAACGATTGCGCCGCCCTGGTTTGCCTTGAGAACAATTCTGCGGAATTCGGTAGGCGTCCTCAGCCGCGACTGTGCCGTCACCGTCGCGTCAAGCTGCTGGCCTTTTACAGTAGGTTGCGCGCCAAGCTCACCTGCCGATACCTGAACGTTCTGCGCGAGGATTGCGTTTTGAACATCGCTGGGCGTCAAACCATAGCTGTTGAGCTTGAAAGGATCGAGCCAGATGCGCATGGCATAGGGTGCGCCGAACGTCTGGGCCTGCCCGACGCCTGATATCCGGCTGAGCGGATCCTGTAGTTTGCTCGCAAGGTAGTCCGAAATATCGACGTTCGTATAGCGGCCAGTGTCGTCATACAGCGCAACGATGAGCAGGAAACTGGACTGCGACTTCTGGACGACGACGCCTTGTTGCTGCACCTCTTGCGGCAAGGTCGGCAGCGCCTGCTGCACCTTGTTCTGCACCTGAACCTGCGCAATGTCCGGATCGGTGCCGGGAGCAAAGGTCGCGGTAATAGAGATTTGTCCGCTTGAGCTCGAAGACGAAGAAAAATAGAGAAGATTGTCGACGCCGGTGAGTTGTTGTTCGATCACCTGCGTGACTGAATCCTGAACCGTTTCTGCGTCCGCGCCGGTATAATTTGCGGTAATTGTTACCGCTGGCGGCGCGATGGTCGGGTATTGCGTGACGGGGAGGGTGCGGATTGCCAACACACCCATCAGTGCGATCACGATAGCGATCACCCAGGCAAAAACGGGCCGTTCGATGAAGAACTGCGACAGACCCATTACTTACCCTTTGCGGGCAAGGCGAAAGATGCGGGTACGGGATGCACGGGTGTATCCGGCTGCGTCTTTTGCAATCCTTCGACGATCAGCTTGTCTCCCACCCTCAGACCATCCGTCACGAGCCATTTGTCGCCGATCGCGCGCGATGTCTTCAGCAGGCGTAACCGCGCCATGTTCCTTGCGTCGACGATGAGGGCCGTAGGGTCGCCCTTCTCGTTGTGGCTGATGCCCTGCTGAGGCGCGAGAATTGCATTGTTGTCAACACCTTCCTGGATCGTTGCCCGCACAAACATGCCGGGCAACAGGATGCCGTTCGGATTGGGGAAAATCGCACGCAGCGTTACCGCGCCCGTTGTCTGATCCACGGTGACTTCGCTGAATTGCAAACGTCCTTGCTGGGGGTACTGCACGCCATTGTCCAGGATGAGCGCTGCCGGCGCATCTGGTGGCTCGGAATTCACATTGCCATGTTGCGCAGCAAGCTTGAGCGCAAGTACTTCGCTGCTTGATTGCGTTATATCGACATAGATGGGGTCAAGCGTCTGGATCGTTGCAAGCGCGGTTGTCTGATCTGCTGTGAGTAACGCTCCGGCTGTCACGGACGACCTGCCGATGCGGCCACTGATTGGCGCGATGATACGCGTGTAGCTGAGATTGATCCGCGCGGTCTCAACATTCGCAGCCGCCTGTTTGTAAGCCGCCACGGCGTCGTCATGGTCCTGTGGGGCAATCGCCTTTTGTTTCACGAGCGCGGTGTAGCGCACGGCCTTCGCTTTTGTGGAAGCCAGTAACGCAACCGCGTTATCGTAGGCGGCCTTATAAGGCGCGGGATCAATCTGATAGAGCGGCTGGCCCTGCTTTACGAGCGCTCCCTCCGTGAAGAGCCTTGCCTTCAATATCCCGCTAACCTGCGGCCGTACATCGGACACAGCGTAGGAATCCGTTCGACCCGGAAGGACAGATGTGAGCTGAACCGGCTCGGTCCTGACAACGACCACGCCGACGTCAGGCGGTGGCCGCTTCGGCGGAGCGCTCGGACCACAACCGGCAAAGATGAGAAAAGGGACAAAGACAGCAAGAAGATAAAAACGCATTTGAAGCGGAATCCAGCAGAGAAAATCAGCGGAACAATCCGATACGACATGCCCGCTGTTCGCAACTGCAATATTCCGTAGCAGGGCAGGTTTTTCGCGTTATTTTGGGGAACGTTTCCACAATCCGCGAAATGACGCCCGCGGTTTCAAATGAAAGCGCCGGTCACGACCTCTACTGAAATAGCGTGAAAAAGCCGTCCACACAGAATTTCAGCACCGGCACAGCCGCCGCTATGATCCCGGCCACGACGAGGGCCAAGCCGGCTAAAGCCAAGTCCCGGAACCGATCCGGTTCATGATGATGAACCAGGGCCATGGTTTCCTCCCAAGCGGACTCTACTGGTCCGATACGGAGGATCGTGCGCGCATCCGGTCTCAAAAGCCATAAAAATTTTATGACTTTGAGGGGTTCGGCCGATTGGGCCTCTTTGGGAGGAGGCGCCGAAATGCTTGCAAGGGGAACAAGCGGTTTTCTAACAAAAAGGGCGCCCGAAGGCGCCCTTTTCGCCAGTCACAAACTCCGATCTTACTTCTTGTTGAACTTGAACGCGGCCATCATGTCGCTGATCGCCGGTCCGTTGGTCGGAACGTAAGGATTACTGCCAGTGACCGGGTTCGGCATGTTGTCACGGCTGCGGCGGGTGATCGGCGAAAGCCCCCAGTTGGCTTCGATGAACTTCGGCACAGAGGCGTGATCGCTGTAGACGTGCGAGATGTGGCCGCCTGTGGTCCAAGGCGAGACGATCAGCATCGGAATACGCGTGCCGTCGCCGAAGAAGTCGAGCTGCTGCACATAACCCGAGTCATAATAACCGCCGCCCTCGTCGAAGGTAATCAGGATGGCGGTGTTACCGGCGAGGTTCTTGTTCGCCTCCACATCGGTGACGATCTTCTTCACGAAGCCTTCAAGCTCCGCGACCTGTGACGATTCAGGGTGACCGTCGTTGACGCCGCTCGGCTTCACATAGGACACGGCGGGAAGTTCGCCGCGCTTGATATCGTCATAGAGATCGGTCGTGTCATGCAGGTTGGCAATGCGATAGGGTACGCCATCGCTGTTCTTGCCCTTCATGATGTGCGTCTCATAGAGGAACGGATTGCAGATGTTGCAATATTCCGAACCTTCCGCGTAGTAGCTCGGATCGTTGACATACGCGCTCCAAGACTCGCCGTAGTAGGCCCAGGAAATGTCGTTCTTGATCAGCACATCGGCGATGGAGGGCGTGGATGACGGCGGGATAGTGAACGGGCCCTGCGATCTGGCCGCCTCGTTGCCGTTGCCGATATAGCCGGGGTTGTAGTTGTTCAGAAGGTAGTAATGCCCGGCTTCGCAATTCGGGCTCACACTCAAAGCGGACAGATAGGCGTTGACCGAAGCAACACCCTTCTGGGTCGAGTCCGAGCAGTTGCTGTATGTGCCACCCGAATAGCCGTCCTGCGTATACCAGTCATTGGTGGACGCCATCGGATCGGGATTCTCGATCTGGTTCGAGGGCGGCGTCAGGGCATTGCCCTTGCCGTCGCTGTACCAGAGGTCATCTGCGTAGCCGAGATAGATGCTGTCGAGGCCCGTGCCACCCTTGGCCGGCTGATGATAGTTGTCGAGGAGCGTGTACTGATCCGCAAGCTGCTTGAAGTAAGGCGCATCGCCTTGCTGGACGTTATAGAAACCCATCGATGTCGCGCCTTCCAGCGTCGTTTCATCATTGAGATCTTGTGGCGGCGGATTGCCGTTGGCGCCCGCTCCGACCGAAACTTCAACCCACGGGAACAGATCGGCACGGCAACCGCTCGGGTTCGTTTGAGTCGCATAAGAGGCGCTGCAATCGAGCTGCTGGAACATCTGATAGAAGCGATGCACCGGGCTGTCCGCGTAGTCTCCCGAGCCGACACCCGGCGAGAGCTGGAACGGACCAGACGGCAGATTGTTGACGTTGGCGATCCGCGTGTCGATCGTCGTCTGCGCTAGGCCCGAGGCGCCCTCGGTCGCGACCGCGAGATCCCTCTTCAGCAGGCCGTAGTCATACTGCCCGGCAATTTTCTTGGTCGTCCACGGCGCTGCAGCAGTGCTCTGCGTTTCTGGCGTATAGGCCAGATTGGGGGGCGGAAGCGTGCCATAAGCGCCGGTCGTCGTCGGGCTGACGCTGAACGTCGTCGTGTCGGTAGCCTGCATCTGCGCGGCCTTGCTGAAATTCGGGCCCGGCGTTCCGTCCGCGTTGACGATGCCTTCCGAGAGCAGGTTCTGCACCGAATCACCGGATGGAGACACATAGGTTCCGTACAGATGATCGAAGCTGCGGTTCTCGCCGACAATGATGATGACGTGCTTGATGGGCGTCGTCGTCCTGTCGTCGTTGCGGCCCTTGGGTGTTTTCACCTGATGCACGAGGACTTGAGACGGCGGCGCATCGCTGGACTTGATGGTTTTTTCGCCGTGAAACGAGGTCACGCCGGCGAGCGTGGACTGCGCGATCAGAGGCAGTGCGGCAAGTGCGGCAACGCTGCCGCGCAGCACAGCCCTGAAAGAAGATCGTGTCGATTGCATTTGCATTCTCCCCTTGGAGGCGGATTGACGAGGGGCCGCAGCGGACGCTCGCGGCATTGAGGAGAGATGCGCCTCTACTGTTGCGGGCCGGTGATGAGGCTGTGACGATAAGGCGATGTAACGATGAAGAAGCGGCGCTGCTTTCCGTTGGCATCGGTTCATGTTTGCGTTGGAATGGAAGTTTGATCAAGAAATGGAGGGGCGGTGTTCAATGTTTTTCCGGTCGCGCATCCTCCCAGTTCAATGAAAGATCGAGCATCGCGGAAATCCGGTTGCTGATTTCTGCGAGAAAACTCAGTTGTCCCGAATGCGGAGGCGCTTAAGAAACTGTCGTATATCTCCCTCACTATGTTGTGCGTGGCGTCCGCGCAGAACGAAAAACTGATTGCCGATCGACCGTTGGAACTCCGCTAAATGAAACTTGTGTCTTGCTTGGCTACGGCAATTGCTGTCGCGGTTTCGCTATCTCATTCGGTGCTTGCAGATGACGATGACCGCGCCCCCTGGCGGCCGGATAATGCGGCAGCGATGTCAATAACCGGGCCAATTGTCGTGGAGCGAAGAAGTCTGCATGCGGGCAACGCGGAACTATCGCTGCGCTTCAACAGTTCGGTCGCGGCGTTCAGGAACGGGCAGGGCGCGTTTCCGGCACACATCTATGCGGTGACGGGAATGTCGAATCCGCCGCTCCTCAATGGCCAAACCTTGTGCGGTGACATGCCGCCCACCTGGATTGTGGTGGTGCCGCAGCCTCCCTTAGGATTGGAACTCGACGCTTACACAGGCGTGGAAAAGCCTACGAGCCCTGCGTCGCCCGGTTTCTGCAACACATTTACCTACGTTCGTTGAGAGGCCGCAGAAATTTAGTTTGCCGCCTGGAGGCGAGTTGAATGTGGTGCCTTTAGCCTTAGTGCGGGGTGCTCAACGAAATGCCAAGATAAAATTGCCAGAACGAGCGTGATAGGCGCGGACAAAGTCAGCACCTTCATGGGGCTCATGCCCGGCAGTATCGAAATCAAGGTTTGCTGCAGCGGATAGGCGAAGATGTAGATGCCATAAGAATAGTCGCCGAGGCTATTGTAACGCCGTATTTCCCCGCTTGGCACGTAAGCGCAGTACAGGATGAGGTACGGAAGTGCGAGAAGATACACAATATGAAACCGCTCAATGTCAAAACGACCAAATCCGGCGAGTACCAGAAACAACGCAAGAGCGAGATACCCGTTCAACTCCACTTTGGATCGGAGTGAATACATCGTAACGCCAGAAAAAAACATGAATAAAAGGCGCAAAAACTCCCCCCCATAGAAATGGAGAAAGTTGTTGGCAACGAGCGCGGAACCCGACAAGATCGTGATAGCAATAGTGGCTGCGCCGAAAAGCCTTTCGTTTGAGTAGCCGAGGCTTCGTACTATGCTCCAAATAATCGCGAGAATGGCGTACATGCGGACTTCGAATGGCAGCGTCCAGAGCGAACCATTGACCGAAAATCGCCAAGGGTTGTGAGCGAAGACCCCAGGCAAATTGTAGGCGACCCCGAAGAAGAGCGTCAGGTTCTTTGCGAGATAGATCGTCGTTTCGCGGCTTCCAAAATAGGAGCCCAACGTAGTATCCGTTAGCGATATTCCGAGCGCGAAAACTGATAATAGGACCGCCACCGCTAGGGCAGGAAAAATGCGTAGAAACCGGGCTCTCGTAAACTCGATAACCGACCGGCGATGGAGCAAGCTCGCGCTGACGAGAAATCCGCTGGCAACGAAAAAGATATCCACCGCGATATCCCCCAGTGTCATGCCAAGTGCGTGCTTCAGCGGTTCCGCATCGCCGGATCCGGTTGTCAATGCGAAGCTGTGGCTCACGAGAACGCTGGACGCAGCCAGCATGCGGATGACATTGAAGTTATTGTCCCTGCCCTGTGTCAGATCAGACAAACGCACAACAATATCCCCAAACCCGAAAAAAGTTTCTTATCATTGATGTCGAGGACTGAACAGATGTCTACGTAAACGGATATGCTTTCTGCCTATTCTGCTCATTACGGCCAGCACGGTTGAAGATGTCGAATCGCTCCTCAGAAGCGTGGTTACGCGCTTTGAAAATGACCTCTCCAATTCTGGAGAACCCGTCAGTTACTCTTCCGACGGTTTTAGATCGATTGGGATCTCAGTTCGGGGAAGCGCCGGCCATCCTTTCCGGCTCTGAAGCGCTCTCTTACCGAACATTAGCGAAAAGAGCTGCCTTCTATGCCAGTTGGGCAATTTCCAGAAAGATTGGTCACGGCGATGCTGTCTGTCTTTTGGCGCCAAACAGTGCCGAATATCTGGCGATCTGGCTCGGAATAACGCGGGTAGGTGGGATTGTAGCGCTCATAAACACCAATCTGCGCGGCGCGCCATTGGCGCACTCCATCGGCTTGGTCTCACCATCGCACATCATTGTTGGCAATGTTTTGTTTTCTGCGTTTGAGGCCGTACGAGAGCAACTTCCCCCGGGGATCATCTGCTGGGTGCATGGTGAAAACATCGCAGATTTGCCACGGATTGATGCAGGCGGCGAGAACGTAAACGCGCAAACTATAGCCGTGTCGATCTCAATTCCGACGATTCACGATACTGCGCTATACATCTACACATCGGGAACAACCGGTTTGCCCAAGGCTGTTCCCATAAGTCATTTTCGCTTGATGCAATGGAGCTATTGGTTCGCCGGACTAATGGGCATTGTTCCAGCCGACAGAATGTATAATTGCTTGCCGATGTACCACAGCGCAGGCGGAGTGGTTGCCATTTGCGCGCCGTTGGTCGCTGGTGGTTCGGTCGTGCTGCCCGAGCGGTTTTCTGTGCGGGAATTTTGGGCAGATATCGCCCGATGGGACTGCACGCTGTTTCAATACATAGGTGAGATGTGCCGCTACCTTCTAAAGGGCCCGACAAGCCTCTATGAAGGTGATCGCCGAATTCGATTGTGCTGCGGGAACGGGCTAAGCGGTGACATTTGGAATACATTTCAGGACCGCTTCAAAATACCCCAAATCCTCGAGTTCTATGCATCAACTGAGGGCAGTATATCGCTGTATAATTGCGACGGCAGGCCAGGCGCCATTGGTCGTATTCCACCCTATCTGGCACATCGCTTCCCGATTGAGCTTGTAAAGTGCGATTTTGTAACTGGGCAACCGGTGCGCGGGGAAGATGGTTTTTGTACTCCGTGTGCCCCCAATGAACCCGGTCACGCTGTCAGCCGCATTTTTCGCGCCGGATCCGGCCAAGCAAGAGATTTCAAGATTTATACTGATCCGCTCGCTTCTGAGCAGAAGATATTGCGCAACGTGTTCGATGACGGAGACGCCTGGTATCTAACCGGCGATTTGCTGCTTAAGGACAAAAGCGGATATTATCATTTTGTCGATCGCGTCGGCGACACCTTTCGGTGGAAGGGTGAAAATGTGTCCGCTGCCGAAATAGAAGATGTGATCAGGACGTTCCGTGGAGTGACCGAAGCCTTGGTCTATGGCGTAAAAGTACCTAACGCCGAGGGCCGTGCCGGCATGGTAGCGGTTTTGCCTGATGAGGAGTTTGATCTTGCCTCGTTTCATGAGACGCTGACCGAACGGCTTCCTCATTATGCACGGCCGCTTTTTTTGCGACTGGTCTCGAACGTCCCCAGGACCGAGACGTTCAAACCTCAAAAGCAACAGCTGAAGCTTGAGGGATATAACCCGAATCTTATTGCCGACCGGCTCTATTTCAACAGCCAAGTCGATGGGATATTTACGCCGCTCGATATCGATACTTATGAGCTGATACAGTGTGCTGAGATTCGACTTTAGTCAAAAGCTGCAATTCTAGGTCGTGCTACCCGCGTCGATCGTCAGAACCGTGCCGGTTATGTTGCGCGCGGCCTCGCTAAGCAGAAAACCAACCGCCTTGGCTACGTCTAAGGGCTCCGTCAGTCGCCGTAGAGGCGTGCGCCGAACAATCTGATCCCGTTGGACGATCCCGAGGCTTGACGTCATATCCGTACTCATAAACCCGGGCGCTATCGCATTGACGTTGATGCCAAGTGGGCCAACCTCGCGCGCCAGCGCGTGTGTGAAGCCAATCATCGAAGCTTTGGTGGCACTGTAGACGGATAGCCCGCTGAAACCTGTGAAGCCGACAATCGAAGCAATGTTGACGATGCTGCCCCCCTCATTGTTCATCATCGCCCGTACGACGTATTTTGTCAGGACAATTGGTGACAGGGTATTCATCTGTATGGTTTTTTCGATCGTTGAGTTTTGCGTGGTGGACAGGATGCCGCTCGTGCCGATGGCGGCATTGTTTATGAGACCGTAGATCGAACCAAATTCCTTTCTAATCGATTTAACAAAGTCCGGAATGCGGGGTGTAAGGCTTAGATCAAAGGAGCGAAAATGAACGCTCTCTTTTTTTTCTTCGGAAGCCTTTCGGATTGCTGCAGACAGCTCGTCGCTCTGCGAGCGTGCGACGGCGATTACATTATACTCATCACTAAGTTCACGAACAATTTCGAGCCCCACGCCCTTGCTTCCGCCCGTGACAATCACGTTCCGCATGTCAGCGACCCAGCTTGCCAGCTGGGCCAATTTCAAGCGATGGCACAAGCCGGATGGCAGCAGGAATTTTATGGCGGGGTAGGCGGGCGGCACATAGCTTCATGATCTCCATCTTTAGGAGATCCCAGTTCTGTGGCGTGTCTTCCTCTCCTATTTCCGCGATCACGTCAGCTGTGACCACTGCTCCCGTGACGGGATTTTTTCGACCTTTGACGCGGCACATCCGAACGCGCGGATGAAGATTGATGGCCGCCTCAACCTCTTCCGGGTGAACTTTAAGGCCACCGACGTTGATGACGCCATCTCGTCGCCCGATGAAATGGTAGCGTTCGCCACTCAATTCCACCAAATCGTTCGTATCGACAAAACCGTCGTCGTCACTTATCGATCTTGGCGGGTCCACGATATAGCGCAACGCTGTGCGTCGCGATTTTATCCTGAGCGTGCCGTCCAGAACCTTCATTTCAACAGAATCGTTTTTGCACTCAACGATGTCAGCTGGAAATCCGGCTAGGCCGTCCGTCACCTCGAACGCCAGGCCGGCTTCGGTGGAAGCAAAGGCATGTGCAACACCTGCCTGCGGAAAGGCCTGGTGCAGGTGATCCAAAACAGGCTGATCGGCAATCTCACCTGAAAGGCGAACATAGCTCGGCGAGAATTTGCCTACATCCCGGCACATAAGCGCGCGTCGCCAATGAGACGGAGTTCCCGATATATGTGTTACGCCAAGCGTTCTGGCGCGATCGAGAAACGCTGTGGTAGTCTCTCCGTCGTCGGACAGCACCATGGACCCGTTACCCAGCATCGCTCTCAGGAATATCTGTAAGCCGCCGTAGCGCCTGATATCGTAGAAAGTGCTCCAGACAGCGCTCAAGCCTGAACTTGGGCGCCCCGCGATAGCCTCAGTGAGAGTTGATAGGGTGTGGACCACAATCTTAGGCGACCCTGTCGTGCCCGAGGTCAGCAAAAGCCATTCCGTTCGTTCGCTGGCTTCCGGCCGATGCTCAATCGGTGTGAAACTATCGGGCGGGAGCGTGACGCATTCGATACCGAATGCGCGGGTGTCAGTCACAGACTGATCGCAAACTATCAGATTAATAGACGCCGCCGAAGCCACCCACTGTATTTGGGCTGCGGACAGATCGGGTGGACACAAGACCAGCTTTCGCGCAATGCCGTCCAACTCCACCAAGGCAAGCGCGGCAGATATCTGGCTTTTGGTTCGTATAAGGATTGACCGACCTCGTGCGGAAAAGAGATCGACGGGAATTGCAGAACTCGAAGAGAGTCTGTTCAGGCATACCGCGGCATCGAAGCCCCAAATCCATTTTTCAGATTGTTCTGCCGAGGCACTTACCCAGTGCCACAAGCAATTTTTTTCAATTGCCACAGATTGCTGCCGCGTCTTCGTAGAACTTGAGGAAATCGCCGACGGTCACCGGAAATTCGACGTCCTCTTCGGTGTCGAACGGATCGAATCCAACCCGGTCTTCCAATCGCGCTACGATGATCGCCATGCAGAGAGAATCAAGGCCGGTCTCCAGAAGCGGAAGATCTTCTGATAACGGAGCTAATTCTTTTTGCTGCTCCGCGGCGACGGTTTGGAAAATTTCCAAAATGGCAGCTCGTATATTTTGCGAATTGGTGTCCATGGATTATCAGCTCAAACGGATTGTAAATATCCGGGTTCAGGTCCAGACGTTGGCGCGATCATTGCCATCTGCTCGCGAAGGTGAGAGGCCAATCGAGCCACCCGGGGTTCGCGGATCATTGTCACATGTGTACCGTTGACTTCGACAAAAGTAATCCTTGCCGCTATTTTTCTCCAGGTTGTTTCGACCTGGCCTGGATGAAAAAATGCCTGTGCCTTTGCTGAATACACTAGAACTTGACCAGTGTAAGGTTGTGGCTCATAGCTCTCGACCACGTCGAATAGCTGCCTGACAACAGCCGCCTGTTGAGGAGGCCATTTCGATGTATCTAGGAATTGATCGACGCCTGAATCAGGTTGCGCATCCTGCTCTAACGAGAAGATTGATCTGATGCCTGCCTTCAGGCTTTTCTTGACTCGTCCGGCGGCGCGCTGGGCATTCCAACCTTCAGTGACTTTATCCGCAATCCAATAGGGAAAGTTTTTAGCCAGTTTCCAATAGTAGAGCGGGCGTCGAGTGCTCACGCTAGTACCCGACTTGTACAGAAATCCATCAAGCGCCACCAAAAGTGGGATCTCACGACCACGCTCCTGAAATATTTGCGCCATCTCGAGAGCGATGAACGAGCCGGCAGACCAACCGCCTAGAACGAAGGGCCCATCAGGTTGAAACGCAGTTAACGCATCGACGTAGTACTCAGCGATGGAACGAACCGACTGCACGAACTCAGGGTTCATTTTCCCTTTAGGTATTTGGATTCCGTAAACGGGGCGGGCTGAACCCAACTCAATCGCCAATGGCTGAAACGACGTGGCATCGCCACTGATAGAGTGAACGCAATAGAAGGGACATCCCTTTCCTCGACCGCCCAACGGTACTATGGCGCTGGCCCTCTTAGCCGTCAGTCTCCAAAGCGGCGATTCCGGCGCCATTTTCTCCGGTCCTGTCATGTGCCTGAATAAGCTGCGCGGAAATCTTCCCCGGATCGAATATAGGATAAATTTCCAAGACAACAAAACCTCATCCGCTGCCCGGACAAAGTGGCGGGTTCACAGGGCTGCCTCGTGACGGTCTCAGGCCGTTGCGTTGCGCCTTGCGCTGGAACGGAATGCGCGGCCAGCGTCGCTCCGTTTGCTACAAAAAATTACATCTCGATACGGTTACTTATAAAAGTAAGCTGTCTGCTCAGATTAACCTATGTGTTGGATGCCGGCATGGGAACCTTAACCTCGGTATAGGTCGAAGATTTACTGCTATGAAGAGGTAATGTAGCCTCATTTGCCACAGGATCATTGGGTATTGATCCCGGGAAAAGGCAGGATTCCGGGGCCTTGAGCGGGGATATCAAAGCAGAGTGAGTGCTGTCGCGGCTAAGGTTGAATGGGTGAGGGTTAGGGTGAAATCGTTTCAGGAAAATACCTTATTTCGGGGCTCGGATGCACTTTTGGCCTCGCGCTCGTCACATCAGGCTCGCTCTGATAACCAAGACATTCGCGGAAGTCAGCCGCCGCATGACACCAGAGAGGAAGCTGGAAAGTTGGAATTTGAGAAGATTGTTGACAATATCTGTGAGCTGCCTTGGGAAAACATCAGTTCGGAAGATATTCTGAACGTTGCGCTCGCTTACTACTTCTTTTCAATCCAATTCCGAGAGAATCTGGAGATTGCCTGCCGTCTATTTCCGGACGATGAGGCGTTGAAGCGCCTGCACAAAGAAGAATGCAACACCGATAATCTTTCGCCATGGGAAGATGTTGCCGAAGACGGTGAGATGCTGAACCATGACGAATTCATGAGGCGGCTACTTCTTTTGCGTCCGGTTGCAAACGCGGATGCGCTGGAGCGTGCCGGAGAGCTGTATTTGGCGCAGATACGCCACATCGACGATAAAACTCGAGCAAAAAGCATTGCGAGCTACGAAGACGGTGGGCTGGCGCGAGTCTTTGGCGCGATGTTGCGCGCCAGGACGTGGGAAGGTGCCGGCCAGTTGGCGTTCAAACACTTCTTGGAAAAGCATATTGAGTTTGACTCCCCTGAAGAGGGTGGGCACGGCGCGCTGAGCCGGCACCTCATGGCGGATGATTCGATATTGCCGTTGTGGTCCGCATTCGAGCATATCCTTCAATGTGCGGTGTCTGTCTTCGCGAACGCTGATGTGCGAAAGGGATAATCCTCCACGTCTTGGCGTTTTTTGCGTCCCGTTGGCTGGACTCAGAAATGCGCAATGAGACGATCGCGGTTCATGGTGGGTATACGGCCGATGCTACAACGAAGGCTGTCGCCGTCCCGATCTATCAAACCGTCGCTTATGAGTTTGACAGCGCCGAACACGGAGCGGCGCTGTTCAACCTCGAGGCCGAAGGCCACCGCTATTCGCGCATCAGCAATCCGACGGTAGAGGTTCTAGAGCGGCGCATTGCGATGCTCGAAAGCGGAGCGCAGGCCATATGCGCGGCATCGGGACAAGCTGCTCTCTACTATGCAGTTCTGAATTTGGTGCAGTCGGGTGCAAATATAGTTTCCGTGCCTCAGTTATACGGAACCACACACACTCTGTTTTCTCATCTCTTGCCGGGTCATGGAGTCGAGGTCCGGTTTGCGGCGAGCGACAAGGCAGTTGATGTCGATAAATTGGTCGACCAGAAAACACGCGGCGTATTCTGTGAAAGTGTTGGAAACCCTGCCGGAAATGTCTGCGATATCAAATCGCTAGCCGATACCGCCCATAAGCATGGCATTCCACTCATTGTAGATAACACGGTGGCGACCCCGATTTTGCTGAAGCCCATCGAATTTGGCGCCGATATTGTGGTCCATTCGCTGACCAAATTTATGGGAGGGCACGGCAACACGATTGGCGGCGCGATTGTCGATAGCGGTCGATTCGCCTGGGAAAGGTTTCCAGACCGGTTTCCCATGTTCAGTCAGCCCGACCCTTCGTATCATGGACTGGTTTACACAAAACATTTCGGTCCGGTTGCCTACATCGCGCGATGCCGCAGCGTCTACCAACGAATTACCGGAGCGGTTCTGTCGCCGCTCAGTGCGTTTTTGCTTCTGCAAGGCCTCGAGACAATTGCCTTGAGGGTCGAACGTCACGTGCAAAATGGGCGGCAGGTTGCCGAATACCTGCGCAACGATAAGCGTGTGGCGTGGGTCAACTATGTGGGATTTCCGAACAACGCATATTACGATCTCGCGCAGCAATACCTGCAGGGCCGCGCTTGCTCCCTGATGACGTTTGCGGTCAACAACGGCCAGGAGGGTGCGTTCAGGTTTTATAACGCGCTTAAGCTGATCAAGAGGCTTGTTAATCTCGGAGACACCCGCTCACTCGCCTGTCATCCTGCTTCGACAACGCACAGGCAAATGTCGCCCGAAAATCAAAGAAAAGCGGGTGTCGGACCGGAGACAATCCGGTTGAGTGTTGGTATCGAGCATATCGACGATATCATTGCCGATATCGACCAAGCGCTCAATCAAGCGCAGAGCGGTCGATGATGCCCAATGTTTCGGAATCTATGACGTCTCCGGGTGCACCGCAGTCAAGTGCGCCGGGGTGCACCTCGTTCGAAATCGGACTTATCAACAATATGTCCGGCGCTGCTCTGCACAATACAACGAAGCAATTCTGGAGCTTGCTGAAAGAGGCAGGGCAGGGCGCAAACATTCGGCTGCGGATTTTCTCTCCGTTTGCCGACTCCCGGCTGTTGAGCAGGGAACGTACTTTCCTCGAAAATCACGAACCCATTGAAGAATTGTGGAGCAGCAGATTCGACGGCATGATCGTCACCGGTACCGAGCCCAAGGCTCACCGCCTCGTAGACGAGCCCTCTTGGCCCTTTCTCGCGAACCTGGTGGATTGGTCTGAAGACCATGTCCTTTCCACCGTTTGGTCTTGCTTGGCCACGCAAGCCGCAGTCTTTCATTTGGATGGCATCGAACGGCAGCCGCTAGGCGCCAAGCTTTCAGGTGTCTTTGATTGCGAGATAACCGAGAGCCATCCAATTCTTGACGGATATCCAAATCGCTGGACGGTCGCGCATTCCCGATACAACGATCTGCCGGAAACGCTCTTGGTGTCACAAGGGTACCAGATATTGGCTCGGTCGCCTGTGGCGGGGGTCGATACATTTATGAAGCGTCGGAAAATCCTGCATTTCTTTCTGCAGGGGCATATGGAATATGACGCTGACGCTCTGGCCCGCGAGTACAGAAGAGATGTCAGACGGTTCATGGTCGCGGAGACTGATCGGTTTCCGGAAGCCCCAGTTGGCTGCTTTCCGCCGGCGATCGAGCGACTGCTTGTTGATTTCCGAACACGCGCTTTGGAGAGCCGCGACCTGAAGCTGCTTGCCGATATTCCTCTGCGTATCCCTGCAACCAGCAAGGAGGGGCCATGGCGGTCTGTGGCGATCCAGTTCTATCGCAATTGGCTCGCTCATCTTGCGAACCGCCAAGCAGATAAAGACGCGGAGGCTGCCGGCGATGCACAGGGATCACGCCAGCCGGCATCTGCGCAGTTTTGCTGAAAGGCTGTTGAATTGAGAAACGAGTTCTCGGGGCACTACGAAGCCGCTCTTTTTCCTTCTTGGTCGGATCGCGAAAAATGGGAAGATTGGCTCACGAGGGCGATCATAGGCGCACGCGCGCGCGTTTCTGCTGGTTCCGTCACCCCCAGTTTTGACATCAATATCTTTCGCAAGGAACTCGCAGCTTATGATTTTGATGCGACCAGGCCAATGGAAGAATTGTTATCGTGGACGATTTCTCAGATGGAGCACGGGCTCGTTCACGTCACTCATCCTCGCTATTTTGGCCTATTTAATCCACTCCCGACGTTTCCTGCTGAATGTGCTGATCGAATTGCGGCTGCCTTTAATCCGCAACTGGCAACATGGACCACTTCGCCGGCAGCGGTAGAGATTGAAGCACATGTAATTCGAGCGGTCGGCCAACGCGCCGGCTTTGAAAAACCGACTACCGGGTGCTTCACCACAGGCGGTGCCGAGGCGAATTTCACAGCGCTCTTATGCGCATTAACACGCAGTTGCCCCGACTACTCGATCACAGGCGTTCGGGCTTTCTCTGGGCAGCCTGTGTTTTATGTGTCGAAAGAATGCCATTTGGCTTGGCTCAAGATTGCTCACCAGGCCGGAATCGGTCGTTCAGGGGTAAGGTTTGTACGCACTGACGGCACTGGCCGTCTCGATCCTTTGGATCTTCAGGACGCCATCGCAGCGGACAAAGCGAGAGGGGATGTCCCAATCATGATCGTGGCAACCGCCGGAACCACCAACGCTGGCATGATCGATCCTCTTCGCTCATGCGCCGAAATTGCTCAGAACGAGCAGTTATGGTTCCATGTCGATGCCGCGTGGGGTGGCGCCCTCATCGCATCAGATGACGGACGCATGCATCTAGTTGGGGTCGAACAGGCCGACTCTGTCACCATCGACGCACACAAATGGCTCTCGACAACGATGGGGTGTGGCATGTTCATAACGCGGCACCCCTCCGCACTGTCTGCGACGTTCCACGTGTCGGCAGAATTTATGCCGTCAAATCTTGAGGGCGTAGACCCGTATACCACATCAATTCAGTGGTCGAGACGTTTTGTTGGTCTGCGGCTATTTTTGTCGTTAGCGGCGGCAGGTTGGCCGGGGTTTGGAAGTCACATTGAACGCGCGATTGATTTGGCAGGTTCCTTGAAAAAACGCCTGTTGGCCATGGGCTGGTCGGTGGCAAACGACTCTCGCCTTGCAGTTGTATGCGTGCAGCCGCCCGCAGGTTCGCCCCAGCCCAAAGCGATCGTCGAGAGGCTTCTCGAAAGTGGGCAAGCGTGGGTATCTACGACAAAATTCGAGGGCAAAGATGTTATCCGCGCGTGCATAACGCACGGAGCCACGACGGCTGAAGATATTGGCAGGCTGATTTACGCCCTTGAAAATGCCAGGAAATTCGCAAATTCCGTATATGACGCCAAAAACACTGCGTCGATCTGATATATCCTTGGCGCGGACCGAAAGCTGGAAAATCGGAGGCGCACGAAGAGTTTTAAAATAGGACCCTCAATGAGTCTCATCAGTGTCGTGATGCCGACCCACAAGGCCGAACGGTGGGTCGAAGATGCGATCCAGAGTGTCATCTCTCAGACTTACCGAGATATCGAACTCATAGTTGTCGATGACGCATCGCGAGACGATACACCTTCTGTGGCACGAAAAAAGCTCAACCAGGGTTTTAAGGGCGAATGGCGAATCATCGAGCTTGAAACCAATCAGGGACCAAGTGCCGCCCGAAATATCGGGCTGAAGGCGGCAAAGGGAGCATGGATACAATTTCTTGACAGCGATGATCTAATTGCGCCGACCAAGTTTGAGCGCGAGATTCAGTGCTGCTCCATCGCCGCTCCATCTGTCGCAGCAGTTTACTCGCCTTGGCAGCGGTTCTATTTCGACAGAGGAAAAATGGTGTTTGAAGGGCCGTTGGCGCAGCCGAATATGAAGGGCAGGCCACCGATCATGTGTTTTGCTGGAAGTGATCGTTATTTGAATGGGGCTGGGCTTGTGCGCAAATCCGTGCTCGACGAAATCGGGGGCTTCGATGAATCGCTCCGTTTTTGGGAGTGCGAAGAAGTAGGTTTTCGGACCGCCAAGGCTGGGCAGTTGATGCTGGTTCCTTCGGATGAGCCTCTGTACATGTGGCGCATGCATCGGGAGAAGGCTTATATCGGAGGCGAAACGGCGCGCTACCAGCTTGAAGCTGTGGCATTGAGCTGGATCGAACTGATGGTGAAGGCGGCGGAAGGCCGCACAATAGATCAGCTCGGATTATCGACGGGGGATCAAGCGGAAATTCTTGGTGGGTGCACGATGTGGGCGCGCCGCCTTTATTCAAAAGACCGTGAAGCTTTCCGCAGGTTTGTCACGCTGACGCGAATATTGGTGCCGAATATGATGCCTACCGATCCGTCATATGTCGCCTTCGCGTCGCGTTATGTCGGCTACGAAAATGCCGAGGCCATTGCGCTGGTCGGAGCGAAGCCGCGAGCTTTGGCCCGAAAAGCCCTGGAAATATTGAAACTGCGCACCAAAGACTCTGTTTTCGAGTAGGGCTAGCCCGCTGGTGGTAGCCGAGTTTTCGAGCCCCAAGCTTGGGGGCGTGACCAGGCCCGGCGTAAGATTGCGTCAATGGTGCGATCCCTGGTGAAGCGCTCACCGAAAGCTCGTTGAACGACGAATGGCGCATCGTTGCGCAAACCATCTGTATCGAAAAATAGACCAACGTCGCTGTGTCGCCGCCGGATTCCGGCGAGCCACGCTCTATCTATTCCCTTGCCAAAATACGGAAATGCAAATGGCACCGACTGTTGACCAGTGATCTGTCTGACTATTTCGCAAGATTTCACGATCTCGCTTTCTGCATCGCCCTCGGATAGCGTTTGGAGAAGACGGTGGGTGCGGCTGTGCGCGCCTATTGTGAAGCCTGATGAGTGTAGTTGCCGAATTTGTTGACTGCTCAGATAGGGGCCCACAGTTTGCAGATAGGCTTGCTCGTTGATACCGAGGCGCGCGCACAGCCGGTCTAAAACGTCTTTTTCCTCTGGTGTAACGGTTAGTAACCAATGGAGCAGAGGTCTCAGGGAAGGCCGGGACCGTCCGTCGAGACCCGCTATATCGAGGGGTGTGCGCGGGGACTTGAACAGCGAGGCCTTGGGAACTGCCCGAAGGTGCGATTCTAGCTCCAGTTCCCGAACAATTTCCAGAACTTGCTCATCGGGAAGGCGCAGCAGCGCGTCAATGCAGAGCGACGTGGCGCTCTCGCGAAACATGACCTTGTTGTCTATGAGGTCCGTAATCACAAAAAAAATGCACGGGATATCGCGGCGAAGCAAGATTGGCGCAACGATTTCAGCGCATTGGGAAAATCCATCGTCGAAAGTCAGGACAATAGGATTATCTTTGGCGATGTTGGATGCCGCGCGTCGATCAGCAAGTTCATCATATGACGTAAAGCGGAATGTCTTCTGGAGATAAACCAAATCTCTTTCAAATGCCGCGGCGCTGAGTGTTGGATAGTGCTTTATATGAGGCAGGAAAGTATCTGAGACGGTATGGTAACATAGACCAACAGCACTCTTTGGAAAGAGCGTGTGCCATACACCAATCGGTATGAAGCGCAGTATTTCTCCTGCCGCGGTTCGCAATTCTGCAGGAAATATCTGTCTCATATTTTTGGGTAGATTTCGCGCAGCTTCAGCCAGTCTGGCTAAACCTTACTGATATATGTCTCGGCCTTAAAGTCGGTCGAGGCGGTTCCAGTCAAAATTCCTGGGAACAAGGGTCGGAGTTGAATGGTTCGCGTCCTGGTCATCCTTCCCAGCGGCGTGATTGCCAAATCTCCCTAGGGGCAATGTTTCTCCTCGTGCGAACGCGCCTGCTAAGGCTTTATCATAAAAACGGAGCCAAAAGCAGTACCGCCGAAAATTTTGCCATTTGAATCCTGTATCAGATTGCCCGTGGGGTTCGCTCCGTCTGTTCCTCCGGTAAACATATGTACGACTTTAAACACTCCTGCAGGGCTGATGCTGAACACAGTTCCATCATTGTAGGTGCCGCCGCTGGCTGTAGTACCGTAAAGATTCCCATCGGCGGCATCCAGCAGCAGCGGGCTGTTGGGGCCAAATCCGTCGTCGGCGGCATTAAGATCATGCAGCACGGAAAAGTGACCGGCTGCGCTGAGCGCCCAGACGGCACCGGCAAATCCGCTGCCATTTTGAATATGTGTAGTGCCGAAGGCATTTCCTTTTTGGTCTACCGCCGGAGCTTGATCGGGCCACTCGCCGTCCGCTCCATTCGTGAATACGTAGAGCGTTTGCAGTCCCTTACTTTGAGTGAACTGCCAGACTCCCCCATTTGGATTTCCGCCCCAGCCTCTGCCTATTGTTGTGCCATAGAGCGCGCCGTTTTTTCCGACCGCCAATCCGGAGAACGGACAATGTCCGTCAGTGCCGCTTTGGAACTCGTATAGGACGCTGTAGACGTCTCCTTTTTCGGAAAGGCTGAAAATATTACCGTTGTCATTGATGGCTCCCTGGCTCGCAGTGCCGGCGATGCCGTTTCTCCCGACGAGCGAAGGACCTTGTACGGGAGAGATTCCATCACCGGCAGCGCCAAACGAGTGTAGCGTGCTGAAAACGCCTGAAGCCGAGTACTCCCACAGAGTTCCGGCCCCGTTTGCTCCGCCCAACGGCGTGGTGCCAAACAGATTGCCTTTCGCGTCAATGGCCAGCCTCGCGTTAGGGGCCGAACCGTCTGTTAAGGCGTTAAACGTATGCAGCGCCGTATATTGTCCAGACGTAGAAAGACTAAACAGCACCCCACTGCCTACAAAAGGCAGCGTGCCATAGATTGCTTTGCGATAGATCGCCCCGATCTGCGGACCACCTGAGACATCGGCGATAATTTGAAAATGAGCGGCCTGGGCTGTTTGGTCCGCGCTACCGATGCCAAGTAGTGAAATCAGGGTCCCCAAAATCCTACGTGAAACAGCCGGCGGCATCTGCGCCCCCTTTTATTGGCAAGACTATGGGCGACAGATAGCCCTAAAAAATGAAAGGCGGATATATAGTACCATCGCTCAAGAATAACACTTTCTCGGGTCGTATTGAAGCACATCCGATTTCTTCTATCTGTGAGCCACGACATCGGCGGATGGAACGCGATTTAGGCTTTTCCTGCTGTTACGTGATGGCAGTTCAATCTTGGATTGTATATTTTGTTAGCGCAGGGATTTGTAAAGCGTCAGAAGGTTTCTTCTGGCTCGCCTCACCAAGTTGTCTCGCAGCCGGATTTCTCCGATAATTCCCTTGTGCTGGCGAGTTCTATCCAAGCTATTTCGTGCTTTCTGCCAACTTCCGCTTCGAACGACGCCGCCGTCAGATGTAAAAACCGCATTGAGATTCTCTTTTCTCAATCTCGAAATGCTCCTTCGATCATAGCTTCCGAACGGGATTGCGACCTCCAGAATTTGTTGGCTGCAAACGTCCTCGAGCTTCCGTCTCGCCCCAGATATTTCTTCGTCCAATTCACTGTCGCTCGTCCGTCTCCAGTCGATATGGTTCATCCCGTGGCTTCCTATAGTCATTCCGGCCGCAAGCAACTCGCGTATGGCCACACCGTCCAGATAGTGAGGTTTGCCTACTCTCGCCGCGCATAAGAAAAAATGCGCGGTCAGTCCGCGGGAGACCAACGCCGGTAGTGCAATCAATGCGTCGCTCATATTACCATCGTCAAACGTAATCGATATGCACATGTCGTCCATATCTCTTGCCAGACACACCTCGTCGAGCAACTGATCAAAGGCGGCTTCGTTGAGCCAGTACTTCAGCTCCCCAGCCGAAGGTGTGGTCGGAGGATCGCCCAAGCCGTGCAAATTAAAAATAATCTCACCCATTTGCCGTGTTCTTTGGGAGCCGCCTCTTAGAGAAAGCTACGAAGGGTTAAGCTGCGAATATCTTTTTGGCATTCAGACGAAGGCCCTATTTTGTTTAAAGCAGCTACTTTTCCGAGGAAAGGGACATCAACGGAAAACGTCGCAGCGGGAATTAACTAGGCTATTGCATTTGGTTAAAGTTATGCAATGAATTCTGGTTAGCGTCTTCGAATCGACCGCGGATCCCTTGGCTCCGCAGGCATGAAGTGGCATGGCAACTTAGATTGGATAAGTATACATTGCGCGTGCTTTAACGACATTCTCCGAGAACGCCGGAACGCATGAAGCCTGTTCCCGAACTATCCGTTTTGATCATCAGTTATAACACTCGTGAGATGACCCTGGGTTGTCTGCGCTCAATCTACAAGGAGACGCAGTCCACCAGCTTCGAGGTTATTGTCCTGGACAACGCGTCGGGCGACGGATCCGCGGAGGCTATCGCGTCGCAATTTCCAGACGTTCGGTTGCTCGCAGAAACGCAGAATTTCGGGTTTGCGAAGGGCAACAACATCGCGTCGAAATTCGCGGAAGGCGAATATATTCTTCTGCTGAACCCGGATACTGTTGTTCTGGATGGCGCCATCGAAAAGTTGCTGTCGTTTTCGAAACGGTATCCGCAAGCCGGTATTTGGGGTGGCAGGACTCTTTTTGGCGATCTCAAGCTCAATCCAACCTCGTGTTGGAGAAGAATGTCTCTTTGGAGCATCGCTTGCCGAAGTTTTGGGTTAGCGAACTTGTTTCCTAGCAGCGAATGGTTGAATTCCGAAGGTTATGGCGGATGGCTTCGCGACACCGAACGTGAAGTCGACATCGTGACAGGCTGCCTGCTTCTTATTCGAAAAAAAGATTGGGATGAGCTGGGCGGTTTTGACGAGACTTTCTTTATGTACGGCGAAGAGGCCGATCTTTGCATCCGGGCGCGCGCATTGGGGGCTAGTCCAATGATCACGCCGAGCGCAACCATCATTCATTTCGACGGGGCATCGGAAAAGAACCGCGCGGATAGGATGGTTCGCCTGCTTTCCGCAAGGGTATCGCTGGCAAATCGCTATTTCAGTCGCTGGAAGCGAATCTTTGCCTATGCGCTATTCGCGACGTCGCCTCTTGTAAGAATCGTGGTCTATGGAGTTAGGTCCATTGGCTCTTCCCGGCGTCATGCTAATGACCTCCAATTGTGGTTGAAGGTTTGGCAGGAGAGACGAATATGGCTACGAGGCTATTCCTAGAGATATGGGCAGCGTAACCTGCCTGAGACGTTTCGGCTTCGTCGAGGGGTTGGTTACTGATACTGCTCGATCTTGAGATGTTCTGGGGCAAATACGAAGCTGCGGCTGAAGGTCTGTCATAAGGTGGCCGGTTCAGAGTTTCTTGTTCAACGGATTGACGAGGCGGCTTGGGCTTCACTTGCTCAAACGTTCGTGAGGCGTAACTATCAGCAGGGCGCTTCTTATGCACAGAGAGCGGCCATCGACGTTCGCGCAAAATCCGAAATTGTTGCGATATATCGTGATCGAGAGCTGGTTGGCCTCGCAAGCGCGCGTATTCGGCCGCTGCCGGTATTGCCGTTCCGCATTGTCTACGTGGTTGGTGGCCCGGTTTACCAGCGTTTTGATGCAACGAATAGCGAGGCATTCGCGCACTGCGCGACGGCTCTCGCAAATCATTTTGTCACCCGTCCGGGAATCGTTTTGAGAATTGCGCCGGCCTCAAACAGCGCCGATGAATCCGATATGCAGGCGGCGGTTCTCGCCAAACAGGGCTTTGTCCCCTCATCGGCGAGGGCCTATCGCACGCTTATGAAGCGGATTGACGAAGGTGATGTGGAACTTCGCAAATCGTTCGATTCCCGGTGGCGCCGCAATTTGGTTCGAAGTGAAGCCGAGGCGTTAACAGTCACCCGGAGTAGTGATGTTCAATCGCTGATTCAACTCGAGAGAATCCATCAGGACTTGATGCAAACCAAAGCCTTCAGAACCAAGAGGGACACGAATTTTTTTGCTGATGTGCAGGCAAACGCGAGCGAGATAGAAAGGCTTACCGTTCACCTCGCATGGAGCGGCGATGATCTGATCGGAGGCCATGTGGGTTGCATGATGGGTGATACGGCGATGTATCTCATTGGCGCGGCAAGCGAAAAGGGCAGGGCATCCAGAGCCGGATATCGCTTACACTGGGAATTCATGAGGTATGCAAGAGATGCAGGTGCCGTATGGTACGATCTATGCGGCATAGATCCCGATGGCGCGCCTGAACTATACCGGTTCAAGAAATACCTGAACGGCGTCGATACGACCTGGGCTGGCTCTTTCGACTACGCAAGGGACCGGTTCAGCCTGCGTGCGATGCGCTTGTTTGACAGGTATCGTTGAACTCGTTTTTGTTGATCGACGTCAAGACTCCTTACGCTTTTTTGAGTTCAGAGCGTCTCCCAGCGAAAGCAGAACGTCCCGCGCTCGAACGTCTAGAGAGACCCAAGCAAACGATCCTGCAAGGAAGATTGCGATACCAAAGACAAATTGCTCAACCCAGCTGAGGTGCGCCGCACACAGAACAACGGCCAAAGCGGCGGCCATTAGTGCGAAGCTGGGCAACAGTCGTATTGCGGTGCTGAAGGGAATTTTTGAAATTGCCCACAAAATCAGAAAGTCCGTTGTTCCCCTGAGGCTCCAAGCAAATGCTGCGCCGACGATTCCAAATCTATGAATCAAGAACCACAGTGCCGCGAAGTAGGGCAGAATCTCGCAGATGTGGGCCTTCGCGACTAAATCCGGGCGACCCTGCCCCTGAATGAGCGAATACGAAACGATCGTAAGACCATTAATCCACGCCCCTACAACCAATATTGGCGCGACTTCCATGGCTGAAGCCGCGAAATTTCCCCCAAGCCAAATCGTCAAAAGTGGCGCCAGCGTTGAAAGCACCGGCGCGTAAACCAGAACCGAAAGAAATGACAGCGTAAAAAGGGCGCCTTGAGCAACATCCATCGCTTCCCTTTCTTCGACTCGCGAGAATCTCGGAAACAGTGTTCGCGCCACAGTCGAACTGAAAACCTGCATGCGCAAACTCGCGTTCATTGGAACGGAATAGAACGCGACGAACTTTGCTCCTAGTATGCTGCCTATCAGAAACTGATCGAGAGATGTCATCAACTCGCTCAGCAGGTTGGTTACGCTTATCCAGCCCCCGAAATGCGTCAACTTCTTCGCAGAGGCACGGTCGAATTTCAGTACCCTCAAAGTGCCAAACTCGGCAACGTTGAAAGCCAGCATTGCGATGGTTGTTATAAATCGTGTTATCAAAAGGGAGAGCATAACGACGGGCAACTGCGGGCCAATAATCGCTGCCGCTACCAGGGGAACCACCAGCACCAACGCGTACGACACAACCTGAAGAATGTTGCCCTCGATAAATCTCTCTTGTGCATCAAGAGCTCCAACGGAGATGCCGGACGCCAGCGTCAAAGGGAGAATCAATGCGATCGATAGCGTCGAATTCTGAAGTTCAACGCTCGTTTCCGCCGATAATGCGTGTACGGAAAGCAAGATATGGCTTCCGACAAACGCAATAAAAAGGCTTCCAATCAAGCCCAACGAGACATTGATCACAAGCGCCGTTGTGAATATACGCGCTACGTGCGCTGTGTCGCCATGATCAACACCAGCAAGTGCGTTCGTTGAAGATCTTGACATGCCGAGATCCAGCACGCCGAGATAGCCCAGCATGACCCAAACAAGAGACAGAATTCCGAACCGCTCTGTACCGATTTCTTTGATATAAAAGGGGATGACAAGCAGGCCGACACCGATGCGAACAAGGGCGCCAATTAGGTTCTGAAGGAACTTGTGAGACATTCTTTGAATTGTCCTGAGACCGTCTAACCCGTTCGCTCGCCTGCAGACATCTATAAATCGGGAAATCTCGCCGCGGGCCTGTGCCACTCACAGAATATGTCTTTGGAAAGGGCTACGGCCGCTGGCTCTCCTTGTCTCTTGCGTTTGAGATGTCCCGTTCGCCCAGAGGCTGGCTGACAGAATTTCCTCTTGTTGTGGATTCGCAATACCATGGCTCATGCCATGTCTGCAATTTTATCCGTAAAGGCTTGCGGGACGTGGACGAGCAGCGCGCACTAGGGCACGGTGCTGTCATTGCGGCGGTTGTCGCTCCGCCGATTTTGACTTTTGCTTAAGAACTCTTCGGATAGCGGGGGGTATCCAGTCTTGGGCGAAGTGCAACAACTTTGTTTGGAAGTCCGGTACATCGGAACTGTTGGGGCGCACCTGAAACGTAGTTGTGCGCGCGGGAACGCTTTCGATAGCTGTTTTCGAGGCGGTATAGTAGTAGAGCGCAATTGACCGGCGAGATCTGTTTGCGGGACAGGTGAGCGGTTCCGGGTGACCGTGAAAACTGTCTAGCTCTGTGTTGAACACCACCGCACGGCCAATTTTCGGTGCGATCTCCCGCTGCATTTCGGACATGTCCTTGGACCAGAGTTCGAGATTCCCGCCATACTCTGGCAGCCAATCGTCGTTGAGGTAGATCAGGAGGTTTACCCTTCTCAAGACATTCATTCCGCGGTGGACGTTGAAATCCGCATGCACGCCCAAATGACCGCCGCGCTTGACCTCGTGCAAGCCTGCACCGCTGAAGTAGGGATCGGCAATAATAAGCGGTATCCCCGTGAGAGCTTCAATGAAGCGCACCATCGGCTCCGAGTTCATTTCGTTAAGAAAGCTGCGCACGAGTGGCGATTTTAACTCGTGCGGCTGCCATTCATATTTCAAACGCTCCTGCGGCCGATCATAATATCGCTTGTCGTCGGTCGCCGGCCAAAAAGCAACAATATCTCGTAGAATTTCCAAGTCGATGAAATCATCGATTACGATGTGAGGAAATGGCGTGGCTGTCGTGTACGCGTTGTGAAACTGCGAACCCGCCTCGATACATTGTTCTTTATTTAGCGCGATTACATCGGCCGAAAGCCGGTCAACTTTAAGCAGGGACACTTTTGATCCATTCATAGACAGTTCTTCGGGACACTAAACAATTGATTTCTATCAGTCACGTTGCGCGATTTTAGAAGGAGTATGCGTCGAAGGGGCAAGCGGATCCGCCTGCGCGCACGAAAATCGACAACGCGGCGCTCGGAATAGGAAAATATTCAGGAATATAAACACAAGCGTTTTTTTATCTTTTGCCATGCACTCGAGAAATTGCTTGTGCTACTGCACAACGCGCTGGCGCATCGATTAGGCCCTAGCGGCGTTAGCAATATCGCGAAAATCGTGAGGACTTGCACCGTTCGACGGGGCTAACATCAATCATCACCATCCGCCCAGAGGGCTTCGGAGAAAAAGATATGGTAAATCCTAGTTGCGCCGTGCTGGCGCTCGCGAGCACGTTACTTCTGCCGACCTTGGCAGGCGCGTTCACCGTTGCGGACGGTAAATATGACGGGACATCCGACGACGGTCAGGGGGTCGAGCTTGTTGTCGGAACGAATCCCGATACGGGGAATCAGGGAATTATAGGGGCTACGGTGTCTTTCAGTGCCGCATGCAGGGGCCTAGGAACTGGGATCACACTAACGACGGGGTTTGGTCTGGGTCCAAACTCCGACTTGATTGGTAATAAAGCTCTGTTTGACACTACAAACAGCTACTTCGACATCAAGGTCGCGGCGACCTTCAAATCCGACGGAACTGTCACGGGCGAGCTCGACTCCCGGACTCCGACACTTGTGCCCAATGCCTACGGACGTCCCAACAGGGCGGCCTTCTGCGAATCTTCCTGGCAGCATTTCTCGCTTAGCTATGCCGGATCGGCGGACCGGGTTCCACCTGCCGCAGGCATAGTGTTACTCACTGCCAAGCCTCGGTAACGGATATTATGTACTAAAGCAGACTTTGAGCGGCCCCCGTCCTGTCAATCGGGGCCGCTCTCATATCTGCACCGGATCGGACTACCCGTGATAGCGCGATAGTTGGTATGGCCAATTCATTGGCAAGAATTGAACTTATCAACCGCGCGACCGTTGATCATGTTCACGTTTCCAGTAAACACCGGTTGGTTGAGATAGACCGGATTGCTAATAGACACAAAGCAGGAGTAGGCGCCTGTCGGGTCCATATAGTTCTGCTCGAACAACACCGTGCCATAGGTATCGTAGGACGTCTCCGCGGATGCAGCCGAGGTCGTGACCTGGCCCGCATTGAGGTTTGCAACCGACGTGTTGTGATCAATCTGTGTGACCAAAATCGTCGCGGTTGACTGGCTGGTGCTGGCGTAGAACATCGCGGTGGTGCCGTCGATGAAGACATTGTTAGGTTGTAGCACGGTGTTGAACGAATAGACGATCGACGGCTTGATGTTGGTTTTTTCCAACACGTTGATGATCACTTCGCCGTGGCCGTCGGAATCCTGGTACACAAAGCCTTCCCAGTAATTGTAGGCGACAAACAATTTGCTGACACTGCTCGAGCTGATCGGGCGGCAAGGACAGCGAAAGAAGGCGTTGTACTTCAAGGTCGTCGCCCCCACGTTGTTCAGGACGAGCATTGCAGCTAGGGATGTCGGATATTTCAGGGCGTTCCCGTCGACGGAATTATTGTCAAATACGACATTCACAGGGGAGGGATCTTCGACGGTGACAAGATACCCATTTTTGATGCTGCAATTGGGTCCGTTCACGAACTTGCTGCCCAAGATTTTCACCGTCCCAGAGGTATAGTTTTTGATGTCCAGAGGCGTGCAGTTGTGAAGGCTAAAATCCCAGCCATTGAAGGTCACATTGGCAATGTGGTTGCACACGACGATGGCCCCGCCGCTGTCGCTGCCCGTTGCCGAGTAGGTACAACCGGCCGGCAGCGGTGATATTGCTGGGTCCTTCAACTTGCGCGATGTCGAATATCCCACCGGGTAGTCCACGCCCGCCACATTCCAAGGCGGGGGGTGATCCGACGGAACACCTGGCGCGCTATAGTACTTACCCTGGCCAGACTGCTTGGCGTAGGAAAAGAAAGTGCTGTTGATGAAGCTTCCGTCAGTGTTGGCCTTGGCGCATCCATCGTCATATCCGCTGCCAAAGGGGCAGGTGGGCGGTGGGCGGCCATGTCCCGCAATCGACTGCTGAACCGACGCAAAGAGCAGCCCCAGAACAACCCCAAAAACCCGGACGCCAAACAATCCGCGCATGACAAACTCCTTACTCGGCGAGCCACGACAAAGCATTCATGCGGCACTGCTACTTCAATTGATGGTCCGGCCTGTGCGCCTTCCTAAGAGGCCTACAAGCGCCCGTCATCCCAACAAAAGGCATCCTTATCGGCAAATGACTTCGGCGAAATCACGTGATGCTATATGGATTGACGGGCCAAAACCAGCCGTAACACGCACGCCGTTCTTTATAGATAAGGCCTGCAAGATGAACTAAACTAAAAGTCAGCCAGCCTGATGTCCTGCACCCGGCAGCAACGAAGACCAAGTCAAAGTAAATTCACGAAGTTGACAGCGATGAATCTGCCTTCTTTTCAGCCTGCAAACTAGCCGGCGCGGTAAAAAAATGCAAAAAAAATGTCTTGGTGATGAGCAAGCGCATGAAGAATTGATGGCTGTGCTGGCTGACTGGCAGCGTAGAAAGAGCGACAGCAGTTTGAGTGTTCTTGAAGCTGGAGGGGGGTCGCTTGTCCACGTCAAATTCGAGTCAACGCCGAAAATCACAGTTGTCGACATCTCCAAGGAACAACTCGAAAAAAACACCGTGGCTCATGAAAAAATATTGGGAGATCTTTGCGAGATCGAATTGGGAACCAGCAAGTTCGACATGGCGGTCGCTTGGGATGTAATTGAACATTTGGAACAGCCGCGGCTCGTTTTGCAAAAGCTGTTTGCCGCGATAACGCCGGGAGGGATCGTGGTTTTGGCATGGCCAAACCCCCAGTCTCTTCGAGGTATGATAACAAAGTGGTCACCTCATTGGTTTCACGTGCTCGTTTACAAGCGCATTCTTGGCTATCCAAATGCCGGAAAGCCAGGTGAGCCGCCCTTCAAAACGATCTATCACCGGGACATCTCGCTAGCGCGAGTGAAAAGCTTTGCAGAGGAAGTGGGAGCGAAAACTTGTTTCGCGGTGGAGTATGAGCGTTCGAACCGGCAGACTCTGAGAAATTTTTCGAAGCTGCTGGGGCTCGCTTTCGATGCGGCGATCTATTCCGGTAACTTGACTACAGGACGGATGCTCGAGGCGACCGACATCTTTATGGTTTTGGAAAAGCCTGTTGGTTGAGGGCTACCTTTTGCCAAGCCGCAGGAGCGCGTTCTTGGAATCGCGGGAGGCAAAACTGCTGCCGTATGGCGGAATGAACATCTCGCACGCGGGGCGATTTGTTCTCACGGTCTGCTTTCTGGCGTTTTGCCTGATATATGGGGCGGCATTTGCGCTTGTTGCCCCTTCTTCTCTGACGGCTTTCGCGATTCCCATCGTTTTTGTGGGGCTCTTTGTTGTCTGGGCTCTCCCGGACATGAAACGCGGACCGACGAGAATGCTGGAAATCTGTTTCGATGCGTTTCTCCTCCTGCTGATTATCTGGCCGGACTATATCGCATTAGCGTTGCCCGGCCTTCCGTGGATTACGGTGACACGCATCACAGGGCTGTTGCTTGTCGTTACGCTCGTAACTTGTCTTTCGGTGTCGAACGACTTCCGAAAAACCATGAAGCTTGTTCTTAGTTCTGTGCCGATCCTCTGGAAAACGGTCTTGATTTTTGCCGCGATTGCGTTGGTCAGTGTTTTTCCATCCCGCGAACCCGAATACTCTATCGATAAATTTGTATCCGCTCAGATAAGTTGGACGGCTATTTTTTTTATATCTGTCTATATTTTTTCCACGGGCAGTCGTTTTGAAAGATGGGCGAGATATCTCTGGTTCGCCGCGCTCGTTGTAGCGGCGTTGGGACTTGTTGAGTATTTCGAAAGTCGATTGCCATGGGCGGGACATATTCCCAGCTTCTTGAAGATCGAGGATCCCTCCGTACTGCGTTCCGTGCAGGGAATCGTCAGATCTGCAACCGGCAGGTACAGGGTTCAAGGCCCCTTTGGATCACCGCTGGGTTTTGCGGAATTTGTTACACTGTCCATTCCGTTCATTGTGTATTTCGGGATCGACAAGAAGCAGAGCCTCATTGTGAGATTGGCGACCGTTCCTTCGTTGGCGCTGCTCCTATTTGTGACGATCGAGACCAATTCACGATTGGGTATGGTTGGCTGGCTGTTCACATTTCTCCTGTACCCCCTGATTTGGGCGATCAAAAAGTGGCGGACCGACAAGCAAAGCATTTTGGCTGCTTTGATGATCGTCGGATATCCGACGTTCTTCTGTGCGAGCGTGGCCGCGACGTTTTTTGTCGGAAGAATTCATGCACTCATTTGGGGAAATAGCGGCTCGGAGATGGCGAGTACCGCCGGTCGGGTAGTTCAGTACACGAAAGGCCTGCCGATGGTACTTAGTCATCCAGTGGGTTACGGAATCGGTATGGCGGCAGAAACGCTCGATTATCACGAACCGTCGGGGCTGCTCACGATCGATACATACTATCTCGCTGTGGTGCTGGAGTATGGAATTCTCGGATTTGCCGTCTATTACGGCATGATTGCGATGTCAGTTGTCTTTGCAATTCGAGGGGAGCTCGAATCTAGTGAATCAGGAAGTGAACCGTCGCTGTTTGCCTCTATTGCGATTTCTTTGATCAACTTTTTAGTGATCAAGTCTGTGTTCAGTCAGCAAGGCAATCATCCGCTTATATTCATGATGATGGGCGGTGTGGTGTCTTTGACCTATCTGCTCCGTGCGCAAAAAAAAGTAGGCGAGCCGTCCTGCTTATCGGGATGATGCTTGGCCTTGGCGGATTCGTTACCGGCACGGTCAACAAAGAGAAGGCGCGTTTTGGTGTCGAGCTATGCTTTTAGCTACTGGGGAACTATCAAATGGTTCCTGGTAGCTAAAAGCTTCTCCGTTCACTTGCAAGCTAGGCGGGCCACTATTGAATGACTGCGTGCGCGATAGCTATCCACACGTATTGTAGTCGTTCACGGTATTTCCGTTGATCATGTTCACGTTGCCGGTAAACACCGGTTGGGTCTGATAGACCGGATTGCTGGTGGAGACGAAGCAGGAGTAGGCGCCTGTCGGGTCCATATAGTTCTGCTCGAACAACACCGTGCCATAGGTATCGTAGGACGTCTCCGCGGATGCAGCCGAGGTCGTGACCTGGCCCGCGTTGAGGTTCGCAACCGACGTGTTGTGATCGATCTTAGCCGCCATAATCGTCGCGTTTGACTGGCTGGTGCTGGCGTAGAACATCGCGGTGGTGCCGTCGATGAAGACATTGTTAGGTTGTAGCACGGTGTTGAACGAATAGACGATCGACGGCTTGACGTAGGAATTTTCCAACACGTTGATGATCACTTCGCCGTGGCCGTCGGAATCCTGGTACACAAAGCCTTCCCAGTAATTGTAGGCAACAAGAAGCGCGCTGACGCTGCTCGAACTGATCGGCCGACCGGGAGAATGAAGGAAGGCGTTATACTTAAGGGTTGTTGATCCCACATTGTTCAGGATCAGCATCGCGCCCAGCGATGTCGGATAGTTTAGAGCATTGCCGTCAAAGGAATTGTGCTTAAATACAACATCGGTGGGGGAGGGATCTTCGACGGTGACAAGATACCCATTTTTGATGCTGCAATTGGGTCCGTTCACGAACTTGCTGCCCAAGATTTTCACCGTCCCAGAGGTATAGTTTTTGATGTCCAGAGGCGTGCAGTTGTGAAGGCTAAAATCCCAGCCATTGAAGGTCACATTGGCAATGTGGTTGCACACGACGATGGCCCCGCCGCTGTCGCTGCCCGTTGCCGAGTAGGTACAACCGGCCGGCAGCGGTGATATTGCTGGGTCCTTCAACTTGCGCGATGTCGAATATCCCACCGGGTAGTCCACGCCCGCCACATTCCAAGGCGGGGGGTGATCCGACGGAACACCTGGCGCGCTATAGTACTTACCCTGGCCAGACTGCTTGGCGTAGGAAAAGAAAGTGCTGTTGATGAAGCTTCCGTCAGTGTTGGCCTTGGCGCATCCATCGTCATATCCGCTGCCAAAGGGGCAGGTGGGCGGTGGGCGGCCATGTCCCGCAATCGACTGCTGAACCGACGCAAAGAGCAGCCCCAGAACAACCCCAAAAACCCGGACGCCAAACAATCCGCGCATGACAAACTCCCGACGAATCCACAATCACATCGTGATTTCGCCGTATTAATTTGCCGTGCTTTAACCCCTTAAAATCTTAGATGGCTGTTCCTGTGCCGGCGTGCGAGCAAGGAAGATACGCCCAGACGCGCTGACGATCATGGTGCAGTTGGCGTTCTTGATCGGCCTTTGCCACCGGCAATTAACATACTGAACTAGCGGCCAATGTTGCTTCACCGCTCTTTGCTTGCTTTGCCGACTGGGTTACGCCCGGAGAGAAGCAGAGCCCTACAAATATTGCGAAGAGTATTGCGCTCAGTTACCCTCCATTAATCAACAGTTCAGCCCGCCAGAAATATCATCTGCAATGCGCGCAAGTCATGTCGCCGATCACATCGAAAATCATGGGTCGTCGGGATATGGAATTGCCACCTTCGCCCCGACCGTTTTCTTGTTACAGCAATCCACCTGACGGCGAACGGCCGTCGAATATTCCGTTGCCAAGCGCATCAATGTAGGAAACCCCAGTGAACAAAGGTGATTTCCAGTTGTCCGATCGCGGGGGAGATTTGCCTCGGTCGGCTCTGTGCGTGTGTTTGGCTGCTTCAGGTGGTGGTCATGTGCGTCAACTGCTGGATTTGGAAGACGCGTGGTCCCAGCATTCCTATTTTTTCGTAACGGAAGACACCGCGCTGGCTAGAAGCCTTTCTGAACAGCACAAGGTTTTTTTTGTTTCTCATGTTGCTCTCGGCCAGGCGAGGCTGGGCTCACCGCTTCTCATGCTAAAAAGGGCGGTCCAGAACCTTTGGAAGTCCGGCGCCATTGTCGTGCGTGAGCGGCCTGATGTTCTGATAACGACTGGCGCCGGCGCTGCCTTTTTTGCGCTGCTGTGGGCGAAGGTTCTGGGTGCGAAGATTGTAGTGATAGAATCTTTTGCCCGCTTCGATCGGCCATCCATGTTTGCTCGTATTGCCGCGCCGTTTGCGGATCATAAGATCGTTCAATCCGGGGCGCTTTTGACGCAAATAGAAGGATCGAAGCTGTTTGATCCCCTAAAGGTGCTCGACACGCCACGGCCATTCAAGAAACCTCTTTTGTTCGCCACTGTAGGAGCGACCTTGCCTTTTGACCGGCTGGTAGAAGCAGTTGCGCAGTTGAAAGGAGAAAACCTGATCCCAGAGGAAGTAATCGTTCAAACGGGGGTGGGCGGGTATTTTTCTCCTGGTATCGAGACCTTCGAAACTGCCTCTTTTGTTCAAATGCAGTCCTATTTGTCCGAGGCTGATATTGCGATTTGCCATGGAGGGACGGGGTCCATTATTACCGCGTTGCAACAAGGTTGCCGCGTGATCGTGATGCCAAGGCTCTACGAATTGGGAGAGCACTACGATAATCATCAGGCTGAGATCGCGGCCGCTTTTGCCGCACGCGGCCTCATAGAGATTGCCAACACTTCCGAAGATCTGAAGCGCGCGCTCCAGGCAGTTCGCTCTCGACCTCCGGTGTTGGCGACAACGGACGCGACGCGCCTGACCGAATATCTGAACGATCTTTTGTACCGTGAAATCGATCGTCGCGCTTTGACGGCACGCTGAGAAAGTTTCTCACGCCAGCTGCCGCTCCCGACATCAAGCCGGCGATGCGCGCCATCGGCTTTTCAAACGCGTTCCGTAATTAGAAGTCGAAAGGAATCCGCAAATCGCCAAAGACGCAACCGATAAAGGATGCCCAACGCAGATATTCTTTGCGAGGGAGAGTTTAGTTTGGGGCTCAACAAAACGCGGGCGCTATGCGCCAGCGCCGACGCAGGCAATAAGCAGGTCCGAAGAAGCCAAAGAATCCGTCCATTTTTTTGTGCGGCCTGCAGCCGGTACATCTCGGCGTTGATTCGCTTCCATTTTCTGTGCAGATCGGCCCAAGATTTTCTGGCAGGATGCCCCACGATCGCGCCAGGCGCATAGCCAATGCGATAACCAGCGGCAATTGCGCGATGCGACCAGTCGACGTCTTCTGATACGCTGGGGCGAAAGCCCCCGACCTTGTCGAAGAGTTCACGAGAACAAAACAGATTGCCCGCGCCGGTAAATCCCTTTCGCGTTATGTAGGTCTCGAAGTCGAACGCGAATACGACTTCGAAGGCTTCTGTCGGACTGATCCGTTCGGCGTTGTCGACGAGAACCTTGACTTGGCCACCGACGAAATCGTGTATGGCCAGCGCCCGAACGCCTTCTGCAAGCCACTCTGGTTCCGGTTGGCAGTCTGAATCGGTAAAGGCAAGGATGCTGCCAGTGGCCACGGCGACGCCGCCATTACGTGCCGGGCCTGCGCCCCTCTCAGAAACGACAACGAGGCGCGCGCGACCGGCAATGGCCCTGGAGACTGCGTCTTCGCCTTCCGGCGAGCCATTATCGGCCACTATGATTTCATAGTCGTCTTTGGGATAGGTCTGCCGGCCCAAGGCCGCCAGGCAAACGTCGAGACCAGTCAAATCGCGATAATGAGGCACGATGACGCTAATCTTTGGCATGACACCTAAGGACTTCTCTCATGTTGCGCCGGCCGTAATCATTGGTCACGTTTTAAGCGATCGTTGGGGTATCGAGAAACCTTTTCACCACGATGCGCCGCGCGCACAACAGGGCAATTCGCTCAGCCAGCGATTCTTTGCCGTCGGAAGTCAGTCGTAGTTGAAGACGGTTCCGATCACTTGCGCACCGGCCCCCTTCAAGCTATCGGCTAGCACTCTTACGTCGTTGACAAAGCTTCTGTTACGCCGTGCCACAACGAGGCAGTATGAGATTACGCTACCAATTCGCATTGCGTCGGCACTCCGATCCGCGGGAGGAGCATCCACAATTGTGGCGTCATAGTTGCGAAGGCAGAAGTCCACCAATTCTCCAAACCGTTTGCCAGCGAGCAACTCGAGAGGATTCACCGTCGCCACGCCCGCGAACAGAACGGACAGGCCGGGTAAAACATCTGGTTCCGTGAATTCGGAGAAGGAAACATCGGGCGTTGTCAGGCATTGTTGAAGGCCATTGGCCGCGACTGATCGCTTAAACACCTTGCCAATGGCCGGACGGCGCAAATTTCCGTCTATCAGAAGCGTTTTGACGCCAATTTGCGACAGCGCGACAGCAAGATTTACGGATACAAACGTGCAACCGGTTTTTGCAGTCGGCGCGCAAACGGCGAGGGCACGACGGCCCGCCTGAATGTGGCGCACCATGACGTGCGTTCGCAAGCTTCGAATGGCTTCAGCAGTGGCGCCATTCGGCTTCGATAGTGTCGGTATGAAATCCGAATCGTATATTGCCGCCGTTGAAATTGGAGCGTTGGTGTTCATAATTCAAAAAGTTCCGAAGGTCCGATCAGTGTGCCCGGGTGGGGGCTCGTACAACCGCAAGGACCGGTGCTTCTGTTGCCCATTGCAAATCTTCCAGTCCACGGACCCGGCGGCGTAGCATCTCCACCAATACGCCAATCAGCACGCCAAGTGTAAGGCCCAAGCCAAACGAACCCAACATGATTAGGGTCATTTTGGGAAAGCTGGGAGCAGATGGCACGATAACGGCCCCGAGCGGCGTCAATCCAACATCTTCGATAGCGGCTTGCTGACGCAACTCTGCCGCCTTGGCTGAGGCCTTATTGTACAAATCGCGGCGCAAATCGACCTCCGCCTGCAGCTGCTTCAATTTGGCGAGTGCGTCGTGCTTCGAGCTGACAATCGCCGCCTGGGCATCGAGCGCGCTGGTGGCGCCGCCCTTGCGAGATGTGGTGACCGCGGAAGCATGTTCTCGGGCCGCGATGGCGGTCAATGAAGCTCTCTTCGCCTGCAACGCAAGCAACTGCGGATGATTCGGACCCAAGGTTTGCGAAATTTGAGCGATCTCTGCGTTAACCTCGGCCAGTTGCACACTGGCAGCAGAAGAGCCCGCCGCATTCTGCAGCGTATTTTCTCCGTTTTGGGCAGCCAGCGCCGCCAGCCGCGCGCTGTCAAGGTCCAGCGTGTCAGTGGCCATGTACACGTTGTTGGCGCGCTCAAAATCGGATTCTTTCTTTCCTGCGTCGTCGAGCGCCGCTTTGGCTTTGACGGCCTGATCCGCAAACCAGTCGGCGTTGCGATTTACATTCGCGCGACGCAACGCCAGGCTTGCATCCAAATATGCCTGTCTAAGAGCGTCGGCTATCACGCGCGCGCCCTCCGGGGTTTCTGCTGTGTAAGTTATGTCGAGGATGTTGCTGCCCTCTACAACGTCAGCTTTGGTGTGATCCGATATTGTTTGGGCAAGCCAATGGCGAAGATCCCGGCGGTCCTTGGCAGGCCTTGCCCGATACTTGGCGATGAATTCGGGGTCATGTTCCCATCCCAAGCGATCGACAGCCAACCCACTTACACTGTAGTCCTCAACAAATTCCGTTTGCGATGCAACGTAGGTTCCCGTCGCAGAGCCTCCAACAGTCTCGCCGGTCACGGGATCCGGAGTCAGAAGGTTCAGCAAAACGCGCGCATGTGCTTCCCAGCGCGGCGGAACAACAAGCGTAACGACATAAGCCCCCAAAGCGCAGCTTAAGGTAGCGGCGACAATGAGCAGTCTTCTTGCCCATATTATCCGCCAAAACTGAATCAAACTCATCGATACCCTCGATAGAAGCGCGGCCGCCGTCTGTCGGTCAAAACCAACTTTCTCCCACGTCTACCACATCATCTGGCTTTACTTTGAAATTCAGGTCGTCAGGTTTGATCTCCACGCCGTGTCGATCGATGCTGATGTGATTGGCGCTGCCAAGATCGGTCAAGCCTCCGCCGCGGGCCAGTGCCATGGCGAGCGTCATATCGAGTGTCAGGGGGTATGCTCCGGGCGTTTTTACCTGTCCCTTGATGTAAAAGACCTCCATCGGAACATAGATTTTGTCTCCTGGCGTCACGAGAGGATCTGACGCGTTGTCTCCGGTTGCCACGTCGCCGATCGCTAGTTTTCGTTCCGTGCCATTGGCTGACCGTAGAACTACGTACTCGGAGCTTCCCGGCCTGACGCCCCCTGCGCGTGCGAGTATTTCCGATACACGATAGGCCCTATCAAGAAAGATCAGGCCGGGATTGGCAACGCCGCCGAGCGCGATGACTGAACGGCTGGCATAGGAGATCACGTCCACCTGCAGCGAGATATTGGAGAAAATCCCTTTTTTCTTGAGTTCATCGGAAATCCGGCTTCTTAAGGCGGACGTGGTCAAGTTCGCGGCCACCAGACTGCCAATGTAGGGGAGCTGGATGGTTCCGTCCGCGCCAATGGGAGCCTTCACGTTGAAGTCAGGGTGATTGAGCGCTTCAATGTGGACAACGTCCAAGGGCCCGAGAACATAGCTGTAATCGTGAGAACCCGGCGTGTCTCCCGGTTGCACTTGCATTGTGTCCGTAGAAACCGCGGGCGGTGTCATGTCAGTTTGCGCAGACACACTGAGCGGTATCAGCGCAAGCCAAAATCCCACCACCAACTTCAGGCCAATAGCGCGCTTCAATTTTGATCCCATAGCGGGTTACCTCATAGACGTGCGGACAACGACAGGCCTACACGGGAGTCGTCATAGCGATAGCTTGGCAAATCAGCTCCGCCGTGCTCCTGAGTTGCACTGAGCGTTATCGCCAAATGAGGCGTTATCGCGTGCTCAACTCTGCCCGTGATCGCGTTTATAGACTGATGGGTCAGATCGACGCCCCTCACTATTTGGCCGCCCAAAAAATGCTGAGTGCCCATGCTCCCATCGATAGCGATTTCCAGCTTATTACCGAGCTTATATGAGACTGTCGCTCGATATGTCTGATCGATCGAGTAGGTCGAGTCGAGTCTATCGGATGGAGTTATTGCTCTACTGGTTGAGAGTTCGGCCGTGATCCGCGAGTTCGGATTGAAAATCGCCTTTGCCTCATATGTCAGCCCCTCAAAGGCTGGGTCGGACGATGCCCGTGGATCTAGGCTCATGTCCGCCAACGACGCGACGATTTCGAACCGCGGTCCAAACGAACGGTCGAAGCGAACTCCGCCGCCATACGCGTCGTAGCCATCATCCACGGTCGAACTCCCGGACACGACGGGTCTATTCGGAAAACTGGTGTACTCGTATTGGCCGAACACCGAAATTTCTCCGACGCTTTCGCTTCGGTATGCCAAGCTTCCTTTTCCGATATATGTCCGATTGTCCGTGGTCTCCAATATCTTCGCGCTGTTATCGGACCATGTGGGCGAAAATGAGAAGCTCTCCGAGATGTGTCTTTCTTTATTGCATTCCGCGCCCAATAGAGCTGTTTCGTCCATCTCGGTATTTTTTGTAACTACAACGGCCAAATCCTGCAGGCTGCTTTGCTCACGAACATATGTTCCGTCCAGGCCGATCTCACAGGGCCCTACCCGTTTCTTGGCGCCAGCGCGAAGATCGACGTTTTCGCGGTTTAAAATGGAATTTGTTTGATAAAAGTCATAGCCAACGCTTCCTGTGAGATAGACAGCTTCCGCTCCGAAGTTTCTAGCGAGATCTACCTGCAGAGAAGGGGCATAAATTTCATCTTCCCGAGAAATTCCGCGCAGTTGCGCCAAGCTCTCAGATGAACGCGCCACGTTTGAATCGTATGTGAACGTCAGCGTGGGGGCGAAAACAGAACGATTGTCGGCCGGCGGCGGCAAAACCTGCGCCATTGCTCCGCAGGCGCTGCAGAGAGCAATGCTGGAAATGTAGAGAAACCTTAGTCGGACGGCAGTCATCCCGGTGGGGCCCCACGGCAACGGCAATTATTGCTAACGATTCGCGCAATTCCATCCAAACTGGGAGAGATTGTCTAGGCTAGGGTTAAAGCGGGCTGGATCGCCCGATATCGATCAAAAATCGGGGATTGAGACGCAATGGTCATCTCAGGATGCTTGTTTGGATAGCGGATTGAACGGCCCGACGGAGGACCCGGTTTCGTATTCCTGTACTCGTAACCTGCTGGTTTTTAATGATATTGCGGACACAAACCGGATAGAAATGTTTCGATGGCCAAATTCAATGTTAATTCGAAACCCTCTCGTGGCCGAGTGCTACGCCGTTATAATGAACTAATGCAAAAGTAGGGGTTTCTGTGGTCTGGGCAGGCATAATAGAGCGTTGGCGGCAACCAAAAGATGCAGGGGGCTCGGCAGGGTCTCCTAGATTTTTGTTGATGGCTGATGCCGACCTTACTGCCGATGGCCGGCGCGATCGTGTGGAGAGCCGTTTGCCGACCTTCAAAACCGCTGTCGTCGATGGCAGCGAGAGCGGGAATAAGGGCACGTTTGAAGAAAAGCGGTCGCGCGTCAACGCCGCGTTCGCATATTCACATCCTGTCGCGGATCGGCACGCTTTTGTGGGGCGCAGAGAAGCGCTCGACTCGCTCATTCGCGCGATTCAAGATTTGCGGCTTCACGCCGTTCTTTACGGTGGGCGTGGCATAGGGAAGACCTCTGTTCTTCATTTTCTGGCGCAGAGTGCGCGCGATGCCGGATATCTCGTGGTTAACGCCTCTTGTGGAAATGGGTCGGAGTTTCGCGACGTTCTACGTTCGGTGGCCAATCAGATTCCCTTGCTCTACTGCCGCGGAATCGCTCCCACATCGCCGGCTGTAGAACAGGGTAAGACGCTTGCAGATCTTCTGCCGGAGGGGACTCTTTCGGTGCAAGCGGTCAGCGACGTGCTCGCCAGCATCGTCGCAAAGCGAGTTATCGTCGTCCTCGACGATTTCGATCAATGCAGCTCAAAAGACTTTCGCTTGAGCGTCGCGGAACTTCTGAAGAATCTCTCCGACAGGGCGGCCAATTGCCAGTTCATCATCGGCGGCGTCGCGGCGGACCTTTCGGAACTGCTGGAGTACGTTCCTTCGGCCCAGCGCAACATATACGCGCTGCAACTCAGTCAGATATCGGCATCTGAAGCTCGCGAGCTGATTGCGAAAAGTGAGGCAGCCTCGGGACTTCAGTTCACGGGCGTGGCAGCAAATTGCATCATCCACATTGCGGGTGGGTTTCCCTATTTTGTAAATTTGCTCGGGAATTGTGCGAGCCTGCAGGCGCTCGATGATGGACGCACGAAGGTCTTGCCAGATGATTTCGTCAATGGAATGCGTGAAGCGTTAGCGCAACTTGGCGCTAAGCTGCCTTACCGCGCGAAGACACAGATCGCACGCTGCGCAAAGGCGGAGGAATTGCAAATGCTGGGCGTCTTGGCTGGAATCGCACAGCTGTCCGGCGGCAGTATCGAGTTGGCCGAAATTCAAAAGCAATTTCCGAACGGGAATGAGGCGGTCGAGTGCCAGAAGCTGTTGGGAAGTCTCTCGAACGACAAAGCGCTTTTTTCGTGGAATGCCGAACCAGCGCCCGGTTCTTACCGGTTTCTGGACGACACGGTGATCCCATATCTTTGGCTCGCCGCCGCCCAGGCGCGATTGAAGGAGAACACCGTTGCTGAACTCGCGGGCAAGTTTGGCGGGAGCGTTGACGACGCGGTCCGTAGATAGTTCGCCCGGATATGTGATCACCGAAGAAGCAAACAGACTTGTTGCCGGTGCGGCGCGCTCGGAGGTGAGACAGGCTGATTCGATTTTTTGGACCGGGTCTGGCGATCGTCCTCGATCGGTGTGGCGGAATTGCACGAAAGAGCTCAATAGGCGCGCATTGTTCTGAGGCTGGTCGAAGCGGGGTTTATTCAGGTGCGAAGAGGAATCATTCTGGCGGGAGGCAGCGGGACGCGGCTGTACCCCATAACGAAAGCGCTCAGCAAGCAGTTGGTGCCTATCTACGACAAGCCCATGATCTACTACCCGCTGTCGGTGCTGATGTTAGCGGGCATTCGCGACATCTTGATCATCACGACACCTCACGATCGCGATGATTTTGAACAACTGTTAGGCAACGGTGCCGACTTGGGGCTTCGTCTCAGCTATGCGGTGCAACCGGAACCGGGAGGACTGGCACAAGCCTTTCACATTGGAAGGGACTTTATTGACGGCAACCCGTCGGCTCTCATACTCGGCGACAACATCTTCTACGGCCAAGGACTAAGCGCGTTGTTGTCGTCTGCCGCTTCGCGCGAGAGCGGCGCAACTGTCTTTGGCTACTATGTATCGAACCCGCAAGCTTACGGTGTCGTATCGTTTGACGGTAATGGTCGCGCGATCGCGATCGATGAAAAGCCGGCGAATCCAAAATCGAACTATGCGGTAACCGGCTTATATTTTTATGATGAGTGCGTCGTTGACTATGCGCATCAAATCCAGCCATCGAGCCGCGGCGAGCTGGAAATAACCGACGTAAACAGGCTCTATCTTGAAAACGGCGCTTTGGAAGTCGAAATCATGGGGCGCGGTTTCGCCTGGTTAGACACGGGCACGCCGTCGTCGCTCGTCGATGCGTCGCTTTATGTCAAGATCATCGAAGACCGGCAGGGAGCCAAGATCTGCTGTCCGGAAGAAATTGCGTGGCGCATGGGGTTCATCGACGACAGACAGCTCCAGAGAGTGGCGGAACCTTTACGCAAGAGCGGGTATGGCGAATATCTTCTGCGCCTTCTCGATCAAGGAGCTATGCGTGCGAGTACTTGAATCTGCGCTCGGCGAAGTCAAACTTCTTGAACCGGCGATATTTGAAGACCCACGTGGTTTCTTTATGGAGACCTGGAACGCCCGGACTTTTTCGTCTTTGGGTATCGATGGCGAGTTCGTCCAAGACAATCATAGCCGATCTGCAAAGGGCGTGCTCCGTGGATTGCACTACCAGATCCGCGACGCTCAGGGAAAGCTCGTTCGCGTCGTTTCCGGCGCGGTATTCGATGTCGCCGTTGATATGAGAGCATCATCGCCAACTTTCGGCCGGTGGGCCGGTTTCGAGCTCTCTGCGGAAAACAGACACCAGCTCTGGATTCCACCAGGATTCGCGCATGGCTTTCTTAGCCTGCGCGAAGGAACGGAACTGCTTTATAAGTGTACGAACTTCTACTCGGTTGAAGCCGAACGCTGTGTTGTATGGAACGATCCGAAGATTGGCATAACGTGGCCCATTGATCGTGCAGGTGCCGCCGTCCTGTCTCCCAAGGACATGGCGGGGAGGGCCTTTGCGGATGCTGAGAAATTTCCATGAAGTGCCTGATCGTCGGCGGTCAAGGGCAGGTCGGCTCGGCGATCCAGGCTACCGCCCCGTCCAGTGTCTCCTTATTCGCTCCGACGAGGGGCGAGTGTGATCTCACGGCAGCGGATCAAGTCGAAAATTGGCTGGTCCGCGTGCGCCCCGATATTCTTTTCAACGCTGCGGCCTACACGGCTGTGGACGCTGCAGAGGGCGATCCGGCGGCGGCGGATCGGGTGAATGGCGAAGGACCCGGTGTACTGGCGGAAGCGGCAAGGCGATACGGTGCTCGACTGGTCCACATCTCGACCGATTTTGTGTTCGACGGTCAGGCGAGCCAGCCATATTCTCCCGCGGCTCAGCCCAATCCCTTGAGTGTTTACGGCCGTACAAAACTGCGGGGCGAAGTGGAGGCGCAGCGCGCCGGCCGTGAGCTGCTGATCGTGCGAACCTCCTGGGTCTATGCGGAGCGCGGAAAGAACTTTGTGCACACGATGCTGAAACTGATGCGTGAGCGCGACGAAGTACGGGTCGTTGCCGACCAAATCGGTACCCCGACCTATGCCCGGAATCTGGGACGCGCATTGTGGGGATTGTGCGCTGCGAACGCGTCGGGAATATACCATTTTACGGATGAAGGGGTCGCGAGTTGGTACGACTTTGCGATGGCCATTCAGGAGGAAGCTCTGGCTTTGGGAATTCTTCGAACTGCCGCAAAGATAATTCCAATAGCGACAAATGAATATCCTACGCCCGCCAAACGTCCGGGGTTTAGCGTGCTGGACAAATCAAAAACGAGGGCGGCGATCGGAAGTTCAGGGCAACACTGGCGCGCCGCCCTTCGCGACATGCTTGGAAAAGTGAATTCCGATGGCTAGTTTGTTGGTTACGGGCGGCGCGGGCTTTATCGGCGCGAATTTCGTTCGATATTGGCGGCGCCGGCATCCCGCAGATTTCATTGTCGTTCTCGACGCGCTTACCTATGCCGGCAATGCGGCCAACATTGACGGCGTCGCCGATATCGAGTTCGTGAAGGGCAGTATCAACGATTTCGATCTGGTCAAATCGCTCCTGAAGAAATTCAAGATCGACACGTTGGTGCACTTTGCGGCCGAGAGCCACGTCGACCGCTCCATCCACGGCCCTGACGCTTTTATCGAAACCAACGTCTTGGGAACGCATGTTCTGTTGAAAGCCGCGAAAGGCGTGTGGCTGGACGAGGGAAGCGGATATCCACACCGTTTTCACCATGTTTCGACGGACGAGGTCTTCGGGTCTCTTTCGGAAGAAGCTCCTGCGTTCACGGAAGCAAACGCCTATCAACCCAACTCTCCTTATTCGGCATCCAAGGCGGGATCGGATCACCTGGTTCGCGTCTACAATCGTACCTACGGCATGTCGGTTTCCACCAGCCATTGCTCGAACAATTACGGCCCGTATCAGTTTCCGGAGAAACTGATTCCGCTATTCGTGATCAACGCGCTGTTGGGCAAGTCCCTGCCGATCTACGGCGATGGCGGCAACGTCCGGGATTGGCTCCATGTCGAAGACCACTGTCGCGGAATCGAGCTTATCCTCGACAAAGGGCGCGATGGCGAGACCTACAATATCGGTGGCGGCGAGCAGATGACCAATCTTGCGATCATCGAACGCATCTGTGCGACGCTGGATCGTGCGTTTGACCGCCAGTCGGACCTCCGCCGGCGTTTCAGCGAGGCGCCGGCGGCCCAGGGGCGGTCCAGTTCGAGTCTGAAAGCTTATGTCACCGATCGTAAAGGACACGACCGGCGTTATGCGATAGACGAATCGAAAATCCGCGAGGAACTCGGATACGCGCCGGCTTTCGATCTCGAGAAAGGTCTGCGCGAAACTGTCGAATGGTACCTCGACAACGAAAAGTGGTGGCGATCTGTCATGGATGGAAGCTACCGGCAGTGGCTGAAGAAGAATTACTCTGAGTAAAGGAATACAGAGCCGAAACGCCTCTAGCGAGATTTGCTTGGAGCAAAAGTTCCCGACAAAAAGCCGGGCTCACGTTTGAGTCTCACGAAAAGTTCTTGGCGGCGAAATGTCTGGCTATCCGTGGTGCAACCCATTCCGCACCAAAAGCAAAGCGGAGAAGGGGGCCAAAACTGTGCGCCGCCGCGGGCCCCACGAAGTAAAGACCTTTTGCCGACGATTCAAAATTATCGCTGAGAAGCGGTGCTTGCTGGTAGTGCCAGACCTTCGTTTGCAGTGCTGCATCCAGCACCTGAACTTTGCTTACGTCTACGGCGTACCCGGTCGCGGCAATGACGTGGTCGGCTTCGAGTTTGGAAGTCGTGCCTTGATTGTCCCGAACCGTCAGTTCGACCAGATTGTTGTTTATTGCGGCGCTCTGAAGATGCTGACCAAGCAGGATGGCAACTTTTCCTTCGATCTTTTCCCGCATGAACCAGCCGGGAGCAGCCCGCAGATGCGTGCGCACAATCGAAGAGCGCATGGGTGCCGGCAGCCGCCGGAATGCAAGCGGCGCCGAGCAGTAGAAACTTGATCTCAGTCCCGGTCCTATCCCTGTCTGCGGATGACGAATTCGTGTGAACAGAGAGCGTTGGCCGGGCGGGTTGTGAAAATTGATCTTTGGCTGCCGTGTCAGAACCTGAACGACGGCGCCGGCTTCGGCGAAAAGCGAGGCGACATCTATTGCGGATGCGCCGGCACCGACCACGACAACACGTTTTCCAGAATAGGCTGCGGCATCGCGATGGTCGTAGCTGTGCGAAACAAACTGATCGGGCAGGCCCGCCAGGATTTTAGGGATTTGCCTGAACCAGGTAATTCCGGTTGCCACAACAACGTTTCGCGCCTGCACCACGCTGTTGTCTTCGAGGGTGATGATGAACTCACCCGCCATCTCTGTGACCCGAACAGCATCGAGCTGCTCAAGCTGTGGCACAAATCGCTTTTGAAACCAGTTTGCGTAGCTGACAAATCTATCGAGCGAAACCGGTGTACCGGTCGGGCTGTACGGAAAACTCATTTCGGCACAGTATCTTTCCAGGGTGCCGTCAACGCCCGGCGCCGACAAATTCGAGGCGAACGGTTCGGATTTGAGCAGCATGTCCTGCGGCATGTGCTCACGCCACGTTGCCATTGCCTTGCCGAAAATGCGAAATGGCACGTCGCGAGACGCAAGTTGCGCGGCAACCGACAGGCCGTAAGGACCCGATCCCAAAATGACCACCGGTACGGCGCGAGGTGAAGCTGTCACGCTCGACATCCGAATGGCATCGTGGTGTTCCTTGAATTCACTTTCATATTAAGACTAGATATCCAGGCTTCGATCACTCGCAGGCTGCTGCGCGCCAAGGGGCGATGCAGGTGCCTCGTGGAGGCTTCCATACAGGGCATATTGAATTGAGGAAAGGGCCAGTCACAACAGCCTTTCAGGAGATCGACACTTTTCAATACAGCTAGAAATTTGAAATAAAACAAATTGCAGTTTGTCTCAAGCGAGGGCATTTGTATCCTTGGCGGTTTGATAAAAGCCTTTTTAGAACCAAAATTTACTCGGACAGAAAACGTATTCGCTGCACTTTGTTGATTTATCTTTGTGGGTCGCTCTGGCCTGCACCACAGATCAAGGTAATCATTTGTCCCTGGGAGCCGCATTGGACCGTGAGCGTAGGGCCAGAATTCTTCTTCTGTCCGTTAAGCCTTGGCCGTCTTCGTTCCGGTTTGCACAGGCTCTTCAAGCCAGCGGCGCAATCGTGGATGTCCTTTGCCCGCGTTCACATCCTTTCCACCAAACCTGGCGCGAAGAACACATACATCCGTACAACCCACGTTTTCCCCTGACCTCGTTTATCGCGGCGATTGAGTCGGTCTCACCCGATATTCTTGTTGCTGGTGATGAAATCGCAATCCGCGAAATACTGCAGCTTTATTGGAACAGACGGGAAGAAAGCGGTCCGGCCGACCACATCGTGAGCCTGATCGAACGCTCTCTGGGCGATCCGGATGTTTATCCAAAAATATTTCGCCGGTCAGATTTCGTCGATATCGCAAAATCGGAGGAGATCCGCGCCGCCAAAACAAAAGTTGTCGGGACGCGAAAAGATCTGACCCGTGCCGCAAGAGAATTCGGATATCCGTGCGCTCTTAAAACCGACCACAGTGCCGGCGGTGCAGGTGTTGAGATAATCGGTACGGAAAAAGCCGCGAGCGCAGCGCTGCGCAGATTGAGATGGAAGCATCTGCGTGGAAAGGTGGCTGCGGCTCTTCGCGGCCAGATTTCTTTTCGGCGTCTGTTCCTTGAGCCCGTCCTGCCCACCGTCAATTTGCAGGAATTTGTCTCGGGACGGCCTGCGACCACTGCATTTGCGTGTTGGGAAGGGAAAGTTGTTGGCGCCGTTCACGTGGAGGTCGTCCAGGAATCTCAACCCCGTGGGCCGGCGACGGTCGTTCGACAGTTGCAAAGCGCAAAGATGGACGCCGTTGCGAGAAAAATTGCGTCGCGGCTGCGCCTCTCCGGAGTGCATGGTCTCGACTATATGGTGGACTCTACTACCGGCGAGGAGGTCTTAATCGAAATGAATCCGAGGTTGACTCAGATCGCGCATTTCAATCTGGGATCTGGCCGCGACCCCGCGCACGGTCTTGTGTCTGCCATATCGACGGTTCACGTTCCTGCGCGTGCTCAAGCGATAAAATCAGACACAGTCGCGCTGTTTCCGCAAGAAATGCAGCGCGACCCCAACAGCCGTTTTCTCTCATCGGCCTATCACGATCTGCCCGATCACGATCTCGTGTGATCGCTGTCCAATCATCTCCCCGGTTGGAACGGAAGCTTCTATGGAGCTTTGAAGGGCGAACAGCGCAGATAGGCGGTTTATAGCTGGCGGGCACGTTGCGCGACCGTCTGAGTTCGTCATAGAACTGAGACGATTGGCGAATCACAACGCGCCAACAAGGGGGCAGGAATGTCGCTTGACGCCAAACGGCGATGCCTTGGACGTGCTGCACTTCCAATTTTGCTGACCATCAATTCATTCGGTTCGTGTCTGGCATCTCCGAGAGATACTGTTCCTGGCATAGGTACTTACGAGCTGCACGGTCGGGTCTTACCGGGTGGCACGTGCACTGGCAACCAAGTTTTACGACCGTTCAAGTATTTGTATTTTGTTGGCCGAACCAGTGGATCGACGTTTTACTATCTCGGCGCACCCGGTTCTGACGCGGATACCGTTGCGCTGCCGCCATATCCAAAACCTGGACAGACTTGGAAGGGCCAGATCACATGGTCGGTCAATCCGGTCACCTTTCAGCCGCCTTCAGTAGCAACTCACTTTTCTCTGAGCCTCACGGAGGTCGATCCGCGCTTGATATTTCTGAATGGAGAGATTCACATTCCCACGGCTGATGGAAGCGAATGCTCGGAAAACGTGGGGTATACTGGCGTGCTCGTTTCAGGACTCGATTGAAGCTCGATTTGCCATTGTCGTCGGCGGCAAATCCCTACGCTGAAAATCGGGCCGAAATATCCTGTCGGCCCATGATCGTGATCTCATCAAATCGTCGCGGCGCTCGCGGATCTCGGCCGTGATCTCTCTGGCGCGTTGCGCGTATCCTGGATTGTGCAGGAGCTTTTCAACGCAGGCCCGAATATTGTCGCTGTTGGCTTTTCGGCGCGACAGCTTCAAAGCGCTTCCGAGGCAGACCGCCACGCTGGCATTGTAGTGTTGGTCGTAGATTATGGGAATGCAGAGCATCGGAACCGCCGCGGTAAGAGATTCATGAATGCTGTTCGCGCCGGCATGCGTAACAAAGCAGCTCACATGGCCCGAAAAGAGCAACGCGGTTTGCGGCAGGAAGTCCGCGAAGAAAAACTCCTTCGTCAGCAAGCCTTCTTCGCGCAGACGCTCGCCCTGCGATGATGGAAGAGCCCAAAGCACAGCCGCTCCAGCGCTTTTGAGTCCCCTTGCCAAGCTGCGCAAAACGGCGAAATTAGGACAAATCAGCGTGCCGAAGCTGACATAGACGATCTTGCGCGACTGTTGAGAGATCCAGTTTTCGATTTCCGGCGCCAGCAGCTCACCGGCTGGAACGACCAATGGCGGCAGAAAAATCTCGTCCGTCTTTAAAAGGGGCAAAGCAGTGGGGAAATCGTCTTTTTCAAACACGCCTGTCCCACAGGCTACGCGAACTGGAGTGCGAGACCCGTCTGCACGATTCCCACCAAATAGATTTTCGGCAGATCTTTTGAGAGACGCGCGCGCCGCTTCCGCTTTACTTGTCGAGTTCGGACTGGTTAGCAGGCGCCAGTAGCGCACAATTCTTCTGTGCGCTCGGCCCGCCAATTCGACCAGTCCCTGGGCCCAGCTAGGCGTGCTGTTGAGCCCATACGCATACACAAAGGGGCGCCGATAGGGCAGGAGCGAGCCGTTGGAGCGGTGCAAAACCAAGCGTGCCCCATAAGCGTCCGCGATCATTTTATAATAGTCTGAAAATACGTGATCGTCCGCGATGATCAAGTGCGGCCGGTATGTGGCCAGCTTTGCGGCAAGGCCGTCGAGTTCTCCGCAAGCACTTTGCGAGATTGGCGCCCAATACTCATCGGCGAGAACCGCGAAACCGGAAAACGCGTTGTAGAAGTTCGACTTGCGCGAGAGCTTGGCAAAGACATCCTTGTTGGTCGCTTCATCGAGCGAAGTCAGTCCATGGAAATCAAAACCGTGTTCGAGGACGACGGGTTCAAAACGTGACGCCAGAAAGCAGGCAACATGCATCGCGCGTTGTTTCGTTTCAAAATGAACGAAACGCAATAACGGCAACACATGGCCCATGTCTGGGAGGAAGCAGATAACGGCAACACGGAGTGTGTCGTCGTCATGCGAAATATTCTCGCCCACTGAGTTTATCATCCCGGAACAATGCCAAATTCTCGAGCCGCCGCACCAACATGGCTTTCAAATATCTGTACCGCTGTCACCGAGACGCGGAGGTACAAATAGAAGGCCGGTTGCGTTGAATGATTATTTAACAAAAATATTTTGTGAATTTCTGCTGGATCTAGGCGTCCAATTGCGCGTTTTTAACCTGCGTTAACAATTTCGATGGAAGATTTGCTTCCGGCCACCCTCAAGGGGAGCTCAGACGTTGCGCCCATCCAAACTCTCCGGTCTCGCCTTTTCGAGACAATCTATGCTTGGACTTGCAGAAGCGGCGGCACGGCCTCTGCCGAACGCGCACAGAGGCAACAGAGAAGCCGCCGAAAAGTGGCACCCCTTAAAAACGCTGGCGTTTGTAGGACTGGTGTGCGGGACCTTTTGGGCAGGTGTCGCGTGGTTAATCGTTGAAAAGATTTAGCGGGTTGAGCCTCGGCAAGATTGCCACACTGAACTGAAGTTCAACCGGATTGCTGGCTTTTTGTCATTTTCCCGGTTTCAGGCTTGAATTATTTCAAATAAGAGCAAAATTAAAGCCACACCGATAAGGCAAAATCGGGCTTTGGGTATCTATGGGTTTTGGGGGTTCTGGTGAGCGAGAACGCAAGCTCAGCGGTTCGTGACGCGTTGCAGTTGAACCTGGGCGGGCTAGACCACCGCGTCACGGGCGCGGCTTCGGCGAGGCTTGGCAACTCTGCCGCCGTTGCCACACCTCTGCTGACTCTGTTCGAAGGCCTCGTGATCGCTATTGCGAGCGTTGCTTCCGGAGTCGCGTATCACGAATTCATTTTGGGAATTACAGGCAGTATTTCCAATTTCCTCGGCGTCGGCGTTCTGGCGGCCGGTCTTTATTGCACGTCGATGGGAGCGATCGACCGCACCAAACGTATGCGGCGCGCTGACGGCTTCGAAGCATTTCGTGACGTCGTTGTCGTCTGGACGTGCGTCGTTCTGTTTGTAACCTTTCTTGCGTTTTCGCTGAGATTTGGGGCTCACCTTTCTCGCGGCGCAATGCTCACTTTCTTTGTCGCGGGTTATGTTGGGCTTGTTTTGGTTCGCGCGCAGACCGCGAGGATAGCGAAGTGGTATGCTTTGTCGCGATATGTCCGGCCCGATCGGATACTCCTCGTCGGCGCGCAACAGTGCTCGGCGATAGAGCATCTGGCCGACGAGGTCGCGCGCTCTGGATTTAGAAAACCGGAAATTCTGTTGTTGAACGCCAATTGCGCCGATGACGATTGGGAGGCGGAATTTGGTCGCGCCTTTGACGAAATTCTTCAGATGGCCCGCGTCGGCGTGCCCGGCGATATTTGCATTTCAGGTTCGGGGTTTTCTCAGCCTCGGTTGAATCAATTGCTGACGAGTTTGACGATTGTTCCTCGCGCGGTTCACCTGGTCCCGGACGCCGTTACCCAACATCTGTTGGGATTGCCGTCCAGAACGATAGGGCGTCTGCACTCCGTCGAACTCCAGCGAGCTCCACTCGATCTGAAGCAGCGCGGTTTGAAACGCATGCTGGATTTGTTGATCGCCATCCCGGTGGTCGTTTTTATCTCACCCCTCTTGATCGCGATAGCGGTCTTGATCAAGCGCGGCTCTCAAGGTCCTGTTTTGTTTCATCAGTCGCGACTGGGATTGAATGGACGGCCGTTCCAAATTCTCAAATTCAGGACCATGTACGTCACCGAAAACGGTGATCATGTCCAGCAAGCCACCGTCGGCGACAGCCGTGTCACAAATTTCGGCCGATGGTTGCGAAAATCGAGTCTCGATGAATTGCCGCAGCTGTTCAACGTGATACAGGGCGAGATGTCTTTGGTCGGTCCGCGACCGCACGCCGTCGCGCACGATAGGCACTATGCGCGTCTCATACCGAACTATGAAGTCAGACAACACGTATTGCCCGGCATCACGGGGTGGGCGCAGGTCCATGGGCTTCGCGGCGAAACCGCTGATATCAGGCTCATGATCGACCGTGTCGAGCATGACGTCTGGTACGCCGTTAACGCCAGCCTTTTGCTCGATATAAGGATTTTGGTGAAAACGGTTGGGGCTGTTCTTCGCTCCCGCAATGCATATTGATCTCGTGGATTTTTCGCGAAGCGCACATGCGCTGCCGGCGTTGTGAAGAGCTTCTCTGAAAGAGGGCGCTGCTCGGCCGCCCCCTTGCTGACAGGCACGCATCACAGCGAATTGGCGGGTGAGGCTTAGCTAGCCCTGAACTCTTTCGCCGTGCAGATTGATGTCGAGACCTTCGATTTCGACTTCGCGCGACACCCTCAGGCCGATCGTCCAATCGATCACTTTCAGGATCCCGTACGTCACAGCGGCCCCATAAAGGAATACCGCTCCGACGTCGTAGACTTGCACCAGCATCTGATGCGCGTTGCCGTCCGTCAGCCAACCGCTGCTTCCGCTGTTGATGGCATGTGACGCGAGCGCGCCTGTCAGGATCGCGCCCAGTGCGCCGCCGACCCCATGGACGCCCCATGCGTCGAGCGAATCGTCGTATCCAAAGAAGTGCTTCATGTGTACGGCTGAAAAATAACAGACCGATCCGGCCAGGAGTCCGATGACAAGACTGCCCATCGGCGTGACATAACCCGATGCTGGCGTTATCGCGACCAATCCGGCCACGGCGCCCGAAATCATGCCGAGCACGGACGGCCGTTTCGCCGCGATCCATTCCGCGGCCATCCACGCAATCGAGGCCGAGGCTGTCGCGATCTGCGTTGCGGCCGCGGCCATGCCTGCGTTGACGTTCGCAGCGACCGCCGAACCGGCGTTAAACCCAAACCATCCAACCCAAAGCAGAGATGCGCCGATGACGCTGAGCACGAGATTGTGCGGCGCGAGATTCTCGGTGCCGAAACCGATCCGTTTTCCAAGAACCAGCGCCGTGATGAGCGCGGCGGTACCGGCATTCAGATGCACAACAGTCCCGCCAGCGTAGTCCAGGGCGCCGAGCGACGACAGCCACCCCCCGCCCCAGACCCAATGCGCGACCGGACAGTAGACGAGCAGCAACCAGGCGCCCATGTATGTCAGGAAAGCGGAGAACTTCATGCGGTCGGCGAGGGCGCCTGCGATCAGCGCTGGAGTGATGATCGCAAATGTCATCTGGAAAAACATATAGACGGTTTCCGGAATGGTCGGCGCCAGCGAGCTCACCGCATTGATGCCCATCGGTCCAAGAAACAGATAGTGCAGACCGCCGATGAATTGGTTTGTGCTCGCGCTCGCCGCCGGCGTGAAGGCGAGGCTATAGCCCGCGATCATCCAGAGCAGCGTCACCACACAGGTCGCACCGAAACTCTGCGCCAGGGTGGCGAGCACATTTTTCTTGCGAACCATGCCGCCGTAGAAAAGTGCAAGCCCGGGAATAGTCATCATCAGCACCAGAAGGCTGGAGGTGAGCATCCAGGCTGTGTCGCCGCTGTCGATTTTCGGTGTCGCCGCAAGGGCAGGCGTTGCCAGGAAAATTGCACAAACGGCAACGCCAAAGTGTGGCAGTGTCCTTGTCATGGAACTCCTAGAGCCTGTTGCGGCGCGGCAAAGAATCTTCATAATTAGAAGGAAATTGCCGTAGTCACGCAACAAACGAGCACAATTATCCACATAGGGCATGGGTGCGACCAAATGTTACGCTTTGTGTCTGTGCAGGCGCAATATCCGGCCAAGCGGCCCGCCGGATCGCGCAAGCGCGACCATGGCGAAATCCATGATGGTTTCGCCGCGCGGGAGGCCGCGGCGCAGGCGGCGCGTTGCGCACAATGCGGCGTGCCGTTCTGCCAGGTGCATTGTCCGCTCTCGAACAACATTCCGGACTGGCTGAAGCTCGCGGCCGAAGGACGCCTCGAGGAGGCCTACGAACTGGCCGAGAGCACGAACAACATGCCGGAAATCTGCGGACGCATCTGTCCGCAGGATCGTCTCTGCGAAGGCAACTGCGTCATCGAGCAATCGGCGCACGGTGCCGTGACCATCGGCTCGATCGAGAAATACCTCGCCGACACGGCGTTCGAGAACGGATGGGTGAAGCCGGTCCGTCCGCGCGCGGTGCGCAGTGAAAGCATCGGCATCATCGGTGCAGGACCAGCGGGGCTTGCTGCGGCAGAGCAACTTCGCAAGCAGGGGTACGGCGTCACGATCTACGACCGCCACGATCGCGCCGGCGGATTGCTGATCTACGGCATCCCGAATTTCAAGCTCGACAAAGCCGTGGTGCAACGCCGTGTCGCGCGGTTGGAAGAGGGCGGAATCGAATTCCGGCTCAGCGTCGAGATCGGGCGCGATCTGTCACTCCAGGATTTGCGTCTGCGTCACGACGCTGTGCTGCTTGCCACCGGCGCCTACCGCGCACGTGAGATCGGTGCAAGGGGCCTGGAGTTGCCTGGCGTTGTGAAGGCCCTCGATTACCTGACCGCCTCCAACCGCAAAGGTCTCGGCGATGTGGTTCCGGGCCACGAAGACGGCTCGCTCCACGCGCTGGGTAAGGACGTCGTCGTCGTCGGTGGCGGCGATACGGCGATGGATTGCGTGCGCACCGCGGTGCGTCAAGGAGCCAGTTCTGTTACCTGCCTGTACCGTCGCGACCGCGCGAACATGCCGGGTTCCGCGCGCGAAGTCCTGCACGCGGAAGAGGAGGGCGTGCGCTTCGAATGGCTCGCGTCGCCCGACGCGCTCGATGGCCTCGATGCCGTGGCGCGGGTGCATGGTGCGCGCATGCGGCTCGGCGAGGTCGATGCCAGCGGCCGCCAGAGTATCGAGAAGGGCAATGCGCGTTTCGAGATCGCGGCACAGATGGTGATTGTGGCTGCTGGCTTCGATCCTGAGCCGTTGCCGCAGATGTTCTTCGAAACCGGCTTGATCACGGGATCTGGCGGTCGCATCCGGATCAACCCGCACAATTTCACGACGAGTCTGGACGATGTGTTTGCCGCAGGCGACATCGTACGCGGTGCGTCGCTGGTGGTGTGGGCGATCCGCGATGGGCGCGATGCTGCTGCGGCGATTTACAAACATCTTCTGGCGAAGCGGGACGCGGTCCATGCCGCGGAATGATGGCGAGGATTTCGTTCGCCAGTACCGGCGCAATGCGGCTGCGCTGGAAGCGGCGCACGCCTATTCGCCGGCGGACGAGCATGATGCCTGCGGGGTGGGGTTTGTCGCGGCCATTGACGGCAAGCCGCGGCGCGAGGTCGTTACGCGCGCGATCGATGCGCTGAAATCGGTCTGGCATCGCGGCGCGGTCGATGCCGACGGCAAGACCGGGGACGGCGCCGGCATCCATCTCCAGGTGCCGCACAAATTCTTCGCGGAGGTCGTGCGGTTTAGCGGCCATCGCACGCGTCCGGGCCATATTGCGGTGGGGCAGATATTTCTGCCACGCACTGATTTCACCGCGCAGGAAACCTGCCGCACCATCGTCGAGTCAGAACTCCTGCGGCTTGGTTTCTATCTTTATGGCTGGCGGCAGGTACCGATCGATCTTTCGGTGATTGGCGAGAAGGCCAACGCCACGCGGCCGGAGATCGAGCAGATCATCTTCGGTACCGGCGAATCCAAGGACATGGAGAGTCTGGACCGCGCGCTTTATCTCTGCCGCCGCCGTATCGAGAAACGTGTGCGCGACGCGAGCATCGTGGGCTTCTATGTCTGTTCGCTGTCGTCCCATTCGCTGATCTATAAAGGCATGTTCCTCGCGGAACAGCTTTCGAATTTCTATCCCGACCTGCAGGACGAACGCTTCGCGTCTGCGTTCGCGATCTTCCACCAGCGCTATTCCACCAACACGTTTCCAACCTGGAGCCTGGCGCAACCCTTCCGCATGCTTGCCCACAACGGCGAAATCAACACGTTGAAGGGCAACGTCAACTGGATGAAGAACCACGAATTCAAGATGGCCTCGGCACTGTTCGGCGATGCAGGCGACGACATCAAGCCGATCATTCAGCCGGGCTCGTCGGACTCCGGGGCGCTCGACGCGGTGTTCGAAGTTCTTGTGCGGGCCGGTCGCAGCGCGCCACTCGCAAAGACGCTGCTCATTCCTGAATCGTGGACCAAGAAGGCATCGACGATTCCGGAGTCGCATCAGGCCATGTATGCCTACGGCAATGCTGTGATGGAGCCGTGGGACGGGCCCGCCGCAATCGCCGCCACGGACGGGCGCTGGATCATCGCTGGCATGGATCGAAACGGTCTTCGTCCGCAACGCTATGCGATCACCGAAGACGGATTGCTGGTGTCGGGGTCCGAAAGCGGCATGTTCTCGCTGGATCCATCCGAGGTCCTACGACGCGGACGTCTCGGGCCCGGGCAGATGATCGCGCTCGATTTGGTCGAGGGCCGCCTCTACGAGGATCGCGCGATCAAGGATAAACTCGCCGGCGAGCACCCCTATCTCGAGTGGACGCGCAAGATCGTGGAGCTGGAGCCGATCATCGGCCCCGGCCCCGAACCGCGCATGTTCGGCGACGCTGAATTGAAGACACGCCAGCGTGCAGCAGGATACTCGCTGGAAGACCTCGAATTGATCCTTCATCCGATGATAGCAGAGGGGAAGGAAGCGGTCGGCTCGATGGGGGACGACACGCCGCTCGCCGTGCTGTCGCAACACTACAGGCCTTTGTCGCATTTCTTCCGCCAGAATTTCAGCCAGGTCACCAACCCCCCGATCGACTCGCTGCGCGAAGATCGCGTGATGAGTTTGAAGACGCGCTTCCGCAACCTCGGCAATGTACTGGCGCAGGACGAAAAGCAGGCCGAAGTCTTCGTGCTGGAGACGCCGGTAATCTCCAACGGCATGTACGAGCGCATCCGCGATCATCTGACCGGCAAGTTCAAGGAGATCGATTGCGTCTTTCCGATCACGCGCGGCATGACGGAAGGGGAAGCGCTGGAACAGGCTATCGCGCATGTCCGTGCCGAAGCCGGGCGGGCTGTGAAGGATGGCTTCAGTCATTTGATCCTGACGGATGAGCGGACGGCGCCGGATCGCGCGCCAATACCCATGATCCTAGCCACCGGCGCGGTACATTCGCATCTGCTGCGCAACGGCTTGCGCAACGAAGTCTCGATCAATGTTCGCGCCGCCGATTGCCTCGATACGCATTATGCCGCGGTGCTGATCGGCGTCGGCGCAACCACGGTGAATGCCTATCTCGCGCAGGAATGTATCGCCGACCGCCATGCGCGCGGATTGTTCGGCGATCTCACGCTCGGCCAATGCGTGAAGCGCTATCTCGACGCGATGAGCGCCGGTTTGCTCAAGATCATCTCGAAGATGGGCATATCGGTTATTTCGTCCTATCGCGGCGGCTACAATTTCGAGGCGCTGGGTCTCTCGCGCTCCATGGTGGCAGACATCTTCCCCGGCATGCCGAGCCGTATTTCCGGAATGGGCTTTTCGGGTATCGCGGCACGCGTGGCAAAGCTGCATCGTGAGGCGCTGGAAGAGGATGTGCTACCCGTCGGCGGGTTCTATCGCGCACGTGCTTCAGGCGAAGCGCATGGCGACAGCGCGGCCTCGATCCATCTGCTGCAGAGTGCGGTGCAAAGAAATTCCTACAGCCTCTACAAAAAATATTCCGAGAATATCGATGCGCTGGCGCCCGTGTCGCTGCGCCACCTCATGAATTTCCGCCTGCCGGCCGAGCCAGTGCCTCTGAACGAGGTCGAGCCCGCAGAAAATATCTTCGCGCGGTTCATCACGCCTGGCATGTCGCTGGGCGCGCTCTCGCCAGAGGCGCACAAGACGCTGAACATCGCGATGAACCGCATCGGCGCGCGTTCGAATTCGGGCGAGGGCGGCGAGGAACCCGACCATTTCGGCACCGAAGCCAATTCACAGGTGAAGCAGGTCGCGTCCGGCCGCTTCGGCGTCACGGCGGATTATCTCAATGCCTGCCGCGAAATCGAGATCAAGGTCGCGCAAGGCGCGAAGCCCGGCGAGGGCGGTCAGCTTCCCGGCTTCAAGGTGACGGAGATGATCGCGCGCCTGCGCCATGCGGTGCCGGGCACGACGCTGATCTCGCCGCCGCCGCATCACGATATCTATTCCATCGAGGATCTGGCGCAGCTCATCTACGACCTCAAGCAGATCAATCCCGAGGCGCGTGTGTGCGTGAAGCTCGTGTCGGCGAGCGGCGTCGGCACAATCGCGTCCGGTGTCGCGAAGGCTAAAGCCGATATCATTCATATCGCCGGCCACAGCGGCGGCACCGGCGCCTCGCCGCAAAGCTCGATCAAATTCGCGGGGCTTCCCTGGGAAGTGGGCTTGAGCGAGGCCAACCAAATTCTCACCCTCAACGGTCTGCGCGAGCGGGTGACGCTGCGCACCGACGGCGGGCTGCGCACGGGCCGGGACATTGTGATGGCCGCCCTCATGGGTGCGGAGGAATACGCCATCGGCACGGCGTCTCTGATTGCCATGGGGTGCCTGCTGGTCAGGCAATGCCACTCCAACACCTGCCCCGTCGGCGTCTGCACACAGGACGAAACGCTGCGCGCGAAGTTCACCGGCACGCCGGAAAAGGTCATCAACCTATTTCACTTCATCGCGGAAGAAGTGCGTGAAGTCCTTTCATCGCTCGGCGCACGCTCGCTGGGTGAGGTGATTGGGCGGACCGATCTGCTCTATCAGAAGAGCCGGGGATCGGCCGATCTGGACGAACTGGATCTCAATGCGTTGTTGTGCCGGGCCGACACGCGCGGCGCACGTGTGTCCACCCGAAAACAGCGCAACGAAGTGCTGCCGACTCTCGACACCGAACTCGTCCAGAGCGCGATTGCGGAACTGGCGCGCGGTGAAAAGATCGAGATAGCGTGCAAGGTGCGGAATACGCAGCGTTCCATCGGCACACGCCTGTCCTCGGCGATCGTGCGCAAATGGGGATTGACGGGACTCGCGCCAGACAGCGTGACTCTCAAGCTCACCGGCTCATGCGGGCAATCGCTCGGCGCGTTCGGCGTTCAGGGGCTTCGTATAGAGGTCGAAGGCGACGCCAATGATTATGTCGGCAAGGGATTGTCTGGCGCGACCATCGCGCTGAGACCGCCGCGTACCGCACGCTTTGTGGCGAGCGCCAATACGATCATCGGCAACACGGTGCTCTATGGCGCGACGTCCGGCTTTCTGTTCGCGGCGGGGCAGGCGGGCGAGCGTTTCGGCGTGCGCAATTCCGGGGCGACCTGTGTCGTCGAGGGCTGCGGATCGAATGGCTGCGAGTACATGACGGGTGGCGCGGCCGTCATCCTCGGGACACCGGGCGACAATTTCGCGGCCGGCATGACGGGCGGTGTTGCTTATGTCTACGACACCGACGGCACGTTTGAGCAGCATATCAATCCCGACAGTGTCGTCTGGCGCAGTCTCACAAATGGCCCGGAATATCCGGAGCTGTTGAGACTGATCCGGCTGCACCACGACGCGACGGGATCGAATTTGGCGCGATCCCTGTTGGCAGGTGGCGATTTTGGGAAGTTCTGGGTGGTCCGGCCCAAAGGCGACCCCGCATCCCAAGAGGCCCCTGCCAGATACGAACGTCAGCAACGGGGGCTTGACAAAATAACTGCCTAGGCAGATATTGTTATGGCAGTAAAGTAGATGCCGCCATGCCCGCTCATCCGTTCTATTCCGTGGAGACGTTCCAGGCGCGGCGCTCGATCGGGTACCTGATCAAGCGTCTGAATAGTCTGGTTGTTCCGCGTGCTGAGGCTATTTTTGCCGATGCCGATTTCACGTTTTCGCAGTGGGTTGTACTGATGGCGGTCCGCGATGGTATCGCGGACACCTGCGCCGAGGTCGCGCGCCATCTGGATCACGACACAGGCGCCACCACGCGCCTTGTCGATCAGCTGGAGGAGCGGGGCTATCTGCGCCGGCGCCGTTCGACCGAGGACCGTCGCGTCGTGCATCTGGAGATCACGCCGGCTGGCAAGGCGCTCACAAAGACCTTAATGCCGCGTCTGATCGAGTTCTGGAACAACGTGCTGGAGGACTTTTCTTCTGAGGAGGCGCGGCAACTTATTTCGCTGCTCACGCGCCTGATGGCGCGAATAGAAACGCAACCGCCCGTTACGCCCAAAACCGTCGGTGGCGCGAAATGAGATCGCTACTTTGTATCCCTCTCTCCGTTTTTCTTCTCACCGCTTGTGTATCGTCACCGACGACCACACCGCAGGAAGCCAAGATCGTGCCCAGAGCACTCGGTCTCGACGGCGCACGGATGCCGGTGATCGCGGACACGTGGTGGAAGAGCTTCGGCGATCCAAAACTCGACGCTCTTGTGGGCGAATCTCTTCGAGACAATCCCAGCCTTAAAATCGCTTTGGCGCGCGTGCGCGGAGCGCAATCGCAGCTGGCCGCCAGCATAGCGCAGACCTATCCGCAGGCGACGTTCGACGGCGATGTGGAGCGCGAGCGGTTGAGCAAGGACTACATTATCCCCCCACCTTATGGCGGCACGATGCGATGGGTCGGCACTCTTCAGGCCAACCTATCCTACTCGCTCGATCTGTTCGGCAAAGAGCAGGATCAGATCGATCGCGCGCGGGCTTCTGCGAGAGCAGCTTCGCTCGACGCCGAGGCAGCGCGATTGCTGCTCGCAGGCAGTGTGACTCAGGCCTATATCGCGTTGTCGCGCGCCTGGGCGCTGTCCGACGTCGCGGAGGAGGCCGTACGCGAGCGTGAGGGCGTGCTGAAATTGTCCGCCGGACGCGTCGGCGCCGGACTGGACACGCTTGCGTCGCAACGCCAGGCCGAAGCGCTGCTCGCGATATCGCGCGAAGAGTTGATTCGTGCGAAAGCCGCGCGTGACATCGCCGTGCACCAGATCGCAGCCTTGGCCGGCCACGGAGCGGATGCCTATGACATTCCCCGTCCGGCGCTGAACGACGCCGCGCTCGGGTTGCCCGAGAAGCTTCCCGCCGATTTGCTGGCGCGCCGCGCGGATGTTGCCGCCGCTGAAGAGCGGGTCGACGCGGCGATGTCCGGCCGCGAGATCGCACGAAAAGCCTTTTATCCGGATGTGAACCTGATCGCGCTTGCCGGCACTGCGGCCATCGGTCTGGACCCGCTGTTCTCTTCGGAAGCCGGTCAATATGGCGCCGGCGGAGCGATCCATCTGCCGATTTTCGATGCAGGAACGCTGCGCGCGCAATACGCCGGAGCGACGGCCGATCTCGATGAATCGGTCGCGGACTACAACAATGCGGTCGTGGGTGCGGTGAAGCAGGTTTCCGACGATATTACCAATCTCAACGCCGTTACCGGCCAGGCGGCGCAACAGCGCGCGGCGCGCAAAGCGGCGCAGCAAAGTTTTGATCTGGCGACAAAGCGCTACAGAAGCGGTCTCAATCCATTGCAGACCGCGCTCGATGCCGAATCCGTGCTGATCCAGGCCGAGCGCGATGATGCTGCGCTCTCGGCGGACAGGGCATCGGCACAAGTGTCGCTGCTGATGACGTTGGGTGGCGGGTTCGACGCCGCAAAAATGAATTCCAAAGACGATGATCATGAGTAGTGCAGAAGCTTCGGCTCCAACGAGCAACCGCAGGCGCCTTCTTACGATCCTCGGAGCGGTTGTCGTCGTTGGCGTAATCATCTATGGGCTTTATTGGCTGCTTTATGCGCGGCACTTCCAGGGCACGAACGATGCCTATGTCGGCGGCGATATCGTGGCGATCACAAGCCGCGAGAATGCAACGGTGATCGCGCTTCATGCCGACAATACGCAAAGCGTGCGCCGCGGCCAGGTGCTGATCGAATTCGATCCGATCTCCGCAAAAGTCGCCATGGATGCCGCTGAGGCAAATCTCGCGCGCACGGTGCGCAGCGTCCGTACGGATTTCTCCAAGGTTACGCAGACGCGCGCGCAGTTGAACGCGGCGCGCGTGGCTCTGACGCAGGCGCAGAGCGACTATCGCCGCCGCGCCTCGGCAGGCGACGCGGTGTCCGGCGAGGAGCTGCATCATGCGAGCGATGCTGTCGCGGGCGCACAGGCCAATGTCGCGGCTGCCGAGAGCGCGCTTGCCCAAGCGGAGGCGTCGGTCCAGGGCACGGCCGTCGCGAGCAATCCCGATGTGTTGTCCGCGATCGCGCGGCTGCGGCAGGCGGCGATCACGCTTGGCCATATGAAGCTCATATCGCCCGTCGATGGTGTGGTTGCGCAGCGCACGGTCCAGATCGGTCAGCAGATCGCACCGGGTACGCCGTTGATGGCGGTGGTGCCGCTGCAGTCCGTGTGGATTGACGCGAATTTCAAGGAAGGCCAACTCGAGGACATGCGCATCGGCCAGCCGGCCAAGGTTACGGCCGACATCTATGGCGGCGGCGTCACCTATCATGGAAAGATCGTAGGCTTGGGCGCAGGCAGCGGCAGCGCGTTTGCGCTTCTGCCGCCGCAGAATGCTTCCGGCAACTGGATCAAGATCGTGCAGCGCGTGCCGGTTCGGATTGCGCTCGATCCGAAGGAATTGCAGGACCACCCGCTGCGGGTTGGCCTGTCCGTCGATGTCAGCGTCGATGTGCGGGACACGTCCGGCGCGGCGGTGGCCTCGAACGCGACGTTGCACGAGATGCGCGGCGATGTGAGCGACGACGGTGGTCCGGCAACGGAGGCGCTGATCAAGCGCATCCTGAGTCAAAACGGCGCCTGAATATGAGCGCACCGGGTGCCCCGCAGCAACTAGCGCCGCTCCAGGGCGGCAAGCTCGCGATCACCGCGATCGCGCTGGCGCTCGGCACATTCATGCAGGTGTTGGACACGACCATCGCCAACGTTTCGCTCCCGACGATCGCGGGAAACCTCGGCGCTTCGACCGACCAGAGCACATGGGTCATCACCTCTTTTGCGGTGTCGAACGGCGTGGCGGTGCCGCTGACCGGCTGGTTGATGCAGCGTTATGGCGTGGTGCGCACGTTCGTGGCCGCGGTTCTGATGTTCACGGTTGCTTCGTTTCTGTGCGGAATCGCGTGGAGCCTCAGCGCGCTCATTTTTTTCCGCGTCCTGCAAGGAGCGGTCTCGGGTCCGATGATACCGGGATCGCAGGCGCTTCTGATCTCGATCTTCCCGGCGGACAAGCGCGCTACCGCGCTCGGAATCTGGTCCATCACAACGCTGGTCGCCCCGATCCTGGGACCGATCCTGGGTGGCTATATCTCGGACAATATCCATTGGAGCTGGATTTTCCTGATCAATGTGCCGGTCGGATTGATCGCGGCTTTTCTCTGCTGGACCAATCTGGCAAACCGCGAAACGCCGACGCGCAAGCTCCCCATCGATACTGTCGGCCTGGCGATGCTTGTGATCTGGGTGGGCTCGCTCCAGATCATGCTCGACACCGGCAAGGACGCCGACTGGTTCTCCGCGCCCGAAATCGTGATCGAAGCCATCATCGCCGTTATCGCTTTCGTGGCGTGGATCATCTGGGAGACGACCGAGAAATTCCCTGTTGTCGATCTTTCGCTATTTCGCTATCGCAATTTCGCGCTCGGCACGATCGCGTTTTGTCTCGGCTACGCTGTGTTCTTTGCAAACGTGCTATTGCTGCCATTGTGGCTGCAGACCAATGTCGGATACACGGCGACCTGGGCGGGTCTGGTGGCGGCGCCCAGCGGGCTTGTTGCCGTGCTTCTGACGCCGATTGCGGCGCGCTTCATGTCGAGTGTGGACGCGCGCATTCTCGCGACCGTCGCCTTTGTAGCCTTCGCCGCGTCCTATTTCATGCGCGCAAACTATACCGAGACGGCGGGCTTCTGGGATTTTGTCTGGCCGCTGGCGGTGCAGGGCGTCGCGATGAGCACATTCTTCGTCGCCATGCTGACGATCTCTCTCGACGGCATTGCGCCGGAACGCATTCCCTCGGCATCCGGCATCTCGAATTTTACCCGCATCACCGCCGGCGGGTTCGCGGCTTCTATCACGACGACGATGTGGGACCGCAGGGAGGCCTTGCACCAGAGCCGCCTTGCCGATACGTCGAGTGCGTATAGCCCGTGGATGCAGCAGGCGCTCGATCGCCTGCATCATTTTGGTTTCAGCGACCCACAAGCCTACGGCATCCTCGCACGCTCGTTGGTCGGGCAGGCATACACCATGGCCTCCGACGATCTGTTCTGGATATCGGGTTGGCTCAGCATCGCCATGATCGGCGTGATTTGGCTCGCGCGCCGCGCGGTGAGCGGCGGCGGAACCCACGCGGCAGCCGATTGATATGTGAAGCGCCCCGCTCTTATGCGGCTTGCGTTTCCTCGACGCCGAACGGCTGACCGGGGCTCAACGCGATAATCGCGGCACCCAATGCGGCCGCCAAAACCGAGCCAATCAGAACCGCGATCTTGGCGATCGCCGCATCGTCGCCGCTCGGAAACGCTTGATCCGCCATCAGGAGAGCGACGGTGTCTCCAATACCGCAAAGACAAATCGCGCCAATGAAGGTTCGTATGCCGATCCCTTTCGGTGCGCGGGCGATGTCTATCTTAACGGCAGCAAGCGAGAACAGCCCGATGCCGAGCGGTTTGCCGATAACAAGCCCGAGGACAACGCCGGCCACGATCGATAACGCGCCCGGCGCCGAGAGATCGGCATTGAAGCTCACGCCTGCTGCGGAGAACGCGAACAGGGGAAGCGCGAGATAAGTACTCCACGGTGCGACGGCGCGCTCGATCCTGTCGGCGGGAGACAGCAACCGTTCGCTGGCTGCGGAAAGGTTGCGGCCAGCCCAGTCGAGAACTGTGTCTTTGTCTTCCTCGCTAGCGCCTTCATCGGATTGCGCGATCTCAAGTGCCGCAAGCGCATTGGCGGCTTGGGCGAGGAGCGGCCCGGCTTCAGGTTCCGGCCGCGTTGGCAGAAAGCCTGCGAGCACGACTCCCGCGAGCGCGCCATGAACGCCAGCCGTGTGAAGGCAGAACCATGTGGTGCAGGCCATGAAAAGATACGGCCAGCTCGCATAGACGTGGCCGCGGTTGAGCACATACATGGCAAGGATCGTGGCGCCAGCGCCGAGCAACCACATGGCTTCGAAGTTGTGCGGATAGAAGATCGCGAGCGTCAGAACGGAGATGATGTCATCCATCACCGCGAACGCCGCAATGAAGACGCGCAGCTGGGACGGAACGCGCTCTCCGAAAAGCGCCAATATTCCGAGCACGAAAGCGATATCGGTCGCCGTCGGCACAGACCAGCCAGGCGACGTGCTGCCGCGATTGAACACGAGATAGATCAGCGCGGGCATGATGCCGCCGCCCACTGCGGCGACGGCCGGCAGCAACGCCGCCTTGAAATCGGACAGCGCGCCGGCGGTCATCTCGCGGCGAATTTCGAGACCGACGAGCAGAAAGAACAGTGCCAGCAGGCCCTCGGAAAACCATTCGCCGACTGTCAATGACAATGGTGTATCCGGCGGTCCGATCCCGAAGCTCGAACTGATGAAGGCGTGATAGAAGCCGGCTAGCGGTGAGTTCGCGCAGATCAGCGCGAGTGCGGCCGCGACGAGCAATACGAAGCCGCCGGAAGCGGGCAGATTTGCAAAAGCATGCGCGGAGCGGCGGATGCGCTCCGAAACGGGTTGCTCGAATGCGTCCGCGAGGGAATAGAAGTCCCATGCCCCATCGTATCGCACACCGTCCACGAAGATTGTCGGGGTTCCGCTGACGCCGCGCCGCTGACCGTCGGCGATGTCCGCATTCACATGCGCGAGTGTGTCCGGATTTTCGATATCTTCCTGAAGCCTCTCCATATCGAGTCCGATTTCGCGCGCCATTTCGAGGATCTGCGTTTCGCTGAAGGGCGGTTCGTCATCGAAAAGCCGGTCGTGCATCTCCCAGAACTTGCCCTGCTTGCCGGCGGCTTCAACCACGCGCGCGGCAAAGGTCGCGCCCGGATGAATGCGTTCGACGGGGAAGTGCCGAAGCGTATAGGCAATGCGCTCGCCAAAGGCCTGACGCAGCCGCTTCAGGACGGTGCGAAACTTCCGGCAATAAGGGCAGAGAAAGTCGGTATAGGAGACGACGTGGATAACGCGCTCATCCGTATTGCCGCCGCGGACGGGAGGGTGCCGTTTGGTATTCATGGGACTACGCTATGTGCTGATCGCCCGGCGGGCAAGAAAATGCCGGAGCCTGCTGGTATAATCCGATTTCATCCGAACGAGGACAGCTCCCATGCGTGACGTCGCCGTAGTTTCTTATTGCCGCACGGGGATTGCGAGAGCCGTTCGAGGCGCGCTCAACCAGACCCACGGTATTCCCATGGCCGCGCATGTGCTCCGCGAAGCGGTGAGGCGGGCGGGGATCGATGCGGCCGAAGTGGAGGACGTGGTGCTTGGCTGCGGGCTTCCGGAAGGCGCGACCGGTCACAACATCGCGCGCAACGCGGCACTGGAAGCAGATTTCGGCGTCGGTGTGCCTGGCGTGACGATCAACCGCTATTGCGGATCGGGCCTGACCGCGGCGTCGATGGTCGCCAACCGCATCGCGGCAGGCGAAGCCGATGTCGCGATCGCGGGCGGTGTTGAGAGTATCAGCCTCACGCAGATGCACCTGAACTTCAACGGCTTCTTCTATGAGCCCCTGCAACAGCGCATGCCTGCGGTGTGGTGGACCATGAATCAGACGGCCGATTTCATTGCGAAGAAATACGGGTTCAGCCGCGAAGCACTGGATACTTATGTCGTCGAAAGCCAGAAGCGCGTGGAGGCGGCGCGTGCGGCCGGACGGTTCGCGGAAGAGATCGCCCCATTCAAGACGAAGATGAAGGTCACGGACAAGACGACGCAGCAGTCGCAGATGGTTGATGTCACACTCGACCACGATGAGGGACCGCGGCCCGACACCACGCTGGAAAAGCTTCTGGCGCTGAAACCGGTTTATGAGGGCGGCACGACGACAGCCGGTAACGCATCTCAACTCTCCGACGGCGCCGCGGCGGTGGTGATGATGGACGCCGATCTCGCCGCGCGGCGAAATCTGCCCATCCTTGGACTCTTTCGCGGCATGCAGCTCGCAGCCGTCGCGCCGGAAGAAATGAGCGTCGCGATCACGCCGGCGATCCGGAAACTGATGAAGCATCACAAACTCGGGATGGCCGATATCGATCTGTGGGAGCTCCACGAGGCCTACGCGGTGACAACACTCTATAATCAGGCGCAGCTGGGAACACCCTGGGAGACGACCAACGTCAAGGGCGGCGCCATTGCACTGGGCCATCCCTATGGGATGTCGGGCATCCGCTATCTGGGCTCAACGCTTCTCGAACTGAAACATCGCGGCAAGCACAAAGCCATCGCCGGGGTCTGTACGGCGGGCGGAATGGCCACGGCCGCGTATCTGGAAGCCTAAAGCCCACGTGTTGCGGAAATGCGGCTGATCCGGTCTGCACCTTCGCGCGTATCAATGTGCAAATGGGACTGGTTCCGAAATCTTTTGTTCAAAGCCAATGGCTTGCAGCGCTTGGCCGCATCCGGTGCGGCGCGATCCGGTTCGTGGGACCGGGGGGAGAAGAATGGCGATTTCGGGGAGCGATGGCCGGTCCGGAGGCCCACTTTCGAATCCACGAATGGAGCGTTCTTGAAAGAGCGGCGGCGCGTGGCGATATCGGCCTCGGCGAAGACTATATCGCCGCTGCGTGGGAGACAGAAGATCTCGAAAAGCTGATCGCGTTTTTCCTGTTGAACATCGACGATCTTGAGGGCTTTGCGTACGGCGATCTGTTCCATCGCCATCTTTTCGCGCTCTACAACAATTTCGTGCGCCGCAACAGTTTGAGCGGCAGCAAGCGCAACATCGAGGCGCACTACGACGTCGGCAACGATTTCTATTCATTATGGCTCGACGAAACGATGACTTATTCTTCTGCGCTGTATCAAACGCCTGAGCAGCCGCTCGCGAACGCACAGCGGAACAAATATGGCCGTCTTCTCTCCAAGATCGGGGACCGGAAGGCATCGATTCTCGAAGTCGGATGTGGGTGGGGCGGCTTTGCGGAGCAGGCCGTGGATGCCGGTCACGACGTTACAGGTCTTACCATTTCACCGGCCCAGCATGGCTATGCGTCCGGCCGGCTCGGTTCGAAAGCCGATATCAGGCTCCAGGACTATAGAGCGGCCCGCGGAACCTTTGACGCCATCGTTTCCATTGAAATGGTGGAAGCCGTCGGCGAGCGCTATTGGCCGGTCTATTTTCGTACCCTCGCGGAGCGGCTGAAAGACGGTGGCAAGGCGATGCTCCAAGCGATCGTCATTCGTGACGAACTGTTTGACGTCTATCGCACGCGCAGCGATTTCATCCGCCACTATGTGTTCCCTGGCGGATTGCTGCCGTCGGTGTCGAGACTGCGCGAGGAGGCCGATCGTGCCGGTCTGAAGCTTCGCGAAAGCTTTTTGTTCGGCCAGGACTACGCGCGCACCTTGCGGGAATGGAGCGCGCGGATGCGTGCGCGCGAAAGCGAAATCCGCGTGCTTGGCTATGACGACAAGATGCTGCGCAACTGGCAGTACTACCTTGGCATCTGCGCGGCGGCGTTCTCCATCGGGCGCACCGATGTAGCGCACCTAGAGTTCGTGCGAGCCTGAGATCGCGTTCGCCGGCGGCGCCGGTTTGCGAACATGGCGCACGCGCTTCAGGAACAATTTCACCGCCTGATAGTGAATCAGAGTGATAGCTTTGAAGGGCAGCAGCGGATTGGCGAGCAGGGCGCGCAACAGCCGCCAGCTTGTCGCCGGTGCGAGCGAACCGGTCAGCGACGTGCGCAACAGCGGCCCTTGCGCGTCGGACAGGTCGATGAGAATCGCCGCCCGATCTTCGCTCAGCGAAAAGCGGAATGCATATTGGCCGCTGGTTTCCATGAACGGCGAGACGTGGAAAACCTTTCGCGCCGTCAGCGTGTCCTGCGGCGCGATCGCGGTTTTGTCCTTATGGAAACACAGATAGTAGTGTCGCTCGCCGAAGGTGTTGTTCACTTCGGCGAGAACGGCGCGCAGGGCACCGCTCCGATCCCTGCAAAGCCAGAAGTTCACCGGGTTGAAGGCGTAACCGAAGATGCGCGGCATCGTGACGAGCGAAATTTCGCCATCAGCTTCCGTTATGCCCCAGGCTCCAAGAACATTTTCGATCCACGCACGCGGACATTTGCCGTCTCCGTAATCGGATGTTCTCACGCTGAAGAGATTTCGGCCGTTGATGGACAGCAAACCGCGCCGGCGCGTTATAAACTCACTTAGCGGAAATACGAGGTAGGTCGCGCCATAGCGGAAGCTGTTCTTCGCCGGACGTAACCGCACGTGAAAGACCTGGGCGTCGAACAGCGCGATCATCCGGCCATCGCCAGTGCGGGCTTTGCAATGCGCTGCGTTTGGTTGGGTATGGACACTGCCCATGGCGCCGGCGCGCCGAGCCGCTCCGCAACGCGCATGGCGCTCACAAGCCCGTCTTCATGGAATCCATGTCCCAGATAGGCGCCGCAAAACCAGGTGTTGTTGAGCCCCTGCATTTCGTTCAGCGCCTTTTGCGCTTCCATGGCCGCGAAATCGAAGACGGGATGCGCGAACTGGCATATATCCAAAACATTCTCGGACGCGATCGCACGTGCGGGATTGAGGGTTACGAACAAAGGATGGCGCCGGTCGATTCCCTGGAGGTTGTTCATCCAATAGGTCACGGACACGGCGGGTTCGTTACCCTTACCATCCGAATTGTAGACCCAGCTGGCCCAGCAGGCTTTTCGCTTGGGCATGAAACTTGTGTCTTTGTGCAGCACCGCCAGATTGGGCTGATAGCGGATGGCGCCGAGCGCATTGCGCTCTGCGTCCGTCGCATCCCGCAGCAGCGCAAGCGCCTCGTCCGAATGGCACGCAAAAATCACATCGTCATAAAGATTCGAGCCACCCTCTGCGTCGGTCACGCGTATGCCGCGGGGCGTGCGCGCAACAGAGGCCACGCCGCAACCTGCGCGAAGTCGGCCGCCGAAATCGGCCGCGAGTTTCTCGACATAGATCTTCGAACCGCCATCCACCGTCAGCCATTGCGGCTGGCCGTTGATCGACAGCAGGCCGTGATTGGCAAAGAACTGGACCAGCGCACGCGCCGGGAAATCGAGGATATGGCTCGGTGGACAACTCCAGATCGCCCCTGCCATGGGCAGAAGATAGTGCCGCCGGAACCAATCACCCAGCCGCATGCTCTCGATCATCCCGCCGACGGTGAGGTGCGGAAAACGCGCGGCCTCGGCGAGGGCGCCGTTATTGAATCGCACCACATCGGCGAATAGCCGAAGAAATCTCGGACGAAAGACATTGCTGGGCTGTCCGAGGATCGCCCTGAGATTCTTGGCGCCCCATTCCAGCCATCCGTCCGCGACGGTCAACGCAAAGCTCATGTCGCTGTTCTTGACCGGTACGTCGAGGATTCGAAACAGCGCTGTTAGATTGGGATAGTTGCGCCGGTTGAAGACGATGAAGCCTGTGTCCACGGAGATGGTGCGGTCGCCATAGTCAACATCGATCGTGCGACTATGACCGCCTGGCCGCGTCTGTTTCTCGTAAACCGTCACGTCGTGGGCGCGGTTCAGAAAATAGGCTGCGGAAAGCCCCGAAATACCGGTTCCGATGACTGCAATTTTTTTCATTACCTCTTTACGGCCCAGGCGGTTCCGCGGATCAGTCGGACCAACCGGTAGTGGTGCCGCTAACCCTCTGTTATCTTGGCCAAAGTGGGGAACATTGATCCGATCGCGGCTGATGGCCGTAGGATATAGCCATGAGCCCCCACCGTAAGATGTTTGCGACGCGACCAGGGCCTTCGGCGGCGCATGGATGGTCCGGTGCAGTTGGGAAATGGGGTGATTTCGCCGTGAAGGATTGGTCCGCGTGCGTGGTGACCATCGCGCGTACGCGAGATCGCGAGGCGTTCGTGGCGCTGTTCGAATATTTTGCGCCACGTCTGAAGGGCTATTTCCTGAGGCTGGGCGTGCCATCGGGGACCGCCGAGGATTTGGCGCAGGACACGATGCTGACGGTTTGGAACAAGGCCGACTATTTCGATCCCGCGCGCGCCTCGGCTTCGACATGGATATTCACCGTCGCGCGCAATCTGCGCACGGACCTTCATCGCCGCGAGCGCGACCCGAACGTTCTGGCCGAAGCGCTCGAGCACGATCCCGAGCCGATGCCGAGCGATCACTTGCTCAACGCGGAGCGCGAAACCCGTGTCCGCGACGCGCTCGCAAAAATTTCAGCTGAGCAGGCTTTGGTGATCCGTTTGTCGTTCTTCGAGGATCGTCCGCAGAGCGAAATCGCGCAGGCTCTCGGTATTCCGCTCGGCACGGTGAAATCCCGCGTTCGGCTGGCGATGAGCAAGCTGCGCGCGCTGGTGGAGGATCTTCAATGATCCGCCGCCATCCGTCCGCCGAGCTTCTTTCGGACTACGCACGCGGTGCGCTTTCAAACGGTCCGGCGCTCATTGTCGCCTGTCACGTATCGGGCTGCACGGTCTGTCGCAGTGAGGCTGGCCTTTGGGAGAGCGCGGCCGGCGCGATGCTGGAATCTGTGGAACCTGTCGCGCTGGGCGAGGGTGCTTTGGCCAAGACCCTCGCGCGGCTGGATGAGAAAGAGGCACGGGATACGCCGAGGCGTCCAGGCTTCATGCAGCGATATGATGTCCCCGCGCCGTTGGCCCGCCACCGGATTGGCGCACGTCGCTGGGCCACACCGAATATATGGTTTGCGCCTGTGGAGTCTTTGCCGCTGACCTATCTCGTCTTCGCGCGCCGCAACACGATGCTCTCATTGCACACGCATGGCGGACTGGAGTTCACCCATGTTCTCGACGGCGCCTTCGCCGACTCGACCGGGCGATTCGATGCCGGCGATTTTGCGCAGACCGACGAGACAATCGAACACGCGCCCAGGGCGATGACCGAGGGTGGCTGTCTTTGCCTGATCAGTTCCGAAGTGCCGATGCGTCTCAAACACAGACCCGCGCGGCTTCTACAGTCTTTGTTCGGCATGCAATATTGACGAGGACGAAATGGGTTGGGTCGTCCGTTACATCGCGGCACTGATAGTTCTGGTCGTCGGCGATGCGTTATGGCTCAGCTATTTCGCGCACGCTGTGTTCCGCCCAACTCTTGGCGCCATTCTTCTTGACGATCCGCGTTGGGCCGCCATCGTGTTGTTTTATCTCGCTTACGCGGCCGGAATCCTGATCTTCGCGACGAAACCTGCGCTGCAATCGCAATCTGCGTGGGCGGCGGTCGCTTGCGGTGCGCTGTTGGGGCTCTTCGCTTACGGAACTTACGACGTCACGAATTTTGCGACGATCAAGGCATGGACGATTCGTCTTGCGCTCATGGATACGGGCTGGGGAATATTTCTTACGGCGTTCGCTGGCTGGGCAAGCTACGCGATCAGAACGCGCGGATAAGACAGGAAAATTGCGGAAAAAATCACGCCGTTTTGGGCCTTGCCTAGGAGATTAATTTCGGGTTAGCTGACATTCCATGGCCCACTAGGGGGCCGGAGCCAATCGGCGGTTGTGAATTCGTCGAAACGCTCATGTTTCAACTCAAGGGGAGTCCCAATGAACAACCTTTCCAAAACTCTGCTCGGTGGTGTTGCGGTTGCGGCGCTGTCCGCTGCTCCTGCAATGGCCCACAAGCAGCTCCACGTGCCTCACGTTCAGGCGCTGCATGCCGGGCTCGGTCACGTCACCAACAAGACCAAGATGGGCAACCAGAAGGCGACGCACATCACCTATACGTTCGGTGTCTACTCTTACCAGCCGGCTTCCGCAGCGAAGAACACGCACCTGATCTACACGTATTATAAGTGGAACAGCAGCGGCACACTGTGCTCAACGCCGAAGGAGAAGATCAAGGCGCCGAAGAAGTCGGTCTACGCAAAGATCGGCACCGCAACCGAGACGTACTCTGAAGGCTGCGCCAGCGGCCCGACCGTCTTCACCGGTGATACGTGGTCGAACAAGTCGGGCAAGTCCGGCGAAACGGACACCTTCGTTTCGACGCTGACCGGCAAGTTCAAGAACGGTGGCGCGAAGTACGTCGGCACACTGAACCTCGACGTCAACGTCTTCATCGAGTAGTTCGCAACCGGTTTTCTAACCAGTGCGATGTCGGCGGCTCCCATGGGCCGCCGACATTTTTTTTGACGTCTAGAAAGCTCTTATGCCGGCCGGCTCAAGAACTCGGACGACGCTTTGAGGGCCGTTAACCTTGAGCAGGCCGGCGGTTATCCCCGGTTATCCTTGCTGAACCCGATTATTCTTCGCTATATAACAAGTGCCGCTCTGCAGACCCGACCGGTGTGCCGCATGATTTGGCTGTAACCGGAAAACAGGCTTCGGTGTTCGTTGTCGCGGACCTTTCAGCCCGCCCGGTGGGAGACATAGAGACGTGACGAATCAGACGCGACCGCCAGCCATGGTCATGCCATTCGCCGTGATGCGGGCGCGGCCCATCGCAGCTGAGGACGATCTGCTGGACCGGATTCGTCCCCAAACCATTGAGCCCGCCCCACCGGTCAGAACAACGCGGAAAGAAATCTCCGATCTGTACGAACTCGGGCGTACCAGTGCAGCCATGAGCTTCCACGAGTTGGCCCTCGAAACAATACGGGAAGTGACGACGCTGGCACCCCGCCATGCCGCTGCATGGCGCGACTATGCGGTCTTGCTACGGTTGGCCGGAAAGGATGCAGAGGCGCGCGAGGCCGACGCGCGCGCGGCCGAAGCTCCGGCAGATGCGTGGCCCGTTGCCATCGGTGAGCAGGCGACCGACAAGCTGGCGCGGCTCGATCAGAAGATGCACGACCGCGTGGAGAACATCCCTGGCGAGGAGCGTCTGACCTGGCTGCGAGAACATTTATTCGCCAATCCGCTGGATGTTGCCGCATTGCGGTACCTGGCGGACCAGGAGGTCCAGGCGGACGACATGCTCACCGCGCGGACGGTGCTGGAGCGCGCGCTGGAGCTATCGCCCACTTACATCGATGTGCGCGAGGACTATGTCCGGCTGCTGATGAAGCTGCGCGATCAGATCAGTGCCTATCGCGAGACCACAATTCTATTGGCCGAAAAGCCCCGCAGTTTCGAACTCCGTCTGATACGGGCCGAGGCCTCGATTTTGCTGGAACAGTTTGACGAGGGGGTCGCGCTGTTTGAAAGCCTTCTGAAGGACGATCCCAAGCACATTGGCGCTCTCAATGGATATGCTTCCGCGATGAAAACACTCGGCCGGCGCGAGGAGGCGGAGCGCGTCTTCCGCTCGGTTCTTCGCATCGCGCCAAACAGCGGACCGGCCTATCTCGGGCTGTCGGATCTGCGGTCGGATCGTCTGACCAAGGATGATGTCGCCGACATGATGCGGCACCTGGCCGCCGGCATCCCCGATATCATCAGCCGGAAGTGCATGGCCTATGCGCTGGCGCAGACGCTGGAGCGCATGAAGGAATATGAAGGCGCCGCCGAGGCCTACGCGTTTGCCGCCAAGGTCTGCAGGGAAGAGGTGGCGGGCAACGACAACGTGCACGATCCCGAAAAGTTCGAGTCGCGACTGGCCCGCATGCGGCGCACCTTTACCGCAAGCATGATAAGTGCGCGTATTGAAGAGCCACCGACCAATCCAGAAACGACGCCAATCTTTATTCTGGGGATGCCGCGCGCAGGCTCCACGCTTACGGAGCAGATTCTCGCCAGCCACGCCCAGGTTGAGGGCACGCGAGAGCTGCCGGCGGTAGGTGCCGTAACAAGGGGTATTTCCCATAGCCGCCTGCTTGTCGATCCCGATGTGTATCCGGAACGGGTGGCCGACTATAGCCGCGAAGAGCTGCATGCGCTTGGCGAAGATGTTTTGCGCAACATGGCAGTGTTCCGCCACACCACGCTGCCCTACGTGATCGACAAGCGTCCCTGGAACTGGGTCGAGATTCCGTTCCTGGCGCTCGCTCTGCCACAGGCGAAGTTCATCGATATCCGGCGGGCGCCGATGGCGGCCGGCTTCGCGATGTACAAGCAGATGCTGCCGTGGGACGCGTCCTTCTCCTTCGATCTGAAACATCTGGGCCGGTATTACCGCAACTATGTCGGCTATATGGATTATCTGAACACGATCATGCCCGGGCGCGTGCTGCTCGTCCGCTATGAAGAGTTGGTCGACAATACCGAGGCGGAGATTCGCCGCATGCTGGACTATTGCGGATTGCCTTTCGACGAGCACTGTCTGCGTTATTGGGAAACCGACCGCGCCGTGCTGACGCCTTCTGCAGAACAAGTACGCAAGCCGATTTATCGCGGCGCGCTGGAACAATGGAAGAATTTCGAACCCTGGCTGGGTGAATTGAAGGAATCGCTCGGTGATCTCGCAAACACGTAGCTGTATCCTCGCGGGCCTTTTAATTGCAGGCGTTGCGCTGGCAATGCCGTCGCAGGCGGCCACCGCGCCGAAAGATTTTGCGAAAGTGTGTGCGCCGTTGCCCGACAATGCGCCGGCCGAACCGGCATCGGGCGTCAAGGCCTCCAACAATGCTGCCGGCGGGGCTTCCGCAAAGGGCAAAAGCGGCACGAAGGATTCCGATGACGACGACGACGCCAAGGATTTCCCGCCTTTGAAGCCCGGCGAGTCGTTTCATCTGATCGGTTTTTCGCTCGACGGATCTAAACACATTGACGAGGATGCGCTGATTGCGACATTGCCGGAGCATCAGGGCGATCCGATCAACGATGCGCAAGTCAAGGCCGACACAGCCAAGATCAAGGCCGCGCTGACCGCGCAGCATGTGCATTTCGTCGAGGTCACCACCGGTCTTGTGCAGCGTGAAGGGCCCGATCATTGTGTTTGGGTTGTCTGGGACATCCAGCACGTCGATGCGTTCAGCCGGCTTCCGTATCAGGGGTACTGGAAATTCGGTGGCCAGACCTTCTCGGGCAACAAATTGCTGACCAATGAACAACTGGAAAAGGTCATTGACCTGAAACCGGGCGAACGCGTTCGAGAGGGTTCGATCAGCGATGCCATCACCGGCATGCAGCAGGCATACGACAAGGTATTTCCTGGTCAAACAGTGAAAGTCGAAGGCAAGCTGAAGCTGACGCAGAAGCCCGAGCGTGTGGCCGAATTTGAGTGGAAGATTATCGAGCCTCCAGCCAAATAGCGCACCGGGTTGGATAGCGGGCGGAGTGGTGTTTTGATCCGTCTCTGCCAGCTGCAGGCGATCCTGCTGCAGGGCGAATAACGCGAGACGGGTTCAGAGAACGGTGACTGAAGAGACGGACCAGAAGACCAATCCATCCGCGACCGCCGATCTGACCCAATCGCTGCGCGCCTGGCGAATGGCGGCAGGCGCAAATTCCGTCAGCCAGTTCACGAAAACGCCCGCCCAAATTGCGTTTATTTATGAGCGCGGTCGCACAATAATGGTTGTCGGCCGGTATCAGAACGCGCTCCGGATCATGCAGAATGTCACGCAGCTGGCTCCCGATCATGCGAATGCGTGGCGGGACTATGCCGCCCTGCTGCGCCATGCCGCTCGTGACGCGGAGGCCGCCGAGGCCGAAGCGCGTGCCGCCGCCGCGCCTTCCAATGCATGGCCGCCGGCGCAAGGCGAGCAGGATGCGGAGGAGCTGCGGCTTCTGGACGGGAAACTGCAAGATCAACTCCTGGCGATTCCGGAAGATCAGCGCGCCGACTGGCTGCGCGACAGGCTTGCGGAACGCCCGTTGGACGTGGCGGCATTACGGTATCTGGCCGATGAAGAGAACTGGGCTGACGACAACATAAAGGCCGGGAACCTGCTTCTACGCGCGCTGGAACTATCGCCAGCCTATCTTGGCGCGCGGGCTGCCCATGCCAGCGTACTGGCGGAACGGCGCGACTTCATGGCCGCGTATCGTGAATGCGAGCATCTGCTGGCCGTTGCGCCGGACAATTTCGAATACCGGCTGCTCCGGGCGGATTCCGCGGTCCAGATCGAACGTTTTGATGAAGCAAAGAAGCTCTACGATGAGTTACTGCGGGAAAGCCCCAAGCATCCTGGGCTGCTGCGATCTTACGCGTTGCTGATGAAAAGCCTGGGCAACCGCGACGAAGCGGCGCGAACGTACCGGACCTTGCTGACCCACTACCCGAACGCAGGCATGGCTTACAGCGGCCTGAATGAACTCAGGGCCAACCACCTCACCAGAGACGATGTCGTCCAGATGCGGCGACGACTGGCCGCCGGCGTTCCGATGATAACCGCGCGCAGGGCCATGGCCTACGCACTGGCTCAAACGCTGGAAGGTATGGGCGATTACGAGGCGAGCTTTGAAGCCTACAAATTCGCCGCCAAGGTGAGTCGAGAACTCGTGGAGGGGGCCTCTCAGGCCCACGATCCCTCCACATTCGCCGAGCGCCTGAATCGCATGCGGCGCGTGTTTACCGCCGATGCGATTGCCGCTCGGGCAGTAGTTTCGTCAGACCAGGCCAACACCACCCCGATCTTCGTTATGGGCATGCCGCGTGCCGGCTCCACGCTGGTCGAGCAGATACTGGCCAGTCACGAACAGGTCGAAGGGACCCGGGAACTGCCGGTGGTGTCGGATCTCGCCAGACGCATCGCGCAGAGCCGGCTGCTTGTCGCGCCGGACGTTTATCCCGATAGAGTGTTGGAGTATTCGCGCGCCGAACTCGATCAACTCGGCGCGGATTTGCTTGGCGGCATCGCCAGATTCCGGAGCAGCACGCTGCCATATGTGATCGACAAGCGCCCCTGGAATTGGATGGATGCGCCGTTCCTGCATCTTGTTTTGCCGCAGGCCAAATTCATCGATGTCCGGCGTGCGCCGATGGCGGCCTGCTTCGGTATGTTCAAGCAGATGCTGCCGCCCGATGCCTCCTTCAGCTATGACCTGACCCATCTGGGCCGGTACTACCGCGAATATGTGGGCTATATGGATTACCTGGACACGATCATGCCAGGCGCCATCCTGAGAGTTTCCTACGAAAGCCTTGTCGATAACACGGAGGCTGAAATCCGGCGCATGCTGGATTATTGTGGACTGCCCTTCGATGAACGCTGCCTGCGCTTCTGGGAAACTGATCGTGCCGTGCTGACGCCGTCAGCGGAGCAGGTGCGCAAGCCGATTTATCGCGGCGCGTTGGAACAGTGGAAGAAATTCGAGCCCTGGCTTGGTGAGCTGAAGGAAGCGCTCGGAAATCTGGCGTAGACTGCTTTCGACGCATCCAGGGAACATCGTATGACGCAGACCCCGTTTGGGACGGTATCGCGCGAAGAGCGACTGCCCGGCGCACCGAACGCGGTCCCCGCAACACCGCCACGGCAGCTTTACGAACGGGCGCTCACCTTGGCCGCCATGGGCTTTCATGGGGAGGCCACCTGGATTCTGCGAGACGTTACCGTCAAGGCTCCCGATCACGCGCCGGCCTGGAAAAAACTCGCAGAGCTGCTGCGTTTCGCCGGAAAAGATCAGGAGGCAAGCAATGCGATGTCACGCGCTGCCGCCGGTTCAGTGCTGTGGCCGGCGGCGTCTGACGGCCGCACCCCCGCGGAGATCGCGTCTGCGGAACGCGCGCTGTGGGGGCAGGTCAAGACGCTGAAAACGTCTGCCGAGCAGCTCAAAGAGTTGCGCGACCATTTGCGCGGTCACGGTCATGAAACCGATGCACCGGCGATGCGTCTGTTGGGTCGTGTTGAACGGCAGGATGGCTATGCGCTAAACGCGCTCGCGCTCTTCGAGCGGGCGCTGGTTTTGGCGCCGGATTACGACAACGCGCGCGCGGATCTCGCGATCGTGTTGCTGGAGATGAACGAGAACAAGCGCGCCATCGCCGAAAGCGGGTTGCTCATTGCCCGGGCGCCGACAAACATCGAGTACCTTGCGCTCCACGCCAACGCACTCTGCGCTGTCGGCGACTTTGCTTCCGCCATTCCGATAATCGAAGACGTGATACGCGCGAAGCCGGCCAATACGCGCGCCCGGCGAGTTTATGCACGAAGCCTCTATATTGCAGGCAGGCGGGAAGACAGCGCGCGGGAATATCATGCTTGTCTCGCGCTGGACCCACGCTCGGCCGAGGTTTACGGAGGCCTGGCGGACCTGCGCGGAGACTATCTCAACGCGAACGATATCGCCGCGATGCGCGACCTTCTGAGCGATAGCGAACTCGACCTGGAGGGTCGCAGGACGATTCAATATGCTTTGGGTTACGCGCTTGAAAGAGCGAAGGATTTTTCCGGCAGTTTCGCCGCCTATGAAGCCGGCGTAGCGTTATCGCAGACGGTCGCGGCAAACTGCGACAGGACCTATTCCCCGGAAAAGGAAGCTGAAGAGCTGGACCGGCGGCGCGCCGTGTTCGATGCGTCCTTGCTCGCGCGTGCAGCGCCCGCGGAAAAACCCTCTCATACACCGATCTTCGTGCTCGGCATGCCGCGCGCCGGCTCAACGCTCGTCGAACAAATTCTTGCGAGCCATAGTCTCGTGGAAGGCACGATGGAATTGCCGGTGCTTGGCAATATCGTGCGCGATCTATCGCTCAGACGGCGCTATTCAAACCCCGATGTCTATCCGGAATTTGTAAACGAGCTCAACGCCTCCGAATTGGCCGAGCTAGGCGCGCACTATCTTGAGGAGTGTGCCGCCTATCGCAGAACAGGCCGTCCATATTTTATCGACAAGCAGCCATGGAACTGGCGGGATGTCGGGCTCATCCGCCTGATCCTGCCGCATGCGAAAGTCGTGGATATCCGGCGCCGGCCGATGGCAGCCTGTTTCGCCATGTACAAGCTGCAGCTCGAGATTGACTCGCTGTTTCCTTACGGATTCCGCAGTCTGGCCCGCTGCTACACGCAGTACGCCAGCATCATGGCCTACTACGAGGCCGCGATGCCGGGCTTCATTCATTTTTTGTCCTATGAGCGCCTGGTCGAGGATACGGAAAGCAAGATCCGCGGTCTGCTCGACTATTGCGGGCTGCCCTTCGAGGAGAGCTGCTTGCGGTTCTGGGAAACGAGCCGGGCTGTCGCCACGCCCAGCGGCGAACAGGTGCGACAGCCGATTTATCGTGGCGCGCTGGAACAGTGGAAGGAATTTGAGCCATGGCTCGGTCCACTGAAGGAGGCGCTGGCGGAAGCGCAAGCCGCAGCCGCCGCGTCGCGGTATCCGTAGGGCCGGCAAGAACGCACGCAGGCGGATTTCCGCAAACTCTCAGGCGCCTTCGATCTCGGCGCGCAGCATTTCGAGCGCGATCCAGCGGTCTTCGCTTTCGGAAAGCGATTTCTGCGCATCCGTGAGATTCGCGCTCAACGCCGCGAATGTCTGCGGATCACGCGCGTAGAGACCGGCGTCGGCGAGGCGGTCCTGCAACCGCGTGATGTCAGCTTCGAGCTTCGCGATCTCACCGGGCAATGTCTCGAGCGCGTGCTTGTCCTTGAAGCTCATTTTTCGCTTCTGTTGCGCGGGCTCGCCCGCGGCCCGCTCGCGTTCGCGCGGCGCGGCTTTGACGACGGTCTTCCCCGCGACGCCGGACCCACGCTGCGCAAGCATGTCGCTGTAGCCGCCGGCATATTCGATGAAACGGCCACTGCCTTCCGCCATCAGCACCGACGTGACCGTGCGATCGAGAAAGTCGCGGTCGTGGCTCACCAGCAGGACGGTGCCGGGATAGTCCGCGATCATCTCCTGCAGCAGGTCGAGCGTTTCCAGATCCAGATCGTTGGTCGGTTCGTCCAGCACCAGAAGATTCGATTCCGCCGCCAGGGCACGGGCGAGCAGAAGCCGCGCGCGCTCGCCGCCGGAGAGCACGCGCACCGGCTGGCGCGCCTGTTCCGGTGTGAAGAGAAAATCCTGCATGTAGCTCATGAAATGACGCGGCTTGCCCGCGACCGTCACGGTCGTACCGTGGCCGCCGGTCAGGACGTCGGCGAGCGTGGTGTCGGGCATGAGCTTGCGCCGGTCCTGTTCCAGCGATGCCATGTGGACATTCGCGCCGAGCGCGACGGTGCCGCTATCCGGTTCCAGCCTGGCGGTGAGAAGATTGAGCAGCGTCGTCTTGCCGGAACCGTTGGCGCCCACGATGCCGAGACGATCGCCGCGCAGAACGCGGATCGAGAAATCGTCTACGATCGTGCGGCCATCGTAACTTTTCGAAGCGCGTTTCGCCTCGATCACCAGCGTGCCGGAAAGATCGGCTTCGCTCGCCGCCATCTTCACACCGCCGGAGACGCGCCGGTGCTCGCGCTTCTGCTTGCGGAGATCGCCCAGACCGGCGAGGCGCTTGACGTTGCGCTTGCGCCGCGCGGTCACGCCGTAACGCAGCCAGTGTTCTTCCTGCACGATCCTGCGATCGAGCTTGTGGCGTTCGAGGTCCTCCTGCTTCAGAACCTCGTCGCGCCAGGTTTCGAATTGCGCGAAACCGCGATTGAGCAGCCGCGTCGCGCCGCGGTCGAGCCACAGCGTGCTGCGCGAAAGATTGGAGAGAAAGCGCCGGTCGTGGCTGATGAGCACCAGCGCGGATCGCATCGAGGCGAGTTCGCTTTCGAGCCATTCGATGGCCGGAAGATCGAGATGATTGGTGGGCTCATCGAGCAGGAGAATATCGGGCGACGGCGCCAGCACGCGCGCCAGCGCTGCGCGCCGTGCCTCTCCACCCGACACCTGACCGGTCTTTTCTTCGCCGGTCAATCCGAGCGCATTCAACAGGTAAGTGACGCGATGCGGATCGTCACCCGGGCCGAGCCCGGCGCGCGCGTAGTCGCCGAGAGTCTCGACGCCCGAAAAGTCCGGTTCCTGCGGCAGATAGCGGATGGTTACGCCCGGCTGCACGAAGCGCTCGCCGGAGTCCGGCTCGATCAGGCCGGCGGCGATCCTGAGCAGGGTCGATTTTCCGGAGCCGTTGCGGCCGACGACGCAAAGCCGCGCGCCGTCATCGACGGCAAGCTCCGCGCCGTCGAGAAGCGGTGTGCTGCCATAGCTGACATGAACGTCTTTGAGAAAAAGGCGAGGGGCCATCGCCGCAGGCAATAGCCATCCTCATTCCAGGACGCAAAAGAAAAAGAGCCGGGCATCGTTTAAAGATGCCCGGCTCGGTTCAGGGACTTAGCCTCTATCAGTGATGGTGATTGTTACTACTGCTGCCACCGCTCGAATGGCCGCTTGAAGAGGGGGAGGGGACGCGGCTGGGAGCGCTTCCGCCGCCGCCGGAATGTCCGAACATCCCGCCGCCGCTGCTGCCGCCACTGTGACCGAACATGCCGCCACCGCTGGAGCCACCACTGCTGCCTCCACCGCTGTGGCCGAACATGCCGCCACCGCTTGAGCCGCCGCCGCTGCGCGAGAACCCGGTCGAATGACTCGATGAGCTGCCATGCGCGAACCCGCCGCCACTTTCGCCTCCCGAGCGAGAGAATCCGCTGCTGGAATGAGAGTAGCCGCCGGAATGCGACACGCCGCTCGCGTGATAGGAGCCCGAGTGGCCGAACCCGCTCTCGTGATGCACGCTGCTTGCACCGCCGACACGCTCATGCACGCCGACATGCATCCCGCCACCGCTAAGGCGCTCATGCGCGGCAATGGCATGACCGGCCGCAACCGAATGGATGCCGCGGTCGTGGAAGCCGTGCAACGAATTGCCCGGAAACCCGCGATGGAAGTTCGCGGAAAAGCGGGCGCGGTCGAACGCTCGGTTCACGATATGACCATGCGCGAGGCCGAGATGGCCCCAGCCGCGCGTGTGGCCGATGAACCGGCCATAGCCGCGGCGATCGATGATGCGCCCGCGGATGTTGCCGGCGAAGATGTCCACGGCTGGCACGAAGGCCCAAAGGCTGTAGAACGCCGCGGCATCGAGCACGCCTTCATAGCCGTACCAGCTCGCCCAATAATCGGGATATTCACCGACGCCGTCCCATTCCCCCGGCGGGATCGGGAACCAGCCGAGATAGTCGTCGTTGGCGCGCCACGTCACCCACGCCGGACCCCATGTGTAATCGGGCACCCACAGCCAGCCGCCGTAATTCGGATCGTAGCCCCAGCGTCCGTAGTGATACGGCGTGTCGCCCCACGGATCGGCGGAAACCCAGACCGAACCATACTCGTCGCTGTCTTCCCAATGACCGTTCTCGTAAGGACGGAAATTCGCCGCATCAGGATGCCACGACCAGCCCCAGCGCGGATGCTGAACCCACTTGCCATAGGGTTGAAGTTTATCATGGAAGGATTGGTAGCTGATGATGTCGACATCGCCGCTGTCGCCGCTATCGCTGGCGGTGTTCGTCGCGACGGCCGAAGGCTGGCCCGTCGCGGTATCGACGAGCTTGCCGTTGAGCAGCGCGTAATTCGTCTTCGACAGCTGCGGGGGATTGCCCTGGTTCTGCTCGACCAGGATCGTGCTGTCCTTCACGTCATAGGATTGCACCAGACCCTTGCCGTTGCCGGTGAGATCGGCGGTGCCGAGGCGCTTTCCATCCGACCCGTAGACGAAGAGCACCTGCGAGGTCTGGCCGTTGTTCGCGCAATTGCCGACGAACACGGAATCGTTCGTGTCGGTGGATGTGGTGTGGCCCGAGACGTCGCCGGTCTTGGTGTCGCCGAAGACTTCGAACTGATATTGCGCGAGGTCGAACTTCCCGTCCTTGAGCAGCAGTGTCGAGAACTTGCCGTCCGCGGAGCATGGCGTTCCGGACACGTCGATCTGCGCGTTGCGGAGATCGCCGGAGCCGCCGGCACTCCCCATCATGCCCTTCATCTTGTCGCAGGCGGCCAGACCGCCCGCGAGCGCGATCACCGCTGTGATCGAAACCAGATTGCGTGAAAACATATGCGGTACCCCCTGTTTAAGAGCTAATGACCCACAGCGGCGACCTTGCCGTGTGAGAAGGTGACGGCGTCCTTGCCGTAGACCCATTTTTCTTTTCCGTTCGGCAATTGCTGGCGATCTTCCGGATTGCCCCAGGAATCAACCACGGCGTCCTGGCTCATGCCGATGTCTATGTTTCCGGCGGCGATCTCCTTGCCGAATTTCTTTCCGTATTTCGCGATGAGTTCTTTCTGCCGCTGTGCAGGATCCTCGGTGCTTTGTTGCTGTTGCTGCTGCTGCGGATTGCCGCCTTGCGCGATCATCTGACGGCAATGATCGATGTCCGGCGCGACGCGCGGATCGTTGGGCAGGATACCCTGGTTGGCGAGATCGGAAGGATTGAGGTTGTATTGACTCTGCAGGCAATTCTGCACATCGGGTTCGACGCTGTTTTGCCACGACGCCCGTGCGGCGGAGGCCTGCATGCCTTGCAGGAGCTGTCCGAAGAAACCACCATTGCCGTTGTTGTCCTGCGCGCGTGCGCAATTCGCGCTCGTGAAGAACGTCGCGCAGACGGCGATTGTCACAAGTGCTGCCGGCCCGAATTGCCGACGCATAATGGAAGTCACGACAGCCCCATCCCCGGCTCAGTGCTTGCGCCCCGTTAACGAGGAGTTAACTAAAACCCTTGGTAGTCCGCAAGATGCCCGTCTAATCCGGTTGTCTCAAAACGTCGCGGATCATGGAGAAAGCATGAAACATTCGGGTTCCCTATGGGCTCTTTGCCTGGCCTTTTCTTGGATATTCGCGGCCGAGGCGGTGGCCGGTTCGGCCGGACACACAAGCCCATTGTGGAACTATTACAATCGCGCCGACTTCTTTGCTCTGCGCGCGGCCTTGCCGGTCCAAACCAGCGGCGAAACCGATGAGACCGCGTTTCTGCGGGCAGCCACCTCGTCGGCATTTGCGCAGCCTGCGGCATCGGCGCGGCGGCTGGAACAGCTTCTCAACCGACCGCTCACGGACACGGCGCTAGATATTCAGACCCGCGAGCTTTTGATGCTGGACCGCAGGGCGCTGTTTCGGTATCGCGGCGCGCTCGATGCCGTGGCGCCGTTGCTACGAGGACCTCAGCAAAACGAACGGGTGCGCAGCATCGAAAATCGCGCGCGCCTGTTGCGAGCGATCGCCGATGTCGAACCCCAAACCGTAACGGTTGGGAACCGGATGCCGATCTTTCCCGACAGCCGGGGGCATATCGCGGTTTCAATCAATCGCCGGCCTGTGCCGATGTTCATCGACACCGGCGCCAATCTTTCGGTGCTGCCGCGGGGGATCGCGCGCGCTTTGGGTCTGACGATCAGGCCAGCGAACTACGCCGTCGGCTCCTCAGTCGGCGGTCGCGTCGCGGGCGATGTCGCGGTCGGCGATCTGGCTTTCGCAGACGGCACGCGCGTCCGCAACGCGATCTTTCTGATCTTGCCGGACAATGCGGTGCCGGTGGCGTTGCTCGGTTATCCGGTGATCTCGGCGCTGGGCAGTATCGAATATTCCGGCGGTGGAATTATCCTGGGTTCCGGGGCACGGACTTCTGGCAGCACGGCGCTTGCCTTGTCGGGAAACGATCTGCTGCTCAGGGCCCGATATGGGGGACAAGATTTATTGTGCCGCCTCGACTCCGGATCGGGACGTTCCGTTTTCTACGCGCCGTTCTATCGCCGCTTCAGCAGCAGCCTTTTGGATTCCAGCCGAAAATCTCTGCGCGTCGGCGGTGCGACCGGAACCTACAAATTCGGCACGCGGCAGGTTCCGTCTTTGACCATCACGGTCGCGGGGCGCGCGTTTCGACTTGCACCGGCGACGGTTTTCACGGAACCCGTTCGGGACGTTCCAAACCAGGCATTGGCCTGCAACATCGGGCGCGACGTGCTCAGCACCGCGCGCGACTACCGCATAGACTTCGCGAACATGACGTTCGGCTTCGGCTCTTAAGGGTTCACCTTCAGGAACGGAACCGTGCCGCTTGGCACCATCGTCGTCGGCAGATGACCGTCCCACTTCTCCGCAGTCACGAGCGCGGGGAGGCCGGGATTGTCTCGCAGCGCATCGCCGCGGTTGCGGATGGCAGACGCTTCGGCTTCGCCCTGTGCCTTGACTGCATAGGCGGCGGCGTCGGCGCGCGTGCGGGTGGCGGCGGCTTCGGCCTCGGCCTGTTGCTGACGAACGGTCGCTTCCATGCGCGCCTCGACCGCTTCCTCGTACTTGCCGGAGAAGTCGATGTTTTCGATCTGCACCGACTCGATTGAGAGGGGACCGTGGATCACCTTGCGCAGGGCGATGGCAAGTTCGGTGTTGAGTTGGGCACGATCCTGCACCGCGCTCACCGCATTGAACTGCCCGAAGATGTTTTCCGACCAGGTGTAAACCTGCGGCGTCACCAACCGATCGATCATATTCTGGATCGTCTTGTAATCCGTATAGACCGCGCGCGCATCGGTGACGTGGTAGTTGACGGAAACGCGCAGCGTCGCCGGTTGCTGATCGCGTGAATATGTCTTCACGTCGTCGAAGCGGCTGTTCTGCGACTGGATGGAAATGTGCTGCACGGTCTCGAACAGCGGAATCTTGAAACCGAGACCGGGTTCAGCCTCGCTGATCACCGCGCCATTGCGCAGGATCACGCCGCGCTCGCCCTGATCGACTGTGTACCAGGACGACGACAGCACGCTCAGCACGACCAATACGATGACAGCGAGCAACGCCAACGATCCCACGCGCTGCACCGTCCCGTGCGGCGGCGTGCCCTTGCTTCCAAACCTGTCCTGAATGCTCATCGGTCCCTCCCAGGCAGAATCGCCCGCCTGTCAAATATGGGGATGCGCACGGATTCGCCAAGGGCGGCGGTGCGGAGGCGTGCATGCTATAACCGGCCATATCGCACGTGGAGACGCGCAATGAGCCTTGAGCAAATTGGCGGCCTTGCTGTCTTGGCAGCAGTGGCGATTGCAGCATTCTGGGTTTTCTGGCGGAAAAGCCCCAAATCGCATGACTACTACGAGAGTGGAATCGGGATGCAAGAGCCACGCAACGACGGTCAGGGCAACGACTATCTCTAGCGAAAGAGATGCGCGTATTCAGCGTTTTTGCAGAAAATGCAGGATATCGCGGTTGAACTGCTCCGGATCCTGCAAGAAACCGAAATGGCTGACGTCGGGCACGATGAGCAGGCCGGCATTCGGTGTCCAATCCGCCATGGTGCGCGGCTGATCGTGGTTGATGGCTTCGTCATGGTCGCCATCGACGATCCAGGTGGGCACCCTGATCTTCGCGAAATCGGCGCGCGTCCAGTGCGGCTGCGTGTTCCACATCTTGGTGATCTGGGCGACGAACTGGTTGTACTGCTTCGGAGTCGGCGAGAGTCGCTCATATTCCTTGCCGGCGCGCGCGATATAGGCGGTGAACGTCGGGCTGTGCTGGATGTCGCTCACGCCCGAGGGATCGATGTTGGCAGCGAAGGCGAACAGCTTGCTCAGGCGGCCGGGATGCCGCATCGCGATATCGAGTCCGATGATCGCGCCGTCGCTCCAGCCGATCAGCGCAACCTTCCTGATCCTGAGATAATCGAGCAGGCCGACAACATCGTCCGACATCAGGTCGTAGCCATAAGGCTGTGCGTTGCGCGTCGAGCGTCCATGACCCCGGCTATCCATCACGATGACGCGATAATGCGCAGCCACAAGCGCGCGAACCTGATTGCCCCAATAGTCCGAATTGCCGAGACCGCCATGCACGAACAACACCGGCTCGCCCTGTCCGAACGTCGCATACCAGATGCGGATGCCGTTCACAGGCGCATACCCGCTGATGTCAGCCTTGGGCAGGGTCGGCGTGGGCGGCAAGGTCATCCATTGCGGAGCCGCATTCGCCGCTGTGGCCGCGAACATCGCCGCCGCGAAAATCCATCCCCGCATGATGTCCCTCAACGCGTTGTGTCGCCGCCGATCAGTATCACGCCGGCGACGATCAATGTCACGGCGATGCCTTTCTGGACGAGGTTGCGGCGCGACAGGTTCTCGCGCCCGAGCTTTGGGAAGAACAGCGACAGGATCATGCCGAACAGGAACACGAAGAACGACGTTGTGCCGCCGATCGCCTGTACGAGGCTCACTGGCCCGAGCAGCGAGGCATAGCGCGCCGCCAGTCCGCCGCCGAGATTGATCACTTCGTTCGCGGCATTGATCCCAAGCACGGCGCCTGGATGTTTCCGGAACATGCCGAAGAACTGGTGGCGGATGCGCGGGATCGCAAGCAGCACCGCGCCGAACACGGCCTGTCCTGCAAAGCTCCAGAACGTCACCGGCCAGAACGCGTCCTGGATCGCAAAGTATTTGAACATCACCGACGAGCCCGCCAGGACGGCCGTGCAGATGAGGATGGGGGCGACAACGCTCCATTTGAACCGATGTGTGCCGTGCGGGTCGTAGGAAGAAACGACCGCACTCGCCATCATCAGCAACCCGCCAAACAGCCGCCAGCCGGTCAATCTCTCATGCAACACAAAATACGCGATGACGTAGGTGAAGAGAGTCGAGGTCTGGAACAGCGGTGCGATGACGCTCGCTTCTTCCTGCTGCAAAGCGCGCAGATAAAAGTAGATCGCGGTGAGATAAAGCAGCCCGGATATCGAGGTCACAATGATCCCGGTACGGCCGAGGCTCAGCACATCCGTGCACGCCGCGATCAGGGGCATCCCCGGCACGCCGATCAGCGCGGTGAAGATCAGGAGCGCGCCGACATCGCTGTCCTTGAAGAAGCGTTCGACCAGATATTTGTCGATATGGGTGGAGGCGGCCCAGAGGACCGGGCCGCAGAACGCCAGTAGAATCCATGACATGCCGCAAGGTAAGCGGGCAGGGCGCGATCCTCAATCTATTGTCGGCGGATGGGAGTGTGCCTAACCTCGCCATGGCGGGCAAAGACTCGCGATAGAGGGGAACGTCCATGAAGATTCGTCTGGCTTCGATCGCAGCCGCTGCGGCCATAGTCAGCAGCTTGTCATTCGCTCTGACCGCTGCCCCGAACCCCGGCGTCGATGGTGCGCGGATTACCAAGGCCGATCCGGCGGAATGGCTCTCCAACGGGCGCACCTATTCCGAACAGCGCTTCTCTCCCCTGAAGCAGATCGATGCGTCGAATGTCGGCAAGCTCGGCGTCGCGTGGGAGTACCGCACCTATTCCGTGCGCGGTCTGGAAGCGACCCCCATCGTCGCCGACGGCGTCATGTACATCACCAAGTCCTGGAGCATCGTGACCGCGCTCGACGCGAAGACCGGCAAGGAGCTCTGGACTTACGATCCGAAAGTGCCGGGGGGCACGGGGCGCTTTGCGTGCTGCGACGTCGTCAATCGTGGCGTCGCGATATGGAAGGGCGCGGTGTTCGTCGGCACGCTCGACGGTCGGCTCATCAAGCTCGACGCAAAAACGGCCGAGGTTCTGTGGTCGAAGGACACGGTCGAGAACCACGCGCACACCTACACGATCACCGGTGCGCCGCGCGCGTTCGATGGCCTCGTCGTCATCGGCAATGGCGGCGCGGAATACGACTCGCGCGGTTACGTCACCGCCTATGACGCCAACACCGGCAAACAGGTGTGGCGCTTCCACGTCGTGCCTGGCGATCCCAAAAAGCCGCAGGACAACGCGGCGCTGACCAAAGCGCTTAAGACGTGGGACACGACGGGTAAGTATAAGTTCTGGAACATCGGCGGCGGCGGCGCGCCGTGGAATTCCTTTGCCTACGATCCGAAGCTCGATCTCGTCTATTTCGGCACCGGTAACGGCAATCCCTGGAACCGGGAGCTGCGTTCGCCGAAGGGCGGCGACAATCTTTTCCTGTCGTCGGTTGTCGCGCTGCACGCCAGGACCGGCAGGTACGCCTGGCATTATCAGACGACGCCTGGCGATACGTGGGACTTCGACTCCACCGCCGATGTCGTGCTCGCCGATCTCAAGATCGACGGCAAGATGCGCCCGGTGCTGATGCACGCGCCGAAGAACGGCTTTTTCTATGTGCTGGATCGCACCAACGGCAAACTGGTCAGTGCGCAGAAATTCGCGACCGTCACCTGGGCCGACCACATCGACCTGAAGACCGGCCGTCCCGTCGAAAACCCCGACGCGCGCTATACCAAGAAGATGGCCGTCGTGTTCCCGGCAGAGACCGGGGCCCACAACTGGCAGCCGATGGCTTTCAATCCCGAGACCGGTCTCGTCTACATTCCCGCGATGGACGGCGCGGGCATCTTTGTCGGCCAGAAGGAGATCGACTATCACCACGGCGCCTGGAATCTTGGCGTCGATTTCGCGGCTGTGTCGCAAGCTGTGCTCGATCTCATCAAGAGCGGTCATCCGCCGGCAGCATCGACCGGCTACATAAAAGCTTGGGATCCGGTCGCGCAGAAGGAAGCGTGGCAGGTCGCGATGGGCGGCTCCTGGAATTCTGGCATGCTGACCACGGCCGGCAATCTCGTCTTCGGCGGCGATGCTTACGGAATGTTCAGCGCCTATAACGCGACGAACGGCAAGCAGCTTTGGTCCATCGATCTCAAGACAGGCATTCTTGCACCCGCGATGACCTATGAGATCGACGGCGAGCAATACATCGCGCTGCTCGCGGGTTGGGGTGGCGCGGGCGGCCTCTCGGCGTTCAAGGATCCGAATACGGCGCTGTCGAAATATCAGACCGATCAAGGACGCCTGTTCGTGTTCAAGCTGGGCGGCAAGCAGGAGGTCGCGGCGCTGGAGCCGGAAGGAACGCCGCCGGCCGAACCGCCGCCGCAGACCGCCGACGCGGCGACGATCGCGAAGGGCTTCACGCTCTATCATCGTACCTGTCTGGTCTGCCACGGCTTCTATGCGCAGTCGGAGGGCGAGGTTCCCGATCTGCGCCTTGTCGACAAGGCGGTATGGGACCAGTTCGACGACATCGTGCGCGGCGGCATCCTGGCCGATAACGGCATGGCGTCGTTCAAGGACGTGCTCTCGAAGGATGACGCGGCTGCGATCAAGGCCTATATTCTGGACCAGTCCCACGCTGCATGGGATAAGGCCCATCCGAAAGCAAAATGAGGGGGCCGGATGAAATCGCGCTTGTTCTTGACGACTTTGTTGGCCGTATGCATCCAAACTGCTTCTGCATTCGCGGACAAGGACACGCCGTGGCTTGATGACACCACCCTGCTCAAGCAGGTGCAGAATGATCTCGCGGGGCAGGGGATAAAGGGCGTCGCCGCCCACGCTGAAGCGATGGACAAGGCTTTGACGGATGCGCCGCAGTCCATCGCGCTTGCCCGTGAAGCCGGTTACGTGCTCACCGACGGACCGGCGGACACGCTGCTCAGCCTGATGACGGCGGCGACCGCGAAGGATAAGAAAAGTGTCTCGGCGATCGCGAATCCGTATCCGCAGATCGGTCTTTATCTCGGCAGTTATTATGACGAGATCGGCCGCAAGGACGATGCGCTGCGCGTGCTCGATGCGGGACTGGCGATTTCAAAGGTCTCATCGACGCGGCCTTTCTTGCTGATTGAGCGCGGGGCTGCTTTGAACGGGCTGCACCGTTCGGCAGACGCGCTTGCTGATTTCGACGACGCGCTCAAAATTCCGGATGTCGACATCCATATGCGCGCTGCCATGATGCGTGGACGCGGTTTCGCGTTGACAGAACTGAATCGGCTGGATGAAGCGGAGGTCGCCTATCAGGACTCCCTGAAAGCCGAGCCCGGCAATTCCAGAGCCGAGAACGAAATCCGCTATATCGCAAAGCTCCGCGCCGGCGGCACGCATGTCGAGGGCACCTACACGACCATGGACGCGAAGGTGGATGCGTCGGGCAAGGTCCAAGACACGCCAAAGGCGGAGCCGTCGAACCCTTAACGGTTGCGCGCTGTTAATGGGACTTGCTATCGAAGGAAGACGTGGCTGCAATCAAGGCCCATATTCCCGACCAGTAGCATGCCGCTAGGGATTCGGCGCATCCGAAGAAATAGGTTCGCCCAAGGAGTAAATATGCGTTCTGTCGTTCTTGCCGCCGGAGTTCTTTTGTACGGCGCTTTCGCTGCGTGCGCCGCCGAGGCTCCGGCCAAGCCGGCGGAGCAAGTGGTTTTCCCATGGGTCAAGGATTCTGAACTGGCACAGACGGTCGCCGACGACGTTCACGCAAAGGGCTTCGACGGCGTCGGTGCGCATGTGGCCGACATGGAGACCGCGCTCGCCGGCGCGAAGCACGCGTTCGAGGTAGCGCGCGCGGGCGACAAGAACGGCATCTATGTCCTGACCACCGAAGAGATGGGGCCGGCGCTCGCGCCGGTGTCGCCCGATCCGAAGCGCAAGGCCTTCACCGCGTTCAATCCGTATATCGAGCTAAGTTTCTTCCTCGGCATCTATTACGACCGGCACGGCAAGCCGGAGGATGCCCTGCGCGTTGTCGATCTCGGACTTTCGCTGCCGGGGACCGACAAGGACGAACATCGCGCCGATCTTCTGATCGAACGCGGCGCAGCACTTGCGGCGCTCAAGCGCTGGCCGGAATCGCTCGCCGCTTATGACGACGCGCTGAAAGTGCAGACCATCGATGCGGCGTTGCGCGCTTATGTAAACCGCGGCCGCGGCATGGCGCTGTACGAGATGGGGCGAAAGCAGGAGTCGAAAGACGCCTATCTGGAGGCGCTGCGGCTCGTCGCCAACGACAAGGAGGCGGCGCAGGCGCTCGACTATATCGAAAAGGCGCGCGATGGCGGCCCGAAGCTGCCGCCGAGCGTGACCAGTTTCCAGGTGCCGGCCGACAGCAAGCCCCAGGACACCAAGCCCGCGGACCAGCCTGCGCCGCCGCCCGCAAAACCCTGACGACCTATTGTGGACTTGCCCGAGCGCGGCCGGGCCTTTAAGGAATGCGTCCATTATGAGCGACCCGGCCCATCATGAGCACCGCCAAACCACAGCGCCCCAAGGCGCGGCTTCCCCGCGGCTTTCGTGACCGCACCGCCGCAGAGATCGCGGCGGAGCGCAAGGCCCTCGACACCATCCGCAACGTCTATCAGTCCTACGGCTTCGAGCCGCTGGAGACGCCGGCGTTCGAATTCACCGACGCGCTGGGCAAGTTCCTGCCCGATGTCGACCGCCCGAACGAGGGCGTGTTCTCGCTGCGCGACGATGACGAGCAATGGCTGTCGCTGCGCTACGACCTGACCGCGCCGCTCGCGCGTTACGTCGCCGAGAACTTTCAGGAACTGCCCAAGCCATTTCGCCGCTATCAGGTGGGGCAGGTGTGGCGCAACGAGAAACCGGGACCGGGACGCTACCGCGAATTCACGCAGTTCGACGCGGATACGGTGGGCTCGAACTCTCCCGCTGCCGATGCCGAATTGCTGATGATGGTGTGCGACGCACTGGAAGCGGTTGGCCTCAAGCGCGGCGAGTACGCGGTGAAGGTCAACAGCAGAAAGCTTCTGGACGGTGTTCTGGAGGCCGTGGGAATTTCTTCGGGCGATGCTGTACGACGAGGAATTGTGCTTCGGGCAATAGACAAACTGGATCGACTAGGGAAGGACGGTGTATTCGCGCTTCTCGGGCCGGGCCGAAAAGATGAGTCAGGAGACTTCACAAAAGGAGCGGGACTTTCCTCCGAACAAATTAATCAAGTGCTCGCCTTTTCGATGGCAAAGCCGGAGTCCGACGATCGATTGGCCACATTGCAGGTATTATCCAAGGCAGTCAAAGGCAGTCCGAGAGGTGAGGAAGGCCTCGCTGAACTAGCATCAATCATCTCGCTGGTTTCAAACAGTGGATATGATTTCAGACAGGTGCAGATCGACGCGAGCGTTGTTCGCGGTCTCGACTATTACACTGGCCCCGTGTTCGAGGCGCAGCTCACTTTCCCCGTGAAGAACGAAGACGGCGAAGAAGTCGTGTTCGGCTCTGTCGCGGGTGGCGGACGTTATGACGATCTCGTCGCGCGGTTCACGGGACAACAGGTTCCGGCGACCGGTATCTCCATCGGCGTCAGCCGCTTGATGACGGCGCTGCGCTCGCGTGGCCTCACTGGCGACATCAAGCCATTGATCGTTGTGCTCTCGCTCGATGAAGCCTCGCGTGCCTTCGCGACCGCGCGCGAATTGCGCAATGCCGGTTTCCGCGCGGAAGCCTATGTCGGTACCAAGAAGTTCGGCGATCAGCTTAAATATGCCGACAAGCGCGGTGCCGCGCTCGCGATCATCGAAGGTGGCGACGAAATCGCAAATGGCCAGGTGACGATCAAGAACCTCGCTGCCGGTGCCGAGATGTCGAAGGCGATCGAAAGCCGCGCGGAATATCTGGGCGCTCGCCAGGCGCAGGAGACGGTCGCGCGCACTGATCTTGTCGCAACCGTCGCCAAGATGCTGGGCAAATGAGATGGCCGCGTTTCCGACCAAAGGGCCGGAGCAGATCGACGCCCTGAGCGCGCAAGCGCGGGCGATCCTCGATGTGTTCGCGAGGGGCGGCTACGTGCGTCATGAACCATCGGTGTTGCAGCCCGCCGACATCTTTCTCGACCGTTCCGGCGAGGAAATCCGTAGACGGACGTTCGAGCTGATCGATCCGTCCGGCCGTGAGCTTTGCCTGCGCCCGGACCTCACGATCCCAACCTGCAAATGGCAGGTCGAAAGCGGCAATCCCTATCCCGCACGGCTCTGCTACAACGGCCTCGCGTTCCGCCATCAGCCGTCGGAACCGCAGCGCCCGACGCAGTTCTATCAGGCGGGAATCGAACTGCTTGGTGTTGAAGACCGCGCCGCCGCCGATGCGGAAGCCATGCGCCTCACCATCGAGGCGGTGCGCGCCGCCGGTCTGAACGGCTTCGATATGAAGATCGGCGATCTAGGGCTTTTTTCCGCGCTGATCGACGGCCTCGACGTTCCGGTGCAATGGCGCGGACGGCTGAAGCGCCACTTCTGGCGCGCGGGCTATTTCGAGGCGCTGCTCGATCGCATGACCAAGGGCGCGGCGAACGACTCCCAGCGGCTGCTCGCGCATCTGGGTGGTCTGGAGCCGAAAGAGGCGCGCGTCGCGGTCGAGGGACTGCTCGACATGGTCGGCGAAGCGCCGCTCGGCGCGCGCACGCGCGAGGAGATCGTCGAACGTCTGATCGAGCAGGCGGCGGACGCGGCGGCGTTGCGCCTCGATCCGAAGGTGGCGGCCGTCATCACCGAAATGCTCAATGTCAGCGGGCCCGCGCCGGACGCGCTGAAGAAGATACGCGCGCTCACCGCTCACGCCGGAAATTCGCTCGATGCGCCACTCGCGGCGATGGAGGCGCGGCTGGCTGCGCTGCCCGCGCTCGGCATCGAACCGGCGCGCTTGAATTTCGTCGCGCGCTTCGGCCGCAACATGGAGTACTACACCGGTTTTGTGTTCGAGCTGTGGTCGCGCGATGCCGAGGGCCCGGTGCAGGTCGCGGGCGGCGGCCGCTATGACGGGCTGCTCGAAGCGCTGGGCGCGGGACGTTCCATCCCCGCGATCGGCAGCGCCATCCGCACCGAACGCGTGCTCGCCGCGCGACGCGCGCAGAGGAGACCGTGATGCGGCTGACGCTCGCGATTCCCTCCAAGGGCCGCTTGCAGGAACAGGCGAACGAATTCTTCGCCGATGCCGGTCTGCCGTTGAAACAGGCGGCCGGCGCGCGCGGCTATCGCGCGACGATGCGCGGACTGGATGTCGATGTGATGCTGCTGTCGGCGTCGGAGATCGCGGCGGCGCTGGTCGCGGGCGACATCCATCTCGGCATCACCGGCGAGGATCTGCTGCGCGAGACGGCGCCGGAGCTTGAATCTCGGATCGTGCTGCTCCATCCGCTCGGCTTCGGTTTCGCCAATGTGGTCGTGGCCGTGCCGCAGGCCTGGATCGATGTCTCGACCATGGCCGATCTGGACGATGTCTGCGCCGCCTTCGCGCACCGCCATCGCAGGCGCCTTCGCGTTGCGACCAAGTACACGCATCTCACGCGCGGGTTCTTTGCGCATGCCGGCATCTCGGACTACCGCATCGTTGAAAGCGCCGGCGCGACCGAGGGTGCGCCGACGGCGGGCACGGCCGAAGCCATCGTCGATATCACGACGACCGGCGCGACACTCGCCGCCAACGGGCTGAAAACGCTCGACGACGGAACGATCCTCGAAAGCCAGGCGCAACTGGCCGCCAGTCTCGCCGCCGATTGGGACGCGGACGCGCGCACAACCGCCGAGGCGTTGCTCTCGCGCATCGGCGCGCGCGAACGCGCCAAAGTGAGCCACATGCTTCGTGTGCGTCTGAATAAGGATGCCAAGGAGACAGTTGCCGCGCTGGGTCTGAAAATCCTGTCGGAGAATTCCGGCGAATACACGTTGCTGTGCCCGCGCGCCAAACTGATGGACGCGATGGCGGCCTTCGGCGGGCAGGGCGCAACGGTGCATGATGTCGAATACGTGTTCGACGGCGCGGAGCCGCTGGCGGAAAAACTTCTCTCCGCGCTGCCGAAAGCCTGACCCGGCTTTACTGCGGCGAGACCGGGCCCGCGGCGATGTCTGCGTCTTTCAGGTGCTCCTTCTTCCACACCATCATCATGTGGATGCGGTTGCGCCCCGACGGGTGGTCGAAGAATACGAATTCCTCGAACGGGCTCGGATCGAGCTTGCGGTACTCGCTCAGGTGCAGCGCCGCCTGCGCGAAGCCATCGGGTTGGCGCGCCGCGTTGACGCCGAAGATGTCGGCCTGCGCCTCCATGGACCGCGTGATCGTGTTGCTGACCGGCGTCGCGAACAGGAAGAAGACGCTCGCGACCGCCATCAACACCGGAAGACCCGCGACATCGTCCACGCTTCGCACATCCCACACACCGCCGAACGTGTTGGTGAGAAAGCCGAAGCCCCATGCCGTGAACGCGAAGGCAACCAGAATCAGAAGCCCGTTTTCGATGATCCCCGTGACGACATGACTGAGGACGTAGTGGCCCATCTCATGCCCCAGAACGGCCAGGACTTCGCGGTCGCTGCCACGATTGATCAGATTGTCGTTCATGGAGATGCGCGTCGTTCCGAGCATACCCGACACATTCGCTGACATGCGTTTGGATTGTTTGGACGCGTCGAACTCGTAGACATTGGTGACCGGAATACCTTCCGAGCGGGCGAGAGACAGGATGCTCTGCTTCAACTCGCCTTCACGCAGCGGCTTGTAGTGATTGAACAGTGGAGCGAGGAAGACCGGTGTGATCGCGACGCCTATGATCAGGAACACGATCGTGATCCCGGTGCCCCAAACCCACCAATACCGCTTGCTGCCACGGATCGCCGCGTAGACAATTGCGCCAATGATGGCGAAAGCGACAAAATTCACCGCGAAGTCGATACCGAAATCGCCGAACCACTGAAGGAAGTTCTGGTTCGACAATCCGTATTGTTGCTCGCGAATGAACCCCTCATAGATCGTCATGGGGAGCGTCAGCACGGTGGTGATGACGACGTACATCATGATGTAGAGCGGCACCTGCCAGAAGCGCGCGCGCGTGATGCCTTCCGCGATCCTGCGCATGCGCGCGGAGATGCGAAGGAACAGCAGGATCGCCGACACCGCAATCGCATACAGTGCGTCCCAAAGGGTCAGCCAGTAGCCGCCCTCGAAATAGGAATCCGATTTCGCGCGCGCAGCGCCGCTGACCTTCGCGAGATAGGCGTTGGTCGCCTTCTCGACATCGAAGTTGACCGCACCCGCCGGCGGCAGCGCATGAACGTCCACCGTCGAGGTCGGCGCCGCGGATGGCCCGGCCTGTCCCTGCGCGAATGCTGGTGTCAGCGTCGAAAGCGCGAGCGCAAACAGTGCGGCGCACAGCCATGGCAGAAGCTTTGGCATGGAATCCTCCCTCAGGCGCGGCAACCCTAACAGATTGCAACTTGCTTTTGCCATGCAGGGCGGTTCTTTTAAGCCATGCGCTGGTCTTGTGCCGTCTCTGTTCTGGCTACCCTTGTATTCGCGCCCGGGCCTCTTATGGCGGCCACGGCGGCAACGCAGAACTTTCCGGGTGGCGGCGATCGTTATCAGCAATGCGTGAGCGCAGCGAAGACCGATGCCCAGGGTGCGTACAATCAGGGCCTGGCCTGGCACAGCTCCGGCGGTGGCGCCGCCGCGCAGCATTGCGAGGCCCTGGCCCTGATGCAGCTGCAACGCTACACCGAAGCTGGGCCGCTGCTGGATGCGCTGGGGCAGGACAAGAGCTTGCAGAACAGCATGCGCGCACAACTGTTCGACCAGGCGGGCAACGCATGGCTGCTCGCGGAGGATGCGGGCAGGGCCGATGTGTCGTTCTCGAATGCACTTCTGTATTCATCGGGCGATGTGGAAATCCTGGCGGATCGCGCACGCGCGCGCGCCATGCGAAAGGACTGGAACGGCGCGGACGCCGACCTTACCGCCGCGCTCATCCGCGACGCGGATCGCGCCGATCTTCTGGTGCTTCGGGCGAGCGCGCGCCACGCCGCTGGCCGCAAGGCAGAAGCGCGCAAGGATATCGATGCGGCGCTCGGCATCTTTCCCAATTACGGGGACGCGCTGGTCGAACGCGGCGCGATGAAATACGAGGACGGCGATGCGCGCGGCGCGCAGGCCGACTGGCAGCTTGTGGTGAAATCCGCGCCGAATTCGCGCGCGGCGGCGCTGGCCGGCGAATACCTCACTGAGACCGGAAACTGATTTCCCACTCTGCTTGAACGCCCGCATCCGTTTCGCGCGCACGATGCGTTTGGGCAAGATGTGAAAAGCGATCGGCGTCCAGCAGTTTCGACATCGCCCATATGGCCATGGCCCGCACGAGCGGCGACGGATCGCAAAGAAGTGCTTCGGCAACATTTGTCAGCGCGGGTTGGCCGGAATTCCCGATGGCGATAAGCACATTGCGCACAAACCGGTCGCGGCCGATACGCTTGATTGGCGAGCCTTTGAAGATGTCTCTGAAACCCGCATCGTCGAGGCGCGCAAGATCGCTCAGGCGCGCGTGACGCAATTCGGCGCGCGCGTGGAACTTGCTTTCACGCGATATGGTCGCGAATTTGTTCCAGGGACAGACCGCAAGGCAATCGTCGCAGCCATAGACGCGGTTGCCCATGGCTTCGCGAAACTCGCGCGGAATATGATCTTTGTGCTCGATGGTCAGATAGGAGATGCAGCGCCGCGCGTCGAGCTGGTAGGGCGCGGGAAACGCGTTGGTCGGACAGATATCGAGACACGCGCGACATTGTCCGCAATGGTCGGTTTCCGGAGCATCCGGCTCGATGTCGAGTGCCGTGAACACCGATCCGAGAAACAGCCACGAGCCGAATTGGCGGCTCACCAGATTGGTGTGCTTGCCCTGCCATCCCAATCCGGCCGCCTCAGCAAGCGGCTTTTCCAGAACCGGCGCGGTATCGATGAAGACCTTCACCTCGGTCGAAAAGTCCTGCGCGATCCAACCCGCGAGCCGCTTGAGCCTGGTCTTGATCACGTCGTGATAGTCGGCGCCCTGTGCATAGACTGAAATCGCGCCGGTCTCTTTCAGCGCCAGCGTTTCCAGCGGATCGTGATCGGGACCGTAGTTGACACCCAGCACGACGATGCTGCGCGCGTCCGGCCACAGGGCGCGCGGATCGGCGCGGCGCTCGGCGTTGCGTTCCATCCAGTCCATCGTGCCGTGGCGGCCCTGTCCGAGAAACGATTGCAAGCGGGTCGCCGCCTGCGCGGGCGCTTCCGCAATCGTGAACCGGACGACATCGAAACCTTCAGCGACGGCGCGGCTGCGAATGGATTCGCGCAGGTCAGAAGTCGAGTTCAGCATAGTGCATGACCGGCGGCTGGCCGGGCAGGCGGTCGGCCAGAAGCGAGCGGAACGATGGCCGCGATTTCATGCGCACATACCACTCGCCGGCCTGCGGAAACTCGCTCCACGGCACCTCGCCGAAATAGTCGAGCGCCGACAGATGTGCGGCGACGGCGAGATCGGCCAGCGTGCAATCCCGCGTCACGAGATTGCCGTTCTGCTCCGCCGCTTTGCCGATGATCGGCAATATGACGCGCAGCGCCTCGCGTCCCTGCCGGACCGTGTTCATGTCCGGCGCACCGGATGACGGCGCGCCGGTGTAACGCGCCGCCGCTTTCTCGTAGAGAATTTTTCGCGTCGTGCGTTCGTTCATCTGCCCCATCGCCCAGTCCAGCCAGCGCAGAATTTCCCCGCGTTGGGAGGCATCCTCCGGAACGAGCGGGTGGTCGGGATAGGTGCCTTCCAGACGATCGATCACCGCCCACAATCCCTCGCTGCGTGTACCGTCCAGATCGACGAAAACGGGCAGATGCGCCTGCGGGTCCTCGGCCCCCACCGGATCGAAGGTCAGTCTTTTCTCACCGAGAATGAGGCGGGCCACACGCGAGGGTGGCGATAGCGTGAGATGAATCAGTCGGCGCATGGCCTGACAATGTAATGAAACTGCGCGCCGCGGCCTAGCCGTCTTTGCGCGCCGTTTGTATTCGATTTGGAATTGGATACGATCCCGCGCCGTTTGCCCCGCTTCGGTTTGCCTGTTTGGAGAGTTTCGATGAAAGCGACGTTGCCTATAGCGCTTGTCTGTCTGTGCCTGTCCGTACCCGCGTTCGGCGATGCGCCGGTGTGGCGTGGTTATGCCGGAAACGCCCAGCATCAGGCCCAGGCGCCGGCCAAGGCGAAGGGTGTAAAGAAGATTCTCTGGAGCACGCCGGTCGATCTGGCGCCCGGCAGCGGCACGATCTACATCCATTACGGTTCGCCGATGATCACCGCCTCCAACACCGTGCTGGTTCCGGTCAAGACCACGTCGAGCGGCACGTTCCAGATGACCGCCTACAACGGCAAGAGCGGGAAACGGCTCTGGAAAAGCAGTACGGATTATGCCTTCGCCCCGCATGACTGGGTGCCGAGCTTCCCGGCGCACATCACCGCGCAGAACAGGCTCTACTACGCTGGCGCCGGTGGCACCGTGTACTACCGCGACACGCCGGATATGAAGACGGGCGCCAGCGGTCAGCTCGCGTTCTTCGGAATTTCGAACTATCAGTCGAACAAGAGCACCTACGATTCGAATGTGATGATCAACGGGCCGATCACGGCGGACGAGGCGGGCGATATCTATTTCAGCTTTGTGGTGACGGGATCGACGCCGCTGAACCTCAAGAGCGGCATCGCGCGCATCGGCGCCGATGGTACCGGCAGCTGGATCTCGGCGGGCGATGCGGCCGGCGACAAGAGCATGGTCGAGGTGGCGCAGAATTGCGCGCCGGCGGTTTCCGCGGACCAATCGACGATCTATATCACCGTGACCGACGGGGGTGGCGATGGCGAGTTGCTGGGCCTGGACAGTTCAACGCTCAAGAAAAAATACAAAACGGCGCTGCTCGATCCGACCAACCAGCAGAACACTTATGTATTGGATGATTCCTCGGCATCTCCGACCATAGGGCCGGATGGCGACGTCTATTACGGCGTGATCGAAAACGATTTCGGGTCGCACAATGGCCGCGGCTGGCTGCTGCATTTCAGCGCCGATCTGACGACGACGAAGACGCCCGGCTCCTTCGGCTGGGACGATACCGCCTCGATCGTTCCGACGTCGATGGTTCCGTCCTATACCGGCAGCTCGCCCTATCTGCTGATGAGCAAATACAACAACTATTACGGTGGCGGTCCGACGGGCGACGGCAAGAACAAGATCGCCATTCTCGACCCGGATGCGACGCAAAAAGACGAGTACAGCGACGCGACCGTGATGAAAGAGATCATGACCCTGCTCGGTCCAACGCCCTATCCTGGCGGCGGCGGCGCAGTGTACGAGTGGTGCATCAATTCCGCCGTTGTCGATGTTGCCGGCAAGGCGATCATCGCCAATTCCGAGGACGGCCACACCTATCGCTGGGATCTGGCCAAGAACAAATTCAAGGGCATCAATCTCAATCGCCCGATTGCCGAAGCCTATACGCCGACGCTGATCGGGCCCGACGGCACGATCTACGCGATCAACGACGCAATCCTCTACGCGCTCGGCAAATAGCGTGATTCAAAAAAACAAAGCCCGCCATCCGTTTCGGGATGGCGGGCTTTGTCACGCTTGCCCCTCTAGAATTTCTGCGCGAATCTGAGCGAGATCGTTCTTGGACGAACCGGAATGACATAGGTCTCCGGTCCGCAGGTTCCCGCCGTGCATTCCGAATAGCGATAGGTTTCCGCGCGCTCGTCGAACGCGTTATCGATGGCCAGTTCGAGCGACCAGTTGTCCCGGTCGACGCCGGTGGAGAAATTGAACATCGTGTATTCCGGCATCGGTCCGAGGACGCCGCGCTCCAGGGTGCGCAAATCCGCCCAGGCCTTCGTCTGATATTCCAGCGAGCCCTGCACGTTCGCATCCCAGTTCCAGACCTTGAAATTGTAGCGCGACGTGATGCTGCCCTTGAACTTGGGCGTGATCGGAAGCATCTGGCCTTTCGGCGCTTTCGTGGTCGCGATGCAATTCGCCTCTGTCGACTGGTCCTTGCAGTAAGGCTCCGTCAGATAGGCATCGGTATAGGTCGCCGCGGCGTTGATGCTGAGCGCATCCGTGACGTTCCAGTCGAGACTGGATTCCGCACCCTTGATGCGCGCCTCGCCGGCATTGGCGATAACGGTCAGCGAATTGGTACCGAGGAACGAGAACTGGAAGTCGTGCCAGTTCTCGAGGAACAGCGCGCCGTTGAAATGCAGCGTGCCGTCGGCCCAGGCCGTCTTCCAGCCCGCTTCGTAGTTGGTGAGGTATTCCGCCTTGTAGGGCTGATCGTTCACATCGGCATTGCGGTTGACGCCGCCGGGGCGGAAGCCATTCGACCAGGTCGCATAGACCATATCGTCGTCGTTGATGTGCCAGGTGCCGTTGAGCTTGTGCGTGAAGCCTTTGTCGCTGGTGTGATGGTCGAGGTTGGTACAGGGGCCGTTATCCACCAGCGGGTTCGGCAGGAAGCAGTAATCCATGCCGGACGGCAGATAGGCGCCGCCATTGCTCGCATAGACCAGATCTTCATAGCCCTTGCTGAATCCGAAGAAGCCTTTGAGCGCGCTGTCCGCCTCGAACACGCGTCCGCCTGCCGTGATCGTGACGGCGGGCGTGATATCGAAGGACGCTTCACCGAAAGCGGCATAGTCGGTGTCGGTCCGCATCTGGTCCGTCAGCCAGAACGTGTTGGGCCAGCCCGGCACGGCGAGCGAATCCGCGAGCCCGGCGATCTGGTAGTTCTGCAGAATGGTGTGCGTCTGGCGCTCATAGAACAGCCCGCTGACAAAGCGGAAACGATCGTCGGTCGGACTGGCGATGCGCAGTTCGTGGCTGTCGGTGGTGAAGTGATCGCTGCCCTTGATCAGCTGCGACGGGTTGATCAGGTCGCCGGCGTTGTTCGTGATGTAATGGCCGTAACTGGAATCGTAGAAATAGGAATAATCCGAATAATCCAGCTGCGATTTCTCGTGACGGTCGAGATAGGCGCCGGCATAGGTCAGGTCCAGATTGCCGACCTTGCCCTGAATCGTCAGGGCCGCCTGATACCAGCTGTCGCGCGAAAATTCCGGCGCGAATTTCACGACCTTCAGATCGCCGACCGTCGGATCGTATGCGAAGGAACCGTTGCTGTCGGTCTGCTGAATGACCAGTGAGGGCGTGATCGTCCAGCTGTCGTTGAGATCGACCTTGAGCGCGGCGCGGCCGCCATAGACATCGGCGTCGTTGTAGTTGTTCTTCCGGAACGCAGCGTTGCTGATCTGAATGCCGGACGAAGGGAAGGTGCGCACGCCATCGACGATGCCGCCATTGACGTCCGTGCCCGCGACGTTGTCGATATAGCCGGCGTCATGCTCTTCCCAGCCCACGATGCGGATTGCGGCGTTTTCGGATATCGGGAAGTTTGCGTAGCCCTCGACCGTGCCGCCCACGCCGCCATGATCGACGGTGTTGCCTTCGACCTGATAGCCGGCGGAGAAACCGCTCGCGTCCGGCTTGTTGGTGATGATGCGCAGCGTGCCAGCCTCGGAGTTCGCGCCATAGAGCGTGCCCTGCGGACCGGCGAGCGCTTCCACGCGCTGGATATCGTAGAGATGAAGATCGACGGCGCCGCCGATCGCGGTGACCGGCTGTTCGTCGAGATAGATACCGACGCTGGGCGTGGAACCGGAATGGTTGCCGTCATTGCCCGAGGCAACGCCGCGCATATAGACGTTCATGGAGCCGGGGCTGGCCAGGCCGCCGCCGGCGGCGTTGGCGGCGAACGACACGCTGGGCAGATAGAGCGCGTAGTCCTGAAAACTCTGAATATGAAGCTCTTCGAGCTTTCGGTTGCCGAACACCTGGATGCTCAGCGGCACCTTCTGCACATCTTCGGAGCGCTTCTGCGCCGTCACCACCACGGTCTCGATGGCGTTCGAATCCGCGGCGCGGGCGCCTTGCACGCCGGTCAACGCCGTCGAGGCCAGCAAGGCCGACAACAAGACCGGAAGCGTTTGCCCGTTGTACCGGATCAAGATCATGATTTCCCCTCAGACGCTGCCCGCACAGGCATGACAAGCCGTCGTCACGGAACTGTCAAGCGAGCGGGGAATGGCTCTGAAGATTTAGCGGCGATGTGGCTTTCGCGCCGTTGATTCGGCTCAGAAAGCGGGCACGTCCGGATAGGCTGTGAGCACCGGTCCCAGCGCATCTTTCAAGGGGCCCAGCCAGGCGTCGTAGTGGCGCCATTGATCCAGGCCCTCGGTATAGATCGGCTGGCGGACCTGCTCCGAGCTTGCGGTACGAACCGCGCGGTCGTTCTCGTAGAAGCGCAGGCAGGAGTCCTCGAACGGCAGGCCGCAATAGTCGAGCAATTTTCGAACCTCGCGCTGCGGATCTTCGACCAGCGCTTCGTGAAACACGCGGTGGACGCGGCGGGGCAGCACGGAATCGAAATGCGCCATCAATTCCACATAGTCGCGATAATAGGCGCCGATCTCGGCCAGGTCATAGGCAAAAACCTGCCCGCGCGCGAAATGCTGCTTGAAGTTCGAAAAGCAGCAGGCCAGCGGGTGGCGCCGCGCATCGATGATTTTCGCATTCGGCAAAATGAGATGGATGAGTGCTGTGTGGTGGAAATTGTTCGGCATCTTGTCGACGAAGAACGGGCGATCCGTCTTGCGCTGGATTCGCGTGCGCGACAGATATTCTTCGCCGAGCGCCTTGCGTGCATCCGCATCGAGTGCTGCGAGCGGCTCGATATAATTCACGCCGCCGCCGCGAATACGTTTTCCGCCGATCTGCTTTGCGATTGCCAGAATGTCGGGAAGCTCCATCGTTCCTTCGATGGCTGAATGGCTCGACAGGATCTGTTCGATCAGCGTCGATCCGGCGCGCGGCAGGCCGACCACGAAGATCGGATCCGGTGCTTGGCATCCCGCACCTGCGCGTGCGCGGAAAAACTCCGGCGTCAGCTCTGCTTTCGCGTCGCGCAGAAAACTGTTGTCCGCGTCCCGTTCGCGCGGCAGGCTTTCGCGGCGCAGCGCGTTGCCCGCGTCGTAGTGCCTGAAGGACTTTTCGTATGCGCCGATATCCTCCAGCGCCTTGCCGAGCGCGAATTCCAGGTGCAGGCGGTCTTCCGTATCGAGACCGGTTTGAGCGAGTTGCGCCTGCATCGCGTCGATCTCTTCCGCAGTGAAGCGGAAGGTCTTGAGATTGGCCATGCTCCAATAGGCTTCGCCGAGACTGGGCAGAAGCGCGATGCTTTTGCGATAGGCTATCAACGATTCATCGGTCCGCCCGACGGTCTTGAGCGCATGCGCATAGCTCATCCAGGATTTCGGCGCATTTGGATATTGCGTCAGGAAGCTTTCATAGATCCGGATGGCTTCGTCATACTCCCCGATGCGCACGAGTATGGCGGAGCGCAACATCCGGTAATTTGGATTTTCGGGGTCGCGCTCCAGAAGAATGTCCGTCTGTACCAGCGCTTCTTCCGATTTCGCGTGACGATGCAGAATGCTGGCGTAGTTATGTCGTGCGGCATCGAACCCGGGCGCCAGTTCCAGCGCGCGCGCCAGCAATTTCTCGGCGTCGTCATAGGCGCCGAGCCGCGCGCCGGTCTCGGCCAGCATGCGGATCGCGGACACATCGGTCGGATGCGCTTTCAGGAATTCGCGCAGGATGCGTTCCGCGACGGCGAGGCGATTGTCGACGAGCGCGGTTGCCGCCTCGATCAGCTCCGGATCGTTGACGGAAGCCTTGATGTTGCGGGCATAGGCGTGATCGGCGGCCGCGGTGTCGCCGAGCTGTGTGTGTTGATCGCCGAGCAGCCGCCAGATCGCGGGATCGTTCGGCTCCAGATCGGCGGCGCGCGTCAATGCGAGAACCGCGCCGCGGCTTTTGCCGAGCGCCGCCATGACCGAACCGAATTCAAATTGCACGGCCGCCGCATTTGGCTGCGCCTGCGCAAGTTTTTGAAGAATTTCGAAGGCCCCGTTGTTGTCGTTCTGCGCGCGCCGCGCCTGAGCCAGCAGCAGCGCTGCCGATGGCTGCCCCGGCATCACCTTCAGGATTTCGCGCGCCTGTTCCTCGGCCCGCGCCGGCCTGACGGCGAGCAGCTTCTGCGCATTGGCGAGCGCGGTTGCGAGCGATCCGGTCTGGTCGGTCATGGCGCGGTCAATGTTGCAGCCTGCGGTCCTTGACGATTTCGCGCGCCGCGTTGTGGCCCGGCGCTCCGGTGACGCCGCCACCCGGATGTGTGCCGGAGCCGCACATATAAAGTCCCGGGATTGGCGCGCGGTAATTGCCATGGCCGAGCACAGGCCGCGCGGAATAAAGCTGATCGAGGCTCAGCGCGCCATGCATGATGTCGCCGCCGACAAGGCCGAACATGCGTTCGAGGTCGAGCGGGGAGAGGATCTGCCGTCCGACGACCGAGGCTTTGAAACCGGGCGCCATCTTGTCGACGGTCGCGATCATCAGGTCGGCGACTTCCTCACGGTGATCGTCCCACGAACGCCCGCCGGAGAGTTCGGGCTGCACTTGCTGACAGAACATGCTTGCGACGTGCTGGCCCTTCGGCGCCAGTGAATCGTCGAGCGTTGAGGGGATGAGCACTTCTACGATAGGTTCCGTGGACCAGCCGTATTCACGCGCGGTGATGTAGGCGCGGTCCATATAGTCGAGCGTCGGTGCGATGATGATGCCCGCCGTCATGTGATCGCCGGCGTCGGGTTTACAGGTGAAGCGTGGCAGCTCGCTCAGCGCCACGTTCATGCGGAAGGTGCCGGAGCCGACCTTGTAATGCTCGATCCGCTCGCGGAAATCGCGCGGCAGAAGCGCCTTGTCGACCAGCTTGAGATACAGAAGTTTCGGGTTGAGGTTGGAAACAACGATCGGCGCGCGATAGATGTCGCCACTGTCGGTCGCGACGCCGGCGGCGCGGCCTTTCTCGACGATGACTTCCTTCACCGCCGCATCGGTCTTGATCGTGACGCCGAGCGCTCCGCACGCCTTCGCCATCGCCTGCGTTATTGCGCCCATGCCGCCGATGGCATGACCCCACGCGCCCTTCTTGCCGTTCACCTCGCCGAGCACATGGTGCAGCAGCACATAGCCCGAACCCGGCGTGAACGGGCTCGCATAATTGCCGACCACGCCGTCGAAGCCATAGGCCGCCTTGATCGGTGTGCTCTCGAACCAGCCGTCGAGATAGTCGCCGGCCGATTGCGCGAACAGCGCCAGCAGATCGCGCCGCGCCGGCATGCTCAAATTCGTGAACGCCTTGCCCTGAAGCCCGGCCTTGATCATCTCCGGGATCGCGGAGAACCAGCCGCCGTCGGTCACGTTCGGCGGCGTTTGCAACATCATCCCGCGCAGGATGTCCGCGATCTCCTCCAGCCGTTTGCCATAGGGCTCCAGCATCTCGGCATCGCTGTTGGAGAACTTGGCGACGCTTTCCCTGGTGCGTCCACCGCCGGTCTCCAGATAATCGCGATCGTTCAATGGCAGGAAGTTCTGCATCTTGCGCTCGACCACGCGCAGACCGTTACCGGCCAAATTCATGTCCGCGATGATCTTGGGATTGAGGAGGGAAACGGTGTAGCTCGCGACCGAATTCTTGAAACCGGGATGAAATTCTTCCGTCACCGCCGCGCCGCCGACGACGCCGCGGCGCTCCAGCACAGTCACCTTCATCCCTGCGCGCGCTAGATAGAACGCACACACAAGCCCGTTGTGGCCGCCGCCAATGATCACGACATCCGAAGAATTCATGTCATTCCACCCGGTACTCTTTGAAACTCATGCTTCGACAAGCTCAGCATGAGGGTTCGTGTTGGCCCTCACCCTGAGCCTGTCGAAGGGTGAGCTTGTCTGGACACTACTTCACGCACCAATCCAGACCGTCATACGCGACGACGTTTTCCTGTCCACGCAGATGTTTCGAGCGGCCGGCAACGTAGCGTCCCGGATGGTCGGCGCGCCAGTGGTCGGGATTGGGCAATATCGCCGCGAGCCGCGCGGCCTGCGAACGCGAGAGATGCGCCGCGTCGGTCTTGAAATATGCCTCGGATGCGGCCTCGGCGCCATAATTGCCATGGCCCCAATTCACCAGATTGAGATAGGCGGTGAGGATGCGCTTCTTGGGCCACAGGCCCTCGATCAGCACGGTGAGGTAAGCCTCGACGCCTTTGCGGATCCAGCTTCGCGTCGAGACGAGAAACAAAGTGCGCGCGGTCTGCTGGCTGATCGTGCTCGCGCCGCGTAGCGGTTTGTTCGGATGGCGCTGATGCTCTTCCATCGCCTTGTCGATGCCCTTCCAGTCGAAGCCGTGATGCGAGCAGAAATTCTGGTCTTCCGCGCCGATCACCGCGAGGGGCAGGGCAGGCGCGATCTCGTCATAGCCGCGCCAGGAATACTGCACCGGCTGGAACGTCACGAGATCGAGCAGCATCTCCGGCGTGCCGGGGATCGGCACGAAGCGGAAGATCAGCAGCAACAGAACCGGCGCGGGCAGCAGGAAGAAGAACAGCACCGCCAGCACGCGCCGCACCCACGGCGTGCGTCCGCGCGTGCCATGCCATAGCCAGTGCCAGGATGCGACAAGCCTTCGATACATCGATGGAACAGTCCCCAAACACGGGGATGTTATATCAAAGTCGCGCGCCGCGAAGCCTGAGCGCGTTGCCGATCACCGAAACCGAACTGAGGCTCATGGCGGCAGCGGCAATCATGGGCGAGAGCAGCCAGCCCGTGAAGGGATAGAGCGCGCCCGCCGCCAGCGGGATGCCGAGCGCGTTGTAGGCGAACGCGAAGAACAGGTTCTGTTCCATATTCCCGGCCGCCGCCCGCGCAAGGTTGCGCGCGCGCAGCAATGCGCCGAGATCGCCTTTCAGAAGGGTCAGCCCGGCGGTCTCGATGGCGGCATCCGAGCCCGTGCCCATGGCGATGGAGACATCGGCCGCCGCGAGTGCCGGCGCATCGTTCACGCCATCGCCCGCGAACGCGACGATATGGCCCTGACGCTTGAAGTCGTTCACGAGAGCGGCCTTGCTCTGCGGCGTCATGCCGGCGGCGACGTTGTCCAGTCCCGCTTCGCGCGCCACGGCTTTTGCCGTCGCTTCCGCGTCGCCTGTCGCCATGGTGATCGCAAGTCCGCCGGCGCGCAGCTTCGCAAGCATGTCGCGCGCGTTGGGCTTGAGTGGATCCTTCACGGCGACGATGCCGATGGCCTGGCCGTCGCGTGCGATGAACATCACCGTCGCGCCTTGCGCGCGCAAATCTTCGGCGTCTTTGTGGAACGCGTGGGTATCGATGCCCTGCGCCGCCATCATCTCGGCACGCCCGATGAGCACCGGCGCGCCTGCGACTGTGCCCTTGAGTCCCTGCCCGGTGACGCTGACGAAATCGTCGACCTGCGGCAGCGCCAACGATTTTTCCTGCGCTGCAGTGACGATGGCATGCGCGAGGGGATGCGCGCTCCTGCTTTCGAGCGCGGCGGCGAGCGCCAGCACGTCATCGTTCCGTCCCGCCTCCGCGCGTATGGCGGTGAGTTTCGGTTTCCCCTCCGTCACCGTTCCGGTCTTGTCGATGACCAGCGTGTCCGCCGCCGCGAGCCGTTCGAGCGACGCCGCATTGCGCACCAGCACGCCCGCCTGCGCGCCCTTGCCGACGGCGACCATTACCGACATCGGTGTCGCGAGACCGAGTGCGCAGGGACAGGCGATGATGAGGACGCCGACGCTGGCCACAAGCGCATGGTTGAACGCGGGCGCCGGGCCGAACACGTACCAGGCTGCGAACGCGGCGACTGCTGCAAGCACGACGGCGGACACGAACCACGCGGCCACGGCGTCGGCCAGCGATTGCGCCGGCGCGCGGCTGCGCTGCGCTTCGCTCACGAGCGCGACGATGCGGGAGAGCATGGTCTCGGTGCCGATCCGTTCTGCGCGCATCGTCAGCGCGCCGTCGCCGTTCAGCGTGCCGCCGGTTACTTTGTCTCCGGTCCGTTTGGACACGGGAAACGGTTCCCCGGTCAGCATGGATTCATCGACGGCGCTTTCGCCCGCGATCACGACGCCGTCGGTCGGCACCGCCTCGCCGGGTGCGATCTCCAATGTATCGCCGACGGCCACGGAAGAGAGCGGTACGTTCTCCACGCCCTTGGCCGTGCGCCGCCGTACGATCTTGGGCGACAGATCGAGCAGCGCGCGCACCGCGGCCCCGGTGTTGGCCCGCGCGCGCAGTTCGAGCACTTGGCCGAGCAGCACCAGAGTCACGATCACCGCAGCGGCTTCGAAATAGACGGGCGGTATCCCGTTCATGCCCCGAAACGCTGCCGGCACGATCCCCGGCAGAAGCAGTGCTGCAGCGCTGTAGGCGAACGCGACGCCGACGCCGAGCCCGATCAGCGTGAACATATTGGCATGCCCGGTAACGGCACCCTTCCAGCCGCGCGCGAAGAACGGGGCCGCCGCCCAGAACACCACCGGCGCCGACAACGCGGCCTCGATCCATTCCCGAAGGCGCGGCGAAAGCACGGGGTCGAACAGCCCCATATCTCCGCCCATCGCGAGCAGGAAAACGGGCAGGCTCAAGCCCAGCGAAATCCAGAACCGGCGCCGCATGTTGCGGTATTCGCTCAGATCCTGCGCCGCGGGATCGAGCGGTTCGAGCGCCATGCCGCAGATCGGACAGGCGCCGGGCCGGTCGCGGCGTATCTGCGGATGCATCGGGCAGGTGTAGACGATCGTGTCCATCATGCCTCCGGCGGCGCGCATTCTTGCGTGCGTCGCAAGACGTATACCTATGATGGAATGGCCCCGGAGCGATGCGACAAATGCGCTCCGGGCGCACGTGTTGCAGCTGCGCATTACCGGCGGGTCTGCAACCGGATAAGGTGGCGCGCGATTCACCGGATGTGATGCATGACCGATTTTCTGAACGCGATCTGGCTGGGCATTGTCGAGGGGCTCACCGAGTTCCTGCCGGTGTCGTCCACCGCGCATCTGCTGGTGACGGAAAACTTCCTCGGTCTCGACGAGGATCAGTGGGAAGCGTTCACGGTCGTGATCCAGCTTGGTGCGGTGCTCGCGGTTGCTGCGGTCTATTGGCGCAAGATTTGGGAGATCATCGCCGGCCTGTTTACCGGCGATGCCAAGGCGCGGCATTTCTCGCTGGCGGTGATCGTCGCATTCCTGCCATCGGCAATCCTCGGTGTGCTGGTGATCAAGATCATCAACAACGTGCTGCTCGATCCCGTGCGCGCGATGCCGGTGATCGCGACGACCTGGATCGTGGGCGGCCTGCTGATCCTGGCGTTCGAGCGTATCGCGCCGGCGCCGCGCTATACCGATCCCGACACGCTGCCGCTGTCGAAAGCATTCCAGATCGGGCTTTGCCAGTGCGTGTCGCTGATCCCCGGCGTGTCGCGCTCCGGCGCTACTATCCTTGGCGGCGAGTTGCTGGGCGTGGAGCGCAAGGCCGCCGCCGCCTTCACGTTCTATCTCGCGCTGCCGACAATGCTCGGCGCGTCGGTGTTCGAACTCTACAAGAAACATTCCGCGCTGACCGCCGCGAACATGCAGCTGATCGCCGTCGGTTTCGTCGTGTCGTTCATCGTCGGCTATATCGTCGTGAAGACGTTCATCGCCTTCATCGGCCGTTATGGCCTGAAGCCCTTCGGCTGGTATCGCCTGGCGGCAGGTCTCGCGCTTATTGCATTTATCGTGGCCGCCAACTACGGCATCGATATTTCGCGATAATGCTTATTGCAGCGCTGACTCTGGGTAGGGTGTAGTCCCCTCGAACTGGCCCTTGGCGCGGAAGCGCCAGAGATAGGTCGGCAGCACGCTTTCGAGCGACTCCGGCGCGATGCCGAGATCGCTTAAGCCCGGCGCGCCTGCGCTTACGACATTGTCGCTCTTGAGAAGCGTCACCTGATCCATCGTCAGCAGCGGATCGACGGGCAGGATCATCGCCGGCATCTGCAGGAAGAACGCCTTGATATTCGCAGCGAAGAACGGGATCGGCACGAGCAGACGCTTGCGCCCGGTCTCGCGCAGTATGATCTGCATCAATTCCTTGAAGCTGTAGACCTTCGGTCCGCCGAGTTCATAGGTCTCGCCGCGCGTCGCGGTGTCATCGGCGCAGCGCAGAATGGCTTTCGCGACATCGCCCACGAATACAGGCTGGAATTTCGTATGCCCGCCACCGATCAGCGGAAGCATCGGCAGGAAGCGCGCGAGGCTCGCGAATTTGTTGAAGAACTTGTCTTCCGGGCCGAACACGATGGAGCTGCGCAGGATCGCCACGTCGGGGAACGCCTCGCGCACCGCGCGCTCGCCTTCGCCTTTGGTCCCGGCGTATTTCGATTTCGACTCCGGGTCGGCGCCGATCGCCGACATGTGGACGAGGGTGCCGATGCCGGCGTCGCGCGCGGCTGCGGCGATGTCGCGCGCCGCGTCGACGTGGATGGCCGTGAAACTCTGTTCGCCACGCTGGCTCAGCACGCCGGTCAGGTTGATCGCGGCGCTCGCGCCTTTGAGCGCCGCCGCGATTTGGTCCTTGTCATGGACGTCGCATTTGAACAGCTGGATCTGGCCGACCGTACCCATCGGGGGGAGGAAGTTGGCGTTGTAGGGCTTGCGCACCGCCACGCGGATGCGCCACCCGGCATTGGCCAGCGCCCGCACCGTGTTGCGGCCGACAAAGCCGGAACCGCCGAAAACCGTGACCAGCCGATGTTCCATGGATGCGATCCGTGACAGACGGGCGGTTCATAGCGCAGCCGGAGCCCCGTGCAAACCCGGCAAAAGCGCCTAAACTGGATGCGGGAAACCGTTGGGGATCGACCCATGATCGGCGCGGACTGGTTCGGCGGATTGGCGCAGAACATCATCACTTCGGCCCTTTTTCTGGCGGCGGGGTTCGTGGTCGGCCTCTGGCGCGAGCGCAAGAAGCTCGAGGGCCGGGCGCTCACCGAATACGATTTCTATCCCTACACAGCCACGGCGGAGCGATTCGCGGAGTTCAGCCTGAAGGACTTCCGGCTGGGCATGCACAATTTCCTGCGCAACCGCGACGCGCGCGCGGCCCGGCAGCTCATCTTCATCGGTGACCAGAACGATGTGCGCAGCCAGCTGAGCGAGCCCGACCGCGCGACCTATGAAAAGCTGCGCGCGAAATACCAGGCGTCCAAGGTGACGGATGACACGCAGGAGTTCCTGGAGAACTATCACGCCATCGCGCGGCTGATCGGGCGCACGTTCCCGAACATGGGGATCGAGGTACTGATCCACGACCTCTCCAACCCGACGCATTCGATCACCACCATCGAGAGCGGCGACGTCACCGGCCGCGTCGTCGGCATGGGAACGACGACGTTGCTGGTAGATCTGATGCGGCGCGTGAATTTGAAACAGGACAAGCTCAATTATGAGCTCAACATCGGGTCGCGGCGGTTCAAATGCACGACCATCCCGATCGTGCGGAAGGATTACGGCGTGGTCGGCGCGCTGTGCATCAACATCGACATCAATTTCATCCGCGATCAGGTGCTGCCGTCACCGGAACGCATCGCGGAGTTCTTCCACAACTATTGCCGCACCGACATGGTTCTGGACGAAAACATCCTGAGCAAGGAGGAATACAAGCGCGCGCTCGCGGGCAAGAAGCACTTCCGCGACTTCGCGGTGCAGGCCGGCTAGTCCTTCACGTATTTGCGCTCACCCGCGGCATCGACCCACACCGTCACCGGTGCGCCGGTCGCGTCGTCGATGAAGCGTTCCGGTGTCCGGCTCCAGCCGGCGCCGGGTTGGCCGCTCTCCAGCGGTTTGTAGACCACCTTTTCCGACAGCGTGCCGAGCAGGATGATGACGCCCCAGAACACCGCGACCCAGGCGGGCGGGCAGAACCCGCCTAGCATGGCGACGAGGCCGCCTGCGAAACACACCAATCCGATCGCGATCACCGATCCGCGCAACATATTACGCCTCCGGCTCCATCACGACCGCCGTGCCATAGGCGACGATCTCGCTCATGTTCTGTCCGATCTCGGAGGAGTCGAAGCGCATCATCACGATGGCGTTCGCACCCATGACGGTGGCGTTCTTCACCATCCGGTCCACGGCCTGCTTGCGCGTCTCTTCCAGAAGCTGGGTGTATTCGTGGATCTCGCCGCCGACGATGGAGCGCAGGCTGGCGATGATGTTGCCGCCGAGGCCGCGCGAGCGCACGACGACGCCGAACACCTGGCCCAGCGTCCTGCTGCGCTTGTAGCCGGGTATGGTTTCCGTGGTCGTGACAAGCATTTGCACCTCCCAGGTTCAACGCCCGACTATGCGCCGTCGCGGTAAATATGGGGTGCACAAGCGGCAGTTTGAAGGCCCCGAAGTCCGCGCGTCCGATCAAGGGTTTGACAGGCTTTTCGGCCTTCCCTAAACATCGCCGCCCAACCCGTGCCCAGATGGCGGAATTGGTAGACGCACTAGTTTCAGGTACTAGCGCTGCAAGGCGTGGAGGTTCGAGTCCTCTTCTGGGCACCA